>ERZ1673722.20-NODE-20-length-214924-cov-16.885940_pt1 | contig 214924 bp, 206 predicted proteins | sample MGYA00580222_ERZ1673722 | MGnify/ENA primary metagenome ERZ1673722 (study PRJEB41218, sample SAMN15661750) | gut metagenome | host: Homo sapiens | place: Canada: London | collected 2015-08-20/2019-03-30 | study: EMG produced TPA metagenomics assembly of... | reverse complement strand
CTAGCGTCAGTAGTGGGCGGAGAGAAAACGGTATCCCCTACTGACAAGAAGTAAGTACCGCCGAGTTTTGCTCAGCAATCAGCCTTTGCAAGGATACTGACTGGGGATTAAAACAAAAAAAAGGAGAAGCAGAGATATGGCAAAATATATCACAAAAGAAAATCTTCCAGTTTTTAAATATGTGAATCCAGTTTCCATGGATTTTTATGAGGAAGCACAAAACGATTTAAACACAATGTTAGTATATTACAAAAATATACAGGATAGTTTAAGACAAGATAAGCCTGAAATTTTTTCGGAAGAAGAAAAAGTACATATGATTAATCTTATATTAAAGTGCCGGAAATATTATCCACAGTCTTTTTTCGCTGATGGACCTGGACAACAGGGAATACTTTCAAAAATTAAAGAACGTGTTGATGCGATTGATCTTGCTAATACACAATTCATAGGGGAGGATATACGAATTATTTTAGGGCTGTGTATCCGTATGTTAAACATTATGACATTTACTCCCATACTTCAAGGAAAAGTGTTTGATCAGTCTGAGAATCATATATATTATCCCAAACTTTTTTTGATAACAGATGCTTTTTTTATAAAACGATTGTCTTTCCGCTCTATGGATTTTGATGATTTATTTCGGTTGTTCCCATTAGAAAATTCATTTGAAACTTATATACAAGGAAAAATCAGAGAAAGCAAACAAGGTTTCCACATTAGAAAGATAAAACAAGATGAAATAGCAGTATCCATATGGGACAGAACATGCGGATGTTATGCATTTTCTCTGATAAGAGAAGGAGAGAGTTCCTATCTTTTGGTCCCTACGGTTAGTTGTGGGAAAAAGAGGGATTTAAAAAGATGTGAACACTGGAAAGGTAATAGGAAAAGTTGCGTAGAAAAATATGAAGATTGTCCAGAAAGACGAATACAAACTGCCCATGCAGTCTTATTGTGTTTGCAGGAATATCTTGTACGAAAAAAGAAGCAGCAAGTTACGGAAAGTAAAAAGCGAAAAAAAGCACCAGAAAAAGAACGGACAAAAGATTTTCAACCAGAAGACATGATAGCAGTATTCGACTACGGAGAAAATACTTTGAAGAAAACAATGAAGTTTTCAGGTGATGGCAATAGTGGGATACAAAAACGTCCACACATCCGCACTGGACATGACCGACATTTAAAAAATGGAAAGATTGTGCATGTGAAGGGCTGTGTAATACATAAAGACGAATATAACGGATATTTATCCGCGGATAGAGTTATATCATGAAAAAAAAGATTCCTTTTATGGAGTCTTTTTTTATAAAAAGACATATTAGACCTAGAAAATACAAAACAAAGGAGAAGTTATCTATGAATCCGTTAAGATATCCCGGAGCAAAATCAAAACTTTTCAAATACATAAAAACATTAATCGCTAAAAATGAATTAAATGGCTGTACTTTTTATGAACCATTTGCCGGGAGTGCCACGCTCTCATGGCAGTTATTAGATGAGGGGCTGATAAGCCAGGCAGTAATCAATGAGAAAGACCCGCTTCTTTATCATTTTTGGAAATCCGTCTTTTTTCATACGGATGAATTAGTTAACCTGATAAAGAAAACGGATATAAATATTGACACATGGAATGAATGTGTAAGATATAAAGAAGATGCGTATCTGTCCAACAAAGAGACTTATCAGATCGGTTTTGCTGGATTATTTTTAAATCGAACTAATTTTTCGGGGATTTTAAAAGCCGGACCTATCGGTGGAAAAGCGCAGACATCAAAATATAAGCTAGATTGCAGATTTAATAAGGAACGAATCATTCAGTCTATTTTAGATATTGCTGCTTACAAAAACAGAGTGGGCGTTTTTAATGAGGATGCGATTGATTTTATGGAAAAAGAAGTTAAATCTGGCTCTCATAAACCAATTTTTGTTTATATCGACCCACCATATTATAAAGCAGGTCCAAGTCTGTACAGACATTTTTACACAAATGAGGATCATAGGCAACTTGCGAAGCATATCAAAGATAAAAGATTCCCATGGCTTTTAAGCTATGATGACACTCAGGAAATCAGAGATTTATATAACAAGGAACATTGCGTTAATCTGCAATTAAATTATTCTGTTAATTCCCATAGAAAAGAAAAAGAGCTTTTGATATACAATATGGGACTGCTAGTATGAAATCATAGAAATTGTAATTTTTATATTAAGAGGAGGTATCAGAAGTGGCATTGAAATATGAACTTAGGCGAGTGATTAATGAAATTGCGGAACTCGTTAGAAAAATATATACTGTGGATGGTCCGGTATCTGATATCGATAGTGTAGTGAGTCGTATGGGTGGCAGAGTTATAGAGAATCCAGATATATATGATTTTTCTGATGGTCAGATTAGAAAGATAAGCAATAGTGAATTTGAAATAATAGTTTCGCCGTTTCAGTCGTTAGAACGGAGAAATTTTGCCATAGCTCATGAGTTAGGACACTTATTTTTGCATATGGATTTTATGACAGATAGTGATAAATTGAGAAAGCAGAGTAAGGAAGTTTACTATAGAAATGGTAGTTCAGAGCTTGAATACCAAGCGAATGAGTTTGCAGCAGCTTTTTTAATGCCGAGAAAAGACTATAAAAATAAATTAGATGAGCATATAAAAGGTAATATGGCAAATACAGAAAAAATTGCAAGATATTTTTTCGTATCTATTGATGCAGCGGTAAATAGAGGAATAGAGTTAGGATATTTAGAATGATAAACGGGAATGGAGAGTGGATATATGATTTTTTTGAAACAATTTGAATCGGAAAGCTTGCAATTAAGTTTATTTGTCGTTTCTTCAATATTTATCGGCTTTTCTACAACAGCATTAGCTATTTTTTCTGTCTTATCTTCCCATAAAATGGCAGTAAAAGTGGCACAAACCAGCGTTATGTCAGAAAAGATAAGCCGTTTTACTAAGAGTCTAAAATGTATGGCGGTATCGATGATAATATTTTTGTCATCTATTTTTGGCATATTCGATTTTTTAAAGATATCAAGGCTATTCTTGGTGATAGGATTATTTTTGTTTTTAACAGGATTCGCTTATTATCTGATAGCATCCTGTGATTTGATAAAAATGGTAAAAATATTGTATAGCGTTGACGAAGGGAAAAAGCAGCAAACAATTGCTGATTTTGAAAAAGAGTTGAGAAAATAAAGCAACAGAGAATATATTTCATATATGAGATGTGTTCTCTTTTTTAATGTCCGGCAACAGGATAACAAGACTTTCGTTATGGAATTTGATTCTTCTTCCCAAAAATCTGATCAATACAATACAGCCATATTAAAATCGTAATAATTTTCAAAATAAGGAGGAAAAGACAATGGCAAAGAAAGAGATCACAGATTTTGGATCAAAAATTGGTGGAGCAAGAAAAGATGTATGGGTAAAAAGAGGTTTGTGTGTAGAAGATATAAAAGACATGACCGCTTCTGAAAAAGAAAAATACATAAAACGAGATTATATCTGGCCCAAACCAGATATACAGGAAGAATTAGAGAAAGGTTTTTCTCGATTTATCGTCTACTGGCACAACGAAATGCGAAAAACAGTAACCTCAAAAAAGAATATCTATATTTCTGCGGAAGAATATATCAATGGTGTCCGTAAAATACGTTCTATGGTTGAAGCAGTCAAAACAGAAAAAGAAATTTCTGATTTTGAACAGAGAGCACTTGACGGAGTATTTTTACGGAAAAAATATGGACGTACTTATGAGTATATTGCTCCTTTTGGAAATATCTTTAACGGCAATAAATTTTTAAAGAATATAGGAACATATGGACACCTTAATATGAAACGTAAAATGGGAAAAGAGAATTTTGCCATGACAGAAGACGAAATCATGAAAAAGCAATTTCCAGTGCTCTTTATTGACGGAAATAAATGTTCTGTTGCTGAGGATAGAGGAAAATCAATCCTTATTTATAAATCAGGATGTTCTGCCTATTATTGTTATCCTAAACCAAATGTTGTTCTTGTAGATAAAACTTATGTCTTAATCGATGAACGCCATAATATCCTTTTTTGTGGGACACAGGAAAATTGTGAAAAAAAACAAAAAGAAGCTTTTAAAGAGAAAAAGGCTGTGTCAAAAAGAAAAAGGAAAGAAAAATGGATACCGAAACAATTTGAAACTTTGGAGAGGTCTGGAGAAACATGGAGACCTCAAGATAAACACATCAATGGTGAAGAGTTGATCGAGCGGTATGGTATACGAGCCGGAGAATTTGGTAATTGGACAAATACTCTGGAAAGACAAGCATCTCTTGACCAGGCTTATGATGCATTTGCTGACCTGGCATTCGCTTTAGATATAGACGAAAAAAGTGTATCCCTGCCAGGACTATCTTGTGGAAGCCTCGCGATTGCTTTTGGAGCAAGAGGACGTGGAGATGCAGCAGCACATTATGAACCTTTGAGGGAAGTTATTAACCTAACCCGATTACGTGGGGCTGGTTCTCTTGGACATGAGTGGGCTCATGCTTTAGACCATCTAATAGGACAGTCTGCTGGACTTTCATGTTTAGCTACTGAAGGACGGATATTCGATTATGTCAAGTCTTTGAAGAAAGTCTTGAATCGAATTCATTACAATGAAAATGGAATTTATACACAATATTATGTAGATTCTACTCAGTTTGATAAACAATATTCGAAAGATAGTCATGGGTATTGGAGTTCTGAATGCGAATTGTTCGCCAGAGCCTTTGCTTGCTATCTTTCTGATAAATTAGCTTCTGAAGGTAAACGAAATGATTATCTGAATGGACATTGCAATACCTATGTTTCTATGGATAAAAAAGGAAATTGGATTTATGCGTATCCAAGAGGCGATGAGAGAATACGAATCAATGAAGCAATTGATGAACTGATTAGCGAACTTAAAGATAAGAGGATTCTATTTACACGTCCAGAGAAAAAAGAAGAAACAGTTTCTTCGGTATTTACAGCCGCTCCAAATGGACAGCTTTGTTTTGCGTAATAAAGAAAGAGAGATAAGATATGAATGTAAGAGAAATGTATAATTATGGATACAAATGGACTGGAATGATTCCGTTAACTGCTGAAGAAGCAAGAAATTTGTTTTTAAATGATTCTATTCAAATATATCGATTATATCAGGATAATACAGAATCCTCAGTTGAATCGTTAGAAGAGATTTCTGCGCCATATTTATATGGTATCGAGAAATAGAAGCGTAAGTGCGAGAAGGTATCAACCTTGTTTTGCATAAAAAGAAAAAAAGCCGGAGGCGAAGCTATTTAAGGCATCGCCTCCTGTATTATTTCAGATGAACAGCTCTTAAATATCTAAAAATTAAACATTAAATACAAAAGGAAAAAGATATGAATACAAAAAATATTAAAGCAGTAAACGAAGAAATTATTGAAAAAACAGCAGGAAAAGAGACGGATAACCGTTTAAAAATCCTTGAATTGTTTGGCGGTATCGGTGCCCCAAGGAAAGCACTGCAAAATATTGGATACTCTATTAAATCTTTAGATTATGTAGAGATTCTTCCTTTTGCTGTATTAGCTTATAATTCTATATTTGATATCCGCTATACACCGCAGGACATTCGGCTCTGGAGCATGAAATGTGATGTTTTAGTACATGGATCCCCGTGTCAGGATTGGAGTAAGAATGGATTAAATAATATAAATACTGGAAGAAGCATCTTGTACGAAAGAACTCTTCAGATATTAAATCCTAATCCAGAAAATGGATATCCTGAATTAGTTGCACCTCCTAAAATCGTAGTATGGGAAAATGTTCCAAATTTAGTACATAGACACCGAGAACATTTTGATCATTACCTTGAAACAATGGAATCATACGGTTACAAGAACTATTGGGATATTCTCAAAGCCTCTGATTATGGCATTGCCCAGGCGAGAGACAGAGTATATGTTGTGTCTACGAAGTCAGATATTCCTTTTACTTTCCCGGAAAAGAAGCCACTTAAAAAAGATATCCAGGATTATTTAGATTTTTCTGCGGATTTTGAAGAAAATACACCTAGTGAAAATGAAAAAAACATCTTTTTCCGAAAGGAAGATGGAACTTTATGTGTGCGTGAAGCCACTAAATTAGGATACAAAGAACTGGCTGAATATGATGTTATTAATTTGGAATTCCCAAATTCTAAGACAAGACGCGGTCGTGTAGGGCATAAAATCGCAAAGACAATCACAACAAGTCCTCGACAGGCGATTTATTACAACGATAAAGTGCGAATGCTCACGGCCAAAGAACATTTACGTCTTATGGGATTTGAAGATAAGGATTATGCTCTGATGAGAAAAAATGGAATTACCGATAAGCAGATTTCATTTTTAGCTGGAAATTCTATCTGTATTCCTGTTTTGGAAGCGATATTCAAGCAGGCACAGGAATTACATATCATATAAGGAGAAAGGGTATAAGCAATGAAAAGGGAATTAATAGGAGCTGAAGTTAATATTGATGGAAAAGAAGGTGAAATAACTAATGTATTAGGTAATGGTTACGAAATAGTTTTCTTCGATATTAATTTAGAAAAGACATATATTGATAATAGAGATATTGTTAATTATATCGTCAATATACCCGATGAATGGATAAAAACAGATGATTACCAATATGTAAGACCGTCTGAATACAGAAAATGGCAAATCGTAGAAGCTAGGTATACAGAAAGTGGTGAATATATTGTCTGCCGAGGAACAATTGATGTAGCTAACTGGAAAACCAAGGATAATTATTATACAGCTGACTGTATTGATATTATCAATTCTTATTATGGTTCCGTAAAAGAATTTGAAAATGCTTATAAAAACGGAGCTTATAGAGAACAGATATTAGCGGAAATGATTTTTGAAAGCACAACATATACGGATACAGATGCTTATGAAGTTGTACCAGGAGATGAAGTGGAGAATACTTTACGAAAATATAGAAAAGAATCCCTTCTGTCATAAAATTGTAATTTGTGGAATCTTACATATCATATAAGGAGAAAACGGTTATGAGAGAGATAGATATAACGAAAGAACCAATCAATTGCATCGATGAGTTGATTATTGATGAGGAAAAAAGAAGCATTGAAGCCACGTATGAACTATGGATGGATGTAGATAAATATTTTGGAACAAAGACAAAAAATGATTCTTCTATGTGGATTAATTTTTACACATTTTGGCATTTCGATAATCCTGTAGATATAACCGCTCTAATGATACTTGATGGAGACGATAGCTGCGAAGAAAAAGAATGGGAACTGACCCAAGAAGAAAAAGAGTTTTTCCATAAAATGATGGAAGATTATTGTATGCAGAAAAATGGTTGTACGTTAAGAGAGTTTTTCGAGAAATATGGTCATTCCACGAGCGAAGTCTAAAGGATGGAACAGCAAAAGGAGAAAAAATGGCATATTATAGCAGCCCTAAAAAATACGAGATTGCAACAGGTAAGACTTTTACAACACATTGTCCTTGTATACATAGCACAGGAAGTGTAAAAGGTATGGTTAATCTAAAATTCTGGGATAAAGACTCAGATAAAGTACGGCATGGAAATTATATTTACAATCAGCCTTCTTAGAAAGTTGTAGTGATAAAAGGATATATTCTTTCGATGTCATAAAAAAAGATCGGTTTATCCGGTCTTTTTTTATTATCTAAAAGAATCGAATTCTTTTCATGAATCGCAAAAAAGCCATCTAAACATATTAAATTTGCAAAAATATTTCAAAACAAGGAGGACAAGAAAATGAAAATAGGAGATATTGTAAAAAGTAGACATACTGGGCAGGAATATAGGGTTGTTGAAATGAATAAAAAACATAAATGCGCTTATGTTTGTGTTCCTATTAATCCAGAGAAATATACTTTTTTTGATGATGAAGTTACAGCTACAACGGATAAGTCATGGGAAGGACGTGCCATTCAAAATATTAAAAAATTAGATGAAAATACACCAGAAGGTTGTATCATCGACTCAGATACTATTCTTGCTGATTTACTAGAACAATGTAACTATCAGGAAACGGGACTTGCTCACGAAATCTTTGATATTTATAAGAACAACGCAGATAAAGAGGCTGTGAAAAAATTATTCTATATTTTTACAGATATGGAATTTAATTCATATTTAGGTACCTGCATGAAGAAGATCACCAGACGCAAGAATACCCGCATTAATTATCTCTATAGAGATGCGTCAAATTATAAGAAGTACAATGAGGTAATTATACCAGGAACCTTTACGGAAGAGCAGATACATACAATTATTGATTGTCTGCAAGGTGGAAAATATTTCATCCCCTGCGAAGTTAGTTTGCCGGAAATCAGATTTGAGGACAAAACAGAAGCAGATCATCCATGGTTCGAACTAAGTGAAGATGGATTCGAAGAAACAGAAGCGAAAGCAACCTGCTATATTTCGCCAGAATACTTGGTTGAGTTATTTTTAGAGAGAAAAAAAGCATGGCAGGATGAATTTTATGTACCGGCTGATTGGCTGTAAACGAAAGGATTTTAGATATGGCAGCAGATTATAATACAAAAATAAATTTTCATTATAGCAGCAGGGATATGATATATGAAAAAGATATTTATCCACCGTTATTGGAACTCATTAAAGAAAGTAATGGAGAAATGTTATTTGTTGATTCTGATGATGAACGTTTTTCAAAAAAAGAACTTGAGCGGATGATGCAAGAGATTCTTCTGATACATGATTCATTGTCTTTTGTTGTTGATATTAATTTAGATGAAAATGCAGATTATAAGGTATGTATTTATGAAGATGCATCAAAATTAATTTATAATGATGAAAGTTTGGAAAAAGCTCTTCCTAAACCATGGGAATCAGAAAAAAATATTTGGTTATTTCTACAAGATCATCAAGAGCCAAAATGGAGAAAGCTCATCCGAAAAAATCATAGAATCCAAGAAGTTTGGAATCAGCGAACTATGCTAACTGTTCCATTATAAACAGTTACTACATAAAGAAGAATTTTTTGAATACATACAAGATAATTTTTCACTGGACAGTACATCTGAAAAATTAGTAAAAAATATCTTAAATTTTGTGGAAATGAATTATCCTGAAGAAAAGGAACAGTATAATGTGCTGCGCTATTTTCTGAATGATATTCCAGGACTAACAGATGCAGAGATTAGAAAAGTTTATCTGTAAATTTATAGGAATATAAAACGATTGAGGTAAGTGTTATGACAAAACAAAATTCGTGGCTATTGACTAAGAAAGAAGCAGAAGAAATATTACAAAATATTCTTGATAATAAGTCAATCTATTTATTTAAACAAAATGACAATTTTTATTATGCAGAATCAGATGCGCAAGAGCTTGATGGTGCAGAAATAGATGAAAGGATGGCACAGTGGTTCAATCTTAATAAATGTGAACATTATGCTATTCTTCGTGGATATAAAGAATATATGCTAATTATTGAAGTAAGAGAATAATGAAAATCTCGTTTCACTAATCAATATTATAAATTACATAGAAATAAAAGAATTTTTCTGTAAATTTATCAACTATTTTCAAAAAGGCTGCTATATAGCAGTCTTTTTTCTTATAAAAATTTTTTTTCATTTTGTTTTGGCATAATAAGAGTGTGAGCAGGAGTTTTCTTCCTTATTTTGAAAAAATTACAGTATGTGGTCCTGCCAGAACCACGGGAGTAGAAATCCTGAATCTGGCAAAATCCTGTCCACAATTTTTCTTCAAAGCTCCAATACACATTGGGGCTTTTTAACAACTAAATTTTTCTTATAAAAATGTTTCTCTTCTAAAAAGTGATATATATGAAATATCTGTTTTAGGAAGGAGGATAGTTTTATAAGAAAAACAAGTGATGCTTGCTTATATTGAATAGGTAATTGAAAATATCAACTATTTTCAAAAAAAGGCTGCCTGTGGGTGGTCTTTTTTTGTGGAGGTAAACCTTTATTTGATTTCGATACCGAAGTATGGAAAGAAGGATTAGATTATATATTGAATCTGTATGCCCGTTTTTCATGATAAAAGTTCTTATAAAAATTCTTTTTTCTAAAATCAAATTATATTAAAAACAGGAAAGGTGGAGATAAATTATAGAGAATTAAAGGTGGTGTTTATAATGAAGGTAGCTTTGTACATTAGAGTTTCGACAAAAGAACAAGCCCGTGAAGGTCTTAGTCTGGCCGCACAGGAAGATTTATTGCGAAAATATTGTAAACTATATGAGTACACAGTTTATGGGGTATATTGCGATGATGGTTATTCTGCGAAAAATACAAAACGTCCTGCTTTAGAAAGGCTTTTTACGGATATTGAAAACCATCTATTCGATGCAGTTATAGTTTGGAAGTTAACTAGAATCAGTAGAAACACAATTGATTTGCTTAAGATGATTTCTTTTTTCGAAAAGAATGGGGTACATTTTGTTAGCTACAGTGAGCAATTTGACACTGGTACTCCCGTAGGAAAACTAATGATAACGCTTCTGGCAAGTATCGCTGAGTTTGAAAGAGAGACTATTTCGGATAATGTTAAAACCGCATTGCGATATAGAGCAGAAAAGGGAGAACCCACAGCAACACAAATTTTGGGATATAATCGAAAAGATGGTTTTCTGTATATTAATCATAAAGAAGCTTTATTGGTCCAACTAATATTTAAAGAGTACATAAAGTGTTTTAATTATACAGAGGTAGCCAGGCGTATGAATAAAAAAGGATACTGTGGAAAGAGAGGAAAACCTTTTAGAGCACATCAAATCCGCATAATCATTACAAATGCTACCTATTGTGGTTATAATTTATGGGAACGAAAAATCATAAAATCTCATCATGCTCCAATCATAAAAAAGAGAACTTTTAATCGAGCGAATAAAGGAAAAATACACCTTGATTAAAGACTGGCTGCCTGCGGCGATCTGTTCCTTATAAATGGATTCAAAAAATTCTTCCATATTAGAAATGTAAAATTTCAACAACTAATTTTTTCTTATAAAAATATCCTTCTTCTAAAAAATGATATATATTAAATATCTATTTTGGAAGGAGGATAGTTTTATAAGAAAAACAAGGATTCTCCTAACCTCTAAATGAAATGCAGGTAGTGAGATGAATTGTAGAGTTAACATAGCGGCAGTAGTGGGCGGAGAGAAAACGGTATCCCCTACTGCCAAGAGGTAAGCACCGCCGGGTTTTGCCCAGCATCAGTCTTCGCAAGGATATCGGCTGGGGATTAAAACAAGAGGATTTGTTGTTTCTATCTAATAAAAAGGCTACTTTTTGAGTAGTCTTTTTCTTATTTGAGCATAATTAAGCTGGTTTCGTACTTTGTAGCAACAGCAAATAAATTTTACATATTAATAGATAAACTTATCTTGTAGAAAATCAGTAAAGAAAGAAGGGAAAATATGAGACTTTTTAAAGAAGAACAGGTTAAAGAGATTTTTAATGATGCAACAATTATAACAACCAAAAAGTATTTTTATTATGTGTCTAATGAAGAGAGAATGGCGCATAAAATAAAAATGGCGATACAAGGGTTTTCTGACTCTGGACAAAATGTAAAAACGATAAAGGACTCCTCTATAGTTCCAGCAGGATATATGCATGATTCAATGGGTTATGTGTATTATGGATGTTATACAAAACAGGAAACGGTTAGAAAAGACAGTATATTATAACTTGTGGAAAAGGAACCAATAACAAATACTTTTCTTATAAAAATTCTTATTTTTTTTGTTATGACACAATAAAGATGTGGACAGGAGATCTTCTCCTTATTTTGAAATAAAAACGGCTATGTGGCTTTGCCGGAACCACGGGAATAGAAATCTCAAATCCGGCATTATACTCCTGTCTTCATTTCTCTCGCTATAACCCCAACATATGCTATGCTGGGATTTTTGTATAAAAAGAAATAGAAAATGATATTTCATATTAAATATGTCAACAAAAAGTCCAAATCAAGGAGGAATACATTATGACGAAAAAGATTATTAACAATCGCATGTATAACACGGAAACCGCAAAACAACTGGGATATTGGAGTAATGGATATACTCCCTCTGATTTCTATTTTGCTGAAGAAACCTTGTATCAGAAAAAGACCGGGGAATATTTTTTGGTTGGACATGGCGGACCAATGAGTTCCTACGCGGAATCCTGTGCAGGACAAAGTTGCAGTGGTACAATTTTTAATCCGTTTACCGAAGAAGACGCTAAAAAATGGGCAATGGATCGTTTAGATGCAGATGCTTATATTGCCTTGTTTGGTGAAGTCGAAGAATAATCTAAATCATAACAAAAAAGGCTGCCGTATGGTAGTCTTTTTTTCTTACAAAAATTCTTTTTAATTGCAATCTGGCATAATAAGAGTGTGGACAGGAGCCTTTCTTCCTTGTTTTTGAAAAAATTACGGTATGTGGTCCTGCCAGAACCACGGGAGTAGAAATCCCAAATCTGGCAACAACCTCCTGTCCTATATTTGATAACATCCCGGTATAAGCCGGGATTTTTTATTGCCAAAAAACGTCATTACGAATCAGGTATTACAGAATTCGATTCTTTTTGTACAACGCCAAAAACTTATTATAAATATCCTGCCATATTAAAATTGTAACAATTTTCAAAACAAAGGAGGAATTAATATGGCAAAGAAAATTTGTAAAGAAAAAGAATGTGAGGCTTGTGGAGCATGGTTTACACCCAGCCGCAGTAACGTGAAATATTGCCCGAACTGCAGAACACACTCTGATCAGATTGTAAGGCAGATGGAACGCAATACACAACGCAATATCGACCGGTATGGCTATGGACAAAAAAACAAAAAGATCCAAAATGTCTGCAAAGAATGCGGAAAAATCTTTATTTCATATCTTCAACCTAAAGACTTTTGTAGCAAAAGATGTGGAGATACCTATCTTGTAAAACATACATCCTGTGCATACTGTAAAAAGCCAATGACTATGGATGATGATGTTCACGATGTTAAATACGGTACTTGGCTTTGTTCCGATACATGTAAAGAAAAGTGGGCATGGGTGATCGCTAGAAAAAATGGAACGGTACATACTTGTCCAAATTGTGGTAAAGAATTTATCAAAAAAGGAACCTACTGTAGTCAGGGATGTTACCAGGAATTCATGAGAAAAAAGAAAGCAGAAGCCGAAAGAAGAAAAGCTGCCGGCTTAAAGCTTTGTCCTGTATGTGGGAAAGAGTTTTCTGGAAACGAAATATGCTGTTCTCCGGAATGTCTGCAAAAAAAGAAAGAGACAGAACCTCATGCTATGCGTAAGTGCAGTACTTGCAGTAAAGTATTCAGCTGTCCCGTGAGTAATATGTTTTCCACAGAGTATTCTTTTTGTTCTTTGGAATGCGAAAAGAAATTTCCTGATATCATCGCTAGAAAAGAAAAATTAAAGAAAGAAAAGCAAAAAAAACAGGCAGAGGAAAAATTGCAAAAGTATATCCAAAAAAATGGGTTATGCAGTATCTGTAAGACCTCTTATGTAGACTGCGAACGTATGCAATCGAATTTTCGATGTTACCCCAAAGGAAGTTCCTGCAAAGGGAATTTGGTCATAAAATGTCCGAAGTTTACAAAGTAGAGAGGAGAAAAATATGGTTTATCAATTAGAATCACCGGATATTAATACCGTTATTAACTATTGTAAAGACCTTTGTGCAAATGACAATCTGCATTTTGAAGATAAGGCTTCTTAAACGAAGGGAGAATAATAATATGAATACATACGGAACCAGTGCAATATGTCCCTGTTGTGGAAAAACATTATACACAAGCAATATACCGAAATATAGCTTCGTTTGTAAAGACTGTAACAAAAACTTTTATACTAAAGAAGTAAAAGATACTTTCGCTGAGTATTGGGATGAAGTTACTGAAAGTACAAAGCAACTTTGGGAAATCAATATTCCTGTAGCAAAAGAAAATCAAGAAAAGATGGTATTTAAATGGAAAGAATTAGCAAAAAAATATCATTGCGATTTTCTTGGCTTCGATATGATATATAATCGCGTTGAGATAGATATAGGCTGGGAAAATGGTTTTCCAGAGTGTGATATTTTGAATCAGATCATAAAAGATATTGAAAAACAAAGAGGAGAAAGCTAAAAATGGCTATTATATTTAATTCAAAAGAATGTGGCATTACAAAAGAAGAGATGAAGCTTTTGTATAGATATAATTTAATAGAATGCAATGATTTTACATTCACTGTAGCTACAATCCCTAGTTGGGCTATGGAAGAGGCAAAAAATCTTATTGGAAAAGATTTTAAAGGGACTGGTTGGAATGACTCTTTAGTATCTGGAAGTAAAAAAGCAATCAAATTGAAAAATCAGTATGATCATCCAACATTATACGAAAAAACCATGAAATGTTTCACACAGGAAGGATAAGGTAGTAAACATGAATTTTATAAAAATCATTTGCAATTCATTTGAAGAAAGAGATTTTATTCACAAACAAGGGTGTATTGTGAATGAGAGAAAGTGCAAAGGTCGATATGAATGTTGGAAGTGCCCATTTGCAACTTGCAATATTTCATTTGAAGTCAAAGATAATAAGATGAAACGATGATTTTAAGAAAAGATGGGAAAAGATTTTATTATGCTAAAGACTTTAGTTAGACTATTTATTCAGTTCGTATAGAAATATCGGGCTAGAGATTAAAACGGACCAAAGGAGAAATATCATGGAAAACAAAGAAATGTATACCAAGCAGGAAGTAGTCGAAATGTTAAAAGACATGCAGCGAGAAACCGGCGAATGCGTTGGCTTTTTTGTAGGGCAAGTATCTCAGTTATGGGTCATTAAAGATCTTATCGAGAAAAGACTTAATGATATGGGAGAAACTGGTGTTGAAGTACGAGTTAGTAAATAACTATAAAGGAGAAAAACATGGACAGAACAAAAGCTGCTGCTATAGTAAATGACTTTTTTGCAGATATGAACCCATCTTTATGGAACGGTAGTACATCAATGCCAAAGTCATTTGATGACCGTGCATGGCAGTACCCACTAGCGGATGATGTTAATCTCGAAATCACTTTTGTATATAATGAAGAAGATGGATGGTGCCATTATTGTGATTTGGTCTATCAATCTGATGACAGCTCATTTGATATGTTGAGTGGATACGGAATCGATTCTATTTTAAACGTAACAGATACTGTAATGGATCTGTGCAGAGACTACTGAAGGAGGATAGAAAAATATACAAAATTTTTCTATTTCTAGTAAAACAAAAGGAGAAAACATATGAGATCAGTAAATGTTACATATAAAATATATGAATTTTCTGAATTATCAGAAGATGCAAAAGCTAAGGTGAAAAAATGGTATTTGGATAATTTCTATCAAAATGAAGAATTTTCAGATATATGCAAAGAAGACTTATCTCATCGCTTTCCTAAAAGCGATTTAAAAGTACAGTATTCTCTGTCGTACTGTCAAGGGGATGGTCTTAATGTTTATGGTACATTAAATTTAAAAGATGTACTATATAATTTATCCATCACCCCATTAACTTCTTTTAAGCCAGAAGATAGTTTTACAGAAAAAGAGAAAAGGACGCTTTGTTGCTATGCAAAAGAGTGTGGCTGGGAAATTACTTTACCTCAAAATCACCGTTATACTTATTGTATAGTTGATAGGATTGATTTTACAGAAGAATGGGAATATATTTTGACAGAAATTACTCCACCATTTAAAAATCTAAACAAAAAATTAATGAATAGGTTTCAGCAATATATTGTTGATCTATTTACCAAATTTTGTGCAGAACTTGAAGCTGCTGGCTATCATTTCTTTTATTCTATTGATGATGAAGCAATAAAAAATGTTTGTGATATAAATGAATGGATGTTTTTAGAAGATGGTACATTATTTTCAGCATAAGTTTTACAATTTGCCGCAAAAAAAGGCTGCCGAAAGGCGGTCTTTTTTTTAATGAAATATGAAAAATTCATACATATTGAGAATATAAATGATTTTTCAAAAAAGGAGGAGCTTTATAAAATGCATGAAATTATTAAAAAAAATTCTGTACCCTATTGACAATATGTTGAATACAACATATTATAATTATACACGGAGGGAAGCATACTAATGTATGAAATTATTTTGTATGATACAGAAGATGGGAAATGCCCGATGCAAGAATTACTCGATTCTTTGGAACCCAAATTATTAGCAAAAACCTTGAGATCTATTGATTTATTGGAGAAAAATGGTCCATTACTAAGAGAACCGTATTCAAAATCATTGGAAGATGGGATATTTGAGCTACGTACAAAGCAAGGTTCTAACATAACAAGGGTTTTATATTTTTTCTTCATAGGCAAAAAAGTAATACTAACAAATGGATTTGTAAAAAAATCTCAGAAAACACCAAAAGCTGAAAAAGAATTGGCAAAAAAGTATAAAGCTGATTATGAACGGAGGTATGGTTTATGAGTAGTTATAAGGATTACAAAAAGAAAGCATTACAAAATCCTATGGTGAAGGCTGAATATGATGCTTTACAACCAGAGTATGATATTATTCAAGCAATGATTGATGCCAGAGTTCAACAAAATATGACACAGAAAGAATTGTCAACTAAAACAGGTATTACACAAGCTGATATAAGCAGGATTGAAAACGGAACGAGAAATCCAAGTTTAAATATGGTAAAAAAACTTGCTCAGGGGTTAGGTATGCAGTTAAAACTGGAGTTTATTCCAACTGCTGTGAAAAAATAATGCATAAAAGGCTGCCGAAAGGTGGTCTTTTTTCTTATAAAAAATATGACATATTAATGGTGCAGACAACATGGTAATCAATTCTCAAAATGATATTTTTGTCTACAAACTTCGATTAACACTCGGAATTTTTGTTCTATAATATTATAAAAAAATAAAAGGAGATATGTCATGAACCCCGAGCGACTTTGTCGGTCTGGGCTTGGCAAGGCTTATAAAAAGAAAGCATTACAAAATCCTATGGTGAAAGATGAATATGATGCTTTACAGCCAGAATATGATGAGAAGCAGCTAACAATTAGCACTAGAGATTACTTCAACAACTAAGTTTTTCTTATAAAAATGTTTCTCTTCTAAAAAATGGTATATATGAAATATCCGTTTTAGGAAGGAGGGCAGTTTTATAAGAAAACAAGGATTCTCCTAACCTCAAATGAAATGTAGGTAGCGAGATGAATTGTATAGTTAACCTAGCGTCAGTAGTGGGCGGAGAGAAAACGGTATCCCCTACTGACAAGAAGTAAGCACCGCCGGGTTTTGCTCGGCAATCAGCCTTCGCGAGATACCGGCTGGGGATTAAAACAAAGAGAAAGCCGGAGGCAGCGATGCTTCCGGTTTTTGTTTTATAAAAAATATTTCTTAATTTTTGTCATATTAAGATTGCAACAATATTTCAAAAATAGGAGGAAGAACAATGAAAACATTGATTGAAAAATTTACAGAGACAGTACGTCTGACTGCGACAAATTTTTGTCTTACAGATGGACTTAACAGAGATGGTATTGATAGTATTTCTTTTACACAGCATAAACGGGGACTGGCAAGATATATTTACGGCAAATCATGTTGTCTAGGAGGTTTAACGAAAAGCTCAAATCCTAAATTATATGCTATTGCTACTGATGAAATAGTGTATATTATTAATCTTGAATCTTTTGGTTTGGATGCAGTTAAAGATAAGGAAAAGCTTCCAATGAATACAATCACTTTGGAGGATCACAGAAGGACATGGATAAAAAGACAGGAAACTCTTTTAGATGGATATATGCTGGACCTGCGAGCAAATCAGCAAGGAGTTGAAATATCTGAAAGCCAATTGAAAAAATGTAAAGACCTTTCCAGGCATTACTTGTTATATAAGGAGCTGCCAGAAGACAAATTGTTAAATCCACTGGGATTCTTCGCTACATATAAGGATTGCGAAAACCACTTATGCGGTTATATTGATTTGGAAAAAGAAACGATAAAAAGATTAGAGGATACTTCTAGTGTCTTATGCTTCAAAATAATATGTGATATCTTGATTCAAATGTGTATGAAAGCGCATATTGGTGTAGAACCATGGGAGATGGCTTTATCTGGTGCTTTAAAAAAAGAGATGAGAAGTGTAGAAGTTTTCTTGGAGAGTGGCGGTAAAACAGTAAAAAGTTATATGCCGGTATTGTTCCTGTTGGAAAAATTGGATAAGAAAGAAGATTTCGATATCTTAGATTTTTTATCTGCCCCAAAAGGTAAAGATAAATTTTCTAAACTTCCGCTTACTGATATGAACGGTTTATCTGTTATAGATGGGTTATCATGCAAAGATATTGTTAAGGTATCCTATCGAGGAAAGACGATTTATGAAAAGCCAGAAGAACGATGTCGCTGCTGGACAAGAGGTTAATCTGGCATACTATCAGATTGTTTCAGTCTTTAAAGAAAAAGTAAAAGATCAGTTCATCTGGTCTTTTTTTATGGAATCGAATTCTTTTTTGAAATCGTATAGTGCCTATCTTATCATATTAGAAGCGTAACGAAATTTCAAAATAGGAGGAATAAAAATGAAGACATTGATTGAACAATTTGTAACGCAGGTGTTAAGTTCTACAGAAAATTTTACCCTGACAGATGAAATACACAATATAACTTGTACTCAGTTTAAAAGAGGGCAAGCTATATTTGTCTATGGAAATGTTTCTGGTTCTTATGAATTAAATTTAAATATATCTGCTGAGAAAGTAACTCTACGCTTATATGCTATCGTTAGAGAAGGGCAAATTTATTTTTATGATTTAAATTGTTTTGGAATCTATGCAGGAGAAGATAAGCAGAAACTTCCAAAAGATTGTATGACTTTGAAAGAGTATCAAGAATTGTGGAAAGAACGTCAAAAACAGCTTATAAAAGAATATCAAGAAGAATTTTTGGAAGGAAAACTTTTAAGGGAAAAGATTCAAGATATTCAGCTATCTGAAAAATCATCGAACAAATGCAAATGTGATGCTCGGCGGCATCTGTTACATAAGACATTTCCCGATGACCTTGCTATCTCTACAGATATTTCTATTAGCAAGCAGGATTGTGTTGATCATTTATGTGGATTTATTAATCTGAAAGAAAAAATCAAACAAAAACTGATAGATGAGAATAATGATTTGTCATTAAGATTAGCGAAAAATCTTGTTGTAAAAGACTATATGGAAAAACATATAAACGTGGAACCATGGGAGTTAGAATTGGTTGAAAATCTAAAAGATTCGATGAAAAGCGTAAAGCTTACTTTTGAGTGTAATGGAAGGACAGTAGAAGGGCGTGTTCTTGTTGCGTCTTTGCTACTAAATTTAAACTGCGGATATGATTTCGATCTCTATGATTTTACAAGTATTTCAGAGGGGAAAAAGGTATTTTCTAAATTAAAGACTTTTTGTTTACCAGGAATGTCTAAGCTGTTTTGCAAAGATATTGTCCTGATAACTTACAATGGGAAAACTCTTTACAAAAGAGCAAAAAAATAAAGGAGAATATATATGAGTTATCATTTTAAAGATTCAGGATATCCTGGAGAAGATTATCTTATCGTAACAAAAAAAGGAAAAGAGGAAGGAAACCTTCCTGACGGCATTATCCTACTTGGAGGATTAATGTATTGCGATATGGATTTTCGAAACTGGATAAGAGAAGCGGAGCAAAATGGATATTACGTTTATCCGGCAAAACATTGCAATGATGAACATGAAGTTACTCATATTTCAGAGTTCGGTTTTGTAAACCGCTTTGGTTTTTTCATAACAAAAGAACCATTGTTTGTACATAGTCATGAGGATATCATGATCGGACAAGGCTGGTTTGTCAGGAAACATACTACTGATTTTATGGAAGCCTTACAGACTTTAGACGATAAGGAGAAAGCAGATGGAAGATAGAGAAAGTAAAGTGCAATCATTAGATGAATATTTAGGAGAAAGAGGACTTTCGTTTCCTGTATCCGATTTTATGTTGGACAAAACCCGCATCCCTCACGGTCTGACCAGCAGAGCGGAAAAAAGGATGCATAGAGAAGCAGATATTGCGAGAAATGATTATTCAAAAAGGCGCATAGCCGCAATTAATGAGTACAATGCTAAAGTTAAAAATGGGGAGATTAGGAAGCCAAATATAATTGAAACATCCCTTAAAACAGCTCATGGACATGAGGACAATCCTTCGGTTCAGGCGGCAAGGCGCATGTTGAAAAAAAGAGGAATTGACTGGAAAACGGGTAAAAAACTAAAAACATTAGAAGATGATTCTGCAAAATAACTATAGGAGTATTTATTATGAAAAAATTTCTCGATCGGCTAAAGGATAAGGGTTACAAAATTTCTGGAAGTAAAGCTTTTTTGCTTGGCGTAGAATTTACTATTTGCAGCGGATATATCCATACAGCAATAGGAAGACAGAAATCATATTGGCTCAAATTAAAGTAAAAAAATAAATTGGAGGTCAGAATGAAATACAAAGTATATGGAAATTATGTGTTCTCAAAATTTCTTGGTGAGGTTGAAGCATCCTCACAAGAGGAAGCTATAGAGAAGGCATTAGATGATGCACCAGAAAATGCTTGGCTGTGCGTTCAGTGTGCAGGTGAATTTGAAGATGCAGGGGAATTGGATGAAAATTCCATTGTTGCCGAAGAAATTAGATAACAAGCAAGAAGCTTTCTTTGTAACACAGTAAAATCAAATACAATCAATGTAAGAAAAAAGATCGGTTTAACCGGTCTTTTTTCTTGCACGTATTTTTTCATATTATAAGGGGAATCGAACGCTCGAAATAATATAGGAGTAACGGGTTTGCTGCAGCACAAAATCTGGATTTTACTCTTATGGATCAAATGATTGCAATAAATAAAATTTATAATGAAGATTGTTTGGATGGAATGCAGAAAATAGATGATAAATCCATCGACCTTATCTGCACTGACCTTCCTTACGGCCAAACAGCAAGAAATAAGTGGGACTCTGTAATTCCATTTGAGCCACTATGGGAACAGTATGAACGTATCATTAAAGATAATGGGGCAATTATTCTGTTTGGCAATGGAATGTTCACTGCAGATCTTATGCAAAGTAACCGAAAGCTCTGGCGGTATAACATTATATGGGAAAAAACACAGCCTAGTGGACACCTTAATGCAAATAAGATGCCGCTCCGGAAACATGAAGATATCTGTGTTTTTTATAAAAAATTACCTACATATAATCCGCAAAAAACAAGCGGACATCCAAGAAAAGTAAGTAAAACAGAACATAAACGCAATAGCAAAAAATCAACGGATTACAGAGAGTATGACTTTGTATCCTATGACAGCACAGAGCGGTATCCTACATCTATCTGGAAGTTTCCAAAGGATACCCAAAAATCTGCGCTACATCCAACGCAAAAGCCCGTGGCACTCATTGAAGAAATCATCAAAACGTATACAAATCCTGGTGATTTAGTATTAGATTCTGCCGCTGGCAGTTGTACAACAGCTGTAGCAGCAATAAATACGGGACGAAATTATATCTGTTTTGAAAAAGATAAAGAATTTTACGAAATTGGATGTAAAAGAGTTTAACAACTAATTTTTTCTTATCAGGACCGTCTAAGGATGACGGCGAAAAGTTTACAAAAATTCTTTTTCTTTGCAATTTGACATAATAAAGATGCGGGCAGGAATTTTCCTCACTGTTTTGATAAAATACAATTGTCTAAAAATCATGTGTGGTTCTGTCAGAGCCACGGGATACATCTCCTAAAAATCTGACAATTACTCCTGCCCCAACAGCCTTAGCTTATAGCTAAGGCTGTTTTTGCATGGAATTCGATTCTTTTTTTGAAAAAATTATCAAGCTTTAAGCAGAAAACCGCAGTCAACTTCAGTTGCCTGCGGATGAATGCGCTTTTACTTTTTCCTCTGCTTACGATAATTAGAACTATGCAAAAATTCTGATTAAACAAACAATTCTCATTTAGAAGAGTTATCGCTGTTTAGACAGCGGTAACTTTTTTCTTTTATTCAGGCATATTAGATTGGTAAAATAATTTTCAAAAGAGGGAGGAAATTGGAATGAAATTATGGACGGTACAGCCGGTTGAGGCAATCAATATCATTGAAAAAACAGGTGCATTCACCTGTGACGAGACTAAATCAGATAAAGATTTCAGAAAAGCATACGAGTGGATAGCAAAAGAGATGGATAAAAGGCAAATTACTCATCCAAAAGATTTGACATTGCCGCTCTGGGCTTGGCATACAAGAGACTGGAAGCATAAAAAACCAGATCTTAGAAATATCGGACTTGGTACACCGGGCGAAAAATCTGTATGTATTGAGTTTGAGATTGATGATTTGCAAGTTTTGTTATCCGACTTTTTCGCCTGGCATTCTGTTTTAAATGGTGGTTTTTATAACGACAGTCATACAGAGGCTGAGTGGAACGAAAAAGATGCATGGTATGAAGCACTATCAGGCAAGCAAAAGGGAATTGAAACCTTAAAAAGCTGGCAGAAAGTATTTGATGTAAATGCTTTTGAAAATGAATTTTGTCAAAATGGACGTTATATACAGGCGACATTTTGGAAACTTACAAAAGAAATGATAACAGATGTGCGCTATTTCACCGCTAGATAACAGGAGGAATCATGAACGATAAATAGAAATGTATAAAAAATTTATTTGCTACTCTAATGGTCACGAAAATCTGGTGCTTTATCTGGATGACATTGGAAATCTTGATTGACGGGTACACAATAATTCATTTCTTAAAAAGACTGCTTGTAAAAGTAGTCTTTTTTTATTTAACAGCTAAATTTTTCTTATAAAAATGTTCCTCTTCTAAAAAATGATATATGTTAAATATCTGTTTTAGGAAGGGGGGAGTTTTATAAGAAAAACAAGGATTCTCCTACCCTCTAAATGAAATGTATGTAGCGAGATGAATTGTATAGTTAACCTAGCGGCAGTAGCGAGCGGAGATATCGGTATCTCCTACTGCCAAGAGGTAAGCACCGCCGGGTTTTGCTCGGCAATCAGCCTTCGCGAGGATACCGGCTGGGGATTAAAACAAGAAATATGTTTTTTAGCCTATAAGTTTTTCTTCATACTCATCCATATTATCTACGAAACCAATTTTCAAAACAGGAGGAAAACAACATGACAAGAGGTTATTTTGTGTTAGAAATGAAAGGGCTTTTACATGCAGCAGCATTGATGTCTGATGCATATTTGGAAGGCTATGGGAAAGAAATCATTGAAGCTTTCTTAAACAACAATGAGGAAAGATTGTTAGATACCTTACGAGCGAAAATGAACGAAAAAGACAGGACAGAGATGGATAGATATATCTGTCCTGAATGGTATCGTATTACAAAGAAATCCGAGGCTAAGGATTATATTGCTGAATATGGATATGTTATTTCGGCTGAGAAATTAAAAATCTATAATAATGGCAAATTGTTGATTACAATGGACAAGATAACTGCCAAAGAATGGCTTTATCTTATTGACCATAGCGATAAAGTAGATGCCTGTTATTTTTATTCAGATGAAAAGCTGCATAGTGATTATAGCAACGACCGAAAAATTTATCGTGTGTTTGAGAATGCCTTTGCTAATGGTGTAAAAGCATCTCAGTTTGATCTTATACCTAAAAAATACAGCGATATTAGTTTAAGTGATGACCATTGTGTTGATTGCTGGCATCGAATAGACAGCCCATCCTATGAGAAATTCTTATCCTTTAAAAAAATTCCGGGTCGTATCAAGTTCATTGTCTCTAAAGAATATACTGGCTGGCGGGCACATATACAGTTGCCGTATATAAGAATACCTATCTTAACACCAGGACGTTCAGAAAGAACTGTCATGAATATGCTACGGGAACATATTAAGCGATTTACAGATGAATATATGGATTTTTTGAGATTAAGTAATTTATATAACGAAATTTACAAGGAAATACGCACAGGAGTAGTTACAAAAAAGGAAGATATATTTTTCATTAACGGAAAAACCATAACAGAATATATGGATAGGATATCAGATTATGCTGCTGATAAAAGCTGGTTTTTACAGGGGAAGGATTTTTCATTATCAGCTATTAAAGAGAATCTATACCATAGTTGGAATCGAATTGTTCAGAAAAATTGAGCTAAACGATTGTCATAAAGAACAGGGGGTTTACCCTCTGTTTTTTTATAAAAATTTTTTTAATTCAAATCATTCAAATTAATTGTGCAGGAAGCAACGAAAAGAAAGGCGGTGTCATTATGAAAAAGTTTTTAACAAGAAAAAACAAGGATTCTCCTAACCTCTAAATGAAATGCAGGTAGTGAGATGAATTGTAGAGTTAACATAGCGGCAGTAGTGAGCGGAGATATCGGTATCTCCTACTGCCAAGAGGTAAGCACCGCCGGGAGGAAACACCGGCATTCAGTCTCCGTCAATACCGGCTGGGGATTAAAACAAGCCCTTACAAGAAATGGTAGGTGATTTAGATGAAAAGATTAATGACATGGGTATTGTGTACAATGATGTGCTTTAGCACAGCGATAACTTCAATTACGCCTGTTACTGTTTTAGCCAAGTGCGCTCACAAGCATACCCAATGGGTAAAATTAGTCAACACTACATGCACTAAAGATGGAAAGACTGTATATGTGTGTAATGATTGTAATAAAACATTAAAAGTGGTAAAAACACGTCATTATGGACATAAATTTGTGAACTACTATGTAGCTCCTACCTGTAAAAAAGGAGGAGCAAGCGGACAATACTGTAAACGTTGTAGAAAAAGAACTATAACAAAATCTTACCCAGCAAAAGGTCATAATTGCAAAATTCAGACTTCTCCTGCTACGTGTACAAATCCTAAAATTGAAATTAAGACGTGTATTCGCTGCGGTGCTAAGTGGGGTTCTACTAAAGGAAAAGCTTTAGGACACAAGTGGCGTAAGTGGACAGTTGACCCGGTATCATTGTTAAGGGGGCACAAAGCTAGACTAATAAGGACGTGTAGTCGATGTGGTAAGAAAGATTATAGATACAAGTAGAGTTGGAGAGGAGAGATTATTATGAAGAAGTTAGTAGTAGCTGTACTGTGTGCTTTGATGGTCTTTAGTTCGGCAGTATCTGTTGCTCCTACAACAGCTTTAGCCAAGTCCAAATGTTCCCACAAAAAGACTAAGTGGGTAACTTTAGTTAAAGCTGATTGTACACAAGAAGGTAAACGAGCTAAAATGTGCACTAATTGTGGAAAAACTTTAAAGACTGTGAAAGTTAAAAAAACTTCCCACAACCTTAGAAGACAGGTGCGTAAAAAGCCAACCTGCTCTTCCCCAGGCGAAGTAGCTTGGTATTGTACTAATCCAGACTGTATCTACGGTTACAGAAAATACTACAAAACTAAACAAATCAGACCATTAAATCATAAATGGAAATCTAAGACTTATGCAGCTACATGCACAACGCCAAAGGTTGAAATCTCTATTTGTAGTAGGTGTCACGCACAGGATTCTTTCGTTCAAGGAAAGGCTTTAGGACACAAATGGAGTAAATGGAAGCTAAGTGCAACAAGTATGGTAAAAAAGAAACCTAAGAAAACAAGAGTGTGCAGTAGGTGTCACAAAAAAGAAACGGTTTACATTAAATAGTAAATTAGGGCATTGGGGTATCGCAGCCCCTTTGCTTTTTAGCAAAGAGATCATAATAAATATTTTTCCTTTAGCTCCGATAAGCTATTAACAAAGAACTTTGGCTAAGAACTTTAGCCAAGTTGTATCTACGTTGAAGCTGAATTGGGGACTAAAAAGGAAAGGAGGAAATTACTATGAAGAAATTAGCGACATTAGTATTGTGTGCATTAATGCTCTTTAGCACAGTGATGCCAGTAACCACTTTAGCAAAGACTAAAAAGTGCACTCATAAAAATACTACCTGGGTAACAACTTCTAAAGCTACATGTACAGCTACAGGAACAAAAGTAAAGAAGTGTAAGAACTGCGGAAAAATCTTAAAGACAAAAAAGATTGCTAAAACAGCACACACTTACAAAAGTAAAACTTTTACTAAAGCTACATGTACAACCCCTAAAATTGTCGTTAAATTTTGCACAAAATGCAAAAAACAGCTAGCTTTCGAAAAGGTTGGAAAACCGCTTGGACATTACTGGCACTCATGGAAGAAAAATCCCATTACAGGAAAAGTAAGTAGGGGTTGCTATCATTGCAAAGTACGGCAGTATAAGTAAATCACTAGAGATCAAAAAGGAGGAAATCACTATGAAGAAGTTAGCTACATTAGTATTGTGTGCATTAATGCTCTTTAGCACAGTGATGCCAACAACCACTTTAGCAAAGACTAAAAAGTGTACACATCCAAAAGAAGTTGTAAAAGTAGTGAAAAAAGCTACTTGTACTGAAGATGGTAAAGTAACCTACACGTGTAAAAAGTGTGGTAAGCTACTTCAGACTTCTAAGGTGAAAAAGCTAGGTCACAAATGGAGTGATTGGAAAATTACTTCAAAGGCGAAAAACAAAATGGTTAACATCAGAAGAAGCTGCAAACGGTGTAAGAAAGTGCAGAAGCAGACTTGCCCAGACGTTGGATACTGGGGATGGTATTAATTAAATAAAATTCTAGTAAAAGAACTAACAAAGGAACTCTAGAGGTTAACCAAGAAAAGGTAGGTTTCAACACCTACCTTTTCTTTTCTATTCGCACACTTCTCCAAGTTGGCAATAGTTTGGTGCATTGCCAACTTTTAGCCGAGAGGCTCATAGACATAAGAAAAGCTCTGGTATATACCGGAGCTTTTTTTATGGAAAAAAGGTAGCAAAGTTTTTCTTCGTTCCTTTCCATATTAAAATCGTAAATAAATTTTCAAAATAAGGAGGAACAAGAAAATGAAAACAAAGTATTACAAAATCAGAAAAGAAAAAATAACCAAGAAGTCTTATGAACCAAGAAGCAGCATTTTATGTATGCAGGAGGTGTGAAAATGGGAGCCTGTTATAGCGTAAATCTCAATATCACCCTTAGAAATGAAACCGCAGCCATAAAAGCAATGCAGGAATATATCAAAAAAGAGCAATTCCATATAAATTTTGGTTTAGAAGACAACAGGAAACGTGGTATCGGCATCGGTACTTTTGCTGACCTGTTACAAATCTTTTTCTCATCCTGTAACGGACCTGTCAATGATGTTTTGAGGGAAGACGATCATATCGTTTATGATTCTGACTTTGATGCTTCTTACAGCTGGGAATCTGTCATGACAGAGATATTTGACTGTATTGCTCCATTTTTAGAAGATGAGTCTAAACTGAATGTCTGTTCAGATGATTGCTATCATTTGATAGTAAAAAATGGAATAACCACATATGAACAAGAAAAGGAGAGAGCATTATGAGTATTACATGGGAAGAAATGAAAATCAAATATCCAGAAGGTAGAAATACAATGTCAGAGGAAAGAGAAAAAACATATGTCAATGAATGTTTTAATTGTTATGAACAAGAAGGATTTGCAAAAAAATTTTGGAGTCCTTTTAGTGATTATAAAGAACATTTTGGACAAAGTTTTGAAGTGATTGATAGATGTTCAACAAAAGATGCTGATCTAGCTTCTCTTCCTATGTGGAACATTAAATTTTCAGATGGTTTAATTATCGGAGCATATCCAGAAGAAATCATTCCTAGAGAAATGAAAGCAAATGGATGCCCGATAGACATAGTTGAACAATAACTTGAGATTGGAGAAAAATATCATGTTTACGAAAAACAAAGTCTTTGCTTATGAAAACAGTGATGGTGATAAAGGTATCATTATTGCAAAATCTATTGAAGAAGCCAAAAAAATCTTCCATGAAAAATATCCAGAACGCAAGATTGTTGATAACTACTATGACTATTGTCAGAACGGAGCGTATTTGTTTGAGATGGACAAAGTGGACAACAATAAATTATATTGTTGTTTTCCATGGTAATGATATTTACAAGACAAGAATGGAGAGAATCATCATGATTACAAAAGAAGCCATAAAAAATAGATTTGAAAAGGGAGTTATTTCCATTGAGGATGACTATGCAGGTTGTTTAGGAGCTTGCTGTAGGATAGGAGATAATGCTTTCTATTTTATTGATGCAGAGGATGCTTATTTAACAAAGGAAGAATATTGGAAGTCATATACATTGAATATGACAATAAATATGATTTTTAATGTTCTCAAAAATGTTGAGGCAGCAGAAGAAAATGGAATTGACTATGCTGAACTGGCATACTACGAGGCTGTTTTAACAACTAATTTTTTCTTATAATATGGAGTAACTTAGCAGCAGTAGCGAACGGAGATATCAGTATTGTCTACTATTAAGAGGTTAAGCATCGCCGGAAAAGTCCCGGCATTCAGCCTCCGTAATGAGGCTGGGGATTAAAACAGCCGAATAAAGCAATAATTTTTATATTGAATCAATAGATTCATTAAAAATGGAGGATAAATATGAGTATTACAGTAAGAGAATGGATTGAGAAATTCAATAATGGAGAGTTTGATAGTAAAGATATTAAAACTCAATGTGTAGCGGGATGGATTGATTGGCATTGTGCGGAAGAAGAGCTACCCGGAAGGTTAAAAGCGATGGGAAACATTATAAAAAATATAAAAGATGATTACATTCTAGATAATTTTAAAGTAGATTTTAAGAATAATTGTCCTGTTTATTCCCCGTTATTTGACTATTTTAGATTTACTCCAATAAAAAAGGGCAAAGAAGCGATAGATTCCAACATCGTGAACAAATTGACTTTCGGAGTAGAATGCGGACATCCATTTGGTGGTGATTTCATGTATGAAATTTTCACCGGAAGAAGTGGATATTCGGTTGAATTCCACTGCAAAAATGAGCAAGAAGTGTTAAAAGTAATTACACAGCTTGCCAAAGAACTTCAAAAATGGTTTTTGTTACTTGACATAGGATGCAGTGTCATAAAATGTGCTGCTCCAAATAAAGTTTTTCAACTTCTAGCATATACTAAAAAAATTCTTACAGACAACTCTTTATTAGAAGCAAAAGATACGGATATTCTCTATCGTGATAAAACTGGTGAATATATGGTAGGAAGTCTTGCTTTTAATACGATTTTTTCAAGAATAGAGCCTGGTAGTGAAAAAGATTTTTTCGAGGAACACAGATATCGTTCTAATGATTTCTTTATTCTTTCCAGAACAGCAATCGCTTTAGGACTTCTTCCATTAGAAGATTCTGATGGAAAAGACCTTATTATCGGAGTTGATAATGAAGAGGCAAAAGAAGCTTTATTGGGTGAACATGCATTTGAGTTAAAGCTTGGAAAGAATGACTGGGTAGAGTATTCATTTACTCTGACAGATAACATTATCAAAGTTATAAATTATGAAAAAATGTCAAAGTTATATGACTTTGATATCATCTAACATAAAGGAGAAATACCATGGCAAGAGGCACGATGTACGAATTACAGAGAGAAAAAGATTTTTTAAATCAATTACAGGAAGAAGAATTATATGAGCATCTTCCAGATATTGCAGAGTTTGTGAAAACAGAAAAAAATAAAGAAGGCGCAGTATGTATTCTTTTAGAAGAAATGCAGGAACTGGGAGCTGTTGTTGGAAAAGAAGATGACATCCCTTATATCATTTTTACAAAAGAGTGCAAAGAAAATTATTTCCGGGATCGTTTTGCGAAGGTAAAAAAAATGGTTGCCGATATGGATCTGGATGAGTTTTCCAACAGTGATCTTTTTACTTTAAGAGATACTATCCAGAATAACTGGGGCGATATGGCTTATGAAGATTCCATGATACCATTTGATCAGTTTATCCGGACAGCCATCCCCGATACAAAATATTACATCGGAAACATCATTCATCTGCATTAGAAGGAGAAAAAAATATGAAATGGTTATTAAAGATCTCTTATTCCTGGGGCGATGAAGAACCTTATCAGGAGTTTAACAGTTTTAAAGAAGCATGGGACACCGCTAAAAAGGATGCTTGTAATGAAGCAGAAATAGCATCCATTGAAGCTAATGATGAAACCTGTGAAATAGGACTTACATTTGAAAAAGAGGAAGATCGCGGACGAATTAGTTTGTATTACACATATGATAACAGCTATTGTTATTATGATGTGTTGCCTCAAGAAGTTACAGATACGGATTGTATTAGACAATCAGAGAAAGCAGATGCGATCAAAATATCTATGGAAGGAGGTTCTCTCGCAATGGCGAATCCATCCTAAAAATTTTGTTTTCAGCAAGAAACCGTCCCATTGGGGCGGTTTTTTTTGAACAAAAAAAATCATAATCCTACATATTAGAGATATAAAATTTTCAAACATGGAGGAAAAATAAATGAACACAATGAAAGAAAAAAATTTGTGAAAGTTATCTACAAAGAATGTCCAATGTGCAGGCAGGAAACGTATCTACGCTTAACAAAAGAACAGATGGAACAATGTACGAAGTATACTTGTTGTGGCGGATTAATACAAGATGTGTTGCCAAGTTTAGATAAATTTGGGAGAGAGTTCGTTAAAATGGGGTACTGTCCTTCTTGCCAGGAGATATTATATCAAAGCACATTAAAAGATAAAAGTCCATATTTTTCACGAAGCGAATTAGATGATGACAGAATATATGAATTTTCTAAGGCAACAGAGAATATGAAGCATACTGAAGCTATTTTTTCTAAAGCAGCAGATAAATTGTCTGTACCTGAAAAAGTCATATATTTGTTTGAAATGGATCTGGAGAAAGAATATTATGTAGATAATGATGGAAAAATCAAAAAACTGGATGAAACGGTATAACATTGGTCATGATGCAAAAAGCCCCGTAATAGGGGTTTTTTTTATATAAAAAAAAGCACAGGTATAGCAGTGATAAAAATACACTGTTATATCTGTGCATTTCTGAACACATTTGCACCTATACAAAAAGCACACCTATATCTGTGCATTTATGTCCACAAAAGCTTTACCTAATTATAAAGATAAAAAGAATCGCTATTATATCTGTGTATTTTTAATCACAGCTATATTAGCGATAAAAAAGCATTGCTATATCTGTGCATTTATGGACACAAAAGTTCCACCTAATGATAAAGATAAAATGATATATGAAATATCTGTTTTAGGAAGGAGGGCAGCTTTATAAGAAAAACAAGGGTAGTGAGATGAATTGTAGAGTTCACATAGCGGCAGTAGCGAGCGGAGATATCGGTATCTCCTACTGCCAAGAGGTAAGCACCGCCGGGTTTTGCTCGGCAATCAGCCTTCGCGAGGATACCGGCTGGGGATTAAAACAATTGCATGAAATACGATTCTTTCGTTGAGAAAATGATCGAAAAGGAGATTATAAATATTCCTTCATATTAAGAAAACAAACATGTTTTCAAAATTAAGGAGGATTAAAAATGGCAGGAAGAAAAACTACAAATAAGGAAAAGATAGAAAAAGCAAAAAAGGAATTAGAAACACTGTCTGCTATTCTTGGGAAGATATTAGATGATACAATGACCCAGACAGAAGCAGCGAGAAAACTTGGCATTACACCACAGGAATTTCGAAATGAAACAATAGGAAATTTTACAAACTATGTAAAAAAGAAAAATATCTTAACAGAGGATGATATCCTAGCGTATCTAAAGGATATGGAAACACCGCTTGACCGGGTAGCAAAAGATATGTTTAATATCACAGATAAAAACAAACTGTTGATCATCGAGATCGAGGATCCCGAAGATTTTATACATGTCATGAAAGAAACCCTTACGGAAAAACAATTTTATGTGATGTCTTTGCGGTATGGTTTTGATGAGGAACCGATGACATACCAAAAAATCAGTGAACGTATAGGAACACAAAAAGAATGGGTACGGCAGATCATCAACAAATCTTTGAGAAAACTCCGTCATCCATCCTGTAGCAGAAGATTATTTCCAAATTATCAAAAGTATACAAAAGCGTTACAAACGTATAAAACGACGGAAAGGATTTATCTGACAATAGAGAGCGAGTACATTAATGCTTCCACAGAATGTAAAAGGATGCTGCATAATATCGAACTGGCTAAAACTACACCGGAGTTAAAAGAACAGTTTGAAAAATTGTTTTATCTTGAAGATATCCCAGAGATCCCAGATGAATGGATCGCTTCTTTCCATGACCTGCATATCACATCTGTTTATGATTATCTAAGTGCAGATGAGAATAAAATCAAAGAAATGCAGGATATATGCCCTGGTTTCTCTATTACAGGGATGGAAAAGATCCTTGATGTTAAGCCACCAATCACAAGAAAAGAATTTGTGTGCTGTATGAGATTTCCACTAACAGAAACAGAGATCAGTACAAGGACATTTAATGCATTACGCAGAAGTGGGATCAACACATTGGGGCAGTTAACACAACTGACGGAAAGCGATTTAAAGAAAGTCCGGAACTTAGGACCAAAATGCTGTGAAGAGATTAAAGAACTTTTGGGAAAATACAATCTTCAATTATTAGAAAAATAGTATATCTCTTGCCAACCAAAGAAAAGGCTGCTTATGGCAGTCTTTTTCTTGTATGAAATCTAATATTGAAAATGCATCCATATTAAGATTGTAAAAAAATTCAAAAACAAGGAGGATAAAAATGGGAACAAATGAAAGAAGAAACAGGTGTGATACTTTACTGTGGGACAAATTGAAAAAACACAGAGGACATCATATAAGTATTGCTTCTTATGGAGATTGGGATGATCCGGAAAATATCAGTTTGAAATGCGAGGATTGCAATGAGGTCATCTTGGATGCCGAACTGTATACTATCTGTGGAAGAGAAGATGTGTAAAGGAGCAAATATATGCGTATAACGAAAAAAGAAAGAAAAAAGAATGCCAATCAGTTTTACAATATGTTTATGAACGGATCTTGTGATGAAGCAGCTATTGTTGCTCAAAAATGTGTAAGTACAAATCCGAATATAAACAAAGTTCAATTTATGGCTGTGCCATCTTCGGTAAGCTATGGTACTCCAGTTGTTATCGCTGAGTCCAATTTCGGATTAACTGGGTGTTTTGCAGAGTTGTTGCAAAATATTCATCCAGAAATATCGCAGGAAAAAAGTTATTTCGATGATGGATTTAATGATTGGCTGGAAAGAAATTACCATTTTCGGATCACATACAAAGATGGCTTTGTTTTTCTGTTTAGCAGGAGTTTGTGACCAAAAACTTATTTATAAAAAACGTCCGGTTCGGGCGTTTTTTATCCTTTTACGCATCGTGTGCTTGTGGTCAAGTATCGCAGGCAGTTTTTTGCGGAAAAGGAAGTGGCATGGTGGCAAACAGAGCATATAAATTCAGAATGTATCCCAATGATGAACGAGAGAACAACATAAGCTTTCCAAAATGCAGAAAGGTTAAAACAATCGCAATAAACAGAGGCTTAAGGTTGCCAATCAACGAAAAGACTTTCTGCATAAGCAGTCAAGACAGATAACCAATGCTTATGATTGAGTAAGGATAGTTAATGTGTTATAATTTAGAAAACATTTGAAAGGGGGATACTATGAAAAAATTTGATACATATATGGTTAACAAAATTTTTACAGTACCGTATTTGGATAGAATGATAAGCGAAGATAGTATTCCCGACTCTTTTTTTGAGTACGTAAGGAGATATGTAAAAACGGATGATGCAACGATTGGTGAAGCAATAAGCGAAATATATCATTTCATGAATTATGAATATAGAAATGAGTATTATTATAAAAATACAATACTTAACCAGTTGCTTATAAAAAAACATGATTTGTATAATACAGCTGCACTTACTGAATTGCCTATTGGTAATTCAAAAGCAGATTTTATTATGATTAATGATCGTGGAGTAGTATACGAAATAAAAACAGATTTAGATAATCTAATTCGATTAGAGAATCAGCTAAAAGATTATTATAAAGTATTTAGTTATATTTATGTTGTGGTTGGAAATAAACAATTACCACATGTAAAAGAATTTTTAAAAGATCAAAAAGTTGGAATATATGAACTAACTGCAAGTGGAAGACTGATTTGTAGAAAAAAAGCTTTTTATAATAGAGATAATCTGTCATATGAAGCAATGTTCCAAGTGTTACGTAAAGCGGAATTTGAATCTATTATATTGAAACATTTTCATAAGTTACCAGAGGTTAATAGCTTTCAATATTATAGAGAATGTAAAAAATGGTTGGAGCGTATAAATATTGTTACATTGCAAAAAGATGTGATGAAATGTTTAAAAGCAAGAACATTGATGTTGATAGAGAATAAATTAGAAGAAATGGTTCCGTATGAATTAAGGTTTTATGCATACTTTTCAAAAAAAATCGGCACTAATTATCAAGACATAGATAAATTATGGAATGCAAGAATAGAGAGATAGGGTATGTATTTTCCATTTTTCAACAACTAAATTTTTCTTATAAAAACGCTCCTCTTCTAAAAAATGATATATATGAAATATCTGTTTTAGGAAGGAGGGTAGTTTTATAAGAAAAACAAGGATTCTCCTAACCTCTAAATGAAATGTAGGTAGCGAGATGAATTGTATAGTTAACCTAGCGTCAGTAGTGGGCGGAGAGAAAACGGTATCCCCTACTGACAAGAAGTAAGCACCGCCGGGTTTTGCTCGGCAATCAGCCTTCGCAAGATACCGGCTGGGGATTAAAACAATGAGCAAGACAAATGTACTGTATGATTTTGCTCCTGATATCACAAAAGCTTATTCTGGTGATGAGCTTGATCCAGCTACTATTAATTAATATTAATACAAAGAATAAAACAATGTAAAAAAAGTCTCAGAAATGAGGCTTTTTTTCTTTGTAATAATCTATATTTTATAATCCATGCATATTAGAGACGTAAAAATTTTCAAAAACAGGAGGAAAAAATTATGATGAATTTTGAAGAGTTTAAGGCATGGGTTAAGGAAAACATTACATCTAAAGATTGGAAAGAGACAAGTCAGGTAGAAATATCCGTTGTTAAAAAGAACAATGGTGTTTCTAAAGCTGGCTTGTCTATCCGAGAAGATGAACATGATGTTAGTCCATTACTTTATCTGGATGATTATTACATACACTATCAAAACGGTGAGCTGTTGGAAAATATCATAAGAAATATAAGGGCTGATTATGATAAAAAGGTTCAGATGGCTGCCGTCAAAATACCAAACTTGCAGGAATTTGAAAATATCCGTGGAAGAGTTATTTATCGCCTTGTAAATTATGAAAAAAACAAGGAGATATTAGAGGATTGCCCACATATAAGATTATATGATCTTGCGGTAACATTTCGCTGGGTGGCTCGTATTGATGATGTTGGCGTTTCTACGTCATTGATCACAAATAAGCAAGTCAAAGAGTGGGGTGTTTCTGTCAATGATTTAGTCTTAGCAGCACGACAGAACACGCCTCGTTTATTTCCAGCCCAAATTATTGATATGGAGGAGATGTTAGCAGGGATGGTATCTTTTATCTTATATCCAAGCACTATCCCAATGTATATCTTGACAAATAAACAGGAACTTAATGGAGCCTCTGCTTTATTATATGGAGATATATTGAAAGATTTTGCAAACAAAAAGGGAGCAGATATGTATATCTTACCTTCTAGCATCCATGAAGTAATCATGGTTCCAGCAGATAGAATAAACGACCCTACGAAATTATTGTCTATAGTTCATGATGCCAATACCACAGTTGTATCAATAGGGGATGTATTATCTGATTCCGTTTATTATTATGATCGGAAAAAAGATCAAATTCTTGTCAAAGCATAAGAAAGTGCAGGTCATCCTATGAGATTTGCTTATTATGAAGAAGGCGGCAGGAAAATCTTTACTATGTCGAAGCTGTACAGAAGGTATACGGTTGATATTCACCCCGCTGAAAAGCAACAGGGATCAACTTTTGAAGCATGGCTATATGATATGGTCAGATATCAGATTCTTAATCCATTATAAGAAAACAATTTATCAGAAAAAAGTCTCAGAAATGAGGCTTTTTTTCTTACAAAAATTTCATTTTTTATACATCTTATATAATGTATAAAAAATGAATGGAGATTTTAGACATAAAAACGAAAAGTGCATCTTAATACAATAGAGCAGACAGAGACAAAAGAGAGGAGAAAAAGAAAATGGAAATCAAATAGGAAAAGATGGATTAGTAAAGAAGCCGCGGTCAACTTCAGTTGCCCGCCGGTGTATCACGTTCCACAGTCTGACATTCTATTTTTGAGATAATTTATTGACGAAAAGGAGGGAAAATATTTCATGTCAATATCTCGAATCAATCAAGAAAGAAAGGATTATATAAGAAAAAGGAAAGTTTAACAAGTAATTTTTTCTTATAAAAATATCTTTCTTCTAAAAAAGGATATAGATGAATTGTAGAGTTAACCTAGCGTCAGTAGTGGGCGGAGAAAAAACGGTATCCCCTACTGACAAGAAGTAAGCACCGCCGGGTTTTGCTCGGCAATCAGCCTTCGCGAGATACCGGCTGGGGATTAAAACAAATCGTGGAAGTTACTATCACAGAAGAAAAGGAGAAATAAGAATGAATATAGAAAATATATCAAAAGAAAAAGGTGAAGTTCTTGTAAGGTTAAGTAAGGATGATCTTGTAGGCATATGTAATGCTTTATATAGACAGACTGAAGAACAAGAAAATATTCTGCAGCTTTATAGCGATATGATGATGGCGCGAGATCTTTGTCAATATGGACATATTGATGACGTTTGTTTGCAAAATGTTGTCAGATGCCGTAGCGGTATAAAAGGAGTTTTATCTGATACTGATATTTAACATTTCCGTTGTCTGTGCCTGAATGCTTTCTAAAAATTTTTTCCACAGAAAAACAAGTTGTATTAATTAATATATCATACTTTCTATAGAAGAAAATTTTTGATTCTTATTATTTTTATGGAAAGGAGGAAGCCATGGATAACAAAATAATATAAGGATTCCCCTTCCTCAACATCAGTAGGTAGGGGAGGAATTATCTAAAATTCACTAAGCGGCAGTAGTGAGCGGAGATATCGGTATCTCCTACTGCCAAGAGGTAAGCACCGCCGGGAGGAAACACCGGCATTCAGTCTCCGTCAATACCGCAAAGACGAAACATGAGAAAGGAGACTCTAAATATGGAAAAGAAAGATTTTAAGAAAGGACAGAAAGCAATTTTACTTTCTTTGAAAAACGTAGACTTTCGTAAAACGATGGATATTGATGCTGCAACAGAAGAATGTACGGTCGTAAAAGTCGGTCGTAAATATATCACAGTAGAAGATAGTCATGGATGGGAGATTCGTTTTGACATGGAAAATAATTTTGAAGAAGTAGATGATTCATTTTCCTACACTCGAAGCGAATTGTATCTATCAAGAGAAGATGCCAAAAAAGTTTTAAAGAGAAGATATCTTATCAAAGCTATCGAAAAAAGTTTACACGATATGAGTTGGTCTACATTTGACGGAATTAGCGATCAGACATTACAAAATCTACATACTGCATTAATTGCCGTTGAGAAAGAACGAATAGTATTAAAAAAGTAAGGGGAAAAAGAAAATGGAAATCAAATGGGAAAAGATGGATTACATAGCATTTATTTTATTAGGAATGTTAACGATATTTTATGGAAATAAACAGTTACAACAATTAGTGGCAGGACTTTATATCGCATTAGCCATCTGGTATGTCTACACCATAATATACGAAGTTAAGAGATATAGACAACAAAAAAAGGACATCAACTCATTTACGGAGTGTTTGGAAAATGTAAAAAAGGTACAGCGAATTCCAGACGATATTGAGATGCAAAAGATAGGTAGCGGTTTAGTGACATTTCCTTCTAATTTTGATGGCACATTTTACGCTATAAAAATACGGGCAGGCGAATTTATTGCTGTACACGAAAAGCTTTATTGTATGTTAACAGAAAGTTCGAACATAATCTTGCTTCAAGCAAAAAGCCCTATTGCTGCCTACGAGTTAGCGGTAGGAGAATCTATGATCATAGATAACAGAAAACTTGCAGCAGCTTCATCGTCCTTAATCTGTGAGGGAAAGTTTCTTCAGACACTTTACCAGATGCTGGGTATAAGAAAAAGATATGAAGAAAAGATAATAGGTCCGGGGCGCTTATGGCTCACAGATACACCAATTAAGGAAGAAGAATCCTAAATCAACGAGCAGCACCAAAAATATAGAAAGGAAAAATATGGATACTATTGAAAAAGACATCACGGAAATTTTGTATAATTTGCGAAGAATCCGAAGAAAAAAACATCTTTCTCAAAAAGACGTTGCTGAAAAAATGGGGACAACACAGCAAGTTGTTTCTAAAATCGAAAATGGTAACCCTTCTATTCGTACTTTTTACGCCTATTGCCGAGCAATTGGAGTAATTTGATACAAAAATGAAAGAGCTAAGTTTGAGCGAAAGGAGATTTTATGAAATATCAAAAAAGATATAAAACCAAAACAAAATTCGAAAAATTTCTAAAAGTTTATTTCATCGTTCCGTTGTCTGTGTCTGAATGCTTTCTAAAAATTTTTTCCACAGAAAAACGGGTCGTATTAATTAATATATCATACTTTCTATAGAAGAAAATTTTTGATTCTTATTATTTTTATGGAAAGGAGGAAGCCATAGACAACAAAATAATAAAATTAATCAAGCGACAGTGGTGGCGGAGAATTCAGTCGGTATTCCTCACTGATAAGAAGCTTAAGCGAACGATACAGGTGAGAAAATGCAATATATGTGGAAAAGAAGAGCATAAAGTATCTGGAAATCGAATGATAAAAGAGTGGTAAAAATGGATGTAAAAACAAGAATAATGATAGATAAAATTACAGAATATGTCAGAAAAGAATATAAGATAATCGGACCGATATCTGATATTGAGAGTATCGTTGTCAGTATGGGAGGGATAATTGTTGAAAAAACAGCAATAGATGATCTTTCCGATATTTGGATTAGAAAATCCGGTAAAGAGTCATTTGAAATCTTTCTTCCGCCAGTGCAAATATCTTGGACTATAGAAAGAAGAAATTTCATGATAGCACATGAATTAGGACATTTGTTTTTGCATATGGGCTTCAGGATAAACGATGATAAATGGAATAATCAAATGAAAGGGTTTTATAGAAATAATGATGCAGAGACGAACTATCAAGCGAATGAATTTGCAAAAGCCTTTTTGATGCCAGAAGAAGAGTATGGAGAAATATTGAACCGATATACAAAAGGCAATCGGGTAAATATAAAAGAAGTTGCCAATCATTTTCATGTAGCTATAAATATTGCAGCAAGTAGAGGACAACTACTAGGATATTTTGAGTAGGAGAAAGGAGAACTTCATATGGGACTAACAGAAATACAAAAAGAGATGATACGGGGAATCGCCACAAACAATATGCTTAAAGCTAGACAGGGAGCTTTAGGTGCCCTTAATGAAGACACCACGCAGAAAAACAAAAACTTTGTAGCCCGTTATAAATCAATTTTAACATCGGAACATGGCTTCCTTTATGAGCTTCCGGCAGAATTAAAAGGGCTTTTGCAATGCGAAGATGTTTCGATGTCATTTAAAGAATCAAGATATTATGTATCAGAACAGCAAATGGAGTTAGCAAGTAAAATCTTCCGAATGGCAGAAGTAAGTCAAAAATTAATGGAGCTGCAAATACCATATAAAAATGCGACTTTGTTATACGGTCCTCCAGGAACCGGAAAGACTATGTTTGCAAGATATATTGCTTTCAAAAAAGCCCTCCCGTTTTGCTACCTAAATTTTTCCAGAATCATAGACAGTTATATGGGGTCTACAGCGAAAAATATCGCAAAAGCGTTTGCTTATGCGTCTTCTAATCCATGCATTTTTATGTTAGATGAAGTGGATACAATTAGCTGTGATAGAAAATCTACATCAGGTAAAGGTTCAGATGGGGAAATGAGTAGGATTACAGTTACTTTGATGCAGGAATTTGATAAGATACCGAATGACGTGATTGTTCTGGCCGCTACAAACCGATATGATCTGCTCGACTCGGCATTTGTAAGTCGATTTTCGACTAAACAGGAGATGAAACCATTTACAACAGAAGAAAATCAGAAAATGATACAGATGTTTCTTAGTGATATTGGATATGAATTTGATGAAACGGAAATAAACCGTATCGTAAAAGGAACTCATGATCAGAGAGAAATCATGAGTAAAACAATACAACTTTTGGCAGAAAAAATTTGATGGATAGCTCCATTAATGTTGGACTTCATAGAAATACCGCTAGGATTTAACTTATTGTGGAAACGGCTTCCTTTGATATCCAGAAGATTAAGGACCCAGAGATTCAAGGGATTGAATATCAGCAGGGAGAGCAGATGGACTTTTGGAATATCCGGGAGTATGTATTATTCCGGGACGGACACATCTGTCAGTGTTGTAAGGGAAGATTCAAAGACAAGATATTAAACGTCCACCATATTGAAAGCCGTAAGACAGGAGGCAATGCCCCGAATAATCTGATCACATTATGCGAGACCTGCCATAAAGGGTATCATAATGGCACTGTTATACTGCCAAAGAATATCAAGCATGGCATGCAATTTAAAGATGCTGCATTTATGGGTATCATGCGCTGGACATTCTACAACACACTGAAAGAACAATATGAGCCAGATATTCCGGTATCGATGACTTATGGGTATCTGACAAAGAATACCCGTATCGAACATGGCTTACCGAAAGAACATTATATTGATGCAAGATGTATCAGCGGGAATCCAGATGCCGTCTCGGATGGGACTTACTATTATCAGAAAAAAGTCCGCTGCCATAACCGGCAGATACATAAATAGACGATCCTGAAAGGCGGTATACGAAAGTCCAATCAGGCAGAGTACCTTGTAAAAGGTTACCGGTTATTTGATAAAGTCAGATACCAGGGCAGGGAATATTTCATTTTCGGAAGACGCAAGAGTGGATTTTTTGACATCCGGACATTATCCGGAGAAAAAGTAAACAAAGGCAGTATCAGCGTGAAGAAACTTACTTTTGCTGATACAAGAAAGAATTATCTTATAGAAAGGAGGACCGTCTGAAGACGGTGGCGAATTCCTCCCCGGCTTAAGAACCCGGGATATCCTTCGCCTAAATTTTTGATGAAGAAATATGGAAATAGAACAAATGTAAATTTTTTCGTAAATTACATCGTGCCAACACTTTGTTTTATAGGCGGCTGTATTATAGTTGGAAGAGGACTTGTTTTTTACACAAACCACTTCTATCCAGTCACAAGTGTATTGCTAATAATCGGGGGTATCGCAGTTATATTGTGTTGTGTATTTCTGTTTTTCCTCACTATTAAAGAAAAAAAGGAGCAATCACCATTACGAAAGAAAGCGGAAAAAGATGAAAATTAGAATTTATCACGAATCAATGCTTTGCGAATAAAGAAATGCAGAGCAAAAAAGGAGGGGCAATACAGCTTTTGGCAGAAAAGATTTAGTAGCCTTCGTAAAAATACTCTCAGTTATTAAAACAATCAAGGAGAACACATTATGAAAAGCTTAAAAAATAAAATATGGTTGGGTGTATTAGTAATTTTAATATTTATACTATTTCTACAACATTTAAATGGTAACAATTTAGATAAATTTCGTGTTTTAGATAAGAAGCCATACTATTCAATTATGTTTGACTACACTGGTAAGCCAAATCTTCCAGAAATGATTGGAGTAATTCGTCCAAACATAATAGGTGTTAAAAGGTTATTTGCAGAAAAAGATTATGAATTTGCAGACAACACATCTAAAGAAAAATCAAAAACAGGTGGAATTATAGAATTGAAAGGGAAAGGGAAGTATCGTGGTACAATGAAGGTCAAAATTTATGTTTATGATGGTGAAATAAAAACAACAGAGGCACCATCTATCATTATTTCTAAGCATGATTTTAAAGATGGAAAATGTGTAAAGCAACTCGATACGCCAAAAGTACTCGAAATGTCAGATGAATCGCTTCCAACTTTAAAGTGTAAATTTCGTATATCTAAAGAGAACTCTAAAGCAATTTCTATAGATCCAGCAACTGGAACAATTGCAAGTAATAGCACTGAAGAAAAAATTTCTGTTTCTTCCGATGGTAAAGTAACAATAAAATCCACAGAAAAGGAAACATACATAGTAGAATGTGTAATTTCTGCAGACCATTACAAAACTTTAGCAAAGCCTATTTACATCTATGTGAGATGAATTAGGAGAAAGGAGAAATAAATGAAAATTAGAATTTATCATGAGTTAAATGGAACTGTTCGTATTGTAAAAGTAGTGGAACAAGGACCCGAAAAGGGGAAAGAAAGTTCGATGTTTCATAACTTAAAACCTGGGAGTATGGCAGAAGTTGAGATTGATGCAGTATTGCAACATCAGGCTTGTATGAAAGAGAGTAAAAGTGAATCCAAAGAAAAAGATGATTCCTGTAATTTACAGAAATTTTTACAAGTATATGCTCCGGATATGCCATATATCACAGTTAAAAAGACCGCTTCCAAGATGAAAATCTCGGTAGAAGATGCTGAAAAAATAATAGCAAAATGCAAAGAAAAGGGATTGTTAGAAAAGGTTTATATTGCTCGCTGTCCAGAATGTGGAAGTCTAATCAAGATGGATAAAGATAGATTAAAACTATTCTCTATAGAGGATTGTTATGTTTGTGAAAAGAACATAACATGGGAAGATGAAGATATTGTTCCGGTGTATGTATTATTAGAAAAAAGGCGTTCCAATTAAAAGAAAAGGAGTGATTTTGTTGTGGACATTGTAATTTATATGTTTAAAAAATCAGTTGTAACAGGAAAAATGGAAACGGAGGTGGTACGGATGGTGAGATTAGAAGAATAACGATAACATTAATGCAGGAGTTTGATAAATTACCGAATAATATCATTGTGCTGGCGGCAACAAACCGATTAGATATCCTCGATGATGCATTCATCAGCCGATTTTCTATTAAGCGAAAAATAAATCCGTTCACAGAAGAGCAAAATAAGAAAATGATACATTTGTTCTCGGAAAATGAAATCAATACCATTATAGGCAGCACACATAGTCAAAAGGAAATCATAAATCGAATTAGGAGGTTTAAATGCGAAAAGATTTATTATCTTATTTTATATTAATTTTAGTAAATTTTATATTAATTTTAATAAATTTGAATAGTATTTTTGTAAATTTGAATATGCTTTCGTTGCTTTCGTATTTACATTAATTAGTGAACATATCATCCATACGCAACATAAGCATTTGTTCTCTCTTTTTATCCGCATTTCTCGTCATCATAAAAAATACCGCCTTTCTGATATTTATTATATCAAAAAAAACGGTCTTAGTAATAGCAAAAAACCTGCTTTTGCGGGGCTTTGTCTACAGTCTGAACAGTCTGGAAATGAAATTCCAGGCTGTTTTTTTGTGTCCATTTTCCATGTCTTTTCCGTTATTCTACTATTTTTTTTCAATTCTATCATACTATTAATGCGAGCTAAAATCGCGGCATAATTTCTAATCTTTTGTATCTGTTTTCTTGCTCCTGCAGAAACATACTGTGGGAGCGGGAGATAGATAAAGATAAAAGGAAAATGCCAGTCTATCATACTATATAGGAAAGGAAGACATGCTTTATAAAAAAGCAAGAATTTCCCACTCTTTAGGCTGTGGGATGAATTGTAGAATTCGTAACGTCAGTGGTGGCGGAGAGAAAACGGTATCCCCTACTGACAAGAAGTAAGCACCGCCGGGTTTTGCTCGGCAATCAGCTTTCGCGAGGATACCGGATGGGGATTAAAACAAGATATGCAAAAATTACTAAAATGAGAAGTCCAGAAACGGGCTTCTTTTTTGTTACGGATGTTAGCATACCGCTACATATATAATTATTTAGGATTTTAAAGTATGTTTTATATCTATTTTTATCGAATCTGATTCTTTTTTCTATAGATAAAAGAAATTACATTCTGTTTTGATTTTTTCTCAAAAATTTTCTTACAAAAGTTCCATTAAGATTTTTTTTGGCATATTAGTAGTGCGAGCAGGTAAACCGATGCAAAACGCATCTGCAATGAACTGCCGCTATAAAAAAATAAATATATCAACAAAAAGGAGAAAAAAGATGAGTATTTTAAAAAACAAGATTGATTTTGTTGCATTAGTGGCAGTAAACGGAGCTAATCCAAACGGAGATCCAAATGCCGAAAATATGCCGCGTGTAGACGATGAAATGTATGGCGAGATAAGCAGCGGATGTATCCATCGTAAAATTCGAAACCGTATGCAGGATATGGGGCATAACATTTTTATTCAGTCTGAAGACCGTACAACAGATGGCTATGTTTGTTTAAGTGACCGCGCAAAGGCTTTATTTACAGAACCAAATAATATAGAAAAGTGCAAAGAGGAAGCCTGTAAAAAGTGGCTGGATGTCAGGGCTTTTGGTCAGGTGTTTGCGTTACAGAAGGGAAATACCTCATTTGGGATTCGTGGTCCGGTTACGACACATGAAGCCTATAGTGTAGACCCAGTAACAATCGACAGTTTTGGGATCACGAAATCAGTAAATGCTTTACCTCCTAAAAATGATTCTCATATGTCTTCTGACCGAATGGGTGCAAAACATTTCGTTAAATTCGGATTATACATTGTAAAAGGAGCCATCAATGTACAGCTGGCAGAAAAGACTGGCTTTACAGAAGAAGATGCAGAAGTTGTCAAAAAAGCAATCGCAACGATGTTTGTTAACGATGCTTCTGCTGCAAGACCAGAAGGCTCTATGGAAGTTATTAAATTATACTGGTTTAAACATAACTGTAAGGACGGGCAGTATTCTTCTGCACAGGTTCACCGCAGCGTTAAAGTACGCTTAAAAGATAGTTGTACAATCCCAAGAAGTGTCCATGATTATGATATCTCTGTAGATGAGTTATATGGACTTGATTACGAAGATGTAAAGGGCGTTTGCTAAGAAAAAAAATCTCACTGACAGGCGGAGATAATAGTATCCCTACTGCCAAATAAGATATGGAAAATAAAAACTGTATGGTTACCATTGAGTGCGAATCCTAAGTAACGTAAAAACTCTTAGAGGTTCGCACTAGAAATACAAGAAATATTGTCTTTGTTTTTCTAAAAATAAAAATAGATAAAGGCAAAACAACTTATGCTGTGTCTAAATTATCTAAATAAAACAGTGGAATTGTTATTTATTTTATATAATTTCGCCATCGTACCCTCCGTGGGTACGGGGATTAAAACATATCATTTATAATTTCTCTCGTTATAAACGATGTCGTACCCTTCACGGGTACGGGGATTAAAGCACAAAATGATAGAATTGTTAACAGATACTATCATATCGTACCCTTCGTGGGTACGGGGATTAAAGCATACATAAGTCTGTCTGTACCCGATATGGGTTGATCGTACTTTTCATGGGTACGGGGATTAAAATCGGTAGTATTTTAAATTAGACGTATTATCGTACCCTTCACGGGTACGGGGATTAAAGCTATTAAAGGGTAGCTTTTCATTTGTAAAAAAATCATGATCGTACCCTTCATGGGTACGGGGATTAAAGCGAGAAGAAAGCAGGGTAAGGAGGTAAATAGAAATATCGTACCCTTCATGGGTACGGGGATTAAAGCATACATAAGTCTGTCTGTACCCGATATGGGTTGATCGTACTTTTTATGGGTACGGGGATTAAAGCATTTGTAATTAAAAACTCTTTTAAAGCTTCCGGGCATCGTACCCTTCGTGGGTATGGGGATTAAAGCGGATAATTTATTTTTCCTTTTTTGGTGAGCTTTATCGTACCCTTTGTGGATACGGGGATTAAAGCTTTTTGACTATCGGGGATATCAACCTTCTCTATAATCGTACCCTTCATGGGCGCGGGGATTAAAATATGAGAAAATATTTAGAAAAGAGTGTAAACGGGGATCGTACCCTTCATGGGTACGGGGATTAAAATTGTATCTATTTCGGAAAGCCTAGTTTGATTAATATCGTACCCTTCACGGGTACGGGGATTAAAATTTTTCAATAACTAAATTTTTCTTATAAAAATATTTCTCTTCTAAAAAATGATATATATGAAATATCTGTTTTAGGAAGGAGGGTAGTTTTATAAGAAAAACAAGGATTCTCCTAACCTCTAAATGAAATGTAGGTAGCGAGATGAATTGTATAGTTAACCTAGCGTCAGTAGTGGGCGGAGAGAAAACGGTATCCCCTACTGACAAGAAGTAAGCACCGCCGGGTTTTGCTCGGCAATCAGCCTTCGCGAGATACCGGCTGGGGATTAAAACAAGTCAAAATCTATATGCAAATGCCTTGTTATCGTACCTTTCACAGGTACGGGGATTAAAGCAGAGCCATATGAAGGTGACAAACCTATCAAACCAGAATCATACCCTTCATGGGTACGGGGATTAAAAAACGGAGGAAGAAAAGATGAACAACGTAGAATTTGAAGTTACTGGAAGAAAAGCCTTATTTACATTTCCTGAATTTAAAACAGGTGGAGAAAAAAGCAGTATGGCTATTCCTACTTATGAAGCCTTGAAAGGCATTTTGAAATCCATATATTGGAAACCGACAATTACTTGGATTATTGATGAAGTAAGAGTCATGAATCCGTTCCGAATGGAAGCGTCCGGAAAAATCATCCCTAAAATGAAAGGCAATAAAAATGACATGGCTCTTTATAATTATTTAAGAGACTGTCGTTATCAGGTACGGGCTCATTTTATCTTTAATAAAAATCATCCCGAGTGCAGACCCGATTGGAATGAAAAAAAACATTTAGAGATTTCTAAAAGAATGATCGAAAAAGGCGGCAGACAGGATATCTTCTTAGGAACCCGTGAATGTCAGGGGTATGTTAAACCTTGTAAATTCGGAGAAGGAATCGGATTCTTTGATAATTATGGTGACATTCCATTTGGGCTGATGTATCATGGCTTAACTTATCCAGACGAAGCATATTCCAAAGAAACACAAGGCTGTATAACTATGCGTATGTGGTGTCCGGTTATGCATAACGGTGTGATCAAATTTATAAAACCAGAAGATTGTGTGATGACAAAAGTAATCTGTAAAATGCAGCCGAAAACTTTTGAGATGCCAGAAGAAAAGAAAGAAAAAGTAGACTAGAAGTGCTTATATATCGCACATTTCTAAGTACGGAGATCAAAACTAAGTGTAGAGATAAAAAAGATTACAAAAGGAGAAACATTGTGGGATTATTACAAAAATTGATCAAAACATATGACGTTATGGCAGACAAATACGCTGGGGTATATATAGATGGGATGAGAGAGCCGCTTGCTCCTGTATCTCATGCGTTGCAAAACGCACAGATAGAGATAACAATTGACAGCAATGGCTGTTTTATTGATGCAGCGGCTGTTCCTAAGAAAGAAAACCGAACGCTGATACCTGTATCACTGAAATCTGCAAACCGTACCAGCCATGCATCTCCGCATCCCTTTGCGGAACAGCTGGAATATTTGTCTGGATTTGATGAAGAACGACAAAAATCATATCTGGAACAGTTAATGGATTGGGATGAATCTGCTTATGGAAATGCATTTACCCATGCCGTTCATACTTATGTTGAAAAAAATAGTATTATACATGACCTTTATAAAGCAGAAGTCCTCGAATCAGAAAATGAAGAGGACATGAGTAAGAAGAAAATGCAGTCTACAGCCTACAAGAAATGTTTGGTCCGTTGGAAAATAAAAGATGTGCTGACCGGAGAGGTTATAGAAACATGGAAATCAAAAGAAATGTTCCGTTGTTATATCGCATATTACAATATGGTTATTGCAAAGGAATCCAAAACAGGGCTATGTATGCTCACAGGAGAAAATGTACCTTTAACTGAATTACATGCCAAAAATATCTTCCCCTTGCAGTCTGGTGCAAAATTGGTCTCTGCTAATGATAAAACAGAATATACTTTCCGCGGTACATTTGTTAAAAATGCGGAAGATCTTTTAACGATTGGTTATGAAGCTTCTCAGAAATCACACAATATGCTCCGATGGCTTTTGAACAACTTCGGAATTATCGCAGGAAATGAGATGTTTGTGTATTGGAATCCAAATGGGAGATACGTGCCGTCCCCATTTGAAGATAGAAAAGAGGGGGATGAAATCATAAGTGACAGGGAAACTTTATATAGGAGCATCTTTGAATCAACCGAGGATAATAGTTTATCCTCCACCGATTGCATAGTAATCGCTGCTTTTAAAGCGATGACAACCGGAAGACTTTCTCTAGCTTATTATAGTGAGACTCCAGGAAATGATTTTGTCGCTAAATTAGAAAAATGGAAAGAGTCGTTTACTGGAGCAAAATGGATTCCTTCTATATATATGGTCTCCAAATATGCTTATGGATCAGAGAGGAACGAACGGATCGAAATAGAGTCCGGAATTTACACTAAAAAAATAGAGGAGTTGCTTTGGTGTAAATTATATGGACATCCAATATCTGAGTCCCTAAAAAATGCTTTGGTCACAAAAGCATCCTCTCCATTAAAATACAAATCATTGAAAAATAGAAGATATATTACCTATATCGCCGCCTTAATTTTACGAAAATATGAAAATGATAAGGCTGGGAAGGAGGTTTACACAATGACCTTAGACTTAGATAACACAGAAATTAATTATTTAATGGGACGGTTATTAGCTGTTTACGAAAAGGCTGAACTTGATACATATACAGAAGAAGAGTTAAAGTCCCGTATACCAAATGCTGTAAGATATCAAAACAAATATGTGCAACGTCCTGCCGCTACATTGATCGTACTTAAAAATAAGATTGTACCATATCTTAATAAATTAAAACGAAAGAAAAACGGCTTATACATCAAGTATCAAAAAATCTTTCAAGAAATTTTTGAAAAGATTGATGGACGAGAAACTAAATTAACTGGAAAGTTAAGTGATACTTATATTTTGGGATATTATCATCAGAAAGAAAGCTTCTATCAGAAGCAGGAAGCGGATACAGAAAAATCGGAAGCTATTGCAATATGACATTTTTACAAAAAAGTAAATAATGCAAGAAAAATCCTGTCGAAGGCTTTGAATTTCGAAGTCTTGATGGGATTTTTTTATAAATTGAATGTAGATAGATCACACATATAGCTGTGGTATTAAATCATGCATATATCTATGTTTTAATTTCACACATATACCTGTGTAAAAGAAACATGGATATATGTGTGAATTATGAACACAGAAACAAAGTTAATATTTCCAATCAAAAAGGAATTCGATTCTTCTCTTGCTGAAAAATCATATTTCTTATCTATACATATTAGATTTGCAAAAAATATTTCAAAATAAGGAGGAAAAGAAATTATGGTGATCAAAACTATGGAAAAAGGGTATGTTAACCTGGAAAAGTATTCCAATTTTACAATCCGTCATAAACAGGAGGACTTTGCTGTAATAGCAATGAAACCAGTTGGACATTATGCAACAGAATCCAAACATTGCACATCTGCGGTATCTGTCGAACTGGGATGTTATCCATCAGAAAAAGAAGCGACAAATGCTCTGGAAAAGATAATGGAACACTGGGATGCTATTAAAGAAGCTGAGTATTACGGAACAGAAAATAACTTCCGATATATCTCCAATATTTTTACAATGCCGGAAGCGTCAAAAAGCAAAACGGAAGAATTTCAGACGTTTATTATTAACGGGCAGGAATACACGGTGCCATCAAAAGTTATCGAGGAGATTCGTCGCCAGGATATGATTAAGGACGGAGAAAATATTGCAGAAAACCGAGATGTGTATCACACAATACGAGAGGTAGATCCAGAGTGGGAGGCAGATGAGGATTTCTATTATAATCTTGCTTCGATGGTTGAAGCCCGTATCGATTCTATTGCTGCAGAAGATGATGTGATTCATGCCTTAAAATGTTCTGTAGAAAAAGCAAAAGACGAAAAGAGATATGCAGAAAAAGTAGATTTTGTTGTGAAATATCTTTTGAATATTGCTAACAATCAGGAGTTGAATGTTTTTATGGGGAAAGATGCAGATGAAACTGTTTTGTATAATGAAACTGACATTAGAGGCGTAATAGCTCAAATGCCGGAGCTTGTGTTTTATGAGTATTATTACAAATTCAAATCAATCTATGATAAGCAAGAACCAAATTCGGACTCCGGATTTGAACCTAAAAAAAATCCTGTCTACAAATGGATCATAGGTATATCTAACTCTGAAGCAGATGGAGTTAGGCTTTATAATTACGAAGGTACGGTTGAACAGATTAAAAATCGATTAATAAGTTTGATCAAAGAAGATAGGGAAAATGATAAAAGTGGATGGGATTATGGCAGTGAAAACGAGAATGAAATCTCCGATGAATCAGACAGTGATAAAAAAGTATTTTCTGGCTTTGGTTGTTATTCTGAATATCATATCAATTATACAGCAGAAATGCTGACGGAGATTGAAAAGTTAAGCGACTGATTGAGAGGCATGTATTTACATGGATAAGATAGAAAGGAAAAGATATGGATTATAAATATACGGCATATGATCGGATTATTCACATTACAGAAAAATTACCAAAAGATAAGATTTCAGAAGCGATTGAGATCATACAGGAAGATAGTTTCCAGGATTTATTGGATTTTTGCGTAGAGCAGAATTGCTTTACACAGGCTCAGGCAACCACATTGTATGATTTTACTATTGTTTTTGATTCTCTGGACGATAATTATCATGAATTTGATCGTCAAAAATTACTTACATTGTATGACGCAATTGGTATACCAGAAAATATGCAGGCTGCGATATAGGGTAAGTTCACAAAAAAGAAAGGGCATCCGTATGGATGTCCTTTTTTTTTGTATAATAAGAAAATTCCCCCGGAAGATTGGAGAAGTCCGGGGGGATTTATATTAACTGCGCAAATGGCAGTTTCCTAGAAAACGAAAAATTTGCGGGGATTCGTTTTCCGTTTATTAATATGTTTTTTCTTTCTTACAAAAACTCTTATTTTTCTTAATTTGCCATAATATACATGCGGACGGAACTTGCAACAGGATTTCTAAAAAAATCTACATATTAAGAAAAGTTGGAGTTCCGACTGCGATGTCAGCTGGGAGACAATATAAAAGAAGAAAGAAAAGAGGTAAAACAAATGGCAAAGAAAAATTAAGTAAGATTGCGGCATTAAGTTTAGCAACAGCAATGGTCTTAACAACTAAGTTTTTCTTATAAAAATGTTTCTCTTTTAAAAAATGATATATATATATGAAATATCCGTTTTAGGAAGGAGGGCAGTTTTATAAGAAAAACAAGGATTCTCCTATCCTCTAAATGAAATGTAGGTAGCGAGATGAATTGTATAGTTAACCTAGCGTCAGTAGTGGGCGGAGAGAAAACGGTATCCCCTACTGACAAGAAGTAAGCACCGCCGGGTTTTGCTCGGCAATCAGCCTTCGCAAAGATACCGGCTGGGGATTAAAACAAAAAAGGTGTATACCGGATCAGAAATATCAATTAATTTTTCGATTTCTAATGGTAATTTCAGTTGACGAGCTGTATAATTATTATTGGTATTTTGGTTTAGTAGCATAAATACATTATACCAAAAAATCGCTCAGACCACACACGGTCTGGGCGATTTTTCTGTTAGGGGAGTTTTTTACAGCCCCCTAAAAAAGAAAGGATGATTTTTAAACTTTTTAATAGAAACTTCCCTTATAACCCTCGGCAAGGACGGTATTGCTCCAGGAACCATCCTGGTTTCCAAAAACAGGCTGCACTCTGTAATATTCATCATTTTTAGCTTCAATACAGAGCATTCCATTACCGCCAACAGTGTAGTTATAATAATTGTTTGTGGTGTAGTATACAACTCTGTTCTTTGTAAAATCACCGCTTCCATTATATTCGATACGATAGCCTGTAGCACCTTCTACACGATCCCAAGATAATTTCATCGAATGTTTTGTCTTGCTGGCATAGTTATCAATCTTTAATTTAAGTGGATCATGTTTCTTTGTTCCAAATGGGCTTGTGGTATCTTCATACCCTTTGGTGTAAATTGTGCTGCACCATGTGCCTTCTTTACCATCAAAGACAGGTTTTACTCTCACATACATATCACCTGTGATAATGGCTTTGTCATAAGTCTTTTTATTACTAGCACTGTCAGTGCCTTCCGCATAATAGATAGGGCTGTATCCTGAAACATAACCTTCTACATTTTTTTCTTCAACGATGTTCTTAAAGAGCATATCAGAACTTACCTGGATTTTGTAGCCAGTAGCATTTTCTACTTTTTTCCAAGTGATATCTAATGATCTGCTACCTGTACCAACTCTATAAGAGCTGATCTTTGCTTCTACGCTCTGTTTAACAGTAGAGTTGTTCCACTTATCAAACTCGTCTTTCCATTTAGACCAGTCTGTGTTTCCACCCCAGAAAGAACCACTTCCCCATGAGCCCCAGGAAGAACCACTTCCCCATGAGCCCCAGGAACTAGCTGCTTTGTTTGAAGTGCCAAATGTGCTTGCGTTTACATTTACGGCTCCCATGCTGCATAAAGAGGATGCAGCCATAACGGAAGCTAAAACCCCTACAATAATCTTCTGCTTTTTCATGATTATTTTCCTTTCTCTGCCGCTTTTCGGCAGTGTATCATAGGATACCGGGTAATACGTTAGGGATGCTCGGCTATGTTACGGTATCCGACATGATAAGATGAATTTTTTTGTCCGAGCTTTATATAATATGATTGTGTTATCCGATTTCGATTTCGCAGGATTTTCATGAGAAAAACACAGAATAGAAACAAAAGTTACTTTAAGAAAAGAATCCGATTCTTTTTGACTGCGAAGAATATTACACATATATATATGCGTTTCTATCATCGCAAGTATATCTGCGAATGTTAATCGCACCTATAGGTGCGATTAAGAAACCGCAAAAAAAAGACCATCTCTGTATAGAGATGATCCTTCTTTGTTTAACAAGCGGCTGTAAACGGTACGACATTTCCATGAGAATCTATGATAAGATCATTTTCCGCATTTTTTCCACGGATATTTTTACCAAAAATCTTCTGTAAATAATAAACAGTTCAATATTTCCTTACAATTTCCCTTCCAACGCTTCTTTTCTTATGTTTTTCTAATCCAAAATCAGCATTTGCTGTATGGATGTATTCCTGCATTGCTTTTACAGCGGCAGCTTCGTCTAAAAAGTAAGTTCGAGATTTACCGTAAAACATGCTCCCATATTAGTTCTCCTTATCATTTTTGTATCTTCCTTTTTATTAGTTCTTATCTATATTTCTTATAAACGGCTAATAGGGACTTATTTTACAGTCCCTTTTTTGTATGAAGTCTCCACACCTATGCGGTGCAGTCGCTCCTATGGGCGTGCTACTCTGCTATTACTGATAGACAACTTTGGAATTCGATTCTTTTTTATGCGTCTCATATAACTTCTGTTTTGTCATTTATGTGAACTTTTCAAGAATTTTTCTTAAACATTTTCCTTTAAAACAAATCGGAGATTGCAAAAATAATTTTGCTCTGCAATACCTACATTTATTCTCAAATCTTCATCAAAATCAAAAATACATATTATTAGCGGTTAATGCAAGAACTTCTTATCTAGGTCAGGTAATTGAGATTGAGTGAGAGGTATTTGATTTTTATATGGTAGTCAAAATTTGATAGGTATGCAATTCTATCAGGTTTTAACAACTAAATTTTTTTTATAAAAATGTTTCTCTTCTAAAAAATGATATATGAAATATCTGATTTAGGAAGGAGGGCAGTTTTATAAAAAAAACAAGGATTCTCCTACCCTCTAAATGAAATGCAGGTAGCGAGATGAATTGTATAGTTAACCTAGCGTCAGTAGTGGCGGAGATATCGGTATCCCCTACTGACAAGAAGTAAGCACTGCCGGGTTTTGCTCGGCGATCAGCCTTCGCGAGGATACCGGCTGGGGATTAAAACAAAACGTAATCCCTGTCACAAAGGATAGAGGGATTGTGTTCCCCCAGCGAGGCGAAAGTCTCGTAAAGAAACCGCGGTTAACTTCAGTTGCCCGTTGGTGTATCACGAAACGCAAATCAAAAAACACAATCGCTTTTTGTTGCCTGCTGGTGAATTACAAACGGATAACACGAGGTAACAGCAGTGGGATACGAAGTGAAATCAAAAAATACATATTAACAGCATAGGAAGATCACTTGTTGATTATATGTATTAAACAAAAGAAAGGACGTAGATACGATGAGGGTGAGAGATAGACCCCGAAAACCAGATAAACTAATTAATTTATAACAAAAAGTGTAAATAAAAAAGGAGAAAAAATTAATGAAGTTCAAGAAATTTACAGAAAAAGCCGCAGCTTTATCCATGGCTACCGCAATGTTAGCATCCGTATGTGCCCCTACTTATACTGCCGTTCTCTCTGCCGTACCTGTAGCCGCTGCATCATCCAAAGATACCACAAACAATACAGCAACTACAAAAGACCTGGCAAATGCCGATATCATTGATACCTCCAAAACAGGAAGCATCACTGTCCATAAATATGATATCACATCGGCAGAAGCAGCTGGAGATTATACCGAAGGGCAATATAAAGCAACCGGTGAATCAGATAACCGCGTAGAGAATGCACTGGCTGATTATGCGATCCAGGGTGTACAGTTTACATATTTACGTGTCGGTAACATCGAACAGTACAGCAAGACAGATGGAACAGGCAGCAACATTAAAGTTGTTTATGAGATTCCAACTGCATTAGCGCAGATCTTAAAATTAAATGAGGCAGATGCCACAGTGATGACAGGGGATGGAGTTTCTGCACCTTGTACAAATGCAGGTGTATTACATTACACAAGCACACAGATTGAAGATGCATTAGCTGCGATCATTAAAGCAGATGATGTTGCTGCAAAGAATGCATTAGAATCTTACCTCATTGAATATAAAGACCAGAATAAAGACAGTGATGATGTACAGACAGCAGATACTGGTGTGATCGAGACAGATGCGAATGGACTTGCTACAAAGAGCGGACTTCCATTAGGATTATATCTGATGGTAGAAACAAAGGTGCCGGAACAGGTTACATCTACAGTTAACCCATGGTTCATCAGCCTGCCTTTCACAAATACTGCAGCAGATACCAATACAAACACAGACCATGCAGCAGACGGTGTGGCAGACAGTATCGGTGGTGAAAAATGGCTGTATGATTTCGTATCTTATCCAAAGAACCAGACAGGAAACCCCACGATCGATAAAGCTGTCAGAAACGCTTATTCCAGTGATGCAAAAGACAGAAACGGCGTAGTTACTTCCAGCAAGGATACAAATTATTCTGGTGCATTTGACTCCAAATCCCTGATCGTTTATAACGCAGATACTGCTGCAGAAAACAAAGCAGATACTACAGATGCGGCTTATGTTGCAAACCGAGGCGGATATACTAGCGCAAACAATACAGAAGCCGGCAAGGACGGTAAGGGTTACAGCAACGACTTTAAATATGATGATACAACAACTGCATCCGAAGGTGACCTTCTTGATTACCGTGTTGTATCTAAATTACCACATATCACATCAAAAGCTACTTATTTAAGCCAGTATACATTTACAGATGCATTATCTACTGGTATTAACTATAACAAGGATTTCAAGATTGCTTTTTATGATAATGCTGCTGATGCAAAAGCTAACAATACAAAGAATGCGAAAGAGATCTGGAACCTTGATGGTGGAAAACATGAAGCTGCTTATGCAACAGTTACCGTATCTGGTGAAGACGGGACTGAAAAAGTGACAGCCAATAAAGCAACGATCACTTTGACAGAAGCAGGACTTAACCAGATCAATGGTACAAATGTAAAAGGTGCTTCCAATCCATACGAAGCCGTAGGTGATAAGGGGGCTACAAAAGCTGGCTACTCTGATTACTACATGGTACTGTATTATACAGCAACTGTAAATTCTGATGCATCCGTTACATTAGGTGACAGCGGTAATGCAAATGATATCTCCCTCGTATGGAGCCGTACAAACAATAAGTACAGTAACTCCTTACAGGATAGAAACTATGTATACTCCTATGGTATCGACCTGACAAAGACTTTCTCTGATAACAAGGGAGATGCAACAAAAGTACAGTTCAAACTGTATAACTCCACTGATGCATATTATGTTATCGCTAAAAAAGCAGAAGATGGGCTTTACTATGTGACAGGAAAGACAATGGACAAGGCACAGGCAACAACCTTTACTCCGGCTGCTTCAGGAAAACTCTATATCAAAGGTTTAGAGGGTGATAAATATCAGCTGACTGAGGTTGCAACAGACGACGGTTATACCTTATTAAAAGATCAGATGGTTATTAATATTGAAGAAACAAAACGTGATATCAAGGCTTCCGTAGCTGGTACGACAGGTTTAGATGACGCTGCAGCTGATAATATCATCGCTAATTATGGCACAGGTATCAAGAATGAAGACGGACAGCTGGTTAACGCAGCGACAACAGACATCGGGTCTAAAGCAGTGGCAGGACCAACAAGTGAGACAGCAAACGGTAGAACAATTGGTAAGACAGATATGTATGTTGGTGACATCCAGGCTGCAACCGCAACCGTAGACAGCAAACCTTGCACACTCCTTACTTCTTCTACAGGAGATACCACATCTCCAAACGCTGAAGTAAAGATGGCGATTGAAAACAACAAGGGCTTTAATATGCCTCTTACTGGTGGAACCGGTCTTGTTGGATTAGTAATCTTAGGAGCAGGACTTTTAGGAGGAGGCGTTTACTCCATGACAAGAAACAAAAAGAAAGAAGAAACAGCCTGCTAATAAAAATAAATAATTCTTTCGTTTCTGACCGGGGACAGGGGATGGTATCCCCTTCCCCGGTTTTTACGTTTAAAAAATATAAGAAGAAAAGCCCACGTATTTGTACGTGGAAGGATTTGAAAAATGAAAAAAAAGATAATACAGGTACTTATTATCCTTATAGGAGTCGCATTGCTCGTTTACCCCTGGATCGCAAATTATCTCAACGAACATGCAGCAAAATCTACAATCAGTACCTATGAGAACGAAGTAAAACATACAGATAAAAAAGAAAAGGAAGAAATGCTGGAAAAAGCAAGAGAATATAATGAAAAACTAGCTTCTTCCCATGTTGTCCTCACAGACCCTTTCTCCGAAGAGACCAATGGCGGAATAAGCGAAAAAGAATACTACCAGCTCTTAAATCTGGACAATACCGGTGTTATGTGTTCGCTGGAGATTCCATCAATTAATGTAGATCTGCCGGTATACCATGGAACATCAAACAGTGTCCTTGAAAAAGGAGTCGGACACTTAGAAGGGACATCCCTGCCAGTTGGTGGAAAAGATACCCATGCTGTTTTTACGGGACATACAGGTTTGAACAAAGCAAAACTCTTTACTGACCTTACAGAACTGCAAAAAGGGGATCAGTTCTATATCCGTGTCTTAGATAAGATATTAGCTTATGAGGTCTGCCGGATTGATGTAGTCCTGCCAGAAGATACAAGTAAATTAAGTGTCGTAGATGGACAAGACCTTGTTACATTAGTCACATGTACCCCATATGGACAAAATACCCATCGACTCTTAGTCAGGGGAAAACGGACAAAATACTCACCAAAAGCTTACGAAAAAGAACGTGCAAAGAAAAAAGCAGGACGTTCCCAATGGATGCGGACTTACCAGAAAGCAATCCTGTTAGGGATTGGCATCACAAGCATTGTCCTGTTCATTATTTCTTTCATCAGAAAGAAATTACAAAAACGATAGGAGGCTTTTCATGCTGAAAAAAGTTTTTCGGTTTCTTTTTAGTGTATGTCTGATCGTACTTGGGATAGGGATGAGCCTCTATCCCGCAGTAAGGTCAGAAAAGATACATATGGAGGCAATCTCCTACCAAAAAGAAGTAGACAATGCTTATAAACAAAATAAAGAACAAAAGAAGAAAAAGGAATCCGATTCGTTTTACCAGTCGATTAAGAAATATAACGAAGATATTTATAAAAACGGACAAAAGGATTTTAAGGATGCTTTTTCCTATACATGGTTCCCTATCCCTCTTAATGGGTTTAAAGAAGAACGGTGTGGATATATCAAGATCCCGGCGATGGATGTACAGCTGCCGCTCTATGTGCGGGCGACCAAAAAGAACATGGCAAAAGGCGCAACAGTCTTAGGCAATACCTCTTTGCCGATTGGTGGGAACAACACAAATTCCGTAATTGCCGGACACAGGGGATACCAGGGCGCACCTTATTTCCGGGAAATCGAAAAACTACAGATCGGTGATAAAGTTTACATCAAAAATCAATGGGAAAAGCTTACGTATATCGTAAAACGTATCAAGATTGTATATCCAAATGACAGTGACGAGGTAAAGATTCAGCCAGGAAAGGATATGATCACTCTTCTTACCTGTCACCCATACCGGTCCCATGGAAAATATCGTTATTTAGTATTTTGTGAGAGATTCACTTCAAAAAATAAAGAAAAAGATTCAAAGAAAACAACTAAGAAAACCGTGGTTACAACAAAAGATGAAACGATAACCTATGAACCATCTACACCAGATATCAAAAGGGAAAATACCATAAAAGTAGTGGCATTTATTTTTATATTGTGTTGCATTGCTTATATCTTCGTTTCGAAAATAAGGAACAGATAGTTAACAAGTAATTTTTTCTTATAAAAATATCTTTCTGTTTTCTGCATGATAAGATATAGATACAAGCAAGAGAAACATTCCCCTTATTTTGAAAATTTGTCGGTATATGGTCCTGCCGGAACCATGAGTGGAGAAAACGTAAATCTGGTAAGTTTCTCTTGTTGTAAAGCCTTGGCAAAAGCCGGGGCTTTTTGTTTTGCAAGAAAAAACATATTAATGCAAAGAAGGGTTGGGTATATGTTCATTGGATTTTCCTAATCTTTCATACTAACCTATAGAAAGACTTTTATTTTTTCTAAAAGTCAGAAAGGAGAAAAATTTGACTCAGAGCAAAACAGAGAAAAACAGATCATCAAAAAAACGGGCATCTCCTGTCAGAAAAATGGATATAAGATGTTCTGTAACAGGAAAGGAGAAGATGATATCATGACAAGGTTAAAAAATGGAAATAAACAGGAAAGCAGGGCGGCTCCGAAATGGAAAAGATGGCTGCCAATGGGGATTGCTTTTTTATTGATCATCGCTTTTTGCGGGATTTTGTTTTATAATGTTGCGCTGGCGGCAGAAAAAAATTATAATCCCAATGGTTATTGTTATATAAAGGTGGGTGATGCTAAACTGCCTGTTTATGTATACTATAGAGGAGAAAAAACAGCACTTACAGAATCAGGTGATCATAAAGCCCTCTTTACTAGCAGATCAAGACCTGTTGAAGTAATATCTGATATAACAAATCCATCTCCAAACGGTAGTGTTGTCACAGACTTAAAAGTATCGGATGCAGGGAAAAAAAATACGGTAAAAGACTCTAATGGTTATTATAATACTATCTTATTTCACATTTCATTCAAATTAAAAGCGCATTATTATTTGAATGGTCAAAATATAAGCAAAAATTCTAAGGGTCAAACACCAGATAGTAACTTTAGTTTTGTTTCTGGTACCGGGGTAACAGTTCCAAAGGGACAAAAAGAAGCTCCATATGATATTTCTTATAATTTTAGCAAATACGCTGGACATAATACTTCGGATCGTACAATCACTATACCAGTTCGTTTAAATCTCAACAATACATCCATGCTTAAAGGACATGTTAAGGGTCAAAAAGATGTTTTAGCATGGTTTCATACCACGCTTTCTACATCTGTAAAAAGGGGCCAGTATACTTTGACTTGTAACCCTGATTCTGGCACATTTACCAAAACAAATGGTGGTTCTAAGAATGGTAAAAATTTAGAGTTTAAAAAATATTGTGGTGAAAGTGTAACTTCATTACCTGAAGTCTCAAGATCGGGCTATCATTTCAATGGATGGTACAATTCAAGCAAGAAAGCGGTTACATCCGTAACTCTTTGTAACGGTGACCAAACAGTAACGGCATCTTGGTCGAAAGAGTATACTTTAAAGTTTGACGCGAATGGAGGTCCTTCAACTCCTGCTACAAGGACGCTGATAACTGGTAAAGAGTATGGCACATTAGATAATCTGACTAGGAAAGGGTACAAGTTCGACGGTTGGTATACGGCAAAAACTGGGGGAACAAAAGCATCATCGACAAATAAGATCACAGCAGATACGACACTGTACGCCCATTGGACAGCTTATAAGCATAACTTCGTTTATAATCTACAGGGCGGTTCGTTTCCTTCAAGTTTGAAAAATCAAACAAGTCTGAATGGATGCAAGATAATCCCGAACGGTGTATATTATATGAAATCGGATTGTGGAACGAATATGTACATGCATGTATATGGAATGGACTACGAGCCTAGATCAAATCCGGCAACGGTTATCTATTCTGGGAAAAATGATGCTGCTACACAAACACAGTGGCTCTTTGAACGATATAAAAATACACAGTATTATTATATCATCAGCGTTCATAATGGTTTGGCATTGAATCTTGATGGTGATCCTAATGTAGATCAATCGAATAAAGCAATAAATCTTTGGAATCAGCAAAATGATAAAGCAGACTATCTCTGGTATTTATCCGATGAAGGAAATGGTAAGGTTAGCATTTACAATAAGCAGACAAACAAATGTTTAGATGTCGTAAATGGCAGAGCAGAAGATAATATCTGGATAGAACAGTATACGCCAAACCATACCGTTGCACAGCTTTGGACATTAGAAGAAAAAACAAAGACAGATTATCCAGATCGTATGCAGTATGGTGATCACGGACTATATATAAATAGTGTCAGCCCGGAAAAGAATAATTATGAATTTACCTGTTGGAATACAAAACCGGATGGAACAGGAACATCATACACACCTGGACAGGCATATAGTGCTATAAAAGACGGTGGCACCGTCACGTTGTATGCTTTATACAATGTAGACGATTTTACCTTAAGCTTTGATGCAAATGGCGGCACCGGAAAGCTAAATAGTGTCACTCATAAAGGAAATCAGTCTTATGCACTTCCTGTGAATACATTTACGAGAATAGGATACGAATTCCGTGGATGGTCTTTTGATAAGTACACAGACACGATTTCGTATAAAAATGGAGCGACTTACGACAATCGTTTGATCTCGGCAACTTTATATGCACAGTGGAAAAAGACGGGTACAGGATTCATCCAAAGACCATTCCTAGATTCTGATATGTTCTATAAAGCAATATCTATCTTAGGCAATAATGGAACAGTCTATAATAAAAATAGCGTTGACTCAAGGATGGCACATATAGATACGGCAAATAATCCGGGATATTTCTCGCTTCTAAAATAGGAAAAGGAAGGTTCTCTGAAAAGGGAATCTTCTTTTTGGGGCTAAAAAGTTCTTATAAAAATTCTTGAGTAGTTCAATGATGATATAAATATCGTGAAGGAGGAACCAAAATTATCAACAGTGACGGAGAGAAATCCGCATCCCTGTTGAATAGAAAGAACTAAGTAAATGGTATACAAAGAAAAAAGGAGAAAAAAATGGCAAAAAAGAAAATTTTAGCAAGTATTATGGCAGGTATTATGGCAATGACTATGGCAGTTCCTACATTTGCAGCACAGATTGATCCGGCAGATTGTGACCACGAGTTTGGATACTGGCGTTATACGGTTAAGCCTACATGTACAACAGAAGGAAAAGGAGATATGTATTGTCCTGATTGCGGTAGTATTGTTGAGAAAGACGCAACAATTAAGCCTCTTGGACATGAATTTAGCAATGCAACAACTAGAAATGGAAATTTTTATTTAGTCTGTGAAAGATGTGGTGCAGAAGAAAAACAGGCACTGACTGCAGAACCAGCGACCTGCCCTCATGATGAAGATGATATCGGTATTTATAATGACCATGAAGCAACCTGCACAGAGGATGGTTATACAGGTGATACCTATTGTACTGCCTGCGGCACTTTATTGGAAAAAGGTGAAGTAGATGAAAAAGCGCATGGGCATGACTGGGAAGAAGACAGCAATGCCTGCCAGTTACCAACTTGTACAGAATCTGGAAAAGATTTTTATGTCTGCAGGGAATGTGGAGAGAGAGAAGAAAGAGTGACACAGCCTCTGGGACACAGCTGGGAGAAAACAAAAGTAACACCAGCAACCTGTACAAAAGATGGAAAAACGGTATATACCTGTTCTACCTGTGATGAGACAAAAGAAGAAATCACAGAAAAAGCAACTGGACATAAGTGGAATGATGGAGAAGTGACAACAGCTCCTACGACAACATCTACAGGCGTAAAGACATTTACCTGTTTAACTTGTGGTGAAACAAAGACAGAAGAGATTGCAAAACTTCCGGAAGAAAGCAAGCCGTCTAAACCGGCAGACACCACTACAGAAGGTAAAAAGGATGACACAAAACCTTCTACAGATAAGAAAGATGACACAAAACCTTCTACAGACAAAAAAGAAGATACACAGCCATCTACAGACAAGAAGAATGATACAAAACCGTCTACAGACAAGAAGGATAACACTACAGTGGTAAATCCTACAAAGCCTGCAAAAAAAGCAGCTAAAGTTGGTACAAAATTTGTTGTAGCAGGTCAGACTTACAAGGTAACAAAAGCAGGAAAAGAAGTAAGTTTTATCGCAGCAAAGAAAAATGCGAAGAAAATCTCCATTCCTGCTACTGTAAAAAGCAAAGGCATTACTTACAAAGTAACATCTATTGCAACAAAAGCTGTAAAGAACAACAAGAAAGTAAAATCTGTTGTTGTTGGTGCAAATGTAAAGAAGATTGCTAATAAAGCATTTTTCAAATGTCCGAACTTAAAGAAGATCACGATCAAGTCTGTAAAGTTTACAAAAAAGAATTTAAACAAAAAGGCTTTTAAGGGACTTCATAAGAAACTGGTAGTTAAGGTTCCTAAGAAAGTTTATGGTTTAAAAGAAGGAATTTTAAAAGAAGGCTTAGTGAAGTAAGGGGAGCAAATAGGTTCCTTAAGAGGCTCATACCTGAAAGGGTATGGGTCTTTTTTTTGTTCAGAATTTTTCACAAAAAACATAACGGCTGAGCTACCAAAAAAAACATATTAGAAAATGTAAGGATTATAAAAAGAACAGAAAGGGGAGAAAACAAATGCGTTTTTATCGATTATCGCAAAAAATACCCTAGTTTTTTGCAAAAGAGAAAAATAAGATTACCGACTGTATATAAGATAGGAAGGAGTGAAAAAATTTGATAGTGAAAAAATGGTTACAGAGACTATTTATCTTTGTTTTTATTTTTGCTTTTGTTTTTGGAGATTTTGCAAATACGGGGGTATTTTCAAAAGGTACGCTGCAGGTACAGGCAGCAGACACGATCAAAGATTACAAAGAAACAGGACATAAACTGCATTCTAACACGGATATGGGAGCAGTAGCGATTGATGAAGTAGGACATAAATCAACGACCCCTTTTCGTAAATTCGTAATGGATGATGCGGATGATGGTAACAAACGTGTCATTTGCGGCTATGCGGTTGGGCGTGGACATCCGGGCGATACTTATACAAAAAAAGTAGTTTTTGCTTCTAACTGGAAATCTACGAAGTCCAATGATGCCGAATTTATCCATAATACTACTGCGATCGCAAAAGGGTTGTGCTGGTTCTATGAAGATGTTAAACCATCTAATGCAACAGAGCGGGAGTCCTATTTTATCCAGACTTATGTCTGGGCTGAGAGTATGGGGAAAAATGTAAAAACCGCTTTGACACAGTTAGCTGCTAGTAAGGGATGGAATTATCAAAAAAAGATATTACCACTTTATAATAAAGTTAAAAAGCGCAAAGTAGAAGGCTATGTTGTTGTATATAGGAATACCAAGTGTAAAGATGGCAACACGATCACGCATCAGCCTTATTTCCGTTGGGTAAAGACGAAACCAGAGTATGATACGGTGACAGCAAAAGAAACAGGAAAAGTATCCAAAGAAGTATCTGTGGAAGTGACCAAGACCGATTCTACTACAAAAAAAGCCGTAAGTGGTGCAAAATTCAAAGCGACAACAAAAGATGTAGATGGAAAAGCCCTTACCGTAAACCTGACTACTGGCAGTAATGGAAAGGCATCCAGTAAGGTCACGAGGACATTTTCTGCACAAAGAAGTGCGGAAAAGAAATATGTGACAAACTGGGATAAGCTTACGGAAAAACAGAAAGAAAAATGTAAAAACGATGGAAACTATTCGGATAAATCATTAGCGCAGGCAGCGGCGAAAAAAGAGGCCGCCAAAAATGCAGCGGATGAAGCGGCAAAAGCCAAAGCGAATTTTTCCGCAGACTGGAAGATCGAAGAGGTCAGCGTACCGAATCATATCATCAAAGTGAATGGAAAAGTAAAATCCGTGACTAAAAAAGAGACGGGAAACACAGTATCGATCAGTTATACCTTCTCGGATACACCAAAGTATGGCTCGATCAGCCTGTATAAGACCTGTAAGGAATCCTATTCCACAGACCTTTCTCTGGAAGGTGCTGTTTATACCGTCTATAATAAATCCAGTTGTGACAAAGGAACCGAAGTCTCTTCCATCAATATCTCCAAACAGACAGAGAATGGAAAGACGGTCTATAAAGGAAACAGTGGAAGATTAACAGCCGGTACATACTGGGTCAAAGAGACATGGGCTCCAAACGGATTTGAAAAAGATTCAGAGGCACATAAATTTATCTTATATGATAATGGGACCAGTGATACCCTGCTGGCAAAAGAAGAAAGTGGAAAGACGATCACTTCCCTTACTTCCAACGAGGAAGCAAAAAAAGGAACCGTGACTATCACAAAATATGTCAATGATCTTGTGAACGAGACGGGGATCAAACCGGAAAAGGGAATCGAATTCACCTTAAAAGCTGTTTCTAAATTTTCAGAAGATACTCCATATACGGATGGTGTGGCAAAGACAACTGCACAAGATGGTACAGCTTCATGGGAAGATGTCCCATATGGCTATTATACCTTGACACTGACGAGCAAAGGACTCCCAAAAAACATGACTAAAGTTGGTCCGTTCTCCCTTCACATTGAAGATGATACGGACGCGAATAAAAATGATATCTATTCTGGCAGGAACATTGTGCTTGGCAAGACATCTGACAGTGGAGAGACCGTGGATGAACTGCTCCCTTGCTCCGTAACCATTCATAAAGTGATGAGCAAGACAGAGTTAAGCGGCACAAAGACATACCATCCGGAAAAAGGAGCGAAGTTTGCGATCTATGATACGGATGGAAACATGATCGGGAAGCCATTTACAACGAATGAAAATGGCTACGCAAAGAGTGCAGCGATTAAAGCGGCAGGAAGTTATGTTTTAAAGCAGATAGAAGGAACCGCTTCCTACAAGTTCATGGAAGATAAGCCATTTACGGTAACAGAAGAAGATCTCGGAAACGAGGATGGGACAGCGACTACGTTCGAATATACCGTAGACAATACCTATCAGGGTGACCGGATCTATCTTGACAAATATAAAGTTGCTTTTGATCAGGACAGGGAAGAATACGATGAAGAGGGACGGACCGTGGAACCGGATGCCGGATTTGCTGTCATGAACGTCTCTTCCATCAGTAAGGCTGACCTTGCCGACTTAAGAGAAAACGGGGAGGACTGGACACAGGAAGAACGGAATGCTTTTGTACAGAAGTATGCGGATGCTGTCCTTGCGACCATGCAGACCGATGAGGCAGGAAAAGCTTCCGTGGATATCGACTGTGTAGAAGATAAGGATGGACGGATGCATTCCGCGATCGGAGAGGACGGTTTTGTGATCGTGCAGACCTCCGGTACCACAGGCTACTACCTGAGCGGACCGATCTTTTCAGCTGACTTAAAGCGGAAGGAGAATGAAGGCTCCACACAGTGGTCTGGCGAAAAGAACAACTACCAGGAGATCAATTACGGTATCGCCACTTTTAAGAAGTTTAAGACAAAAGACGAAAAGACAGTGGAACCGGAAGCCGGGGCACAGTTTAAGGTCTTAAAGAACGATGGCACTTACTTAAAAGACCCGGATAAAAAAGAGGTCATCTGTGAAGCAGACAAAGAGGGAAAGGTATCGATCCCATGGCTGCTGCCGGGTGTCTACAGTTTGAAGCAGACAGATGGCTCGAAGTTCCACGAAAAATTAAACGAAGAGAACAACGAGGATGCCGTCTTTGTGGTAAGGGAAGATGACTGTGTTTTCAGTAAAAAAGAAATGACTGCGTTCGTAAAAGGAAACACCCTTACAAAGGAACAGGAAAAACATATCCTTACACTGGGGGATGAGGATGGAAGATATACGGATAAGGAACTTCCGATCTCATTATCCATCGAAAAACATTCCACCCATACTGGCGTTTTATTAAAAGATACCGAATTTACCCTGTATCAAAAAGAGGGAGATAACTGGAAAGAACTTGGAAAATACTACACAGGAGACGGAAAAGACGGGACCGAGATTGGAAGAGTGACGGTAAAAGGGCTTTCCTTTGGTACTTACAAGATCAAAGAAACAAAAGCACCGGCTGGGTATCTCTTAAGTGAGGAAGATACCGGCAAGGATTCCTCTGACCCGGATTTCCCTTATCAGGAAAAGGTCATCACGATCGATGCAGACCATGTGGCAGAAACGGATGGAGAAATCGTTTTCCGTGCCAACAAGAGCAACGCGGACAGTGCCTACAGCAGATTTAATGATTCTCCGATCTACGGACGTATCCGTATCAATAAGACAGGAAATGTTATGACAGGCTATGCTTCCGGTACAGAAGAGTTTACTTACAAAGATACCGGAGTAGCTGGAGCCGTCTATGCATTATATGCCGGGGAGAACATCATGGATGATGCCGGAAATGTGATCTGGAAAAAAGATGAAAAGATCGATGAGGTCACAACAGACAGCAAGGGCTATGCCGATTTTACAAACAAAAAGACAAGCTACACGAAGAACTTCTTCATGGGGCATTACTATATCAAAGAGACAAAAGCACCGGACGGTTTTGATGTCGATACGGAGACACACGAAGTCGTTCTCACATGGGATGCCGGGGCAAAGGATCTTGATATAGGTTCCTGGCAGCCGGACGATGAGAACTTTAAAGAACAGCCAAGCCACGGGGATTATTTCCTTTGTACAGGTGAGCAATTAAATCCTTATATCATCAACGCCCAGAAAGTGATCTTTACTTATGAAAAAGCACCAGCAAGTGCCAAAGCGGTCTATGATGTCTCCGCAGACAGGGTAGGGACAAAAGCCAACCCGACCCCAGCCGACAGCAAGAGTACGGTTGTGTTATGGCAAGACCCGGAGGATGAGGGCACGTTCTACGTTTCCACGCAGACAACAAAACAGGAAGTGAAGTTCAACAAGATCTCTTCTTCCATGTTCTACAAGTGTCAGAAGCTGCGGAGTGTCATCTTTCATCATGTCGATACGTCAAACATGATTCATGCAGACAAGATGTTTTCTTACTGCACAAAGTTAACGTCATTAAACCTTTCAAACTGGGAGACAGGCAGCTTAAACTCTACGGTAGGGATGTTTGCTAACTCCGGTGTGTTAAAGAAGATCTATGTTGGGGATACCGACCAGAAAGTACCAAATACCGAGCCGACAGAGACAGGGATCTATACCGTACCAAAACAGGAATTCTACCTCTACACAGACCCGGATACGGAAGATGAGGAAACATTAGCAGCAAGAAAACTTACAGCAGACAGTTTTAACTATGCGTTATGTTACAGTGATGGCGAGGGTGAGAGCATCACAGACTTAACAGATGATGACATCGCATCCATCAGTCCAGAGTACCCGACCTTTGCCGATGACAAGAGTAAAAGATCTGGAAAACTGGAAGTTACGATCCAGTTAAAGGAGAGCAGCCCATATTATGCAAAGGCAGAAGATGGCGGGGAAGGACATCCGGGTATCTTAAAAGTCACGATCGATGTCAAAGATCCAGCTACTTTAAAGCTTGACCCGAAAGTGGACGAACACCCGGAGACAGAGGCGGATGTGGAAGATACACAGAGATCCATTTCCTTATCCCTCTTAAAGATCGATGCCGCAAAGAAAGGGGCAGCGGATGCCGAAGATTCCGGTCTGTCTGCTACGTTTAAAGTCTATGCAGCAACGGACTTAAAGAGTTATGACGGCAAGACCATCATCAAAGAGGGTGACTTTATCAAGACTATCAAAAGTATCGACAAAGATACGGACGATGGCGGACGTGCCGGTATGGACAAGCTGCCAATCGGATATTATACGGTAAACCCGGATGCGAAGAACTTATACAAGATTGTGGAAGTGATACCACCAAGAGGTTACTCCTTATATCCACAGGAAGAAAAGAACACAGCGTATATCCCGAACATCGATTACTTAAACTTAAGCAGCAACGAGGTTGTATCAAAAGTCAATGCCGCCAACCCGGATACCATCTCAGCAACCTACAATCTGGCAGAAAATACGTATACCTTTGCCTTGACATTCTCGGATATCAAGACACCTACGATCACGAAGAATTGGGGAGAAGAAAAGACACAAGGTTTTGTTAAAGAAGAGGATCGACCAGATTCATTAACGATCCACATGTATACGGATAAAGAAAAGACAAACTTATATAAGACTATCACTTTGACAAAGGAAAAAGGATGGATCTACGCATTTGACGATGATATCGACTTAAGCAAGTATTATTACGAAGAAGTCGTACCGGATGATGTGGTCTGGAAAAAGGATACCAGAGAGTATGAAGATGGTTACTTCAAAGACAGCGAGACGAACTGTGTGACGTTCTACAACTGGGAAGAGACACCAAGTGATGAACCAGTCATCCCATCCGTTACCAAGTATTGGGAGGACAATGACAATGCACCGAAGAAGAGACCAAAGGAAATTAAGGTTAACCTGCTGCAGAATGGTGTAGTATTAGATGATTATTCTACAGTATTAAATGAGAGTAATAACTGGACATTTACAGTAAAAGAAGACAAATCCTTACCAAAATACGATGATGTCGGCAGAGAGTATGTTTATACATGGGAAGAGGATACATCCGGCTTACCAAAGGACTATGAACTGACAGATACCAAGACAACCACTTCATCCGACAGCCAGTATACGTATATCCATACCGATCTGACGAATACGTATGCACAGTATACTTCCGCACAGATTGCCAAGTCATGGAATGATGAGGAAAACCTGTATAACCTCCGTCCGGATTCCGTAACGGTTCATTTATTAGCTGACGGGGAGCGGGTAGAAAAGCTGACATTAGAACAGAGTGATGGAACGACAACAGATATCACAGATGGAAATGTCGTATTATCTGAGGAGAACAACTGGTCAGCAAAAACGATCAACCTGCCGAAGTATAAGGGTAGCCAGAAGATTGAGTATACATGGGAAGAAGAAGATGTACCAGACTACGAACTATCCTCCAACGTTACTGTTACAAAAGATGCCGATTCCGTCACAGAGCGGACAGAAACATCGCTGATCAATAAGAGCAACCCGCGGTTAGGCTCCGTTTCCGTATCCAAGATGATCCCGGTCGAGTCTTTAGATCTCCGTCATGGCGATCTGAGCTTTACTTTTACAATCACTGGAGAGACGGTTCATGAAAAAGAGTATACGGATAAACAGACCGTGACCTTTACCAAAAATACGGTATCCGATGAGGATAATGTCATAACAATCAATGGAAAAAAATATCTGGTTCTGTTCGTATCCTTTGACGACCTCGACTGGGGAGACTATAAGATCACAGAATCGGGTTCAGAAAGCCGGTATGAGTTTAATAAGATCTCTGACCTTGAAAATGCGACAGCCGGTAAGGAGGAAGATGGCACACCATATATCGCCTTTACGGTAGATAAAGACCATCAGGAATTCGGAGGTACGTTTGAAAACGCAGCGATCTCATCCAGTATCAAGGTCATCAAACGTGGAAACAGCAAGACGAAGAAGTTAAAGGGAGTCACCTTTAAGATCGAAAAAATCCTTGCTGATAAGAAGACCGAACTGGTTGCTACAAAAGAGACCGATGAGAACGGAGAGATTCTGTTCGATAACCTCGACCCGGGCGATTATGTCCTTACTGAGACAAAGACTCTTCCAGGCTACACACTGATGAAAGATCCGATCAATGTTACCGTGCCGATGGCACTGACTACAAAAGAAGCTGAAGATATGAAAGCAGATACCTCAAAAGGAAAATACGATAAAGCAAAAGACCTGTATTACTTCTACGATCTGACTTATGACGTGGATAATGAAAAAACTCCAACTCCACCACTTACCGGTGGATTCGAGAACTGGTTATCTTATCTGCCAATCGTATTGGCGATGGCATTGTTTATCGGATTAGGTATTTATCAGATGAAAAAGAGAAAGAAACCAATAAAATAAGAGCGATGGAAAGGGCGGTTATGAACCGTCCTTTTCCATATTAATAGAAGAAAGGAGAAAATCATGATGTTTTTAACACAAATAAGTGGAACTGTGTTACAATCGTTAAGATTAAGTGACACAGGAGGAATTATTATGAAGGCAACTATTATATCAGCAGTAAGTACAGGATTAATAGCTGGTGTATTTGGTATAATTAGTGTTTTAATAACAAATTATTTTACAAACAAAAATCAATTGACAGATTTAAAAACGAATCTTTCCAGAGACCATGCAGACTTATCGAAAGAACATACTGGTTTATCGAAAGAACATACTGGTTTATCGAAAGAACATGCTGGTTTATCGAAAGAACATGCTGCTCTGGAAAAACAGCTTTTGGCGGCACAAACAAGGCTCGATCATCTTCATGATGAGTCAATCCGGATGGAAGGTTTTCGGAAAGACGTAGAAAAACAAGGGGTTGATGTTACAGCCATAAAGGTTGGTATTGATGCATTAGCTCAGAAAAATGGGGAAAATATAACGCAGGTCCGTGATTTGACACGGGATTTGGAAAAATCAGAACAGAAGTTGGAACGGTCAGAGGAAGAACTTGTAGATGTCAGAAAGGAACTACAATACTATAAAGAGGAACTTGCCCAATCCCAACGAGAGAATCAACAGTTAAAACAGCAGATCTACAACCTACAGCATCCACAACAATCATGGGATGAGCTAGAACGATAAAAAATAAATGAGGCTTACATCTTCGGATGTGAGTCTTTTTTTATGAAAAGAATCCGATTCCATGATAGTAAGCATAAGATGTGTGCTTTAACTCCACAGATACATGAGTGTTTTCTTATCACAGATATAGTTGTGATATAATTACACTCATATATCTGTGAAATTATTACACACATATATGTATGTTTTATTACACAAAATTAATGCCAGCATATTTGTAGAGTATAAAGAAAATGGTGGTGATACACCGGCGGGCAAGCGAAGTTGACCGCGGTTTTCTGCTTAAAGCTTGATAATATGAATAATTGAATTTTGCTCATTCCATCATACTAATATAAGGAAGAAAATTGGATGATAAGATAAAAATGGTTTATACAGAAAAATAACAAAAAGCATTTTTATGATATACTATTGTTATAAATATAAAACAAGGAGGATTAATTTATGAGGATGAGGAAAAACGATGGTTGATTCCATTGTTGGTACTGTTTATCGGTATTATTCTACCAATAAAAACACATGCAATGGAATTAAAAGATACGGATGAGAGTGTTACTAAGACAAGTTCTTCGCATATATGTAAAGATAAAAAAATGAAAGGAGAATTCTTATGGAAAATACTTTATTGGTTGCAAAATATTTTAATGGGCTTTATCAAGACGAAAATGGCTTAGATATGGGTCAAATGAGAATGCATAAAATGATATATCTTGTTCAGCGAGAATCTCTTATGTATGATAAAAATGTCCTTTTTAATGCAAAATTTCGAGGATGGAAATACGGACCAGTATTACTGGAAGTAAGAAGTTTCTATCTGAATGGTCAGCTGTTTTCCAATGTGAAAGGTCAACTTTGTGAAAGAGCAAAAGAATTAATTGAGTCAGTTTATTCGAGGTATAACAAATTTTCATCGTGGAAATTAAGTTCACTTTCTCATAATGAATTATCGTGGAAATGTTCACGAAAGGGATTAAAACCTGAAGAAAATGGAAATGCAGCTCTTTCATTGGCTGACATGAAAGTTGATGCAGCGAGAGAATTATTAAGAAGAAAAAAATATGCAACTGTAAGCTAGTAGAAAGTGGGTGGCATAAATTAATATCGAGGAACAAAAGAATTTTTTTAAAAAATATGAAACCCTAAAAAAGACTCCCATTTCCAAATGAGAGCCTTTTCTTTTAAAAAAATGATATATATGAAATATCTGTTTTAGGAAGGGGAATACCGGCTAGGGATTAAAACAATAAAGAAAAACATACGAATGTTAGATGTACAAAATATGAGAATAATAGTTTGATTAAAAATAAGGGAATTCTTGATAAATTCTAGAAATTCACATCCCGAGAAGTGTGAGTTTTTTGATTTTCTTACTTCTATAAATGTCTAAAAATATTGATTTATTTTTAGACATTTGTTATTCTAAATTCAGAAATAAAAGGTTATCTACAATGTAAAGGGGGAATTATGTATGGGTGACACTAAAAACACCGTTAAAGAACAGGATTTTCAAGTGATTGATGGAGGAAAAGGAGCGGATAATAAAGATACTATTAAAATAAATAAATTGAAAGTTTTTAAATCTGAATTCGTAAATGTTGAATATCTAAATGCAGATGATTTGTTTAGTGAATTCGATTCTATTAAAGTTATTACATTTTCTTATGATATTAACTTTATGGATCATTTAATGCAATTTTTCAAATATGGTGAGATTATACTCGGAGCAGATTACATGGCACAAAAAGATGGTAAATTGAATGATTTGCTAGAAGTAGCAGCCAATAATTATGAAGCGATACAAGCTGTAAAATCAAAAAAGCATTTAGTCGAAATGATTGCAAAGGGGGATTTGAATCTGAGAACATCCAATTATATCCTTGATCATCGAAAAATTTATCTCTTGAAATCGGATGATGGGCGGACAAGGGTTATTAAAGCTTCTGCGAATATGTCAGGAAGAGCCTGGAATGGAGAACATATGGAACATTATGAGTATGATGATACTCCATTTTGCTATGAGGAGTACGAAAAAGATTTTGAGACTGCCTGGCTAATGGCAAGTGATGTCCCATATACAATGATATCTGGGAAGAAAAGCGAAGATTATATAGAGGGAAATCCTATGATTAAGAGAGCGAAGGAAACAGATAAGGTAACCGTTGTGCAAACGTCTTCTGAACCTGTGAATCTTGAGATTGTAAAATATATGATTGATCATACTCGTATTAAAGAAGATTATAAAGAAATTTTTAATGGGTGTGGGGCACAAAATAAAGGCGGAGTGATCGAATTAAAACCTAAAGTCATTAAAAAAGTCGAGATGGGATTGAAGAAACTTAATAATAAACGAAGAATAAGCGTTTCGGTACAGAAACGGTTTTATCCAGAGCTAACTTTCGATTGGAATGAGCAAAAGGCTTTTATGGATGGGACAGAACTGGATTTACATCCGTCTGTAGAAGATGTACGCAAAGATATTGATGAGTTGATGCAAGTATTTCAAAATTTCGAGATGTTTGTCGATGAAACAGGCGATTTGCAGGCAACGCATTTCAAGTTTATGAACTTCATCTTCGAATCTCCATTTCATGCAAAATTGCGTTTCGATATGTTTTTACGTGGTATTGGTACAATGAGTTTACCAATGTTTGCGTTAGAGACATCTGAAACCGCTAATTCAGGAAAGACTTTTATGACTAATTTTATTTTGAAGATGATGACAGGAAAGACACATCTTGCCGGGAACAATGAAAGTACAAGGCTGGACAATTTAAGGGATATTCTTAAATACTGCAAGGGGTTTCCTCATTTTGTGGATGAGATAAACGCTGCTTCTTTTACACGAATCACAAGCTTAATCAAAGACGAGTCAGCTTGTGAAAAAGTAAATCCAGAGTCAATGCCTGTTATTGTCATGGCAGGGAATGATTTGAAAGAGCCAGATGAAAAGGTCAGAAAACGTATGGTATTTTTCAGAGTTAACGCTTCTTTACCAAGTACTGTTGATCAAAATGGACTTCGTACTGCAAGCAATACAATCCTCAGTCGAATAGGAACGGCATTGTACCGGGAATATCTTGGACGGATGATGACTGCTGTAACAAATTTGATAGAATTTATTGATGAAAAAAAGCCGCAGGAAACAAATGATATGTGGTATCCAGACCTTGTAAATATTTCATCTAAGATTTTAATTGAGATATTTAAAGAGAATGGATATAATATCCCTAGTTATATGAGAGAACTGGAATGGAACAAGGACTACTATGGGGCAAATTATATCGCAGAAAACACGATCCGGTCAATTAGAAAAGAATATGAGGAGAACCCAGGTGCCTTTGTGATCGGACGGGATACTGTAAAGATTGAAGCTGGCGGTGCAGATGCTATAAAGAAGTTTAAGTCATGGGAAAACACACTACCGGCAGAAATGAGAGCAAAATCAAGTCAGATGCGAGATGGTTCTTGTTTTATCTCGATGAATCGTAAAGAGTTGGAAGATAGACTTGGTTTTAAGTTAAAAAAGAATCATATTCTTTCTTTTTTCAAGAACAAATGAGGGATTTAAATGAAATTATCTATATATCATAAAACAATAGAGGATATTTCCGTATTTGATGAAATAATGAGCCTGTATGCTCAGGAAGCAGATGATGTCCAGATCCTTTCTGAAAATAGAAGGTCCTATCGAGGATTAGAACAATTACTCTTAGAAATTGATACAGCTACAACGGTAGTGGCCGTATCGGACTTGTCTTCGCTGGGTCTTACAACAGAAGATATCTTGAATAGATTGAACTGGTTCATTTCTCACAATGTATGTTTATTCATTTGCAAGTACTCTACGACTTATGAATATGGCATGATACAGCCTATGAATAAAGCCGTATTGACAACTCTGTTACAGTCGATATTAAATACACATAAGAATATTGTAGAGATTCCACGTAATAAACGAAATAATTCTGGTAGAAATAAAATAGCTTTTCCGGATGGATGGGATGAATTATATGAAGAATGGGAAAATAAGAAGATTACTTCGAAAGAGTTTATGAAGCAGAGTGGATTAAAAAAGGCGACATTTTATAACATACTTACAGAGTACAAAGCAATGCTTAAAGAGCAAAGTGATTATTTAAAGAAATATAGGTGTGGAAAAAGGAGTGGGTCAATTACCCACTACTTAGCCTAACGGCTGGAAGTAGGGGCTTGTGAGAGTCTAATTGACTAGCCTAAGTGCTCCGAGCACTACGTTACGGGAGAATGCATAGCCTTACTATGCAGACAGGTACCTGCAGGTGTTATACCTTGCCTGCAGCTCTACGGTATGTGATTAAACAGTCCTAGTGGGAAGGGACAGTGTTGCATATGGCAAACCTCCCATTAACATTGGCGAAGGTATCATTACGGCAGGTGTGGCCGGCTTACCGCAGTAACACACCAATAGAAAGGAACTTATATCATGGTATATGTAGTAGCAAACGATGGACAGCCATTGATGCCGACAGACCGGCATGGAAAAGTTTACCGGATGTTAAAATCCGGGATGGCAGTAGTTGTAAAGAAATGTCCGTTCACCATACAGCTGCAATACGAATCTGAAAGAAATGTGCAGCCGGTATCATTAGGTGTTGATGCCGGGAGTAAACATATTGGAATATCTGCAACCACGAAAACAAAAGTATTATATGAATCTGATGTAGAGTTACGCGATGATATTGTAAAGCTGCTGGTGACAAGAAGACAGCTGCGCCGGAGCAGGCGGAGCAGAAAGACAAGATACCGTCCAGCAAGATTCGATAACCGAAGGCGGAAAGAAGGATGGCTTGCTCCATCTATCCGGCAGAAGATAGAGTCGCATCTTACGGTTGTGGCAAATGTCTGCAAGATTCTGCCGGTCAGCCAGATTATTGTGGAGACCGCATCCTTTGATATCCAGAAGATCAAGAATCCAGATATTCAAGGGACAGAGTACCAGCAGGGAGAGCAGATGGACTTCTGGAATATCCGGGAATATGTATTATTCCGAGATGGACACACCTGCCAGTGCTGTAAGGGAAAATCCAAAGATAAGATATTAAACGTCCATCATATTGAAAGCCGCAAGACGGGAGGCAATGCCCCGAATAACTTGATCACATTATGCGAGACCTGCCATAAGAGTTATCATAATGGCACGGTTACACTGCCAAAGAACATAAAGCGTGGTATGAAGTTTAAAGATGCTGCATTTATGGGTATCATGCGCTGGACATTCTATAACACATTGAAAGAACAGTATGAACCAGATATTCCGGTATCCATGACTTATGGATATCTGACAAAGAATACAAGGATTTGCCATAACCTTCCAAAAGGACATTGCATAGATGCCCGCTGCATCAGTGGAAATCCAGATGCTGTTTCTGATGGGACTTATTATTATCAGAAAAAAATTCGCTGCCACAACCGGCAGATGCATAAACAGACCATTTTGAAAGGTAGTATACGAAAATCCAATCAGGCGGAGTATCTTGTAAAAGACTATCGGTTATTTGATAAAGTCAGATACCAGGACAGAGAATACTTTATTTTCGGAAGACGCAAGAGTGGATTTTTTGATATCCGGACATTGTCCGGAGAGAAAGTAAATAAAGGCAGTATCAGCGTGAAGAAACTTACTTTTGTTGATACAAGAAAGAATTATCTTATAGAAAGGAGGACCGTCTGAAGACGGTGGCGAATTCCTCCCCGGCTTAAGAAGCCGGGGTATCCTTCACCTAAATTTTGATGAAACAACAGATTTACAATCTGCAGCCTCCACAACAATCATGGAATGAGCCGGAACAATGAGAAATGAGACTCACATCTTCGGATGTGGGTCTTTTTTATATGGAAAAGAAAGCATATTAATAAGAAAATATTACAGAAAGGATGGATATGTAATGGAAAAAATAGCAGTACCCACGGGAGATGTGGTTAAAGATATGGATGTTGACAGAGAGGAGTATCTTTTCTTCCTATTGAAAAGCGAAACGAATGAATTTACAATAGGGTTAGGGGATATTTTAGAATGCCTCAAATTTGCAGAAGAACAGGGGGAGGTACCGGAACTGCCACAGGAATGGTGGTGGAAAATGAGTGAAGTTTATCCAAGACTCGAGACATATGTTGACGTTCCGGAAGATGAGAAATGAGAAAATTTAAGCTACGCACAGGGGTAAGTAACCCATATGAAATCAATGCGGAAAATTTTGAAAAACTGACACTAAAACAGGAACCTTATCATAAAGTGGGTAAAGACGGAGTTCCCCGTGATTTTGGGGTTTGTCCGGCCTGTGATAACCCGATACAGCTTATTGGATTATATAAAAAATTAGAGAATACAGACCGACCTTATGGAAAACATTATAGCCGCAGTCTTTCTTTTGCTCCATACAATGAGACAGCATATCGCTTTTGCCCTTATAGTTCTAACTCGCGTGAAGTGACAAAAGAATCCCAGAAGAAAGAATTAACTGATTATGAACGAAATATATACAATGCGGTACGAGATTATTTTGATCTGGCAGTCTATATCATACAGCAGGAAACGGGTATATATGTAGGGGAAAGAATGGCCCGAAGAATATTGGAAGATTACCTTTCGGCAGAAGGACATATGTATTACTGGGCTACCCTATATAATATTCCATGGATGCTGCTTTATTTTTTGCGTCCCCGCCCATGTTATGGACTGGAAGTAAAAGACGGGTCTGCTTTACAGATCTTCTTGTCCGAACGAGAGGATGTATGCTTAACATCTGGAAAACACAACGGATATGTAAAAGTGGATAAGACTAATAAATTTTTAAATCTGAATTTTGTATCTATCTTGCATAAACGACAGGTGATCTCTGACGAAGTTAAAGAAACACTACACTTTAATGTATTTTTAAATAATAATATCTTTCCATTAAAAGAACTGTTTGGATCAGACCTTGAGATTAATGAATTCCGCTTTCCTGCTTTGATACAAAAAACGAAATATCGAAAGCAATGGCTGATTGATCTTGCAAAAGAGGTGTTGCCGGAAATATAAAAAATGAGACTCACATCTTCGAATGTGGGTCTTTTTTAAAGAATTCAATTCTTTTTCTTATAAAAATTCGGCAGAAATATGATATGATAAAAATAATGATATAAAAAACTTAAGAAAGGAAGATTTTATGAGAAAAAAGATTTATGGGATAGCCACTGCATTGACACTTGCAATGGGATGCAGTCTATTTATGACGTATCCGGTACAGGCAGCGGAAGATACGGTGATTATTAAGCAGGATACAAATGGAGATTATATTCTGCCAGATGGAAGTATATTTCAGTCTGTAAAAATATTAAAAAACGGAAAGACTATGAAATATTATGATGTCGAGCCATTTGATTCGAAAGGTGAGTTTTTAAAAGGAAAAATCCTTTATGATGGGGAAGAATTTCAGTTTGAGCAATATAATACAAAAGTTGGTGCTTGTGATATTGAAAATCCTGGATATAATGTTCTTGATAAAAGTACACAAAAGTTTTGCGTTCGTGAGCATCCGGAAGAATACTTCCCAGCTCTGACAGCAACGAAAAAAGTAAATGACCTGATCAACACCTACAAAGACCCAAGTAAGCACCTGTTGTCGGAAAAAGTGGATAAGACAACAACGGTTTACAAGGAGATGGAGGCAGCGGCAAAAGAGGTTACTAAAAATTGTAAGACGGATTATGAGAAAATCGTGACTATCTGTGATTATGTGGGGAAAACGATAAAGTATGATGTTACAAAGCGACATACAAACTGGACAATGACGCAAGCTTGGACAAATAAGTGTGGTGTATGTGGACAGATGGCTGAGATTATGGAACGTATGGTGCAGATATTAGGAATTCCTGCTTGTTATGTATCCAATGAAGATCATGCCTGCAATATTTCCTATGATAAAGATACTAAACAATGGGTATACAGTGATCCGACCAGTGGTGTACCAAACTTTAATGTATACTCAAGAGCCGGTAGTGATTGGTTTAAGATAGATGATGTTAGTGGTTTAAAGAAGGATAACAATTACTTTAAATTATATTATAACTGGCCAGAAAAGACAGCGGATGCAGAATATGATGACTGGGATTTAACGGATCGATGGGCTATTTCACTGCAAGGCAAATATTATACAGAGCCGATGGATGTTGTCGTTGATATGCCTGAATTAGATGGTATTCCGCTTAAATTGATCAGCAGTGGAGCATTTTATAATAATGCAATGGTTACTTCGCTCACTGTAAAAAATCCAATAGAGAGAATTGCATATAGGGCTTTTTGTAATGCTTCTAATTTGAAAAATGTTACTTTTTATAACAAGGGTGAGGGAATTGATTTTATTGATACATTAGCCTTTTCTGATTGTCGATCATTGGAGAGCATCGATCTGTCAAACTCCAGTATCACCGAGATACCAGAGAATGCTTTTTCTAACTGTACCTCGTTAAAGACCGTAAAACTTCCATCTACGGTCACAAAGATAGCAGATGATGCGTTTGCAGACTGTAAGAAGTTAGAGGAGATACAGGGACTTTCTAACTGTAAGATCAGTGAGATTGGAACGGATGCATTTGCTGGATGTTATAATTTAAAGACGTTTGATATTTCCTCTGCTACGATCACATCTTTGCCGGATACGATATGCAGCAACATGTATGCGCTCACAAGTATCCACCTGCCAAAGACATTGACTTCTATCGGAACAAGTGCTTTGGAAGGATGTAAGAAATTAGAAGAGATCACCGGAATTTCTGATTGTAAATTGACTTCTATCGGAGCGAATGCGTTCGCTTCCTGCAGTGCATTGAAAGAAGTAGACCTGTCTAAGAGCAGCTTTACGGCACTTCCGGCTTCTGCTTTTGCAAAGGATACCGCTTTAACATCCGTTAAATTACCGGATAGCCTCACGGAAATCGGAGAAAAAGCGTTTGTTGGCTGTGGAGCTATGGAGAAGATCGACCTTAGTAACACAAAACTGACCACGATCGGAAAGAATGCGATGGCAGAAATGAATGATCTGATGTATATCAACCTGCCGGATACTGTAAAAAACGTGGGGCAGAGTGCCTTTGACATCTCTGTACCGTTGGATTCGAGTGATACCGCATTCATGCCAACCATTATATCAGAAAACGTCAACCCTTTGGATGTTGGTTATACCGATAACAACATCTCTCCATGGAAGAGACGGCAGGTCATCTTCCGAGATAATGCTTTTACTGTCCGTTTTGACGGAAACGGGTCCGATGGTACGACCGCAAACGAGCCATTCTTTGGTTATGTTGGCACGAAAGTGACGATCCCTGCCTGTAAATATAAGAAAAAAGGTTATCTGTTTACCGGCTGGAACACAAAGAAGGATGGCAGTGGCACGGCATACAAAGCAGGAACAAAGACAGCGGATACTATCTCTGTCCTCTATGCACAGTGGAAAAAAGCAAAATTCAAGGTCACATTAAGCTTCCCTGGCGGTACGTATACAAACAGAAGCGGCAGCCGGTGGCAGGACAGTTACTCCTTTACTTACACGTTCACCTCTCTCACGGATTCGAATTACCTGCCGTTTGGCGGGAACATGTCCAAACCGGATTGTTCCTTTGTCGGATGGTATACCGATGAAGATTACACCAAGAGAGTAGAGAAACTGACGATCAATAATACGACTGACAACATGATCCTCTATGCGAAGTGGAGTGACAGCCACACTCACAGCTGGGACAGCGGAGTCGTGACCAAGCAGCCGACCTGTACGGAAGCCGGAACAAAGACCTATACCTGTACATCCTGCGGTAAGACAAAAACAACAGAGATCGCTGCGACCGGACACCAGCATACCGAGATCCGTAACAAAAAAGAAGCAACCTGCAAGGCAGAGGGCTATACAGGAGATACCTATTGTACCGATTGTGAAACCAAAGTTTCTTCCGGACAGGCGATACCTAAGATCGACCATACATGGGATAATGGCAAGGTAACAACGGAAGCCACCTGTGAACACACGGGAGTAAGGACTTACACCTGTAGCGTCTGTGGCGAGACAAAAGAAGAAGAGACACCAAAAACAGACCACACTTATGATGATGGCACTGTGACTAAGAAACCAACCTGCATAGAGACAGGAATAAAAACCTATACCTGTACAGTCTGCCAGAAAACAAAGACAGAAGAGATCCCTGCGACCGGACATCAGCACACCGAGATCCGTAACAAAAAGGAAGCCACCTGTACCGAGACAGGATACACCGGAGACACATATTGTAAAGACTGTGGTACGAAGTTATCTTCTGGTGAAGTGATTTCCAAGAAAGCACACGATTATGAAGTAAAAGACCGACAGAAACCGACCTGTACAACAGACGGCTATGTTCTTTCTGTCTGCAAGGCCTGCGGAGACGAAAAACAGGAAGTCCTTCCTGCGACCGGACACCAGCATACAGAGATCCGTAACAAAAAGGAAGCCACCTGCAAGGCAGAGGGCTATACAGGAGATATGTATTGCAAAGATTGTGGAGAGAAGCTTTCCGATGGCAAGACAATCGCCAAGACCACGGAACACACATGGGATGGAGGCAAAGTGACAAAAGCTGCTACCTGCACCGAAAAAGGAGTTAAGACTTACACCTGTACGGTCTGTGGCGCAACCAAGACAGAAGAGATCGCAGCAACCGGACACCAGCATACAGAAGTCCGCAACAAAGTGGAAGCAACTTGTACGAAAGAGGGGTATAGTGGAGATGTCTACTGTACCGACTGTGACACGAAGTTATCCTCTGGTATGGAGATTGCCAGAAAAGCCCACGAATACGAAGAGCGGGAGCGCAACGAAGCAAACTGCAAGAGGAACGGATACATTCTCTTTGTCTGCAAGGTCTGCGGAGACGAAAAGAGAGAAGTCCTCCCAAAGACAGACCATCAGCACACCGAAATCCGCAATAAAGAGGAAGCTACCTGCACCGAGGGCGGATACACCGGCGATACTTACTGCACGGACTGCGGGGAAAAGCTTTCTAGTGGAAAGGAAACCCCTGCGACAGGACACATCCACATCGGATATTTAGGCAAAAAGGAAGCGACATGTGAAAATGATGGATATACAGGGGACGCCTACTGCAAAGACTGCGGCATCACTTTAAAGATTGGAAAGAACATCCCAGCGTTAGGACACACATGGGAAAAGAAATCCGTTATCTCCCCTACCTACACCAAGAAAGGCACGATCACTTACATCTGCAAGCGATGCAAAGAGAAAAAGGCAGTTACTACAAAGAAACTTGCTTATCCGAAAGTTGGAACAAGATATACGGTTTCTGGCAGCACATACAAGGTAACAAAAGCCGGGGCAGAAGTGATGGTATATAAGACCAGCAAAGTCGCAAGAAGCGTCATCATCCCAGCCACCATCAAGGCAAAAGGCATCACTTACAAAGTAACAGCTATCGGAACAAAGGCTTTCAACGGCAACAAGAAGCTTAAGAAAGTAACGATCGGAGCGAACATAAAGAAGATCAGCAACAATGCGTTCTTTAAATGCAAGAGCTTAAAGATGGTAACTATTAAATCGGTGCTGCTTACGAAAAAGACAGCAAATAAGAAAGCGTTTAAGGGTGTAAACAAGAAGATGGTTATCAAGGTGCCGAAGAAAATGAAGAAGGCTTATGTGAAGATGTTTAAAGGATTGAAAGTGAAATAAGGAAAAAGAATTCGATTCTTTTAAGGACTCATGCCGGATGGTGTGGGTTCTTTTTCTGTAATAGTATAATGTAAATTGTGGGGACTAAAATGACATATTGTGACGATAAAGGATATATGTTATAATCTGGACATGGGTGTTACCATAACGGTAGGCGGTTAGTCCTTCAACAGAGGGACTGTGACCCTCTGATTACATAGAAACCTGCAAGGGAATCCGTTGGAAAGGAGGGCTAAACCAATGAGTATTGTAGATTTTATGGCAGTAGTAAGCTTCGGTTTAACCTGCTTCAGTCTCGGATATGCATTCGGTAAAGATAATAATAAAACACAAAAATAGCCGCCCCAGTCCTAACAAAACTAAGCGACTATCTTTGATATCCAAATAGTAAATTGGGCTAACCGTCTATCGGTAGCACTCTTTTTCTATAATTATACTACCATGTAGCTATGAAAATGTCAATTTATCAAATTAGTGATTATAAAAATATGTGTAAAAAAAGGAGAAAAGATGAATAGAGAAGAATTTTTATCAGCATGTGGTGAATGTGAAGTTGGATACAGAGCCCAACTATTGGATTTTTATAGAAATTATGCAGATATTGTTGACAAAATATACGATAAATATGCTCTGTTAGACGGAGAAGATCAGAATAAAATGCTGGTTGAAAGATTAAAAAACTGGTTGGAACAAGGGGAGTATAGCGATATTGTTTCCACCATAAATACATTAGATGAAAATTCAGAACAAAAAGTTTTGGGATTTATTCATTTATATGAGTATATTTTAAAAACTACAAATGATGATTTTGAGTTGATAGACCAGTTATTTTTTATTCCTGGTCGATTTGAGAGAGAGTTTCAAAGAAAGTGATGTTATGGGTAACATCTGCAAAAAAATAGCCGCCCCAGTCCTGACAAAACTAAGCGACTATCTTTGACATCCAAGTTCCCAATAGCCTAATAGTGATGCCAACACATGACACTTACCTCGATAATGGCACTGTGATTAGGACTTACTGTTGGTGAGTTTATCTTATCACATTTCGATAAATTTATCAATAATTTGTGAAAATGACTCCATCAAACGTATTGATTTTTCCAACTATATAGTATATGATATTTATACAGGTAGAAATACACTGTATACATTCGATTACTGATATTTTGTATTAAGCGTATCTTAAGTACGCCAGCCGAGTGAAAAAGCAGCTTTTTATAGCTGTTTTTTTTATGTATAAAAGTGAAAAAAAGATAAAAAGAATCGGATTCTTTTAGAGGACTCATGCCGGATGGTATGGGTTCTTTTTTTTCTGTAATAATATAAGTTGCATGGGTTAAAATATACACATTAATATTAGAAAAAAATATGTAGAAGGGAGATATAAAAATCGTGAAATCATATCTAATTGTTGAGGAACATAATACGAAAACTTTAAAAATCATTCCATATTCAGAATATTTATTGAATGCAGATAATGTGTTTTTATATGAAGTCATCAGTGATGCTGATACAGAGGATGAAGCGGACCTGCTACGGAATCATATTAATGAGGTTGGCGGCATACAAGAATATTTTAATGAGATAGGAAGAAATCATTGCATGTATGGATGATATCGCTTTTGAGGATATTCCGGTATCCGATATTAAGAGTATGCAGATCAAGGGAGATGATACGGAATTAAGCTCGATTGAAGAGAAAGTCATACGATATGACCTACATTTTAAAGCTAGAAATCCGAAGCTGTCATCTAATCATTCAGTGCGAAACTTTTGATGTTGTGAATTGAAGAGTTCTTGTAGCAACTATAAGATATCCCTAAGAACAGGAGGGGTTGGTATGAAAAACACTATGGAATATAAAGGATATATTGGAAGTGTAGAATTTTCCGAAGAAGATTGTATCTTATATGGAAAAGTTATGGGAATTCACTCCTTAATTTCTTACGAAGGTGAAACAGCAAAAGAATTACTAGAGGATTTTCACGGAGCTGTAGACGATTACCTTACATTGTGCAAAGAATGAAGGATTCATACCAAAAAATAGGAAATTAAATTGAAAGAAAGGTGGTAGTATGAAAAATTTTGAAGTTAGCAGATTAGAAAATAGCTCGTATGATTACTTGGTGATCGCTACCACATATATTAGCCCGATTTCAACATTAGATGAGGTACAAAAGGCGTTTAAAAATATTTCTGGAAAAATTCTCTTTAATTTAACATTGATAAATGGATTAAACAGTAATAGGTATATTTCAGCTATAATAGAAAATGGAATAGTCAATAGAAAGTCATTTTTAATAGAGAAAGATGTTGATAATCCTGTAATACATGACAGTATAAGTTTCTTTTCAAAACATGCTGAGATTGTTGAAAATGGCACAATATCTAAGGCATTAAAAAATTTGTTGATTTCTGGAGAAAATATTTAAGGGAATGAAAGTGAAATAAGATAAAAAAGAATCGGATTCTTTTGAAGGACTCATACCGGAAGGTATGGGTTCTTTTTTCTTGTAAAAATTTTTGATTTTAAACAGAAAATAAGCATAAACAATATATAGCATAGTACTATATATAGCTTATAATTGAGGGAGAATACTATATATATGGTTGACTGAAAATGGTATAATAAAAAGGAATAAGCAATACATTAAAACATATGTTCGAAAAAGGACTGACAAAATCTGTATACTTAGATATTCTAGTAAGGAATAAGTTTAATAGTAAAACATAGGAGGATTAGGAATATGGGTAGCATTAATACGGAAACTGAAACTGTTATAAAAAAGATTTTGCCATACATGAAAAGAAGAGGATATAATATCGAGCAAGATTTTGATTTTGAGACGGCTGTATCAACAACTGATAGATATACAAAAGGATATGTTGATATATTGGTGACATTGGGTAAAAAAACACCATTTTTTTTGATTGAAGCTAAAAGACTGGGGAAAAATTTAACGAAAAAAGATAGAGATCAGGCTATTTTGTATGCCAGATCAAAAGAAATAAAAGTTCCTTTTGTAGTCGTTACAAATGGAAAAGATATACAGTGTTTTAATACTAAGAATAAACAAAGAATAATATGGAACGGAAAAAGGTCAGATAAAGTACCAAGTCGGTCACAAATTGAAAAAGTTGTAAAAACATTAAGAATTAAGCCTGATGAAGTGATAATAAATATTTCGAATGATGAGTCATTACCATATAGACATGGACTTCCATTGCGTCAATTAAATGCATTATTTGCGAGGGGTCATAATACCATTCGAAAAATAGAAAAGGATGAGGACTATGCCTTTGCGGATTTTTCAAAACTTTTATTCTTAAAACTATTAGAAGAAAAAAACGATCTTGACGAGAGTTTTTCGTTACCTTATTCATATAAATTTTATGAATTGGCGGAATATCCAATACAAAATGCTGATCAGGTAAAAAATGCGATAAAAAGCATGATTAGTCAAATAGTTACTGATACATCTTATGGGGAAGTTCTCATAGAGCCATTAAGATTAGAAAATCCAAAAACATTCTTAGGTTTAGTTAAAGACTTAGCATCGGTTTCTTTTTGTGATTGTAGTGTTGATTCAAAGGGTGCTGCCTTCGAATATTATGTCAGAGCCACATTAAAAGGTAAAAAACTGGGGCAATATTTTACGCCGAGAGAATTAGTCCAGGTTATGACTTGTTTGATTGGAGAAGATAAAATAATTAACTCAGTGATAATGGGAAGTAAATTGAAAGTGTTGGATCCAGCTTGTGGAACAGGGGGATTTTTGGTTTATTTAATGCAAGAAGCTTTAGGCAAACTACAAGTGAAATTGAAAAATCGAGATATTACAAAAGAAAGCTATGACCAATGCGTGAAAAGAATAAAGGAAGATATCTTTTATGGTTCAGATGCTAATAGAGGGGTTGCTGCATCTGCAAAAATGAATATGATAATTGCAGGTGATGGACATACACACATTGTCCATGAGGACAGCCTTTCAGCTAAAGCAGTTAATTGGAGTGTAACAAAGCCTGATTGTAATTTGATTATGACAAATCCGCCTTTTGGAACAGCGGAAGGGGATTCTTTATCAAAAAGTGATAAAGAGCAGTTTCAAATAAGTACAACAAAAGGACAATATCTATTTATGCAAAAAATGATCGATTGTACTGTTCCAGGAGGAGAAATCTGTACAGTAATTGATGAGGGCGTTCTTAATACGAGTAAGGGCTGGGAATTAAGAAGGTAGATATTAGCAAACTGTATCATTAAAGCCGTTATAAACTTGCCACCAGAAACATTCAAACCTAACAAGATCAATGTAAAATCCAGTGTATTGTACTTGGAAAAACGAGAGACTATAGATGTGGATCTTGAAGATAATTATAAAGTAACATTTTGTGCACTTGATTCATTAGGATATATGGGATCAGGAGATAAAATACGTGGCTTTGATAATATTATTTTTCTGGATGAGATTAGAAAAAAAGTATTAAATCATGAATTAGGTGAAGAAAGAGAAGGATATCATTGGAAAGCATATGATATTTGGTCAAGTAAAATAGCAAATGATAAAGGTTTTAGATTAGATTACAAATACTGGAACCCACAATTTAGAAAGAAATTTGAACAACTTGAAAACACGGGGTGTTTATCGCTAAAAAGTTTAAATACAATCGAAACAGTACGGGGAATAAGTCCAAGTTCAGAATATTATGTTGATGAGAAAGACGGATTTGCATTAGTTGTTAAAGCAGGAAGCAATATTAGTAGATTTGGAGAAATTTTGATAACTCCAGATTCTGATTGGATTGAAAAATCATTATATGATGAGTACGTTCAACGATCCGAAGATAATATGGAGAACAGAAATATTGTCAAAAAAGGGGATGTGTTATTAGCTTCAACCGGAGAAGGTACGCTTGGAAAATGTTGTGTTTATGATAAAGATATCCCGGCCATTGCAGATGGGCACGTTACAATAATTAGAGTAGATAAAAAAATAATTGATCCGTACTATTTGACAGATTATTTAAGATGTGGTTTCGGCGAAAAGCAAATCGCATGTTTTTATTCAGGTTCAACAGGACTAATAGAGTTAACTCCAGAGCAAGTAGATATGATTATCATTGATAATGCAGGAGAAAAACAAGATATCAATGTTCAAAAGGAAATATCAAAAGCTATTCGAAGAAGAGAAAAAAAATATATTACACAGATTGAAGAAGCGAAAGAATTATTGGAAACAGTTGATAAAATATGGGATTAAAAGAATATTTGTTTTGAAAATTAAGTAGATAGAATCGGATTCTTTTAAAGGACTCATACCGAATGGTATGGGTTCTTTTTTCTATGATAATATAATGTAGGTTGATTCTGTTTTTGAAAGAGATGGTTGAAAAGTTCTGGCATAATTCTTTGCCGTTCTTTTAAAACCTCTTACTTCAATCACGCCTTTATTTAACAAATAAATTTTTCTTATAAAAATGTTCCTCTTCTAAAAAATGATATATATGAAATATCTGTTTTAGGAAGGCAGTTTTATAAGAAAAACAAGGATTCTCCTGCCCTCTAAATGAAATGTAGGTAGCGAGATGAATTGTATAGTTAACCTAGCGGCAGTAGTGGGCGGAGAGAAAACGGTATCCCCTACTGACAAGAAGTAAGCACCGCCGGGTTTTGCTCGGCAATCAGCCTTCGCGAGGATACCGGCTGGGGATTAAAACAAGTGCTATGGTATTTCTGAACATATTCATAAGGAGATTAACTTCTAAATTTGAACAGCATAAGGGGTGTTATATGGTGAAAAATAAAAGATTAGAAAAGGAGCAGATAACTACAGCTTCGATTAAAAAGCTTATAAGCGTATTGCAATCAGGAGCGATAAACTATGAACAGTATCAGCAGGAACTACAAATGCAGCTTGATAAAATGAGTGAAGCAAACAAGGCTTATCTGTCTCAATATGTTACTCATCGAAAAGTTGTCTTGGAGCTATTAAGATTCGTGCTGCAATCAGAGAATTTCGGAAAATACAATAAGGAAGAGTATCTGCACAATCTGATCTATTCTAATTTATGGTTGATTGATGAAAGGTTGGCTTATGCCGATTATATTGCAGTGGAAAATTCGTTTAATGGTGCCATAAAAAAGAGAGGTCCAAATATCATAATGCCAGACTACCCAGTTGCAGTATCTGATGAGCCAAATACTGGAAGGGTGTATGAGACAATCACAATCCTTGAGCTGGATAGTTTAATGCGAGATGATTATACAAAAATAGAAAATCCAATAACACAGATATTAAATTATGTTGGTAGTTTGCGTACAAATAAGATGAAAGACAAAAATGGATACCTAATCCTCACAAACGAAAGCACACAGTTTTATCTGTATGCTGTCTGCAATCTGACTCCAAAATTGCGAGAACTGGCATTTGACATGGATATGATGGACACACCGGATAAGAAAGGGATGTATAAATATCATAAAAATCGGAATGCTCATATTAAAATACTGTCCTATGATAAAATGTTAAACGATGCAGAAAATAGAAACAATCATAAATACTAGGATATTACCGAATATCATATAGAGAAAAGAGAAGAATATGTACAATGTATTAGATGTAGCAATATATGTGATTAATTATGCTCATGATGCAGATTATGGGGAATCAATGAGTAATTTAAAATTGCAAAAAATTCTTTACTATATTCAAGCCGCTTTTCTGGTAGAAAAGAATAGGGAGTGTTTTAAAGCGGTTATTATTGCAGGAGAATTTGGTCCGGTAATACCAGAGGTTTATCAAAAATATAAAATTTACGGGAGACGAGGAATACCTAAACAGGAAAACAGAAAAGTATTGCAACTTGATTGTGAAAAAATGCGTATAATCAAAAAAGAAATTGCTGAGATATCAAGAGGTGATAAAAGGCTTATTGAGAAAGTTGTAGATACATATGCTGAAATAACAGAACCCATTGTACTCGCAAAGAAGACTTGTAAAGAAGTTCCATGGAAAAATACCCCCTTAAATAAAGAGATAAAAAATTCGTTGATAAGGAAGTACTATTTGTCAAAAAAATCATGTTAGAAGGAGGTAAAATTGATGCAAATTGAAAAGATTTTTGGAGAGATACCTATTTTTCATGATATTAAAATAGATAAAATCCTTTTTGAAAGCTCTTATCCAATCCTGTTTACATGCATTGAAAATAGAAATATTTATCTATTTATATGTTGTGTTAACAATTCGGATGAAACAAAATGGATTGGAACAAAAACATCGTTTCCTAATTTAATAGAGTTGTTAACTAATAAGATTGCTATTCGAGATACTTTTGCCAATGTCACAGATAAAAAATTCCTTATTACGAAAAAAGTTACTGGTGTTAATTTTAATGAAGTTGATTTTAACAACTAAACTTTTCTTATAAAAATGTCTCTCTTCTAAAAAGTGATATATATGAAATATCTGTTTTAGGAAGGAGGGTAGTTTTATAAGAAAAACAAGGATCCTCTTACCCTCTAAATAAAATGTAGGCAGTGAGATGAATTGTAGAGTTCACATAACGGCAGTAGCAAGCGGAGATATCGGTATCTCTTAACCGCCAAGAGGTAAGCATCGCCGGGAGGAAATACCGGCATTCAGTCTCCGTCAATACCGGCTGGGGATTAAAACAAAAACGGTTTATGTTGTAGTGGGACGGTGAAAAAAATAGCGGATATACCAGGTGCCAATAGAATGTTTTTTCTGATTATAGAATCAGATTATAAGATTTGTGAGGAAGAATGGCGGGGACTCATCGCTTATTAGTCAAGCAAAATATGGAATAAGGTGAAAATGATGTATACAATACTACTACCAATTCATCCGAATCATGTAAAAAATATATTTAATGGAACAAAACGATATGAATTCAGAAAAAGAATATGTAAAAAACCTGTGGATAGGATATTAATCTACTCTACGTCTCCCGTTATGAAAGTGATGGGAGAAGCTGAAATTGAGGATATTCTTGTCGATACTCCAGAAATCATCTGGGAAAGAACAAAGGAAAAAGCAGGAATTGATAAGAGATTCTTTGATCGATATTACGCAGGCAGAAACCAGGCAGTCGCTTATAAATTAAAAAATATCACTGAATATGAAATGCCAAAAGAATTGAAAGATTATGGGATAAGTAGAGCTCCGCAGTCTTTTCAGTATGTTAAGTAGGTCATATTGATATAGTATATGGGAAGGAAAAGATGGATGAAACAGAACGAAATCAGAATTAACGTGGAAGAAAAACTACAAAATCCTTCGGCATTAACTCAGGAACAGGGAGAAAACATGAGCAATATTGTAAAAGGAACACTAACAGGAATGTTTTGTGAAACAATATTCATGATAATTTTGTCATGCCTTGGACATATTGAATGGGGAGGAGTTGCTGTTGGAATTTGCGTGTTGTTGGGAATTCTTATTGGGAAGATTATAGGTTAAAAGGAGCAGGATGTTAAGTGAAAAAATGGATAAATGTGGAAGAAATTGGGCAATTGTATCTCGAAAAGATATTGGTTACATTCGACATTCCTATCTTATTCGTATGCAGTAATGGTAAAAATAAAAAATATTTGTGTTTAAATATCGGTGATGAGGATGGAACAACAGTAATTGCAGAAATCAGTAAGGCAACATTAAGTGCCATGCAGCAAAACAAAATACCTATGGAAGCTGTTTATCGACAGGCTATTGGAAAAAAATTAATAATTGCAAAATATGATGAAAATAGTAAGAAAATCATCTCAGAAGTAGAAAATTCGGAAATGGTAGCAGCAAATTTTCTTCCACAAAAAGGAAAATTTTTATGCGAAAAAGAGTAAAATATCATACTTATAGAGCATTAGATATCAGTCACTATATTATCATGTACAGCATTAAAACAGGAAATTTATGACCAAAAAGAATGAAGAGTGAGAAAATGGATAAGGAAGCGAATAAAAAAAAGAAGTATTCTAGCTTAAAAGAAAGAATAGAGGAATATTATGGAAAACCTTTTGAGGAGGTTTGTGCCGAAAGAGATTGTTTTGGAGAAGAAATAAAAGAAATTGATTTTGGAGGACCGGTAGGGGAAGAATATTGGTAATTCATTGTGAGATCAAATATGTGTATTTTCATAGTTGTCAATGCTGAATTAAAAAAGGATGAAGAGGGTTTTATCGTCATTGCTCCTAGCTATCTGAACTTGGAGAGTGATTTTGGAAACAAAGTAATTGTAGTAAACAATAACATGGATTTTAAATGGAAGCGTTTTATCATTGCCCGTCAATTTGCTCATTCTGTGTTGTATTACAAAATAGGTTCTGTATATCTCCATAAAGAAAATAAAAAAGTAGAAAAGGGAACAGAAGAAAAGGAGGCAAGCTATTTTGCAGTAGCCCTTTTAATGCCAAGAGCATCTTTCTCCTTAAAATATAAAAAATGTAAACAATCGGGATTGTTCGGAAATGCTTTACTTTTTCGATTAAGTGCCATTTACAAAGTACCATTAGAAATTGTTGCTTTCCGAATTGAAGCAATAGAGGAAATGGAAAAGGACGATGACAATGTATGAAGATTTAATTCAGTATTTGGAAAAGAGATATAAGAAGAAATATACGGCACTGGAAGTTGAACATCTGGCAGATTCCATCTTAATTGAAAATAACCCGGCAGAATTAGTTGCTCCAACTCCTGTTGTAAAAATTGTTAGTGATTTTGGGTTTAAAGCATTTAAAATAGAAAATCTTGGGAAAGATATTTCTGGCAACATATATATTGGAGGCACTACAGAAAAAGTATTTCATCATGATAAGATTATTGTAGTACAGGCGAAAGAAGAACTTTATTACCAAAGATTTATCATTGCACATGAGTTAGGACATTATTTATTGGATTATATTGGAAATCCAACTTTTGAAGACCCTAAGAAACTCTTTTCAAAAACGTATATTAAAGCAGAGCATGAATCTTTTGAGGATATTCTAGCAGATAAATTTGCAGCAGAATTACTAATGCCGTCCCGTCTTTTCTTGCAAAAATATATTAATATAATGGATTACTCTCGGAACAATATAGTATTTACAGTTACATATTTATCGGTTTTCTTCGAGGTGAAAAAAGAGAAGATTATAAAAAGAATTGCAGAAATAATTGAGGGTGGATAATAAACAGATGGCTATGGGCAAAAAGGGGGAAAATATGTCATATGAAGCTGTTCATATCGCAAAATATATAATAAATAAATGTACTATTGATCAACATCCAATCTCTAATCTGCAGTTACAAAAAATTCTTTACTGCATTCAAAGAGATTTTTTGAAAAATGATATGTTGACATTTGATGATGATTTTGAAGCTTGGCAATTCGGACCAGTTATTCCCGAAGTCTATTATTTATTTTGCGGTTTTGGTGCAATCCGTATTCAGATGAAGTATGATTTGGATATAGGTTCTGATTATGCAGCACTCATAAATCCGATTATCGAAAGAAAAAGACTTCTCAATCCATGGGATTGGAGTGAAGATATAAATGCCACTGGAAAAGCGTGGGATAAAGTGTATAGTAATGGGAGCGGTAATCATAAGGTAATTCCTAAACAGATAGTTAAAAATATAGGCTGATACAGAAATGAGACTGAGAAAGTCATTGGGATTAAAATGATGCATCTGAAGTGTAGATTTTCTTATAAAAATATTTCTCTTCTAAAAAATGATATATATGAAATATCTGTTTTAGGAAGGAGGGTAGTTTTATAAGAAAAACAAGGATTCTCCTAACCTCTAAATGAAATGTAGGTAGCGAGATGAATTGTATAGTTAACCTAGCGGCAGTAGTGGGCGGAGAGAAAACGGTATCCCCTACTGACAAGAAGTAAGCACCGCCGGGTTTTGCTCGGCAATCAGCCTTCGCGAGATACCGGCTGGGGATTAAAACAAATGGTATGATATGTTAATAAGAAAGGGGATTTATCGGAGCGTAGCCGCAGGGCTACGGGGATTAAAAACCTAAAAAGGGAATCGGAGATTTCATGAACGTAATTGCACCCTCTGGGGTTGGGATTAAAATTATAGAAAATGTAATAAATGTGATAAAAGATAAAATAAAAGGAGGATTTGATGATTGTTGGAGAGTTAGTATTTTGCATTGCAATAGGAATTTTTACCGTTTTCATTGTTTCTATTATTAGTATTTTGTTAGTGATTGCTCAATTAGTTTTGATGATGTTTCCTAATTTGCGTGTTCCATGGACTATTACTGATAATTTTCTATGGGAAATTGAAGAAGATATATGTCAGAATGAAATAAAAAAAAAGGAGGATTAATAATGACTCTAAATGAATACAATTATTTGCAGTCCAGATTTTCAAGGAAATTGAAGAAACCGGATTATACCAGCAAAAATGCTGGATACAATGCCGGTATTTCTGAGTGTAGATCAATTATTAAAGTAGAATATAACAGAATGGTAGAAAAAGAAGATCAAATGGACCTGCCAGAATATGTTTGTTTGCAAGATAGATTTTCGCATGCACTAAAAAATCCGGCACATACCAATCGAGAGAGCTCATATAATGCAGCTATTTTATCTTGTAAATCTATTTTGAAAGAGGTTTTTAACAACTAAATTTTTCTTATAAAAATATTTCTCTTCTAAAAAATGATATATATGAAATATCTGTTTTAGGAAGGAGGGTAGTTTTGTGCGAGGATGAGGCTTATACTCTTGTAGAAGATGGTGGACATGTATACTTTTATTAGGAAATGGATTGAAGACTTTTTTCTTACATGCTATACTTTTATTGAGGAGAAAGCCATATTGATTATGGTTGAAAGACACTTATACATATTGTTGTATAGGTGTTTTTTGTTGTCTAAGTAAAGCCGGAGTCTCCGGCTTTTTCTTATAAATATATGGATTCTTCTTTGAATGATAAAATATTTTTAACAACTAAGTTTTTCTTATAAAAATGTTTCTCTTCTAAAAAATGATATATATATGAAATATCCGTTTTAGGAAGGAGGACAGTTCTATAAGAAAAACAAGGATTCTCCTAACCTCTAAATGAAATGTAGGTAGCGAGATGAATTGTATAGTTAACCTAGCGTCAGTAGTGGGCGGAGAAAAAACGGTATCCCCTACTGACAAGAAGTAAGCACCGCCGGGTTTTGCTCGGCAATCAGCCTTCGCAAAGATACCGGCTGGGGATTAAAACAAAAAAAGGGAGATGCGGAGGACAAAAAATGTTAAAGAAAAAGAAGAAAGAAAAACATTATACCTATCCTGTTAGGGATGTGAGCCATTACATCATTGTGTATAGCAATAAAAAAGATTACGGAGTATCCAACTTAAAGCTGCAAAAATTACTATATTTTGTACAAGCGTTTTTCTTAATAAATGACTGTCCTCCATGTTTTGACGAAAAAATAGAAGCATGGGATTTCGGACCCGTTGTACCGGAAATATACAAAGAATATAAGAGGTATGGTGGCATGGATATCCCAACAATAGATTACTATGTGAAATTTGATAAAAAGAATATCTGGAATACAGAGCGTATTTACTATGAGGATATTATTAGTGATGATGACAAAGAAATGATACGGGCAGTCGTTGATAAATTTGCACATTGTTCGGCTACATTTCTAGTGAACCTGACACATAACCAAGATCCGTGGATAAACGCATACGTAAATGGGCAGCGTAATGAGATTACAAAAGAAGATATAAAGAGATATTTTGATGACTAATATACCAAAAAAGGGTTTTTTATAAATAGGTGCAACACACAAGTTATAAAGAAGAAAAGGAGATAGAGTATGTTTGAGTTGTTCAACAACTAAATTTTTCTTATAAAAATGTTTCTTTTCTAAAAAATGATATATATATATGAAATATCCGTTTTAGGAAGGAGGGTAGTTTTATAAGAAAAACAAGGATTCTCCTAACCTCTAAATGAAATGTAGGTAGCGAGATGAATTGTATAGTTAACCTAGCGTCAGTAGTGGGCGGAGAAAAAACGGTATCCCCTACTGACAAGAAGTAAGCACCGCCGGGTTTTGCTCGGCAATCAGCCTTCGCAAAGATACTGGCTGGGGATTAAAACAAATTCTGTCATACTATATATGAGGAAGTTAGTGCGAATCGGAAGTAACGTAAAAAGTCCGGGAGATTCGCACTACAAAAACAAAAAATATTGTTCTTGCTTTTCTAAAAAATAGAAATGCAAAGGATGACAATGCCTAATTTTTGTATAAACTTTCTAAATAAAGCAGCGAAATTGTTATCAATTTCATACGATTTTGCTGTCGCACCCTCCTCGGATGCGTGGATTAAAACACTATAAAAACGATTTTATTACATCTACTACTTGTCGCACCCTCCTCGGATGCGTGGATTAAAACATACTATAAGGGAAGGGATAATATCCCTTTGTTTGCGGGGCAGGCAACGGTCCAGTCTGTCCCGTATACTACCAATTAAACAAATCTTTTGCAGAGCAGGAATATATAGAAGAGCAAATTTTGATTGTAAATTATGTAAATACAATGATGATGAAAAAACAATATGTAGTGAAGATTGTTCAGATGCACTTATTGATGGATTAATCGAAATCGTGAAAGGTGGTGGAGTTGAATGAGAGAAATTCTTTTCAAGGCAAAGCAGGTTGGAGACGATGAATGGGTCGAGGGATATTACCAGAAAAGATATAACTTTTTAGGAAACGAAGAACATTTAATCTTCCATGTAGATAGTCATACGGTATGGGAATACACGGAAATTAATCTAGAAACCCTCTGCCAGTTCACGGGACTTTGTGACAGGTATGGGAATAAGATATGGGAAAATGACATTTTAAAAACGTGGTCTGGTGAATATGCACAGGTTAAATTTGGATTCTATAATACAGGTTTTGCAATCGGTAATTACAATCAAGGATTTTACGCAGCATTTTCAGAAGATTCTTATTATCGACATGAGCTTGGTTTTTGGTGTAAAAAAGCTTATGTCAGAGGAAACATTTTCGACAATAAAGAATTATTACAGAAGAATAAATAATGAATAAATCATGATTATTGACCTCACATACGCTTGTAAAATGGGATGCAGTCATTGCATATCTGACTGTAAACCCGAAGGAGAAAATATGTCTCTTCAACAACTAAGTTTTTCTTATAAAAATGTTTCTCTTCTAAAGTATCCCCTACTGACAAGAAGTAAGCACCGCCGGGTTTTGCTCGGCAATCAGCCTTCGCAAGATACCGGCTGGGGATTAAAACAACGAAATGGTAATGACATTATTATCAAAAGGGAAGATGTGCGTTCCTGTCATTGCACCGGACGGTTCCATCAAACTGGGGGAATCCGCCCTTTGCCCGCCAGTTGCATCCATATATGATAAATATCCATACGGCAAACCTCAGACCGACGAAGTCGCTCGGGGTTCGGGAAACCGAGAGTATGGCTGTCGGAGACTAAGAGAAAAACTCCCGAATTTTTCGGGAGTTTCTTTTTTTAGAGCCGGGAATTCCAGTAATCGAGTGAACGCTTTTCATATTTGCGTTTATGTTCATCGGTGCGCTGTCCCTCGATATATTGCTTTACAATATCCATAGAAACGGAACCCGTTGTTGTCACAAAATAGGAAGGCGACCAAAGCGGGGCATTTCCATAGATGTGTTTTTTTACTATCCGATCGTATTCCGGGTGTGCATGAACCTCTTTGGAAAGCTGTGTCTTTAAGCTGCGGACAATATCAGTGATGTTCTTAGATGGTGGCAGGGACACAAGAAGATGGATGTGGTCTCTGTCTGTCTCTCCGGAAATCAGCTCTCCACCGTAGCCATCGCATAAGCGTTTTGCTGTTGCGACCATAAAATCCCCGATCTCATCTGTGATCACGGGTTTTCTCCATTTTGTGACAAAGACCATGTGGTAGGTGAGCAGGTAAACGGAATGTCTTGTCCTGATATACTCTTTCATAAAAATACCCTCCAGATAATTGTGAATCGTACTTGTGTTTGGTACTATTATATAGTATAATATAAAGAGAATCAATATGTCAAATGAGATATATGGAAAGGAGAATCCATGGCAGCAAAAGATACGAAAAAGATGGAGATCCATACCTGTTATACGGTAAAGATCAAACACCAGCTGGATGCGGTGCCAGACAGGAAAACAAAGAAACTGAACATCTCCAGAAAACGCAGAGTCGATGACAGATCAATGCAGCAGACGGCAGAGATCTGTCTTGAAGCGTTACGGTTCTGTGTCGATGTTGCCTTAAAAGAATGGGATCATGTAAAAGCACAGGAGCGCAGGCGGGCATTTGATATCCTGCTCCATGGGAGTAAGAAAGAAGCTCCAAAATATCCAGAGTTTGATATCCGCTTTCCAAACATGCCAGCATATATGAGAAGAGCCCTGATTGCAGATGCGATCGGGATGGTAAAGTCGTATCGTTCCAACCATGCAAACTGGGAAGCTCTGTCCCCCGCAGTACGGGGAGTGGAACCTAAGATAGGATTTCCTTCACGATATGAGCTGACTTTCTACGACCAGGAACGGAAGATGTCCAATCTGGCAGAGGGGCAGATTGGATTAAAACTATATAACGGAAAGACCTGGGACTGGTATTATTTCGAGATCAGTGCTTCTGACGCAGGATATCTGATGCATCTGTGCAAGACAAGGAAGATGCTCTCTCCCGTGGTAGATAAAGTCCATGGAAGATACCAGATCCGTTTTTCATTCAAGGAGATGCAGGAACTCGTGCAGGATAAAGATAAGCTTGCTTACCGGATACTTGCTGTAGATCTGGGGATCAATGCCGCAGCCTCCTGGTGTATCATGAAAGTGGACGGTACTGTCCATGCAAAAGGTGTGATCCACCTTCCATGTGAAGAAGACCGTCTTAATCATAGGATCAACCGGAAGCGTATGTATCAGCAGGCAGGGAAGAAAAGCCAGTGTGTTTATCGGTGGATACGGAACGCAAACCGTGCCCTGTCGATCGAAACAGCCAGAAAACTGATAGAAGTCGCTGTCTTATACAGCGTGGACTGTATCGTATTTGAGTATCTGGATTCCCAAGGGAAGATCCGGGGCAAGAAGTTCCGTGAAAGGATTCACTTATGGAGAAAGAATGACGTGCAAAAAAGAGTAGAATTACAGGCACACCGTCTGGGAATGAGGCTCTCCCGTGTCTGTGCATGGGGAACTTCTAAATACGCCTTTGATGGCTCCGGGATGGTAGACCGGCACAGCATCTACCATTTTGAACATGGAAAGAAAGTATATAACTACAGTCTGTGTACATTTCAGAATGGAAAGATCTATAACTGCGACCTGTCAGCAGCACAGAACATCGGTGCCAGGTTTTTCTTAAGGGAGTATCAGAAGAAGGGAGTAACCGGATTTCCTTCCACACCGCTGCGTACCTTAAGTACGCTACGGGAATTTGTGAACAACGGTCTGCCAGTGGCGGCCTGAGTTATAGATTGGAGCTGTTAATAAGATCCAGAGTCTGTCAAGGACCTGGTGTCACGGAAAAGGCAAAAGTTCCTGTCCGTGGCGGCGATGCCCCCGCACCTGTCTACCGTTGACCTGGATGTGGTTTCTCTTTCTGCGGAGAGAGGGACTAAGTTCAGGCTGCATCGGTAGATAATGGAACTCCCGGCTCTAAAAGTTGGGAAGCCCCGTCCGACGCCAGTCGTTCGGGGAGGTATCACAAGATAAAGCATTTTCACTGTAGGCAATGCAAAATAGCATGGCAAAAGTTAAAAGAAAACATCCCAATAGCCTATCAGAGATTAACAGATTAGATTTTATATATTAAGACTCATACCTCCCAAGGTATGAGTCTTTTTTCTTCCTTTGGAATTCGATTCTTTTATTTTCTGAAATCTGATAAATGCTATGTATCCATATTAGATATGTAAAATTTCAAGATAAGGAGGAAAATATTATGAAAATGGAAACAACAAAAAGATGGGGATTAATGCTTACGAATATGTGTTATCTTCCTTATTTCTTTTTCTCACCAAGCGAAGCTGCTGATTTCTTAAATGTGCATCCTGAGTATAAAGAACGAAAAATACGAGTCGTTCCTGTACAGGAAATCCATATGGTTGAAGACAAACAGACATTTTATGAGGAATTGCAGCAAATGCGCAATCGGGTATTGACAGGTAACTGCTAGAAAGGAAAGGAAAATGGCTACATTTAACGGAAGATTACGACAATTAATGAAAGAAAATGGCTTCACGCAGCATAAACTGGCAGAAGCGGTTGATGTATCTGAGCCAAGTGTTTACTCTTACTATCATGGATTCACTACACCAAGATTGGATGTTCTTGTTGCAATCGCAAAAGTCTTTGATGTTACAACGGACTATCTATTGGGTTTAGAAGATTTTAACGCAAAAGAAAGATTCGTAGATGGTATTGCGGTTACAAAAACCGGTTGGGATGCAGACGATGAAATTTGCTGTCCTGTCTGTGGATATGGTGTAGCCAGAAATGATGGTTGGGGTATATTACCAAAACATTGCCCGGACTGTGGTACCAAGTTGGTATACTAAAAGGAGGATTAATTGATGTCTATTTTATTATTCATCTTATTTGGCAGTATCACATTAAGTTTTTGGAGTGTGTGTATTGCCTCCGGCAGAGCTGATAAAAAGTTAGAATATTTACATTTACAAAAGGAAAAAGGAGAACACTATGTCCGATAGATTAACTACAGAATATGCAGACCTTGTGAATATTTATAACAAAGAACAAAATTTTATACGACAAAACGACTCAATCTTACCAGTTATTCATATAGCCTGGTTGTATAACAAAAATGTTGAGATTATTGATGCTCCAGCAAGCGAATATAAGCTGCCCGAAGTCATCAATACACATTTTGATGAGCTGTTTTCTTCTTATCAAACTTCTGAGGTATATGATAATATAAATATACGTGTTGATGATTGGAAGCTTAACAGTGAGAAAAATCTATTTCAGATTTTTTCAGGCAGAACAACTTATTATAAGTCATTAGTTACAAACCGCGCTATGGATTATGTGTTAAGTAACGGAGCAAGTGTCCGTAAAATGTTAGAAGGCGGACCAGTAATTCATTCTTTGAAAGGCTCTTCTCTTTCTAATCACTTAGGATTCAATGGATTTATTGAAACTTCTGATGAAAAGTTTATGTTTGTTTTTCGAAAAAAAGGCGTATCTATTGGTGAGGGCACTTACTCTAATAGTGTCGCAGCAAGCCTTAAAACAAAATACGCTTTAAATCCTTCCTCGCAATTCACAATGGCTGGACTTGAGAATGGGATTATCCGGGAAATTGAAGATGAATTAGGAATTCCTCCGGAAACACTTTTAAGAGATAAAAATAATATTCTCTCGGGTCCTATCAAATTAATCGCAGCTTACAGAGACTTACTTGAAGGTGGAAAGCCGCAATTATTATTTTATGCAATGACTTCAATGGACTCCAAGCAGGTAACAGAGGTTTTTAATGCAAAAAACAATCATCTGCTCAATAATGAAAGTGATAGCGTAACTGGAAAGGAACAGGTAATGTCTACAGATGGAAATCATCTTTTCTGGGTTTCAAGAGACGAATTAATATCTGGCTTGCTTTCTTCTGGTGGTACAATCCATCATGAACTACCAATGCTTCCGTCTGCTTCAGCATGTGTTTCTATGTTGCAGCAATTTTTAAAGATAACTATGATTTTACCAGAAGAAATTGTAGATATTTTAGAAAATAACGGATTTTCTTGCAATGGAAAAATCTCCAAACAAAGCGGAGAATATTATGTAGAAATTTCTCAGGGCACTCCTCTTGGGGAGGATTGGTCTGAAATCATCTGGTTTGACGGTTCTAAAGAAGGATTTGTCGAAGCAGTTAGAAAACGGGCAAACGGTTTCGATGTAGACGAGGAAGTAGAAGTCTATATACCCTGTCGCGGAGAAAACGGCTGTCCTAGCAGTATCGAAGATTTGGTAAATGATGCCAAATGGAAAAAAGAACAGATAGAAAAATTAGCAGATGCTTTGGAAGGACTCAATCGTCCAATACCGGCTGAGAAAAAAGCGATTTTGCGTGTCGTTGTAAATTACGCTGGAACGGAGTTTTTCACAAAAGAAGACGATGGTTGTTTCAAACAGCATGAATCATTAGAATCTGCCAGAGACTACATCATCCATGAATATGGAGCAGATGTAGAAATCGAGACAGAAACTGACGTAAGATTCAGCTATTAATCAAATTAACACATAAGGAGATATTACAATGAAAAAAGAAATTAAGGTTGCTGATTTAGATTATCCAATAAACTTAGGTGAAACAAAAACCCCAAATTTAGAAGAGTGGTTTTGCAAATGTGATGTGATTCAGAATATGTTTGAATCTGGAAAAGCTTCAGTATTTGAAATCAAACAAGATTCCGGCTTCGTAAAAAGAGTTGTTACTAGCTTATCAGATGAACAAAAAAAGTTATGTAAGAAGTCTTCATTATGCGGTCCATTAATTGAAAAAATGCAAACAGGAGCTTATGCTTACAATTTAGATGATAACGAGGAAGATAATATTCAAGCTGCTTTTCATGATGGTAGTTATTTACCATATGAAGGAAAGCATCGAGCTTGTTGTGCGAAAAATTTCTTATCTCCAGATTGTACGATTTGTGTAAAAGATATAACAAAATACTAATATCACAGATCAATATAATAATCAGTTTTTTCATATTCGTATAAAAAGAGTCAATTATTTGGCTCTTTTTTCTTTTACCTTTTCTTTCGGGCCTTCTTTTTTACATATTATATTTGGGTTTGAGAGTTGTGTAGTTTTATATGGTTGTAAAACTACGACACATGGTTATCTCATCGATAATAGTTTGAGAGGTGTGTAATTTTTATGGTTGTCAAACTTAATACCGGAAAAGCGGGCATTTGCTTCAGTTTGAGAGGTGTGTAATTTTTTATGGTTGTCAAACTCTAGTTCTTTCATCATAAACTCCTTTTAAGTTTGAGAGGTGTGTAATTTTTTATGGTAAACAAGCTTCAAACCTTCCAGTTCTGTTCCTGCCTTAGTTTGAGAAGTATGTAATTTTGTATGGTAAACAAGCAGCTATTCTCCTGCGGACACTATGCCAGCTGTTTGAGAAGTATGTAATTTTGTATGGTAAACAAGCTCCGCTACGCAAGTGGTAAATGGTGGCATTGTTTGAGAGGTGTGTAGTTTTATATGGTTGTAAAACAAACTTAGCTTTGGGTCATCGACGACAACAGTTTGAGAGGTATGTGATTTTATATGGGTTTAAAACTGATGATAATGAGCCAAAATTTAGCTAACCGTTTGATAGGTATGTAATTTTTTATGGTTGTCAAACTCTTGTTTTTTCTGTAAATCCATGTTATTAGTTTGAGAGGTGTATAATTTTTTATGGTTGTCAAACGAAATAACTATGTTTGAGAGGTGTGTAATTTTGTATGGTAAACAAGCTATCAATTATTTAGGTTATTAAGGGTATCCGTTTGAGAGGTATGTAATTTTGTATGGTAAACAAGCTGCTGAAGAAAGAGACAGACCGCAAGCGGCGTTTGAGAGGTGTGTAATTTTGTATGGTAAACAAGCTGACACTATTTCTCCTGTGGCCACATCAAGTTTGAGAGGTGTGTAATTTTGTATGGTAAACAAGCGTCAAAACTGCTCAGAAAATTGAGAGATAGTGGAATGTAAATAGACATCACCGGTTTAGGGATTCCGTCCACGGACATATTAAAATAGTAACTATAAACAAGAATTATATGGTTAGAGGATATATATGAGTAAGTATACAAGTCATGTTGTTTTCCTCCTGTTTTGAAAATTGGTGCGGCATCACACTATGCTGACATATTTGATTTAGAAGCTTATCTTAATGGGACGCTTGAAAATGCTGATGAGTTCTTTAAGCCTCATGATAATACATTGTTGATATATGGAGATATTAATAAGGTTGAAATTAGTTTGATTAAAAAAATATTAAAAGAGAGATTTAGCAAAGATACAGTCGATTTGGTAACAGGAGGAGCGCCTTGTGAAAGTTTTAGCATGGCAGGAGACCGAAAAGAGGATGATGATAGAAACAGCTTGTATCAAAATGTTCTTAGAATAGCAAAGGGTGTAGAAGCAGATATGTTTATGTTTGAAAACGTAAAAGGGCTATTTTCAAAGAAGTACAAAGGAAAAACAGGTGCTATGTATAAGCATATATGTGAGGAATTTCAGGAAGGAAAAGAAGGAGAAATAAAATATAAGCTTGCAAGTACAAATAAAGATACAGTGTTATTAAAGGCGATAGAGTATGGAGTTCCTCAGACCAGAGAAAGATTGTTTCTGGTAGGAATTAAAGAATGTCATGATGCAACATTTTCTTATCCTAAAAAAACTCATGGACCAGGGAGAAAGTATAGATATGTTACCGTAGAAGATGCGTTAATGGATTTACCTCAAATTAAAAAGAATGAAGAGACTAAGGAATATAATATTATCAACTATTCGGGAGATGAATCTAAAATGAATTATTTAAATTTAATGAGAGGTATAGATAATCTCCCAGAAGAAAATAGTAATTACAATCCACACGTAATAACTAATCACAAGGCACCAGGGCATACTGACAGAATGTATAACAGGATAAAATCTATTAAACCCGGTGAAAATATGAAGAAAGCGTATGAAAGGCTAGTTAGTGAAGGAAAAGAAGAGTTCGCAAAACAAAACTATCCGAAGAAGCTTTATGCAGCTAGAAATAGGAGATTAGTTTTATCTGAACCAAGTTTTACAGTTACATCACATTGTCTTGATGAAATGATACATCCAGTATTAGATAGAGCTTTAACACCGCGTGAAGCTGCAAGACTTCAGTCTTTTCCGGATTGGTATATATTTGAAGGACCATATGTTAAATTTCATAGCGATCCTGAACAGGACCAATATGAGCAGATTGGTGATGCAATACCGCCTTTATTAGGAAAAGTATTAGGAGAAGAAATAATAAAAACATTAGATGTAATTAACGAGGTTAAAGAATAATGTCAATATTTTATCGCGAATAAGAAGTATTGATAAAAATTCTATAGATCTTGTAATTACATCTCCGCCATATAATTTAGATATTGGTTACAAAAATTTTATGGTTGTAAAACTAAGTGTGATGTATCTCTATCCTATATGTGGTTTGAGAGACGTGTAATTTTATATGATAACCAAGCTTTATTTGAATCATTTTTAATTTCCCGATTGTTTGAGAAGTATGTAGTTTTATATGGTAACCAAGCGTACATTAACTAAAAAAGAATTGGAAATGAGTTTGAGAAGTATGTAGTTTTATATGGTAACCAAGCCTCAAAACTGCTCAGAAAATTGAGAGGCATATTTGAGAGGCATATGGTTGTAAACCTGACAGCAGAATTACCAGCTCTGCGATGGGTTTGAGAGGTATGTGATTTTGAAAACTTCAAATAAAAAAATACATAAAAAAAGAATCAGATTCTTTCTGATTCTCAAAGTTCGGTTACTATATAAAATTGTCATTCTCTCAAATCCGCTACCGTGCGGAACTCTTTCGAGTGTTTACAAAAATTCTTTTTTTGAACATGGCATGTAATCTATATGGTATTTTTAATTATAAACATCATTTGATATTTTGTCAAGAGCTTAAAGCTATGTTTTTCATAATTTATACAGGAGGAAGATAAATGCAAAAATACTATTTAGGGTTGGATATTGGCACTAACTCTGTAGGTTGGGCAGTAACTGATGAAAATTACAACCTTTGCAAATTTGGTGGAAAGAGAATGTGGGGTATCCGATTATTTGATGGCGCACAGACGGCAGAAGAAAGAAGACTGAATCGTTCGAACCGCCGCAGGCTGTCCAGGCAAAAACAGAGGATTGATTTACTACAGGAATTGTTTGCAAAAGAAATTGCAAAAGTAGACCCTACTTTTTTCATCCGATTAAATGAAAGCCGGCTGTACATGGAAGATAAATCGACCGAGGCAAAATTTCCACTATTTGCTGATCCAGGTTACACAGACAAAGAATATTACAAAGAATATCCAACAATCTATCATCTGCGGCAGGAACTGATAAAAAATCCAGAATCACATGATATACGGCTAGTATATCTAGCTTGTCACCATATCTTAAAAAACAGAGGACATTTCCTGATCAATGGAAGTTTTAGTGATCTAAAAAATCTATCTTTTGTCTGCCGGGAAATGCTGGATGCTTTCAATGAGCTCTCCAAATACCAGCTTATGATAAGCGATATAGATGCTTTAGAAAAAATATTAAGTGACCGGAAGCAGCAAAAATCCGCTAAAGTAAAAGAACTTGTCCAAATATTTGAATGTGGTCCTCGTGAGGATAAATCTGATGCAAAAATATGTAAGGGAATCCTTTCTAATTTATGTAAGTTTTTAGTTGGAGCTAAAGGAAATATCACCCGTTTATTTGATACAGACTTTGACGAGATGGAGACTAGCAGCTTTTCATTTGGAGACTCTAAATATGAAGACAGCCTCCTTCCTAGCCTGGAAGAAAACTATCCAGATTACGCAAATGTAATCCAAAAGATAAAAGCGATGTATGACTGGAGTGTTTTAGTTGAGATTATGGCAGGAGAGAATTACCTTTCGTTTGCAAAAGTAAATGCCTATAAAAAGCACAAAGAAAATCTGTCCATACTGAAAAGTCTCATGAAAAAATATTGTACACCAGATGTTTATCAGCGATTTTTTTATAAAACAGACGAAAAGAGCAATTACGGCAATTACATAGGTGCTATTCATAATAACGGGCATAGTTATACAATGAAAAAATGTGACGAGGAAACCTTTTATAAATCACTCAGCAAAATCCTCGACAAACTTGTTGTGCAAAAAACAGACCAAAATACATTAGAAATTTTGAAAAAAGAAGCCGAAAACCAGACATTACTACCGCTTGCCAGAACAAAAGCAAATGGGGTAATTCCAAATCAAATACATATCCAAGAGTTAAGGGCAATCTTAGATAATGCAAAAACATATCTGCCATTTTTAAATGAATCAGACGAGTACGGAACAATCGCAGAAAAAATCATCCGTATCGCCAAATTTAAAATCCCGTATTATGTCGGTCCACTTAGTACCCGCCATAAAGAACAAGGAGCGAATACTTGGATTGTCCGTAAGCAGGAGGGGAAAATTTATCCATGGAACTTTGAAGAAATGGTAGATTTGGAGCGGTCAAATAACGAATTTATCCGGAGAATGACAAATAAATGCACCTATCTTATCGGAGAAGATGTCTTACCCAAAAATTCGCTATTATACTCGAAATTTATGGTATTAAATGAGCTGAATAATCTGAAAATCAGAGGGCATAAGATTTCTATAGAATTAAAACAGGAACTTTACAAAGAGTTGTTCTGTAAAAAAACCAAAGTTACAGGTAAAGCTCTTCTTGTTTATCTAAAGAAAAAGGATGCCGAATTAACTTTAGAAGACATCAGTGGTTTTGATACTGATTTTAAGTCATCGTTATCTATCTATATCGATTTTAAGAATCATATTCTAAGAGAACAGATAGACGATGGTAAATACCAGAGTATTGTAGAAAATATCATCAAATGGAAAACGATTTTCGATGCTGATTCCAAAATGATAGAAAAAATGATAGCGAGAGAATACCCAAACATGTTCAGCAGCGAACAGATTAAGAAAATCTGCAGGCTTAAATGTAGAGGATGGGGTAATTTTTCTTCACGCTTCTTAAATGGAATTCAGGGCGAAAATACTGAAACAAAAGAATGTTTTACAATCATAGAAGCTTTATGGAAAACAAATTATAATCTCATGCAGCTTTTAAGCAAGCAGTTTACTTTTAAAGACGCGATTGACTGTATTAATGCAGATAAAGTAGGAAAAATAGATAAGGTTACCTACGAAAATACAGTAAAAGACTTAGTGGTATCTCCTGCTAATAAACGTGCGATATGGCAGACGGTTCAGATCACAGAAGAGATTAAAAAAGTCATGAAATGTGAGCCAGAAAAAATCTTTGTTGAGATGGCGCGAGGAGGAGAAAAAGAGAAAAAACGGACGATTTCCAGAAAAGAACGGTTGTTGAAATTGTATATGGATTACAAAGATGAGAACCGAGACTGGATAAAAGAGATTGAAAGTCGAGATGAACAGGATTTTACAAACCGAAAACTTTATCTTTATTATACGCAGATAGGAAGATGTATGTATTCTGGTGAGGAAATTAGCTTAGAAGAGTTAATGCAGAAAAACTCCAAATGGGATAAAGATCATATTTACCCGCAATCAAAGATAAAAGATGACAGCTTGGATAATCTGGTATTAGCAAGAAAAGATATAAATAACAATAAATCCAATAAGCTGTTACCTACAGGTATCCAGGATAAAATGAAGAAATATTGGAAAATGTTATTGAAGTATGGTTTTATCTCGAAGAAAAAATATGACCGTTTAATGCGAACAGAAGATTTCTCTGATGAAGAACTGTCGGGATTTATCGAGCGGCAGATAGTGGAAACAAGGCAGTCCTCGAAAGCTGTAGCAGAGCTATTGGAGCATTTAAACGAACACACAGAAATAGTTTATGTTAAAGCAGAGTTGGTTTCAGATTTCAGATATGATAATAATATGCTGAAATCCAGAAGGATTAATGACTATCACCATGCCAAAGATGCATTTTTAAATATTGTGGTTGGAAATGTCTATAATGCAAAATTCACAGCAAATCCTAGAAACTGGATCAAAAAGAACAGAAATACGAATTACAGTATCCGGCGAGTATTTGACTATACTGTAAAACGTGGGAGCACCATTGTCTGGCAGGGAGTAAAAGATGGTGGACATAGTATTGATGCGATAAAAAAGACGATGGTTCGAAATGACATTTTATATACGGAGCGAACCTATTGTGAGCAAGGAGAACTTTTTAATGCAACGCTGATAAAAAAAGGAAATCCAAATGCCATAGGTTTAAAGAAGGGGCTTGACCCGATGAAGTATGGCGGCTATAGCAGTCCGAAAACTTCTGCTTTTGCTTTCATTGAGTTTGATGGGAAAAAGGGACGGCAAAATCATCTCGTTGAGATTCCCGTATATATCGCTAATATTGCTGCAAGGCAGCCAGAATATATCAAAAATCATTTAGAAGAGAAAAAAGGATATCAAAATGTTATCGTAAAAAAATATCCTATCCAAAAGAATGCCCTAATAAAGCTAGATGGATATCCAGCAAGATTAAGAGGTGCCAATGAGAAAAGCATCACATTGAAAAATGCTGTGCAGTTAGTGTTAAAACCTGAGTATCACGAAACCATACGGAATGTAGAAAAATATTTAGAATACATTGATAAAGATGAATCTGTTTCTAAAGCTGCGCGTTTTTCGCATACTGAGCTAGATAAGCTGTACGATGAACTGTGTTTTAAGGCAGAAAACAGTATTTACAAAAAGCGACCAGCCAGTCAAGCAGCAACTTTAAAAAATGGACAAAAAACTTTTCTTGCAATAACGAATTTAAAAGAAAAAGCACAAGTTATCAACAATATAATCACAATGTTCCGATGTGATGCAACAACGACAACAAACTTAAAAACAATCGGAGGTTCGGCAAATGCAGGTGGTATGCAGGTGAACAAAAACACGCTGACGTCCCAAAAGGTAGTGTTGGTTCATCAATCTATTACCGGATTATTCGGCACGGAGGAAGAATTATTATAAAATAAAAAAGAATCAGATTTTTCTGGTTCTTTTTTTTCTTATAAAAATTCTTTTCTTTTTTCCTGCCTGTAAAATTAATTATAAAAAAGTAACAATATATGCTAATATATATATGAATAAAAAAAGGAGAATACAAATGAGCAAAACACCAAAAAGATTAACAAACAGCGAAAGAGAAATTATGCAGGTACTATGGAAAAGTGAAAAGCCGCTTACGGCGTCCGGTATCATAGCCGCTTCACCAAACAAAGAATGGAAAAACTCTTCAGTACATTTGCTGATTAAGTCTTTATTGGACAAAGATTTAGTGGAAGTTGCTGGTTTTGAGAAAACAACTAAAAATTATGCCAGAACTTTTAAACCAACTATGTCTTATGAGGACTACTCTATTAAATTTATGCTTAATGATACAGACAAGGAAAAGCGTAAAAATATTATTTTAAAAATGATAAAAGAAGAAACCGATCTCGATATAGTCAGAGAAGTATTAGATGCAGCAAAGGACAAATTGAACAAGTAGTCGATAGTACTAACAATATTGCAGCAAAGCTGTGGTCTTCTCCTATGATTTCTGTAAAAAAGAAGGAGCTATTCACGCTCCTCTACTTTTTTTGGTTCTCTCTTATGGTGGAGACTTGCCAATTTTTATATGTTTTATAATATGAAAAGAATCCGATTCTTTTCTTTGCTCCACAGAATAACTTAATCCAATTCTTTTTTCTTATAAAAATTCAGTGCATTTTTCTTATAGTAAAATATATTTACCATATTAATATAAATAATAAAAAAAAGGAGAGATAGTTATGCCGAATTTTGAATTAACTAAACACCAGGTAACAGAAGTAAACTTTAGGGATAATGGCAGACAGAAAAAAGGAGAATCCAGTTTTGACATTTCCGGATCTGTCCTGCTCCCGAAAGACGGGAAAGGTATTATTTTTGAACAGGAGGTTCATCTCGGAAAACCGGAAGAGAATGTGTACCTGTATTTAAAGACACTCACATTTTTCGCTCAGATTGAGGCATCCAAGCCTTTCGTATTAGATGAGGCAAACAAAGAATGTTATCCTATGGCAGAAAAGCTACTGAAAGAGACGATCAGAAATGTAACAGAATCTTTTGGTATGCCAATCATTAATCTGATGGTCGAAGCAGAACCAGAAGCATAATTTTCCACACAACAAAAAGGGCCAGTTTTCTGGTCCTTTTTTCTTATAAAAATCTTTATCCATCTTCATCAGTTAAACGTATCTTGTAAAATAACTTTAGGATGACAAGCGGGAATCCTCGGTAATTCAATTACCGAGATGAAAGCGTATAAGCAAACTTATGTTTGCTCTTTTTCTATAGAAATGATAAAATAAAAGAAATAGAACGATTCTAAAGAAAGGAGAACTCTTATGGCAAGACCCCGTGCGAAGAAAAAGAAAGTTTCATCCGATACCCATACGCGCTCTGTCTTTTTATACGGACAGCCCAATGTAGAAAAACGTCGTATCCTTGAAAAATTGCAGGAAGATTACACGGATGCGGTTAACAACTAAATTTTTCTTATAAAAATGTTTCTCTTCTAAAAAATGATATATATGAAATATCTGTTTTAGGAAGGAGGATAGTTTTATAAGAAAAACAAGGATTCTCCTAACCTCTAAATGAAATGTAGGTAGCGAGATGAATTGTATAGTTAACCTAGCGTCAGTAGTGGGCGGAGAGAAAACGGTATCCCCTACTGACAAGAAGTAAGCACCGCCGGGTTTTGCTCGGCAATCAGCCTTTGCAAGGATACTGACTGGGGATTAAAACAATTCTTATATTTCTATTCTTTATGACAGAAAAGATTGTCTTTTACAATTATTGAAGAACGACAAGAAAGATTCTCTTCTCCGTAAGCTGGAGAAAGAGTATCGTGTAAAGACACTTGCTTCTGCGTACAGCCAGAATGCATTCGATGAAGCAGTGACTTTACTGCATAACCGGCTGGACAATATACGGAAAGATGTCATTGCCGCAACCGAAGGTTCGGTATTTGCGGTATCGGTCCTGCTGTTTCATGCGGTACTTACGGAACAGTCCAGAGAGGAAATGTGTGATACACTTATCCGTATCCGGGACAGTTATAAAGACAAGAATAAGATTCAGTATTACGACAGCTTATGTGATACGATAAGGACAATGGATAAGAAAAAATTCCATGGCAAGACAGCTGAAGTAGAAATGTTTTATCATATCATCTCCGATGAATACCGCATTCCGGCAGTAGAAAAAGCTCATGTCAAGATGGATACCCGATTATGCTGTTTGGAGAGAGCGGAAGATGTGAAAACATCCCATGTTCTTGCAGTCACCATCCCCGGCAGCAAAGGAAAACGGCTGGAGATACCGGTACAGGCAAGCCGGGATGCCCTTCGCAGGATGGCACAGTATAAAGTCTCCGGTTCAATGCGTTATACCATCACTGCCGGGGGATTCCTGAAGCTGACTTGTTCTTTTGAGAAGAAGACGCAGACCTCAGCGGAACATTCCAAAATCATCGGCGTAGATGTGGGTATTACCGATGCATTCCATACCTCAGAGGGACAGGCAATCGGAAGTTTTCAATCTGCTATTGATTTTTATCAAACAGAAGTAGAAGCAAGTTTTGGAAAACTCTCTGTTTTACGGAACCGGAAACAGCAGTTACGCTGGTTCTTGAAAAAGCATAAGGATGTGCTGCCGGAGGATGTTATCCGTAACCTGCGGAAGCGGATGGACCATTTGGAAAAAGACATCCGGCAGTCGAAAGCCCCTTATCGAAAAAAACGCCATTATCACCAGCTCATAGAACAGACCATCCGCAGTGCGGTAGATACTTATATAAAAAGCCTTCATGGGGATAAGACAATCCTTACAGCAATGGAGTTATTAGATATCAAGGAGTTCAACAACTAATTTTTTCTTATAAAAATATCCTTCTTCTAAAAAATGATATATATTAAATATCTATTTTGGAAGGAGGATAGTTTTATAAGAAAAACAAGGATTCTCCTAACCTCTAAATGAAATGCAGGTAGTGAGATGAATTGTAGAGTTAACATAGCGGCAGTAGTGGGCGGAGAGAAAACGGTATCCCCTACTGCCAAGAGGTAAGCAACGCCGGGTTTTGTTCGGCAGCAGTCTTCGCAAGGATACCGACTGGGGATTAAAACAACAAAAGCCGTAAGGTGAATGGGATGCTCTCTGTCTTTTCCAGAGGAAAACTTACAGAGAAACTGATGGAAGAGTTATCCTGGCATGGATTTCCGTTTGTGCAGGTAGAACCGGCATATACCAGCCAGACCTGTCTCGTGTGTGGCTGTCTTGACAAAGCAAACCGCAATGGGAAGGTATTTCATTGCACCTGCTGCGGGTATACCGACGATGCAGACCACGTTGGCAGCATCAATATCAAAGCCCGTGCAGAGGATAAAGAAATCCATGCAATTTGTAAGAAGTATCTGTATTCCAAGAAGAAACGGCAGGCAGCGATACAAACCTTACAGGCAGAGAGAAATACAGAATGGAAGAAGGTAACCGCCTAAAGCAGAACAAGGCTTCAGTCTTGTCATATGGACTACCGATGGGATGCTCTGTACTTGTGCAGGGTGTTCCGGTCTGAGGAGTGTGTACCATTGCCAGCCTACGCAACTGGCAAAAGAGGCATTCCTCCAAGGACGGCGGTTGGAGGATAACCAGAGTATAAGAAAAACCCCGATGCTAATCGGGGCTAATAAGATGCTCGGCTATTCAATAGCCGTAGTAGTTCACGCAGCTTATGGTAGAATAGGATTAGAAAAAGAAAAGAGGAGAAACATATGCATTTATCAGATATCAGAGAGCAGCTTATAAAAAACGGATACCTGGCAAATAATGAAATCGTTATGGCAGTTTATGGAGCTCTTCATGGAGTTCCATTGCTGGTCGAGTCTGATCCTGGGCAGGGAAAAACAAGCCTTGCTATGGCTATGGGGAAAGCTTTCCAGTTACCTGTCCTTCGTGTCCAGTTTTATGAAGGCTTGACAGATGATAAGATATTATACGATTACAACTACCAAAGACAGCTTCTCTCCATTCAGGCGATCCAGAGTGCCTTACAGGAAAATTTGAGTGGAAAGAATATCCATGATGCAATGGAGGTCGCAAAAACAATTGATTTTTATGGAAAAGATTTTTTGATTCGCCGCCCAATACTAGAATCCATATGGGGAGAACAACGGTATGTTCTTCTTTTGGATGAAGTAGACAAAGCATCTGAAGAACTGGAATATACTTTATTGGAGTTTTTGGATGATTTTTCTTTAAGTATCCCACAATATGGAACAATAAAGGCACAAGAGGGGATGGAACCCGTAGTTATTCTAACATCCAATAATTACAGAGATTTGTCAGATGCCTTAAAGAGACGGTGTAATTACTTATATATCCCCCGGAAAACAAAAGAAGAGATTGTGGAAATCTTGAAGATGAAAGTGCAAGCCTCTACAGCTATCATAGAAGGGGTAGCATCTTGTCTTTATCAGTTGCAGGAACTTCGCTTAAAACAGACACCATCTATCTCAGAAGGCATTACATGGGCTGCATATTTACAGAAACTTATGGATGATGATGACTTTGATATTAAAGATTCTCTGTGTATGCTGTGTAAAAACAAAGAAGACCAATTACTGGTACAGGAAACAGACATTCTTTCTAATATCCTGCGGATAACTTCTGAATCAGAAAAATAATATTGGAATCGGATTCTTTTGCAAGAGAATACAAGAGCAGGAGGTGTAATAAATGTTATTGGGATACATGACTGAATTCGCAGGATATCTAAATGATAATGGATACGAAGTGACGCAGGATAAGATCAGCCGCTTCCTATCTTTAAAAAATGAGGAGATTGATTTTACAAAAGAAGAGGATATTCTTCCGTTAATGAAATTATGTTTCTGTCGGAATAAAAAAGAAGCAGGTACATTTTCTGACTATTTCCACCAGTATATTAAAAAGTATCGCGGATCATATGCAAAGGAAAAAAAACGGATACAAAAAGAGCAGACAGAAAGAGTGGAATATAACCACTCCTGCAAGGAAAAAGTCCAAAAAGAGCTTGCATATATCGGGCAGAAACTAACGGAAAAGAGAAATGCTGTATCAAGAGAAAGCGAAATACTAAATATCCCCAAAACACAAAAAAATTATCTGCGAAAACAGGAAGACAAAATAAAAAAATATTTTACTAAAAAAGAAACCTCTTTTCTCTTATCTTTATGCACAGAAAAAGCGGATGTTTCTGATATATCAATGAAAACATTTGAGACTTTAGAAAAGAAGATTCCAGATAAAGCTGAAAAAGCGTTGCTATCTGGAAAGTCAGAGGACTTTGATGTTTATCAGAAAATATTCGAAGTCTTGAAAAAAGTCAAAGCGCAGGTCACTCAGCATGAAAATTATATTGAGAGTAAAATTTTCCGTGAGACAAAAGAATTGAGAGGGCAGCAAAAAGAATTGGAAAATAGGCTTCAAAAATTAGAAGAAGAAGAAAAACGGATTCAAAATGAATTGGATAACAAACTTTATATGCTATCGCATCAGTTCAAAGAGAAAACTGCCCCTGTAACTCACAGAGAGACTTTTAAAGGTGGCGGAGCGGTACAACTTTTAGACGAAGCGATGCCACAATTTATGGATAAACCATTCAAACAATTAACAAAAAAAGAGAAGGAATATATCTATCAGTACATTCGTTATAATATAGTCTCTTTTAAGACAAGGCTTGGAAGATACCTGTATACACAAGAAAAGCGTAAGATTGATATGGAACGGACGATACAGATGACGTGCAAAACAGGAGGCATTCCGCTCAAGCTTTGTTATAAAATGCCTAAACGAAACAGAGCAAATCTGATACTTGTTCTCGATATTTCCGGCTCCTGTAGGGAGGCTTCTGAAATGTTATTAAGTTTTATGTATCTTTTGAAAGATATATTTACCGGGGGCTGCCGGTCATATGTATTTGTTAATTCATTGTATGATGTAACAGAACTCATGGAAACAGATGATATTCATACTGCTGTGCAAGGAGTCCTGCAGAGTGTCCCGACAAAAGGAGTTTATTCAGATTATAATCGTCCAATGGAAATGCTATGGACTAATAATCGAAAATATTTAAAAAAGGATAGCTTTGTTTTATTCTTAGGGGATTACCGTAATAACAAAAATAAAGAGGGAACAGAGTGGTTGAAGAATATTCATGCTAGAGCAAAGAAAATGTTTTTTCTAAATACAGACAAAAAAGAAAAATGGGGACAGGGAGATTCCATAGTTCCTGTCTATTCCCGATTCGCATCGATGTATGAGGCTAGAACTCCCTCAGACTTGATACATTTTATCGATTAGATAGGATAAGGAGTGATTTGATGTGGTATCTTGATAAAGATGTGGAAGAAAACATCATAAAAAATATGGAAGAATTAGGCTATCCGCCTGACGCAGTAGAATATGCCGGGATTTCAAATGCTGGTAAGCATAAGTTTTATTATGGTACAAATCTGTTGACATTTTCAAAACAAGGAGATTTTATTGCCGAAAACAATCTACCTGTAAAGAAAAACCCTGAACTTAGAAAAAGGAAAAAAGAAAGGAAAGAACAAAGGAAACAAATAAGAGAGTTTTTTAAAGCGGATTACAAATGTGCAAAAGCGCATATCGAGACGCTGTTAAAAGAGGAAAATCCTTTATTTAAGAGGACATCTTTTTCCTACCATAAGCAAAATAGTATAGAAATTAATCTTTTTTTTCAGAGCGAATATAGTATTGATAAAATATACCAGATTCCAGTATCTTTCCTTTTAAGCAATTATCAACAACACAAAGAAGATAAATTCACTTCTTACATACTTGCTCACATACAAAAAAATAGTTCCATAATAGAAGAACAATATAGAAAAGCTGTTATAAAAGACATACCGATAACGAAGGTATATGAAGATAAAAACTGTTCATTTATAATACAGCCAACAAAAAAAGCTTATATATACTTAAAGAAAGCAGATGCTCAGATACCATGTAAAGTAGATGAAAATGAATGTTTTTTCACTAAGTTTATCGGGAGCGGTATCATCCGTACACCGCATATTAAGCTTAAATGTTGTGACAGCATAAAAGAAGAAATGATACAGTCTGCTTGTAGAAAAGAAGTTAAACTATCAAATATGCAGATGAACGCTGTAAAAAACTATGTTAAAAACTATGAACAATGGGCTGATAAGTTATTGGCTGCGTTTGCTTACCCCGCTGGATGTGGTTCCTATAATGTTGCACCTAAATGTCAGATAAAAGGAAATGATTTTTCTACGGTTTATGTGGGGTCTGGAATTATGATAAAAGATGGAAAGATTCATTTTATCAATGAGGTAGAAAAAGAATTTTCAAAGAAAAGATTTCAAAGGGCATTTTTTGAAGCAAAAGAATTATTAAAAGGATATCAGTATATTTCAGGAAAAGGTGTATTATGTGGAGATACCAGAATAAGGAGAAAGATATCTGAGTTTACAATAAACGACACCATTCATGTTCCATCCTACAAAGAATCTCTCGTATTATGGCGTAAACAATTAAAGAGAGAAGTAAAAAGGATCAATAAAGCGATGGATACCATGATAAAAGAAAAGGAAAAAATCCTGTTTGAAAAATACAATAAGTTGTTATCGGATTTTTTACTACAGGATATATTAAAGACGGTTTCCCTCAACAATGATTATGTCACAGAGAAAACTGTATGTTCCATATTGCGGGGGACACAGTTATCTAACCCGGATGTAAAATGCACTTCAAATGCTGGGAAGTATAACATCCTTACTATAGAGGAAGTATCAGCTGCTATAAAGCAATTATTAAAATCCGAGCTTCTGGAAAAGAAAAAAATAAGAGGGTGTTACGGTTCGTATGATATAGTAAAGCTCACTCCTGATGGAGAAAAATGTATAAACATTATCCCCTTTATGAAGAAAGGCGGCAGTATTGATGCCGTTAATAAGTTTAACAGAATGAAGAAAAATGAAATAGATATAAAACAGTATTTTGTACTGCTCGATATCATTTTCAAAAATCCTTCGTTTTTCTGTGTATATCAGTATGAACTCATTCCAGTCTTTGCCAATGCACCAAAAGAGTTCTTTACATTGATAAAGATGAGAAAATCCATCGAAGAAAATAGATTCCGCCTAAAGGTCTACAGGATGATCGTGAAAAAATAGGATTTGCTGTAATATCGGCCCATAAGAAGTTCTCTCGACAAATAGAGTCAGTTTACGCTGGCTCTTTTTTTTATAAAAATTCTTTTATTTTTCCCTATTATAAGATGAATATTATACGCATTGAGATGAAGAAAAGAAACGTAAACTAACTTCTAGACAACCTATTGCATAATAAGTTATACGCAAAATGATTTTAAAATGAATGAAAAAAATATATAGAGAAGGAAAATAAGACAAAAAAGAAAGCATAAAAAGAAACAACGTTTCGTGTATCAAAAGATGAGAAGCTGCCAAAACTATCGTTTTATTGCTATAACTTACTGGTTGTAGAACAGAAAAAAGATATAAAAAAATATAATCAAATCAAATATAATGATATGAATTCGACTCTTATATCGATGATGAAAAGTCTTGATAAAGGCAACGATGTCTTTTTAAAGATATGCTGTCTGCTGTGGTCAAAACGGAGTTTTGTGAAATAACAATCATAGATATATCTATGTAATCAAATCACAGATATATGTGTGACTATAAAACACACTTATATGCGTGTAATTATAACACAAATATAGGTGTGACATGAAATCATTTATATACCTGTGTATTTTTTTCACAGATATATGCGTGTATTAAAAACATAGTTATATCTGTGTATTAATATCATAGATATACCTGTGTAAATATTCCATAGATATATCTGTGAAATAACCGTCTGTCAAAAAGTCCTTCCGAGGGCTTTTTTTATATCCACAGCTTATTTATAAGAAAAATTTAGTTGTTGAAAAAGAATCGAATTCCATTTTTGCATTTCTCCCAAGCTATAGATGCCACTTTTTTATATGTTCCCATGTGAACTTACAATGTCCCAAGTGTGCTAAGACAGGCATTTGACCCGAGCCAGAAGATACTTTGCCATATTAAAATCAGAAAAACTCCTCTTGCATTATTTCTTTTATAAAAACTTATGAAACAGAAAGGAATCGGTACAGTTATGGCAGAAAAAACACAGGTTTATCATTTTGCACCAGGAATGCCTTATATCCCGCCAAAAGATTTTCGTCTAGTTCGAGCAAAGTGGGAGAGTCCCCAATTATATATAAACGGTTTACCTGCTTTTTTCCATTTGCACTTGCAAAGAGAAGATGGGTATTATTCTTATGCTCAGATATTCTGTCGCCCTGTTGTAAATAATAAGCAGCTAAATATCAGACAGATTGGGTATGTTAATACATCTGACATTGGAAAGTCTTTGGAAAAGATGGCAGATTTCCATCAATACCAGGAATACTTTTTCACAGCAAACAGTTTTTCCACGCCAAAGGAACGAAAAAAGAAAAACCTATACACAATTCAAAATATCGTATTGGATATTGATATACACTCTGCAAAAAGAGACAGGGGGATTTTTATACAGCGTCTGGATGCTGTACTGTATCTTGCATTTAAAGACGAAACTTTTCCACTGCCTGTCCCTAACACAGTTGTCTATACTGGCAGAGGGATACAGCTATGGTGGGCAGTCTGTCCATTTTCCGCAAAAGAGCTGTTATATGTATACCATGATCTTGTCAGATATTTTGCGAGTGAGATTACAAAAAGAATCAATGAAGACAAGGAATTGAAAAAACATGTCATCGTAGATGCCGCTGCTTCCAAAAAAGAGAGCGGTTTGTTCCGTATGCCGGGGACATGGAATGCAAAGTCACGGACGTTTGGTTCTTTCCGCATCCTGCATGAAAACAAGTTTGATGCTGTATTCCTGTTTTTTGACCATCATCCTAAGACAGGAAAACCGTTTATTAAATATAAGAACAAAAGAAAAAATAGATTCCGGGATTACGGAAAATATATGGAGGAAAAGATCCGGCATTTGATTAAAGTGAGACGAGAAGAAGGATTGGACGAAAATGGTTTCCGGGATCTTTACTGCCTGATTGTTTACTGTGCCTACCTTTCCAGCGGTACAGCAGATGAGATTGCTTGGGCAAAAACCATAGGACTTAACGAAAGTTTTCAGCGTCCGCTGCCAGAAAAAGAATTGAGAAGTTACATGTCCAGTGCAACGGAAAAGAAATATCGGTTTACCTTTGAAAAAGTGATCGAATATCTTGATATTGATGAGAAAGAACAAGAAACCATCTGCTTAAAACCAGCAGGAGTAAGAAAAAAGGAACGAGAAATGGCAAAGAAACAGGCAGAAGAAAACAGGAAAAGACGAAAAGAAGAAAAAGAAAAGAAAAAACTCCGTGTATTGGAGCTGCTCATGAAAGGATATACCCAGCAGAAGATTGCAGGAATCATTGGATGTACCCAGTCAACCGTCAGCAAGGTTATAAAAGAATCTGGAATCAAATGCAAAAAAGGCAGAAGAAAAATAATCGAATCTGCCAAAGTCATCTGCCAGACAATACATACAAAAAAAGAGGAAAAACAAAAAGCAAAAGTCCATAAAGAAATGGAACATCTGCTGGAGACAAATCCAGAGTTTTGTACCACAATGGACAAGCTGAATGAGTTGAAAAAGAAGCGGGAACGGTATAGAAAAGAAAAGGAAGAGTTAAACGAACGAAGAAAAAACGCCGGAATGGAACTGGACTTTTGCTCTGCCGTCTGATGCAGAGTTTCAGGAGATATTAGCAGGGGAAATCAGCAGTTACAATGAACGTAACAACTAATTTTTTCTTATAAAAAAAGACCTCTTTTCTAGTAAAAATAGCCACAGGAGACTGGGGCTTTTTGTTGTGCCAGAATTTTCATTATCCGGGTTAAAAAGGAAAAAGTAAACAAACAGACAAGAGGTAAACAAGGCGAAAGACAAGAAAAAGAAAGATAGTTGTTGCAATTATTCCGTGCCTGCATATATAAATGATAATTATCTTAGACACCCTTATGTTTCTCCTCCTTTATAGTCATGCAGTACGTCTGTTAGTTCTTCTCTGTTGGACGTAGCTCACTATCCTTCTTTTGCACAGAGCATTCCCACTGTGTCTTTATTTTTATCTGTATCCCTTTTACCTTCCTGGCATGGCATTGGAAAAAGCTTCTATTACTTCGGTATTTTCTTATCAAAATTCTTTTTGCCTACCTTTTTTTATACTATACCAAGGAATACATGTTATCGCTTTTCTGTGATGACTCCGAAGCTATGCCTATCTGTATGGGGTCGGATACAGCAAATCTGGTACGAAATGAGGTGACTCGATCCTGATGAAACATATTAATAAGAGAAAAGAGTGAAAAGAAAGGGAGTATCTATATGATTAACTATGAAAAATTGAACAAATTCCAGTATGAGGCGGTAATGCATGATATAGGACCAGCATTGCTTTTAGCTGGAGCAGGTACAGGAAAGACACGGACACTCATCTACCGTGTAGCACATCTGATCGAGTCAGGAGTCAGTCCAGAAAGTATCCTGCTTCTTACCTTCACCAATAAAGCAGCGAATGAGATGAAAGAACGAGCAGAGAAGATGTTAAAAGAAAAATGTGGAATCACTGCCTGTACATACCATTCTTTTTGTGTAAAGATGCTGCGATTTTATGGAAAAATGGCTGGCATCTCTCCTGATTTTACGATTATATCTGGACCGGACGAAGCGGATATCATTGACATTATAAAATCGGAATTAAATTTTCAAAAACTAAAAAACATGCCTTCTGCTTCTGTTTTTGCTTCTATGTTATCTACTTGTGTAAACAAAAGGCTTACACTAGAAGAACTGTTAAAAGAGCAGAAGTACTGGAGATTCAGACAAAATGAGAGAAAACTTCTCTTATTACGAGAGGAAACAAAAAAGTATAAAGAAGAACATAATTTATTTAATTATGATGATATTCTGCTCAAGTTTGATCAGATGCTTACAGATTATTCTAATATTGCAAGAAGAATTGAGGATACTTATCGATACATTATGGTAGATGAATATCAGGATACAAATACTTTACAGGACAGCATTATAAGAAAGATCCGGACAAAAAATACAAATCTTATGGTCGTTGGAGATGATATGCAGTCTATCTATAAATTCCGAGGAGCGGATGTACAAAATATTCTATCATTTCCAAAAAGATATACTGATTGTAAAGTAATCTATCTAACAGAAAATTATCGTAGCAGTCAGGAAATCCTTAACCTTGCAAATCATGTTATGACAAATGCAACCGAAGGATATCAAAAAAACTTAAGAGCACAGTTTAGCAGCCAAGAACTTCCGAAAGTGTACAGTGTTAATGATACAAAAACAGAAGCGGAGTTTGTGTTAAACCGTATTAAAGCAAAACATGCAGAAGGTATCCCGTATAACGATATTTGTGTATTGTATCGAAATTCATTCCAGTCTTATGAATTAGAAGTTCTTTTAAATAAAGCTGGATTAGATTTTGAAAAATATGGTGGAATCCGATTCTTAGACAGGGCACATATTAAAGATGTTCTTGCATTTTTAAGAATCTATACAAATCCATCTGACGAACTGGCATGGTTCCGTATTCTGCAGTTACATATTGGTATTGGAAAGGTATATGCAAGAAACATCTCTCGAAAGTGTTTGGAATATGGTCCGGAATATTTAATAGATGATTGTCATAAACGAAAAAAATATGGAGTGCATATCAGAAAATTGTATGATGAGATCCAAAGTTGGGAAGGTAAAGAGTTCTTAGAGATATTAAAAAGCAGTTGTGCTTATTATGCTAAAACCTTAGAGAATACTATTAGAAATAAAAAAGTTGATTCTGAATCGGACAGGGAAGAAAGTTTACAGGAGCTTGAAAGGAATAAAGAAGATATCACAATTCTTCAGGAAATGGCAAAAGATTACGACTCTGCTCTGGCTTTTCTGGATGCAACAACTTTGGATGCAACAAAGTCAAAAGAAAATGAAGAGGATAAACTTGTCTTATCGACAATACATTCCATAAAAGGATTGGAATATGATACGGTTATCTTATTGGATTGTATCGATGAAATCCTTCCATCTGCCAGATATATTGGTTCTCCAGAGGATAATGAGGATGTACGTTGCATGTATGTGGCAGTGACGAGAGCAAAAAATACATTATATATGATGGTTCCTAAGATTGCATTAAAATATGGAAAGGCAATTCCAGGAGACTTGTCTCGTTATATTGAGGGTAGAGATGATCTGTATGACGCTTATGACATTAAATGAACAGGAGATATATGTATGATGAGAAATAAGCAGCGATTGTTGATCATGTTCCTTTTAATAGTCACGTTGTTCCTGTATATAGTCAATAACAGCCATGGTTTGCTGTATAACCATGTGATAGTCTTGGAAGATGAGATTAGTTTTGTAGCTGCATTAGTTGTATTAATATTAAGTATACCAATGGCTATCGATACTTTCGCAAAACAGAATAAAATTGTAAAGAGTATTTCATTTTTTTTAAAAGCTTTGGCATTACTAATAATTGTCATGACTCCAAATCTGAGAGAATTTGTTTTCCTAGAGAAATTAATGAGTGTATTGGATACTAATATTTTATTGATATTAATTTTGTTCTTTGCTTATGCCGGACAGTGGGCTGCCGAAATAAAAAGGAAGGATATCAAGAACAGAAAGGAGAACAAAGAAAAAGGCAATTCTAATGAGGAATTGCCTTAGACGAAATTAAGATAAAAAGATAATTTCAATCCACATCTCTATAAGATGACAATTTGATTATATCAGAAAATAACGATTGAAGCAATAGAACTACAGTCTGTGTACATTTCAGAATGGAAAGATCTATATGTCTGCGGCACAGAACATCGGTGCCACGGAAAAGGTAAAAGTTCCTGTCGTCAGTGGCGGGCGGAGAGAGATTGGTATCCCCCACTGACAAGAGACTTAAGCAACAGTCGGATTTCCCCGATATTCAGACTCTGTTAAACTTACCGACTGTGGATTAAAACAAACAACGATCTGCATCCACTAATTGCCGATTACCTAATTGATTCTCAGTATCACGATTTAGACAAGACATAAACAAAAAGAAAGGAAGATGAGAATGATTAATATAATATTTACCAGAATGTTTACACATGATGATGTGGAAGCTTTATCATTTGTAATTGATGATGTATCAAATGGGTTACATGAAGAAGGTTCTATTAGAGAAAATATAGGTGATGTGTTGAAAGGATTTTTACTGACTTTACCTGTGCTATTGCTTTATGGTGTCACTACTTTATTGTCTACTTATTATTTAGTAAATGATATGGTGGGAGTATTTAGTAAGAGTGAACTACGTGCATTCTTACCTGATTACCTCATGCTGAGTGCTTTATGCTCATTTGCTTTATTTTTTATTTTAATAGCATTTATTACTATTTTTCCAATTAGTACTTTAGGTAAGTATCATTTAGGGTGTACGTTTTTTATCATTTCTGTTGTCAGTATTATATTCATTGTGATTATTTGTTGTTTGCCTATAGGTGCATTTAGAAATTTCTTTTATACTAATTTTATTAATTTCTTTTTCACTAAGTGAATAAAATTAAAACTGATATTCAACAAAATAATATAAGGATTCCCCTTCCTCAACATCAGTAGGTAGGGGGGAATTATCTAAAATTCACTAAGCGTCAGTGGTGGGCGGAGAGAGATCGGTATCCCCCACTGACAAGAGACTTAAGCAACAGTCGGATTTTCCCGATATTCAGGCTCCGTTAAACTTACCGACTGTGGATTAAAATAAATATCCAAATTACATGAAATAGATTTGCGTTGTGGTTAATGAAATCAGAAAGGGGGAAATAATGAATTGTATCAGAGTAATGGTCTTCATCGGAATAATATATATATTAACAGCTATTGTAATATTTTGCATATGTTATTTTAAAAAAATAATCGTAAAAATATATAATAAATGGAAAAAGCGAGGTATGTTGTCACAAAATATTGCTTACCCTATAGGAGAAATCTATAAAGATATAAATTGTAAAAGAGAAATTTACTTTTTCTTTTCTTCGGCTAACCGTTCCAGTCGATTTGCAATAAATCTAAGAGAACTGTTAAGTTGCCTAGAAGATGCAGAAGTTCAGGGAGATATACCTGAACTTTCGACAGAATGGTGGAATGAGATAGGAAAAATATATCCAGAATTCCGCAAAGAAGTAGAAAAAGAAACTGATGACATTGGTCCTACATTACAATAAGGATACTTATATAAGAAAGGTCGGATTATCCGGTCTTTTTTTTGTGTATATACTGAAATATGGAAAAGCAATCCCAGGGGAGCTGTCAAGGTATATTGAAAGTGGCGATAAACTGTATGATTTGGTAGAACAAGAAATGGTTTAAAATGATTTTCTTGTAAAAATTCTTATCTTATCGCAGATGTTAGAATTTTTATACATATTAAAAAGGAAGGACGTTAACATGGAAATTAATATGAAAACTGTAAAATTTATTGGATTTTTAATATGATAAAAAATATGAAAAAAGAAGATTTTTCTAAATCTATTTTTGCTTTATCTAACAAATTAAATGTGAAAACATTTATTTTTCAAAACAAGGAGGAAAGCGATTATGAAAAATAAAGATAGAAAAGAAATCAACATAAAAATTACATTAGGATGGGTTATTTCAGTCAGACGTCACGACCTTGGATACACACAGCATAAAATGGCAAGAGCGGTTGGAATAAGCGATCTCACTGTTTCTCGCATTGAAAGTGATGACGGTATTACTCCAGATAACAATACACTGAGAAAGATAGCAGAATATCTTAAAATAGATTACAATTCTCTTCTTACTCTTAAGCCGGTTGGTGTTAAATCGGAAATGCAGCTGAATCAAAGAGAAATCAAAAATATGAATGCAGCCCAGCAGGAACAGTCTGCATTTAGTGAACAGTCTAATTTAGTGCGCAGGCTGGTTTTGTTTGTTAATGGAATGTCAAATGATTTTTTCCTTCTCTCGACCGATGCTCCACAAAAATACATCGAAGAGTACTGTAAATGGTACAATAAATGGATGGAAGATGGGGGACAGGGTGATCCCTTAGAACCTTTGAGAAAAAAATATTATGTTAATCTATTGATTGACAGCGAAACAAGCGATAGAGAAGAACTGGAAGCTATAATAGATGGAAAAACGGTAGAATCTTATGATCTTTTCCGCTATTGGGATGACAAATGATTTTTTGTTTTCTTAACTGAAAAAGTTGCTAAAATATCATAATCGGAAAAAGAAGAGAGCTTTATGCTCTCTTTTTTTTTATTATTACGAAGGAATCGATTCCAAGATATTTTATGACATCTCATGATAAAAAAGAATTCATCCACTTTCTTCCAAATTAGTTATGTAACAAAATTATTTTCAAAATAAGGAGGAATTATTGAAAGTGGCGATAAACTGTATGATTTGGTAGAACAAGAAATGGTTTAAAATGATTTTCTTATAAAAATTCTTATCTTATCGCAGATGTTAGAATTTTTATACATATTAAACAGGTAGGAACGAGAAAAAGGAGGAAAACAATGGTAAAAGGTAGTATAGGGGACAGAATTCTTGAATGTATTGGCTATCCAGAAAGCTGGACTGAACAGGAAATAGAAGATAATAAACGAGTTATACAGGAGGAATTTTCGAAAATCGACAGTCATGTGGTGAAAGCTGTTGTAGCCCGGCTGTGCGATAAGATAGAAGAGCCAAAGATAAAAAAAGAAAAGGAAGAGGCAGAAAGACAGAAAAAAGCTGAAATAGCACGGCGTATACGGATGGAACGAAGTGTTCGAAGTACTCCTTGGCTCTGTAATTTCGCAGATGAGGAAAATTACGATGACTCATGCAATTAAAATCATACATACTTGGAACCAGATACCAATCTGGCGATAAATGAATATGTATTTGTTTTATCATATTTATGGAGAAGGACAATGTATTGCCAAAGCCGGGTTCGTAGCATTATGCTATCAATAACTATCCTTCTTTAAAAAAAGACCTATGAGAATCCAAAAGATTCAGATAGGTCTTTTTTTGTTCCAAATTTCTTTTATGGATAGAAGAACATATGTGTGATATACTAAATTAATATGAACTATATTATTTTTGTTTAGGGAGAGATGAGATTTGGATAAGATATATGCAGCAATTGATCTAAAATCGTTTTATGCATCCGTTGAATGCGTCGAAAGAGGATTAAATCCTTTAACAACAAATTTAGTAGTTGCAGATAAAAGCCGGACAGAAAAGACTATATGTCTGGCTGTTTCGCCATCTTTAAAATCCTATGGAATCTCTGGACGGCCGCGACTATTTGAAGTTATACAACAAGTAAAGAAAATTAATGCCCAAAGGATAGAGGATGCCCCTGAACATAAATTTATCGGACAGTCTTTTTACAATGAAAAACTATCTGACCCGGTAGTTGCGCTTGGCTATATCACCGCTTCCCCTCGGATGAAACTATATATGGAATACAGTACAAAGATATATAAAGTATACCTACGATATTTTGCACCAGAGGACATCCATGTATATTCTATCGATGAGGTTTTTATTGATCTTTCAGGATATTTAAAGACATACGAGATGAAAGCAAAACAATTAGTCTCTAAAGTAATACAAGATGTGCTTAAAGAAACGGGTATAACTGCAGCGGCGGGGATTGGAACAAACTTATATCTTTCTAAAATAGCAATGGATATTGTAGCAAAGCATGTACCAGCCGATAAAAATGGTGTTCGGATAGCATATCTTGATGAAATGGCTTATCGAAGACAACTATGGAATCATATGCCAATTACAGATTTTTGGCGGGTAGGAAAGGGATATGCAAAAAAGCTTGCTGCATATCAGATTTACACGATGGGAGATATTGCGCGATGTTCCATTGGAAAAGAAAAAGAATACTACAATGAAGAATTATTATATAAATTATTTGGAATTAATGCAGAGTTACTGATTGATCACGCATGGGGTCATGAACCATGTACGATAGCAGATATAAAAAATTATAAACCGGAGGAAAAAAGTATTGGTTCCGGACAAGTATTAACTTGCGCCTATTCAACGGATAAGGCAAAGATTGTTGTATTAGAAATGGCTGAACAGATATCTTATGACCTCTTTGAAAAAGGTCTGATAGCAAAGCAAGTTATATTGACAGTCGGATATGATAGGGAAAGTCTTATACGGACGAATTATAAAGGCGAAGTTAAGACGGACCATTACGGAAGAAAGATCCCGAAACACGCCCATGGCACTGAAAACTTTCCAAATGCAACCGCTTCATTAAAAATCATATCTGATACCGTGTCAAAACTGTATGACCGAATTATTGATAAAAAATTACTTGTCCGGCGGATTACTTTATCTGTAGGGAAGGTTCATTCAAAGCAAGATGTTGAGTATCAACAATTAAATTTGTTTACAGATTATGCGGTACTAAAAAAAGAACAGGAAAAAGAGAAAAAGCTACAGGAATCTCTGTTAAGTATTAAGAAAAAGTACGGAAAAAATGCAATTTTGCGGGGAATTAATTATGAGGAAGGTGCTACAACTATAGAGCGAAATGAGCAGATAGGAGGACATAAAGCATAATGGAAAAATATGATGATATTATTAATCTTCCGCATCATGTATCAAAGAAACATCCGCAAATGTCATTACATGATAGAGCAGCCCAATTTGCTCCGTTTGCTGCATTGACAGGATATGATGAGGAAGTAAAGGAAGTCTCCCGAATCACAGACCAGTTTCATCCACTCGAAAGTAAGAAAAAAGAAGAAATCAATCAGAAGTTGTGCATATTACAAGAAATACAGTATGAACATCCACTAATCAGCATTTGTTATTTTGTACCTGATAAAAGGAAAGCAGGCGGAAGCTATACCGAGATGTATGGGCGATTAAAAAATATAGACCTAATAGAGAAATGTCTTAATATGAAAAATGGAGAGAAGATTCCAATGAAGTATATAATAGAATTAGAAGGCGATGTGTTTGCAGGTATTTCTTTTTGATTTTTCATATAAAAATTCTTATTTGTGAAAACTTTGATATATTATAGAAAAAGAGGAGGATAAAACATGAATGTAGATCCGAAACAAATTGATATTTTGATAAAAACATTCTGCAGACTGAATGAAGAATATAGAGAAAAAGCCATAAAAGAAATGAATGGGCTATTTTTCGAATGCATGAACGAACGAGATTGCAAAAGGCATAATATCCCTATAACAAGAGAAACAACACGCGATTTTACTAAAGATCTCGAAGAATTTGCTGAACTTCTTTCTAAATTGTCAAAAACGCAAAAAGCTTCTGTTGTGATGTGTATGGAACACTTACAGCCAGGAAGCTTTACTGAAGAAAATGACTTAGAAATTAAAATCAATCGGAGGAAGATTACACTAAATCAATATATTGAGAAACATTTTCCAGACGCAGATGCAGCAGAAGCGAAGAAATTATACAAGGAACTTAAAATGGGCAGGGGTTGTTTCTATGTATGATGCACTAGAGGTATCTCAATACATCATTAACTATTGTAGAGAGAAAAAATACTGTATGAGTAACTTAAAATTACAAAAAGTCTTGTATTATGTACAAGCAGAATTCCTTGTCGTAACAAATAAACCATGTTTTAAGGATAAGATAGAAGCATGGATGTTTGGTCCAGTTGTAAAGTCTGTTTATCGAAATTACAGAGTGTATGCCGGAGGAAATATTGCTGTTGGAAATTCGAAGCAGAGACACCATATAAAGAAACGAGATATGGAGCTTATACAAGGTATTGTAGATGAATGTGATCAATACTCAAATTCATCTCTTATGCAGATTATTTTTAAACAATCACCATATAGAGATGTTTATCAAAAATATTTTCATAATACGATATCAAATAAGACACTAAAAGATTTTTTTGAGGAGGAATAAAAATGAATAAACTAAGGAAAGTAACATTAAGTTTTATATTAAGTTTACTGCTTATTGCAGGGGTGATGCCTGCCGGTACAACGTATTCGCCTGTTGTCTCTGTTGAAGCGGCTGTATCAAAGAAACAGACAGCAAAGTTTGTCAAGGCTGTAGATGGAGATACCGCTAAATTATCCGTGAAAGGAAGAACTTATACTTTCCGATTTCTTGCAGTAGATACACCAGAAACCGTTAAACCAAACACGCCTGTTGCTTTCATGGGAAAAAGAGCATCTGACTATACAAAGTCAGAATTAAAAAAGGCGAAAAAAATCCAAATACAATACGATGGCAATAAAACGGATAAATACGGAAGAAGACTTGCGTGGATATGGGTAGACGGAAAATTACTGCAGGATAAATTAGTGAGAAAGGGGTATGCTCGTGTATATTACATATATGGAAAATATAGATATACTGACATCTTAAAAACCTCAGAAAGAAAGGCAAAAAAGAAAAAACTCGGTATCTGGAAGAACTATAGCGCTGCTTTTCCTGACAGTTCATCATCCAAGAATACTACAACACCAGCGAAAAAATCAAATAATTATGTCTGGGTATCTAGGAGCGGCAGCAAATATCACTCTTATACCGGTTGCAGCGGTATGAAAAATCCGAGCAAAATAAAGAAGGCAGATGCTGTGTCAAAAGGTTACACTGCTTGTAAAAAATGTTATTAGTTTTTATCAAGTCTCCATATCTTAAGATGTGGAGACTTTTTGTAATTTATCATTCATATTTGGGGTTTTTCCTGCAAATTGCAGAGATAAACTATATTTATGTTGCTGTTATGCTATACAGTCCTATATGATATAACATATAGAATAAGAAAGAAAAAACGTATTATACTTCTAACATCTACACCGCCGGGTTTTAAAGAATTACATAATTATTGACAAAGTTACAGAAAAGGATGTTATAATAAAATCACATTTTATATTTTGTACAGGCTAACAGATTTTATTGTAATATTACAGTAAAAGTCTACATAAAGTCTACATTATATAACAACACATATTTACATAAAAAAAATAATAATAAACAGAAAATATCATGAAAATATAGTGTTATACAAGTGATATAAGCGTTTTATAACATGAAATGGCACCTTAAAACAAAGAGTGTTTTTACAAAATGGAATGGGTAACAACCCTATGGTTGGAGCTACAGTTGCCGTTGCAGTTAGCGTAGAAGAGGCTGCTAAGGCAGGTAGATTCTAGGTTTTACGAGATTTACAAAAATTTATCGGGAGTCGTTCGGCTCCCGATTTTTGTGTTTTGACAACATATTGACAACATTTACTCTAAGTTGTTGTCAATGTTGTCACCATTTATTACTTCATCAAGCATAGAAAGCATTTTCTTAGTAACATGATCTGTGTAGCGTTTTGTTGTCTGAATATTAATATGCCCGAGTCTTTTCTGGATCAGTGGCATTGGAACACCTGCCTCATAAAGAATTGTTGCATGAGTATGTCGTAAACTGTGGAAGTCCCATTCTTCACTGATAAGAGTACAGTTCTTTGCTTTACCATGAATGCTGCGGGAAGTGTGCTGCATATTTCGTGGGTGAGCCAGAAGACCACCCTGTTTAGCATTTACAAAATGTACAGGCCTTAAATCATTAAGTGAAAGAAGGCTGTGTGTTTCTTCATCATAGTTCATGTAATTTTCTTGATAATATTCTCCGCAGGTTTCTTTATCAGTCAATTGAAATTCCAGCGTTCTTTTTAGCAAGGCAAGAACATTGTTACCAACAGTAACCGTTCTGGATGAATCGTACTTAGGTACATACAGAAGCCACTTACCACATCCAGAAGGTTCTTGCATTTGTTTATTTATTGTAATTGTTTTGTTTTCAAAGTCTACGCAATCCCAGGTTAATCCATAGACCTCTCCAAGACGTAATCCACAATAATAGCCAAGCATCAGAGCAAGGTGGGAAGGATGGCCTTCTGGAAAGCGTTCAATAATCGCATTCCACATATCTTCTTCAACAAAAATATGATTCTCTTTCCTTGTGCCTACCTCGGAATCTTTCCTTTTATTTGGAAGTGTCAGTTTGTAAGACGGATCCACAGAAATGAACTTTGCCTGTACAGTCGCATATCCAAATGCAGATGTCAACATTCCCTTAATACAAGTAAGAGTATTTCTACTCATACCAGTTCGGTGTAACTTGGCCAGAAAGTTTCGTAAGGTTTCTCCCTGTACATTTTTAAGTTTGTAAGAACCAATATAAGGTTTAATATAAAGACGGATCCTTTTCTTGTATGTATTTACAGTTGTCTCTGCAAGTTCTTGTTCTACATAATGCTCCATCCAGTAGTCGAAATAGTCAGCTACAGATTGCTCCGAGACCTTAAAAGCAATACCAGTGCTATTATATTCAGCCAAAGCTTTTGTGCCGGCTGCCTGAGCCTCCGCCTTTGTTCGGTATCCGCTACCGGTTTTCCATTTTCTCGTTTCATTCACACTGGCCAATTGAAAATAATACTGCCAGGTTTTTCCGCGTTTTCGTGTGCTAACTTTTCCCATGAAAATCATCCTTTCGAAAAAAGGGTATAAAAAATACACCCTATGCAAAATGCAGGATGCGTGGTATAATCTAAGTGATGTAAAGATTATCAGCCATCCTGGTTGATAGGTTACTAGAAATCCGGTATGGCAAGTACCGGATTTTTTCCGTTTATAGGGTCATTATACAGCGTGCAGAACATATGTGCAAGGAAATGTTGAAAAATGTTAAAAGGCTATAATGAAAATTTTTTCCTTAGACCATAATGAATAGTGAAATTTTGGGATAAATCAACCTCATCTATAGCATCTATTTTATAATACCAACAGGTACGATGTTTTCCTTTTTTTGATTTCCACGCATTCCCTATGGCCCCTAATTCATAAAGAAAATGTAGGGCATCATCAAGATTATCAATTTCGCTATAAGAAGTTCGGTTTTCTTCATAAAGAGTTTGGATATCACTATAAGAAAAAGATGGTCTTTTAATTCCAGCTATTAATTTTAAACATTGCGTACTATAAGCACTACTTTTGTAAAAAGAAGCTTGATTGAGCATTTCATTATAAAAATCTGTAGCATAAATTTTTCTAGTCTCTTTTAAAACTGTAGCTGAAAAACACGTTCTCTCCGGAAATTCTTTTTTTGCACAGTTTAGAAATGTAACAATGTCACGAGGTCGCCCAAGACTATGATCTAATAAGAAGTCAAGAGGATTTTTCTTGTCAATTGATTCAGGAAATAATATTTCAAATAGTTCTTTGTTTGAACGATTTTTATAGGGTTCGCAGGAAGCCCTTATTTTATGAAAAATCATACTAATTAAAGGATGGTCCCATTTATCATGAGTAGAGTCAAGTAACCAATATAAATCTATGGAACAGGAGGTTTTTATTTTATTTAGATTAGGATGATTTCCCTGCATTTTATTTAATATATCACTGCGCAATAGCATGATTATTTTAAGACTCTTGGCACGAGAATTAAAATAAAAATTATATTTTTTGGCAGCGGTTATCAAATTATATATAATATTTTCGCTTTGTTCACCAGCTTCCTTTTTTAATTCTTCTAAATCGTCTAAAATAATAAGTAGATGGTCGTTTATTTGAAAACAATCAAAAACGAGTTGTTCAAAATAATCAATTAAATCAAAAAATCTCTTGCGGGTACTCTCATAAGAAACCCCATCAGATGTTTTAATTCCGGCAGAGTGTTGAAAATTCGAAGTCTGTAACTTGTCAGAGTGAGAAATACCGTGAGAAAGATTTCCAGTAATCTCTTGATTATTAGTAGTAGATAAAGATACTATTTTATAAAATGTGTCATCATTGTATTCAAGCATAAATTTTCTCAGCTTATTTAGCTTGCATCTGGGAAGATGTTTAAGCCAACGATGCTTATTTAATAATGAATTTGCAATTTCATATAGTAAAAACCATTTGCACAATACTGAAATATAATCATTTGTTAATTCTTGCTCATCAATATTTATGAGTTTACATATCCAAAAATTTTTAGGATCAACTATGATGCAGGTCTGTTTAGAAGGAGATTGTTCTACAATATATTTAGAAAGATAAGTTTTTCCAGTTCCCTTACTTCCAATAATCAAAAATTTTTCATTGCTATTTATTATTTCATTATATTTATTGTTGGGATCAAAGAAAAGTTCTTGAAATCTTTTATCACGAGCTTCAACTTCTCCATCAGGTAGCCCCATATATAAGTCTTTTAATTTTACATCATTCAATATAATTTCCTCCCATATTATAATTAAAGACATTATAACATAAAAAAGGACAAAATAAAAAGGATTACATTTTGAATGTAATCCTTTTTAGGTGCGAGGTCGCAATGCCTCATTGACGAGTTCTTAGACTCTTGTTTCTCTATATTATCAATTATATACTAACTGGCAAAAAAACTATATTAGTCTACTATAATATCTATATTATGTCAACTGTTTTTTTATATTTTGATTATATCACAAATTGAGATTTTAAGAAATTAAGATTTTATTAATTTTTTAAGACTTTTTTAGAAAATTATGTTATAATCCCATCGTTGCCGCTCCCTATACTGGTGACGGAAGGGAGGTGCACAAATGATATCATTATACTCTTTTCTTTTTTCGGTATTGGCTGGTATTATTTCAGGAATCATTGTTGAGATGATTATGAAGTTACTTAGCAAGTGGTTTGGCCGGAAGAAGAAGTAAAGAACAACGGCAACCAAGCCCCAAATAAAACCCCTCGGTATTAGCGGTACCGAGGGGTTTTTGGTGCATAAATGATATCACCATTTACTCTTTTCTGACTTCAATATATCATATTGAGTCAGATAATTCAAGTATATCCTGGTTTGTAGCATATTATTCATTTTGGGTTTCAGAAAAATATCATTAAGTATCCAGTTAGTTTAGATGAACATATATTTTGTACGATTTGTCAATATAAATTATGAATAAAAATTGATATTATATAATAAAAAAATTATACAATTAGGAGAAAATAGTATTATGGATTTCAATGAACAAATTAAGCAGTTGTCAAAAAGAATATCGACATTAAAAAACTCAGTAGTTACAGAGGAAGCAACAAAAACCTCTTTTATTATGCCATTTTTTCAGATTTTAGGGTATGATGTATTTAATCCTACAGAATTTTTTCCAGAATATGTAGCAGATGTAGGCATTAAAAAGGGAGAAAAAGTAGATTATGCGATTATTATAGACGGAAAACCATGCATATTTGTAGAATGCAAATCCTGTAACGAAGATTTAGATAAGCACGCAAGTCAATTATTTAGATATTTTGCCGCAGCTCCAGTTAAATTTGGAATACTTACAAATGGCATTGTTTTATAGATTCTATACAGATCTTGAAAAAGATAATATCATGGATTTAGAACCATTTGTAGAGGTGAATCTTGAAAATATAAATGAATCAGGAATAAAGGCATTAATGAAATTTAGAAAAGAGACATTTGATAAATCTAATATATACAAAGCTGCAGAAGAATTAAAATATAGTACTCTTATTAAAAAAGTTTTCGAAGATGAGTTTGATACTCCATCAGATGAATTTGTCCGATTTGTACTTAATGACATATATACTGGTAAGAAAAACAAAAATATGGTTGAGAAATTCAAACCTATGGTTAGGAAAGCATTTTCAGCTTTTATAAATGATATCGTAAATCAAAAATTAAATGAGGTTTTTGATACCATGTAAGATGAAACAGAAAATACGGAAGAACAGGGGAATGAAGAGCCAGTATCTAAAATTGTGACAACAGAGGCAGAAATTGAGTCCTTTAATATTATTCGTGGTATGTTAGCTGATACTGTGCCTATTGAAGATATCAAATATAAGGACACAGAGAGTTATTTTGGGATACTTTATAAGAATAATAGTTGGAAGCAGATATGCAGAATTAATCTGGATACAAGGAAAAAGCAATTATTGATTCCAGATGAAAATAAAAAATTTATTCGTTTTTACATCGAATCATTGAATGATTTGTATAAATATAAGGATAAACTTATAGAAGTATTGAACAGATATTTGGTTAGATAAAATTTTTATAAATAAAAAGAGAACAGTATAAATGATGATATTATATGGCATCTCTGGTCTCTTTTTTTAATATTATGCGAGCAATTGTTCTCTCATCTTTAAAGATGTCCTATATTGCTCAGCATCGGGGAAGTCTATAAATTCCACAGTTTTATCAAAGTTTTCCTTAACAACCTGCTTTATCTCATCGAGTGTTACATAGAAAAATTCTCGTCTGGTATTAACCATATTTAACTTTCTGTCTTCGAAAGCTCGATGTAAAGCTGCCTCCAGAGCAGGAGCATTATCAGAGAATATCATGGCATGAACATCGAATTTAAACGGAACAGAGGCATCTCCAAGCTTATCTACTCTATCTTGCGGTTCTAATCTTCTTGTCATACCTATTTTATAAATATTTTCACCAAAAGACCCTACATTTGAAATAACATATACATATCCGGCTTTCTGGTTTGCTTCTCTGTAATCAATATCTTTTATGGACTTATCAATATTGGAAAGTTCAGTTTCTAATTCCGCTTTTTTTGCGATCAAATCCTCGGTCTCACCATGTTCTTTGATTTGGGACAGAAGATTTTTAAGTGTCTGCTGGTAATGGGTCTGTTCTTTCTTAATTTTTTTTCGCTTTTCTTCAATTTCTTTTTTGAGTTTTGCTTCTTCACGTTGCTGGGCACGAAGTTCACGTTGTTCTTCTTTTTCCTGTTGCTTTTTCTGTTGGTATTCAAAAGCCAGATATAATTCTACTATTTTTAAATCTATATAGGATTGATTAATATATACACTCATGATGGTTCCTAATTTTTGAATTTGTTCGGCGCTTTTTACGATTTTCCGTACGGAAGTTTCTATATTATTATATTTTACTTTTCCGATGGTCTCATCGCATTCGCTGTTAAAGGCTCGTAGTAATAATTTTTTCATGTCATTAACCATTTTACGACCTTTAGCTTTATTGTTATTTACCGTCCAGTCTGTATTACCAGAGGCAGCAATATCCTGTTTTATCATTTGTTTTTGTTGATTTCGAATGGTGGTTAAGCGTTCCTTATAAACATCAGATGACATAAAATTATATCGAGGTTGATAAAGACCATATTCCTGAACTAGCACTTCATCTGAAAAAGTAATGATATCCTTTGAAATCTTATCTAATTCTTTAGATTTTGCTTCTATTTCCTGCTTTTTCTTATTGAGTTCAGATTCAAGAGATGAAAGTTACTTATTAAAATCGTTGATTTTATGTTGTAGATCAATGGCATCATTCATATCAGGTGTAAGCATTTCTTTTAGTTCTTCATTCTCCTTCTTTATATTGCCGATATTAAAAATATCTGATAATCCCATGGTACCTTTCCTCCGTAATAACATATGAATTGAAACTAAAATGTTTCATTTTCAATTATACAATAAAAGCGGAAAAATGTCGAAAAAATGCATATAGATATTAAAAAATAGAGAATTGTCCTCATTTTTATTTAAGCGTAAAAAAGAAGCCAAGGTTATCCCTTGGCTTTGATGAAGATATTTAAATATTTTAAACTATAATCCTAATTCTTTCATAGCCTCTTCTTGTGAAATAAATTCATGACAATCGGAGTTTTCTTCGACTTCTTTTAACATGGCTAAATCAACTTCATTTGGTTCAACTTCTTCAATATCGTCCCATGTTTTAGGAGAAACAGTCCTTTTTGATTCATTTTGAGTGCCTTTATTAGTTTTTCTAATCGCTTATTCAATTCCATAATTCATATCTACAACTCCTAATGGTTCAAAAAATACCATGTAATTATCTACTACAGTACATTTTCCATATTTTAAGAGATATGCATCCAGTGCATCTTTTAAAAATTCTTCTGTAACATCGAGATGCTCTGCCATTTCATGTAAGTTCCTGCAACCATATTTGTAAGCAGGTAATATACTTTCAAATTGCTATGTGACTTCCAATAATCAGACCATCATGAGTAGAGAGTGGTTGTTCTTTTACTGCCAGACCCTCCTGATCGGCAGCATCTAAAAGCTGTTCATATGTCAAGTGAGACACCACCTTCCCATGTAGCGATTTGCTATAATCCTAGTTCCTTTAAAACTTCTTCCTGAGACATTGCAGGCTGATAATCAGGGTCACCAGAATGATATGCATTAAGAGCAGCGATTTCATCTGGATCAGGAGTAACTTCTTCTACATTGTTAAGCAAAAATGTTGCCTGAATTAAATTCCAGACTTTCTCAGCATCTTCATCGCTCATGATAGTAACAGCACCAAAGATTCTTTCTTTTACATTAGACATATAATCACACTCCTTTATAAATCTATCCACGATTACCAATATCAATAATATCAATGATAACACCATTTACATCAAATAATACTCGAAAATTACCGACACGCAGGCGATAACCAGAAGCTCCTTGTAACTTTTTTATATCACCTTCTAATGGTAATCTGGAGATGGCGGTCATCAAACATTTTTGTGTAGGCTTATCTTGTTTCTTTAGAAATTTGATAGCCTTTTTACCATAAATAATTTGAAACAATAAAATTCTCCTTTCTTAATCCCATAAGCTATCATCATTCATAATATCTAAATCACTTTGGATTCCTTCTGGAGTTGCTTCTATATCAGTGCGGGCGTGAGCGGTGCGGAGTTCGTCTTCCATACGTTGAGTTGATAAGAGATTGTTTGTGTATGCGACACTTTTTTTTGTTAATATCATTTAATTCTCTATAAGAGAGAACTAAGGTTTCTTCATCTTTAGTTTGACATTGAGTCAGATGAGAACGAGAAGAATGGTCTTCTACTAAATCAGCTTTTGTTACGCCAAAATAATTGGCCATTAATTCTATTTTATCAATTCGTGGGTAAGTTTTAGCATTAACCCAGTCAGAGAAAGTTGGCATTTTAAATCCTAATGTATTACATATTTCTGTTTGAGATACAGAGTGAATATTCATATAATACCTTATATTATTAGCCATTATTTGCTTATTTCCCAGATTACTCATTTGGTGTTCCTCCTTGTTTGATTTGATTATACGGTAAAAACGAAAAAAATCAAGATAAACCGAAAAAAATTCGGTTAAACCAAATTATAATACAGATACAAAATAAGAAAGGAAGAAATAAGATGGGAGTTTCAAGTGAAATGAGAGTATCATTAGAACTTGCCAGAGAATTGAATGGGTTAAAACAATCAGAGGCAGCACAAAAAATTGGAGTAAGTACAGACACATTAGGAAATTATGAAAGAGGAAAATCATATCCAGATATCCCGATTTTAAGAAAAATTGAATCTGTATATGGCGTGCCATATGATAGACTTATTTTTTTATCTTTAGATTTCGGTTTAACCGAAAAAAGAACAGAAAAACCAGAACGCAAGAGCAGTTAAGTGTAAAGATCAAGACAACAAAACTCACCAAGAAAACAGCCAGCAAGAAGGCATTTAAGGGTGTAAATAAAAAGATGGTAAATTAAGGTGCCGAAGAAAGTGAAGAAGACTTATGCGAAGATTTTTAAAGGGCTGAAAGTGAAATAGAAAGGGATAGGATTTTTTTAAGGACTCATGCTAGATGGTATGGGTTCTTTTTTGTAACAATATAATGTAAGTTATGGGGATTAAAATGACATATTGTGACGATAAAGGATATATGTTATAATCCGAACATGAGTGTTATCATAACGGTAGGCGGTTAGTCTTTCAACAGAGGTTGCTGAGTGCCAGTGGCACTCGTTTTGCAACGACCGAAGTGAAACGGAGACCTGTAACCCTCTGATTACATAGAAACCCGAAAGGGAATCCGCTGGAAAGAAGGAAGTATTAATCAAAGAAAATACAAAGGAGATTTTACAATGAAAATGCACATCATCGGCACTGGAACAGCAACAGTAAGTAAATATATCAATACCTCCTGTGTTTTTGAGGAAGATGATCAGTTATTTCTTGTGGACGGGACAGGGGGCAGTGACATCTTGCGGGCATTTGATACTATGAATCTTAATTGGAAGAAGCTTCATTATGCCTTTCTTTCCCATGAACATACCGATCATTTTTTAGGGATGATATGGGTAATTCGCACGATTGCGGAGTTGTTAGAACTGGAGGAATATGAGGGGGATTTTTATCTTTACGGAAACGATGTAGTATTGGGAAAGGTATTACATGTGTGCCGCATGATTCTTAAGAAACGAAGCCAGGCTTTTTTGGAGACAAGAATTAAGTTTGTTTTGGTAAAAGACCATGAAAGGAAACATATTTTAAATTATGATTTTACATTTTTTGATATTGGTTCTACAAAAGCGAAACAATATGGTTTTTTGATGGAGTATGATAATGGAAAGAAACTGGTATTTGCTGGAGATGAGCCGTTGAAAGAAAATGGTAAAAAATATAGTAAAAATGTAGATTGGCTATTATCCGAAGCTTTCTGCTTATTTGATGAAGAACCGAAGTTTCATGCGTACCAATATCAACATCAAACGGTAAAAGAGGCAAGTAAGATTGCACAGGATTTAAAGGTAAAGAATCTGTTAATCTGGCATACTGAAGACCAGACCGGGAAAAAGCGAAAAGAGCGGTATACAGAGGAAGCAAAGCAATTTTACAAGGGAAATGTGTGGGTTCCGGAGGATGGCGAAGTTTTTAATATATGATAAAAAATATAATATTTACAAAACCATTTTTCTCCTAATATTACTCTGAATTATTCCCAGTAATTGTGGAGTAATTTTATTATAATAAAATAAAGTATGTTTGAAAAATTAAAAGGTATCTGTATATCCCCAGTAGATTTCAAACACATTTTAGGATAATTTTTGGAAAGAAGTTGATTTCTTGGAGAAGGGAAAAATGAAGACAATAGCGTTAATTGGCACTTTTGATACAAAGGGAGAGGAATATCTCTATGTAAAAAATAAAATAGAGAATCTGGGATTACGAACATTAACGATTCATGCTGGCATTTATAAGGAGGTTTTTTCACCAGATATTAATCATGATTCGGTTGCTGTTTTGGGAGGAGGAAGCGTTGCCGAATTGCAGGAGAAAAAAGACCGGGGATATGCCATGGAAGTGATGTCTAAGGGGCTTTGTGCCTTAATTCCAAAGTTATATGCGGAGAAGCTGTTTGATGCCGTTCTTGCTTTGGGTGGCACAGGCGGAACTTCTCTTGTGACTCCGTGTATGAGGTTATTACCATTAGGTGTTCCTAAAATCATGGTATCAACGATGGCATCTGGAGATGTGTCAAGATATGTGGGAACAAGTGATATTTTGATGATGCCTTCCATTGTGGATGTAGCAGGAATTAACCGTATTTCCTCGCAGGTACTGACACATGCGGTTCATGCTATTGTTGGGATGGTTGAACATGAGAATACAGATATTCCAGTCAAAAAGCCATTGATCGTAGCTACGATGTACGGAGTAACGACGCCATGTGTTATGTGTGCGAAAGAATATCTTGAGCAGGAAGGGTACGAGGTGATTATTTTCCATGCATCGGGAACTGGCGGAAAGATGATGGAATCTCTGATTAACAGTGGAATTGTAGATGGTGTATTAGATCTGACAACAACAGAATGGATTGATGAAATTGCCGGAGGTATTATGGCAGCTGGTACAGGACGTTTAGATGCGGCTGCATTGAATGGTGTTCCGCAGGTGGTATCGGTAGGTGCTGCAGATATGATTACATTTGGTGAAAGAGAGAGTCTCCCTGAAAAATATAAGGATAGAGTTGTCTATATGCATAATCCGGCTATCACAGTTGTAAAGAGTAATATAGAGGAAAATGTTACATTTGGTATTAAAGTTGGCGAGAAACTGAATCAGTGTAAGAATAATGCAGTATTGCTACTTCCACTTCAGGGAATTTCTATGAATGATAAAGTGGGAAGCGAATACTATGGCCCGAGGGAAGACCAGGCGTTATTTATTACATTAAAGAAAGTGATAAACAATCCTCTTGTTGAAGTCATTGACGTGGATGCACATATTAATGATGAGGCATTTGCAATATTCGCTGCCAGGAAGTTAGTTGCACTAATGGAAATGAAGAAATAGTTTTTGCGGATAAAATGATAGAATCTAAAGGGATATTTCCAAGTGTTTTTTAAACATATGAGGAATTATTTTTGGTATAATATAGTTAACTTAATGTATTCTTTTTATTTTATTGACAGTCTCTTTGTGCATATGTTATAATTTTTCCAGAACAAAATAGATTAAGTTGTATAAGATTAAGTACTACGGCTAAAGTTTTCTTTTCTTAAATTTGAGAAAAAGAAGACTTTAGCCGTTTTTTGTGAAACAGGGGTGACAGAATGGATTACGGTTTAAAAGATAAGGTAGTTTTAGTAACAGGGAGCACAAAAGGACTTGGGAAGGCGATAGCAGAACTTATTGCACAGGAAGAAGGAATTCCAGTCGTTACAGGACGAAGAGAGAAGGAAGTGCATGAGATAATGATGGAACTTCGGGAAAAATATCAGGATGAGCGGATTCAGGGATATTGTGTGGATTTTTCAGAGCTTTCAAGTGTGGATTTCATCTTTGATGTCATAAAAAAGGATTTGGGAAGTATTGATGTTTTGATTAATAATGCTGGAATCTGGCCGACAGCATATGTAGTAGATATGAAGCCAGAAGATTTTGAGCGGACGATTCGTGTGAATTTAGAAGTACCATATTTGCTGTGTCAGAAATTTGTGCAGGAAAAGATAGCTGCTCAGCAGAAAGGAAAGATTGTTAACATTGTTTCGCAGGCAGCATTTCACGGATCAACAACAGGACATGCACATTATGCAGCATCAAAAGCAGGACTTGTAAGCTTTAGTATTTCTCTTGCAAGAGAAGTCGCAAAATATGGAATTAATGTAAATATGGTAGCCCCCGGAATGGTGAGGACACCGATGACAGAGGAAGCGTTGAAGGCAAAGCCAGATTATTATAATGGAAGAATTCCAATTGGAAGGGTAGCTGAGCCCGAGGAGGTCGCACAGGCAGCGGTATTCTTAGCATCAAAATGTGCGGATTACTATACGGGGATTACCTTTGATGCAACAGGCGGTATGTTGATGAGATAGATTGAAAGAATGAGTAAGTATGCATAAGCAAGTAATAGGAAAATGCAGGTAAAAATAGGAAAAATTATAAAAATTATCATGAAAAGTATTAATAGAAAGGAAGAATGATATGGCGTTAGTAAATATTAAAGAAATGCTTGAGAAGGCAAGAAAAGAACATTACGCGGTAGGGGCATTTGATGCAAGCACAATTGAGATGGCAATGGCTATCGTAGAAGCGGCAGAAGAAGAGAAATCGCCGGTTATTGTTATGGGACTGACTCCAGACTTACAGCAGGGCAATGAAAAAATGCTTACCTACTGGACAGAGAGCCTGAAAGATTTGGCGAAGAAAGCGAGTGTTCCTGTATGTCTTCATCTTGATCATGCGAGAGATATGAATTTCTTAAAACGATGTGTGGATGCCGGCTTTACTTCTGTTATGTATGATGCTTCTGAATATCCTTTTGAGGAAAATGTCAGATTGTCAAAAGAAGCAGCAGACTATGCACACAAATATGGGGCAACGGTGGAGGCAGAGCTTGGTCATGTAGGAGACGGCATTGTTTCTGGTGTAATAAAGGAAGACGGCAATTACGACAATCCAGAAGATTATCTGACCAATCCAGAAGAGATGAAGAGGTTTATTGCCGAAACGGGAGTGGACTGTCTGGCGGTTGCTGTTGGAACTTCTCATGGTGTTTATGTTCATGAACCAAAACTTGATTTTGAAAGACTGGAATTATTAAATAGCATTTCAGATATTCCTATGGTAGTGCATGGAGGTTCAGGAACACCAGATGATCAGATTAAAAAAGCGATTTCTCTCGGAGTTACCAAGCTTAATATCTATTCAGAAATGATGGCGGCTTATTTTGGTACAATGAAAGAAGAACTTGAAAAAGCAGGAACGATGGCAATCTGGATGAGCAATGCAAACAGAGAACCACTTAAAGCGGTAAAGAAGGTAGTAAAAGAAAAAATACGGCTTACAGGTTCCGCAGGAAAAGCTTAAAATATACGGAATTTCAGGAGGGTTACACATGGAAAAATATTTAATGGGAATTGATGCGGGAAATACATCAAGTAAAGTTGTTATTTTTGATTTATATGGGAAGATGATTGCCACAGCAGCAACACCGAGTATGCATTTTAAAAGAAGGGGAGAAGGCTTTGAAGAATTCGATGTTACAGAGTTGTGGAATCTTATATCAGTATGTATAAAAGAGGCAGTAGAGAAAGCAGCAGTTGCACCAGAGCAGATTGCCGGTGTCGGAGTTACTTCCTTTGGTAATGGAGTTGTTTTCCTTGATAAAGAGGGATATGCCATTGCGCCAGGCTGTTTTTCACAGGATTATCGTGCCAACAGTATTATTGAAATGTATCAGAGAGAAGGAACATACGAAAAGATTAATGATATTGTAAAAGGTACATTATTTGCGGGAGAACCAGGTCCGATTCTTCGCTGGTATAAGGAAAATTACAGGGAGATTTATGATCAGATTGGTGGAATCCTTCAGTTTAAAGATTATATTATGTATCGCCTTACTAATGTATTTGCTACAGATTTAAATTGTTTTGGCGGAGCCTTTATGGTAGATATGAATACGATGGATTATTCCAGAGAACTGATGGATTTATACGGAATTCCGGAATTATATGATGCATTGCCAAAACTTGCGACAGAGCCGACAGAAATTGTTGGAACAGTAACAAAAGAAGCGTCAGAAATTACAGGACTCGCAGAAGGAACTCCTGTTGCAGCCGGAATGATGGATATACTAGCATGCCTGGTTGGTGCGGGAGCAACGGGAGAGGAGGTATATACTGCCGTTGCCGGTTCCTGGTGTATCAATGAAACACATTCCGATCGAATCATCCCGAATGCATCGTCCAATATGCCGTATCTGAAAAAAGGAGAATATTTAAACTGTTCTTATACCGGAGCTTCTGGTTCTAACTATGAATGGTTTACGAGAATTCTTGGTGGAACAGCAAAACTTGAGGCGCAGGATAGAAACTTGTCTCAATATGCTGTACTTGATGAACTTATTGAGATGGTACCAATTGAGAAGGTAAAAGTATTCTTTAGTCCTTTTGTTGCACAGCCAAGTATTCACATGAATGCAAAAGCGAATTTCTTTAACATTGATATGAGTACGTCTTATGCAGAAATCTGTTATTCTGTTGCAGAAGGAGTTGCTTTTATCCATAAACATCATATTGATTTTTTAAGAAATGCAGGGCTTCCGGTAAAGGAGATTCGATTAACTGGTGGAACAGCAAAAAGCCATGTATGGAATCAGATATTTGCAAATGTTTTACAGGTTCCAATTGTTGGTGTAGATTGTGAAGAAACGGGAGCACAGGGTGTAGCAATCGCAGCAGGTATTGGGGCAGGAGTGTATAAAGACTATGAGGATGCATTTGAAAAAGCTGTAAAAGTAAAAGAACCGGTATTGCCGGATGATAGCACTTTCCCTATTTATGAGAAGAGATATAAAGAGTGGTGTCGATTAAATGAAATTATGAAAACATACTGGGATGAAAAATCGAAAGGATGATAAAGTTGGAGAAACAGGGGTTTTTAGTTGTACCATCTATCCGTGATGTGAAATATTTAAAATATACGCTGGAGTCAGAATGCAGAGAGGTATTGTTATCGAATGCACATATTGGAAATTTAAAACAACTCACAGAGAACTGTCATAGAAATGGACAGAAAGTTATTGTAAATCATGAATTGATTGGAGGACTTGGTAATGACAGAATTGCTTTTGAAATGTTAAAAAAGCTGTATAAAGTAGATGGTGTGATAGGGTCTAGTGTTTCAAAGTTAAATCAGATGCAGCATATGGGACTGGAAACTATTTTTCGTATTTCCCTGATTGATTCTCATTCTGTAGAAATGGCACTACGTTCACTAAAAGGAGTCAATTTTACGGCAGTAGAACTTCGGCCATATTCTCATGCGGTAGAATTTCTTCCAATGTTTAAAGAAATATTTACAGGTAAGTTTTTCGCCGGTGGATTTATAAATTCAGAAGAACGAATAAAGATATGTCAGAAAGCGGGCTTTGACGGAGTTATGACAAGCACTAAGAAATTGTGGAGTTACATAGAATAATTAGAAAACAATGAGAATATTTCCATACTATTTTAAATAACAGGAAAAGAAGGAGTTTTTGAAATATCAAAAACTCCTTCTTTTCTTGCAAAAACCGCTATTTACCTGATTTTTACGAGTTCTTCTAAGGAAGAATTTGCAGAAGCATCCTGTTGAAATTATAATATCAATAAGATATTAAGAAAAGCGTTTTTCGAACTGATAATTTTCAATTTTTTCTAGAATGATAGAAAAATCACATAAAAAAAGTTAGGTGAGTGCGCAAAAAAATAAAATAAAATTAAGCAATATGCACAAAATAATTGACAAAATTAATTAAATATTGACAAAAATAATAAAAAACTTGCAATAAATAGTATGAAGAGTTATAATAAACCTAATAAAAATTATTTAGTAATAAAAATAATTTATGTTAGGAGGATATTATGAGTGAAAAAAAACTAACAAGAGAAGCTGACACGAGTACATTGTACGAGTTTAAAGGATCGGTTCCAAAGCCATCCTTACTTGTACCATTATCTCTGCAGCATGTACTAGCAGCGGTTGTTGGTGTAATTACACCATCCATTATCATTGCAGGAGTATGTGGGCTGACAGAGAGTGAGAAAACGATGATGATTCAGGCAGCGTTGCTCCTTACTGCCATTGCAACATTACTACAGTTATTCCCGATTTTTAATCGATTGGGGGCAGGGTTGCCTGTGATTATGGGAACTAGTTTTGCTTACGTTCCGACACTTCAAGCTATTGGTGGTGAATTTGATATGGGAACGATACTTGGTGCTGAAATTATCGGCGGTATCGTTGCAATTATCTTTGGAATTTTTGTAAAAGAGATTAGAAAATTATTTCCGGATGTTGTTACTGGAACTGTAATTTTTACAATTGGTCTTTCTCTTTATCCAACTGCGATAAAATACATGGCTGGGGGAGCCGGATCAAAAGAATTTGGAAGTATGAAGAATTGGGTTGTTGCTCTTTGTACATTTGGAATTGTTCTTATTTTAAGTAATTTTACAAAGGGAATTTTTAAATTAGGGTCATTATTTTTCGGAATGATTGCAGGATATTTACTTGCTTTGGCATTTGGAATGGTAGATTTCTCCAGTGTTACTAATACGACAACAATTGTGGCTGTGCCACAGTTCATGCACTTCCAGATTAAGTTTGTACCATCTGCATGTATATCACTTGCCATTGTTTATATTGTAAACTCTGTACAGACAATCGGTGATTTAACTTCCACAACAATGGGTGGTATGGATAGAGTTCCAACCAATCGTGAGTTACAGGGTGGTATTCTTACGCAGGGAGTTATGAGTATTTTTGGAGCATTTTTTGGAGGGCTTCCAACTGCGACATACAGTCAGAATGTAGGAATTGTCACAGTAAATAAGGTTATAAATAGAATCGTATTTTTAGTGGCAGCAGTCATTCTTATGATTGCAGGATTTATTCCTGTATTCTCAGCAGCATTAACAACAATTCCACAGAGTGTTATCGGTGGTGCAACATTATCTGTATTTGCACAGATTGCCATGACTGGTGTTCGTATGTTTACAAAAGATGGATTGACAGCAAGAAAGACAACGGTAGTTGGTATGTCTGTAGCTTTAGGTGTCGGAATTACACAGGTTGCGGATTGTTTATCAGGCCCTGGACTTCCGGGATGGATTAACAGTATCTTTGGTTCTTCCTCTGTAGTAGTTGCTACAATCATGGCTATTTTATTAAATTTGATTCTTCCGAAAGAAGAGACAGCAGCAGAAACTACAGAAGAAACGAAAGAATAAAGTAATCTTTCCAGAATCATATAATTTTAATAATGATGATTCTGGAAGATTATAAATATATTAGATTGTATTTTTCGATTTTATTTCATCTAAGTAACTATACAGAGTGTATTTGGAGATTCCTAAGAATTGGCAGACCTTTGGTCCAGATTTGGTGATTAGGAAAGCACCGGCTTCATTTAAAAGACGGACAACCTGTACCTTATCTTCCTTAGACATTAAGGTAACCGGCTTACCGATATGCTGTACACTCTGTGTGATTAATTCATCTAATAAATCGCCGATATTTACAGCAATAGGTTCTTTGGTAGTATCTTCTTCAATAGTACCAGTGAAGGAAGAAAGCTCTTTTTCCATAGCAAGCATTAAGGAAATGTCGTAATTGATTCCGAAAATTCCAATAATTTTATCGGAGTCATCACGAATAAAAATCGTACTTGATTTTAGAATTTTCCCGTTTTTTGTCTTTGTGAGATAAGCGAGCTTATCTTCCTGTTTTAAGTTTTGCTCACTATTATGAAGAGATTCCAGAACAATCTGAGAAGGTCCATCACCGATTCTTCGTCCAGTTACGTGGCCATTCTCAATGGCGATGATGGAGTGTTCTATGTCTTTTCCCTGCAGGTCATGTACAACAACTTCACAGTTAGAGCCGAACTGTACAGCCAGACCATGAGCAAGCCTTGTGTAAAATTCAATAAGAGATTTTTTCATAATCAATAAAACCTTTCTAAATGGAATATTTTATAACTATTTAAGTCCGTTATCACAGGATAAAGCAGACAAAATCAAAAGAATTTAAATAGTATATTTCATTATATCAGTTAAAAAAAATAAATTCAATTTCTAATCTAAAAAAAATTTAGGAGGACAGCTAAATGTTATTAATAGGAAATGGAAGAGTAATTACACGCGATCAGGAAAATCCGTATTTAGAAGATGGAGCGGTTGTTATTTCTGGAGAAAAGATAAAAGAAGTAGGATCTTTGACAGAAATGAAAGCAAAGTATCCGGAAGCGGAATTTGTAGATGCAAAGGGCGGCGTGATCATGCCAGGTCTTATCAATGCGCACACACATATCTACTCTGGTCTTGCAAGAGGCTTATCTATTGCTGGCAACAATCCAACAAACTTCCTTGAAGTATTAGATGGAACATGGTGGGCAATTGACAGACATCTTACTTTAGATGGAACAAAAGCCTGTGCATATGCAACTGTTCTAGACTGTATCAGAAATGGTGTGACTACTATTTTTGATCATCATGCAAGTTTTGGTGAAATTTCAGGTTCCTTATTTGCCATTAAAGATGTTGTAAAAGAATTAGGTATCCGTTCCTGTCTTTGCTATGAGGTTTCTGAAAGAGATGGCGAGGAGAAAACTTTACAGAGTATCAAAGAGAACGCTGATTTTGCAAAATGGGCAAAAGAAGCAGATGATGATATGGTAAAAGCTATGTTTGGTGGACATGCCTTATTTACAATTTCTGATAAGACCTTCGAAAAAATGGTAGAAGCAAATGATGGAATGACAGGTTTCCATATTCACGTTGCAGAGGGAATGAATGATGTATACGATAGTATTCGCAACTACGGATGCCGTCCAGTAAACAGACTGTTATATAACGGATTACTTGGAGAAAAGACCATGTTAGGACATTGTATCCATGTAAGTCCTGCCGAGATGGATATCATCAAAGAGACAGGAACTATGGTTGTAAACAATCCAGAATCTAATATGGGTAATGCTGTAGGATGTGCACCAGTTCTTAAGATGATGGAAAAGGGTATCACTGTTGGTATGGGAACGGATGCGTATACGCATGATATGTTAGAGAGCATGAAGGTATTTTTAATTATCCAGAGACATCAGCAGGCAATGCCTAATGTTGCATGGTGTGAAGATGTGAAGATGCAGTTCGAGAACAACCGTATCATCGCAGAGAAATACTTCAATCAGCCTCTGGGTATTTTAAAAGAGGGTGCAGCAGCAGACGTTATTGTTATGGATTACAAACCATTTACTCCATTTTCAGACGAAAACATTGATGGGCATATGATTTTCGGAATGATGGGTAAAAACTGTAGAACAACTGTAATTAACGGAAAAGTACTTTATAAAGACCGTGAATTTGTAAACATTGATGAAGATGCAATCAATGCGTGGACAATGGAACAGAGTAAGAAGCTCTGGGGGGAATTAAATCACAGAACTTACTAAAATAAAATGATAATAAAGAGGAGAGTACTATGAGCGATATTATGAGACCGATGTCTATTGGACATCTTATGAACTGGGCATTAAGCGAATACAAAAAGAAAGGAAGTATTTTTGGTATTGATAAGCTTGTACATTACACAAGCGGACAGGCACTTCCTATTTATGAGGAAAAGATTGAATCTCCATTCGGACCAGCAGCAGGTCCAAATACACAGTTAGCACAAAACATCATTGCTTCTTATGTAGCTGGTTCCAGATTCTTTGAATTAAAGACTGTACAGGTAATGGATGGTGCAGAACTTTCTGCCTGCGTTGCAAAACCATGTATTACAGCAGGAGATGAGTGCTATAACTGTGAATGGTCTACGGAGTTATATGTTTCACAGGCATACGCTGAGTATGTAAAAGCATGGGTTGTATGTAAGATTCTTGCCAAAGAATTAGGACTTGGCAATCCAGACGGATTCGTATTTAACATGTCTGTTGGATATGACTTAGAAGGAATTAAGTCCGAAAAGGTAAATACATTCATTGATGATATGATCGAGGCAAAAGATACAGAAGTATTTAAAGAGTGTATCAACTGGGCATTAGAGAATGTAGATTCTTTTGAAAATGTAGATGCAGACTATATTAAGTCTATCAGCTCTAACATTTCCAGTTCCATCACAGAATCTACTCTTCATGGCTGCCCTCCGGATGAAATCGAAAGAATTGCTACTTATCTTATTACAGAGAAACATCTTCATACATTTATCAAATGTAACCCAACTCTTCTTGGATATGAATATGCAAGAAAGAGATTAGACGAGCTTGGATTTGATTATGTTGCATTTGATGACCATCATTTTGTAGAAGACTTACAGTGGGATGATGCGATTCCAATGTTAGAAAGATTAATGGCATTAACAAAAGAAAAGGGATTAGAGTTTGGTGTAAAACTGACAAACACATTCCCTGTTGACGTTGCTGCAAAAGAATTACCTAGCGAAGAGATGTATATGTCCGGACGCTCCCTGTTCCCATTAAGTATTCATCTTGCAAAACTGTTATCCGAACAGTTTGACGGCAAGCTTCGTATTTCTTATTCTGGTGGAGCAACAATCTACAATATCCGTGAAATGTTTGACGCAGGTATCTGGCCAATCACAATGGCAACAAATATCTTAAAACCAGGTGGATATGAAAGATTAAGCCAGATTAGCGAGAAGTTCATGGAATGCGGTACAGAGAGATTCCACGGAACAGATACAAAAGCAATCGCAGCGTTAGATGACGCTGTTACAAGCGATGAATTATATAAGAAACCAGTAAAACCTTTACCAGAAAGACATATGGAAAAAGAACTTCCACTGTTTGACTGTTTCACAGCTCCTTGCCGTAATGGCTGTCCGATTGCACAGGATATCCCAGCTTACCTTGAGGCAATGACAGAGGGCGATGCAACAAAGGCATTAGATATCATTTTAGAAAGAAATGCATTACCATTTATCACAGGAACTATCTGTCCACATCACTGTGGAGATAAATGTATGCGTAACTATTACGAAGAAACATTACATATCCGTGAGACAAAATATGCAGCAGCGGATGCCGCCTATGAAACAGTTCTTAAGAATATTGCAAAACCGGAAGCAAGAACAGATAAGAAGGTTGCTGTTATTGGTGGTGGTCCTGCAGGTCTATCTGCAGCAATGTTCCTTTCAAGAGCAGGTGTCCCTGTTACTGTATTTGAAAAGTCTGAAAATCTCGGTGGTGTTGTAAGAAATGTTATTCCAGACTTCCGAATTAAGAGAGAAGACATTGAGAAAGATGTTGCACTTTGTAAAGCATACGGTGCAGAGTTTGTAACGGGTAAAGAAGTTGCTTCTATTAAAGCACTTAAAGAAGAAGGATATACAGATGTTATCGTTGCCATCGGTGCATGGAAACCTGGTAACGCACATCTTCAGTACGGCGGCGCATTTGATGCAGTAGAGTTCTTAGCAGATGCAAAGAATGAAAAAATTGAAGTTGTTCTTGGTAAAAATGTTGTTGTTCTTGGTGGTGGAAACACAGCAATGGACGTTGCAAGAGCAGCGATTCGCGTAAAAGGTGTAGAAAATGTACGTCTTGTTTACAGAAGAACAAAGAGATATATGCCTGCAGACGAAGAAGAATTAAGAGAAGCTATCGAGGATGGCGTACAGTTCATGGAACTTCTTGCACCGATTGGTGTGGAGAATGGACAGCTTAAATGTTCTGTAATGGAACTTGGTGAGGCAGATGAGTCTGGAAGAAGAGCACCAGTTGACACAGGAAAAGTAGAATATGTTCCAGCAGATACTGTAATTGCAGCTGTTGGAGAAAATATCGACGGTACATTATATGAAGATATGGGTGTGGAACTTGACCGCAAGGGCCGCCCGGTTGTAGATGCAAACATGATGACAAGTGTAGAAGGCGTTTACGCAGCAGGTGATTCCAGAAGAGGACCAGCTACTGTTGTAGAAGCAATCGCAGATGCATCGAAAGCTGCCGCAGCCATTGCAGGTATTTCCTACGAAAAATATGCAGAAGCGAATGTGGCAGAAGATTCAGCAAAATACATCGCCAAGAAGGGATACCAGAGTCCTGACCTTACAGAGATGCCAGATAAGAGATGTCTTGGATGTTCTACTGTATGTGAGACATGTGCAGATGTATGTCCAAACAGAGCAAACGTTGCAATTAAAGTTGCTGGTAAATGTCAGGAACAGGTTATCCATGTAGATGGTATGTGTAATGAATGTGGTAACTGTGCTGTATTCTGTCCATACGCTGGAAGACCTTACAAAGATAAATTTACATTATTCTGGAGTGAAGAAGATTTCACAAACAGCGAAAATGAAGGATTCTACTGTGAAGAAAACGGAGAAATCCATCTTCGTCTTGATGATAAAGTAGAAAAAACGGACATCAATGGCATCCGTACTATTTCCGCAGATGCAGCAGCGGTCATCGAGACAATTCAGAAGGATTATTCCTATCTGATGAAATAGTCAGGCGAGTATTATGGCTGTTAGAAGAAAGAAAGTTGCCGTAATCCATTGTAACGGCAGACCAACCAGAAAAGAAGGATTTGAACAGGTTACTGTCACAGGTAACTGTCAGGAAATATTAACACAGTATTCAGAAGGTATTAACATATGCTCTTATGGATGCCTCGGTGGAGGAAGCTGTGTGGAAGCGTGTCGGTTACACGCAGTGTCAATCGGTGAAAGAGGAATTGCGAAGATTGATGAGGAAAAATGTGTGGGATGTGGGCTTTGTGCAAAAGCCTGCCCACAGCATCTGATTCAGGTAGTTCCAACAGAAAATACCATTCAGCCACAGTGTGCTAACCTTGACAAAGGCCCAAAAGCGATTCAGGGATGTGCAGTAAGCTGTATTGGATGCAGAATCTGTGAGAAATACTGTCCATGTAAGGCAATCAAAGTTGTGGATAACCACGCTGTCATTTGTCAGGAAAAATGCATCGCCTGTGGTATGTGTGCCGTCAAATGTCCACGGGGTGTTATTCACGATAAAAATGGTATTTTATCCATAAGATAAGAGAGGAGGAGAACTATGGCAACAGAATATTGTTTTACTGTCAATGGAATGCGCCGGACAACAACAGAAAAAAAGTCTCTTCTTCGCTATCTTAGAGATGACCTTCATTTATTTTCCGTAAAAGATGGATGTAGTGAAGGTGCCTGCGGAACCTGTACGATTATTGTTGACGGGGTTGCAGTAAAAGCCTGCGTTTTAACGACAGATAAATCTGTGGGAAGAAACATTGTAACGGTAGAGGGACTGACAGAAAGAGAGCAGGATGCATTTGTCTATGCATTTGGTTCGAAAGGTTCTGTACAGTGTGGTTTCTGCATTCCGGGAATGGTTATGGCAGGAAAAGCACTTATTGATCAGAATCCAGACCCAACAGAAGAAGAAATTAAATACGCATTAAGAGGTAATATCTGCCGCTGTACCGGTTATAAAAAGATTATCGAGGGAATTCAGCTTACCGCAGCAATTCTTCGAGGAGATGCAGAGATTGACTATGACCTTGAAAGAGGAGAACAGTACGGTGTCGGACAGAGAGCATTCCGTGTCGATGTGCGAAAGAAAGTGCTTGGATACGGCAAATATCCAGACGATATTGTTATGGATGGTATGGTACATTTATCTGCAGTACGCAGCAAATACCCTCGTGCAAGAGTGTTAAAGATTGATGCGTCAAAAGCAGAGGCACTTCCAGGTGTGCTTGGTGTACTCACAGCAAAAGATGTGCCAAATAATAAAGTGGGACATATTCAGCAGGACTGGGATGTTATGATCGCTGAAGGCGATATTACAAGAATGATTGGGGATACCATCTGTGTTGTTGTAGCAGAGACTGAAGAAATCCTTGAAAAGGCAAAGAAGCTTGTAAAAGTAGATTACGAAAAGCTGGAGCCGATCCGCAATGTCCATGAGGCGATGGCAGAGGATGCCCCACAGATTCATTCAAGTGGAAACTTATGCCAGCAGCGTCACGTTACAAGAGGAGATGCCAAAACTGCTTTAGAGAAGGCAGCCTATAAAGTAACCCGTTCATTTACAACACCATTTACAGAACACGCATTTCTTGAACCAGAATGTGCGGTTTCTTTCCCATATAAAGATGGAATTAAAATATTAAGTACGGATCAGGGAGCATTTGATACAAGAAAAGAAGTATCCATTATGTTTGGCTGGGATCCGGAAAAGATTGTAGTAGAAAATCAGCTTATCGGTGGTGGCTTCGGTGGAAAAGAAGACGTTACCGTACAGCATTTAACTGCACTTGCAGCATATAAATACCAGCGTCCGGTCAAGGCCAAGTTCACAAGACAGGAGTCTCTATTCTTCCACCCGAAACGCCATGCAATGGAAGGAACCTTCACTCTTGGCTGTGATGAAAATGGTATTTTTACCGGCCTTGACTGTGAGATTTATTTTGATACAGGAGCTTATGCTTCCCTGTGTGGACCGGTTCTTGAAAGAGCCTGCACGCACTCCGTAGGGCCATACTGTTACCAGAATACAGATATCCGAGGATTTGGATATTATACGAACAATCCGCCAGCCGGAGCGTTCCGTGGATTTGGAGTATGTCAGAGTGAGTTCGCGTTAGAGTCCATTATTAACCTTCTTGCAGAACAGGTAGGCATCTCTCCGTGGGAGATCCGATACCGTAACGCGATTGAGCCAGGAAAGGTTCTTCCAAACGGACAGATTGCTGACTGTTCTACTGCCTTAAAAGAGACATTAGAGGCTGTAAAAGATGTGTACGAAGCTAATAAAGACCATGCAGGAATCGCCTGTTCTATGAAGAATGCCGGTGTAGGCGTAGGGCTTCCGGATAAAGGAAGATGCAACCTTGTGATTGAAGATGGTGTCTGCGTGATTTATGCGGCTGCCTCTGATATCGGACAGGGATGTGCTACTGTATTTTGTCAGGATGTGGCACAGGCAACCGGACTTCCACTTTCAAAAATCCGCAACGCTGTTTGCAATACAGAGAATGCACCAGATTCCGGTACAACTTCTGGTTCAAGACAGACTCTTCTTACTGGTGAAGCAGTAAGAGGAGCGGCAGTGAAGCTTGCCGATGCAATGAAAGAAGTCGATAATGACTTAGAGAAATTAAACGGCAAGAATTATTTCTATGAATATTATGAGCCAACCGATAAACTTGGTGCAAATGTGCCATATCCAAAGAGCCATATCGCATATGGATTTGCGACACATGTTGTTATCCTTGATAAAAAAGGAAAAGTAACCGAAGTGTATGCGGCACACGACTCTGGAAAGGTAGTGAATCCAACCTCTATTCAGGGACAGATTGAGGGAGGCGTACTCATGGGAATGGGCTATGCTTTAACCGAAGACTGGCCACTTAAAGACTGCGTTCCTCAAGTAACTTACGGAACACTTGGCTTACTCCGTTCTACACAGATTCCAAATATTCATGCTATCTATGTAGAAAAAGAGAAGTTATTAGATGTTGCCTATGGTGCAAAGGGAATTGGCGAGATTGCAACAATTCCTACTGCCCCTGCTGTACAGGGAGCTTATTATGCCCTTGATGGCAAATTTAGAACAAAATTACCATTAGAGGATACTTTCTATCGTCCAAAAGAAGAAGAGTAATTCTGATAGCGTGTTTGAAAAATCAAAAATCAATCTGTACATCTTGCTGAAACTATTTTTCAAACATGCTATCGTGAAATCAGCTAATGCTGATTTCATCTGTAAACATAAAGTAAAAAACTCTATAAAATATCATCTTATCAGTAAACAGATAGGACGATAAGTGATAAAATTTGTATTTCTATCTTTTTCTTTTACAAAATGAAATAATATAGAAATAATATAGTAAATTAATTATAATCCCTATTTTAAATAAAAAATTTGTTAAAAAAGCTACAGAAATGTAGCTTTTTTTGGTACTATAGTTTATAATACTTACAAATAAGTAAATTTGTGAAAGAAAAGGGAGAAAACTATGTTTGTTAGCAATGTAGGCGGAATTATTGCAGCGGCAAGTAAGGAGAGCGCACATCCTTTGCGAAAGACGGGAAAGATTCCAGCTATTAAAAGAATTGTCCTTTCCATGCAGCAGGCAGGTCTGTTTCCAATAGTAGTAGTTGTAGGAGCTGATGACTACGAGAGCAGATATCAGCTAAATAATCTTAATGTAGTATTTTTAATTTTAGAAGAGTCGGACGAAAAGAGAGAACTATTTCATTCGGTAAAAGCTGGTCTTTCTTATTTACAGGATAAATGCTTAAGTGTTGTATTTACCCCGGTAAATGCCCCCATGTTCATTCCGAAGACCATCGTGGAGATGCGAAAATATCACGATGATATCGTCGTACCTTCTTATAAGAAAAAAGCTGGGCATCCAGTGCTCATTTCCAATGAAATGATTCCTGATATCCTTGCCTATGATGGTGAAAACGGACTGCGGGGAGCCATCGAAAAATATGCAGGCAGAAGAGTATTTGTTGAGGTAGATGATATTGGAGTATTATCACTTAATCAGGAGGATGATGAACTGCAAAGCCGGATTGAAGAACATAATAAATCCATCCTTCATCCAATCCTTACTTTTGGAATTGGACACGAAACCCCGTTCTTCAATGCCCGTTTAAAATTATTACTTTTTTTAATAGAAGACTTGAATAATGTAAGAAAAGCCTGTGATACAATGGCATTATCTCCAGGAAAAGCCTGGGATATGATTAATGAACTAGAAGACAAACTAGGCTATACTGTCGTAAAAAGACGCCGAGGCGGACGAAATGGAGGAAAAACCTTCCTCACTGAAGACGGCCGTCAGTTCTTGATCACCTGCCAGAGATTTGAAGAACAGGTCATAAGTTTTTCAGAACAAAAATTCGAGAAAATGTTTCTCGAAAGCCATATGCTGGAAAAGAAAGAAGAGGAATAGGTAAAACAGATGTAATAGATAAACAGACGCTCCCCCAAATCTCTTTCGTAGATAACAAATTCATCTTTCCCGTATTTTGCCAAAGTCAGAAGGTGCTGAAAACAAAGAGCCCCTATCTGTGGCCTCGGAGTTGCCAGAGTACGATATGGTCAAAAGTTCCTCCTTAAATATATTGATTTTGCGACTTTTGTGTTTTTTACAACGGAGTCAAAATCAATATATTTAAGGAGAAACTTTTGACTAGATATCTTCTCGTAACGAAGAAAGTCACAGATAGGGGCTCTTTGTTTTCAGCACCTTCGTCTCTTTTCAAATACCTCCAAAGAAGAATTTGCTAATCTGCCGTTATACCACTATAATAAAGACAACAAAAAACTTTTCATCACACCTAACAAAAAGTTTGTAGTCTATTTTTATGGAGGAAAACAATGGAGAAAATCAAATGGATTTTGAATCAGATGCCAAAGAATGAAGATAAGAATCTTGCGGTAATGGCACTTGATAATGTAAATCAGGCAAGAAAGTTTCACCGCAGCTTTCCACAGTACTCAGTAACACCATTAGCAAAGCTTGATGGAATGGCTGGACAGCTTGGACTCGGCGGTTTATTTGTGAAAGACGAAAGCTATCGTTTTGGATTAAATGCGTTCAAAGTACTTGGCGGTTCTTTCGCAATGGCAAAATACATTGCAAAAGAGATGGGTAAAGATGTTAGTGAGATGACATATGATTATCTGACAAGCAAGAAATTCCGCGATGACTTTGGACAGGCAACATTCTTTACTGCAACAGACGGAAATCATGGACGTGGTGTTGCATGGGCAGCAAATAAGCTTGGACAGAAAGCCGTTGTACATATGCCAAAGGGAAGCACACAGACAAGATTTGATAATATTGCGAAAGAAGGTGCTTCTGTAACAATCGAAGAGTTAAATTATGATGATTGTGTAAGACTTGCAGCAAAAGAAGCAGCAGAGACACCACATGGTGTTATCGTTCAGGATACTGCATGGGACGGATACGAAGAGATTCCTTCCTGGATTATGCAGGGATACGGAAGTATGGCTGGTGAGGCTGCAGAGCAGTTAAGAGAAGTAGAAGTAAACAGACCTACTCATGTATTTGTACAGGCAGGTGTAGGAAGTCTTGCAGGCGGTGTTGTTGGTTACTTTGCAAACCTTTATCCAAACAACCCACCTAAATTTATCGTAATGGAAGCTGGCGCAGCAGATTGCCTTTATAAAGGAGCAGAAGCTGGAGATGGCGAACCAAGAATCGTTGGTGGAGATCTTCAGACAATCATGGCAGGTCTTGCCTGTGGCGAACCAAATACAATTGGATGGGATATTTTAAGAAACCATGTTTCCGCATTTATTTCCTGTCCAGACTGGGTATCTGCAAAGGGTATGAGAATGCTTGCAGCTCCAGTAAAAGGAGATCCATCCGTAACATCCGGAGAATCCGGAGCGGTAGGAATGGGAGTTATTTCTTCTATTATGACAGACGATGCTTACAAAGAACTCAGAGAAGCATTGGAGTTAGATAACTCCAGTCAGGTGCTCATGTTCTCCACAGAGGGAGATACAGACCCTGATAAATATAAGAAGATTGTATGGGGCGGCGAATACCCAACCGTATAAAAATATCTTTTAGATAAATGAAATAAAGAAAATTTAAGGGCAGTGTGGTCGGAGAGAAATTAATATTCCCAATTTTCAGACTCCGTGAAATTTACCAACTGTAGATGAATGCAATATTTAGGAGGATAAAAATGGCATTAGATTTTCAGAAAATTAATGAAGCAGCAGAAAATTACAGAGCAGACATGGCAGCATTTCTTCGTGCGATGATTTCTCATCCAAGCGAAAGCTGTGAGGAAAAAGAAGTTGTTGCCTGCATCAAAGCAGAGATGGAGAAGTTAAACTTTGATAAAGTAGAAGTTGACGGATTAGGAAACGTTATCGGATGGATGGGAGATGGCGAAAAGATTATCGCAATCGACTCTCACATTGATACAGTAGGTATCGGTAACATTGATAACTGGGAACAGGATCCATACAAAGGATATGAAACAGATGAAATCATCTACGGACGTGGCGGCTCTGACCAGGAAGGTGGAATGGCAAGTGCTGTATACGGTGCTAAAATCATGAAAGACTTAGACCTCATTCCAGAAGGTTATAAGATTATGATTGTTGGTAGTGTACAGGAAGAAGACTGTGACGGAATGTGCTGGCAGTACATTTACAACAAAGACAAAATCGTTCCTGAGTTTGTAATTTCCACAGAGCCTACAGATGGTGGTATTTACAGAGGACATCGTGGAAGAATGGAAATCCGTGTAGACGTTAAAGGTGTTTCCTGCCACGGTTCTGCTCCAGAAAGAGGAGACAATGCAATTTACAAGATGGCTGACATCATCGCTGATGTAAGGGCATTAAATAACAACGGATGTGACGAAAGCACAGACATCAAAGGCCTTGTTAAGATGCTCAGCCCTAAATACAACCCAGAACATTACGAAGATGCACAGTTTTTAGGAAGAGGAACATGTACAGTATCTCAGATTTTCTACACATCTCCTAGCCGTTGTGCTGTAGCAGATAGCTGTGCAATCTCCATCGACCGTCGTATGACTGCTGGTGAGACATGGGATTCCTGCTTAGACGAAATCCGCGCACTTCCTAGCGTTCAGAAATACGGTGATGATGTTAAAGTTTCCATGTATATGTATGACCGTCCATCATGGACAGGAGAAGTATACGAGACAGAATGTTACTTCCCAACATGGATCAACAAAGAAAATGCTGCTCATGTTCAGGCATTAGTAGACGCTCATAAGGGACTCTTCGGAGATAAACGTATGGGACCAGATTCTACAAAAGAACTTAGAAACCGTCCATTAATCGACAAATGGACATTCTCTACAAACGGTGTAGCAATTCAGGGACGTTACGGAATCCCATGTGTAGGATTCGGACCTGGAGCTGAATCACAGGCACACGCACCAAACGAAATTACATACAAAGATGATTTAGTAAGATGTGCAGCAGTTTACGTTGCAGCAGCAAACCTTTACAACGAAGACAACAAGACAGATGATGTTTCACAGTTCCGCGCTGGAAAAACAAATAACGACATTAAATAATTTATCTTTTACCTTAGATAAATAAAATAAACAAGTTAATAAAAGAGTATTTCAAAATAAGGAGAATAAAAATGGACAAGAAATTACAGGGTTATATTGACAAATTAAACAAATTAAACTTCAAAGAAATGTACAACGGAGACTTCTTCCTTACATGGGAAAAGACAGATGACGAATTAGAAGCAGTATTTACTGTTGCTGAAGCACTTCGTTACATGAGAGAGAACAATATCTCTACAAAAGTATTTGAATCTGGATTAGGAATTTCTTTGTTCCGTGACAACTCTACAAGAACTCGTTTCTCTTTCGCTTCCGCTTGTAACCTTCTTGGATTAGAAGTACAGGATTTAGATGAGACAAAGAGTCAGATTGCTCATGGTGAAACTGTAAGAGAAACAGCAAACATGATTTCCTTCATGGCAGACGTTATTGGTATCCGTGACGATATGTACATCGGAAAAGGAAACAAATACATGCATGAAGTAGTAGATTCTGTAACACAGGGAAACAAAGATGGTGTTCTTGAGCAGAAACCTACATTAGTTAACCTTCAGTGCGATATCGACCATCCAACACAGTGTATGGCAGATATGCTTCACATCATCAATACATTTGGTGGTGTAGAGAATCTTAAAGGTAAAAAAGTTGCTATGACATGGGCTTACTCTCCAAGTTATGGTAAACCATTAAGCGTACCTCAGGGTGTTGTTGGCTTAATGACAAGATTTGGTATGGACGTTGTACTTGCACATCCAGAAGGATATGACATCATGCCAGAGGTAGAAGAAGTTGCTAAGAAAAACGCAGCAGAAAACGGCGGAAGCTTCACAAAGACAAACTCTATGGCAGAAGCTTTCAAAGATGCTGATATCGTATATCCAAAGAGCTGGGCTCCTTTTGCAGCTATGGAAAAACGTACAGACTTATATGCAGAAGGTGACCAGGCTGGAATCGATGCATTAGAGAAAGAATTACTTGCGCAGAACGCAGAGCATAAAGACTGGTGCTGTACAGAAGAACTTATGTCTACAACTAAAGACGGAAAAGCTCTCTACCTTCACTGCTTACCAGCAGACATCAATGGTGTATCCTGCAAAGACGGAGAAGTTGAAGCTTCTGTATTTGACAGATACCGTGATCCATTATACAAAGAAGCAAGCTACAAACCATACATCATCGCAGCTATGATTCTTCTTGCAAAACAGAAAGATATCACTGGAACATTAGAAGCATTAGCAGACAAAGCTACCCCAAGACACTTCGGTGAATAATTTAAGTCGTTTATTAATTCGCAGGGGGTATAGTTAGAGTGAGTAAAAGAATCGTCATCGCTTTAGGGGGAAATGCACTTGGAAGCAACCTTGAAGAGCAGATGAAAGCCGTAAAGAATACAGCAGTTGCGATTGCTGATTTAATTGAAGAGGGAAACGAAATTGTTATCGCGCATGGAAATGGACCACAGGTTGGGATGATTCAGAATGCGATGACAGAACTCAGAAGATCAAATCCTGAAAAGTATGTACAGTCTCCATTATCTGTATGTGTGGCAATGAGTCAGGGATATATCGGATATGACCTTCAGAATGCACTTCGCGAAGAGTTATTAGATCGTGGAATTCAGAAAGACTGTGCAACAATGCTTACACAGGTTGAAGTAAGTCCGGATGATCCGGCATTTAAAAATCCAACCAAACCAATCGGTTCCTTTATGACAAAAGAAGAAGCAGATGAGCTTGTAAGGGAGAAGGGTTATAAGGTAATCGAAGATTCCGGACGAGGCTACCGCAGAGTGGTAGCTTCCCCGAAACCAGTATCTATTGTAGAGATTGACACAATCAAAGCATTAGTAGAAAGCAACCACGTTGTCATCGCATGTGGTGGTGGTGGAATTCCTGTATTTAAAACAGGAGGACATCACTTAAAAGGTGCAGCCGCAGTAATCGACAAAGATTTTGCCGCTGAGAAACTTGCAGAACAGTTAAATGCAGACTGTCTGATTATACTTACTGCTGTGGAAAAAGTAGCCATCCATTTTGGCACACCAGAACAGGAGGCACTTTCCGAGCTTACACCAGAACTTGCTGAGAAATACATTGAAGAAGGTGAGTTCCCAGCAGGTTCCATGCTTCCAAAGGTACAGGCAGCCGTAGCATTTACCCAGTCTGGAGAGGGAAGAACATCTCTTATCACCTTACTTGAGAAGGCAAAAGATGGAATTGCCGGAAAGACGGGAACATTAATTCATCAGTAGAGGAGCAAATGTTATGAATAAAGCATTACATACAGACAATGCACCTGCTGCTATCGGACCATATTCCCAGGCAGTACAGGCAGAGAAAACAATTTATGTATCTGGTCAGCTTCCAGTAGACCCTGCGACAGGAGAATTTGCTAGAGAAGACATTAAGGCACAGACAAAACAGAGCCTTACAAACATCAAGAACATCCTTGCATCTGCAGGAGCAGATATGAGTGATGTAACAAAGACTACAGTTTTACTTCAGGACATTGCAGACTTTGGAGCAATGAACGAAGTATATGCAGAATTTTTCACAGAACCATATCCAGCACGCGCAGCTTTTCAGGTTGCCGCTCTTCCAAAGGGCGCAAAAGTAGAGATTGAAGCGGTAGCTGTAATTTCTGAGAAATAATTACGATGAATAACTATTCAGAATCAACTCCTATAGTGTCTATAGTGCTTATGAAAAATACACCTGATTCTGAATAGTTAAAATAATCATACGAGAATCATATCAGGAGAAGGGAAACCCGCCAGAATCAGGAAAAGGGAAACCCGCCATTACGATATGTTCTTATAAAGAAAGACTTCCCGTTGATACAGATTGTACTGTGATAACGGGATTCTTTTATATTCTCAACTTGTAATGATTATACGAAAAGGAGAAGAACATATGAAATGGCTTATAAAAAACGGAACCATTGCTTCAGAAGAAAAAACATTTCTGGCTGACTTGTTATTAGAAGATGACAAAATCATAAAAATCGATACGAACATAGAAGACGCGGAAGCAAAGTGTATTGATGCAGAAGGATGTTATGTTATGCCGGGTGCAGTAGATATTCATACACATATGGATTTGGATGTCGGGATTGCAAGGGCTATTGATGACTTTTATACAGGAACGATTGCTGCGGCCTGTGGTGGTACAACAACTATCATTGACCATATGGCATTTGGACCAAAAGGCTGCAATCTGATGCATCAGGTAAAGGAATATCACAAGCTTGCAGATCATAATGCTGTAGTTGATTACGGATTCCACGGCGTTTTTCAGCATGTTAATGATGATATATTAAAAGAAATGAAAAAAGTTGTCAAAGACGAGGGAATCACCAGCTTTAAAATTTATATGACCTATGACTATAAACTTTCTGATGAAGACATTGTTCGTGTATTAAAACAGGCAAAAGAAGATGGTATTTTAATTACGGTTCATTGTGAAAATGATGGTATCGTATCTTACTTCCGAAAGAAATTTGTGGGAGAAGGGAAAACAGAAGTAAGATATCATCCATTAAGCAGGCCAAATGAAGCAGAAGCAGAAGCTGTAAACCGTATGTTATATCTTGCAAGTGCTATAGGAGATGCTCCTGTATACATCGTACATCTTTCGACAAAAGAGGGATTAGAAGAAATTCGTCAGGCAAAGAAACGAGGACAGAAACATATCGGAGTGGAGACTTGTCCACAGTATCTATTGCTTACAGATGACTTGTATGATGATTCATCTGAAGGGTTAAAGGCAGTGATGGCTCCACCACTGCGAAAGCCAGCAGATAATGAGTCATTATGGGATGGCCTTAAAAACAATGAAATTGATACTGTAGCAACCGATCACTGTCCATTTACTTTCAAAAGGCAAAAGCAGCAGGGAGCAGATGATTTTACAAAATGTCCAAGTGGCGCGCCGGGAGTAGAAGAAAGATTATCTTTATTATATTCTGAGGGTGTGTGCAAAGGGAAAATTTCCATGGAACAGCTTGTAAAATACGCCTGTACCAATCCAGCAAAGGTCGGAGGAGTCTATCCACAAAAAGGTACACTCTCTGTCGGTTCTGATGCAGATATTGTGATCTTTAATCCAAAGAAAAAATGGACAATGACAAAGAAAAAAATGTATGGTGCTGCCGATTATACCTGTTATGAGGGACGAGAGATCGAAGGTAAAATCGACCTTGTAATGCAGAGAGGAAAGATTCTTGTAAAAGACGGAGAATTCCTCGGTGAAAGAGGAGACGGTAAATATTTAAAGAGAGGAAAAAGCAGCATCGTCTAAAAAAATACAAAAGGGGCAGCAAAACTTATAAGCAGAATAATACGAATATTTTGAAAGTTTCTTGAGAGGTGTTATAAGTAGAAATGGAAACATATGAAGAGAGTGTTGAACTTACCAGAACATTTGTCAAAATAGAAAGTACAAATCCTGGAACAGAAGAAGCAGCAATGAGAGAGGCTATCCTTGCTTATCTAAAGGATACTTCCTGCGAAATCCAGCTTGACGATGTAGGAAATGGCAGAAAAAATGTAATTGCCACATTGTGGCCGGAAAATACAAAAGAAGAAAGTATAAAAGAAAAATACAAAGAAGTTCCAATGTTTATATTTATCTGCCATATGGATACTGTCGTTGTAGGAGAGGGGTGGACGAAGAATCCATTTGGCGCAGAAATAGAAGAGCAGAATGGAATTTTACGAATGTATGGCAGAGGAAGCTGCGATATGAAGTCCGGACTTGCCTGTGCATTAGCGACTTTTAAAAAGACAGCAAGACGCCTTGAAAAAGGAGAAATTTCTTTAAAATGTCCGCTTCGAATGATATGCACTGTCGATGAGGAGGGCGATATGACCGGCTCCGACCATATCGTAGAACAGGAATTTGTAAAAAAAGAAGATTATGTTTTAGACTTAGAACCGACGGATGGTGAGATTCAGATGGCACATAAAGGCAGACTATGGTTTCACGTTCATGTAAAAGGAATTACCGCTCATGCCAGCAAGCCAGAAAAAGGAGCGGATGCAATATTTGCAGCATCAAAGTTTATCGTACAAATACAAGAAATATTTGAGCATTTTCCAGTGCATGAAGAACTTGGCTACTCTACCATTACCTTTGGACAGATTCAAGGCGGCTATCAGCCTTATGTAGTACCAGATGCCTGCACAATTTTCATTGACTGCCGGTTAGCACCTCCGGTAACCAATCAAATCGTTGTTCAACATTTTAATAAAATCATTAAAGAAATCGAAACCCAGATACCAGGAATAAAGATTTCCTACGATATTACGGGAAACCGCCCATATATCGAGAAAAATCCAGATTCTATACTTCTTAAAAACTTAAAAGAAGCCGTAGAGGCAGAAACAAAACAAAAAGCAGTCGTTAAAGCCTTTACCGGCTACACAGATACCGCAGTCATCGCCGGAAGACTGCACAATACAGAATGTATGTCCTACGGTCCAGGAAGCCTGCAGTATGCACATAAACCAGATGAATTTGTAGAGATTCGGGATATAATAAGGTGTGAAAAAGTAATGAATCATTTGGTAATGTCCCTGTGTGAAGAGAGATAAACAGACTGACAGACGAAACTCCGAGGAAATATGAGATATGCTCCCTTCGGTTCGTCTCCTCCCTGGTAAAAATCAAGAAACCTCCCCTCTTTTCTTTTGTGTAAAAATGCTTTATTATTATACAAGATATTTGAAATGAGGTGAACATAATGTTTTGTAGCAATTGTGGTGCAGAAGCAGAAGGTAATTTCTGTAAGAACTGTGGTGCTCCGCTTCCAAAAGAAGAGCCATCTACAGAGAAAAGCAATGAATCCATTGATGCGGAATATAAGGTATATGATGAGGAAGAAGACCAGAAACAAAAAGACAAACAGAAAAATGTAAAAGTCACGATAAAGAATAAAAGAGGCGGCTCATCAAGAAACACAACAACGACAAAGAGAAAGCGCCGTTCCGCTTTAAGTAGTGGTGGAGATGCCGTGTCAAATGCAGCCTCCACAGCAGGTAATGTTGTAGGAAAGAGTGTAAAGACAGCAGGAAATATCCTTTTTACCGGTTTACATTGGCTTTGCGCCTTATTAATGATTGGTATTGTATTACAGATTTTTAAGAATGTCTGGAACTATACCAGCGTAAGTACAATTATGGGATTGGCATCATCAAGAGATATAGACACCATTGTATTTATCGGCGGAAGTGCTTTCTTCATCCTGTTTGGAATCATTGAAGCACTGTGGATTCTTGGTTCTAAAAAAGTAATGGACATGGGAGTACTTAGAAACATAGATACCGGAAGAGGAATTTTCGCATTTGGATTATTCTTAGTAATTACAGTACTTACTCCATTTATTGATGGATTCCTTACTTTTGGATATAATGGAATGGATGGCGGCCAGTGGATTTTACATGCATTTACCGGAAACAATGGTATATTTTACTGTGCAGTACTTGGATTAGTAATCTCTTTCATTCGCAAAATGAGAGGAAGCATTCGGGGAATGATAGCATAGCGGCTTCTGATTTGCGAGGCTGCAAAGCAGATGGACTCCTGAAGCTAAATAAAGCATATTTGTGACTTTAGTCGCGGCAGTTTGAATGTTCGCTTAAAGCACTCACATCCAAACCTTGCTCCGAGGCCACAAATATGCTTTATTTAGCTTCAGGAGTTCTGTGCGTTGGTAGCTCAGAAAACCAGTTGGAATAAATTATGAATTCGTTTAGGCAGACAAAACACAGCCCATAGGATATTATATTCCCTGTGGGTGTCTCCTTTGCTGCGCAAATCAAAATTTAAAAGCACACCTTGCATCCGCGGTTCTTCGGACAACTAGAAATAGAACCATGATAAATCGTTCTTGATCGACTCAAAGTCGGACAATTTGGTGTGCGATGATAACCTGCACCGCCTGGTGTCCAATAAACAGTACTGCCGTTTGTTTTTGAAGAACCACTACCAGAACCGCTCTTATTAGAGGAACTTTTCTTAGCGGCTTTCTTTTTCGCAGTAACAGTAACTTTGCAGGTTGCCTTTTTACCGGATTTTGTGTAGATAGTAATTCGAACTTTACCAGCTTGTCGAGCGCTAATTACTCCTTTTTTAGAGACAGTAGCAACCTTTTTATTAGAAGATTTGCATTTTTTTACAGAATCGCCTTTGGCATAAGATGCCTTTAAACGATATGATTTTCCGGCAGTTAAGGAAATAGTTTTCTTATTTAGCTTCACAAATGGTTTTAATTTAGGAATAGAAACCGTTTGTGTTTTATCACAGATCCAACATTCTCTTTTTTTTGTTCCTGTTTTAAAAACCGTAGATTTTTTTACAATCCACCAGTCGCTCCAGTCATGCTTTCCGGTAGCAGGAATGGTGAGTCGTTGTTCTTCATACAAAAACCTCCTTGTCTTTTGCGTATATTCTCGAGTAAGCAGAAGACATCAGCTTCTGTCCCCAAATCTCCTCCTCCTGTTTAATTCATCCTTTCCAGCCACAGTACAGAAGCCAGTGAACTTCATAAGCCATATTTGTGGTCTCGGAGCAAGTGTTGGATGCGAGCGCGTGGAGCGAACATTCAACGCGCCGCGACTAAAAGCACAAATATGGCTTATGAAGTTCACTGGCTTCGTCTGTAGTTCGCTTAATGAATTAAATAGTAACACATAACATATTTGTGAATAGAATAAATGTATTCAATTCTCAGTGGAGGCCATCATGAGCAACTATTATCCAGATATCAGCCACTATCATCCTGTACGTAACTGGGGAAAAGTAAAGAGCAATTGTCCGTTTCTTATTGCAAAAGCGACCCAGGGGACATCTTATATTGATGAAACGCTAGATACGAATATAAGAGAATGTGAAAGAAGAGGTATTCCATATTGGTTATATGCATTTTTGAACAGAGGGGATGAGACTGCACAGACCAGATTTTTAGTGGAAGTGTGTAAAGAGCGGGTAGAAAAACATTTTATAGGATATGTGCTTGATGTGGAATCCGGAAATACGGAAGACGGAGTGGAGAGTGCCCTGAATTATTTGAAAAGGCAGAGACACAAGATGATGCTTTATACAATGTATTCTGAATATGAAAGATATGAGAGAATTATTCGGCACCGCCCGAAAAAATGTGCCTGGTGGGAAGCGCGTTACGGCTTAAATGACGCTGCGTACCGCCCTAGATATAGTACGCACAAAGGTGCAGATCTGCAGCAATTTACTTCCAATGGAATCTGTCCTGGAATACCCGGAAGAGTAGATTTAAATCGGATTACCGGACAGGGGAAGAAAGAACACTGGTTTCGGAAAGCAGGAAAATGTGACTAGAGCGTGTCTGAAACACGCTCTAAAAAATGCATGAAAAAAACAGAAGCAGTTTTGTAAAATATTTGGTATAATAGATATATAAAATTTGTAAAGAAAAGTAGGGGATTGTTATGAACAAAGGAAAAAATAAAGGAAAGATACAAAAGAGCAGGCAAAATGCAAAGGGAAGAGAGGCGGGCTCTTTTTTAGGGAAAGCGTTTGATTCCTATCATAAATTTCTTTCCAACAAGGTCATAAATTTTGTGATAAATATGATTTTAGCAATTGGAACCGTGCTTCCTTTTATGATGAAAATGTGTAATAAAGTTGCATTTACTTATGAGGTAAATGATGATGCAGCTATTGTACAGATTTTAGATGGTTCTTATACAGGAACCCCGGATGGACATGCGATTTTTATAAAATATCCACTGTCATGGATCATAGCAAAGTTATATGAGTTAAATCCCAAACTGCCCTTTACGGTTCCGTCAGATAATGGAACAAACTGGTATGTGACAGCAATTGTTTTATTGGAAGTTTTTGCACTTACAGCGGTATTATTTCGAATATTAAATTATTTCCGGTGTAACAGAATTTTGATATGCTTTTTCTACACTCTTGCATTTGTTTATGTGTGGATGCCTTGTTTCTTTCATCTGACATTTTCTACAGTTGCTGCATTTCTTGGATGCATGAGTCTGTTATTTACTGGATTTGCAAAAAAAGAGGAACTGTGGAGACCGTGGAATTTACTTTGTCTTGGTATTTTAGGAATATCGGCATATTGTATGAGAAAACAGTGCTTTTATATGGTCATTCCATTTTTGCTGATTGAAATATGGTACAAATACAGAATGGATTTCTTTCGTTCTGTTAAACCGTGGTTCATTTTCGGAGTCTGTGGTGTTTTGGGAGCTGGTATATTGTTTTTAAATACCCAGATGTATGGTTCAATGGGCTGGAAAAATTATTTTATTTATAATCATGCAAGGGCTTATATGCAGGATTATACGGGGATGCCGGATTATGAAGAAAACGAAGATTTTTATCAATCCATTGGTGTGAGTGAAAATGCACAAAAAGTATTTAAAAGTTATAGTTACTGTCTGTATGATGACTTCTCTACAGAAACTATCGAGAAAATTTATAATTATCAGAAGACACAAGAGCCTCAGTTATCATTAGAGCAAAAAGCAGAGAATGCAAAAGAAAAAGCATATCGTTATTGCGTGAAGAAAAAGCAGACAGGAGAATTCTTGAAGTTTTCTGGATTTTATGTGTGGTTCCTGATTGTTCCACTCACGGCAGTCACGTTGTTATTTAAATGGAAAAATGGATTTTTAAGATGGGTTTCGACCTTTCTTTATGGAGGAACCTGTGCATTTCTTATTTATATAGAATGGATTTACCTTGCAATGAACGGACGTTTTCCGCAAAGAGTAGAAGAAAGTATTCGGTTATTGATGCTGAGCGTTGGATTTATGATTGTATGTCATTTGCTTTCTTTTTGGAAAGATACTTCATTTATCCGTATTTCTGTTGTTATTCAATGTATTTTACTGGCAGTTATTTTACATATGGGAGTAAATGGAAGTGATAGAATACAAGCGATACAGGGAATACAGGCTGGAAGAGAGGCAGGCAGTGGACAAAAAGCAGAAATTGCAGCCTACTGCGGAAAACATAAAGAAAATTATTATATTTTAGATACACAAAGTTTTGGCAAGCCTTCTGGTGTAAAAGATGATCTTCATCAGGGAAACTGGTATATGTCGGGAAGCTGGACAGCATATTCTCCATTATATGAAGAAAAACTTGCGAAAGATGGAATTTCTAATTTAGGAACAGGATTTTTATTAAAAAAGAATGTATACATTATAACAAAAGGAAAGAAAAATATTTTGAATTTATTAGGACAGGAAGATACAGAGCATCTTACATATAAAGCGGTGGATGAAATAGAAGCCAGCGGGAATCTGTTTTTTGCAGTATATAAAGTGTCACGAAGTGTAAAATAAAGGAGAAAAAGTCATGCCCAAATTATATAAAAAATTAATAGATATTATCGCGTTGCTTTGTCTGGCTGCTATTTTCCTTTTTACATTTTCCTATTTAAAAAGCTGGTGGACGGAAGAAATAGGAGAGAAGAGGCAGGAACAAAATATCTGGAAAGAGAAAAGAACAGGAACCTGGTGTACGATAAAGAGTAATTCTTTAGATGGTGTCCCAATTTATGATGAGGCAGGAGGAAGTGTACCGATTGGTTCCCTGCCAGAAGGAAAACTTTGTGAATTAACAGATAGCACGATAAAAGAAGGAAAGAAATGGGGAAAGGTAAAATATGCCGGCCTTTCCGGCTGGATGAAAATGTCGTATCTTAAGTATATTTGCCAGGAATCAATTAGTATACAAAAAGACAGTCAGATTTATATTAATGTTTCAACAGAAAAGGGGATTCGTATGTATCAAGAACCAGATGTTACCTTTGATGCAGTATTAAAGGGAATTCCTTATGGTGCAGAATTTATCGTCCAGGAAACCAGGGACGGCTGGGGTAAAGTAAGTAATAATGGAAGAACCGGCTGGATAAATCTTTATTATGCAGGATGCTATCCAGAGAGCAGTAAAGCAGCCTGGAAAGTAGAGACATTAAGCAGTGCCCAGCAGATTAACTTTCGGGAAAAACCGGGAGAGGATCAAAGAAGTATCGCAAAAGTCCCTGAAAATACGTATCTTGAAATGAAAGAATTTAAAAACGGTTGGGGAAGAACGGAGTATGGAGGACAGGAAGGCTGGGTAAAATTATCGTATCTGACACCATGCAAAAAGAAAAAATGATAAAAAGACTCGTTTGATTCACTAAGTATTGCATCAAATGAAAAAGCGTTATAGAAAAGGATATTACAGAGGAAGCAGCAGATAAACGGGCAAAAGATTTAATTCACCTTCTCTATCCACAGCACAGAAGCCATTGCCCTCAATAAGGCATATTTGTGGTCTCGGAGCAAGTGTTGGATGTGAGCGAATAGAGCGAACATTCAATACGCCGCGACTAAAATCACAAATATGCCTTATTGAGGGCAATGGCTTTGTCTGTAGTTTCACTAGAGTATGTTTTTCCTGCTCGCTTTGGGGGCGTCTGTCTTGCCTGCGGCAAATTCCTATTTAATTATTGATTTCTCCCAAATATCTGTATATAGTTGCCTGTGAGCAGGAGAATCTTTTTGCAACAAACGGGATGGAACCTTTTAATTGGAATAGCCCCTGTTCATATAATTTGATCATGATTTCCTTCCGCTCATTTTGATTTAAACGATCCACAGGTGTTGTAAAGTTGGCTGTTGCATCATTAAAAATCTGTTCTCTAAGAGAAGCAACATCAATGGCGAAGTTTTCGGTAATCCGGCTGGATAAATCTTTTACATTTTCTTTGGATTCTGCTATGCCAGATGATATATTTTTTACAAAATTTCCAGGATGAATCAGCGAAAATAACTTTTCATGAAGTTCCATATAGCGGCTGTCATCAAAGTTAATACATAAGAGTCCGATCGGATTTCCGTTGGAATCTTTAATGAACATACTTGAAGAACGAAGGATATGTCCATTTTCTGCTACCCCTTTATAGTTGGCAATAAAGTCATCCTCTTCATACACTTTTGAAGAAAGCATCTGGAATACAGCACTTGTAAGAGGGCTGCCAATTGTCCTCCCACTGATATGTCCATTCTCTATAGCAATTACTGAGTGGTTTATATTAGATAAATCCTGAAGAACCACCTCATAATCTGGTCCTAATACACTGCCTAGAAATTTTACGGTGGTTGTGTAAGAATAAAGTAAATCTGTCATAGTTGCTCCTTTATGTGTCTGATTAAATAACTTCTGTCAATCAGAAAAAATTATTATTGTAATAAAAAAATTATATAAGATAAAATAACATAAAATGAGGTAAAAATATAGTATTTTTAAAGAAATATCTTTTATTGTTTAACTTATACTACATCTGTACGACGAGCTTCGTCCATACATATAATATTTTTTCACTTGAACATCCAGAAAAGGAATTATATAATTTAAAAGCAATAAACAAGAGAGATTATATCAACGAAATATGGAGGAAATAGAATGGCAAAAAAGAAAATTTATGCTGTAAGAAAAGGACATAAAACAGGTTTATTTTATACATGGGATGAATGTAAAAAAGCGGTGCATGGATATTCCGGAGCAGAATATAAAGGATTTTTAACGAAGGAAGAAGCAGAAGCTTTTTTAAATATTGGAGCAGCCAAGACAACTACTAATAAGAATTCTTCAACAACAACTAGTGTAGATTCCACTGCACTAACAACTTCGACATCCGACCGGCTTGTTGTTTATGTGGATGGAAGTTTTGATGTAAGTATTCAAAAATACTCTTTTGGCTGTGTTATTTTACTTGAAGATGGAAGAATTATTGAGCGAAGCGGGAATGGAGAGGAGCCGGAGTTATTAGCGATTCGCAATGTAGCCGGGGAGATGCATGGTGCGATGTATGCGGTACAGTGGGCATTTGAAAATGGGTATTTCTCTGTTGTTATTCACTACGATTATGAGGGAATCGAAAAGTGGGCAACTGGTGTATGGAGTGCCAAAAATCCACATACTAAGAAGTATGCGGCTTTTATGAAGCGGATGCAGGAGAAGATAGAAGTTATTTTTCAGAAAGTAAAGGCACATTCAGGAGATTTTTATAACGAGCGGGTTGATAAACTGGCGAAAAAGGCATTAGTAGAGGGGCATGGGATACCGGATGTTGATGTATATAGAGAAAAGAACAGAAAATGAAGGCTGGCACAAGTGTTGAATGCGAGCGCATGAGCGAGCATTTAAACCGCCGCGACTAAAGTCACAAATATAGGGTATCGGTTCTTTTCTCGGGCGTCTGTTCTCTAACTGAATCAAATAGTAAAAATGCAAATTGGTTGCATTTTCTTCTTGACATTTTTATCGAAAGTGTCTAGAATATGAAATTGCAATTGATTTGCGTTTTTTTATTTTGCAATTTGATTGTTGGAGATAATACTTATTCACGATTAAATTTCGATTACATTTTCCCAATAAAAAGTAAGAAAATTTATAAAGGAAATTTATTTATAAAGGGAGAAGGAATGTGTTTATGAAACAGCTATTTAAAAAGAAAAAAAAGTTATCAGCAAGTTCTCTGTTACTGGCAGGACTTTTTCTATGTATTGTTTTATCAGTGGGATGTTCTGTAGTTAAAAATACTTCAGGAAAAAATACTACAAGAAAGAATGCTGAATCAGAAAATACAATAGAGCAAAACAGCATAGAGAAAGGTAACAGTAATAAGATTTCGATTGTCTGCACTACTTTTCCGCAATACGACTGGGTGAAGAATATTCTTGGAGAAGAAGCAGAACGTTTTAATGTGACTCTTTTACTGGATAACGGTGTAGATATGCATAGTTATCAGCCTGCGGTGAAAGATATTGCGACTGCTGGTTCGTCAAATTTGTTTATCTATGTTGGCGGAGAGTCTGATACATGGGTTGAGGATGCTTTAAAAGAGGCGAAAAATAAAGATTTAAAGGCGATAAATCTTATGGAGACTTTGGGCAATTCTGTAAAAGAGGAAGAAGTTGTTGAAGGAATGCAGGAAGAAAGGGAATCTCTGGGACATTCTCATGAAAAATCTTCGAAGGAAAAACAGGAGCAAACCCAGAAGGAAAGTCATGAAAATTCTCAGGAAATAAATGGGCAAAAGGAAGCAGCGGATGAAGAACCAGAATATGATGAACATATTTGGCTATCTATTCGTAATGCAGAAATTATGGTGAAAAATATTGAAAAGGCAATTGAGCAGCTTGATTCTGACAATGCAAAAGTCTATCAAACCAATGCAGAGAATTATATTAAAAAACTGGATACATTAGATAAGCAGTATGCGAACACAATTCAGAATGCAAAGTATAAAGCGATTTTATTTGGAGATCGTTTTCCGTTCCGATATATGGCAGATGATTATGACTTAAAGTATTATGCCGCTTTTGCTGGATGTAGTGCAGAGACAATGGCTGGGTTTGAAACGGTAACATTTCTTGCAAAAAAGGCAGATGAGCTGCGGCTTCCTGTTATATTGACGATTGAAAATTCGGATGGTCGGATTGCAGAAGCGGTAAAAAGTAATACAACAAAGAAAAATCAGAAGATTCTGGCGATGAATTCTTTGCAGTCAGTTACAAAGGAGCAGATTGCGGATGGTATTACTTATTTACAGGTAATGCAAGAGAATTTATCTGTTTTGTCGGAGGCTTTGAATTAAGTTTGCGAAACAAAGATTTATGTATATTTTTACGGCATTATAGAAATTAATTGTTACAGTACCCTGCAAATATTACTATGCTAGAGTGTGTTAAAAAATGTGCTGGAAGAAATTTAGAGAAAGAGGTGGAGATACAAATGGCTTATATTACCTGTAAAGACTTAACATTAGGATACGAAGGACATGCTATCGTATCAGATTTAAATTTTAAAGTCAGTAAGGGCGATTATCTTTGTATCGTTGGAGAGAATGGAACGGGAAAAAGTACGCTGATTAAGACGTTACTTCATTTACAAGATGCCATTAGTGGTGACATTATTACGGGAGATGGCCTTAAGGCATACGAAGTTGGTTATCTGCCGCAGCAGACAGTCGTACAAAAAGACTTTCCAGCAACAGTGGAGGAGATTGTCCTTTCCGGTACACTTGCGAAATGTGGCTGGAGACCATTTTATAGAAAAGCAGAGAAGAAGCTTGCTGAGGAGAAGATGAAGCGGATGGAAGTGTGGAAGCTCAGAAAGTCCTGTTATCGGAATCTTTCTGGCGGTCAGCAGCAGCGGACGCTTCTTGCGAGAGCATTGTGCGCAGCGAGTAAGGTAATTCTTTTAGATGAGCCGGTAACAGGGCTTGACCCAAAGGTGACGGCAGAGTTTTATCAGGTGACAAAAGATTTAAGTGAAGAGGGAATCGCTGTCATCATGGTTTCTCATGATGTACAGGCACTTGATTATGCAACACATATCCTTCATATGCAAAAGAAAAACTCTTTTTATGGGACAAAGGAAGAATATATGAACAGTGATAAATGGAAATTGTTTAAAAATGCAGAGGAAAACAGGATAGGAGGCGATAAAAAATGACACATATTTTACAGGAACTTTCTTTTTATTTATCTTATCCATTTGTGCGGTATGCATTGATTGTCGGAGTTCTGATTGCTTTGTGTTCTTCATTACTTGGGGTAACATTAGTACTGAAACGTTTTTCTTTTATCGGAGATGGTCTTTCTCATGTTGCCTTTGGTGCAATGGCGGTTGCTACAATTTTTAAATTAGTAAATAATACGATTTTTATTATGCCAGTTACTATAGCTGCGGCAATTTTGCTCCTTCGAACTGGACAGAATACAAAGATAAAGGGGGATGCCGCAATCGCAATGCTTTCGGTAAGCTCACTGGCAGTCGGTTATCTTGTCATGAACCTCTTTTCTACCTCTGCAAATGTATCGGGGGATGTCTGTTCAACCTTATTTGGTTCTACAACAATTCTTACATTAACAAAAACCGAAGTTTTTACCTGTATAATTATGTCGATACTAGTTGTTGCATTTTTTATTTTATTTTATAATCGTATTTTTGCAGTAACTTTTGATGAAAACTTTACAAGGGCAATTGGAAAAAATGCAGAAACCTACAACATGATTATCGCAATTATTACGGCAGTGATTATTGTACTTGCCATGAGCCTGGTCGGCTCGCTGCTTATCTCGGCATTGATTATATTTCCGGCACTTTCAGCGATGAGGGTGATGCAGTCATTTAAAGGTGTGATTATTTACGCAGCCGTTCTTTCAGTAATAGGTGCTTTCTTTGGAATTGTACTCTCTATTCTTTGTTCCACGCCGGTAGGTGCGACAATTGTAATTCTTGATTTGATTTTATTTTTTGTAAACTGTATAATTGGGAAGTTTATAGGAAGAATATAGGGTGTTTTAACTATTTTACCCTTTATAACTTATACGGATATCAATGATATCAACAGAACTTAATGTATAATGCGTACAATCAGCTATAGAATTTATTGTGATTTCATCATTGACAACATCTACCCATACGGGTATTATGTACCAATACCCCAATAGGTATAGTAGGCGTGCGTATGAAAGGTTTCATAGAGAAATTAGAAGAACTTTTAGAACTTGGAGGAACCAAAAGAGATTTAAAGCGTCCTGTATTGCTTTTCATTAAATTCAATATCTGGTTCATATTCTTAAGTTTTGATAAAGGTTGTTAAGTTTTGGAGTATCCATTATCATGTACAACCGTACTAGATGTACACTTGTTACAAGCGTGAAAAGTTCCGCACTTGCCGCCATACGAGAAGTACTAAAAAGGTACTAAAAAAATATACAGATAATAAAAACAGCTTATTTTTTGCGAAAATCGAAGAATATATACACGGAAAATAGACGTTTCTTCCTTATATAAATAGGTGTGTAGAACATCAACAATTAGTCAGAATATCGCATACATATTTGCTGAATATTTTATAAGAATAGGAAGAAGGTTTTACTTCGGTAAGACCTTCTTTTTTTTTTCGGTTACTTGTGTTATGATATTAAATAGTCTGTAATGATTCAGAGTAGTGTGGATGAAGTTCTGGATTATTACAATATCTGTAATCAAAAATAAAACTGTTAAAAACGGGGAATGCTACGACAGGATAAAAGTAGCGGTTACAGTCCTTTTTATAAAATACAAAAAGCAGGAGGTAGATAGCGAATGCTAAAAGAAACAGATTTTAAAAGTTATTCCTTTGTGCAGAAGGAAAAGATAGACGAACTGAATGGATACGGCTATGTATTGGAACATAAGAAGACTGGTGCGAGAGTTCTTTTAATAGAGAATGATGATACGAACAAGGTATTTAGTATCGCATTTCGTACCCCTCCGGCAGATGATACTGGTGTTGCTCATATTTTGGAACATTCTGTATTATGTGGTTCGGATAAGTTTCCATCAAAAGATCCATTTATTGAGCTTGCAAAAGGTTCTCTGAATACATTTTTAAATGCAATGACCTATCCAGATAAGACAGTTTATCCAATCGCAAGCTGCAATGCTCAGGATTATCATAATCTGATGCACGTTTATTTAGATGCTGTTTTTCATCCGAATATTTACAAGAGAGATGAGATTCTCAAACAGGAAGGCTGGCATTACGAGATTGCTGATAAGGATGATGAACTGAAGTTTAATGGTGTTGTATACAATGAGATGAAAGGTGTTTTTTCTTCACCAGATGATGTTTTAGCTAGAAAGATTCAGGAGGCACTCTTAAAGGATACTCCGTATGCTTTTGAGTCCGGTGGTGACCCAGATGCAATTCCGGAACTTACCAGAGAGAAGTTTTTAGAGTTTCACAGCAAATATTATCATCCATCAAACAGTTATATTTATTTGTATGGTGACGTGGATTTTGCAAGAGAGCTTGCTTTTATTGACGAAGAATATTTAAGCCACTATGAGAAAAAGACAGTGGATTCTAAAGTTGCAATGCAGGAAGTGTTCAAAGCACCAGAAACATTAAAAGATACCTATTCTGTGTCTGAGAAAGAAGAGGAAGGTGTCTATTTAAGTTATAATGTGGCAGCGGGAGATAGCTGTGATAACGAACGTGGCCTTGCAATGCAGATTCTTGATTATGTTCTTTTTACCATGCCGGGTGCACCAGTTAGAAAGAAACTGATTGATGCCGGTCTTGGAAAAGATGTGGATAGCTACTATGATGGCGGAATCCAGCAGCCATTGTTTTCTGTTATTGTAAAGAATGCGAAAAAGGGTAACGAGGCTCTTTTTATAAAAACATTAGAAGAAGCCTTAAGAGAGCAGGCAGAAAATGGTCTTAACAAAAAGGCGATTTATTCAGCGATTAATAATTATGAGTTTAAGTATCGCGAAGCAGATTTCGGCCGTTTTCCGAAGGGGCTTATTTATGGACTGAATTTCTTAAATAGCTGGTTATATGATGATACAAAGGCATTAGAACTTGCTGATTCCCTGACTCCGCTTGCCAGATTAAAAGAAAAGGTAGAGACAGGCTATTTTGAACAGCTTATTAAAGAAAGCTTTTTAGAGAATACTCATAAAGCCTATGTCTATCTCTATCCGGAAGTTGGCAAGAATGAGCGCTTGGAGGAAGAATTAAAAGAGCAGCTTGCCAGAATGAAAGATAAGCTCAACGCAAAACAGTTAAACTATCTGATTGAGGATACAAAGAAGTTGAAGGAATTTCAGGAGACACCTTCCACTCAGGAAGAGTTAGAGAAGATTCCTACATTAGACTTGAGTGATATTTCAAGAGAGGTACTTCCATTTAAGAATAAAGAGGTAACAATTGGCGGTACAACAGCAGTTGTTCATGAATACCATACGAATGGAATTGTATATTCTGATTTTTGCTTTGATATGTCAGAACTGCCGGAAGAACTGATTCCATATGCTACTTTACTGACAGAGATTTATCGTTATGTAGATACAGAACATTTTTCCTATAATGATCTGGCAACAGAAATCAATTTAAAGATTGGTGGATTATCTTTTCAGACAGGCATGAACGTTCTTGTATGGAAAAAGGATGCCTACCGTCCATATTTTAGTGTTCATATGAAGTGTATGGAGAATCAGGTGGCAGATGGCATGTCCCTGTTAAAAGAAGTTCTTTTAAGCTCCAAGATGGATAATAAGAAGCGTTTAAAAGAGATTATTTCTGAACTTCGCACAAAGATGGATACAAGAATTCCGGCAGCGGGTCATGTATATGCAGCGAATCGTGCCCTTTCTTATATTGACCCGATGATGAAATACAAAGATACAGCAGAAGGAATTGGTTTTTATGAATTTGTAAAGAAGCTTGATAAGAACTTTGACAGTAATGCAGATCTTCTTATGAAGCAGCTCGTGAGAGCGCAGATGTGCATTTTCCGTAAAGAGAACCTGACATTATCCCTTACGGGAGAGTTTAACTTTAAGTCCTTAATGGAAGGAGAAATGCTACAGTTTAACCGTATGCTTTATGATATGCCATGCGTTAAAGCAGTTCCCGCATTTGTTTTGGAGAAAAAGAATGAGGGATTTAAGACAGCAAGTAAAGTACAGTATGTAGCAAGTGCCGGCTGTTTTGAAAAAGAAGGACAGGAATACCACGGTGCATTAAAGGTATTAAAGACCATTTTCTCCTATGATTATCTCTGGGTGAATGTCCGTGTGACTGGCGGTGCATACGGATGTATGTGTAATTTCTCAAGGAATGGATATGGTTTTTTTACTTCCTACAGAGATCCAAACCTTTCTGCTACATTGGATGTTTATAAAAAGGCAGCGGATTATGTGAGAAACTTTGAAGCTGGTAAGAGAGATATGACAAAGTATATCATCGGAACTATCAGTGGCATTGATCAGCCGTTAGAGCCGTCTGCATTGGGAGAGCGTTCTTTCCATGCCTACCAGTCAGGAATTACAGTAGAGATGATTCAAAAAGAGAGAAATCAGGTACTCGATGCAACGGATGAGACGATTCGCTCCCTTGCCGATTATATTGAATCTATGATGGGCGCAGGAACGGTATGTGCTATCGGCAATGACCGTAAGTTAGAAGAAGAAAAAGAGATATTTAAGCAGGTATGCAGCCTGAATCAATAGAGGGTAATAGAGAAAGGAAAAAATATGAGCAGATGTTTTAAATCAGGATTTGTAACCATTATTGGTCGTCCGAATGTAGGAAAGTCTACATTAATGAATCAGTTAATTGGTCAGAAGATTGCGATTACTTCCAGTAAAGCGCAGACAACAAGAAATCGGATTCAGACTGTATATACAAGCGAGGAAGGTCAGATTGTCTTCCTCGATACACCGGGAATCAATAAAGCAAAGAATAAGCTTGGAGATTACATGCTTATGGCTGCCGAGAGAACACTCAATGAAGTAGATCTTATTTTATGGCTCGTAGAACCAACGACATTTATCGGTGGGGGAGAGCAGTATATTATTGAGAAGCTTCAGAATGTAAAGACACCGATCTTCCTCGTAATCAATAAGACAGATGTTGCAACTGAAGAGGAAATCTTGAAGGCCATTGTTGCCTATAAAGATCAGTGTAATTTTGCAGAGATTATTCCGGTTAGTGCATTAGAGGGTAATAATACAGATGATTTAGTACATTCTATTTTTAAATATCTTCCAGAAGGACCAATGTATTATGATGAGGATACTATCACAGACCAGCCGGAACGCCAGATTGTGGCAGAGCTTGTCAGAGAAAAGGCGCTTCGTCTGTTAAGTCAGGAGATTCCACATGGCATTGCTGTTGTGATTGAGCGTATGAAGACTCGAAAAAACGGCAATATTGTAGATATTGAGGCAGTAATTGTCTGTGAGAGAGAGTCACATAAACGTATTATCATTGGCAAGAAGGGTGCGATGATCAAAGAAATCGGTACACAGGCAAGAGTGGAGATGGAGAATCTTCTTGATATGAAGGTAAATCTGCGTCTGTGGGTAAAGGTTCGAAAAGATTGGAGAGATAGTGATATCCTACTGAAAAACTATGGTTATAATAAGAAAGAACTGTAAAGACAACGATGAGTGAACAAACAAAAGTGACAGGGATTGTCCTGTCAGTCTATCCTGTTGGAGAGAATGACAGACGGCTTACGATTCTTACAAAAGAGCGGGGGAAGATTCAGGTATTTGCCAGAGGAAGCCGCCGGCCAAAACACCCTTTGTTTGGGGTGACGCAGCCGCTTATTTATTGTGAGTTTATGGTCACAGATACGAGGAATTATACATACTTAAATTCTGCGGAGTGTAAAGACTATTTTTATTTCTTAAAAAAAGATTTAGAAGATATTTATTATAGTTCTTATTTTGCAGAAGTGGCAGAATATTTTACAATGGAAGGGCAGGACGAAAGAAATATACTGAATCTTTTGTTTGTTACTTTTCTTGCCATGAAAAAGAAGCTGATTTCTCTTTCTCTCATACGGAGAATCTATGAACTGAAAATATTGCAGTTTGCCGGATTTGGGCTGCAGTCTTTTCAATGTGTTCACTGCGGAAACGAGGAGCATCTTACAAGGATTTCTTTTGAAGAGGGCGGTATGCTCTGCAGCGGCTGTGCTGTAAAAGGACAGGGAAGAGAGGTGGAATCGGCAGTTCTTTATGTACTGCAGTATGTATCTTCGATTCCACTAAACCGTTTATATTCCTTTACTCTCAAAGAAAACATTGATAAAGAATTTGAGTGGATAGTAAAGCGGTATTTTGCAGTACAGGCTGGGCATAGGTTTAAATCTGCTGAAATGCTAGAGTGTGTTTGAAAAATCATTCCTGCAATCTGCGATATGAAGAATCACAAAGCAGATACCCGGTAATTCAATGACTGAGTTTTCTGAAGAGAATTCAGTCATTTTTTTGAAGAACTTTTTGCTGTCTGACAAAAAGGGCTTGCAATGGTGGAAAAGACAGGGTAGAATAAAAGGCGAAAATATATCGAATAAAGAAAAATGAGGTAAAAGTGTCATGGAAAAAACAATGGACAAGATTATTGCAGTTGCAAAAGCGAGAGGTTTTGTATACCCAGGCTCTGAAATTTATGGCGGTCTGGCTAATACTTGGGACTATGGAAATCTTGGCGTAGAATTAAAGAACAACGTAAAGAAAGCATGGTGGAAGAAGTTCATTCAGGAAAGTCCATATAACGTAGGTGTTGATTGTGCGATTCTGATGAACCCACAGACATGGGTAGCTTCCGGTCATCTTGGCAGTTTTTCTGATCCATTAATGGATTGTAAAGAATGTAAGGAAAGATTCCGTGCGGATAAGATTATCGAAGATTTTGCACAGGAGCATGAGATTGAGTTAGAATCTTCTGTAGATGGATGGTCTCAGGAGAAAATGAAGGCATTTATCGATGATAACAATGTGCCATGTCCAAGCTGTGGAAAGCATAACTTTACAGATATCAGACAGTTTAACCTGATGTTCAAGACTTTCCAGGGTGTTACAGAAGATGCAAAGAATACTGTTTATTTAAGACCAGAGACAGCACAGGGTATCTTTGTTAACTTTAAGAATGTTGCCCGTACTTCCCGTAAGAAGATTCCGTTTGGTATTGGACAGATTGGTAAGTCTTTCCGTAATGAGATCACACCAGGTAACTTTACTTTCCGTACAAGAGAGTTTGAGCAGATGGAATTAGAATTCTTCTGTAAGCCAGATACAGACTTAGAATGGTTTGCATACTGGAAGGATTTCTGTGTAAACTGGTTAAAAGACCTTGGATTAAAAGACGAAGAATTAAGAATTCGTGATCATGATAAAGAAGAGTTATCTTTCTACTCTAAAGCAACAAGTGATATCGAATTCTTATTCCCATTTGGATGGGGAGAATTATGGGGTATTGCTGACCGTACAGATTATGACCTTAACTGTCATCAGGAAGTATCCGGACAGGATCTTACTTATTTTGATGATGCAGAGAAGAAAAAGTATATCCCTTATGTTATCGAGCCATCATTAGGTGCAGACCGTGTAACATTAGCATTCTTATGTGCTGCATACGACGAAGAAGAGATTAAAGACGGCGAGACAAGAAATGTGATGCATTTCCACCCAGCAATCGCTCCAGTTAAAGTTGGTATTTTACCACTTTCTAAGAAGCTTAATGAGGGTGCTGAGAAGATTTATCATGAATTAAGCAAGATTTATAACTGCGAATTTGATGACAGAGGAAATATCGGTAAGAGATACCGCCGTCAGGACGAGATTGGTACTCCTTACTGTGTTACGTATGACTTTGATTCTGTAGAAGATGGTGCTGTTACTGTACGAGACCGTGATACCATGGAACAGGAAAGAATTAAAATTGAAGATTTGAAGGATTACTTTGCTGAGAAATTCAATTATTAGTAAAAAATTTACAAAATACTCAGCGGGATAACCGAATGCCAGCCCCCGCAAAAGCCCGAACAACATATTGCCAGCGGTTTTTGTGAGGGTTTTTTTGTTAGAAATTTTCGATTGAATTAATAAAATTAAGCGCAAATAAGGCTAATTGTTAAAAATATAGGAATTTGCTTTATAAACTCAAATTATTTTTGTCTAATTTCATGAAAGTGAGAAAAAACACAAAAATCACTTGCATTTTTAAACAAATCGGGGTATTTTATATTTAGCAATTGCGAAAAGTAAATAATTCAATCTCGATGAGAACAATGGCGTTCGCGAATCATAAGGATTCTCGGACGCTTTTTACATTTTTTGACCTTCGGGCAGGAATGGCAATTGTCGATGAAAAGGATAAACATGAAAGGATGTAATAATTATGAAAACAGATGTGAAGAAAATTTTTGGTTCCAATGTTTTTAATGACGCAGTAATGAAGGAAAGACTTCCAAAAGCTGCATATAAGAAGATGAAAGCTACAATTGAAGCAGGCGCAGAACTTGATCCTGAAGTAGCAGACATCGTTGCTCATGAGATGAAAGAATGGGCTCTTGAAAAAGGAGCAACACATTTCACTCACTGGTTCCAGCCATTAACTGGTATCACTGCTGAAAAGCATGATGCATTTATTGACCCACAGGGTGATGGAACAACATTACTTCGCTTCTCTGGTAAAGAGTTAATCAAAGGTGAGCCAGATGCTTCTTCTTTTCCATCCGGTGGATTAAGAGCAACATTTGAGGCAAGAGGATATACAGCATGGGATTGCACATCACCAGCATTTATCAAAGAAACACCACATTCTACTATTCTTTGCATTCCGACAGCATTCTGCTCTTACAAAGGTGAGGCACTTGATAAGAAGACTCCGCTTCTTCGTTCTATGCAGGCATTAGACGTACAGGCAATTCGTATCTTAAGATTATTTGGAAATAAGACAGCAAAACATGTAACAACATCTGTTGGAGCAGAGCAGGAATATTTCCTTGTTGATAAAGGAAACTTCTTAAAGAGAAAGGATTTAATCTTTACAGGAAGAACATTATTTGGTGCAATGCCTCCAAAAGGACAGGAAATGGATGATCATTACTTCGGTGTTATCCCAGAAAGAGTTCTTGGATTTATGGAGAAATTTAATGAAGAGTTATGGAAACTTGGCATTTCTGCTAAGACACAGCATAACGAAGTTGCTCCAGCACAGCATGAGATCGCTCCTATTTATGACCAGAACAACATTGCTACAGACCACAACCAGTTAGTAATGGAAACAGCACAGAGAGTTGCTGATGAGTTAGGTCTTAAATGTCTCTTACATGAGAAACCATTCGCAGGAATCAACGGTTCTGGTAAACATAACAACTGGTCTATGTGTACAGATGAGGGAGAGAACCTTTTAGATCCAGGTGAAACACCACATGAAAATATGCAGTTCTTATTATTCTTAGCTGCAATTCTTCGTGCAGTAGATGAACATGCAGACTTGCTTCGCCTTTCTGCTTCCACACCAGGTAATGACCACCGTTTAGGAGCAAACGAAGCACCTCCAGCAATCATCTCCGTATTTTTAGGAGAACAGTTAGAGGACGTAGTAGAACAATTCGTAGATAATGGAGAAGCAACAAGCTCCTTAGAGGGAGAAGAATACATTTCTGGTGTACATTCTCTTCCACATTTCCAGAAAGATGCTACAGACCGTAACAGAACATCACCATTCGCATTCACAGGTAACAAGTTTGAATTCCGTATGGTTGGTTCCACACAGTCTATCGCAGACCCTAACACAGTACTTAACACAATCGTTGCAGAAGTATTATGTGACATGGCAGACAAACTAGAGGCAGCAGAGGACTTACCAATGGCTCTCCATGACATGATCAAAGATACAATCGCAGCACATAAGAGAATCATTTTCAACGGTAACGGATATTCTGATGAATGGGTTGTTGAAGCAGAGAGAAGAGGACTTCCAAACATCAAATGTATGGTAGATGCTGTTCCTGCATTAGTAAAACCAGAAGCAGTTGAGATCTTTGAAAAACACGGTGTATATACAAAAGCCGAGATGGAATCCCGTGCAGAAGTTATGTACGAAACATATTCTAAGACAATCAACATTGAAGCACTTACTATGATTGACATGGCTAAGAAACAGATTGTCCCTGCAACAATCAAATACCAGACCAGCCTTGCAGAATCTGTTAATGCAATCAAAGCAGCAAGCAGCGCAGTAGATACTTCTGTACAGGAAGCATTAATGGCAGACATTTCTACAAACTTAAAAGATATGTATGCAGCACTTGCACACCTCGAAGAAGTAGCAGGCAAGGCAGAAGCTATGGAAGAAGGCGCAGAACAGGGTCACTACTACCATGACGTTGTATTTACAGCAATGGATGAGTTAAGAAAACCTGCAGATAAACTTGAAATGTTAGTAGCCAAATCTGCATGGCCATTCCCAAGCTATGGAGATTTAATCTTCGAAGTATAGGATAGAGAGACAGACTGGGTGTCGCTTTAGTTTTAGATTAAGATAAAAAGAGAGTTCTTATATACATTTTAGACTGCTGATTGGAGTAGGAAGCTGTTGCTCTATTGCAACAGAGGAATATGAATGAAGCAAAAACAGAACAGGAGTATGAATCACAACCATTGAAGAACTTCGCCATGCTTATGTTCGTCTTCAGAGAGACAACTTCATTGTCTTCTGAATTCGGACATAAGCATGACTCGTTCGTCAAATGTTGCAATTCATAGCTCCTGTTCTGTTTTTGCTTCAATATTCAGTTTGGCTTATCGCAATAGAGCAACAGCTACCTACACAACTATCAGCGGCTGATTTTCGTCCGTTTTATGCAAAGAGTTGTACACTTCCCCATTTTATGTTATTATTATCCTCGATTGTATACGCAATAATATGAAGGAGCGTTAGTAATGAATTACATTTCTTTAATAGAAGAGTTAAAAAAGAGGGGCAGTATACCAGGTCTTGATGCAATTCAGGGGTTGCTGGAAGAGTTAGGGCATCCAGAAGATGATTTAAAGATTGTACATATTGCCGGAACGAACGGAAAAGGTTCTGTTTTTGCATATCTTTCTTCTATATTAATGGCAGCAGGTTTTAAGGTGGGAAGATATATTTCCCCGACTATTTCCTGCTATGAGGAAAGATTCCAGATTAATGGAACGTATATTGCAAAGGATAAGTTAGAGAGGCTTTACGGTGTTGTAGAAGAAGCGATGCGAAAAGAGGAGGCGAAAATTGGATTAAGACCTACACTTTTTGAAGTGGAGACAGCGCTTTCTTTCTTATATTTTAAGGAGGAAAAGGTTGATTACGCCTTGGTGGAAGTTGGTATGGGAGGAAGGCTTGATGCCACGAATGTGATTAAGCATCCAGAACTTACTGTAATTTCTTCCATCAGCTATGATCACAAGGCAATTCTTGGAGATACGTTAGAGGAGATTGCCTGCCAGAAAGCAGGAATTATCAAAGAGAGTGCTCCTGTTGTTTTATCGGAGAATCCAGAAGAAGTCTGCAAGGTTGTAAAACACGAAGCAGCAGAGAAAAAGGTACATTGCATCGAAGTAAAGCCGCAAGATTATGAGATATTAGCGGAAACTCCATATGGAAGTACTTTTTTATGGAAGGAACAGCGTTATGAGACAAAGCTTCCGGGAAACCACCAGATTTCTAACGCTGTGACAGCCCTTACCGCATCAGAATATCTTTTTGAGAAAGATTATGAGAAGAATGAGGCAAGGAAGAAAATTCCAAAAGAACTAGATACCATGAACATAAAGGCGGCACAGCAAGGTGGTATTATAAGGACAATCTGGCCGGGAAGGCTTGAAGTGTTAAAAAAAGAACCTTTATTTTACAGAGATGGTGCACATAATCCAGATGGCGCACGCAAATTAGCGTCATTTTTGCAAAAACATTTTACAAATAAGAGAATCATTTATATAATGGGAGTGTTAAAGGATAAAGAATATACGAAAATACTCCAGTATCTTATGCCGATGGCAAAGAAAGTTTATGTATTTAGACCGAATAATGAACGGGGGCTTTCAGCAGAAATTTTAGCAAATACAATAAAAGAGAAAGCGGATGTTCCAGTTATGATTGAGCCAGACGTAAATACTGCGGTTTCTAAGGCATTGGAGGCTGCACAGCCGGAAGATATTCTGGTGGCCTGTGGTTCGCTCTCTTTTATGGAAGAAATGGAGGCTATACAGTAATGAAGATAGGAAAATACGAGTTTGACCTTTTACATAAAGGCTATATTATGGGAATTTTAAATGTAACACCCGATTCTTTTTCCGATGGCGGCAAATATCAGTCTGTTGATCTGGCGTTAAAACAGGCGGAGAGAATGATAGAGGAAGGTGCAGCAATTTTAGATATCGGTGGAGAATCTACAAGACCAGGCCATAAGAAGATTACAGACCAGGAAGAAATCGAAAGAGTTGTTCCGGTCATTGAAGCAGTAAAGAAGAATTTTGATATCGCGGTATCTCTTGATACTTACAAATACGAAGTTTCTAAAGCTGGAATTGCTGCCGGAGCAGATATGATTAACGATATCTGGGGATTGAAATGGGATGAGAGACTGGCTCCGTTACTTGCCAAAGAGGACGTTGCCTGTTGTCTGATGCACAACAGAGATAATCAGGAGTATACTAATTTTATTGAGGATTTCTGTTCTGATATGGAAGAGACACTGGCCATTGCGAAAAAGGCAGGAATCAGGGACGAAAGAATTGTTCTTGATCCAGGTGTTGGCTTTGGAAAAACATTTGAGCAGAACCTTTCTATTATGAAGCATATGGATGTATTTTCAAAATGGGGACTTCCTGTGTTACTTGGAACATCAAGAAAGTCTGTGATTGGTCTTGCGTTAAATCTTCCTGTTGATCAGCGAGAGGAAGGAACTGCGGCAACAACAGTACTTGGCCGTATGAAAGGGGCCTCTATTTTCCGTGTGCACGATGTAAAGACAAACTATAGAGAATTGAAGATGATTGAGGCAATTCTGGAGGCAGAGTAAGATGGATGAGATAAGAGTAAAGAATCTGGAAGTATTTTGCCATCACGGTGTATACAAGGAGGAAAATGTTCTCGGTCAGAAGTTTCTCGTCAATATTGTTTCAAAAGTAGACACAAGGGCTGCAGGAAAGACAGATGAACTTGAATTGTCAGTAAGCTACGGAGATATCTGCCGCTGTGTCAAAAAAGAAATGACAAAGCAGAACGACAAACTGTTAGAACGAGTTGCCGAACGCCTTGCAGAGTGTATTCTTTTGCAGTTTCCACTTATAAAAGAAGTGGAGATTGAAGTGAAAAAGCCGTGGGCACCTGTCTTAATGCATGTGGATTACACTTCTGTTAAGATTAAGAGAAGCTGGCATAAAGTATATATTGGTGTTGGTTCTAATCTTGGAGAGCGGGAAGAATATATGAAACTTGCAAAGGAGAAAGTGAGTGCTTTGCCGGATACAAAGAACTTCAAATCTGCTTCAATTATTGAGACAGAACCATACGGTTATACGGAGCAGGGCAAGTTTTTAAACACAGTATATTCGATTGAAACATTAGATACACCAGCAGAATTTCTTGACAAACTACATCAGATTGAAAATGAGGCAGAGCGAAAGAGAGAGATTCACTGGGGACCAAGAACATTAGATTTGGATATTCTTTTATATGATGATTTAGTGACAGAAGATGAGGAGATTACGATTCCTCATCCAGAACTGACAAAAAGGCTTTTTGTATTAGAGCCATTGTGTGAGTTGACTCCAAGAGGAATCCATCCGTTAGAGAGAAGAAGATATTCAGATATTTTAGAGGATTTAAAAGAAAAAGAGAAATAAAGGAAGCAGTAGTGGAATGGATAAAGAAATAAGAAAAGTAGATGATGTACGAGATGATATTACAAAAATAGATTACGAAATTGCAGAGTTATTTGAAAAAAGGATGGGATTTGCCGCAGAATTAGCGCTTTCTAAAAAGCAGGCGGGAGAATCCATTTATAATAAAAATAAAGAAGACGAAAAGTTATCAGATATTACAAAGAACCGATCCAATCCATTTGTCATAAAGGGATTAGAGGAAGTTTTTATTCAGATGATGTCCATAAGCCGCAAATATCAGTATCATATGGTTCACCAGAGAGACCGCTATATTGAGAATTATTTTACCGAAGTACCAGAGTTAGTCATGTTCCCAGATACAAGAATTGTTTATCCGGGAGTGCCAGGATCTTTTTCAGAGATGGCATGTGAAAAGTTCTTTGGAGCGGATGTAGATCATTATGCCGTTGTTAACTTTAAAGATGTTGCGATGGCATTGAATAACGGAGATGCCGATTACGGCGTACTTCCGATTGAGAACTCTTCTGCCGGAGATGTTACAGGTGTTTATGACATTTTACTGGAGAATGATGTCTGTATGGTAGGAGAAGTTTTTGTAAAAGTAGAACATTGTCTGCTAGGCTGTCCGGGAAGTAAGATTGAGGATTTAGAAGTTGTTCTTTCACATCCGCAGGGATTAATGCAGTGTGCTCCATATTTAGAAAACCTGGATGTCAAAAAGGTTAGTGTGGAAAATACAGCCATTGCTGCTGAGAGAGTAGCAAGAGAAAAAATAATGACACAGGGAGCCATTGCAAGCCGCAGAGCCGCAGAACTTTATGGTCTTGATATTTTAGATGCAGGTATCAACTTTGACAAAAATAATGTAACTCGTTTTGTAATCCTCTCTAAGAAGAGACAGTACACAGAGAATGCGAATAAGATCAGCATTTCTTTTTCTCTGCTTCATGAAAGCGGAACTCTTTATAATATATTATCTCATTTCTTATATAATGATTTAAACTTAAGCCATATTGAATCTGTTCCTCTGCCAGACCAGCAGTGGGAATACCGCTTCTATATTGATATCAACGGAAATTTGCATGATCCGGCAGTAAAAAATGCCCTGCAAGGTGTTCGTACAGAAGTAGCGGATTTTAAAATTTTAGGAAACTATTAAACGGTCTACAAAAGGAGTGTAGAGTACATGAGTGAAACAGTAAAAAATAAGCATGTGAAAAAGAAAAATTCGGCGGTTTTATTATTAAAGACAGTGATTACAGCGGTTCTTCTTTTCTTTACCTGGTATTTATGCAGTCACTTTATGGAATATCAGAAAAATGCAACAAATCAGGTAAATAAGTATCGAATTGATCAGGTCTGCCAGTTATCGGCAGGATCTGCTGTAAGCCAGAAGTTTGTTGCAAAACATACACATTTAAAAACGGTAAAAGTTTATTTTGGCAATGACTATTCTGGACAGGCAAGTGGAAAGGTTATTCTTAATATTATAGATTTAGAAACCGGAAAAAGCATACAGAGACTTACAAAAAATATCAGTGATATTGTAAATAATGATTATACAGAATTTAAGACAGATCTGCAGCTGACGAAAAAGAAAGAGTACAGCATTCAGCTTACAACAAGTGGAGCAGAATCCGGCAAGGAACCTCTTATTTTCCAGTGGACAACAAAGGAAACTGGTTTCCGTGGCAAGTTAAAGATTAATCAGGAAGAGCAGGGTAAGTATCTTGTATCTAAGCTCTATTATCCAGTAACAATATATCAGCAGTGGGCAGGTATCTGTATGATGATGGCACTTGTCCTTCTTCTTTTATGGTTTGCACTGCCGGCACCGGAGATGGTAAAGAAAGCACTTGGTCAGATTCTGTTTTTTGCAGCACCGTTATTTACATTCTGGTTTGTGGAAAGGTTTACTGACAATCCAATTTTTAGAATGCGTGCTGCAGAATTTTGGCTTAACATATTAGTTTATTATATGTTCTTTGGATTATTGTATCTGATTTTCAATTCCAGGAGAGTATCTGTAACAATAGGAAGTATTTTGTGGTGCATTATTGGAATTGCAAACTATTATGTTTTAAGTTTTAAAGGTGCACCGATCGTTCCTTCAGATATTATGTCCGCAAGGACAGCTGCGAATGTTGCAGAGAACTATACTTACAGCATTCAGCCGGTATTTGTATGGAATGTCTTATTCCTGCTGTTATATTTAGCCATAATGTGGCGCTGTCCGGTTCCTAAAAAAATGGGCTGGAAAAAGCGGGTAATTATGCTTATTGTTATCGGCCTGCTAGGTTCAGTGCTCGGACATTTTGTCGTAGAACAAAAAACATTAAAGAACTTTGGCATTAAGAATAACGTGTGGGATCAGAAAAAAGGGTATGCCAAGAATGGACTGTTCTTTGGTTTTGTTCTTAACATGAATTCTCTGGTGCAGGAAAAACCATCTGATTATTCTGTAGAGGCGGCCAAAGACATTGCCGAGAAATATGAAGAAAAGTTTGCGAATGAAGATTCCGATAAAAAGAAAAAAGGGCGGTTAGAAACTGCAGATGGTACGAAACCAAATGTAATCGGCATTATGAACGAGGCATTTTCTGATTTAAGTGTTATCAATGAATTTTCCACAAATGAAGATTATATGCCATTTATTCATAGTTTAAAGAAGAATACAATAAAAGGTTCTCTTTATATGTCTATCTTCGGTTCAGGAACTTGTAACTCCGAGTTTGAGTATTTAACTGGAAATAGCATGTCCTTCTTACAAAATGGTATTATTGCATACACACAGGTTGTAAAGGACAAACTTCCTAATATGACCTATCTGTTGAAAGAACAAGGATATAAAGGCAATCTGGCTTTACATCCTTACCTTGCTTCCGGTTGGAACCGTGTGCAGGTGTATGATTATATGGGATTTGATCATTTTTATTCAGAGACAGATTTTAAGAATCCGACAATGTATCGAAAATATATTTCTGATGAATCTGATTTTAAGAAGATAGAGGAGTTATACGAAAACCGTACTGAGAAAGATGAACCATTTTATCTTTTCAATGTTACGATGCAGAATCACGGTGGATTTGATAAGACGTACTCCAATTTCCATAATGATATACAGATTACAGATAATCATAAAAATGAGCAGGCAGAGCAGTATCTTTCCCTTGTAAAGAAGACAGATGATGCGTTTAAACAGCTTGTAGAGTATTTTTCAAAAGTAAAAGAACCGACAATCATCGTAATGTATGGTGATCATCAGCCGGCTGTACAGAGCAGCTTCTATGACAGCCTTTTTGGAAAGAGTGCAGGCAGTCTTACAAATGAAGAATTAATGAACAAATACAGAACACCATTTATTATCTGGGCAAACTATGATATTAAAGAGAAAACCATAGATAAAATGAGTGCGAACTATTTAAGTGCCTATGTGATGAACGAGGCAGGCTTAGAAACAAGCCCATACCAGAAGTTCTTATTAAAACTCCGCAAGAAGCTTCCTGTACTTACGGCAATGGGATGCTTTGATAAGAAGGGCAAATATTATGAATCTGCTTTAGAATCGCCTTATAGCGATATGGTAAAAGAGTATCAGATATTACAATATAATAATCTTATTGATACAAAACATACAGTGAATTCTTTCTTTTATCTTTCTGACGAACAGAAGAAATAAGAAAGCCGGAGAAGTGCCAGAGGCAAAAAGGAGGCAGCGATGGGAATAAGTCCGTATGCGGCAATTGTAATCGGTTCAAAAAATATGCTCATGAAAGTGTATGAGATTTCCGGTGGAAAGGGATTTCGTACAGTGGATGAGATACGTTATGAGTATGAACTTGGCAAAGAGGCCTATTTTACAAGAAAGATTACATTTGCGCAAATTGAAGAAATCTGTAATGTACTGATGGAATTTCAGCAGCGTATGAGGGAATATGCGATAACAGAATTCCGATGTTACGCGACAAGTGCGATTCGTAATGCAAAGAATCAGGTATCGGTTCTTAATCAGATTAAAATTCGCACAGGTGTGGATGTTATCATGCTCAGCAATTCGGAACTTCGTTTCCTTATGTATAAGGGAATTCAGGTATTAGATATTGATTTCAATAAAATCATTGAAAAAAATACTGCCATTTTAGATATTGGTTCCGGAAGTGTACAGGTATCCCTGTTTGATAAACAGGCACTTTATATGACGCAGAATTTAGATATCGGTACAGTAAAAGTGAGGGGATTTTTAGAATCTGTTGAGAATAACGTACTCGATTATATTTCTGTATTAGAAGAATATATTCAGTATGAATTTGATATGTTTAAAAGTGGCTATCTGAAAGATAAAGATATTAAAAATGTAATCGCCATCGGAGACGAGATAAAAAATATCAATCGCCTGATTCCGGAACTGCATCTTACCGATACGATGAGCTATGAGCAGATTTTATACATTTACAAAAAGATTAAAAAGGCATCCTATCAGGATATTGCCTTAAAATACGGACTTTCCATTGAGGATGCCAGAATGGTTCTTCCATCGGTACTTATTTATAAGACATTCTTAGAACGTTCTAAAGCAGATACCGTTTATATATGTGCGACGAATCTTTGTGATGGAAGCGTGGTGGATTACGCACAGGAAACAAAGAAGATAAAACTAAGCCATGATTTTTATCAGGATATTGTAGCTTCTGCAAAGTATATCGGAAAAAGATACCGTTATAGTAAAGTACATGCACAATATATTACAGATTTAGCGTTAGAGATTTTTGATAAGACGAAAAAGTTCCACGGACTTACACAACGGGACCGCCTTATTCTTGAAATATCTGCGATTCTTCATGATATTGGAAAATATGTTAACTTAAATGATCCAGGTAAGAATGGCTACCAGTTAATCATGTCCACTGAGATTATGGGCTTATCTCACAGAGAGAGAGAGGAAGTTGCTAATATTGTACTTTACAATACACAGGAACTTCCAGATACTGACGAGTTAGATACTGCATTCTGGAGAGAAGAATATCTTCGGATTGCCAAGTTATCTTCTATTCTAAGGCTTGCAAATGCATTAGACAGAGGACATAAACAAAAACTTGAGAAATGTTCTATGGCAAGAAAAGGAAAGGAATTGATTATTTCCCTTGAAACAAATCAGGATATTACATTAGAGATTACCCGCTTTTCCAAGAAAGCAGAAACCTTTAGTGAATTTACTGGAATCACACCAGTATTAAAGCAAAAAAGAGCATTGTAGGGGAGGATAGAAGATGGACAAAAGTATATTTGACAGACCGGAGAATTTTACAAACCGTGAATTGAGTTGGTTAGAGTTTAACCAGAGAATTCTTGGAGAGGCAAGAGATCGCAAAAATCCATTATTTGAGCGAATGAAGTTTTTAAGTATCACTGCCTCGAATTTAGATGAATTTTTTATGGTGCGTATCGCTTCTTTAAAAGATATGGTCAATGCAGGGTATAAGAAGAAGGATATTGCAGGAATGACCCCGCAGGAACAACTTGGTGCATTGAATGAGAAAACCCATGCATTTTGCGAAAAACAGTATACGACCTATAATCGTTCTCTTCTTCCTAAACTTTCTGAAGCGGGGTTAGAAATTGTAACTTTTAACAGCCTTTCTGAAAAAGAAGAGGAGTTTTTAGAAGAATATTTCCATAAGAATGTATATCCGGTACTGACTCCGATGGCGATTGATTCTTCAAGACCGTTTCCGCTGATTCAGAATAAGACATTGAATATTGCTGCTTTGATAAAAAGCCGGGGCGAAGATAAAAAAGAAAAGAAAGACTACGATATTGCGACAGTACAGGTACCTTCTGTACTTCCAAGAGTGATTGTGCTTCCGCAAAAGGATGGAGGAAAAAGAAAATGCCGTGTTATTCTTCTTGAGAATGTCATTGAACATTACTTAGATGTTTTGTTTTTAAATCATGAGATTATCTGTTCTGCTCCATACCGTATTATGAGAAATGCAGATTTATCCATTGATGAAGATGATGCAGAAGATTTATTAAAAGAAATTGAAAAGTCTTTAAAAATGCGTCAGTGGGGCGAAGTCATCAAGTTTGAGTATGAAGAGCGGATGGATAGCCGTCTGGAGAAGTATTTAAAGAAGCAGTTTAAAGTGCATCCATGCGACATGTATGCTTTCAATGGCCCGCTTGACCTTACGTTCCTTATGAAATGTTATGGTATTGAAGGGTTCTCTGATTTAAAAGAAAAACCATATACTCCGCAGAAAAATAAAAAGCTTCGTGCAGATAAAAATATATTTACCCAGATCCGAAAGGGCGATGTGTTACTGCATCATCCATATGAAAGCTTCGATCCGATTGTGGCATTTATCAGGCAGGCAGCAGAAGATAAAGACGTGCTTGCAATCAAGCAGACTCTTTACCGTGTCAGTGGGCATTCCCCGATTATCGCTGCATTGGCACAGGCAGCAGAAAATGGAAAGCAGGTAACTGTATTGGTAGAGTTAAAGGCACGATTTGATGAGGAGAATAACATTAACTGGGCAAGAAAGTTAGAAAAGGCAGGCTGTCACGTTATTTATGGTTTGGTTGGTCTGAAAACACACTGTAAGATTGCACTGGTAGTGCGGAAAGAAGCGGATGGTATCCGCCGCTATGTGCATCTTGGAACAGGAAACTATAATGATTCCACTGCAAAGCTTTACACAGATACCGGTATGTTTACTTGCCGCGATGTTGTCGGAGAAGATGCTACAGCCGTATTTAATATGTTAAGTGGTTATTCCGAACCGGCAAACTGGAACCGTCTTATTGTAGCACCAATCTGGATGAAAAAGCGTTTTCTTGAGATGATTCACAGAGAGACGAAAAACGCAAAAGAAGGCAAACCGGCAAAAATTATCGCCAAATGCAATTCTCTTTGTGATAGAAAGATTATCCTTGCCTTATACGAAGCTTCCTGTGCAGGTGTACAGGTTGATTTGATTGTTCGTGGAATCTGCTGTCTTGTAGCGGGCAAACCGGGAGTCAGTGAAAATATCCGGGTACGTTCTATTGTGGGAACTTTCTTAGAGCATGCAAGAATTTTCTATTTCTATAATGACGGACATGAAGAAATTTATATGGGAAGTGCGGACTGGATGCCTAGAAATCTTGACCGCCGTGTAGAGATTGTTTTCCCAGTTGAAGAGGAAGAATTAAAAGAAAAAGCAAAACATATTTTGGATGTTCAGCTTAGTGACACATTAAAAGCGCACAGGCTTTTAGAAGATGGCACATATCAGAAAGTGGACAGAAGGGGAAAAGAGGCAATTGAGGCACAGAAGACTTTTTGCGAGGAAGCGATTGCTGCAGCAAATGAATCAAAAAAGAAAGTACCCAAAAAGAGAACCTTTGACCCTCGGTTTTCACCGCAGGAGGAGTAATGAAAAGATATAAAGTAATAGTGTTATTATTATGCCTTACCCTGTTTGCGGGAATACTTGCAGGGTGCGGCTCCCATAAAAAGAAAGAAAAATCCGAAGAAAGTACATCTACCTCAAAGGATTCAGGAGAATTAGATGATATTACTTTAGAGGGGATGGTTTCTGATGCTCTTTCAAGTATGACCTTAAAAGAAAAAATAGGGCAGATGTTCATTGTCTGTACCGATTCACTTGATTTTGATGCGGAGACAGAAGTAACAAAGAAGATGCAGCAGAAATTAGAAGAGTATAAACCTGGTGGTGTTATCTTTTTTTCCTATAATCTTAAAGACCGTGAGCAGGTAAAAAGTATGATTGCTGACATTCAGAAAAGTAATGATATTCCATTGTTTATTTCGGTTGATGAGGAAGGCGGCTCCGTAGCAAGAATTGCAAACTCAAAAAATATGCAGACAACTAAGTTCCCTGCCATGTCTGAGATTGGTAAGAGTGGGGACAGTAAAAAAGCCTGCGAAGTAGGAGAGACAATCGGAAAAGAAATCAGGGAACTTGGATTTAACCTTGACTTTGCACCGGTAGCAGACGTGAATACAAATGCAGAAAATACGGAAATCGGAAATAGAAGTTTTAGTTCTGATGCCAAAACCGTAGCAGGAATGGTATCTCAGGAAGTGAAAGGCCTGCAGTCTCAGGGCGTAAGTTCTACTTTGAAGCATTTTCCAGGACAGGGACAGTGTGGAGAGGATACACACAAAGGGTATGTAGATCTAAATGCAACAATTGACCGCCTCCGTGAAGTAGAATTCCTTCCGTTTGAATCTGGAATTGCAGCGGGAGCGGATATGGTAATGATGTCCCATGTTGCTGTGAGCCAGGTAACAGGAAAGGAAACCCCGGCTTCTCTTACAAAACTTATGGTAACAGATATTTTAAGAGAAGAATTACAATTTAATAATGTTATTATTACAGATGCTATGAATATGAAAGTTATCACAAAGTTCTATGACGCAGATCAGGCGGCGGTAATGGCAGTTCAGGCTGGAAATGACATGATTTTAATGCCGGATAATTTTGAACAGGCATTTGAAGGTGTATTAGAAGCAGTGAAAGACGGCACGATTTCTGAGAGTAAGATTAATGAGGCGGTAAGCCGGATTCTTTCCGTAAAAATCCGCAGAGGAATCCTTCCAACAGATTCGAAACTATTTCGTCATAATGCAGGAAAATAATCTGTAAAATTCATAAAAAATACTATATAAAATACACATAAAATTTGTGAATGGTTCTGAAATCTGAGAAATGGCTTGTACGGACACTTATTTTATGTTAGTATACAATCGTTTCAATTATATTCACTAATGAAATTATGGAGGAAGAAAATGGCGTTTGATATGGAAGAACAGTTTTCTGAAGAGTGTGTGGATTCTGGAATTCACGAAGAATGCGGAGTGTTTGGAGCATATGATTTCGACGGAAATGACATTGCTTCAACAGTGTATTATGGGTTGTTTGCTCTGCAGCACAGAGGACAGGAAAGCTGTGGTATTGCAGTTTCGGATACCAACGGCCCGAAAAAGAACATTCAGGTTCATAAAGGAATGGGCCTTGTCAACGAAGTGTTTAGCAGTGAAAACCTTGAGAAATTAAAGGGAAATATCAGTGTGGGTCATGTCCGGTATTCAACTGCAGGTTCTAGTACCAGAGAGAATGCACAGCCGTTAGTACTGAATTATTATAAAGGTACGCTGGCTCTTGCACATAATGGTAATCTGGTAAATGCATTAGAACTTCGCGAGGAACTTGAAAAGACAGGCGCTATTTTCCAGACAACGATTGATTCTGAGGTAATCGCTTACCATGTTGCCAAAGAGAGAATTTCTTCCGCAACAGCAGAAGAAGCGGTACTTGCAGCAATGCGTAAGTTAAAGGGAGCCTATTCTCTTATCGTAATGAGTCCGAGAAAGCTGATTGGGGCAAGAGATCCATTTGGTTTCAGACCTCTTTGTATCGGCAAGAGAGACAATACATATTTCCTTACATCTGAGACGTGTGCCTTAGATACAGTAGGGGCAGAATTTGTAAGAGATGTAGAACCAGGAGAAGTTGTTACCCTAACACCGAGTGGAATTGTATCAAATAGGGAACTTTGCTTCAAAGATTCTTCTAAGCAGGCAAGATGTATTTTTGAATATATCTATTTTGCAAGACCGGATGCAGTCATTGACGGGGTTGGTGTTTATGCCAGCCGTATTAAGGCAGGAAGATTCCTTGCTATGGATTCACCGGTAGAAGCAGATATGGTTGTTGGTGTTCCTGAATCAGGTAATCCGGCAGCACAGGGATATGCTATGGAATCTGGTATTCCTTACGGAACAGCTTTCATTAAAAATTCTTATGTTGGAAGAACGTTTATCAAGCCAAAGCAGAGCATGCGTGAGAGCAGTGTACAGGTAAAGCTTAATGTGTTAAAAGATGCTGTAAAGGGTAAGAGAATTGTTATGATTGACGATTCTATCGTTCGAGGAACAACTTGTCATCGTATTGTTCGTATGTTAAAGGATGCCGGAGCAAAAGAAGTTCATGTAAGAATCAGTTCTCCTCCATTTTTACACCCTTGTTATTTTGGAACGGATATTCCTTCCGAAGATCAGTTGATTGCCTATGGTAAGACTTTAGATGAGATTCGTGACAGCATTGAGGCAGATACATTAGCTTATCTTGGAATGGAACGTTTAAAAGAACTTAACAACGGACTTCCATACTGTGATGCATGTTTCAGCGGTAACTATCCGATTGAACCGCCAACACAGGATATCCGTGGAGAACAGGGATAAATTAACTAATAGAAAATCAAGTGGCAATTATAAAAAATCAGGAAAGGAAAAGCTATTTAGATGCAAATCATCTAGCATATACACATTTGTATATGTTTTTAGTAGCAGGTATAAACAATGTACGACAAATATCAGAGTCCTCTCTCAGAAAGATATGCAAGTAAAGAGATGCAGTATATCTTTTCTCCAGACAAGAAGTTTAAGACATGGAGAAAGCTTTGGATCGCATTAGCAGAGACAGAATATGAGTTAGGTCTTGACAGTGTGACAAAGGAACAGATTGAGGAGTTAAAGGCCCATGCCGATGACATTAATTTTGATGTGGCAAAAGCAAGAGAGAAAGAAGTACGTCACGATGTTATGTCCCATGTATATGCATATGGTGTACAGTGTCCAAATGCAAAGGGAATCATCCATCTTGGAGCAACATCCTGCTATGTAGGTGATAATACAGATATTATCATTATGACAGAGGCTCTCAAGTTAGTAAGAAGCAAGCTGATTAATGTCATTGCAGAGCTTTCTGCATTTGCTATGAAGTACAAAGACCTCCCTACACTGGCTTTCACACATTTCCAGCCAGCGCAGCCAACGACCGTTGGAAAGAGAGCTACATTATGGTTACATGATCTTATGCTTGATTTAGAAGACTTAGAATATGTTATCAGCACAATGAAGTTGTTAGGCTCTAAAGGAACAACGGGAACTCAGGCAAGTTTCTTAGAGTTATTCAACGGAGATCATGAGACAATCCGTAAGATTGATGGAAAGATTGCAGAGAAGATGGGATTTGATGCATGTTATCCAGTTTCCGGACAGACATATTCCCGTAAGATTGACAGCCGTGTACTTAATGTACTTTCTGGAATTGCACAGTCTGCTCATAAATTCTCTAATGATATTCGTCTTTTACAGCATTTAAAAGAAATTGAAGAACCATTCGAGAAACATCAGATTGGTTCCTCTGCAATGGCTTATAAGAGAAATCCTATGAGAAGTGAGAGAATTGCCTCTTTAGCAGATTATGTAATGTCTGATGCGATGAATCCGGCATTCGTAGCATCTACACAGTGGTTTGAGAGAACATTAGATGACTCTGCTAACAAGCGTCTTTCTGTACCAGAAGGTTTTCTTGCGATTGATGGTATCCTTGACTTATATCTGAATGTCGTAGATGGTCTTGTAGTATATCCAAAGGTAATTGAAGCACATCTTATGAGAGAACTTCCATTTATGGCAACAGAAAATATCATGATGGATGCAGTAAAAGCTGGTGGAGACCGTCAGGAACTTCACGAAAGAATTCGTCAGCACTCTATGGCAGCAGGTCGTGTTGTAAAAGAAGAAGGTAAAGAGAATGATCTTCTTGAAAGAATCGCAGCAGATTCAGCATTTGGAATGACAATGGAACAGCTTCAGGCCATCATGAAACCAGAAAACTTTGTTGGAAGATCTCCAGAGCAGACAGTAGAGTTCATTACAGAATACGTTCAGCCTGTTCTTGACGAGAATAAAGACATTCTTGGAATGAAAGCAGAGATTAATGTATAAAAATACAGAAACTTCGGATTGACATGCTAGAAAGAAATCCGTATAATACTAAGGGTTATCGGCAACGATAACCCTTAAGTTATGTAATTTATAAAAACAGGAGAAAGAATAACCCTTAAAGTTTGGAAAGGTGGTTGTCAGTTGAGTAGCAAAGATACAAAAGAAACGAATGTACTTGCCCAGGCTTCAATATTGATGGTGGCAGGTATCGTGACAAGGATTATCGGTGTATTATATCGAAGTCCGGTTACAAGTATTATAGGTGATGAAGGTAATGGATATTATAGTATTGCTGTGAATATTTATACGATGATATTATTGATATCTTCCTATAGTATTCCTATGGCAGTTTCCAAGGTGGTTTCGGCCAAGATGGCGGTACATCAGTATAAGATTGCACATAAGGTATTTAAATGTGCACTTATATATGTTCTGGTAATAGGTGGGATTGCCAGCCTTATTACTTTTTTTGGAGCCTCTGTATTAATTCCTTCGAATCAGCCTAAGGCGATTCCTGTACTTCGTATTTTAGCTCCAACTATCTTTTTCTCCGGATTTTTAGGGGTATTCCGTGGATATTTTCAGGCACACAGGACAATGATTCCGACTTCGCTTTCTCAGATTGTAGAGCAGGTGGCTAACGCAGTCATTAGTATCGGGGCTGCCGTATTCTTTATTCATGCATTTGCAGGTGGGGATGCCGATAAGATTCCAGTATTTGGTGCGATGGGAAGTGCCGCAGGTATTGGGGCAGGTGTTATAACCGGTCTCTTATTTATGTTGTTTATTTACTCCTGTAATAAAAAATATTTTAAAAAAGAAATTCAAAAAGATGATACGGGTGTTGACAGTTCCTATAAAGATATCTTTAGGATTATCTTTATGATGGTAACACCGGTAATTTTAAGCACGTTTGTCTACAATATCAGTACGGTAGTTGACCAGACTTTATTTATGGATATTATGGGATTTAAAAGAATGGCTTCTGAAACAGCGGCCTCTTTATATGGCGTGTTCTCCGGAAAATACTGGGTGCTCATCAACGTGCCGATCGCGCTTGCAAATTCTATGTCTACTGCTATGATTCCTGCAATTTCCGGCAGTTATGAGTTGAAAGACTATAAAAAATGCAGGGGGCATGTAAGGCAGGCAATTCATTTTACAATGGTTATTAGTATTCCTGCTGCAATTGGAATGGGGGCGCTTGCCTATCCAATTATGGAAGTGCTGTTCCCACAAAAAGCAACGATTGATCTGGCAGTAAGTATTTTACGCACTGGCTGCATCAGTATTATATTTTATGCACTGTCTACAGTAAGTAATGGAGTATTGCAGGGAATTGGAAAGGTAAATATTCCGCTTCGTAACGCAGCGGTTTCCCTTGTCCTTCATGTTGTTCTGCTTACACCGTTGTTGTATTTTACAAACCTGAATTTATATGCGCTTGTATTTGCTACGATGTTCTATGCTTTCCTTATGTGTCTGCTGAATAATTTGAGTGTACGCAAGTATTTAGGATATCATCAGGAAATGAAACGAACATTTATGATTCCATTACTTTCTTCTGTAATTATGGGAATACTCTGCTATGTATTTTATCAGGGAATCTACTTGATCTTATCAGGAATATTCGGAAGTTTTATTCATTTAAGAATTCTTGTATTTATATGCTTGATGATTTCAGTAGGCTTTGCGGTTATCGTATATTTCGTTCTGGTACTTAAGTTAAAGGGAATTACAGAGGCAGAACTTCGTAACTTCCCGAAAGGAAATATGCTTGTCAGAATGGCAAAGAAAAGTAAGTTATTGTAATTATTCTTTACTTATAAAGCAAAGTAAGTTATAATTAGTGTGTTTGGGTGATGGGACAAACCACATCCATAAAAATAGTAAGTTTTTAAAGCTGGGAGGAATGAGCTAATGGTAAAAGCAATCGTAGGCGCAAACTGGGGAGATGAAGGTAAGGGTAAGATTACTGATATGCTCGCACAGGATTCTGATATTATTATCCGTTTTCAGGGTGGTGCCAATGCAGGCCATACAATTATAAATGATTATGGAAAGTTTGCACTCCATACATTACCATCAGGTATTTTCTATGGACATACAACAAGTATTATCGGTAACGGAGTAGCACTGAATATTCCTATTCTTTTTAATGAGTTAAAAGAGATAACTTCTAAGGGGGTTCCTGCACCAAAGATTTTAATTTCTGATCGTGCACAGATTGTTATGCCTTATCATATTCTTTTTGATGAATATGAAGAGGAGCGTCTGGCAGGTAAATCTTTTGGTTCTACTAAGTCTGGTATCGCACCTTTCTATTCTGATAAGTATGCGAAGGTTGGTTTCCAGGTTAATGAATTATTTGAAGAAGAGGCAGTACTTCGAGAAAAGATTGAGCGTGTTATCGTACAGAAAAATATCTTATTAGAGCATCTTTATCACAAACCATTAATTGATGCAGACGAACTGTATAACACATTAATGGAATACAAAGAGATGGTTGCTCCTTATGTATGTAACGTATCTGCGTACTTAGATAAGGCAATCAAAGAAGGTAAAAATATTTTATTAGAGGGTCAGTTAGGAACATTAAAGGATCCAGATCACGGAATTTATCCAATGGTAACATCTTCTTCTACATTAGCAGCATATGGTGCGATCGGAGCAGGTATTCCTCCATATGAGATTAAGAAAGTTGTTACAGTATGTAAGGCATACAGTAGTGCAGTAGGTGCTGGAGCATTTGTAAGTGAAATCTTCGGTGATGAGGCACAGGAACTTCGTGTCCGCGGTGGTGACGGCGGAGAATTTGGAGCAACAACAGGACGTCCAAGAAGAATGGGTTGGTTTGATTGTGTTGCATCTAAATACGGATGCCGTCTTCAGGGAACAACAGATGTTGCTTTCACTGTAGTAGATGTACTTGGATACCTTGACGAGATTCCTGTATGTACAGGCTACGAAATTGATGGTAAGGTGACAACAGAATTCCCTGTAACAAATCAGTTAGAGAAGGCAAAACCTGTATTAGAAGTACTTCCAGGATGGAAATGTGACATTCGTGGAATTAAGAAGTACGAAGATTTACCAGAGAACTGCCGTAAATATATCGAGTTTGTAGAAGAACATATTGGATATCCTATTACTATGGTTTCTAACGGTCCGGGAAGAGATGATATCATCTACCGCGGATTTGAGAAATAATTAAATAAATATACTCTTAGGAATCTTTCTAGAGTGTGTTTGAAAAATGTTTTCTGTAAGATGTGCAGATTGCAGGAATGATTTCCCAAACACGCTCTAGGTTTGCTTTTTGACTGGGAGAATTTTTCGTACTAAAGCAGGAACAGAAAGATTCTAAAAGTATATAGGATACCAAAGGAGGTAATTCATGAAAATCCTGACAATTGCAATTCCAAGTTACAATTCTATGGATTATATGAGAAACTGTATTGAAAGTCTTCTTCCAGGTGGGGAAGATGTAGAGATATTGATTGTTGATGATGGTTCAAAAGATGAGACTCCTGCAATCGCAGATGAATATGAGGCGAAATATCCGGGTATTATTCGTGCGATTCATCAGGAAAACGGTGGACATGGAGAGGCAGTGAATGCCGGACTCCGTAATGCAACCGGATTCTTTTATAAAGTAGTAGACAGTGATGACTGGGTAGACGCAGAAGCTTACCAGAAGATACTTGCCTTTTTAAAAGAGGCAGTGAAAGAAGAAGAGCCTCTTGACATGCTGCTTTCAAACTATGTTTACGAGAAGGTTGGAGCAAAGCATAAAAAGGTTATCCAGTATCATTCTATTCTGCCGGAGAATCGTTACTTTGGATGGGAAGAGATTGGACATTTCCATGCCAGCCAGAATATTTTGATGCATTCGGTGATTTACCGTACAGAGCTGCTTCGGAGTTTTCAGTTTGAATTACCAAAACACACATTTTATGTAGATAACATTTTTGTATACTGGCCATTGCCATACGTTAAGAAGATGTATTATCTTGACGTAGATTTTTATCGGTATTTTATTGGGCGTGATGACCAGTCTGTCAATGAAAAGGTAATGATTTCAAGAATTGACCAGCAGATTCGTGTGAATAAGATTATGATTGACCTTTATGCAAAGCATGAGAGCATGCTTTCCTGTCCACAGCTTAAAGAATATATGCTTCATTATCTTGAGACGATTCAGATGGTAACCTCTGTGCTTCTTATGAAGATGAATACATCAGAATCAGAGGCGATGCGAGATGATTTATGGCATTATCTTGAAGAGAAATCTCCAGATGCTTATAAAATATTAAAAAGCTCTGTTCTTGGAAAGTTTACTAAGTCCCACAATAAGCTGAGTCATAAACTCACGATGGGAGGATATAAGATTGCACAGAAATGGATTGGATTCAACTAAGAAGTCTTATAAAAATGATATTTTGCTGATTCTGTTTTTTCTGATTATTGGTATTGGTGCCTTTGCTTTTATGCAGCTTCAGGGAAAGAGAGGAGCAGAGGTAAAAGTCAGTGTTAATAATAAGGAATATGGAACATACTCTTTAGATAAAAACCAGACTGTTACAATCGGCGAAGATGACTGGGAAAATATTCTTATCATAAAGGATGGGAAAGCCAGTATGGCAAAAGCAGACTGTCCAGATAAGATTTGTGTCAATCATGCAGCGATTAGTAAAAAGGGAGAGACCATTGTCTGTCTTCCTCATAAAGTGGTTGTAGAAGTCGTTGATAAGAATGGAACACAGGATGGGAATCAGATAGATATTATCAGTAAATAACATCAGTTGATATAATTTATTATTTAACAATAATAGATTGGATTGCATACAATATTGTTCTATTTTAAATACAGTATTGTAAAACTACACAAAAAAATTGCAAATAATTGCATAATAGCGAAGTTTTTTTATATAAAATATGGGAAATGGCGAAGTTGCTAATCGTTAAGAAAATGACGATTCTTGATTTCGCCCTTTTTTTCTTATATTATTATTAATGATTTTATATCAAATATTGAAATGCTTTCGTAAGAATTTATGTGAGACTTACAAAAATATGCATGCACTATTTGATTTAAAAAATTTTAGAAAGAAGGTAAAAAAATGGGACTACTAACATTTAAAGGTGGCCTTCATCCGTATGATGGTAAAGAGTTAAGTAAGGACAAACCAATTACTGAATATTTACCACAGGGAGAGCTGGTATACCCTTTAAGTCAGCACATTGGTGCTCCTGCCGTTGCCTGTGTAAAGAAAGGTGACAGAGTTTTAGTCGGTCAGAAAATCGCGGAGGCTGGAGGATTTGTTTCTGCCAACATCTATAGCTCTGTTTCTGGAACGGTAAAAAAGATTGAACCAAGAATGACAGTTTCTGGTAACAAAGTGAACTCCATTATTGTAGAGAATGACGGAGAGTACGAAACTGTTTCCTTCCAACCAGTAACAGAAAAGACAAATGAAGCAATCATCAATGCAGTAAAAGAAGCAGGTATCGTCGGACTCGGTGGTGCCGGATTCCCTACGCATGTAAAGCTTTCCCCAAAGGAACCGGAAAAAATTGATACAATTATTATCAACGCAGCAGAATGTGAGCCATACATCACTGCCGATTATCGTTGTATGATGGAGATTCCGGAACAGCTTATTTCTGGTCTTAATATTATGCTTTCCTTATTCCCTAAAGCTAAGGGTGTAATCGGAATCGAAGATAATAAGCCAGAGGCGATTGCAAAGTTGACAGAAATGTGTAAAAATGAGAGCCGTATTGAAGTAGCTGCATTAAAGACAAAGTATCCACAGGGTGCAGAGCGTTCTTTAATATTTGCAGTAACAGGTCGTGCCATTAATTCTTCCATGCTTCCAGCCGATGCCGGATGTATTGTAGATAACGTGGCAACTGCGATTGCGATTCATGAGGCAATTACACTTGGAAAACCCCTCTTTGAGAGAGTAGTAACTGTAACAGGAGATGCGATTAAGAATCCTGGAAACTTTAAAGTAAAGAACGGAACAAATGCTGCAGAATTAGTAGAAGCAGCAGGCGGATTTAAGTCTCAGCCAGAAAAAGTAATCTCTGGCGGGCCTATGATGGGTATGGCTTTATCTACATTAGATGTTCCTTGTGCAAAGACATTCTCTTCTCTTTTATGTTTCACAAAAGATGAAGTGGCTGCTTGTGAGCCAAGTAACTGTATCCGTTGCGGGCGTTGTATTTCCGTATGTCCTGCCGGCCTGATGCCTACAAAGCTTTCCGAAATCGCAGACCACGGAGATTTCGCATTATTTGATGAACTCAATGGATGTGAATGTGTGGAATGTGGATGCTGTTCTTACATCTGCCCGGCAAAGAGAAGATTAACCCAGTCTATGAAGACAGGTCGTCGTGAGGCGATGGCTCTTCGCAGAAAGAAGAAATAAACATAAGGAGAGGTGAAAAAATGAACGAACAATTATATAACGTATCAGCCAATCCTCATGTAAGGGATAAGGCTTCTACACATAGCATTATGCTTGACGTAATTATCGCTCTTCTTCCAGCAACATTATTTGGTTTCTGGAACTTCGGAGTAAAGGCAATCATCAATACAGTAATCTGTGTTGCTGTCTGTGTTCTTGCAGAATATGTATGGCAGCGCTGCATGCACCAGAAGATTACAATTAAAGACTGCAGTGCAGCACTTACTGGTTTATTATTAGCATTAAACCTTCCGCCAGAAGTACCATTCTGGATTCCTGTTATCGGTGGTTTATTCGCAATCATCGTTGTAAAACAGCTTTTTGGTGGTTTAGGCCAGAACTTTATGAACCCTGCGCTTGGAGCACGTTGCTTCTTATTAATTTCTTTTGCAGGAATTATGACCAACTTCTCCTATAATGGATTTGGTGGAAGTTTTGATGCGACAACAAGTGCCACACCTCTTGCTGCATTAAAAGCAGGAGAAGTCGTAAACTTAAAGGCTATGTTCCTTGGTAATACTGCTGGTACAATTGGTGAGACATCTGCACTCTTACTGCTTGTCGGTGGTGTATATTTAATTGCAAAGAAAATCATTAGCTGGAGAATTCCAGTATGTTATATTGTTACACTTGGTCTTTTTGTTCTCCTTTTCGGTGGACATGGATTTGATATGACATATCTTGCAGAACAGTTATGTGGTGGTGGATTAATGCTTGGTGCGTTCTTCATGGCTACAGATTACGTTACATCTCCAATTACACCAAAGGGACAGATTGTATTTGGTATCTTACTTGGTATCCTGACAGGAATCTTCCGTTTATTCGGTGGTTCCGCAGAGGGAGTTTCCTATGCGATTATCTTCTGTAACCTGTTAGTACCATTAATTGAAAGAGTTACAACTCCTACCGCATTTGGAAAAGGAGGTAAGAAATAATGAATTCTTTAGTAAAAGATGCTTTAAAGCTTGTTATTATTACTGTTGTTGCAGGTCTTGTCCTTGGTGCAGTATACGGAATCACAAAGAAACCTATTGCTGATCAGGAAGCAAAGGCACAGATGGAAGCATACAAGGCTGTATTTCCAAAGGCAAGTGATTTCAAAGATGTTGACGGATTCTCCGAGGAAGCAGCTTCTAAAGTGATTGCTTCTTATAAGAATACTGTTGATGGACATGAGAGCGATGTTATCTCTTCTGCAGTAGAGGCAGTAGATGCTTCTGGCAAAGCACTTGGTTACATTTTCAATATCACAACTTCTAAAGGATACGGTGGAGACATTCAGCTTACCGTTGGTATTCAGTCTGACGGAACAGTAAGCGGATATTCCGTACTCTCTATCAGTGAGACAGCAGGTCTTGGTATGAAAGCCAAAGATGACCCAAGCTGGGGCAAACAGTTTGCCGGTAAGAAAGCAGATGCTTTCTCTGTTGTAAAAGATGGTTCCGGTTCTGGAGATGACGCAAAGATTGATGCCATTTCCGGTGCAACAATCACAAGTAAAGCAGTTACAGGTGCTATGAATAGCTGTCTTGCTTATTTCCAGTCATTAGAAGGAGGTAACTAAGATGAAAAATAATAGTGCTTTAGAAAGACTTTATAATGGTATTATCAAAGAGAACCCTACCTTAGTTCTTATCTTGGGTATGTGTCCTACTCTTGCGGTAACAACATCAGCAATCAATGGTGCAGGTATGGGACTTTCCACAACCGTAGTATTAATGTTCTCCAATATGATTATTTCTATTCTGCGTAATTTTATTCCGGATAGAGTTCGTATTCCTGGATACATTGTAATTATCGCATCCTTAGTTACAGTAGTACAGTTCCTCTTGCAGGGTTATGTGCCAGCATTAAATGATGCTCTTGGTGTATATATCCCATTAATCGTAGTTAACTGTATTATTTTAGGACGTGCAGAATCCTATGCAAGTAAAAATGGTCCTGTTTCTTCTTTCTTTGATGGACTTGGAATGGGTCTTGGATTTACAGTATCCCTTACTATTTTAGGTGCGTTCCGTGAGTTACTTGGTGCCGGAACAATTTTTGGAAAGACAATCTTATCTGAATCTTTCTACACACCAATTACTATTTTTATTCTTGCTCCTGGTGCTTTCTTTGTACTTGCCTGCTTAGTAGCTGCAAGAAATAAGATTATGAACCGTAAGGTAAAGAATGGCGAGATGGAAGAGATTCCTGCAGGATGTGGCGATTGCTCTGCCTGCGGTAATTCCTGCTGTTCGAGCAAGAGTTTCTTTGATATGTCTGTAGACAATAAAAAAGAAGAAACAAAGGCTGCTTCTGAAGAAAAAGCAGAGAATAAATAGAAAGGGGAAGGATTATGAAAGAATTAATATTATTAATTATCAGTGCCGCTATTGTTAACAATGTAGTACTGAGTCAGTTTTTAGGATTATGTCCTTTCCTCGGAGTATCCAAAAAGGTAGAGACTGCCGGTGGAATGGGAGCAGCCGTAATCTTCGTTATTACAATTGCTTCTTTAGTGACATCATTAATTTACAAGTTTATTCTTGCACCACTTGATTTAACTTATTTACAGACGATTGTATTCATCCTCGTTATCGCTGCACTTGTACAGTTCGTAGAGATGTTCTTAAAGAAATCTATGCCAGCTTTGTATGAATCATTAGGAGTATATCTTCCACTGATTACAACAAACTGTGCCGTACTTGGTGTAGCTTTAAACTCTGTACAGTATGGATATAATATTTTACAGTCTGTAGTTTATGGTCTCGGTATTTCTATTGGATTTACAATCGCGATTGTTATCCTTGCCGGAATCCGTGAGAAAATGGAATACAACGACATTCCAGAGTCCTGGCAGGGTATGCCTATCGTAATGGTAACAGCCGGACTTATGTCTATTGCATTCTTTGGTTTTTCAGGAATCATTTAATTAGGAGGGACAAAAATGAGTATAAGTGGAATTATCCTTGCGGCAGTAGTTGTCGGTGGAACCGGACTTGTTATTTCCATTCTCCTTGGCATTGCTTCCGAGAAATTTAAAGTGCCGGTAGACGAAAAAGAAGTTGCTGTAAGAGAGTGCCTTCCGGGAAACAACTGTGGTGGTTGTGGATTTGCCGGTTGTGATGCACTTGCTAAAGCAATCGCTGCTGGAGAAGCTCCAGTTGGAGCATGTCCTGTAGGTGGACAGCCAGTAGCAGATAAAATCGCTTCTATCATGGGTGTAGAAGCTGGAGCAGGCGAAAAACAGGTTGCATTCGTAAAATGTGCCGGAACCTGCGATAAGGCAAAATCAAAATACAAATATGCTGGTAATGAAGACTGTGTTTCTGCCATGAGTGTACCTGGCGGTGGACCAAAAGCCTGCAGCTTTGGCTGTACTGGTTTTGGAAGCTGTGTAAAGGTTTGTGACTTTGATGCTATTCACGTTATCAATGGCGTTGCTGTAGTTGATAAAGAAAAATGTGTTGCCTGCGGTAAATGTGTGGCAACTTGTCCGAAATCTTTAATCGAGCTTGTTCCATATGCAGCTCCTCATAAAGTACAATGCAACTCCAAAGAATTTGGTAAAGCAGTAAAAGAAGTATGCTCCGCAGGATGTATCGGTTGTAAGATGTGTACTCGTGTCTGTGAAGCAGATGCGATCACTGTTGAGAACAACATCGCAAAAATTGATTACAGCAAATGTACCGGATGTGGAAAGTGCGCAGAGAAGTGTCCTGCTAAGATTATTCTTTAATCTGTATGATTTAGTTGATGCTAAATTCAACAATGCCCCGGCATTCTTGAATTTACGGAGAAGATTTTTTCTTCTTCTCATATGTCTTTGAAAATACTTGTTGCAAGTTATGAAATATAGGTTGCTATAGTAATTTTTCAGCCATATTCTGGAATATAGTTTATTGTAAGAAACTTAATAAAAACGAAAGAAAAGGCAATCTATCTTAACGAAAATGCAAGACAGATTGTCTTTCTTTTTTCACATTTATCCTGTATAGTAGTTGAGAAAAGGAATCTGTCATATACAGAGAGGACGGGAGGCTTTTGTATGGCTTATCAGAAATTTACAGGAACATATCAAAGTTCTGATCATATAAACAGAATACATTATTATATCTATGAACCGGAGACAGATCTTCGTGCTATTTTACAGATTGTGCATGATTTTGGAGATTTTGTGGAGAGAAATGAGAATTTGATTCGTTTTTTTACAGATCATGGCGTTATGGTTTGCGGATGTGACCATATCGGGCATGGACGTTCTTCTAAAAAAGAGGACTATGGCTATTTTGGCAGCAAGAATGGATGGACTTATCTGGTAAAAAATACAAAAAAGCTGACACACTATATGAAAAGAGAATATCCAGATACACCGTATTTTATCTATGGACACGGACTGGGATCTCTCATTGTGCGAATGGATTGTATCCATGAAAAAGGCATTAATGGAGTGATTTTGTCGGGGACTAGCGGTAAACAAAAGTATTGTTGGAGAAAGATTCTTTTAGCGGCCCTTTTGAAGAGGATTTGGGGGGCGGAACACAGAAGTGTATATCTTGAAAAAGATATAGAAAAACGTTTAAATCATCGTTTTTTAAAGGAACAGGACACATATTCCTGGATTGCTGCGAATGAAAAAATAAGACGAGAATATTCCAGGATTTATTCTGAACATCTTCCTGTTACCGTAGCAGCATATGAAGATATTTTAAAAATGCTTGCATTAGTCTCCACCAGGAAATGGTATCGTTCCGTAAATGAAGATATACCGATTTTGTTGCTTGGCGGAAAAGAGGATCCTATTGGTAATGGCGGAAAGGGGATATTGGAAGTACACCGGCAGTTAGAAGACACTCGTCATTGGGTGGAGTTGCATTTATATGAAGGGATGCGTCATAATATTTGTGATGAAGTGCGAAGAGATGAAGTATATACAGATATGCTTCAGTGGATGAAATTGCATATGAATGAGGAATATGAACTGCAATAAAGAAATTTATAATAAAAAGAACTTATAATTCCATTACGATCACAATATTTTGCTCCTAGAGCGTGTTTGAAAAATCATTCCTACAATCTGCACGCCCCAATTTGCGGTATATTTTGCCTTCATTCAGTTGGCGTAGCCCGCTACGCCGCCCTCATTCAGGCGAAATCTCCCACAAATTGTAACGCACATCTTGCAGAAAGCATTTTTCAAACACCCTCTAGATAATAAATGAATAGCATATAGATAGCATTATTTTAAGAAAGCCCTCATAATTTAAAAGAAAGGGCTTTTTTGATGCGTTTTTGGGAACTTAGTAATAAAGATGTGATTAATTGTAAGAATGGACATCGCTTAGGCTGTGTTGGAGATTTAGAAATTGATGTATGTAAATTATGTATCACAGATTTCTATGTTCCTACAGGAGGAAAATATTGCGGTTGTCTTGGCAAAAAATCAGAATATAAAATTCCGGTCGGAGCAGTCATTCGAATAGGCGTAGATAGTATCCTTGTAGATATTGACGAGAAGAAATGTCTTGTAAAATAGCTATTTTTCTGGTATAATAACCGGCACGATAAATGTAAACATAAGAGATAGAAATACTGGAGGATAAGATATGAAATGCCCTTTTTGTGGATTGGATAACACCCGTGTAATTGATTCAAGACCTGCAGATGATAATTCATCCATACGACGGCGAAGACTTTGTGACGAATGTGGAAAAAGATTTACTACATATGAGAGAGTAGAGATTATGCCACTCACTGTCATAAAAAAAGATAAAACAAGAGAACCATATGATCGTTCTAAGATGATGTCCGGAATTTTGCGCGCCTGTCATAAACGTCCGGTATCTGTAGAGCAGATTGAACAGATGGTGAATAAGATAGAGAATGAACTTTTTAATTTAGAATATAAAGAAATTGAAAGTAAGCAGATTGGCGAGGTGGTCATGGAGCATTTGAAGTCCTTAGAGCAAGTTGCGTATGTGAGATTTGCTTCTGTTTACCGTGAGTTTAAAGATGTGGAAACATTTATGAATGAACTCAAGAAGATGTTGGATAATAACCGTTAAATAATAACTTGTGTGGCTAAACAGACGCCCACTGGAAAATAAATAAAGCATATTTGTGGCCTCGGAGCAAGGTTTGGATGT
>ERZ1673722.19-NODE-19-length-216362-cov-37.005317_pt1 | contig 216362 bp, 210 predicted proteins | sample MGYA00580222_ERZ1673722 | MGnify/ENA primary metagenome ERZ1673722 (study PRJEB41218, sample SAMN15661750) | gut metagenome | host: Homo sapiens | place: Canada: London | collected 2015-08-20/2019-03-30 | study: EMG produced TPA metagenomics assembly of... | reverse complement strand
ATGCCAAGATCACCGAGATCTACGAAGGCACCAGCGAAGTGCAGATGATGGTCATTTCCGGCGCGCTGCTGAAGTAAGGGAGGCAAGAGTTACAATGAAAGCAATTGTTTGTGTAAAGCAGGTTCCTGATACCTCCGGCAAGGTGTCCGTCAAGCCCGATGGCACTCTGGACCGTGCTTCGATGGCTACCATCACCAACCCTGATGACCTGAACGCTCTGGAGGCTGCTCTGAAGCTCAAGGACGCTACCGGCTGCGAAGTCGTTGTTGTTACCATGGGTCCCCCGCCGGCAGAAGGCATGCTGCGTGAGCTGCTGGCCCGCGGTGCAGATAAGGCTGTTCTGGTCTCCGGCCGTGAGTTCGGCGGTTCCGATACCTTCGCAACCAGCCAGATCCTGGCTGCTGCCGTCAACAAGATCGGTGTCGGCCCCGAGGACGTTGTGTTCTGCGGCCGTCAGGCAATTGATGGTGATACCGCTCAGGTCGGTCCTCAGATCGCTGAGAAGCTGCACCTGCCTCAGGTCACCTATGTGGCTGACATCCAGAAGGATGGCAACACCCTGACCGTGAAGCGTATGCTGGAGGACGGCTACATGATGGTCAAGGTGCAGACTCCCTGCCTGCTGACCTGCATCAAGGAGCTGAACCAGCCCCGTTACATGAGCGTGAACGGCATCTTCACCTGCTACGACAAGCCGATGGAAGTGTTCGATTACAACGCACTGAAGGACGATCCGCTGATCGAGGTCGATACCATTGGTCTGAAGGGTTCTCCGACGAACGTCTTTAAGTCCTTCACTCCTCCGCAGAAGGGCGCAGGCACCATGCTCAAGGGCGACGATACTGCCGCACAGCTGGCTGGTATCCTGGCCAAGAAGCACCTGATCTGATGAAAGGAGCATAGGATTACAATGGCTGATTTTAACGAATACAAAGGCGTATGGGTCTTCTGCGAGCAGCGCCAGGGCGCATTGATGCCCACTGATTTCGAGCTGGTGAGCGAGGCCCGCAAGCTGGCTGATGAGCTGGGCTGCGAGGTCACCGGTCTGCTGCTGGGCGACAACGTGGAAGGCATTGCCAAGGAGCTGGGCGGCTATGGTGCCGATAAGGTCATGGTCTGCGACAGCCCCCTGCTGAAGGATTACACCACCGATGCATACGCTAAGGTCGTGTGCGACATGGTCAACGAGTACAAGCCCGAAGTCCTGCTGATCGGTGCAACCAACATCGGCCGCGATCTGGGCCCCCGCTGCGCAGCTCGTCTGCACACCGGCCTGACCGCTGATGCTACCCATCTGGACATCGACACTGCAAAGTACATCGATTTCCTGAAGGAGAGTTCCACCATCGACCTGTCCAAGCAGAAGTTCGATATGGAAGACCGCAACCTGAAGATGACCCGTCCCGCATTCGGCGGCCATCTGATGGCTACCATCATCTGCCCCCGCTTCCGTCCGCAGATGTCCACCGTCCGCCCCGGCGTTATGAAGAAGGCTCCCTTCGATCAGGCCAAGGCTGATGCCTGCCAGATCGTGAAGCCCGCATTCGCTCTGGCTGCTGAGGACATCAAGACCGAGGTCCTGAGCGTTGAGAAGGCCGCTGAGAAGCTGGTCGATCTGATCGGCGCAGACGTGATCGTCTCTGTCGGCCGCGGCATCAGCAAGGATGTCCAGAAGGGCATTGAGCTGGCTGAGCAGCTGGCAGCTGCTCTGGGCGGCGGCGTTGTGGGTGCTTCCCGTGCCGTCACCGATGCAGGCTGGATGACCGCTGACCATCAGGTTGGTCAGACCGGCAAGACCGTGCACCCTAAGATCTATGTTGCTCTGGGCATCTCCGGCGCTATCCAGCACACCGCTGGTATGCAGGACTCCGAGTGCATCATCGCTGTCAACAAGAATGAGGGCGCACCCATCTTCGGTGTTGCCGACTACGGCATCGTGGGCGACCTGTTCAAGGTCGTGCCCGAACTGATCAAGCAGATCGAGGCAGCAAAGGCTGCTCAGTGATCGACTGACGCGAGATCTTTTTATAGCATAGCCTGAATTGTGGGAGGGCGGCTCTTCGGAGCCGCTCTTCTTTTTATGTAAGGAATACGGCACAGCACAGATGGCCCTGAAAAGGCTGCCTGTGCTGTTTTTTGTTGCAGAAAGTACAGCCAAAGGCCGGCTGCAGCCCAGAAAAGGGCTGCGGGATGGGAGGGGAGTGGAACGGAAAAGCGCACACAAAAGTCTGTTGCACTTTGAAATATGCATATAAGTAAATAAACATACAGAAAAATGCATGAAAAACACTGCAAAAAGGTGTGGAAAAATAAAATGCAACACGTTAAGTGTGACAAAACAATCCTGGAAACGGTGAAGTGCAACACAGACGTAACAAATTTACGGTATCTTGGATGAACCTGTTGCGCTTGTGAAACGTTTTCGGAACGGGAAATTTTGATTTTTTGCATTTTCTCTCAAAAAATCGACAGAAACCCCTTGACGATGAGATGCTATTGTGATACTTTTGTTGCACAAAAGCAACATATTTGAAACGGAAGAGTTGCAAATGTGTTGCAGTACGCATTCACATGAATGCAAAAAAGCTTTTATATACAAAAGCTTACGGAGGATGTCTTATGAAACTCGAGATGCGCACCCTGAAGAATATCGCAGCAGCAGCTATGACTTTGGCTGTGGTTTTTGGTGCTGCATCTCTCAAGCCCGTTACTGCAAACGCAGCTGAGGCTTCGGGTTCTGCCTCCATCGAAGAAGAAAATTCCTACATCAGCTTTCAGGACGAAGCTTATCAGAACGAGTTCCTGCGCCGCGTAAACAACGAGCGCGCAAAGGCTGGCCTGAAGCCCGTTCAGCTGGGCGACAGCAACCACAATAGTGCCGCTCAGGAGCGCGCTAAGGAACTGGCCTCTTCTTATTCCTACGTTCGTCCCAATGGCCAGCGCGATTTTACCATCTTCGCCGAGAATGGTATCAACGATGCGTCCGTTGGCGAAAACTACATAGCTGGCGTTTCTACCCCCGATGCAGCGGTGGATCAGTGGATGAACATTGATTTCGCACGTGAGCGCATGCTGAATGCGGATGTGACCACCATGAGTGTGGGCCACTACGAAGGCGGCGTTTACAACAACTACTGGGTGCTGATCTTCTCTTGCCCCGAAAACTCTTACACCAGCAACTACCGTCAGGAAGTTCTGGATCTGGTCAATGCCGAGCGTGCAAAGTACGGCTTGCAGCCCCTGGTCATGGGCGATGCAAAGCTCACCGCAGCTGCTCAGCGGCGCGCCGAAGAGATCGCAACCGTCAATTCTCACGTTCGTCCCAATGGTACCAAGTGGTACACTGTTCTCAGCGAGTACGGCGTGACGGATGCCGCTGCTGGCGAGAATGCCGCATGGGGCAGCGTTTCTCCTGAAGAAGTCGTGAATGCCTGGATGAACTCCGAAGGCCATCGCGCAAACATTCTGGATCCCGAAGCTCGTGCAATGGGTGTTGGCTACTACTACAACAGCTCCAGCACTTGGGGCCATCAGTGGATCCAGCTCTTTACGAAGTGATCATCTGCTTTCTTCTAACAAAAGATCGGCTGAGCTGCAAGGCTTGGCCGATTTTTTGTTGCGCTTTTTTCTGGCAGAGGACATGCGGGCAGCGGTACCGGGAGCTGGCCTTGACACAAAAACGTATGCGGCAGTGGTTGCACAACGGACGATTTATGTTATACTTGTTTTGAATAACATGCAGGAGGAACCACAGTGGAGGATTACCGCACCATCCATGGCACGGCCACAGGAGAATATGAAGAAAAGAAGAGCCGCTTCATTGCGGCGCTGTCATTTGCGGACAGCGAGGAAGCTGCCGTTGCATTTCTGGAACAGGTGCGTGCGGCCAACCGCACCGCCCGTCACAATGTGTATGCCTACCGCCTGCGGGAAGGCAACCGGGAACGCTATTCAGATGATGGTGAACCGGCCAAGACGGCGGGCACACCAGCGCTGGAGGTGCTGCAGCACAGCGGCCTGACGGATCTGATCGTGGTGGTGACCCGTTACTTTGGCGGCGTGCTGCTGGGCACCGGCGGCTTGGTGCGCGCATACACCACGGCTACGGCCCGTGCACTGGAAAATGCCGAGGTGGTCACGGTGCGCAGCGTGGTGGAGCTGCGCGTGACGGTGGATTACTCCCTTTATGAGCGTGCATCGCTGCTGATCGATGCGGCGGGAGCAAAACAGGCCGCGCCGCAGTTCACGGATCGCGTGACCCTGTGCTGGCAGATGCCGGAACACACCGAAGGCCCGCTGCTGGAACAGCTGCGGGAGCTGACGCGCGGCAGCGCGCAGGTGACGGTATCCGACCCGTTCTACGCACCGTTCTGAACCCGGCAGCAGCAAAAATAAAAAAGCAAGCATTATTTTGCGAACCGACAGGCTTTTTCCCCCTTCGACAAAGCGGGTGTGCTACAATTGCCGCAGACGCAGCAATTGGGATCGGCTGTGCCGAAACAGAGAGGGGGAATGGCGACAAAAAGGGAGGGCGACTTTGTATGGATGTACGTCAGCGCACAGAAGAGATCGAACATATGACCTTCGCGCCGTGGGCTACCTTCAGCGACCAGAGCCGCGGCCGCATGCTGCCGGAAGAGCAGGACCCGATCCGGCCGGTGTTCCAGCGTGACCGTGACCGGGTGCTGCACTGCAAGGCGTTCCGACGGCTCAAACAAAAGACGCAGGTGTTCCTCTCGCCGGAGGGAGACCTGTACCGCACCCGACTGACCCATACGCTGGAGGTCTCGCAGATCGCGCGGACCATTGCCCGCGCTCTGCGGCTGAACGAAGATCTGACCGAAGCGATCAGCCTTGCCCATGATCTGGGCCACACGCCGTTTGGCCATGCCGGGGAGCGCGCGCTGAATGAGCTGTGCCCGGACGGCTTCAAGCACTACATGCAGAGCCTGCGTGTGGTGGACAAGCTGGAAAAGGACGGCCGGGGCCTGAACCTGACGTGGGAGGTGCGCAACGGCATCGTGACCCACACAAAGGGCACCTGGGCGGCAACGCCGGAAGGGCGCATCGTGCGCATGGCGGATCAGATCGCCTATGTGAACCATGACATTGAGGACGCGGTGCGCGCCGGTGTGCTGGACCCAGCCACCCTGCCGAAGGACTGCACCGCCGTGCTGGGCCAGACAAAATCTGCCCGCATCACCACCATGATCAACAGTATCCTTGCCAACAGCGATGGGGATGTGAAGGTGGGCGCAGAGGAAAACGAAGCCTTCCTTGCGCTGCGGGATTTCATGTACGCCACCGTGTACGTGGACAAGACCGCCAAGCGGGAAGAGCAGAAGGTGGACAAAGTGATCGGGGAACTGTACGATTACTACCTGAACCATGTGGATCGGATGTCCAACTTCTACATCCAGCTGGCTTATCAGGAGGGCAGAGAACGCGCAGTGACTGATTACATCAGCGGCATGAGCGATGAATTTGCCATCCGCACTTTTGAGGAATTGTTTGTGCCCCGGAAGTGGCATGTCCTATAAATCCGAAAGGTCGTTTGAAAGATCCATGATCCCACACGAATACATTGAAGAACTGACCCGCCGCACCGACATTGTGGAGCTGGTGGGCAGCTATGTGCAGCTCAAGCGCAAGGGACGTTTGTATGGCGGCCTGTGCCCCTTCCACAGCGAAAAAACGCCCTCATTCTACGTCTACCCGGACACCCAGAGCTTTTACTGCTTTGGCTGCGGCGCAGGCGGCGATGCCATTACCTTTACGAAAAAGATCAACAGCATCGATTACCCGGAGGCCGTTAAGCTGCTGGCAGCGCGGGCCGGTATGCCGGAGCCGCAGGAGGACGACAAAACAGGCCGGATGCGCAGCCGCATCCTCTCCATGAACAAGGAGGCGGCACGGTTTTTCCACGCCTGCCTGAACTCCACCGTGGAGGAAGCCCGTCAGGCCCGTGCCTACTGGCGGCGGCGCGGTCTGGACGACAAGACTATCGTCCGGTTCGGGCTGGGCTATGCGCCCAACGACGGACAGGCGCTGTATCAGTTCCTGCGCGATAAGGGCTACAATCAGCAGGAGCTGGATGCCAGCGGCCTGTTCAAGCGCAGTGCGTCCGGCCGCATCTACTGCCTGTTCTGGAAGCGGGTGATGACCCCCATCTTTGACCTGCGCGGCAACATCATTGCGTTTGGTGGGCGCGTGCTGGACGATTCCAAACCGAAATATGTCAACAGCCCGGAAACGCTGGTGTACCACAAATCAGAGACGGTGTTTGCGCTGCAGATCGCAAAGCGCAGCGCGGTGCGCCGGTTCGTGCTGTGCGAGGGCTACATGGACGTGATCAGTATGCATCAGGCAGGCATCGACACAGCAGTGTGCGCCTGCGGCACGGCCCTGACCCCGGAGCAGGTGCGGCTCATCAGCGAGTATGCTGACGAGGTGATCCTGAGCTACGATTCGGACGAAGCAGGCCAGAAGGCCACGCTGCGCTCGCTGGAACTGTTCCGCAACAGCCCGGTAAAGGTGGGCGTGCTGCAGATCCCCGGTGCAAAGGACCCGGACGAGTACATCAAAAAGTATGGCGCAGAGCGATTCAAGGCCCTGCTGGATGGTGTGGGCAATGCACTGGACTTCCGGCTGGGCCGTCTGCGCAGCCAGTACGATCTGGCACAGGATGCCCAGCGGCTGGAATACGTGAAGGAAGCTGTGAATATGCTGGCAGAGCGCTCCAACCCTACCGAGCAGGAAGTGTATGCGGGGCGTCTGGCTGAGGAGACCAACATCTCCAAAACAGCTATCATGACCCAGCTGGAGACCGCCGTGAAGAGGGCGGGCAGCAAGCACCGCTGGGAGAAAAAGCAGCAGGCGCTCAAGTCCGGTGAGATGAATCAGATCAACGTGCCGTACAGTGCGGGCGGCAGTCAGGCGCTGGGCATTGCCAGCGCACAGCAGCGACTGCTGGCGGCGATCCTGCGGGAGCCGCACTATATCGATCTGGTGCAGGGGCAGCTGACCGCAGAACAGTTCGTGCTGCCGCAGCAGAAGGAGCTGTTTGAAGCTATGCTGCGCTGCCGACAGGAGGGCATTGAGATCAGCCTGACCACGCTGCGCGCTTTTGTAAGCGAAGAAGCGCTGAATGAACTGAGCCATCTTGCGGCACAATACAGCGATGTGAATTGTACGCCGGATGATATCCGGCTGTATCTGGACCGCATTGCCCGGGGGATGCCCATGGCAGGCAAGGCGGCGCATATGTCCAATGAGGAACTGAGTGATTACCTCCAGTCGATGCGCGAAAAGAAGCAGGGAAATGTGCCTGTAGAAGAATGATCCCCCGCTTTCCCCTCCGGCTGGAGCAGGAGAGGAAAGGAGCAGGAACCATGCAGAAATTGTCGCAAACGGAGGAATTGGCCAGAACATTGGCTGCGCGGGCACGCCACCATGCTCTGACACCGGAGCAGATCAGCCGTGCCATGGACGAACAGGATTACGATGTGGCGCAGCTGGACGAGCTGTATACGGCACTGGAGGACCGCGGCGTGCACCTGACCGAAGAGGAAGCGGACCTGCCTGCGTTGGATGAAACGCAGATCGGCAGGCTGGAACATGAGCTTTCGGCAGAGGGGGTGGCGTTGGACGACCCGGTAAAGGCCTATTTGAAGGAGATCGGCCGGGTGCCGCTTCTGACGGCAGAACAGGAAACGGAGCTTGCCCGTGCCGCGCAGGCCGGGGACGAGGATGCCCGGCGGAAGCTCAGCGAAGCGAACCTGCGGCTGGTGGTGTCGGTGGCAAAGCGCTATGCAGGGCGAGGCCTGCCGTTTCTGGATCTCATTCAGGAAGGCAATCTCGGTCTGATGAAGGCGGCGGAAAAGTTTGAGCCGGAGCGCGGCTTCAAATTTTCCACCTATGCCACGTGGTGGATCCGTCAGTCCATCACCCGCGCCATTGCGGATCAGGGAAGGACCATCCGCATCCCGGTGCACCTTGTGGAGAGCATCAACCGGGTCAAAAAGATGACGGGTGACCTGCTGCGGAAAAATGGCCGGGAGCCTACCGTGGAAGAGATCGCTGTTCAGCTGGACATGGAGCCGGACCGTGTGCGGGAATTGCTGCAGCTGGCGCAGGACCCCATCAGCTTGGAAACGCCGGTGGGCGAGGAAGAGGATGCCCACCTTGAAGATTTTATTCAGGACGAGGATGCAGGCGTCCCGGTGGATGAAGCCGGGCGGCAGCTGCTGCGGCGGGAACTGTTCAGCGTGCTCAAAAGCCTGACACCGAGGGAAGAGCGGGTAATCGCACTGCGCTTCGGGCTGGAGGATGGCCGGGCGCATACGCTGGAAGAGCTGGGTAAGGAGTTCAATGTGACCCGGGAGCGGGTGCGGCAGATCGAAGCCAAGGCCCTGCGCAAGCTGCGGCATCCCAGCCGTGCAAAACGCCTGCGGGATTATCTGGATGAGTGAACGATTATAATTGCCGCCGCTTGCGCTCTGGCAATATTAGAGGAAACATTATTTTTATATTTGCAGCTCAGAAAAGCCTGCGAGCTTTTCTGAGCTGCTTTTTCACAAAAAAGGGCCGCGAAGGAAAACGGGCATATCCGACTGTAAAAGTAATACGCCAAAACACAAGGGCAAAGATAGACAAATTGCACAAGGGGATTATGAACAGGAACGTGCAAAATAAAAAAATCAAGCCCTAAAACAGCAAAACACAACACGCTGCCGGGCGTGCGAAAATGAAAGAAAAAATAAATTTGTTTTGGCAAAAATCTGAAAAATGGCTTGACAGCAAGGCTTTTAGGGTGTATACTGCATTAGTATCACATAATGGACTAGTGCGCCAAAAAGAGGAATACGCAGGCGGTGACTGGACGGGTCAAACCGAAAAGTTTGTGAAAAACGCCGAAAGGTTCCCTTCGACGCGGGTCGAATTATGTGTGTCTGCTCAAATTTGACCCGTGTATACGACATCCCGTAGAGTATAAAAGTAAGGAGTGGTTGATTTTATGATGAAAGTCAAGCCCGTAAAGCTCGGCAAAACCGAGCGCATGAGCTTCTCCCACATCGACGAAGTCATCAGTATGCCGAACCTGATCGAGGTCCAGAAGAACTCTTATCAGTGGTTCCTGGACGAGGGCCTGAAAGAGGTCTTCCACGATATCGGCACCATTGAGGACTACACCGGCAATCTGGCACTGAGCTTTGTGGACTTCCGCCTGGATAAGGAGCCGAAGTACAGCATCAAGGAGTGCAAGGAGCGCGACGTGACCTATGCAGCACCCCTGCGCGTCACCGCCCGTCTGCTGAACAAGGAGACCGGCGAAGTGAAGGATCAGGAGATCTTCATGGGCGATTTCCCGCTGATGACCGATGCCGGCACCTTTGTGATCAACGGTGCAGAGCGTGCTATCGTCAGCCAGCTGGTGCGTTCTCCCGGCGTGTTCTACGGCGATGCCAAGGATAAGGTGGGCAACGACCTGTACAGCGCCACCATGAACCCCAACCGCGGTGCATGGCTGGAGTACGAGACCGATGCTTCCGATGTGTTCTATGTCCGTATCGATAAGAACCGCAAGCTGCCTGTCACCGTGCTGTGCCGTGCACTGGGCCTGTCCACCAACGAGGACATCCTGAACTTCTTTGGCGACGATGAGCGCATCCTCGCTACTCTGGAAAAGGATACCACCAAGAATCAGGAAGAGGGCCTGCTGGAAGTCTACCGCAAGCTGCGCCCCGGCGAGCCTCCCACGGTGGAGTCTGCTACCAGCCAGATCAACATGCTGTTCTTCGACCCGCGCCGTTATGACCTGTCTCGTTTCGGCCGTTATAAGATGAACAAGAAGCTGTCTCTGGCCCGCCGCATCACCGGTCAGGTGGCTGCTGAGAATGTGGTCGCTCCGCTGACCGGCGAGATCCTGATCGAGGCCGGTGCCAAGATCACCCGCGAGCTGGCTGAGAAGGCTGACAATGCCGGTGTGAATCTGGTCGTGCTGAAGCTCGACGATCCCATGAAGGAAGAGAGCCGGAAGGTCAAGGTCATCACCAACGGCTGTGTGGATGCACAGGGCTTCTTCTCCTTCGACGTGAAGGAGTGCGGCATCAACGAGCGCTGCTCCTTCGATGAGATCAAGAAGATCCTCGACACCACCTCTGATGTGGAAGAGCAGAAGGAGATGCTGCGCCGCAACCACGACCAGCTGATCGGCCGCACCGTTACGGTCGCCGATATTCTGGCTTCCATCAACTACCTGAACGGTCTGGGCCACAATATTGGCACCACCGATGATATCGACCATCTGGGCAACCGCCGCATCCGCAGCGTGGGCGAGCTGCTGCAGAACCAGTTCCGCATCGGCTTCTCCCGCATGGAGCGCGTCATCCGTGAGCGCATGACCCTGCAGAGCCAGGATCAGAGCGTCATCACCCCGCAGGCCCTCATCAACATCCGTCCGGTGGTGGCAGCCATCAAGGAGTTCTTCGGCTCTTCTCCGCTGTCCCAGTTCATGGATCAGAACAACCCGCTGGCTGAGCTGACCCACAAGCGCCGCCTGTCTGCTCTGGGCCCCGGCGGTCTGAGCCGTGACCGCGCAGGTTTCGAGGTCCGTGACGTTCACTACAGCCACTACGGCCGTATGTGCCCCATCGAGACTCCTGAAGGCCCCAACATCGGTCTGATTTCCTATCTGGCATCCTACGCCAAGATTAACGAGTACGGCTTCGTGGAAGCTCCGTACCGCAAGGTCAAGAAAATCTATGACGAGAACGGCAACCTGAAGGAACAGGTCGTCACCGACGAGGTCGAGTATATGACCGCTGACGTCGAGGACGAGTACGTTGTGGCACAGGCCAACGAGCCGCTGGATGAGGGCAAGCACTTCATCCGTCCCCGTGTGTCTGCCCGCCGCCGCGACGAGATCCTTGAAATTGATGCAGAGAAAGTCGATTACATGGACGTTTCTCCGCGAATGATGGTCTCTGTTGCTACCGCCTGCATCCCCTTCCTGGAGAACGATGACTGTAACCGTGCTCTGATGGGTTCCAACATGCAGCGTCAGGCAGTGCCTCTGATGGTCACCCAGCAGCCCATCGTTGCTACCGGTATGGAGTACAAGGCTGCTACCGACTCCGGCACCGCTGTTCTGGCAAAGAATGACGGTATCGTTGAGAAGATGGATGCCGACCATGTTGTTGTGCGCAACAACAAGGGCGAGCTGGAGGATTATCCTCTGGTCAAGTTCGCACGCTCCAACGCAGGTACCTGCATCAACCAGCGTCCCATCGTGGAGGTCGGCGAGAGCGTCAAGGCCGGTCAGGTGCTGGCCGACGGCCCTGCAATGCGCAACGGCGAAATTTCTCTGGGTAAGAACGCTCTGATCGGCTTCATGACCTGGGAAGGCTACAACTACGAGGATGCCGTTCTGCTGAACGAGAAGATCGTGCGCGAGGACGTGTACACCTCCATTCATATTGAAGAGTACGAGACCGAGAGCCGCGACACCAAGCTGGGACCCGAAGAAATCACCCGTGATATCCCCAACGTTTCTGAGGATGCACTGAAGGATCTGGACGAGCGCGGCATCATCCGTATCGGTGCTGAGGTCAAGAGCGGCGACATTCTGGTCGGTAAGGTCACCCCGAAGGGCGAGACCGAGCTGACCGCTGAAGAGCGCCTGCTGCGCGCCATCTTCGGCGAGAAGGCACGCGAAGTGCGTGATACTTCTCTGCGCGTGCCCCATGGTGCATACGGCATCATTGTGGATGTCAAGGTGTTCACCCCGGAGAACAGCGACGAACTGCAGCCCGGCGTGCGCGAGGTCGTCCGCTGCTATATTGCCCAGAAGCGCAAAATCAGCGTTGGCGATAAGATGGCAGGCCGTCACGGCAACAAGGGTGTCGTTTCCCGCATTCTGCCGCAGGAGGACATGCCCTACCTGCCCGACGGCACCCCGCTGGACATCGTGCTGAACCCTCTGGGCGTGCCTTCCCGTATGAACATCGGTCAGGTGCTGGAAGTCAACCTGGGCTACGCTGCCAAGGCATGCGGCATCAAGGTCATGACTCCCGTCTTCGATTCCGCTCGTGAGAACGACATCGGCGATACCTTTGATACCGCCCGCGAGATGTGGCATGGCGAGAATGCTCCTGCATATCCCACGAAGCTCCCCAAGATCATGGGTGAGAAGGGACACATCATCGACTTCTCCAAGATCGAGCTGGACCGCGATGGCAAGACCACCGTTTACGATGGCCGCACCGGCGAAAAGTTCGATAACCGCGTTACCGTCGGTTATATGTACTACCTGAAGCTGCATCACCTGGTCGATGATAAGATCCATGCACGTTCTACCGGCCCCTACTCTCTGGTCACTCAGCAGCCTCTGGGCGGCAAGGCCCAGTTCGGCGGCCAGCGCTTTGGCGAAATGGAAGTCTGGGCACTGGAAGCTTACGGCGCTGCTTACACTCTGCAGGAGATCCTGACCGTCAAGTCCGACGACGTGGAGGGCCGTGTGAAGACCTACGAGGCCATCGTTAAGGGTGAGCCGATCCCGCAGCCCGGCATCCCCGAGTCCTTCCGCGTTATGCTGAAGGAACTGCAGTCTCTGGGTCTGGACGTTGTTGTTCAGGACAAGGACGGCAACGAGATCGACATGCGTCAGAACTTCGACGACGAAGAGACCGGCTTTGATATGCGCGATGTTGCCGGCACTGAGAACGTCGTGCAGGAGAGCGAACTGCTCAACGATTATAATATTAAGGATGCCGATGCCGGTTTCGATGATCCTTCTGTGCTGGAGGACAATAACTCCGGTGCCGAAGCTCCCGCTTCTTCTGACGAAGTAGATTTCTGATCAGACAAAGAACACAAGCCTCAAGCCCCCTGTTCCGCGTGCTGCGGCAGGGGAGAGGGGCCTGTGGTCTGAACAAGAAAGCCGCCTGTATCATCGAGACAACTAGAGATTAAGAAAGGGTTCGTTTCATGGAAAACAACGTTTTCGATTCCATCAAGATCGGCCTTGCCTCCCCGGAGCAGATCCGCAACTGGAGCTACGGCGAGGTCAAAAAGCCTGAGACCATCAACTACCGTACCCTGAAGCCGGAGCGCGACGGCTTGTACTGTGAGCGCATTTTTGGACCTACCAAGGACTGGGAGTGCCACTGCGGTAAGTATAAGCGCATCCGCTACAAGGGCAAGATCTGCGACCGCTGCGGCGTTGAAGTGACCAAGGCTAAGGTCCGCCGTGAGCGCATGGGCCACATTGAGCTGGCCGCTCCCGTCAGCCACATCTGGTACTTCAAGGGCATCCCCAGCCGCATCGGCCTGATGCTGGACATCAGCCCCCGCCTGCTGGAGAAGGTGCTGTACTTTGCAAGCTATATCGTCACTGATCCGGGCGCTACCCGTCTGGAAAAGAAGCAGCTGCTCACCGAGAGCGAGTATCGTGAGATGCGCGACCACTACGGTGATGAGTTCGAGGCTGCTATGGGCGCTGAGGCCATTCAGGATCTGCTGAAGGAGATCGATCTGGATCAGCTGAGTGAAGAGCTGACTGCCGAGGTGGAAAAGTCCTCCGGCCAGAAGCGCGTGCGCATCCTCAAGCGTCTGGAAGTAGTTGAGGCATTCCGCATTTCCGGCAACCGTCCTGAATGGATGGTCATGGATGTGCTGCCTGTTCTGCCGCCTGACCTGCGCCCCATGGTCCAGCTGGACGGCGGCCGTTTTGCCACCTCCGACCTGAACGACCTGTACCGCCGCGTGATCAACCGCAACAACCGTCTGCGCCGTCTGCTGGAGCTGGGCGCTCCCGACATCATCGTGCGCAACGAGAAGCGTATGCTGCAGGAAGCAGTGGACAGCCTGATCGACAACGGCCGCCGCGGCCGTCCGGTCACCGGCCCCAACAACCGCGCACTGAAGAGCCTTTCCGATATGCTGAAGGGCAAGCAGGGCCGCTTCCGTCAGAACCTGCTGGGCAAGCGTGTTGACTACTCCGGTCGTTCTGTTATCGTCGTCGGCCCTGAGCTGAAGATGGATCAGTGCGGTCTGCCCAAGGAAATGGCTCTGGAGCTGTTCAAGCCCTTTGTCATGAAGGATCTGGTGGAGAAGGGTATTGCCAACAACATCAAGTCCGCCCGCAAGATGGTGGAGCGTGCTAAGCCCGAAGTGTGGGACAGCCTGGAGACCGTGATCAAGGGCCACCCCGTTCTGCTGAACCGTGCACCTACCCTGCACCGTCTGGGCATTCAGGCTTTCAACCCGGTGCTGGTGGAGGGCCGTGCAATCAAGCTGCACCCGCTGGCATGTACCGCATTCAACGCCGACTTCGACGGTGACCAGATGGCAGTGCATCTGCCTCTGGGCGAGGATGCCTGCCGTGAGGCCAAGATGCTGATGCTGGCTTCCGGCAACCTGCTGAAGCCCTCTGACGGCGCACCTGTTACCGTGCCTACGCAGGATATGATCCTGGGCAGCTACTACCTGACCACCGTTCGTGAAAATGACGAGGGCGCAGGCAAGGTGTTCCGCGATGAGAACGAAGCCCTGATGGCTTATGCAGAGCACATTGTTACCCTGCACGCACCCATCAAGGTGCGCCGCACCATGACCATTGACGGCGTGGAGCGCACCGGTCTGGTGGAAGCCACCGTCGGCCGCATCATCTTCAATAACCCTGTTCCTCAGAATCTGGGTTATATCGACCGTACTGATCCCGAGCACTGGCTGGAGTACGAGGTCAGCTTCCGCGTGACCAAGAAGACTCTGCCCGACATCATTTCCCGCTGCATGACCCGCAACGGCACCCGCAAGTGTGCAAAGATGCTGGATGCCATCAAGGCGCAGGGCTACAAGTACTCCACTCTGTCTGCAATCTCCGTCGCTGTGTGCGACGCTGTGATCCCGCCGCAGAAGCAGGAACTGATCGCTGAGGCTGACCAGCAGATCGCAAAGGTCGGCAGGCTGTTCAACCGCGGCCTGATCTCCGACAACGAGCGTTACAACCAGACCATCGCCATCTGGCAGGCTACCACCGATAAGGTCTCCAAGGCTCTGGCAGACAACCTGCCCAAGGATAATGAGATCTATATGATGGCAGACTCCGGTGCTCGTGGTTCTATGAACCAGATCAAGCAGCTGGCCGGCATGCGCGGCCTGCTGGCAAACACCGCCGGCCACACCATCGAGATGCCCATTCGTGCCAACTACCGTGAAGGTCTGAATATTCTGGAATATTTCGTTTCTGCCCGTGGTGCCCGTAAGGGTCTGGCCGATACCGCTCTGCGTACCGCTGACTCCGGTTACCTGACCCGCCGCATGGTCGATGTCTCTCAGGATGTCATCGTGCGCGAGATCGACTGCGGCACCACCGACGGCCTGTGGGTGTCTGAGATCCACGAGGGCAAGGAGAAGATCGAGAGCTTCCGCGAGCGCTTGATCGGCCGCTTTGCTGTGGGCGATGTGGTCAACCCCGTCACCGGCAAGGTGATCGTGCCGGAAGGCAAGATGATCGACCTGTACGATGCAAACGAGATCGAGGCTGCTGGCATTACCAAGCTGAAGATCCGCAGCCTGCTGACCTGCCGTGCAAAGACCGGTGTCTGCGCACGCTGCTACGGTTCCGATATGGCAAACGGCGAGCCGGTCCGTCTGGGCGAGTCTGTCGGCGTTATCGCCGCAGAGTCCATCGGCGAGCCTGGTACTCAGCTGACCATGCGTACCTTCCATACCGGCGGTATCGCATCTGCTGAAGATATCACGCAGGGTCTTCCCCGTGTTGAAGAGCTGTTCGAGAGCCGCCGTCCCAAGAGCATGGCCATCATGAGCGAGATCTCTGGTGTCGTTTCTCAGGACGATACCAAGAAGAATGTCGTTATCAAGGTGACCGGCAAGGACGAGAACGGTGCCGAGGTCGTAAAGAGCTACTCCATCCCGTTCACCCAGCATTCCCGCGTGATGCCGGGTGACCGTGTGGAGAAGGGCGACATCATCACCCGTGAAGGTGTTCTGTATCCGCAGGATATTCTGGCAATCAAGGGTCTGGAGGATGTCCAGAACTACCTGATCAACGAAGTTCAGAAGGTCTACCGTCTGCAGGGCGTTGAGATCAACGATAAGCATATCGAAGTCATCGTCCGTCAGATGTGCCGCAAGGTGCGCGTGACTGATTCCGGTTCTTCCAACCTGATCGGCGGTGCACTGGCAAGCCGTCTGGAAGTGGAGAGCATCAACGCCGATCTGCAGCAGCGCATCGACGCTGGTGAAGAGGGCCTGAAGCTGGTCGAGTACCAGCAGGTGCTGCTGGGCATCACCAAGGCTGCTCTGGCAAACGACTCCTTCCTGTCCGCTGCATCCTTCCAGGAGACCACCCGCGTGCTGACCGAAGCTGCCATCAAGGGCAAGGTCGACCCGCTGGCCGGCCTGAAGGAGAACGTCATCATTGGTAAACTGATCCCCGCAGGTACCGGTCTGCCGGAAGTCCGTGAGGATCTGAAGAACCGTGAGGCTGAGCGCGATGCTGAGATCGCTGCCGAACAGGCAGCTGCTGTACAGTAAGCAAAGCTCCTTCTTCTGAAATAAAACAATGGACCGCTCTGTGGGCATCCGCCTGCAGGGCGGTTTTTATATGCCCGGAAAAGCGGAAACAGGGGAGAAAACTGCGCGTTTTGCGTCGAAAAAATGCTGAAAGAAAAAATCTGGAATAAATGCAAAAAACTTTGCAAAAACTGTTGACATCCGCCTGTAAAGCGAGTATTATATAACTGTTGCGCATCCCTCATGGGGATAGTGCGGCAAAAAAGTCGGAAAAAAGTCCGATGTGCATTATTAAGAAAGGAGAAACAAAATGCCTACTTTTAACCAGCTTGTACGCAAGGGCCGTCAGGTTCTGGCTACCAAGAGCACCGCTCCCGCACTGCTGAAGAGCTACAATTCTCAGAAGAAACAGTATTCTGATCTGAACAGCCCCCAGAAGCGTGGTGTCTGCACTGCTGTTCGTACCATGACCCCCAAGAAGCCCAACTCTGCTCTGCGTAAGGTTGCTCGTGTCCGCCTCACGAATGGTATCGAGGTCACCTCTTACATTCCCGGTATCGGCCATAACCTGCAGGAGCACTCCGTCGTGCTGATCCGTGGCGGTCGTGTTAAGGACCTGCCCGGTGTGCGTTACCACATCATCCGTGGTACCCTGGATACTCAGGGTGTGGCAGGCCGTAATCAGGCCCGCTCCAAGTACGGCGCAAAGCGTCCTAAGGCCGGTGCTGCAAAGAAGTAATTGAGGACAACCGCCATAAACGGCTTTCCATTATATAAATAACAAGTCCGCTTGCAAAGCGGAGGGCAACAGTTTATGTAAAGGTCAGCTCTTTGTGACACAACGGGAGTTTTATTACTTTCGAGTACCGATGATATCATTCTGTGAAGGAGGGAAGAAAGATGCCTAGAAGAGGTAACATTGCTAAGCGCGATGTCTTAGCTGATCCTATTTACAATTCCAAGATGGTCACTCGTCTGGTCAACAGCGTTATGCTGGATGGCAAGAAGGGCGTCGCTCAGAAGATCGTTTACGAAGCTTTCTCCATGATTCAGGAGAAGACCGGCAACGATCCTCTGGAGACTTTCGAGAAGGCGATGGAGAACATCATGCCCAGCCTCGAGTGCAAGACCCGCCGCGTTGGCGGTGCTAACTACCAGGTTCCTCTGGAAGTCAGCCCGGCTCGCCGCGAGACCCTGGGTCTGCGCTGGCTGACTGCCTACAGCCGCAGCCGTGGTGAGAAGACCATGGCTCAGCGTCTGGCTGCTGAAATCATGGATGCTGCCAACAACACTGGTAACGCCGTGAAGAAGCGTGAGGATACTCACAAGATGGCAGAGGCTAACAAGGCTTTCGCTCATTTCCGTTATTGATCTGTTCTGTAGGAGGTTAATTTCATGGCTACACCCAGAGAAGTTTCTCTTCAGATGACGAGAAATATCGGCATTATGGCCCACATTGATGCTGGTAAGACTACTACTACCGAGCGTATTCTGTACTACACCGGTATCAACCACAAGATCGGCGAAGTTCATGATGGCGGCGCTACCATGGACTGGATGGTTCAGGAGCAGGAGCGTGGTATCACCATCACTTCCGCTGCTACCACCTGCTACTGGAGCCACTCTGAGACCCAGAAGGATCCGGTTGCATTCAAGAAGAACCGTCACCGCATCAACATCATCGACACCCCGGGCCACGTGGACTTCACTGTTGAGGTCCAGCGTTCCCTGCGCGTGCTGGACGGTTCTGTGACCGTTCTGGCTGCAAAGGGCGGTGTTGAGCCGCAGTCTGAGACCGTTTGGCGTCAGGCTGACGAGTACAAGGTTCCCCGTATGGTGTACGTTAACAAGATGGACACCATGGGTGCCGACTTCTTCCGCTGCATCAAGATGCTGCACGATCGTCTGCACGCAAACGGCGTGGCAATCCAGCTGCCTATCGGTCAGGAGGATACCTTCCGCGGTATCGTTGACCTGGTCGATATGAACGCTGAGGTCTACTACGACGACATGGGCAACGACATGCGTACCGAACCCATTCCTGAGGATATGCGTGAGCAGGCCGAGGAGTACCACAACATTCTGGTCGAGGCTGTTGCTGAGAACGACGAAGAGTTGATGGAGAAGTACCTCGAGGGCGAGGAGATCACCCGTGCCGAGCTGAAGGCTGCGATCCGCAAGGAGACCATCGCTAACACGCTGGTTCCCGTTGTCTGCGGTTCTTCCTACAAGAACCGTGGTGTCCAGAAGCTGCTGGACGCTATCGTTGACTATATGCCCGCTCCTACCGATGTCCCTGACATCAAGGGCGTGAATCCCGAGACTGAGGAAGAGGAGACCCGTCCGTCTTCTGACGACGCTCCCTTCGCAGCTCTGGCCTTCAAGATCGCTACCGACCCGTTCGTTGGTAAGCTGGCATACTTCCGTGTTTACTCCGGTAAGGTTGAGGCAGGTACCACTGTCTACAACTCCGTGAAGGACAGCAAGGAGCGTATGGGCCGCATCCTGCAGATGCATTCTAACCACCGCAAGGATATCGACTGCTGCTACGCAGGTGATATCGCTGCTGTTGTCGGTCTGAAGAACACCACTACCGGTGACACTCTGTGTGATGAGAATCATCCCATCATTCTGGAGTCCATGAAGTTCCCCGAGCCTGTTATCCGCGTTGCCATCGAGCCTAAGACCAAGGCCGGCAACGAGAAGATGGGCATCGCGCTGGCAAAGCTGGCCGAAGAGGATCCGACCTTCAAGACCTACACTGACGAAGAGACCGGTCAGACCATCATCGCCGGTATGGGCGAGCTGCACCTGGAGATCATCGTTGACCGTCTGCTGCGTGAGTTCAAGGTTGAAGCAAACGTGGGTGCACCTCAGGTTGCTTACCGTGAGACCATCCGCAAGGAGGCCAACCAGGAGACCAAGTACGCACGTCAGTCCGGTGGTAAGGGCCAGTACGGTCATGTTAAGATCAAGATCGAGCCCAACGAGCCCGGCAAGGGTTACGAGTTCGTCAACGCCATCGTTGGCGGTGCCATCCCGAAGGAATACATCCCGGCTATCGACAACGGTATCCAGGGTGCTATGAAGTCCGGTGTTCTGGCTGGTTATCCTGTCGTTGATGTCAAGGTTACCCTGTGGGATGGTTCTTATCATGAGGTCGACTCCTCTGAAATGGCCTTCTCCATTGCTGGTTCTATGGCGTTCAAGGATGCTATGCGCAAGGCTGATCCTATCATCACTGAGCCTATCATGAAGGTTGCAGTTATCGTTCCCGATGAGTATCTGGGCGATGTTATCGGCGACCTGAATGCACGCCGTGGCCAGATCCAGGGCATGGAAGCTATGGCTGGTACTCAGCGCGTCAATGCATTTGTGCCTCTGGCTCAGATGTTCGGCTACGCTACCGACCTGCGTTCCAAGACTCAGGGCCGTGGCCAGTATGTCATGGAGCCGTCTCACTACGAGCCGGTGCCCAAGAACATTGCTGACCAGATCATCGCTGGCCGCACCAAGGGCTGATTGCCTTAAATTTAAAGTGAATTTTGCCGGGGTAGTGTAACCTCGGCAAAATTTCCTGTAAAAGCACTTGATTTTACAGGGCAAATTTAGTAGAATAGCCTTGCAATGCAATGTCTGCATCTTGCAGGGTTGTTGTAACCAAATATCAAAACCTAAATTAAGGGAGGATATTCCAATGGCTGAAAAGGCAAAGTTCGACCGTTCTAAGCCGCATGTGAACATCGGCACCATCGGTCACGTTGACCACGGCAAGACCACTCTGACCGCCGCTATCACCAAGTACCTGGCTCTGAAGGGCGACGCAGACTTCATGGATTATGCCAACATCGATAAGGCTCCTGAGGAGCGTGCTCGTGGTATCACGATCAACTCCGCTCACGTTGAGTATCAGACCGACGCTCGTCACTATGCTCACGTTGACTGCCCGGGCCATGCTGACTACGTTAAGAACATGATCACTGGTGCTGCTCAGATGGACGGCGCTATTCTGGTCGTTGCTGCTACCGATGGTCCCATGCCCCAGACCCGTGAGCACATCCTGCTGGCTCGTCAGGTCGGCGTGCCCTATATCGTCGTGTTCATGAACAAGTGCGATATGGTCGACGACGAAGAGCTGCTGGATCTGGTCGAGATGGAGATCCGTGAGCTGCTGAGCGAGTACGACTTCCCGGGCGACGATACCCCGATCATTCGTGGTTCCGCTCTGAAGGCTCTGGAGTCTACCTCCACCGATCCCAATGCTCCCGAGTATGCTTGCATCAAGGAGCTGATGGACGCTGTTGACACCTATATCCCCAACCCCGATCGTGAGGAAGACAAGCCCTTCCTGATGCCCATCGAGGATGTCATGACCATTTCTGGCCGTGGTACCGTTGCAACCGGTCGTGTTGAGCGTGGTATTGCTAAGGTTGGCGATGCTATGGAGATCGTCGGCATCAAGCCCGATCGTCTGAGCACCACCATCACCGGTCTGGAGATGTTCCGTAAGTCTCTGGACTTCGCTGAGGCTGGCGATAACATCGGCGCTCTGCTGCGTGGTGTTGATCGTACCCAGATCGAGCGTGGTCAGGTTCTGGCTAAGCCCGGTTCCGTGCACCCCCACAAGACCTTCGAGTCTCAGGTGTACGTTCTGACCAAGGACGAAGGCGGCCGTCACACCCCGTTCTTCTCCAACTATCGTCCTCAGTTCTACTTCCGCACCACCGACGTGACCGGTATCATCACTCTGCCCGAAGGCACTGAGATGTGCATGCCCGGCGATAACGTCATGATGCACGTTGAGCTGCTGACCCCTGTCGCTATGGAAGAGGGCCTGCGTTTCGCTATCCGTGAGGGTGGCCGTACCGTTGGTTCTGGCGTTGTTGGCAAGATCATTGAGTGATTTTGACCCTTCGCGCCTTTCCTAAGGCTAAAGGTTAAACTTACGAGGGACCTTCCCATTCCGGAGAGTGGGAAGGTCTCTTTTTGTTTTAGATCCTCTGTCTGTAAGGGCAGGGGATTTTTTTTTGCGGCATGTCACAACTCTTTGTTTACAAAACAAGGTTGTTCTGGTATACTGAAAAAGGAAATGCTGGAAAAGTCCTATCGGCTGGTGCTGAGGGAATTCAGCAAAAAGAAGCAGCGTGAACTTCTGGATGGGGTGAAGAGTAATGCCGTTTGATTATAAGAAAGAGTACAGGGAATTTTATCTCCCGCCGAAAAAACCGCATCTGATTATGATACCGCGTATGAATTTTGTGGCAGTGCACGGCAAGGGCGACCCGAATGCTCCGGGTGGAGCCTATCAGGAGGCTATGGGAGTGCTGTACGGCATTGCTTTCACCATCAAAATGAGCTATAAGGGCAGCCACAAGATGGACGGTTATTTTGAATATGTGGTTCCACCGTTGGAGGGCTTGTGGCATCAGAAGGGCGTGGATGGCGTTGACTATGCACATAAAGAAACATTTGAGTGGACATCCATGATCCGACTGCCAGAATTCGTGACGCCGGAAGCGTTTGATTGGGCCGTACAGGAAGCAACGGCCAAAAAGAAAAAGGATTTTTCCAAGGCGGAATTCCTGACCTATGATGAGGGACTTTGCGTTCAGTGCCTGCATATCGGCCCTTATGATGAAGAACCGAAAACGCTGGCGCAGATGGATGCCTTTGCCGTAGAGCAGGGGTATACGCTTGATTTTTCAGAGACACGCTTGCACCACGAAATTTATCTCAGTGATCCTCGCCGCGCTGCACCGGGAACACTGAAAACAATTCTGCGGCATCCCATACGTGAAAAATAAAAACAGGAAAATTCACAAATGATGTCGCTTTTATTTGGCAGATGTGCTATACTGATTTTATCTGTAGAAACACATTGAATGGATAAGGGAGGAGAGAACTTCATGCAGCATGAAACTGTCATCGTGCTGGACTTTGGCGGCCAGTACAATCAGCTGATCGCGCGCCGCGTCCGCGAGAACAATGTCTACTGTGAAATCTATTCCTATAAAACCGATCTGTCGGTTATCAAGGCAAAGAACCCCAAGGGTATCATCTTTACCGGTGGCCCCAACAGCGTTTATCTGGAAGATTCCCCCACGATCGACCCTGAGATCTTCAACTGGGGTGTGCCTGTGCTGGGCATCTGCTACGGCAGCCAGCTGATGATGCATCTGCTGGGCGGCCATGTCTGCCGCGCACCGGAGCGCGAGTACGGCAAGACTGAGGTGTTCGTGGACACGAACAGCAAGATGTTCACCGATGTGCAGCCCTCCACCATTTGCTGGATGAGCCACAACGACTATATTGAGCAGGCAGCGCCCGGCTTTAAGATCACTGCTCACACGGTCAACTGCCCGGTAGCTGCGGCAGAGAACGCTGAGAAGGGCCTGTATGCGGTCCAGTTCCATCCGGAAGTGCTGCACACTGCGGAAGGCAAGAAGATGCTGCGCAACTTCGTGTACAACGTCTGCGGCTGCACCGGCGACTGGAAGATGGACTCCTTTGTGGAAAACAACGTCAAGGCCCTGCGTGAGCGCATCGGCGATGGCAAGGTGCTGTGCGCCTTGTCCGGCGGCGTGGATTCCTCCGTTCTGGCAGCTATGCTGGCTAAGGCCATCGGCAAGCAGCTGACCTGCGTGTTCGTGGATCATGGTCTGCTGCGTAAGAACGAGAAGGAAGAGGTCTGCTCTGTATTCGGCCCGGGCAATGCCAACGGCTTTGATATCAACTTTATCTGTGTGGATGCCCGCGAACGCTACTTTGCAAAGCTGGCTGGTGTCACCGAGCCGGAGCGCAAGCGCAAGATCATCGGCGAAGAGTTCATCCGTGTGTTTGAAGAGCAGGCCAAGAAGATCGGCAAGGTGGATTTCTTGGCACAGGGTACCATTTACCCGGATGTCGTTGAGAGCGGTCTGGGCGGTGAGTCCACTGTTATCAAGAGCCACCACAACGTCGGCGGTCTGCCCGACACCGTGGACTTCAAGGAGTTGGTGGAGCCGCTGCGCAACCTGTTCAAAGACGAGGTGCGTCAGGCTGGCCGTGAGCTGGGCCTGCCCGAATATCTGGTCAGCCGTCAGCCGTTCCCCGGCCCGGGCCTTGGCATCCGCATCATCGGCGAAGTGACCCCTGAGAAGGTGGCAATCGTGCAGGATGCCGACGCGATCTGGCGTGAGGAGATCGCAAAGGCGGGTCTGGATAAGGAAATCAGCCAGTACTATGCAGCCTTGACCAACATGCACAGTGTGGGCGTCATGGGCGACGAGCGCACCTATGATTACGCTGTGGCGCTGCGTGCTGTGACCACCACCGACTTTATGACCGCGGAGAGCTATAATATGCCCTGGGATGTTCTGGGCACTGTCACCAGCCGCATCGTCAATGAGGTCAAGCATGTGAACCGCGTGTTCTATGATTGCACCGGTAAGCCGCCGGCAACCATTGAGCTCGAATAATGGAATTACGCGAACTTTCAACGTTGCTATGAGCAAAATCGAAAGAAAAATCGCGTTGTGACATTAGTTTGACACTAAGCCGCGGAAAACTTCATTGTGGAGCCACCCGGATCACTGGTTCGGTTTAACATTTGAGAATAATTTGAAAGCCCCGGAAAGTTACGAGTTTACGTTTCTTTCCGGGGCTTTTTGACATTATTGACATTAAGAAAATGCCCTGACATTATCGAAAATAGATGATACTGAATCGACAGTAAGGTGGCATCATACATATACTCCTTTTATGATTTTTGTAAGTTTGCATTCAATGTCTTAATCCGCAAAATATAAATCTTTTATGAAATCCTCTTGACAAAGTGAGAACGGGCAGTATAATGAAAATGAACGTTGTTCATATTGAAGGTGACCACATGAATACAATCGTAACCTCCAAGGAAGATATCTTAAAAAACAGCCGTGAGCTTATCCGGGAAAAGGGCTGGGCGGCGGTCAGTATCCGTTCTGTCGCCTCGGCATGCGGGGTCTCGGTCGGCTCGATCTACAATTATTATGACTCCAAGGCTGAGCTTATCAGCGCCACGGTCGAGAGCGTCTGGTGCGAAATTTTCCACCGCCCGCAGGACGAGGCTGTATTTCAGGATGTGCAGACCTGTGTCAAATGGATGTACGAGCGCATGGCCTACGGCTGTGAGCAGTATCCTGGATTCTTCACACTGCACTCTCTCGGCTTTATGCAGGAGGACAAGGCCGATGGCAAACGGCACATGCAGCAAATCTGGCACCATATCTTAAATGGTCTGTGTACGGTGCTGCAACAGGATACCAAAATCCGTCCGGACGCTTTTAACGCGCAATTCACCGTTGAAAAATTTGCCGATGTTCTATTTTCGCTGATGCTGTCTGCCTTGCTGCGGCAGGACTACGACCCTGCCGCTGTGCTGGAAATCGTGCGCAGAACTTTATATTGACTGCATTTTCTTCCCACACTGCTGTGGGAATTTTATAATGCCTAAAATGAACAATGTTCACTTAAAAGGGACACTCCTAGGAAAGTCCATCGCAATATCCTGCTGCTGCTCGCCTGTCTTGTGTGGAGGAATGCAAGCTTCAACATCCTGCGCTTTGGATGCAACTTTGCCGAGCAAGCCCTTGATGACCGTAAAAACTAAGTCGGCCCTGCAAAAAATGCAGTGTTACAATCAATTTAATCTATCAACAAGGAGCAATCAACTATGCAAGCAATCGTAGAAACTGTTTTTGATGCTGTGTATCTGGTATCCGTCATTACCATCGGTATCCTGATGATTTGTGGCTGCAAGGGCAGCCACCAGTTCAAGCTGTTCGGTCTGATGGCTGTCGTTCTGGGTGCCGGCGACTCGTTCCATCTGATTCCCCGTGCTCTGGCTCTATGCACCACGGGCTTTGAAAACTTTACCGTTCCTCTGGGTCTGGGTAAGTGGATCACCTCTGTGACAATGACTGTCTTTTATGTGCTGCTGTACTATGTCTGGCGTGAGCGCTACCGGGTCAAGGGCAACAATGGCCTGACTGCCGCCGTCTACGGTCTGGCTGCCGTGCGTGTTATCCTGTGCATGATGCCGCAGAACCAGTGGCTGAGCGCCGAATCCCCGCTGTCCTGGGGCATTTACCGTAACATTCCTTTTGCACTGATGGGCCTGCTGATCATCGTGTTGTTCTACCGCAGTGCCAAGGAGCATAACGACGCGGCTTTCCGCTGGATGTGGCTGACCATCGTGCTGAGCTTCGGTTTCTACATTCCCGTTGTTCTTTGGGCCAATACCGTCCCCATGATCGGTATGCTGATGATCCCCAAGACCTGCGCCTATGTGTGGACCGTTCTCATCGGCTATTCTGCTATGAAGAAGGAATGTAAGTGATTTGTTCACAGCACCGATTTATGAAATAAATTGCTTCGTAAAGATCCAAGCTTACCGAATCGGAATGATCTTACTTGATAAAACTGAATCAGGTAAACTTGTAAGCCCCCTGCCGGTGATGAACCGACAGGGGGCTTTTTATGTGTGTACGGGTAGTTTAACAGAATACTTGATCTTTGCCGCGATTACGATGCATCCAGCAATTCGTCCGGGTCCTCGATGGCTTCTTCGATGGTCTCTTCCTCAGGAGTGGGTTCATCGACATCGGACGGAGCGAACAGATCACGGATGAAGTCGCGCAGGAGGACGAGGCTGTTGTCAAGGTCGGCATCCTCGCTCAGCAGCTGCTGGATCATATCCGGCTTATCGGTGATCAGGTCGTCCACGCCGATGCTCAGCAGTTCGCTGGCATCCTCTTCGCGGTTGACGGTCCATGCGGAGATCGTCTTGCTGCGCTTATGGATCTGCTGCACCATACCGGAGGTGATAAAGGTGGACTGTACGCTGAAGAAATCTGCGGCAGGCAGATCGTAATAACTGCCCACGCCCAGTGCAAGGATATAGCCGGTCCGGATCTCCGGTGCCAGCTCCTTGACCTTGCAGAGAGTTTCATAACTCTGCGAGGTGATGGTGCAGTCCTGCGCAAAGCCTTTTTCGCGGATGATGCGGATGGTTTCCGCTTCCAGCTCCGGGGTGGCGGCATTGGGCTTGATCTCAATGTTCAGCTGGATCTTACCTTTGCACAGGTCCAGCACTTCTTCCAGTGTGGGAACTTTGGCACCAGTGTACTTCTGGCCGAACCAGCGCCCGGCATCCAGCTTGCGAACCTCGTTATAGGTCAGGTCGTAGATGTTCTCGTTGCGGCCGGTGCAGCGGCGCAGGCTGGTATCGTGGGTCACCATGACCACGCCGTCCCTGGTCATCTGCACATCCAGCTCGGCCCACTCGCAGCCCTGATCGATGGCCAGCTGGAAAGCGGGCAGGGTGTTTTCCGGTGCGGCAGCGGAGTAGCCGCGGTGCGCGGTGACTACCGGCGCAACGCCGCCCAGCATGGAGAGCAGCTCGTCGTCTCTGGGCAGGGCAAGGTAACAGAATGCCAGCGCAAAGGTGAGCAGAGTAGCACCCGCAACCGATGCACCCAGAAGCAGCCTGCCGGTGGAACGGTGATACTTTCCGCTCTGGACCGGCTCCGGCTCAGAGGGGAGAGACTCCCGCAGGCGGCAGTGCAGCATGGCGAGGATCGTGCACTGCGCCATGGTGATGGCGCAGTCGATCAGGAACTGGAAGAAAGGCATCTCAATGGCCAGCGCCGCGCGGGACAGTGCAAACATGGCCTGTGTGCTCTGCAGCCCGACCGCGATGATGATGCCGTACAGCGGCACGGCAACCGCTGCCGTCAGCAGCAGGGAACGCAGGACGACCGAGAGGTTCCAGCGCAGCAGCAAAAGAAAAGCACGGAAGACGCGCCTGTGGATGCAGCAAAAGCTTTCCTTTACCGACTGCCACAGGCTTTTGCGCTCCAGCACGAACAGCGGCAGCACCAGCACCCAGCTGACACAGAGGAACAGCAGGGCAGCACCGGCAGCCAGATAGAGCAGGTAATACCGGCTGTTTGCCTGGATGACACCCATGATGTATTCCGGCACGGCAAGCTGCGTGATATAGTTATAGGCGAGGAAAAAATTGGTGAACGGGATCAGCACGGCACTGTAGACCAGAACGAGCCAGTTCTGCGGCAGGAATGCGTGGCGGATATCTGCAAGAGAGGTGCGCAGCAGGGCAGGCAGGCGGATCGTTTCGCCCTTGCGGGCAAGATCCAGCCCATGCAGCAGGACGGAAAACTCATACAGCGCCCAGAACGCGGTCAGTATGGCAATGAGCGTGATGCACAGGATGATCGCAGGGGAGGAAAAGATATCGGAAGCGTTGTTGTTGCTCAGGTAGTGCATGGGTGCGAACCGCAGCGTGAGCGACCAGAGCTGCTGCATCAGGGGGACGAACAGCAGGTTCGTTGCAGCCTTATACAGGACGATGACCGCGAGCAGGGGAATCTCGGCGCGGCGGATGATAGCCCGGGTGGAGTGCTTCATGGAGTTGTAGGTTTCGTTGGAGGCGCGGAGTGAAGTGAGCAGATTTTTCAATTTGACATGGCCTTCCTTTTATATTCTGCAAAATGACCCGCCCCGAAGCTTCTCGGCGGGCTGTTCTGCGAAAAAAATTTACATATTAAATATAGTGTAACATAACTTCTTATAAAATAAAATGCAGCAGGGGCAGACAGAATCCACAAAATTAAAAGAGAATTTTTGGCAGCTGAGTGTGCGGCGCAAAATGCCCGCAAAAAGGCGAGAAAGCGGAGAAACGATGAATCGTTAAAAAATTGTAGAACTTTGCGCGACAGATGTTGATTCGCATGGACTTTTATAGAATCTCTTGCATTTTTATGGAAAATTCAGTATAATAAAACTAATTTTGAAAGCTCACACAGACAACCAGGAGGTCTTACCATGGCTTCAAAGATCAATAAGGGAGAAATCCTCGCCAAGTTTTTTGATGACGGGGAATACACTGCACTGTTTGCTGACGGTGCAGTGAGCGCTGCCTGCGGCTATGCGGCAGGTCAGCAGGCTTACGCTGTTTACCAGAACGGCGAAGCTGTTACCGTAAAGGATGTTGAAAAGAACATCAAGGTTCTGGAGATGGCAGCTCAGACTGGCTGCCCGGTCGTCACCTTCTACAACTCCGTTGGCGCAAAGCTGGCTGAGGGTCTGGACGTGCTGACCGCCAGCGCAAAGTTGAATGCGCAGATCGCAAAGGTTTCCGGCGTGATCCCGCAGGTGGCTGTTGTTCTGGGTGTCTGCGGCGGCACCAGCGCACTGAGCGCTGCCAATGCAGATGTCTGCATCATGGCTGAGGGCGCAGAGCTGTTCTTCACCGCTCCGTTCACCTCTGCTGCCAAGGGCGACAAGGTGGCCGATGCCGGCACCGCAGCCGCCGCTGCAAAGGCTGGCGTGGCCGCCATTGTGGCACCCACTGCTGAGGAAGCTGCCGAGAAGGCTGCTCACATCGTGGGCCTGCTGCCGGCCAACAACCTGACCGGCCCTGCGATCTTTGAGTTCGAGCAGCCCACTGCTGCTCTGGCTGCCGGTGCAGAGCCTGCAAAGGCTGCTGCTGCCGTGGTCGATAAGGACAGCGCTGTGGAGCTGTATGCAGGCTTTGGCAAGTCTGTTTACACTGCATTTGCCACCGTGGGCGGCAACGCCGTGGGCGTTGTGGCCACCGGCAAGACCCTGTGCCACAACTGCGTGGCCAAGGCTTCCCGCTTTGTGCGCCTGTGCGATGCCTTCAGCGTGCCGGTGATCACCATTGTGGATACCGAGGGCTTTGTGCCCAGCGCGACCGATGACATTGCAGGCGGCATCCGTGAGGCTGCCCGTCTGGCTGCTACCTATGCCGACGCTACCACCGCAAAGGTGGCTGTGCTGGCTGGCAAGGCCGTCGGCCCTGTTTACACCGCTCTGGCTGCTGCCGATCTGCGCATTGCCGTGGCTGGCTGCACCGTCAGCGCACTGGAACCCAGCGCAGCGGTCAGCGTCCTGTACAAGGAAGAGATCGATGCTTCCGACAACATCATTGCAGCCACCAACGCAAAGGCTGCTGCTTACACCGCCGAGGTGTGCAGCGCAGCAAATGCAGTTGCCTGCGGCGCTGCTGACCTGACCTGCGATGCAGCCAATGTGCGTGCAAGCGTTGTTGCCGCACTGGAACTGCTGAGCACCAAGCGTGCTGCCCGCCTGCCCAAGAAGCACGGCAACATGGCTCTGTAATCGTCTGTATAAATCTTTTTGATACGATTTTGATTTGGAGGATCCTTCCATGAAGTACTACAATATTACCGTCAATGGCGTTGCTTACAGCGTCTCCGTGGAGGAGACTGCCGCTGGTGCTGCTCCGGTTGCTGCTGCAGCTCCTGCCGCACCCGCTGCTCCTAAGGCTGCTCCGGCTCCCGCTGCTGCTCCCAAGGCTGCTGCAGGCGCTGCTGGTGCCGTTGCCGTCAAGGCTCCCATGCCCGGCAACATTCTGGATGTCAAGGTCAAGGCCGGTGCATCCGTGAAGGCTGGCGACGTGCTGGTGATCCTGGAGGCCATGAAGATGGAGAACGAGATCGTTGCTCCGCAGGATGGCACTGTGGCTTCCATCAACGTCAACAAGGGCGACACCGTCAACTCCGGTGACGTTCTGGTTTCCATGAACTAAGGGAGAGGTGACAATCATGGCCAAAAAGCCGATCAAGGTTACTGAGGTCGTCCTGCGCGATGCCCACCAGTCTCTGCTGGCCACCCGCATGACCATGGATGAGATGCGTCCCATCCTGCCGGAAATGGATAAGATCAACTACTTCTCCGTGGAGTGCTGGGGCGGCGCTACGTTCGACAGCTGCATCCGCTTTCTGGACGAAGACCCGTGGGAGCGCCTGCGCATCCTGCGCAAGGAGCTGCCCCACCAGAAGCTGCAGATGCTGTTCCGCGGCCAGAACATGCTGGGCTACCGCCCCTACGCAGACGATGCCGTTGAGTACTTTGTGCAGAAGTCTGTTGCAAACGGCATCGACGTGATCCGTATTTTCGATGCACTGAACGATCCGCGCAACCTGCAGACCGCCATTAAGGCAGCCAACAAGGAAGGCGCTCATGTGCAGGGCTGCATCAGCTACACCCTCAGCCCCGTGCACAACAACGAGTACTTTGCAGCCTACGCCAAGACCCTGGAAGAGATGGGCGCAAACTCCATCTGCATCAAGGATATGGCCGGTCTGCTGACCCCCTATACCTGCTACGATCTGGTGAAGAAGCTGAAGGAGACCGTCAGCATCCCTGTTGACATCCACAGCCACTACACCGCAGGTCTGGCTTCCATGTCCATCCTGAAGGGCATCGAGGCAGGTGCCGACATCATCGATACCGCCATGAGCCCCCTGAGCCTGGGCACCAGCCACATGCCCACCGAGAGTCTGGTCGCTGCCCTACAGGGCACCGATTACGACACCGGTCTGGATCTGAAGCAGCTGAACGTTGTGCGCGCATACTTTGCAAAGCTGCGCGAGAAGTACATTGCCAACGGCCAGATCAGCCCGAAGAGCCTCGGCGTGGACGCAAACACCCTGCTGTATCAGGTGCCGGGCGGCATGTTCTCCAACATGCTCAAACAGCTGAAGGATGCCGGCAAGGAAGATAAGCTGGACGAAGTGCTGGCAGAGATCCCCCGCGTCCGCGAGGATGCAGGCTATCCGCCGCTGGTCACCCCCACCAGCCAGATCGTTGGTACGCAGGCTGTGTTCAACGTGATCCTGGGCGAGCGCTACAAGATGGTCACCAAGGAGTTCAAGGGTCTGGTCCACGGTGATTACGGCAAGACTCCCGCTCCCATCAAGCCCGAGTTCACCAAGAAGATCCTGGGCGACGAGCAGCCCATTACCTGCCGCTTTGCTGATACTCTGGCTCCTGAGATGGACAAGCTGAAGGCAGAAGCTGCCAAGTGGGCAACGCAGGAAGAGGATGTGCTGACCTACGCAATGTTCCCGCAGGTGGCACCCAAGTTCTTTGAAAAGCGCAATGCCAAGAAGCAGGGCGTGGACGGCGACCATGTGGACTACACCAATCAGTCTCATCCCGTCTGATCTTTCATAACGGATTCAGGGGCTTCCCGCTTTTGCGGCGGGAGGCTCCTTTTTGTGTTTTGTACCGGATCTGGCCCCAAAAATGGGCGGCGGCTCATTGACATGAAAATCCATCCATTTTATAATGAATCAAAATGGATGCAGCCGACACCCGGGCATCCCCGGAAAAAGAAGAGGTGATCTGCATGAGAAGCATCACGGTACAGCGCCTTGCGGAATTTACAGAGCAGGATTATGAATTTACCTTCGGCATCACCCGGAAGGAATTTGCCCAGATGCTGGAAGCACTGAATGCGGCTTATTGCAAGGAGCACCGGCGCAGGCCGCATTTTACCAAGATCACAATGCAGGATAAGCTGGTGCTGACTTTGCTCTACCGCCGCGAGTACCGCAGCATGGAGAACATTGCGGCAGAATACGGTGTCTCCCGCGATACCATTGCGGACAATATCCACTGGGTGGAGCGCGCACTGCTGAACGCAAATCTGCTGCAGAACAGCGTGACCTGCGTATATAAAACCAACTGAAACTGGCTCTGATACAGGATCGGAAGATTTTGTATCAGAGCTTTTTTGCTTTGCACCGTGTATTGCGGCCGGTTTTGGCGGCGGCACGCAACAGTGCACCTTGAATTTTGGGCCGAAGAATAGTAAAATGAAACTATATGTATCGTAACATGGGTTTGTGTACCCAAAGGCGGATACGTATACCGAAACTTGTAAGCTGAAACACTGAAAATGTAAGAACAGGAGAGCGTTATGATCTTAAGCATGACCGGCTTTGGCCGGGGGACTGCTGTGCGCAATGGCCGTGAGATCACGGTGGAGCTGCGCAGCGTGAATTCCCGCTACTTTGAGTATTCTTCGCGCATCCCGCGCACCTGCAGCTATCTGGACAGCCGCCTGAAAAAGCAGCTCAACGAGCGCATCACCCGCGGCAAGGTGGAGCTGAGCATGACCGTGCAGAATGTGGACGCTGCCGATACGGTGGTGGCCGTCAACATGGAGCTGGCACGCAGCTACCAGCAGGCCATGCGGGATATTTCGGAACAGCTGGGTGTCAAGAACGATATCTCTGCGGGCGTGCTGACCCGCTTCCCGGATGTGCTCACCACCCGCCACGCGGATGTGGACGAGGAACAGCTGTGGGAAGATGTTTCTGCCGTTACCGCACAGGCGCTGGACCGCTTTGTGGAGATGCGCGCCGTCGAGGGTGCCAAGATGAAGGCAGACGTGGAAAACCGCCTGAACTTCCTCGAGGAGTGCGTGGGCAGGGTGGAGACTTTGAGCGCAGGCCGCGTGGAAGCCTACACCAACCGCCTGTACGAGAAACTCAAGGTCATTCTGGAGGACCGCGATATCGACGATGCCCGCGTGCTGACCGAGGCCGCTATTTTTGGCGATAAGACCGCTGTGGATGAAGAGACGGTGCGCCTGCGCAGCCACATTGCGCAGTACCGCGATATCCTCAAGCTGGACGAGCCGGTGGGCCGCAAGTTGGACTTTTTGACGCAGGAGCTGAACCGCGAGACCAATACCATCGGCTCCAAGTGTCAGGATCTGGATATCACCCGCATCGTGGTGGATATGAAGGCGGAGATCGAAAAGATCCGCGAACAGATCCAGAATCTGGAGTGATACAGAAAATTCGGAGGGGTTTATGAAGCTCATCAACATCGGGTTTGGCAATATGGTCAGTGCAGGCCGTGTGGTGGCAGTGGTCAGCCCGGACTCCGCCCCGGTCAAGCGCCTTGTAAAGGAAGCGCGGGAGCGCGGAATGCTGATCGATGCATCCTATGGCCGCAGCACCCGTGCAGTGCTTATCATGGACTCCGATCATGTGGTGCTCTCGGCGCTTCAGCCGGAAACGGTGGCCAACCGTGCGGCAGGGCAGGAGGGCAAAACACCAGCAGAGGAGGAACAGACCCATGGCGAACGATAAATATTTGTTTGTGGTCTCCGGCGCGGCCGGTACCGGCAAGGACAGCGTGGTGAAGGCACTGCGCGAAGCACACCCGGAGATCGAAAAGACTGTTTCCGCCACCACCCGCGCACCGCGTCCCGGTGAGCAGGAGGGCGTGGATTATTATTACCGCACCCGCGAGCAGTTCCAGCAGCTGATCGAGAACGATCAGGTGGTGGAGCACAACTTCTACAACGGCAACTACTACGGTACCCTGCGCGAGGAAGTGGACAAGCGCCTTGCAGCCCGGAAGGTGGTCGTTCTGGTCATCGATGTGCACGGCGCAGCGAACATCCGCCGCATGTTCCCGGGCGCAACCACCGTGTTCCTGCTGCCGCCGTCGGTGGAGGAGCTGGAGCGCCGTCTGCGGGGCCGCGGCACCGAGACCGAGGACAGCATTCAGGAGCGTCTTGCCACCGCCCGGCAGGAGCTGGCCCAGCAGGATAAATTCACCCTGAAGCTGGTCAACGACCAGGTCGATACCTGCGCCGATGCACTGTATCAGGCCATCTGCCAGCGCATTGGTGCCGCAGAATAACATTTTGAAGGAGCTGGACGAATGCCCAAAACGGTAGGCGTTGCCGTCAGCAATGCGACCTTCCACTTTGATAAGCTTTATACCTATGCCGTCATGCCGGATCAGCAGAATGCGGTAAAACTTGGCAGCATGGTGCTGGTGCCCTTTGGCCGCGGCAGCCGCGCCCGCATGGGCGTGGTGCTGGCCTGCGATGCCGAACCGGAAAGCGCGAAGCTGAAATATCTTTTCGACGTGGCCCCGGCATCCGCCTGCCTGACCCCGGAACTGCTGCGGCTGGTGCACTTTTTGAAGGAGCGCACCTTCTGCACCTATTATGAAGCGGTCAAGGCGGTCATTCCCTATGGTGCACAGTACAAGCCTGCCGTGGCGGCAGACGGCGTAACGCCGGTGCTGCAAAAGCAGCTTACCCGCCACACCGAAAACTCCTACCGCCTTGTGGGCGGGCTGCCGCCAAAGCCGAAGCCGACAGCCAAGCAATTGGCGGCAGTGGCGCTGCTGGGCGGTGGGCCGCGCACCCTGAACGAGCTGGAAGACAAGGGCATCAGCCGTGCCGTGCTGGATAACCTGTGCGCCAAAGGCGTGCTGGAATGCAGCAAGGTGAATAAATCCATCGACCTGTATTCGTCCATTCCGCTGAAAAATGAGCCGATCACCCTCACGCAGGAGCAGCAGGCGGCTTACGATGCTCTGCTGCCAAAGCTGGAAGACGATGCACCCCACTCGGCGCTGCTCTACGGCGTGACCGGCAGCGGCAAGACGCTGGTGTTTTTAAAGCTCATTGCCCGCTGTCTGGAGCAGGGCAGGCGTGCGCTGGTGCTGGTGCCGGAGATCAGCCTGACCCCGCAGATGATCCTGCGGCTCAAGAGTCAGTTTGGCCGCCGGGTGGCGGTGCAGCACTCTGCCCTCAACCACACCGAACGCCTTTTGCAGTGGCAGATGATCCAGGATGGTGGCGCAGACATCGTGGTGGGCACCCGCAGTGCCATCTTTTCGCCGCTGGAAAACATCGGGCTCATCATCATCGATGAGGAGCAGGAGCACACCTACCGCTCGGAATCCGCGCCCCGCTATTCTGCCCACGAGGTGGCCCGGCAGCGTGCGGCGGAAAACGGTGCATTGCTTCTGCTGGCAAGCGCCACCCCCAGCACCGAGAGCTTTTACGCGGCCCAGCATGGCCGCACCCAGCTGGTGCGGCTGACCCAGCGCTACGGCGGCAACCCGCTGCCCACGGTGCAGATCGTGGATATGCGCGCAGAGCTGGCGGCAGGCAACCCGCGGGAGATCAGTCTGTCGCTGGAAGATGCCATCCGCCGCAATCTGGATGCAGGCAAGCAGACCATTTTGCTGCTGAACCGCCGGGGCTACCAGACCATGGCCCAGTGCGAGGACTGCCGCGAGGTGCTCAAGTGCACAAAGTGCAGCGTGCCGATGGTGTACCACAAAGCGGCGCACAAGGTATTGTGCCACTACTGCGGCAGCCAGATGGAACCGCCCACTGTGTGCCCCGCCTGCGGCGGCAAGCTGCAGTACCGGGGCTTCGGCACCCAGAAAGCCGAGGAAGAGCTGGCAAAGCTGTTCCCGGATGCGCGGGTGCTGCGCATGGATCAGGATTCCACTGCCGCAAAGGATGCCCACGAAAAGCTGCTGGCAAGGTTTGCGAACCACGAATATGACATCATGGTGGGCACCCAGATGGTGGCCAAGGGACTGGATTTTGAGGATGTGACCCTTGTGGGCGTGCTGGGCATCGACTCGCTGCTGTTTGCGCAGGGCTTCCGCGCGTATGAGAATGTATTCAGCCTCATCACGCAGGTGGTGGGCCGCAGCGGACGGGCCAGAGACCCCGGCTTTGCCATCATCCAGACCACCGACCCCGATAACCCGGTGCTGAACCTTGCCGCCGCGCAGGACTACGATGCCTTTTTTGAGCAGGAGATCGCTTACCGCAAGCTGGGCCTGTACCCGCCCTTCTGCGGGCTGTGCGTCATTGGCTTTGCAGGCGCAAAGGAGATCGAGGTGGCACGGGCGGCGGCGCGCTTTGCGGCCCTGCTGGGCCAGCAGGCGGCAAAACAGCCGGACCTGCCGCTGCGGGTGCTTGGCCCCACGCCCGGCAGCATTGAGAAGATCAACGACACCTACCGCTACAAACTTACCATCAAGTGCCGCAACGACCGCCGCTTCCGCGACCTCGTGCGCAGCACACTGGAAAGATACGAACAGGAAAAACTTCCGTCCAAGGCCACCGTTGCGGTGGACCTGCACTCGGACGGTGACATCTGATTTGGAGGTACCATAAATGGCTATCCGCAATATTGTAAAAGAGGGCGATCCCATCCTGAACAAGGTCTGCCGCCCCGTCACCACCTTTGATGACCGTCTGGCTACCCTGCTGGACGACATGCACGAGACCATGATCGCCGCCGACGGCGTGGGTCTGGCCGGCCCGCAGGTGGGCATGCTGCGCCGTCTGTTCGTGGTGTGGGACACCACCGACGCGCCCGAGGAGATCCCCGAAGATTACGAATATAAGTTCATCGACTTTGTGAACCCGGAGATCCTGGCCGTATCCGAGGAAGAGGAGACCGCCTACGAGGGCTGTCTGTCCTTCCCGGGCCACAACGGCGCTGTGACCCGCCCCGCCGCGGTCAAGGTGCGCGCACAGGACCGCCACGGTGAGTGGTTCGAGCTGGAAGCTGAGGATCTGCTGGGCCGCTGCATCCAGCACGAGAACGACCATCTGGACGGCATTACCATCATGCAGTCCAGCGAGTATTTCTATGAGGATACCGAAGAGGGCAAAAAAGCTGCCCGCGAAGCGAAAGGAAACAAGTAATGCGCATTTTGTTCATGGGCACGCCGGATATTGCCGCAGAGTGCCTCAAAGCCCTGTATGCCGCCGGGCATGACATCTGCGCGGTGTACACCCGTCGGGATAAGCCGGTTGGCCGCAAGCAGGTGCTTACCGCACCCCCGGTCAAGGAAGTGGCCCTTGCCCACGGCACGCCGGTGTTCCAGCCCCGCACCCTGCGGGACGGCAGCGAGGACGAGAACATCCGCGCACTGGCCCCGGAACTGATCGTGGTGGTGGCTTACGGCTGCATCCTGCCGAAGTCTGTGCTGGAAGCGCCGAAGTACGGCTGCATCAACCTGCATGTTTCGCTGCTGCCCAAGTACCGCGGCAGCGCCCCGGTGCAGTGGGCCGTGCTGAACGGCGATGCCGAGACCGGCGTTTCCATCATGCAGATGGACGAGGGCCTTGACACCGGCGATGTGCTCTGCTGCGAGAAGATCACCATTGACCCGGAGGAGACCAGCGGCCAGCTGTTTGACCGCGTGACTGCCGTGGGTGCACGGGTGCTGTGCGAGGTGGTGCCCGCCATCGCCGCCGGAACGCTGAAACCCCAGCCGCAGGATCATGAGAACGCCTGCCTTGCGCCTATGCTGAACAAGGAGATGGCAGAGTTCCACCTGACCGAATCGGCTGCCCACATCCACAACTGGGTGCGCGGCATGAACCCGTGGCCCGGTGCATGGTTCGTCACCTCCGGCGGCAAAAAGCTCAAGGTGATGGAGTGCCGTGCCGTGGAAGCTCACGGCGAAGCGCCCGGCACCGTGCTGGCCACAAAGCCGCTCACGGTGGCTTGCGGTGAGGGGGCCGTCCAGCTGCTGAATGTGGTGCCGGAAGGCAAAAAGCCCATGGACGGCACCGCCTTTGCGGCCGGTCAGCGCCTGAAAACGGGGGATATCCTCTGATGGCGGCGAATCCCCGCGCGGCGGTAGTGGCGGCGCTGGTGCGGCAGGAGCAGGATGGTTTTTCCAACCTTGTTCTGGATGCCGAACTCAAGCGCCAGCAGCTGGAAGGCCGCGATAAAGCTTTTGCCAGCGCCATCTTTTACACGGTGCTGGAACACCGGGGCACGCTGGACTACATCCTGTGCCAGTTCCTGCCCAAGGGCCTTGCCAAGCTGGATGCACCGGTGCGCGAAATATTGCGCGCGGCGCTGGCGCAGGCCCGCTATATGCAGGTGCCGGTGTCCGCTGCGGTGAACGAGGCCGTCAAGCTGACCCGCGCCTTCAAAAAATCCAGCGCATCCGGTCTGGTCAACGCTGTGCTGCGCAAGGCGTGCAGCTACGACCTGAGCACCGCAAGCTTCAAAAACGAAGTGGAGCGGCTCATGGTGCTTGGCTCTGCCGGGCGGGATGTGGCGGATTTTCTGCACAAAAACTACCCGGACGAAGCACTGGATATCCTTACCTACAAGGCCGACGGCGGCATGACCAGCCTGCGGGCGAACCCGCTGAAAGGCAGTGCCGATGAGCTTTGTGCAAAGCTGCTGGCTTCCGGCGCAAAGGAAGCAAAGCGGGGCATTGTGCCCGGCAGTGTGCTGGCCCGCTTCGAGGGCAGCCCGGCGGAAAATGAGCTGTTCCGGCAGGGGTACTTCCATGTGGAAGGGCAGGCCAGCCAGCTGGCGGCGCTCTGCGTGGACGCACAGCCCGGAGAAACAGTCATCGACCTGTGCGCCGCGCCCGGCGGCAAGACCATCCTGCTGGCCGAGCAGATGCACAGCACCGGCAGGCTTTACAGCTGCGATGCCGCCGAGAACCGCGTGGGCCTGATCCGCACGGCAGTGCAGCGCATGGGACTGACCAATGTGGAAGCCCTGTGCAACGATGCCACAAAGGTGAACCCGGCCCTGCCGCAGGCCGACCGCATTTTAGCGGATGTGCCCTGCAGCGGCCTTGGCATTCTGGCAAAAAAGCCGGATCTGCGCTACAAAAAGCTGGAACCGGCCCGCGAAGCTGAATTATTGGCCATGCAGTCGGCCATCCTCGATACGGCGGCACAGCTGCTGAAAGCGGGCGGCAGGCTGGTGTACTCCACCTGCACCATCGACCCGGCAGAAAATCAGCAGCAGATCGCGGCATTTCTGGCCCGCCACCCGGAGTTTACGGTGGTGGAGCCTGCCGCAGCGCTGCCCGCCGGGATGACGGCAGGGGAGCACGGCGCGCTTTCGGTGCCCACCCGCACCGGCATGGACGGTTTTTTCCTGTGTACCATGCAGAAAAACGGGGAAAAGCTGCAATGAAACAGGTGGCTTGTTCGTAAAAAACAATAGGAGAACACAATGGAACAAAAACGCTGTATCTCTTCCTTTACGCTGGCAGAGCTGACCGCTGAACTGAAAGCGATGGGTCAGCCGGGCTTCCGGGCAAAGCAGATCTTCCACTGGGTGCACCAGAAGCTGGTCACCGAGTTTTCTGCCATGACCGACCAGCCCAAGACCCTGCTGGCAAAGCTGGAAGAAAGCTTCTACATTGCCGCGCCCAAGATCGAGCGCAGGCAGGAAGCAAAGGACGGCACGGTAAAATATCTGCTGCGCATGGCAGACGGCAACTGCATCGAGACCGTCGTGATGCGCTACCACTACGGCAACACGGTGTGTGTGTCCACGCAGGTGGGCTGCCGCATGGGCTGCCGCTTCTGCGCGTCCACCCAGGCGGGCCGCGTGCGCGATCTGGAAGCAGGCGAGATCTGCTCTGAGATCTACACCGCCCAGAAGGATATCGGGGAGCGCATTTCCCACATCGTGCTCATGGGCATTGGCGAACCGCTGGATAACTTTGACGAAGTGATGAAGTTTCTGGAAAATATCACCTCGCCCGAGGGCGTGAACATCGGGATGCGCAACATCAGCCTTTCCACTTGCGGTCTGGTGCCCAAGATCGACCAGCTGGCCGAGAAAAAGCTGCAGCTGACCCTCTCGGTGTCGCTGCACGCACCCAACAATGAAATTCGCAGCGGCATGATGCCGGTGAACGATGCCTATCCCGTGGAAGTGCTGATGCAGGCCGTGCGCCGCTATCAGGACACCACCGGCCGCCGTGTGAGCTTTGAATATTCCATGGTGCGCGGTGTCAATGATTCCGATGCCTGCGCCAGACAGCTGGCAAACCTGATCCGGGGCATGGGTGCCCATGTGAACCTGATCCCCATCAACCCGGTGGACGGCAGCCCGTACTCGGCCACCGATGCAGCCAACGTGCACCGCTTCCAGCAGAAGCTGGAGAGCCTTGGCGTGAACGCTACGGTGCGCCGCCGCCTTGGCAGCGAGATCAGCGCCGCATGCGGCCAGCTGCGCCGTGACGAAATGAACGGGAAAGCGTAAATATTAAAGGGAGAAGCCTATGAAACTTGCAGGAAAAACGGATGTCGGCAGGGTCCGGCAGGATAATCAGGACGATTATCGCGCAGGAGAACTGCCCGGCGATGCCGCATGGCTGCTGGTATGCGACGGCATGGGCGGTGCACGCGGCGGCAGGGAAGCCAGCCAGAGCGCGTGCGATGTGATCGAGCGCTGCTTTCAGGAGCAGTATGCTTCCAAGTGCCTGCCCGGCGAAGAGGAGACCTTTTTGAAAAAGAGCCTGCTCAGCGCCAACCGCTTTGTGTTCCAGAAGGCCCTGCGTGAGGAATCGCTGGCGGGCATGGGCACCACGGCTGTGTGCGCACTGGTGCGCGGCGGCAAGGTGTTCCTGTGTCATGCAGGCGACTCGCGGGCGTACCTGTACCGGGACGGCAGGCTTGCCCAGCTCACCCACGACCACTCCTATGTGCAGGAGCTGGTGGACTGCGGCACCATTACCGTGGAGGAAGCCGAGCACCACCCCCAGAAGAACATCATCACCAAGGCGCTGGGCGTGGACTACCGGCTGGACTCGGAGTTCACCACCGCACCGCTGCAGAAAGGGGATATCCTGCTGCTGTGCTCGGACGGCCTGACCAATGCCGTGCCCAGAGAACAGCTGGAACAGCTGCTGCGCACCGGCAGGTTCTACGACCTGCCGGACCTTCTGATCCGCACGGCCAACGAGAACGGCGGCCCGGATAACATCACCGCGCTGCTGCTGTGTGTGGAGGAGGTGCGCTGATGGACAACCTGATCGGCAAAAAGCTGGACGGCCTGTATGAGGTGCGGGAGCTGATCGGTTCCGGCGGCATGGCAAACGTCTACAAGGCGGTCATGCTGGGGCACAACGGCCCGGTGCCTGCCGGTACCGTGGTGGCGGTAAAGGTGCTGCGGCAGGAGTATATGCACGACCCGGACCTTGTGCGCCGCTTTAAAAATGAATCCAAGGCCATCTCGCTGCTGAACCACCCCAACATCGTAAAAGTGTACGATGTATCGGTGAATGATGATCTGCAGTATATCGTGATGGAATATGTGGACGGCATGACATTGCGCGAGTACCTTAACCAGCGCGGCGGCAGGCTGACCAACCGGGAGACCGTGCACTTCATCTCCCAGATCTTAAAGGCGCTGGAACATGCCCACGCCAACGGTGTGGTGCACCGGGACATCAAGCCCCAGAACATCATGCTTTTGGACAACGGCCAGCTGCGCATGATGGATTTTGGCATTGCGCGCATCTCCCGTGCCGAGAACCAGCTGCTGAGCGGCAAGGCCATGGGCAGCGTGCACTATATCAGCCCGGAGCAGGCCAAGGGCGATGAGACCGACTGCACCAGCGATATCTACTCGGTGGGCGTGATGATGTACGAGATGCTCAGCGGTCATCTGCCCTTTGATGCAGACGACATGGTGGAAGTTGCCATCAAGCAGATCTCCGATCAGCCGAAGTCTTTGCACGAGATCGCGCCGGAGGTGCCGAATGCACTGGTGGAGATCACCGAAAAGGCCATGGCAAAGCTGCCGCAGAACCGCTACGCATCCGCCCGCGAAATGCTGGATGCGCTGGACACCTACGTGCACAACCCCTCCGTGATGTTCGAGTACAAGTATATTACAGAAGATGCTCCCGAAAAGGTGGTGAAACGTACCATGAACCAGAACCGTGCAAACCGTCAGGCCGAAAAGCCTGCGCCCCGCGGCAAAAAGGCCGCACCGCGCAAGAAAAAGCGCACCATCTTCCTGCCGGCACTGTTCGGCGTTACCATTGCATTTGCACTGGCGTGCCTTGCGCTGTGCTGGATGATCCTGAACGATTCCTCCAACCTGATGAACAACAAGGCCGATATCACGCTGGGCGATTATATCGGTATGACGCAGGACGAGGCTGCTGCCACCGAGCAGGTGGTCTCCGGCCAGATCAGCGTTACCTGGGAGCAGGAGTACAACAGTAACTATGCGGCGGGCTATATCTATAAGCAGTCGCCGGTGTCCGGCCGCACGGTGCGCGAGGGCCAGAATGTGACCCTGACTGTGAGCCTTGGCACCCAGTACGTTACCGTGCCGGACCTGACCAACTATGTGCAGGCTGATGCAGAGCAGCAGCTCAAGGAGCTGGGTGTCTCGGTGCTGGTAACGCAGGCTGTGGATACCTCTGTGGCATCCGGCGCGGTGATCCGCACCGACCCGGCGGCGGGCAGTCAGGTGGCTGCAGGCAGCACTGTGGTGATGTATATCAGCCGCCCGCAGGTGGCAACCACCACCAAGGTGCCCTCGCTGACCGGCATGAGCACCGCTGATGCCCGCACCCTGCTGGTGCAGAACCATCTGGGCCTTGGCAGCCAGACCGAGCAGTACAGCGACCAGCCGGTGGGTACTGTCATCAGTCAGAACCCGGCGGCAGGCTCTACCACAAAGCTGAACGGCCGCGTGAACATTGTGGTAAGCGCAGGGCCGGAGCCTGCACCGGAACCGGAAGCACCCAGCGACAGCACCACCGGCGGCGACTGGTGGAGCGGCCTGTTTGGCAGCAGCTCCTCTTCTTCCAGCACCGAGACCGGCACCGAACAGGGCACAGCGGGCAGCGGCGACCCTTCGCAGAAACCGCTGACCGACTGGTGGTCCTCGCTGCTGAGCTGATGGAGGCGTGCATGAAGGGATATATCACAAAGGGCATCGGCGGCTTTTACTATGTAAAAACGCCGGAGGGCATTGTGGAGTGCAAGCCCCGCGGCATTTTCCGCAAACAGAAGATCACGCCGGTGGCGGGCGATGAGGTGACGCTGGAGACCGAGAACGGTGCAGCCGTCATTGCCGAGATCGCACCGCGCAAAAATGTGTTCGTGCGGCCTCCGGTGGCAAATCTGGATGTGCTGTTCCTTGTGGCCAGCACCACCCAGCCCACGCCCAGCACGCTGGTGCTGGATAAGCTTGCCGCCATTGCGGTGGACAAGGGCGTGCAGCCGGTGATCGTGTGCACCAAGGGCGACTTGGCCGAGGCGGAATTCCTGCGTAAGGCCTACGAAAGATCGACCCTGCCGTTCATCCGCATCGATTACGAGACCGGCGGCGGGCTGGACGAGGTGAAGCAGTGGATCAGCGGCAGGCTGTGTGCGTTCTGCGGCAACTCCGGCGTGGGAAAATCCACCCTTTTGAACCATCTGCTGCCGGAAGCAGAGCGCGAGACCAGTGCCATCAGCCAGAAGCTGGGCCGCGGCCGCCACACCACCCGTGAGGTGACGATCTTTGAAGCCTTTGGCGGGCGCATTGCGGATACGCCGGGCTTTGCCAGTCTGGAAGCGAACCGCGCCGGGTTCATCCCCAAGGAAAATCTGGAGCATGCGTTCCCGGAGTTCGGGCCTTATCTGGGCCAGTGCCAGTTCACCGGCTGCTCCCACCGCAGCGAAAAAGGCTGTGCCGTGCGCGCCGCACTGGCCGAGGGCAGGCTCTCCCAGACCCGGTACGACAGCTACTGCGCCATGTACGAGGAAGTCAAGGACGTGAAGGATTGGCAGCGCCCGAAAGTATAAAGGATAAGGAAGAGATTCATGTCACGCTGTGTGATCATTTCGGCCTGCCCGGTTTCTCCGGAGCTGGCAGAGGCCCTGCGGCCGGACGACTTTATCATTGCCTGTGATGCAGGCTACCGCAACTGCGCACCTCTGGGGCGCAGACCCAACATCATCGTGGGCGACTTTGACACCGCCCCCTGCCCGGAACAGCAGGACGACGATATCATCGTGCTGCCCCATGTGAAGGACGATACCGACACCGAGTATGCCGCAAAGCTGGTCTCGGAAAAGGGCTTTGACGAGGTGCTGCTGCTGGGCGGCCTTGGCGGCAGACGGGTGGAGCACACCCTTGCAAACCTGTGCACCGGCCTTGGGCTGGAACAGCGCGGTGTGCGCACCACCCTGCTGGATGAGCGCAGCCGCATCACCTATGTGATGCCCGGCGAGACCCGCCGCTACCCGAAGGAGAAGTACTTCTTCTTCTCGGCCTTCCCGATGGAGGGCAGGGCGCAGGGCGTGTGCGAGCGCGGCTCCTACTATGAGCTGACCGATGCGGAGCTGACCGCCAGCTATCCGCTGGGCGTCAGCAACGAGTACGCTGCCGGGTCGGACTGCATCACCATCTCCACCCGCAGCGGTGCGCTGGTGGTGGTGGAGACCATCGCAGACTGAGCGCTGCTTCCCTTGCCGGAACGTTCCGGCCCCTGCCTGCATAGGATGGGCCAGAAAACGGAAAGGCGGGGAGCATATGCAGGTAGTTGTGATCCGAAGCCCCAAGGCGCTGCGCGGCATTCTGCGCAGACTGTTCGGCATTCAAAAACAGTAAAAAAGATCCCCTCGCTGCTGGTCGGCGGGGGGATCTTGCTTCATAATACTCCTTTTTATTGCGTCAGGGCGTTGTAACAGGCATCGAACGCCTGCATAAAATCAGTGATCTCCTGTTCCGTGGTCAGGTGGCTCAGGCTGATGCGCCACGAGGACAGCGCGTTGCGCCGGTCATGGCTCACGGCAAACACGGCGCGGGAGGGCAGGCCGTCCGAAGAGCAGGCCGATTTGACCGAGACGCATACGCCCCTGGCATCCAGCTCCCGCTGGAACACGGTGCCCTTCACGTTCTGTACGCTCAGGTTTAAAATCTGCGGCACGGCGGTGTCCGGGCTGTTGATGCGCACCTTGGGGTATTGGGCAAGCCCGGTGCGCAGGCGGGCGTTCAGGGCGCGGATGTGCTCCACCCGGGCGGGCAGCTCGCTCACTGCCTTTTCCAGCGCCAGCGCCAGCGAACAGGTCAGCGCCACGGTGGGGGTGCCGCTGCGGTAGATGGTGGTGCTCTCGCCGCCATGGATGAGCGGCTCCAGCGCAAGGCCGCGCCGCTTGACCAGCACACCGATGCCGTTCAGCCCGTAGAACTTGTGGGCGGTCAGGCTCATGGTGTCGATGCCCGCAAAGCTGACCGGCAGCTTGCCCACGGCCTGTGTGGCATCCACATGGAAGTGGCAGTGGGGGCAGGCCTTCAACATTTCCGCGATCTCGGCCACCGGCTGCACCACGCCCAGCTCACTGTCCACGGCAGTGACGGCCACCAGAATGGTGTCCGGGCGCAGCAGTTCTTTCAGGTGGGCAAGGTCCACCGTGCCGTCCTGCCGGATGTCCACAAGGTCGATCTCGTATCCCTGCTCCTGCAGGGCGGTCAGGCTGCCGCTCACCGAGGAGTGCTCCAGCGGGGTGGAAATGATGTGTCTGCCCTGGTGGCGCTCCAGCCGGGCGATGCTCTTGATGGCAAAGTTGTTGGCCTCGCTGGCACCGGATGTATAGATGATCTCGGCGGGCTGCACATTCAGGCTGCGGGCAATGCTCTGGGTGGCGGCATCGATGGCAGCCTTTGCGGCAGTGCCTGCTGCATGACGGGAATTGGCATTGCCCGGGCAATTGCGCTCCACCTCGCAAAAGCGCTGTAAAACCGCTTCGTCTACCGGGGTATTGGCGGAATAATCCAGATAGATCATAAACTCTCCTGATAATTCTCTTATAATACAGATTACAATGGTAGGTTATATTATAGTGCGCTTTGGGCCGGATTGCAAGAGAAGCGGCGCAAACTTCCGGGCTGGAAATACAGGAGAATTAAGCAAAATAGTTGCACGGCGGCAAAAAGTCTGCTATAATCTCTTGAAGGACTGCCCGCTGCGGCCTTTTGCGGGGCTTTTGGCGGCGGTTTGGAAAGAGCCTGAATGAAAGGGGGAGCGCACCATGCTGCACAAGAATCATCGACTGCGCTGCATTGCACTTCTCATTTCCGGGCGGGATCATTGTTCCCAAATTTCAGGGGCATTGCCGTTTTGCTGACGGCGGTGCCTCTTTTTTTGGGGCTGCGAGTTCTGTAGGAGGCAGAAAAACTTCATGAGCGAAAAGATCGATTACTCCAAAGGCATTTACGACGCGCGCCAGCTGGGCGCAGGCCGCATGTTCATTCTGGGCGTGCAGCACATGTTTGCCATGTTCGGCGCAACGGTGCTGGTGCCGCTGCTCACCGGCCTGAGCGTTTCCACCACCCTGCTGTGTGCAGGTCTGGGCACCCTGCTGTTCCACCTCATTACCAAAAAGAAGGTGCCTGCATTCCTCGGCTCCTCCTTTGCGTATCTGGGCGGCTTCTCCATCGTGGCCCCCATGCTGGCAGATGCAGACGGCAACCTGACCGTGGCCAATACCAAGATGCTGCCCTACGCCTGCGCCGCCGTCGCATTTTCCGGTCTGGTGTATCTGGTGGCCAGCCTGCTGATCTCCACCTTCGGCATCCGCCGCATCATGCGGTTCTTCCCGCCGGTGGTCACTGGCCCCATTATCATTTCCATCGGCCTGATCCTGGCCCCCTCTGCTATCAAAAACTGCCAGGCAAACTGGCTGCTGGCCTTTGTGGCACTGGGTGTCGTGATCGTGTGCAACATCTGGGGCAAGGGCATGGTCAAGATCCTGCCCATCCTCATCGGTGTTCTGGTGTCCTACGCAGTGGCACTGGTGACCGGTGCAGTGGACTTCCAGCGCATTTCTGAGGCTGCATGGGTGGGCATCCCTCTGCACAAGGAGGCCATGGGTCTGTTTGCCATCGACGGCAGCCCGGAGTTCATCAGCGCACTGTTCACCATCATCCCCATTGCACTGGCAACCATGATGGAGCATGTGGGCGATATCGCCGCCATCAGCGCAACCGTGGGCCACAACTATATCAACGACCCCGGCCTGAACCGCACCCTGCTGGGCGACGGCCTTGCAACCACCATGGCCGGCCTGCTGGGCGGCCCGGCCAACACCACCTACGGCGAGAACACCGGTGTGCTGGCTCTGAGCAAGATCTACGATCCGCTGGTCATCCGCATTGCGGCTGTCCTGGCCATCATCCTGAGCTTCAGCCCCAAGTTTGAGGCTGTCATCAACACCATCCCCACCGGCATCATCGGCGGCATCAGCTTTGTGCTGTATGGCATGATCTCCGCCATCGGTGTGCGCAACGTGGTGGAGAACCGCGTGGACTTTACCAACAGCCGCAACCTGATCGTGGCCGCTGTCATTCTGGTGTGCGCACTGGGCTTCAACTCTGTGGGCGGTGTCAGCTTTGCCGTTGCAGGTGTTACCATCAACCTGTCCGGTCTGGCCGTGGCCGCGATCGCAGGCATCCTGCTGAACGCTATCCTGCCCGGCAACGACTACGAGTTTGATGCTGCCGACGGCTCCGAAGCCGCTACCAGCAGCAACCTGCAGGTCTGATCTCCCATAGAAGAAGGAAGAACAAGGCAGAAGCCGTCCTGTGTGTGCAGGGCGGCTTTGCTGTTTTTAAGGTGCACAGGGCAAAGCACACAGTTTTTGATGGTGGTTTTTAGTGACCCTGCCGGAATTTATCTGTAAGGCAAAATAAATAGGAATTATTCTTAAAATTATCCTTGACTAACTAGGAATAATTCGCTATAATAGAGCCATGACAAGGGCCGGTGAGTACCAACACCGCCCAGCCTGTTTTCTAACTGATATAAAAAGAATGATGGAGGTCTATTCTTATGAAGAAGTACGTTTGCACCGTTTGTGGTTATATTGCTGAAGGCGAGATCCCGGCACAGTGCCCCGTCTGCAAGGCTCCTGCTTCCGCTTTTGTGGAGAAGACCGGCAACACCTACGTCACCGAGCATGTTGTGGGCATCGGCAAGGCCGAGGGCGTTCCGCAGGAGATCGTGGACGGCCTGCGCGCAAACTTTGAGGGTGAGTGCAGCGAGGTCGGCATGTATCTGGCAATGGCTCGTGTGGCTGAGCGCGAGGGCTACCCCGAGATCGCTGAGGCTTACAAGCGCTATGCCTACGAGGAAGCAGACCACGCATCCCGCTTTGCAGAGCTGCTGGGCGAAGTTGTCACCGACAGCACCAAGAAGAACCTGATGATGCGTGCCGAGGCTGAGTGCGGCGCATGTGCAGGCAAGATGGATCTGGCCAAGAAGGCAAAGGCCCTGAATCTGGATGCCATCCACGACACCGTTCACGAGATGGCAAAGGACGAGGCCCGTCACGGCCGCGGCTTTGAGGGCCTGCTGAAGCGCTACTTCAACACCGAAGTCTGATAAGGTTTCCCCGGTTATCCATTCTGACCGCTGCATGGCTTTGCCGCTGTGCAGCGGTTTTTTTGTTCAACCTACGGAACTGTTCCGTTGACAGGCACAGCGGCGGCGGGTTATAATTTATCTCGTGTTCAATGAACTGCGAAAGGGGAGACGGGGGAATGAAAAACGGACACACCACCCGGCAAAAGGCCCCGGCGGGCCGCTACGCCCTGCTGGACGAGCTGCGCGGGCTGGATCTGGTCAGCATGATGCTGTACCATGCCTGCTGGGACATGATGTTCCTGTTCGGCATCTGGATGGACTGGTACGCGGGAATGCCGGGGCGTCTGTGGCAGCAGACCATCTGCTGGGTGTTCATTCTGCTGTCCGGCTTCTGCGTGCCGCTGGGACACCGCACCCTGAAGCGCGGCGCACAGGTGTTTGCTGCCGGGGCACTGGTCACGGTGGTGACGCTGGTCTTCATGCCGGAGGACCGGGTGGTGTTCGGTGTGCTGACCTTTCTGGGCAGCGCCATGCTGCTCACCGGTGTGCTGGAACCGCTGCTGAAAAAGATCCCGCCCGCCGCAGGGCTGGCGGTTTCGGCGGTGCTGTTTGCACTGACTTATCATCTGGACGAGCGTTGGCTCGGCTTCGGCGGGCTGCGCCTTGCGTTGCCGGATGCATGGTACGCGAATTACTTTACAGCGTTTTTCGGCTTTCTGCCCTTCGATTTTTATTCCACCGATTATTTTGCCCTGCTGCCGTGGCTGTTTCTGTTCTGGGCAGGGTACTTTCTGCACGGCGTGGTGGGCCGGGCGCGGATGGAACCGTTGCGCCGTTCGGTCTGCCCGGCGCTGGGCTGGATGGGCCGGCACTCGCTTTTGCTGTATCTGCTGCACCAGCCGGTGATCTACGGCGTACTTTCAGCCGCGGCAGTTCTTTTTGCATAAAAGGCTTGACACAGCCGGGAAGCTGTGGTATTCTATCGGTGGTTAGAAGATACTAACCAAATGGGGATGCGTCTGCGTGGTTGGACGCATTTTCACGGAACATAAAGTTAGATATATCTAACTAATATTGATTTGAGAGAGGACGATCTTTATGAGCAAAGTAGCAGTCGTATTCTGGAGCGCAACCGGCAACACTGAGACCATGGCAAACTGCGTGGCAGAGGGTGCAAACGGCACCATCGTGCCCTGCAGCGAGATGAACGCCGCAAAGCTGGCTGAGTTTGATGCAGTGGCTTTTGGCTGCCCCGCAATGGGTGCTGAGCAGCTGGAGGAGAGCGAGTTCGAGCCGATGTTCTCTGATCTGGAGGGTTCTCTGAACGGCAAGAAGATCGCCCTGTTCGGCTCCTACGGCTGGGGCGACGGCCAGTGGATGCGTGACTGGGTGGAGCGTGCTCAGGGCGACGGCGCACAGGTGCTGAACGGTGAGGGCCTGATCTGCAACGAGGCCCCGGACGATGATGTTCAGGCTGCATGCCGCAAGCTGGGTGCAGATCTGGCTGCATGGTAAACAGGAGAAGCTTCTCTTGACAAACAGAGACAGCTGCGATAAACTATGAGAACACCGAAAAACGGTGTTTTTGCAGAGCTGAAGGTTAGCAAATGCTAACTTTCGCGCAAAAGCAGCAGCCTCTGTACAGAATGCATCAAAACTGCGGCAGGGGACAGCAGACGGAAAGGTCTGCGCTCCTGCCGCTTTGGTTTCAGAAGGCGGTGTATATGGCAGTGGCTGCAGCAATTGGTGTTACGGTAGGCTTTGCATTTTTGCGCCGTGCGGTGCGCCGCGCTGCAATGCGGTCGGACCGTAGAAAAAAATAAGGCAGCAGGAGGCCCCGTCCCATGCAGGATACCCCGAAGAACTTGGATCAGAAGCGCGCAGATGAAAAGATGCTGGTGAGCGAGATGATCGCTCTTTACTGCCGCAGGCAGCACAAAACACCCAAAGGCAGCCTGTGCCCGGAGTGCCGGCAGCTGCATGATTACGCCCTGACCCGCATTGACAAATGCCCGTTCATGGAGACCAAGACCTTCTGTTCGGCCTGCAAGGTGCACTGCTACAAGCCGGAAATGCGGGAGAAGATCCGCGCGGTGATGCGCTGGGCAGGCCCGCGGATGCTGCCGGTGCACCCGGTGCTTTCCATCCGGCATGCGGCAGTCACACTCCGGTCCAAGCGCGAAGCGAAAAAGGCTGGCTGAATTTTCCAGAATAAACACCCTGCCCGCAGGCCATACTGTGGACAGAGAGGTGATAAATATGGAAAACATCGGCGTTACCTGTGATGTCTGCGAGTGCTGCCACAATGTGAGCGGCTGCAAGTGTGACCTGCCTCAGATCAAAGTGACCGAGCAGTGCACCTGCGATACGCAGCAGGTGGAGACCCCGCACTACTGCCAGAGCTACGAGAAAAAGTAATTCCTAAAGCAGCAAAACAGCTCCTGCCAGAGCATTTCCGGCAGGAGCTGTTTTGGGTCACGGAGGTCAGCGCAGGGCCACATTGCAGGTGGCAAGGCTGCGGATCAGGGTGCCCACGCTCTCCTTCATCCGGATGCCCACGAAGCCCAGCGTGAATGCGGCCTGCACATTGGCCAGATTGTCGTCGATGAACACGCACTCGCTGGCCTTCAGGCCGTATTGATCCAGCAGGGCCTGATAGATGCGGGGGTCGGGCTTGTTGATGTGCACCTCGCAGGAGGCTACGCCGCCGTCAAAGCGGTCCAGCACGCCGCGCTCCTTGAGCAGGGCCAGCACGTCCTCCGGGATGTTGCTGAGATAGTACACGCTGTAGCCATGGTTCTTCAGGCGGCGCACCAGCTCCTGCATCCGGCGGCGCGGGCGCAGGATGTGCAGCCAGTCGTCCAGCACGCCCTGCACCTCAAACTCGCGCCCGGCGGCCTTGGCGTTGCGCAGCATGGCCTGATTGCCGTCAAAGCGGGAGACAAGCCCGGCATCCAGCTGCTTCCACTCCTCGCTGCCAAAGGTCAGGTCGTACACCTGCTCCTCGATCTCTGCATTGCAAATGCGGTCTACCAGATAGGCGCGGGGGGCAAAATCCACCATGACACCGCCCAGATCAAACACGATGCTTTTATACATTTAAAATTTCCTCTGTTTCTCATGGAATGCTCTGCCCACAGTATACCACAATCTGCCATGCGGTTTCCACTGCTTTTTGCATGATGTGCCCGGCGGCTGCATAAGCTGTGGCAGAAAGGGGAGAAGGGCATTGACCATCCGGGAACTGTGTGAAAAAGAGGTGGTGCAGCTGGAGCAGGGGGTCTGCCTTGGCCGGGCCGACGACCTGGCCTTTGACCCTGCCACCGCCCGGCTGCAGAGCCTGATCCTGCTGGGGCGGCCAAGGCTGTTCGGATTGCTTGGCCGGGACGATAGCCTGACCATTCCATGGCAGGAGATCGAGACCATTGGCACGGATGCGGTGCTGGTGCACACGGCTCTGCCGGAAGCACCGCCGCAGCCGGAACAGCTCAAATGGTGGCAAAAGCTGCGCGTGAAGCTGGGTTTGTAAATTTTTTGCAAAAACAGGGTGGACTTTTTTGTGGAAGTGACTATAATAATCGCAGAAGCTTTGTGCAAAAAGCGTAAAGAAATGTGCTTTTGCGTTTGATCTGAGGTTTCAAGGATGAGGAAAGGAACAGGAATTATGAAAACTCCCAAACCGCTTTTGGCGCTGCGGATGGTATTCCCGCTGGCGGCATCGCTGATCGTGCTGCTGCTGGGCGAGGGGATCGCCCGCGGGAGCCTGAGCGCAGACGTTTTTGCAAGTTTTATCTTCCCGCACATCGGGGCTTATCTGCTGGCGTGGCTGCTGCTGTTTCTGGTGTGGCTGCTGCTGGACTGGGTGTTCCGCTGTCCGCCGCTGTCCACGCTGGGCATGGCGGTGCTGGGCTGTGCGCCCTGCGCGGTGAACTTTTACACCCTGCAGCTGCGCGGCGAGCCGTTCCTGCCATGGGATCTGACACAGGTGTCGGAAGCTGCCGGCGTGGCATCCGCTGCGGGCCTCAAGATCCAGCCCAGCATGGTCGTGACCATCATCGTGGTGCTGGTGCTGATGGCGGGCAGCTTTTTCCTGTACCGCGGCCGTCACAAACAGCGCTGGCTGCCCCGGCTGGCGGGCAGTGCCGCCACTATAGCGGCCCTCTGCCTGCTGGTGTTCGGCGTGTACCTGCAGCCCGCTGTCACGCAGGTGCTGGGCATTACGCCGGATGCATGGATGCAGGACCGCTACTACCGCTACTACGGCGTGATCACCGGCTTTATGACCAACCTCACCAATCTGGAGATCTCGAAGCCCGAGGAATACTCGCAGGAAGCGGTGGATGCCTTGCTGGACAATGTGGACGAGAGCCAGAAGTTTGCCACCAGCCCGCTGTACTCCACCAGCTACAGCGCCGTGACCCCCAAGGACGAGCAGGTGAAGCAGCCCACCATCATCTATGTGATGGACGAGTCCTACTGGGATGTCTCGGAGCTGGAACAGTACGGCATCACCTTTGATACCGATGTCTCCAAGAACCTGCACGCCTTGCAGCAGACCAGCGCCTATGGCCGGGCCTACAGCCCCAGCTTTGGCGGCGGCACCTGCGATGTGGAGTTTGAAGCCCTTACCGGCTACTCGGTATCCTTCCTGCCCAGCGGCAGCAAGCCCTACCAGCAGCATGTGACCAAGCCCATGTTCGCCATGCCCAATTACCTCAAGCTCAAGGGCTACCAGACCGCAGCCGTGCACTGCTTCTGGGCAAAATACTGGAGCCGCGACAAGGCTTACCCCAACCTCGGCTTTGACGATTTTATCAGCCTTGAGGATATGCATGGCGTGACCAAGGTGCGCAAGCACTACTGGACCAGCGGCCTTGTCACCGATGATTCCATGGCCGACCAGATCATCCAGCAGTACCAGAGCATGAAGTCCAGCTCGGACAAGCCCATCTTCCTGCACGCTGTCACCATGCAGAACCATACCAATTATAACAAGGACAACTACCCGGACGACGAGCGTGTAAAGGTGCTGTCCCACCCGGCGGGCCTCAAGCCCAGCACCGTGGGCGCGCTGGAAGATTTTGCTACCGGCATCCGGGATGCAGATGCCATGATGGGCAAACTGACCGAATACTTCTCGCAGGTGGACGAGCCGGTCATTCTGGTGTTCTGGGGCGACCACTATAACCCCATCGATTCCAATTACGATGTCTACACCACTACCGGCTATGCCAGCGATTCCAGCGCAGACCCCCGCCTGCACCAGACCACGCTGCTGATGTGGTCCAACTACAGCCAGCAGCAGGTGGACCTTGGCACCATTGCCGCTTACGATATCTCGCCGGTGATGATGGACATTTACGGTCTGGAAGAGCCGCTCTACTTCCAGTTCCTGAACCGTCAGCTGCGTGTGGCCAGCCGCACCAATACCCGCGGAACCACCATGAATCTGGACGGCACCACCACGCAGGAGCCTACCGAGTTCCAGCAGCGGTGGAGCGCAGAGCACTGGCTTTTGCAGTACGACCTGATGTTCGGCAGGGGATACGCCCTGCAGCGCATGGGCCTTGCGGGCCTGAGCGGCGTGGACACAGGCAAATGAGCGAAAAACAGACGATTTCTTTGTAAAAAACAGAGAAAAACTCTTGCAACCGGCGTCTGTTTGTGATATTATAACAAGGCATTACACACGCATCACTATGCCCTTTTGTGCCCAAATGGGTGGAGGGCAGTCCCGAACCGTCCGATACGGCCCGGGATCACGGTGTGCGGAGGCAAAACAATATCTGGAGGTATTTTTACTATGGCAGTCGTTTCTATGAAGCAGCTTCTCGAAGCAGGTGTGCACTTCGGTCACCAGACCCGCCGCTGGAACCCCAAGATGGCAAAGTACATCTTCACCGAGCGCAACGGCATCTATATCATCGATCTGCAGAAGACCGTGAAGAAGCTGGACGAGGCTTACAACTACGTGAAGGAAGTTGCAGCTGAGGGCGGCGACATCCTGTTCGTCGGCACCAAGAAGCAGGCTCAGGAGTCCATCCGTGACGAGGCTCTGCGCTGCGGCATGCACTATGTCAATGCTCGCTGGCTGGGCGGTATGCTGACCAACTTCCGCACCATCCGCAAGCGCATCGACCGTATGGATCAGCTGGCTAAGATGAAGGAGAACGGCACCTTCGAGCTGCTGCCCAAGAAGGAAGTTGCCAAGCTGGAGCTGGAGATGGAGAAGCTGGACAAGTACCTGGGCGGTGTCAAGAACATGAAGACCCTGCCGAAGGCTATGTTCATCGTCGATCCTCACAAGGAGCGCATCGCTGTTGCTGAGGCCCGCAAGCTGAACATCCCCATCGTGGCTATCGTTGATACCAACTGCAACCCCGACGAGATCGATTACGTGATCCCCGGCAACGACGACGCAATCCGCGCTGTCAAGCTGATCGCTGGCGCTATGGCTGACGCTGTGCTGGAAGGCAAGCAGGGCAACCAGGAGGCCGCTCCCGCTGAGGATGCAGCAAACGCCTGATTTCCCATCCCACAAACAACAAAATAACGTGTAAGGGAGAATACGAAAATGGCTATTTCTGCAAAGGACGTTATGGAACTGCGCAAGCAGACCGACTGCGGCATGATGGAGTGCAAGAAGGCTCTGACCGAGGCTGACGGCAACTTCGAGAAGGCAATCGAGATCCTGCGTGAGCGTGGTCTGGCTACCGCTGCCAAGAAGGCAAGCCGTACCGCTGCCGAGGGCATGGTCTACGCTGACTACTGCCCCCAGTGCAAGGTGGGTGTTGTCATCGAGGTCAACGCTGAGACCGACTTCGTCGCCAAGAACGACAAGTTCGTTGCTTTCGTCAAGGAGGCTACTCAGGTCATCATGAAGCAGAACCCTGCTGATGTTGAGGCTCTGATGGCTTGCAAGACCGAGAACGGCGAGACCGTGGACGAGGCTCTGAAGAACCTGATCCTGGTCATCAAGGAGAACATCAAGGTTCGCCGCTTCGTCCGTTACGAGGGCGTTTGCTCTGCATACGTCCACGGCGGCGGCACCCACGGCATTCTGGTCAACTTCGAGACCACCAACGGCATCGAGGCTAAGGACGAGTTCGTTACCTACGGCAAGGACATTGCCATGCAGGTCGCAGCTGCAAACCCCGGCTATGTCGATGAGGCTTCTGTCCCTGCTGAGGTCGTGGCCAAGGAGAAGGAGATCATGCTGGCTCAGATGGCTGGCGATCCCAAGACCGCTAACAAGCCCGAGGCTGTGAAGCAGAAGATGATCGAGGGCAAGATCAAGAAGTTCTTCAAGGAGAACTGCCTGGTCGATCAGGAGTTCGTCAAGGACGGCGACCTGACCGTTGCTCAGTACACCGCTAAGGTCGCTAAGGATCTGGGCGGCGACATCAAGATCGTCAAGTTCACCCGCTTCCAGAAGGGCGAAGGCCTGGAGAAGCGTGCTGATGACTTCGCTGCTGAAGTTGCAAGCATGGTGAAGTAATTTAACTTCCAAAGTTGAATTGGGAGCTGCAGTACCCGTAACAGGGCGCTGCGGCTCCTTTTTTGTTTGTGTTTGGCGGGCGGATGTGCTATCATAGAGAAAACAGAAAGAAGGGAGGACGAAAAGCAATGCGCAGTGTAAACAAAACGTCTCTCCGAATGGAGAGCATGATCGGATAAGGAGAATCCCTTATGAAAAAACAAACCATGACTCTTGCGGGCATCCCTGCCATCCTGTACGGCAGCCGGAGCCGGAATGTTTACCTCTATCTCCACGGCAAGAACGGCTGCAAGGAAGAGGCAGAACGTTTTGCCGCTACAGCCTGTGAAGCGGGCTGGCAGGTGCTGGCTATCGACCTGCCCGGGCATGGCGCACGGAAAAACAGCCATGAGCGGCTTCTGCCGTGGGTGGCTGTGCCGGAGATAGAAGCCGTATATGCCCGCATGAAGCCGGTGTGGGCGCATATCCGGCTGTATGGGGTCAGCATCGGCGCGTGGCTTGCCATGCAGGCGCTGCAGGGAGACGCGCCGGAACAGACCCTGCTGGTCTCTCCGGTGGTGGATATGGAAGCGCTCATCACGAATATGATGCAATATGCCCATGTGACCGAGGAACAGCTGCAGCGGGCAGGGGAGATCCCCACGGATCTTGGGGAGACCCTCTCATGGCCGTATCTGTGCTGGGTGCGGGAACATCCGCTGCACTGGCATGGCCGCACGCAGGTGCTGTATGGTGACAGGGATGCCCTGACCAGCCGCACCATGATCGAGCACTTCCGTCAGGAAAGCGGGGCGCATCTGACGATCATGGAGGGCGGGGAGCACTGGTTCCACACCCCAGTGCAGATGGCGGTCCTTCAAACGTGGGAAGAAACGAATTTTTGATTTTTGATTTAGAATAGCCGCCGCGTGCGCTATGGCTATTTTTAGCGGAAGTATTATTTTTATATTTGCAAACCAGCAAAGCCTGCGGGCTTTGCTGGTTTGCTTTTTCACGGGAAAGGTCGTGACCGTACACTGCATTTTTTGTGGTGACTATGCATTTTATCTTTGGGACTCTTTCTGTGAAAAAATGGTTTGGAAACGACCGCAGTCGTTTCCAAACCACAATATCAAATAAATTTTCCTCTGCTTATGGCCAGAGCGCACGCGGAGGCCATTTCAAATCATAGAAGCTTACAGCAACAAAAACTGCCGCTGACGGTTTTTACGCCGTCAGCGGCAGTTTGCATTTACAGATTCAGTTCAGCAGGATCTGAAACTCAGACCTTTGCTTCGCTGTTCTGCTCAGCATTCTTATAGGCCTTGAAGGAGTGGAACACGATGTTCAGACCCAGAACGATCAGCAGCACGGCCAGGATCAGCTGCAGGCCGTTTGCAATGAACACAGCACCCCAAGTGGTCTCGCCAGCGGGGATGGTGACAGCAGCGGCATTGCTGATGGCCTTGACCATGGCAATCAGGCGCTGCACCAGAGCGGTGAAGGTGACGCACAGCATGATGACCAGCGGAGGGAAGATCATCTTGTTGCTGCGGCCGGTGACCTTCAGGAACACGCACAGGGTGGCCAGAACCAGAGCGCTCAGCAGCTGGTTTGCAGAACCGAACAGGGGCCAGATGTTGGCGTAGCCGATCTTGGTCAGCAGGAAGCCGAAAGCCAGAGTCAGGAAGGTGGAGAAGTACACGTTGCACAGCAGCTTGCGCCAGCCCTCAGCATGCTCCATGTCGTCCACGCTGAACAGCTCCTGGAAGCTCATGCGGCCGATACGGGCCACAGCATCCAGACTGGTCAGGGCCAGTGCGGAAACGCACATGGTCATAAACACAGAGGCAAAGTGCTGGTCCAGGCCAAAGCCCACGAAGAAGCTGGCAACGCCGCGGCTGAAGATCTGGAACGGAGTGCCGTCAGCGGGGGTGCCGTCTGCAGCAGCAGAAGCACCGGCCACGCACAGGGCGATGACAGCCAGCAGGCTTTCCAGCACCATGGCACCATAGCCGACCTTCAGCATATCCTTCTCATTGGTAACGGTCTTGGAGGAGGTGCCGGAAGACACCAGACTGTGGAAACCGGAAACAGCGCCGCAGGCAACGGTAACGAACAGGATGGGGAACATGGTGCCCAGCTTGGCGTTGGTAAAGCCGGTGAACACCGGCAGGTTCATGACGGGATGGTTGACGATCAGGCCCAGAACAGCACCCACGATCATGGCCACGAACATAAAGGTGGTCATGTGGTCACGGGGCTGCTTCAGCAGCCACATGGGCAGGACAGCGGCAAAGAAGATGTACACAAAGGTGATGTAGCTCCATGCAGCCTTGCCCAGAATGATGGGGAAGTTTGCACCCACCACAAAGGACAGCACGATGAATACGATGCTGATCACATTCTCTTTCCAGCCGGTGAAGTGCAGGTTCTTCTGCAGCAGGCCAAAGATCACGGCGAACACCATGAACATGATGGAGACCATGCCGGCAGCACCGTTGGTCTGGGCAGCCTCCACCAGAGCACCGTCAGCACCGTAGGCATTGAAGGTGCCGGCCACCATGTCGGCAAAGGCGGCAATGACGATGCCGCAGAACAGCCAGCAGAACAGCAGGAACAGCTTGCGGCCGGTCTTGCCGATGTACTTTTCGATCAGCATGCCCATGCTCTTGCCGTCGTTCTTAACGGAAGCATACAGAGCGCCGAAGTCGGTGACAGCACCGAAGAAGATGCCGCCCAGCAGCACCCACAGCAGCACCGGCAACCAGCCGAAAGCAGCGGCCTGGATCGCACCGGTAACAGGGCCTGCACCGGCAATGGAGCTGAACTGGTGTGCAAACACGGTCCAGCCGTCGGTGGGAACGTAGTCCCGGCCGTCCTCATGGACAACTGCCGGGGTCTTGGCAGAGGGGTCGATGCCCCACTTGTTTGCCAGCCAGCGGCCATAAAGCATATAAGCGCCAAACAGACACACGGCTGCGATCAATACGATGACCAGCGTATTCATTGTTTTTACCTCTTTCCTTTTTTGGCATCCGGCAAATGTCAGCGGCATGGGGGCGGCAGGGTGTAAAAAAGGCCCCGTCTTCCTGCGTTCGTTCCATTTGGGACGAACCATCGAAGACGAAGGCCTTCACATACACTGCACATCGTGTATGGAATACTCCGCGATACCACTTCGTTTGCTGCACAGGGCAGCCACTCCCAGCGTACATACATACGCAGCCCCGTAACGTGGGCAAAACGGCCATGCATTACTGGAAGGCGGGGTCAGCGCCTTTGTTTACACAGGCTGCTCGCAGGGGAGAACGCTTTGCTCCTGACTGCTGCCCTTGCATCAGATGGGCGGCTCTCTGGGAGAGGGTGCTGCAAAGAATCATGTCCTGTTCATCGCATTTGCCGAATGATTGTCCGTATTTTAGTGCGGAATTCACAAATTGTCAATATCTTTGGAACAAGTTCGGAGGATGCACTAATTCAGAAAAGCGTTCTGCAATAATTTTTAGGTGATTTTTGTTCATGCGTGAAACGAAGAAAACTATACACGTCAACGAATGAAAAGAGTTCACGCCAAGGGCTTGACTTTCACACTTTGATGTGCTAAAGTGATGATGCAAGAAAGAACCTGAACATTTCCGGAACATTTAAAAGAGGGAACGCTCCCAAAACCGGACAGTCCGCTGCGGCGGCAAGGAGAACATTCATGGCAGATAAAAATTCCAGAAGAAACCAGACCACCGATGCACTGTTTGATGCCATCCTCAGTCTGGAAACGCGGGAGGAGTGCTACAACTTCTTTGAAGACCTGTGCACTGTAAAGGAAATCTCGGATATGGCACAGCGGCTGGAAGCGGCAAAGATGCTGCTGGACGGCAGAACCTACGATCAGATCGTGAAGGCAGTGGAGATCAGCACGGCCACCATCAGCCGCATCAACCGCTGCATCCAGTACGGCTCCGGCGGCTACCGCGAGACCATTGAAAAGGTGCGCGGCATCCAGAACCCTAAAAAGCAGGAGTAACACCGGCGTACCCGGCAGACATAGAATGGGGCGTACACCGCCCCTGACCGGATGAACGAAAGGAAGGTTTTATCATGTCTGCTGAGAACTGTATCGATACCACCCGCTGCCCCTGCCCCTGCCTGCCCAAGGTGACGCTGGAGCAGGCGGTCGTTGACCTTGTGGAGAGCATCGCTCTGCAGGAAAATGCCCTGAGCCACATCCTGTGTGCCGAGAGCCGGAAGATGGACGCCGCCATGAAACTGGACGGTCTGGACCTGTGCAAGCTGCTGGAAGTAAACGATTCGGCCACCAACATGGTGCACGCCGTGGCAAACCTGGAGCTGGTGCTCAAGGATAAGCTGGAGTTCGTCTCCAACAACCTGTACTATCCGCCTGCGGATGCCGCAGCGAAGTAAGAAGATGCGGAAAGGCCTGTCCGGATGCCGGGCGGGCCTTTTCTCTGCTTGAATGCATAATTTTTGTAAAAACCATTTGTTGGAATTGCTGATAACGGGATTCTGTGCTATACTATACAATGTATCACCATGAAAGTGAGGAAATTTACAAATTGCTGAACTACGATGCGATCCTGTTTGATGTGGACGGGACCCTGATCGATTCCGCTCCCGGTATCATAAATACATTAAAAGAAGTCTTTGCCAAGATGGGCGTGGACACCACAAATGTGAACCTGCGCCGCTACCTTGGCCCGCCGCTGCGCAAGAGCTTTGGTGAGCACTTTACCGACCCGGCCCTCATTGAAAAGGCCACCGACCTGTACCGCAACAGCTACGCCGTCAAGGGCAGCCACGAGTGCGCCGCCTACCCCGGTGCAGCAGAGATGCTGCAGCGCCTGAAGGATGCGGGCCTTGTGCTGTGCACCGCTACCTCCAAGCCCACGCAGGTCGTCACGCCCATTCTGGAAGAAAAGGGCCTTGCAGGCTATTTTGATTTTATCGGCGGCGCGTCCATGGACGAGAGCCGCGACACCAAGACCGACGTGGTGCGCCATGTGCTGGCCCAGCCCATGATGCAGGGCAGGCGGGTGCTGATGGTGGGCGACCGCAACGACGACATGCGCGGCGCTGCGGACTGCGGGCTGGATGCCGCCGGTGCGCTGTACGGCTACGGCAGCAGGGAAGAGCTGGAACCCTTCCACCCGGTGCTGCTGGCCGAAAGCTGCGCCAGCCTTGCAGACCAGATCCTGAACGGACAGGCATGACCGGAAGGCCCTGTGCCGGAAACTAAGTGAATGGTGAGAGATATGAGAAATACACGACCGGAAAAGCAATCGCTTACTCCTATGCAGAAGCAGGCTGTGCTGGTGTGCAGTGTGTGCGCGCTGGCAGCCATTCTGACCATTGCCATTACCATGACGCTGCTCAAGCGCAGCAAGACCCCTGCAGCCCCGGGGGAACAGCCCTCCAGCGAGGTGCTGGTGCCGGGCGAAGAGGATATCTCGGATCACTACCAGATCAGCGAGACCTCTGCCGCCCTGCTGCCGGAGACCGCCGACGCGGGCGAGAGCTACCAGAAGGAAACGCTGTTCCTCGGCGATTCCAACACGGTGCGCCTGTACGCCAACGGCCTGATCAGCCTGCAGCAGTTCTGCGCCAAGGAGGGCATTGGCACCCATGCCGCCCTGAACGAGGGCATCGTTACCTTTAAAAAGGACAGCAACACCTACACCATCGCGCAGGCCGTGGCCAAAATGAAGCCCCGCCGCGTGGTCATCATGCTGGGCACCAACGATACCGGCATGAGCGTGGACGAGTTCATCAAGAACTACACCGCGCTGGTGCAGGCCATTCAGGAAAGCTACCCCTACACCGACATCATCGTGAACACGGTGCCGCCGGTGCCTGCAAACCACGCAAACTACCCCCACATGGACCAGACCAAGATCGACGACTTCAACATGGCCCTGCTGTCCATGTGTGAGCAGATGGGCCTGAAGTTCCTCAACAGCGCCGAAGCGCTGAAGGATGCCAACGGCTATGGCCGCGAGGATTACTACCAGACCGGCGATATCCATCTGAAGCCCGTGGGCCTGAAGGCCATGCTGAGCTATCTGCGCACCCACGCTTACCAGACCGACGACCGTCGGCCCGACACCGCCAACATCCCCACCCGCGCCGAGTATACCCCGAACCCCAGCTCTGCGGTGACAGCACCCAGCAGCTCGGAGGCTGCAGGCTCTTCCGAAGAGCAGGGTGTGCTGTATCAGGCCAGCTACCGGGTGGACAAGACCGGCGGCACCCTTTCCAGCGGCAGCGACAGCGGCAAGACATCCCTCTCCTATGAAGTGACCAGCGCTGCCCAGTCCATCAGCGTGACGGCTGTGCCGCAGGACGGCTATGTGTTCGTCAAGTGGAGCGACGGCGTGACCCAGAAGACCCGCACCGATACGAATTTCAAGCAGAACGTGGACGTGACCGCCGTGTTTGCAGCGGCTTCCGTGCATATCAGCAGCACCGGCAAGGCCGTGCTGGGCGATTCCTACACCTTTACCGCAAAGCTGGGCGGCAAGCACCTCACTGCCGACAGCATCCGCTGGTACGCCAACGGTGCGGAAGTGCCGCAGGCGGCGGGCAAGACCACCGTCAAGGTGGAGATCGACCCCTCCATGCTCAATGCGACCTTTAAGGTGTACGCAGTGGCAAGCTACAACGGCTGCACCGTTACCAGCAACGCCGTGAATGTGACGGTCAGCGGCGTAAGCTCCGGCAGCTCGTCTCACAGTTCCGGCAGCTCTGGCAGCACGTCGGGCAGCGGTTCTTCCGGCAGCACCAGCTCTTCCGGTGCATCGTCCGGCACCACCTCCGGGGCATCCTCCGGGGCTACATCCACCTCCGGCAGCTCGTCTCACAGCTCTTCCAGCAGTGAGAGCACGGCTTCCCCGGCAGGCTCGGCTTCTGCTTCCAACGGAACAGCCAGCTCTTCCCACAGCACCAGCTCGTCCCACGCGGACTCTGGTGAGAGCAGCTCGGCTTCCCATAGCAGCTCCAGCAGCGAGAGCAGCTCTGGCAGCTCCCATGCGGCTTCGGAATCCAATGCCAGCAAGGAAGCCGCCAACGAGCAGTCCGCATCCACGGACTCCGCGTCCTGAGGCTGTCACCCCGGCCTGCCGTGCCGCATAGGCTGGCAGGAAGGGAGGCGTTTGCATGTACTACGAGGAACCCCGCATCCCGGCGCTGCCCGGGGAAGAGAACGTGACCGACGGCAGCGTGGACGATTACGGCACCGACTGGGAGAACGTGGACAACGGCGCGCTGGAAGAGGAAATGGCAAAGTGTGCTGCCACCCCCTGTGATGTCAAAACCACCTGCCCGGACAACGACCCGGAGCAGACGGACGTACCATCGTACGAAATTGTAACAGAATGATGTGAAGCCAGCTCTGTTTACGGCAGGGCTGGCTTCTGCCTGTTGTTGAGCGCATGGCAGCTGAGGCCATGGCAGAAGGAAAAGAGGGAAGGTTTATGGCAAAATATTATTGCGTGCTGTTCGATGCAGACAACACCCTGCTGAACTTTGACGCAGCCGAAAGCAAGGCACTGGCCGAAACGCTGGTGAACTACGGCATTGAGCCGGATGCAGAAACGGTGCAGACCTACCGCACCATCAACTCGGAGCTGTGGCGGCAGCTGGAAAAAGGCCAGATCAAGCGGGAAAAGCTCATGGCAGAGCGGTTTACCCGCTTCCTCAAGGCCATTGATGCCGCCGGTGACGGAGCCGAGATGAACCGCTTCTATCTGGAACAGCTCTCCACCCACCCGGACCTGATGGGGCCGGAAGTGCTGGATGTGCTGCGGGAGCTTTCCGAGGTGGCAACGCTGGCCGTTGTGACCAACGGCTTCCAGAAGGTGCAGATCCGCCGTCTGGCCGAGAGCGGTGTGCTGAACTTTATGGAGGACGTGTTCGTCTCCGAGAAGATGGACAGCGAAAAGCCGAACCGCAGAATTTTTGATGCGGCCCTGCGCGCCCTTGGCGTGGAGAACCGCGAGCATGTGCTGGTGGTGGGCGACGGCCTGAGCAGCGACATTCAAGGCGGCGTGAATGCGGGCCTTGACACCTGCTGGTATAACCCCAGCCACGCCGAGAATCCCGGCAAGGTGGTGCCCACCTACGAGATCGCAGACCTGAAAGAGCTGTACCCGCTGGTGATGGAGCAGGAAGAGCTGGCCAATGTGGGCCTGAAGAACCGCCGCCACCAGTGCTGAGCCAATAAGCGGATGGAGAACGGGATCATAAAACTATGCTGATACATTTGGAAAAACTAGGCAAGAGCTTTGGCGAAAAGATCGTGCTGCACGATGTGACCGCCAGTGTCGAGCGGGAGGACCGCATCGGCATCGTGGGCCAGAACGGCGCGGGCAAGACCACCCTGCTCAAGATTTTGACCGGCGAGTACCAGGACTACGAAGGTGAGTTCAGTGTGACCCACGGCGTGACGCTGGGCTATCTGGAACAGAACGCAAAGCTGGATGCCACGCTGGATCTCTACGGCGAGATGCGCTCCACCTTTGCCCCTGTGCTGGATGCCATGGCCCAGATGCAGGTGCTGGAACGCAAAATGGCCGCGCAGCCGGACGACACGGAGCTGCTGGCCCGGCACGACCAGCTGCAGAACATCGTGGATGCCGCCGACGGCTACAACATGGATGTGAACATCAAAAAGGTGCTGTCCGGCATGGGCTTTGCGCAGGATACATGGCAGAAGAACATTGCGGTGCTCTCCGGCGGCGAGCTGACGAGGCTGCGGCTGGCAAAGCTGCTGCTGGAAAAGCCGGACGTGCTCATTCTGGACGAGCCCACCAACCACCTGGACTTTGCCACCATGGAATGGCTGGAAAACTACCTCAAAAGCTATTCCGGTGCGGTGCTGGTGGTCAGCCACGACCGCTACTTCCTCGATAACGTGTGTACGAAGATCTGGGAGGTCTCCTTCCAGACCATGACCACCTACAAGGGCAACTTCTCGGCCTACCTGCCCCAGAAGGAAGCCGCCGATGCCCTGCGCCAGAAGCAGCACGATGCAGATGTGGCACTGGCCGAAAAGCTGCAGGACTACGTGGACCGCAACCTTGTGCGCGCCTCCACCACCAAAATGGCCCAGAGCCGCCGCAAGCAGCTGGAAAAGCTGGAGATCACCGAAGCGCCCAAGGACGAGACCAACCAGCTCAAGTTCCGGTTTGAATATGACGTAGAACCGTGGAACGAACTGGTGCTGCTCAAGAACCTGACCATCAAAATAGGGGAGCGCACCCTGCTGGAACCCTTTACCTACACGGTGTGCCGCGGTCAGCGGCTGGTGATCGCAGGCCCCAACGGCGCGGGCAAGTCCACCCTGATGCAGGTGCTGGATGGCAAGCGCCGCCCCTCCGGCGGCATGGTGCGGCTGGGCACCGGCGCACGGCCCAGCATCTTTGCCCAGCAGCAGAACCGTCTGGGGCAGGGCCGGGTCATCGATGTGATCTGGAACAAGTACCCCCGCATGACCGAGCTGGAGGTGCGCAGCCATCTGGCAAAGCTGGGCTTCCGGGGCGAGACGGTGTTCAAGCCCTGCGAGGCGCTTTCCGGCGGCGAGCTGGCCCGCCTGCGCTTTGCGGAGATCGTGCTGGAACGGCCCAACCTGCTGTTTCTGGACGAGCCCACCAACCATCTGGACATTTACACCCGCGAAAACCTTACCGAGGCCCTCATGGCCTACACCGGCACGCTGCTGCTGGTCACCCATGACCGCCACCTGATGAACAGTCTGGCCTGTCCCATCCTCTACCTTGAGGACGGCAAGGCCACCCTCTACCCCAGCTACGATGCCCTGATGGGCCGCAACGCCCCGGCACCTGCCGTGCAGAAGGCCGCCGAACCGGCCAAGACCGGCTACGGCAGGGAGCAGCGCCGCCGCCGCGCCGAGCTGCGGGCCAAGATCAAGGCCTGCGAGGACGAGATGGAAGCCTGCGGTGCACGCGAAGTGGAGCTGGACAACGAGATCAACTCCCCGGAGGTGTACAACGACCCCGACCTGCTGCGCCAGAAGAGCGACGAGCTGAGCGACCTGCGCTTCCATCAGGAAGAGCTGTTTGCCGCGTGGGAAGCTGCCATGGAAGAGCAGGAAAGCTACGAGCAGAGCCAGCAGACCGAAGAGTAAAGGAGAGTGCAGCATGCCCCAAAACAGACGCAGTTACGAAAAAACGCGCCGAATCGCCCTTTCCGGCCTGCTGTTTGCGCTGGCCATGGCACTTTCGTTCATTGAGGGCACGCTCACCATCCCGGGCCTTTTGCCGGGCATGAAGCTGGGCCTTGCCAACATCGTGGTGATGTACGCGCTGTTTTTCATGGGGCCAAGGCAGGCGCTGGTGCTGGACGTGCTCAAGGCACTGTTCGTGTTTCTGGTGTCCGGCTTCACGGCGGGCTTTCTCTCGCTGTGCGGCGGCCTTTTGTCCCTGCTGGTGATGTGGGTGCTGTACTACCTGCTGCCGGTGCGGCCCACCTGGTTCATCCTGTCCGTATGCGGCGCACTGGCCCACAACATCGGCCAGCTGCTGGGCGCAGGCGTGATCATCTCGTCCTCGCTCTCGTTCTACTATGCGCCGGTCATGCTGGTGCTGGGCCTTGTGATGGGCGCACTGACCTCCATCACCCTCAAGGCCCTGCTGCCGGCTCTTGGCAAAATGGGCTTCTCCACGCAGGAAAAGCGGGGGGAATAACCAACGACCTATGCATCACAGTTGCATTTTGGCCGGAAATCAGTATAATAAGGAAACAACCTGCTATTTTAAAGATAAAATCTCTTGCATACAGCGCTGCCGCCGTGGGAAAGTGCGCGGCAGCCGGGAGGTGTTTGCACTATGAGTGAAAAAGTTACCATCAAGGTGGAGCGCAAAAAGCTGCATCTGCCCACCATCGCCCTGCGCGGGCTGGTGGTGTTCCCCAACAATCTCGTCCACTTTGAGGTGGGCCGCGAAAAGAGCATTGCCGCCGTGGAGTGGGCAATGGCAAATAATTCCAACGTGTTTCTGGTGGCACAGAAGTCCATGGACACCACCGAGCCGCAGCAGGCAGACCTGTTCAGCTACGGCGTGGTGGCCGAGGTCAAGCAGGTGCTGCGCGTCTCCGGGGACCTTGTAAAGGTCCTGGTGGAGGGCAAGTACCGCGCAAAGCTCAGTGCACTGGATGCCAGCGGCGATTTTCTGCTTTCGGAGGTGCGCCCGGCCCCGGTGCGCGCAGGCAAGGCCGACGATGCCGTGGAGACCGAAGCGCTGCTGCGCGCCCTCAAGGCCGGGTTTGACGAGTACCTTGGCATGAACCCGCGCCTTGGCAAGGACGTGGTGTTTGCCATCGTTTCCAGCGACGACCCCGCCTTCCTCAGCGAGTACATGCCTGCAAACCTGCTGTTCCGCTACGAGGACAAGCAGGCTGTGATGGACGAGGGCACCCTGAACGGACGGCTGAAAAAGCTCATCGAGATGCTGCGCCGTGAGTGTCAGGTGATGAAAATTGAAAAGGAGATCGCGGAAAAGGTCAACGAGTCCATGGACAAGAACCAGCGCGATTACTACCTGCACGAACAGCTGCACATCATCAGCGACGAGCTGGGCGAGGGCGACGACACCCACGCCGAGGCCGACGAGTACCGCCGCAGGATCACCGGGCTGCACCTTGCCGAGGACAGCGAGAAGAAGCTGCTCAAGGAGGTAGACCGCCTTGCCAAGATGCAGGGCTCCAATCAGGAGGCAACGGTCATCCGCACCTATCTGGACACCTGCCTTGACCTGCCGTGGAATACCTTTACGGTGGACGACCTTGATATCAGCCGCGCACAGCAGATTCTGGACCGCGACCACTACGGCCTGAAAAAGGTGAAGGACCGCATTCTGGAAACGCTGGCCGTGCGCAAGCTGGCACCGGACGTGAAGGCACAGATCATCTGCCTTGTAGGCCCTCCGGGCGTGGGCAAGACCAGTATTGCACGCTCCATCGCCGAAAGTCTGGGCCGCAAGTATGTGCGCATCAGCCTTGGCGGCGTGCGGGATGAAGCCGAGATCCGCGGCCACCGCCGCACCTACATCGGCGCGATGCCCGGCAAGATCATCACTGCCATGATCTCTGCCAAGAGCGCGAACCCCCTCATGCTGCTGGACGAGATCGACAAGCTGGCAGGCGACTTCCGCGGCGACCCGGCCGCAGCCCTGCTGGAAGCGCTGGACCCGGAGCAGAACAGCACCTTCAACGATCATTTCATCGATATCCCGTTCGATCTGAGCCATGTGCTCTTTATCACCACCGCCAACGATCTGGGCAGCATCCCCGGCCCGCTGCGTGACCGCATGGACGTGATCGAGCTGCCCAGCTACACCCGCGTGGAAAAATACAACATTGCCCGCAAGCACCTGCTGCCCAAGCAGCTCAAGGCCTGCGGCCTGACCGGCAAGGTCACGCTGAGCCAGAGCGCGCTGTACGGCATCATCGACGGCTACACCCGCGAGGCCGGTGTGCGCAATCTGGAACGCACCATCACCAGCGTGCTGCGCAAGTGCGCCCGCAAGATCGCCGCAGGCGAGACGGAAAGCGTCTCCGTTACCGGCACCATGCTGGAACAGCTGCTTGGCCCCCGCTTCGTCAAGCCCGACTTCCTCAACCGCACCAACGCGGTGGGCATCGCCAACGGTCTGGCATGGACCAGCGTGGGCGGCGAGACGTTGCCCATCGAGGTGCAGGTGATGGACAACGGCAGCGGCAAGATCACCGTCACCGGTTCGCTGGGCGACGTGATGAAGGAGAGCGCTCAGCTGGCCGTTACGTGGGTGCGCGTGCACGCCGCCGAGTACGGCATCGACCCGGAAAAGCTCAAGAAGTGCGACCTGCACATCCACGCCCCGGAGGGCGCAGTGCCCAAGGACGGCCCTTCTGCCGGTGTCACCCTGACCACGGCGCTGGTGTCCTGCCTGTCCGGCATCCCGGTGCGCGGTGATGTGGCCATGACCGGCGAGATCACCCTGCACGGCAACGTGCTGCCCATCGGCGGCCTGCGGGAAAAGAGCATGGCGGCCTACCGCGAGGGCATGAAAACGGTGCTCATCCCCAAGGACAATGAACCCGACCTGTACGAGGTGGACGACGAGGTGAAGAAGAACCTCACCTTCCTGCCCATGCAGAGCCTGACACAGGTGCTGAACGCGGCCCTGCTCAAGCCCAATGCCGCCAAGAGCGCTGCGGGCCGCACCCACACCAAGAAAAAGGCAGCGGAAAAGCACATTCCCGCTGCCGCCGAAAAGCCCCAGCCCGGCGCGGTGTGCTGAGAACAATAGAAACCCTCTCAGTCACGGCTTGCGCCGTGCCAGCTCCCCCGAAGGGGGGAGCTTAAGGGATGTTTTCCACCAGATGAAAGAGCTCCCCCTTCGGGGGAGCTGGCGAGGAACGAAGTGACGAGACTGAGAGGGTTTGACGTACCACAAGAAAGGAAAGCTCCATGAATTACAACAAAGCTGATTTCATTGCCAGCTACGGCATTTCCAGCCAGCTGCCCGAGAGCGACCGCCCGGAACTGAGCTTTTCGGGGCGGTCCAACGTGGGCAAATCCAGCCTCATCAATAAGCTGTGCAGCCGCAAAAACCTTGCCCGCGTGTCCAGTACGCCGGGCAAAACGGCTACCATCAATTTCTATTCGGTGGACGACTGCTACTTTGTGGACCTGCCCGGCTACGGCTACGCCAAGGTGAGCAACGCCGACCGTGAGCGCTGGGACGACCTCATCAACAGCTACTTTGAAGCACCCCGCCACCACACCCTGCTGGTGCAGCTGCTGGACTGCCGCCACGCCCCCAGCGCCGACGATGAGCAGATGCTGCGCTACCTGCACTATCACCAGATCCCCTACGTGGTGGCCCTGACCAAGGCCGACAAGCTCAAAAAGAGCCAGCTGGCCAAGACGCTGGAAGACTTTGAGAACCTCTGCCGCCCCTATGGCTGCCAGAAGGTGGTGCTGACCAGCGGCGAGAACGGCTACGGCATCCCGGAGCTGCAGGCGGTGCTCAATGCCGCTGTGGCCGGGGAACAGGAAGCGGAGTAAACCATGGCCTACAACGAATTTGCCTATTTCTACGATGAATTCAACGGCGAGGCCGATTACGATGCCCTGTATGCCCACATCCATGCAAAGCTCAAGGAGCACGGCATCCACGACGGCATCCTTGCCGACCTTGGCTGCGGCACCGGTGAGCTGACGTTGATGCTCACGCAGGCGGGCTATGATATGATCGGCATTGACCAGTCCGAGGAGATGCTCTGCGTTGTGCGCGATAAGGCCGAACAGCTGGGCCTTTCCGGCAGGCTGCTGCTGCTCCGGCAGGACCTGCTCAAGCTCGATCTGTACGGCACCATCCGGGGCGCGGTGTCCACCTTTGACACCTTCAACCACATCCCGGACCTGGACACTGCCATTGCCAACGCGGGCTTTTTCATGGAGAAGGGCGGGGTGTTCCTGTTCGATATGAACACGCCCTACAAGCACCGGAACGTGCTGGGCGACAACGCGTTCACCTTTGAGGAAGAGGATGCCGCCTGTGTGTGGCGCAACCACTACGATGCCGCCAACCGCCGCGTGGAGATCACCGTGGACATCGACTACCACGAGACCGGCGAGCACTTCCACGAGCAGTTCTGCGAGTACACCTACGACCTTGACACCATCCGCACCGCGCTGGAAAAGCACGGTTTTGCGCTGGAAAGCGTCTGCGACGGCGAGACCTTCGGCCCGCTGACCGAGGACAGTCAGCGCTATTTCTTCTGCGCAGTCAAGCAGTATACACAATTGGAGGGATAATTTTATGGCAAATCTGATCCGCGGCCTGTCGGAGAACGGCGGGGTCGTGTTCTGCGGTGTGGATTCCACCCAGATCGTCCGCAAGGCCGAAAAGCTGCACACCACCAGCGCCACCTGCAGCGCGGCACTGGGCCGTTTGCTCACCGGCGCGGCCCTGATGGGCTCCATGCTCAAGGACGACCGTGACCAGATCACCCTGCGTGTGTCCGGCGGCGGCCCGGCGGGCGTGGTCATTGCCTGCACCGACGGCACCGGCAACGTGAAGGGCTGCATCGATCACCCCTTGGTGGAGCTGCCCGCAAAGCCGAACGGCCACCTGGATGTGGGCGGCGCTGTGGGCAAAGACGGTGTGCTCACCGTCATCCGGGATAACCGTCTGCAGAAGGAGCCTACCGTGGGGCAGGTGCCGCTGGTCTCCGGCGAGATCGCCGAGGACCTGACCGCCTACTACGCCTACAGCGAGCAGGTGCCCACCGTCATGGCGCTGGGCGTGCTGGTGGACAAGGACCTGTCCATCCTGTGCGCAGGCGGCTTTATGGTGCAGCTGCTGCCCGGTGCCACCGATGCGGAGATCGATCAGCTGGAAAAGAACATCGCGGCCATGCCGTCCGTCACCACTCTGCTGCACGAGGGCAAGACCCCCGAGGACATGATGCAGCTGGCGCTGGCGGGCTTTGGCCCCAACGTGCTGGACGAGCGCGATGTGCACTACCAGTGCGACTGCAGCGCCGAGCGCACCAAGGAAATGCTGTTCAGCCTTGGCCGCAAGGAGCTGGTGAGGATGCGCGACGAGGACCCCGCCTGCGAGGTGGTGTGCCACTTCTGCCACAGCAAGTACCAGTACGACCTCAACGACCTGCTTGCCGAGTACGACGCGCAGGCGGCGGAACGTGCCGCTGCAGAGCAGGGGACTTGACAAACCGCTAAAAAACAACTATACTACAAATAGAAAAGGCGCTGTCCGCAATGGTCAGCTTCCCTTCGGCTAAGGAGTCAATAAGAATGACCGCTCAGGTTTGGGAGTCTGGGGCGGTCATTTCTTATTGTTATGGATCTCTTTGAAGATTGCCCATGCGATCTGAAATGTAATCCCAACTGTGCCGCCAACAATGACGAACAGCTGCAGAACATCGTTCAACACCATGATGCATCCCCCCTTCCGCGTTTGCGAACGGGGGAACAAACAATAAGCTTTTACGTCCCCCGGACGCTTGCCGGAGGGAAGCATGACCACCTGCGCTTGCAGGTCGGGTTGCGGCACCCAGCATCCGCTTCGCTCTCGCTTGCGTCTTGCTGGCCGCGGCCCCAACAACTTCTCCTTGTTTCTGCCACTGGCAGCAGTCGTCGTTGTTGCAGCACCTTAACGCCACCCTTCGGGGTGGCGTTTTTAGCTTGGTATACTTTTTGGCGAATTACAACGGGAATCCTTTCACCCGCAGATGTCCGCTGCCACGGTGTAGGTAACGGTATAGTCCAGTACATTGCCGTTCACGGTGCAGTCCTCTTTGCGGGCGATGTGCTCCGCGTCCGGCCATGCGGCGTACAGCGCCTGCAGGCTTTGCAGCCGGGCCAGCGCGGCGGCCTGCGCTTCGGTGCGGCGCAGCGTTTCCGGCTGCTGCACATAGCGGCAGGTCTCCTCCACAGAGCAGGGCAGAGCAAGGCCCAGCAGCGGCACCTCCGGCTGGAAGTGCCGGAGGATCACCGCCGCATGTTCCGGCGCAGGCGCGGCGGGCAGGGAGAAGGTGTGCCCGAACGCTGTCACCCGGTATGTGCGGGTGCACGCGCCGGTGTACTGCTGCACCGTCTCTTCCAAGGGCACGGTGCGGGTGTCGCTCCACTCAAACTGCGCAACCACCGTTCCGGCGGCGGGCGCAAAGATCAGGGTGCCGTCCCGCTCGGCGCGGGCTGTGCCAATGAGGCCCTGCCCGGCTTCCACCTGCTGGCCCGGCTGCACCAGCATGGTGCCGCTGGTAAGGTTCGTGCGCAGAACAGTGCCGCCGCATTTTGCCCGGATGCCATGCAGCGTTCCGGCGGCAATGTCCGGCTTGGGCCTGGCCGCGGCGGCTTCCACCACCAGCCGCCCTTTGGCAAAATTCAGGCTGGCCCAGGAGAACTCGCCGCTGTGCAAAAGGGCGTACTCCCCGGCGGTGAGCTTTGCCTCGGTCACAGCCGCACCGGGCTGCAGGCCCGCTTCCCGCAGGACGGCGCAGGCCCGCGCAGCCTGTCCGGTGGTGAGGGAAGAGGTGTCCGCGTACCAGACGAACTGCTGTGCAAAGAGCAGCAGCGGCACAAACACCGCCAGCCCCGCCCAAAGCCCGGCCCGGCGCAGCAAGGGGCGCAGGCAGAAATACAGCCCCAGCTTCCGGTGGATGCGCAGCCGCACCCGGTGCTTGCGGGCCAGCGCGGCAAGGCGCGGGTACTGCCACGCGGCGCACCGCCCGCCAAACCCTCCCGGCAGGGCCGTTACCCCGTAGGGATGCAGCCCGGCCCGGGCGGCAGCGGTAAGCAGGGCTTCGGTGCTGCCATTGCATGCGGTGAACTCCACCGCGGCCCAAAGGCTTACCGGTTCCATGGGCACCTCCTAGTCATCCGCAAAGTCCGTGCGCACGAACCGCCCCCGCAGGGTCAGGCGGCTGGCGGTAAGGGTGACGATCTTCAGCCCGTCGCCGTAGATGGTCAATCGGCCATGGGGCATCTGCAGGCACAGCCGGTCAGGGCTGTAGGCCAGAATGCGGCAAAAGTGCTCCACCTCCATGCGGCCCCCGCTCAGGTAGACGGCAGGGGCGCGGTAAAAGCCCTGCGGCGGCTGACGGAACAGCAGGGCCAGCCAGCTTTGCAGCAAAAGCCGCTTTTTGCGCTTGGCACACATCCCATTCCCTCCCATCCCGCAGTTCTGCCCGCGGCGCGCTGCTACATATATATGGATGCGGAGGGCTGAGTTATGAATCGAAGCTGGAATTTCCGGCGGGGCGTGCTGCTGGCGCTGGCAGGATACACGGCGTTTCTGGTGTTTGCCGCGCCGCAGCGCTGTGCCGATGCCCTGCAGGCGGGGCTGCGGCTGTGCGGCGGGCCGCTGCTGGTATCGCTGTTTCCGTTCCTCATCGTATCGGCGCTGGCGGCAGGCTGCGGGGCCGGGCAGTGGCTGGGCTTTGTGTTCCGGCCTGCGGCGCGGCTCATGGGCATCCGGGCAAAGGGTGCGGGCGGCGTGCTGCTCATTGGGGCCTTGGGGGGCTTTGCACCGGCGGCGGTGGCTGCGTCCGAAGCCGTGCGCACCGGTCAGCTCACCTCCCGGCAGGCCTCGGCGCTGCTGCCCGCCTGTGTGTGCAGCGGGCCGTCCTTTGTCATCCTCACGGTAGGGCAGCAGATGCTGGGCAGCCGCGCGGTGGGGGTGCGGCTGTTTGCGGCCCAGCTGCTGGCGGGATACCTCACGGCGGCGCTGCTGTGCCGGATGCAGGGCGGGGCCGGGCAGGCTCCACCCGCGCAGGGGGAAACCATTCCGCTGCCCGCACTGGACGCGGTGATCGCGCAGGCGGCAGTGACCTACCTGAAGCTCTGCGGCTTTGTGCTGTACTTCCGGCTGCTGGCGGCAGGGTGCGGGGCATTGCTGCCACAGCCGTGGGCGGCGCTGCCCGCCATGCTGCTGGAAGTGTGTTCCGGCTGCGATCAGGCCGCCCGCACCGGGCTGTGGGCCAGCACGCTGTGCTGTGCGGCGCTCAGTGTGCAGGGGGTGTCGGTGCTTTTGCAGGTGCGCACCATCTGCCCGGCCGAGATCTCGCTGCGGCCTTTGCTGGCAGCGCGGGCGGTGCATCTGCCGCTTTCGGTGGCGCTGTTCTGGCTGGGCAGCACCGTGCCGGTGCAGGCCGTGCAGACCTTTACCACCCTGACCGAACGGGTGGTGGTGCTGCGCCGTGTCCCGCTGGACTGCGCCCTGCTGGCCTTTGCCGTGTGCTGCATCACGGTGGAGGAGTTGGCGAGGAGTTAAGGTACGGGCCGCGTGCTGGGCTGTGGGCTGGGAGTTTCTCCAGCGAATGTCCGGGAAGTGGGGCCCCGTGCGTAAGCACAGGGGCGGAACCGTGGGTTCTGCAACTGCAACGACCGCCGCCAATGGCGGAAACAGGGAGTTGCAGTTGGGGCCGCGGCCAGCGAGACGCAAGCGAATGCGACGCGGCTGCTGGGTGCCGCAACCCGTTGCTGTTCGCGGAGAAAGCTCCCAGCACGCAGCCTATGGTTTCAGGGAACTTTATCAGGTGCTACTGTAGGAGCGTTATCTGAGCAAGTTTGAACTTTTAAACGATACAACGATTAAAAAGTAACTTTGTCAAGGTGAGAAAGTTCCATTGTTCTGAGAAAGTTCCAACTTTGTCAAATATCCGAACTTTGTCAAGCTGACAAACATCAAATTTATAACGTAGATAAGTATTTAAAATGGAACTTTGTCAGATGTTTCTCCACAGTAGCAGGTATACCAGCGATTCCTGCCATCTTTTCCACGTATCGCTTGCTTTGCGATTTGGCTGGACTTCGTGAGGTCACTGTACACACGGTTGTATGTACTGTCACTGCACCCGACCTCCCGCAGGACGGCGGCGCGCAGCTCGTTGCTGGGCATCGACCCAAGGCGGCTCTCGGACAGAACGTTCAGGATGGCGCTGCGGGTGTCCTGCCGGGTCTCCGCCGTGCGTACCCGCCGCTCCTCAATGAAGTCGGCATCCTTCTTGTCGGTGTAGCCGTCAAACACGGCCCGCGCAGTCTTTACGCCCTCCACCTCCACATCGTCGATGTGCAGCAGCACCGTCTGCTGGGGGCGGGCGTAGCTGCTTTTCTCGTGGCTGAGATAAATTTTGCCGTCGTTCTTGGCGCGGCCCATCATCAGCACGCTGCGGGCCATGTCCCAGATATCCGAGCTGTCGGCCAGACGTGCGCGGCCGGAAACGCCCTGCTTTTTGTTGGAGTGCATCACGATGAGCACCGCGCAGCCCTGCTTTGCGGCAATGGCGCGCAGCGGCAGCAGGGCACTGCGCATCTGGTTGCGGCTTGCCATCTCCACATCGGAGGGCAGAAAGCTCTGCAGCGGGTCCACGATGAGCAGCAGCGGCCCGGCCTTGGCGGCAAAATCCGCCAGTGCCTGATCTTTGAGGGTAAGGGGCTGGCCGGTCTTGCCAAAGTAGTCGTCGGCGGTCAGCACCAGCACCCGGTTCATGTCGGCCCCGGCCGCCAGAAGACGGGCCTTGAGCACCTTGCCGGGGTCGTCCTCGCCCGCAAGCAGCAGCACCTTGCCGGTCTGCTGCGGCGGCAGCGGAAAAAAGCCGGAGGTCTTGCCCGCCGTCACATAGGCAATGAGCTGTGCCTGCCAGATGCCCTTGCCGGTGCCGCCGTCGGCACCCAGCAGCGACACTTCGCCCAGCGGCAGCAGCTGCGGCACCAGCCACGCCACGCTCTGCATGGGCACATCGGCCAGCAGACCGGGCTGCGCCGCGCTGCCCTCCAGCGCAAGCTTGCGCTGCTTTGCGTCCGCGTTCACGGCTGCCATAAAGGCTGCGGGGTCGGCCTGCCACGCCTGCTTGCAGGTGTTGAGCCATTGATCGATCTTGTAATTGACGGCGGGCAGCTGCATGTTGCAGGCTGCGCCGCGCACGTCGTCCAGCAGGTCTTCCCGTGCATCCGGGTCGGTCTGGTGGAACATTACCGCAAAGGTCAGGCGGCTGAACAGCTGCTGCTCGGTCCTGCAGGCGTCCAGCATGTTCAGAAAGTCTGTGCGGTCCTGAATGGATACTCCCAAAATACATTTCTCCTTTCGCTGTGGTTTATAACCGGAAACAAAACCAAATGTTGTTGCTATAAGTATAACTCTGAAAAAACAACGTGTCAACAAATAGTTTTTGCGCAAAAAGCCACAGCTTCCGGGGTGAAAATGCACAGGAAAATGGGGAAAGAAAAAGAGAAGGCGGGCACCTTCTCTTGACAAAACGGCAAAAAATAACTATACTACAAATAGAAAAGGTGCTGTCCGCAATGGTCAGCTCCTTCCGGTTGGATCAATAAGAATGACCGCTTACCGTTTGGAGACAGGGGCGGTCATTTCTTATTGTTATGGATCTCTTTGAAGATTGCCCATGCGATCTGAAATGTAATCCCAACTGTGCCGCCAACAATGACGAACAGCTGCAGAACATCGTTCAACACCATGATGCATCCCCCCTTCCGCGTTTGCGAACGGGGGAACAAACAATAAGCTTTTACGTCCCCCGGACGCTTGCCGGAGGGAAGCATGACCACCTGCGCTTGCAGATAGCACCTTAACGCCACCCTTTGGGGTGGTGTTTTTAGTTTAACATACTTTTTGACGAAATACAATAAGAACCCACAGAAGCGACGCTTTGTAAAATTTTATGGTGCATGGTTGCTTTTTGAAAAAAGCAGAGTATAATAAAAGTGAGAAAGTAAGAAAATCGCACAAAGGAGGATGAAGGATGCTGACGGAATTGAGGACAAAATCCCAGATCACCATTCCAAAGGATATTGTAATGAAGATGGGCCTGCGTGAGGGCGACAAGCTGGAGATCGTGGAGAAGGATGGCGTGATCGAGCTGATGCCGGTAGCCGTTTACCCCAAAAAGTATCTGGACGAGCTGCGCAGCGAGATCAACGAAGCAAAGGCCAAAATTGCGGCAGGGGAGCAGCCGGTGTTCGACACGGTGGACGCACTGTTTGAAGCGCTGGACGGTGCGGACGAATGAATTATAAGATCACCTACACCAAACGATTCATAAAGAACCTGAAGCGTTTGAACGCAGCGGAGCGGGCGCAGCTGAAAAAGAAGCTGGAAATTCTGGAAATGGACCCGCTGTATCCGTCGCTGCGCACAAAGCGTATTCAAGGCACGGTAGACTTGTTCGAGTTCAGCGTAAACATGGATGTGCGGGTCATCTGGCAGTACGACGGTGATACGATCATTCTGCTGTTGGACATTGGACACCATGATATTCTGAATCAATTTTAAAAGCCTGTAAACACGATAAAAAGGCCGCTGATGCGCCTTGAAAACCTGATTGCTGTATGTTAAAATGACACTGAGAAGGGAAGTGGTGCAATTGCCGGTACTGAGCATTTTTTACGGCATCATTGTCAGAATGTACCGCGAACAGGGTGGAAAGCATAATATGCCGCATATCCACGCAGAATATTCCGGTGAAGAGATCGTGGTTGCGCTGGACGGTACGGTTCTGGAAGGCAGCTTTCCGAAGAACAAGCTGAAACTGCTGGAGGCATGGATCGTGATCCATCATGAGGATCTGGAAGCCAACTGGAAGCTGCTGAGCAATGGTGAACAATTCTTCCGCATCGACCCGCTGAAGTAAGGAGTGATTCTGGATGTTACAGCCGAAGCTGACAAAGGTGGAACCCGTAAAACCGCTGAAGCTCTGCCTTTATTATGAGACGGGCGAGGTAAAGCTGTTTGATGCAGCCCCTTATGCCACCGGCTCGTGGTACGGCAGGCTGCAGGATGAGAGTTACTTTGCTACCGTGCATCTGCTGCCGGGCGGTATTGGCATCGAGTGGGAAGAGGGGCAGGATATCGCCCCGCATGAGCTGTACGAAAACAGCGTTCCTGTGAAGAAAACAGCATAACCCAATGCAAAAGGCCGCTGCGTTCACATGCAGCGGCCTTTCCGTATTCAGCGGCGGTTTACTGGATGCCGGTCACAGGGTAGTCCTGATCCTCAACGGCCTTCTTCAGCACGTTGTCGGCGACCTCGGCGTTCAGGGTGACGATGGCGGTGCCGGCCTCGTGGCTCACCACGGCCTCGTCCACCTCGGGCAGGGCTTCCAGAGCCTTCTTCACGCGGGCTTCGCAGTGGCCGCACATCATGCCTTCCACCTTCAGGGTCTTTTTCATAGCAGTGTCCTCCTTGGTACTCTCTTTATTTGCAATCGCTGCGGGCTGTGCGGAGACAGCGGGCAGGGAAGCAGCATTTTTTGCCGCACGATCGTGCTTTGTGCTGTGCACGTCGAACAGGTTCAGGCGCAGGGCGTTGCTTACCACGCAGAAGCTGGAAAGGCTCATGGCAGCAGCACCGAACATGGGGTTCAGCGTCAGGCCGAAGGGGATGAACACGCCTGCGGCCAGCGGGATGCCGATGGTGTTGTAGATGAACGCCCAGAACAGGTTTTCGTGGATGTTGCGCAGGGCAGCACGGCTCAGGCGGATGGCGGCGGGCACGTCCGACAGCTTGGAGTTCATCAGCACCACGTCCGCCGCGTCGATGGCAACGTCGGTGCCTGCGCCGATGGCGATGCCGGTGTCGGCACGGGTCAGGGCCGGGGCATCGTTGATGCCGTCGCCCACCATGGCCACCTTGCCGGATGCCTGCAGCTGGCGGATGACCGCTTCCTTGCCGTCGGGCAGCACGCCTGCGATCACCTCGTCCACACCGGCCTGCCTGCCAATGGCGTCGGCGGTGCGCTGGTTGTCACCGGTGAGCATGACCACGCGGATGCCCATGGCCTGCAGCTCCCGGATGGCGCGGGGGCTGTCCTCCTTGATGGTATCGGCCACCGCGATGATGCCCAGCAGACGGCCTGCTCCGCCGAAGAACAGGGGCGTTTTGCCCTGTGCGGAAAGGGCTGCGGCCCTCTCCTGCAGCTGTGCGGGCACGGTGACTTTGGTGCCGATAAAGGACGCATTGCCGCCAAAGATCTCCACGCCCTCCAGCTTTGCGGCCAGACCGTTGCCCGGCAGGGCGGCAAAGCCGGATACCTCGGGGGCGGTGAGCTTCTGCGCGTCGGTGCAGGCCAGCACGGCCTTTGCCAGCGGGTGCTCGCTCTTGCGCTCCAATGCGGCGGCAAGGGTGAGCAGCTCCGCCTCGGAAACGCCCTCGGCGGGCAGAATGTCGGTCACTTTTGGTTCACCGCTGGTGATGGTGCCGGTCTTGTCCAGCGCCACGATCTGGGTGCGGCCTGCAGCTTCCAGCGAAGCGGCGGTCTTGAACAGGATGCCGTTCTTTGCACCCAGACCGTTGCCCACCATGATGGCCACCGGCGTTGCCAGACCCAGCGCACAGGGGCAGCTGATGACCAGCACGGAGATGCCGCGGGCCAGTGCATAGCCCAGCTCCCGGCCCAGCAGCAGCCACACGATGGTGGTGACCACCGCGATGGTAATGACCGCAGGCACGAAGAAACCGGACACCGTATCGGCGATTTTTGCAATGGGAGCCTTGGTGGCGGCGGCATCGCTGACCATCCGGATGATCTGGGCAAGGGTGGTGTCCTCGCCCACGCGGGTGGCCCGGCACTGCAGGAAACCGGACTGGTTGGTGGTGGCAGCGCTCACCTTGTCGCCCGCAGCCTTGTCCACGGGGATGCTCTCGCCGGTCAGGGCGCTCTCGTTCACGGCGCTGGTGCCTTCCAGCACGATGCCGTCCACGGGGATGTTCTCGCCCGGGCGCACCACAAAGATGTCCTCCTTCTGCACCTGCTCGATGGGCACGGTCACTTCGGCACCGTCCCGCAGCAGGGTGGCGGTCTTGGGGGCAAGCTTCATCAGGCTCTTGAGCGCGTCGGTGGTCTTGCCCTTGGAGCGGGCCTCCAGCATCTTGCCCACCGTGATGAGGGTCAAGATCATGGCGGCGGACTCAAAGTAGAACTCCATCATATAATGCATGACCAGCTCGCTGTTGCCGTCCACCTGCGCGCGGGTCATGGCGAACAGGGCGTAGGTGCTCCACACAAAGCTTGCCATGGAACCCATGGCCACCAGCGTGTCCATGTTGGGCGAGCCGTGGAGGAGCCCCTTGAAGCCGTTGATGAAGAACTTCTGGTTGATGACCATGACGATGCCCGCCAGCAGCAGCTGCACAAGGCCCATGGCGATGTGGTTGCCGTCGAACCAGCGGGGCAGGGGCCAGCCCCACATCATGTGGCCCATGGAGAAGTACATCAGCACCAGCAGAAAGCCCAGCGACGCAATGAGCCGCCGCTTGAGCTTGGGGGTCTCGTGGTCGGCCAGCGCGTCAAGGTCGGCGCTGGTGGAGCTGGCAGCCGCCGCGCCCGCACGCTTGGGGCTGGCACCGTAACCGGCATCCTGCACGGCCTTGATGATCTCGGCAGAGCTGGCGGTGCCCTCCACGCCCATGGAGTTGGTCAGCAGGCTTACCGAACAGCTGGCAACGCCGGGCACCTTGCTCACGGCCTTCTCCACCCGGGCGGAGCAGGCTGCGCAGCTCATGCCGGTAACGTTGTATTGTTCCATAAAATATCACTCCTACGTTGAGTATGCACAGGAAAGGGCTTCTTATTTCATGAGCTTGGGCAGCAGATTCACCAGCTCGTCCAGCTTTACCTCGCTGCCCGCACGCAGGTCGTCCGCCACGCAGGTGGAGATGTGCTGTGCCAGCAGCTCTTTGGAAAAGCTGTTCAGCGCCGAGTTCGCCGCCGCCACCTGCACAAGGATGTCCACGCAGTAGGCATCCTTTTCCAGCATGCCGCGGATGCCGCGCACCTGCCCCTCGATGCGGCTGAGCCGGTTCAGCAGGGCCTTGTGTTCCTCAGGGGTGCGGTCCTTGTGGCGGCAGCAGGAGGGGGTGACGCTTTCGGTGGGCACAGCGGATGCGTCAACGGCCGGAGCCGTGGCAGCTTCGGGCTGGGCGGGCGTGCTGCAACAGCAGCAGGGCTTTTTCTCGTTGTCCATAAAATATCTCCTTTACCCATAGGGGGTATGTGTCTTACAGCATGAGTATAGCACAGCAAACCCGATAAATCAAGTAGGGAATTGAAAAATATAAACAAAAAGAGGGAAGGCATTGCAAATGCCTTCCCTCTATCAAATATCTTTTACTTCTCCAGAATCCGCGGCACAAACAGGCCCAGCATCTTGCCCCACCAGTACCACTCGTGGGAGACATCGCCGCCCCAGACCTCGAGGTGGGCGGGCAGGCCCTGTGCGGCCAGCACATCGGCCAGCGCCTGCGTATCGGCTTTGGCATCGTCCTCGTAGGCACCCTGACCGGCGCAGAGCATCAGGCTGTTCTCCTTGGCCTTGGCCAGAGCCAGCTTGTCGGCGATGCCGTTCTCGGCCAGATACTGCAGGGGAGAGCAGCGCAGCACCAGATCGTCGGCTTCACTGCCCCAGAAGCGGGCCAGATCGTAGATGCCGGAAAGGCCGATGGCACCGGCAAAGAGCTTGGGACGGCGCAGGCGGCAGTTGACGGCGTGCACAGCGCCAAGGTCGATGCCCACACACCACAGCTTGGCATCCTTTGCGGCACCGTTCAGGGCCAGCACCCGGGGAGCCAGCTCGGCGGTAAGGTAGACGAAGTACTTTTCCTCCATCTCGGCGCGGCGGCGCACCGGGATGTCGCCGTTCAGTACGGCCTCGCCGTCAATGCTGTCGGCGCAGAACAGCTGCACCTTGCCCTCGTTCAGCAGCGGGGCAATGGCATCGGGCATACCGTTGTTCTCCCAATCATAAAAGCGGCCGCCGCGGGCAGGCAGGGCCAGCACCGGCACACCGGCGCTGCCGTATACCTTGAACTCCATCTCGCGGTTCAGCACGCTGCTCCACTCTTTGTAATAGGTACCCTGGATCATAAATCAAGCACTCCTTGTTTCTATATTCACCGGCCCGGGCGCAGTCGCTGCACGTTGGTGCCGGTCGTTAGCGATCAAAAGAAAGCTTTCTCTGGAAATATCACACGAACTGGTTGCGCTGGGCATCGTACTCGTAGCCCACGGCTTTGAGCTTTGCGCAAAGGCCGGCCTTGTCGGCATCCATGTCTTCGCACAGAGCATCGAGGTTTTTGTAAAAATCACGCAGCTTCAGGTTCACCACGCTCAGCAGCATGATGGGATCGTTGGGCAGAGCCATGTGTTTTGCCTCCTTACAGCAACAAAAAAAGCCGGCCACTCGACAAAGTGACCGGCCACATACACCAAATTAGACAGCGCGGGTAACTTTGCCAGCGCGCAGGCAACGGGAGCATGCGTAGACGTACTTGGGAGAACCCTCAACGACCGCCTTGACACGACGGACATTCGGCTTCCAGGTACGGTTGGAACGACGATGAGAGTGAGAAACCTTGATACCAAAGGCAACACCCTTGCCGCAGCATTCACATTTAGCCATGGTACTTGCACCTCCTGCAGTGAAGTAAGGAATCAAAATAATCAGCTTGACTATTGTAGCAGATTGCCGGGCAAAATGCAAGCCTTTTTTCAAAAAATATTGCGTTTTTTTGGAAAACCAAACTCCTTCAGTCATCGCTGCGCGATGCCAGCTGTTCCCCTTCTGGCACTTTGTGCCACCTCCCCCGGCCGGGGGAGTCTTTCTCATGGAGGGAGGCTTTGGCAGTACGGCAAAGTTTTTCTCCCTGCCAAGGGCTCCCTCACTGAGGGAGCTGTCGAGCGCATGCGAGACTGAAGGAGTTTACCCCCTTGTCTAAAACCTCAAAAAATAGTATTATATATGGTATACTGAAAAAAGGCAGGAATATCGAATGACCTCTCAGGGCATCTATTATCTCATCCGCGCGCTGGTGGCGCTGGTGGCCATCCCCTTCCACGAGTGCGGCCACGCGCTGGCGGCATGGCTGCTGGGCGACGACACCGCAAAGCGGCAGGGGCGGCTTTCGCTGAACCCCTTTGCCCACTTTGACCTGCTGGGCACGCTGTGCATGGTGTTTGCGGGCGTGGGCTGGGCAAAGCCCGTCTCCACCGACCCCCGCAATTTCAAAAACCCCAAGTGGGGCATGGCCCTCACCGCGCTGGCTGGCCCTGCGGCGAACATCCTCCTTGCCTATGTGGGCATGGTGGCGTGGAAGCTCATGTACTACTGGGCACCGGTGAACGATGCCACCATCTACATTGCCATGTTCCTGCAGTACCTTGTGCTGATGAACGTGAGCCTTGCCGTGTTCAACTTGATCCCGGTGCCGCCGCTGGACGGCAGCCGCATCCTGCTGGTGCTGCTGCCCCGGCGCATCTACTTTGGCCTGATGAAGTACGAGCGCTATATCATGATCGCCCTGCTGGCGGCAGTGTGGTTCGGCGCACTGGATACCCCCCTGTACTACCTGAACAACATTGTGTGGGAGCTGCTGGGCAAGGGCACCGGCTACATTGATAAGATCGCGTATTCCATCTACTATGCCGGCCTTGGGACGGTGGTGTGAGCGTGGCAGAAGAACTGACCTTCCATCTGGAAGATTTTGACGGCCCGCTGGAATTATTGCTGGCGCTTGTGGCCAAACATAAGATGGACCTGCACAACATCCCCATTCTGGAGCTGATCGACCAGTACACCGCCACGGTGGCGCGGGCCGACCCGGACCCGGAAGCCGCCAGCGCCTTCATCGAGATGGCCGCGCGGCTGGTGGAGATGAAAAGCTACCTGCTTTTGCCCCGCAGCGAAGAGGGCGAGCGCATGAAGCAGGAGTTCACCGGCCAGCTGATCGAGTACGACCAGTGCCGCCGCATGGCTGCGCTTTTGCGCCAAAAGGCCGAAGCTGCGCCGGTTTTTGTGCGTCCGCCCATGGAGATGGAGTTCGATAACACCTACGACCTGCACCATGCGCCGCAGGTGCTGGCGGATTACTGGGCCGTTCTTTCCGGCCGCACCAAGCTGCGCCGGGAGCCTACCCAGCAGCAGTTCGAGCCGCTGGTCACAGCGCCCATGGTGTCGGTGACGAGCCGGGTGGTGTACATTCTGCGGCACCTGATCAGCGGTACAGCGGCAAAAATGAGCCAGCTGTTCAGCCGCCAGCAGACCCGCAGCACCAACGTGGCCACCTTTCTGGCCTTGCTGGAGCTGGTGCGCGGCGGCCGTGTAAAGCTGGACGACGAGGGCCGGCTGACCATGCAGCGGGGCCGCATCCAACATGATAAGGAGAAGGAATGAACCAGAAACAGATCCGTGCAGCCGTGGAAGCCATGCTGTTTGCCAGCGGCGACCCCATTGGTGCCGACAAGCTGGCCCAGGCGGTGCAGCTGCCGCAGCTCAGCGTGGAAGCCGCGCTGGAAGCCCTGCGGGAGCGCTACGCCCGGGAGGACAGCGGCCTGTGCCTGCTGCACCTGAACACCCGCTGGCAGCTTGCCACCAAGACCGAGTGGGCCGACTGCATCCGCCGCCTGCTGGACAGCCGCCGCGCAGTGCCCCTTGGCCCCGCCGCCATGGAGACCCTGACCGTGATCGCCTACAACCAGCCGGTGTCCCGCGCCTTCATCGAGCAGGTGCGCGGCGTGGATTCCTCGTCCAGCGTGTCGGGCCTGCTGGAAAAGGGCCTCATTGAGGAAGCCGGCCGCCTTGACCTGCCGGGCAGGCCGGTGAGCTTCCGCACCACCGACACCTTTTTGCGGGTGTTCGGCCTTTCTTCTTTGGCCGACCTGCCGCCGGTGCATGGGCAGGAAACGGAAACGAACGCATCACCGACAGAAAGTGAGGGGTAACGCATGGGAGCATTCCTCGCCGCGCTGGGCGCAGTGCTGCTGTTCATCCTCCGGGTGATCGGCATTCTGCTGCTGGTGGTGCTGACCTTACTGGTGCTGTTGCTGCTGTGCCCCTTCTGCGCAGACCTGTGCTGGGAGCACGGCGTGCTCACCGTAAAGGCCGGTGCGCTGGGCATCACCTTCCCGGTGTTCCAGTACCCGAAGCCAGAGCCGCCGCCTGCACCGGAAAACCCGGAGCCGCCCAGGGGCTTTGGCAAGGTCAAGGCAAAGTTTGCCGCATGGCGGGCCGAGCGCAAGCGGAAAAAGGCAGAGGAGAAGGCCCGCAAAAAGGCCGCCGCCGCTGCCGCCAAGGCAAACAAGCCCGCCCAGCCGCGCAAAAAGGCAAAGATCACGCTGGAGATCCTCTGCACCATGCTCAAAGGTGCGGGCACTTTGACCAAAGCTGTGTTCGGTGCGCTGCGCATTACAAAAATACAGGTGCGCCTTGGTGTGCGCGGGGAGGACCCCGCCGCCGCTGCCCGCAGCTACGGCAAGCTGCAGGCGTGGCTGTACCCGGTGCTGGGCGTGCTGGACCGCTTTCTCTGGCTGCAGTTCGATGAGCTGCGCATCCTGCCGGACTTTGGCAGCGGGCAGCCCACCGTGGAGGACCGGGTGTCCTGCCGGGTGAGCGCACAGGCACTGTTCATCGTCCTTGCGGCGGTGCGGGTGCTGTACGAGTTCTGGCGCAAAAAAGTATTGGACATCTTCCTATAATGTGGTACACTATACGTGTATCCGGATCTGCAGACAACGGGCCTTTGCCCGAATCAAACCGATAAAGGAGAGCTGTTTTATGGCTGAGCATCCCATTCAGGGCCTGATGAACGTTACCATGGAGAAGATCCACCAGATGGTGGACTCCAACACCATCATTGGCAAGCCCATCATCACCGAGGACGGCACCACCATCCTGCCGGTTTCCAAGGTGAGCTTTGGCTTTGCCTCCGGCGGCACCGACTTTGACGGCAAGAACGCCGCCAACAAGGACCTGTTCGGCGGCGGCTCCGGTGCGGGTGTGAACATCCAGCCGGTGGCCTTCCTCGTGGTAAAGGACGGCTGCGTGCGCACCATCCAGCTGTCGGACAACGCCGACACCATCAACCGTGCCCTGACCATGCTGCCGGAGCTGGTGGACAAGGTTGCCGCCCTCATCAAGAAGGACGAAAAGAAGGAAGAGCCTGCTGCTCCTGCGGAGCAGTAAGTGGAGGGCTTGGCACCGGACACTCCGTCCCGCCTGCACTCGCCAGACCACCAGCGTGGTGTAGCCCTCGCACTTCCCGGCAGGCTTTTTTGTCGATTTTAGTCGCAGCCTGCACTTTAGACATGGCTTCGCGCATCTTGCCGGAGTATCCGGTGCCAATCACCATCGCCGTAACTGTGAGCTTCCAACTCACAGTTTTGATACAGGCGCACCCGCACCCCAAAGCAGGGGAGAGGTGCGCGTTTTGAGCGCCGGGAGGCGCACAAGGAGTTTTATTATGGCAGAAGAACGTATTCAAAAGATCATGGCTGAACAGGGTCTGTGCTCCCGCCGTGCGGCAGAACAGATCATTGCCGAGGGCCGCGTGAAGGTCAACGGCCACCCCGTCAAGGTGGGCGACAAGATGGACCCCAACCGCGACGTGCTGCACGTGGACGACGAGCGCATCTATATCCGCAAGGATCAGCAGATGTACTATCTGGCCCTGTACAAGCCCCGCGGCTATGTGACCACCGCCAGCGACGAGCTGGGCCGCAAGACCGTGATGGAGCTGGTGAGCGATATCCCCGCCCGCCTGTACCCGGTGGGCCGTCTGGATAAGGACAGCGAGGGCCTGCTGCTCATGACCAACGACGGCGCGTTTGCGCAGGCCGTCACCCATCCGTCGGGCGGCATCTCCAAGCTGTACCGCGTCACCGTGCAGCCCCGCGCCGATGAAAGCCAGATCCTGAAGCTGAGCAGCGGCGTTGTGCTGGACGACGGCACCAAGACCATGCCCTGCGCCATCAACGTTGTCACCGACGAGCCGGGCCGCACCGTGATGGAAATGACCCTGAAAGAGGGCAAGAACCGCGAGATCCGCCGCATGTGCGAGACCGTGGGCCTTGAGGTGGTGCGCCTGAAGCGCAATGCCGAGGGCGTGGTAAAGCTGGGAATGCTCAAGCCCGGCACCTACCGTGAGCTGACCAAGGCAGAGATCAACGGTCTGCGTGCCGCTGCCGCCAAGGGCCGCGCCCAGACCCGCAGCGCCGCAGTGCAGTCCAAGGCTGCCGAGCGCCGCCCCCGCGGCCCGGTGGGCAAGGGTAATGCCCCCAAAAAGCGGAAGTAAGCCTATATACCTATATAAACGAAAAGAAAGCACCTGTACAGCGGGTGCTTTCTTTATTGTAAAATGTCATTTTTTATGATATCATAAAGATGCCGCCCGAAAAGGCGGTGATTCGGTGCTGTCTGCAAGCGCAGGTGGTCATGCTTTCCTCCGGCAAGCGTCCGGGGGACGTAAAAGCTTATTGTTTGTTCCCCCGTTCGCAAACGCGGAAGGGGGGATGCATCATGGTGTTGAACGATGTTCTGCAGCTGTTCGTCATTGTTGGCGGCACAGTTGGGATTACATTTCAGATCGCATGGGCAATCTTCAAAGAGATCCATAACAATAAGAAATGACCGCCCCAGTCTCCAAACGGTGAGCGGTCATTCTTCTTATTGACCAATTAGCCGGAGGAAGCTGACCATTGCGGACAGCACCTTCTCTATTTGTAGTATAGTTTCTTTTTGTTGGTTTGTCAAGAGATGGTTCTCGGCTGTTATGCAAGGCATTTTTATATAAGTGAATAACTGTCAGCTCTTCACCTTTCAGGTGAGAAAAATTGCAGCCTGCCGCAAATGCACCGAAAACAGACGCACCTGCAACGAAAATTGCGGTACGACCCTGCGGCAGGACGGGCTGTGCACGCGGGGGAGACAAAGAACACTTTTGACAACAAAAGTTCATCTCACTGAAGCGCCCCTGTTCTTCGACCAAATTTGTGCTATAATACAAAAGCAACGCTTCGCCCGGCCCCGCAAAGGGCAGGGCAGAGCAGAACGGAAAACAAGGAGTTTGGAATCATGGAAAGAGAAAAACTGAAGTCTCGGCTGGGCTTCATTCTGCTTTCGGCGGGCTGTGCCATCGGCATTGGCAACGTGTGGAAGTTCCCTTATATTGCCGGTCAGGGCGGCGGCGGCGCGTTCGTGCTGTTCTACCTGATCTTCCTCATCATTCTGGGTCTGCCCATCATGACCATGGAGTTTGCGGTGGGCCGCGCTTCCCGCAAAAGCCCGGTGCGGGCCTATCAGGCACTGGAAAAGCCGGGCCAGAAGTGGCACATCCACGGCTACCTCACCCTCATTGGCTGCTATCTGCTCATGATGTTCTACACCACCGTGGCAGGCTGGATGCTGCACTATTTCTACATGACCGCCACCGGTAAGCTGGCAGGCCTGAACGCCGATCAGGTGGCTGGCAAGTTTACCGAAATGCTGGCAGACCCCGGCGTGATGACCTTCTGGATGGTGTTCGTGGTGGCACTGGGCATCTTTGTATGCGCCAAGGGCCTGCAGAACGGCCTTGAGCGCGTGACCAAGGTCATGATGATCGCCCTGCTGGTGATCATGGTGGTGCTGGCCGTCAACAGCCTGTTCATGCCCGGCGCAAAGGAAGGCCTGAGCTTCTTCCTCGTGCCCGACTTCGGGCGTATGAAAGAGGTGGGCGTGGTCAACACGCTGGTGTCCGCCATGAATCAGGCCTTCTTCACCCTGAGCCTTGGCATTGGCGCAATGTCCATCTTTGGCAGCTACATCGGCAAGGAGCACTCCCTGCTGGGCGAGTCCGCCCGCATCGTGGTGCTGGATACCTTCGTGGCCATCACCGCCGGTCTCATCATCTTTCCGGCCTGCTTCACCTACGGTGTGGACCAGACCAGCGGCCCCAGCCTGATCTTCATTACCCTGCCCAACATCTTTGCCAACATGGCCATGGGCCGGTTGTGGGGCTCCCTGTTCTTCCTGTTCATGGCCTTTGCAGCGCTTTCCACCGTGCTGGCCGTGTTCGAGAACATCATCTGCTGCGGCATGGAGCTGACCGGCTGCAGCCGCAAGAAGTCCAGTCTGGTGAACTTCGTGCTCATCACTCTGCTTTCGCTGCCCTGCGTGCTGGGCTACAACGTGTGGGCATGGGACGGCTTTGCCGTGTTCGGCGGCGCTGTGCTGGATTTGGAGGACTTCCTCGTGAGCAACCTGTTCCTGCCGCTGGGCAGCTTGGTGTACCTGCTGTTCTGCGTTACCAAGTACGGCTGGGGCTGGGACAACTATAAAAAGGAAGTCAACACCGGCAAGGGCCTCAAGATGCACGACTGGATGCGCGGTTACCTGACCTGCGTGCTGCCGGTGATCGTGCTGTTCATCTTTGCTTTTGGCATCTACGATAAATTTTTTGCGTAAATAAGCGAAACTCCTTCAGTCTCGCATTCGCTCGACAGCTGTTCCCCTTCTGGCACTTCGTGCCACCTCCCCCGGCCGGGGGAGCCTGTCTCATGGAGGGAGCCTCTGGCGAAGAGGGAAAGTTTGCCGCCATGCCAAAGCCTCCCTCTGGGAGGGAGGTGGCACGGCGCAAGCCGTGACGGAAGGAGTTCCCGGCTCCTCTTATTCCATCAATAAGAGGGGCCTTTTGCGGCAGAAAGGAACCTTCCATGCATATCCTGATCTGTGACGACGATGCGGCGTTCGGCGCGCGCATGGCAGAATATGTCACCGTCTACTTTACCGCCCGCAGCGTGCAGGTGCACACCGCCGTCTGCACCAGCGCAGCCGAGGTGCTTGCAACGCCGGGGCTGGAGCTGTATCAGCTGGCGTTTCTGGACGTGGACATGCCCGGTGCAAACGGCATGGTGCTGGGCCGTCAGCTCAAGCAGAAGTGCCCCGGCCTGATGCTGGTGTATGTTTCGGCCTATCTGGAATTTGCGCTGGAAGGCTACACGGTGAACGCCTACCGCTACCTGCTCAAGCGGGACATTGCGCGCACCCTGCCCAAGTGTCTGGACGACCTGCTTGCCGCCCTGACCGACCAGCGCAAGACTCTGACGGTGCACCACAACCGCACCGAAACGGAAATTCCGCTGGATCAGATCTATTATCTGGAAAGCGACCTGCGCCAGATCAACGTCTACGGCGACATTGCCCGCCGGCCCATCTGCACCTACTACGGCAAGATCGCCGACCTGCCGCCCATGCTCTACGAGAACGGCTTTTTGCAGGTGAGCCGCAGCGATGTGGTGAACATGAAATATGTGCGCAGCATCCGCAGCTACCGCGCCCTGCTGAAAAACGGGGTGGAGCTGAGCGTGAGCCGCGCAGGCTATGCGGCCATCCAGAACGCATATCTGGAATGGAAGGGGCAGTATGTGGATGAGTGATGCATTTGCGGAAATGATGCTGGGGCATCTGGTGTGTCTGGTCCAGGGGAACGCCTTTATTCTGGTGGAGTGGGCCTATCTGGGCAGGGGAAAACTGCGCTGGCCGGTTCTGTGGGCAGAGCTGCTGTGTATGGGGCAGCTGGGCCTGTCACTCGCAACAGGAATGTCATTTTTCAATGTGCAGAGCGTCCTGCTCAATGTGCTGTACCTTTTTGTTACGGCGCAGCTGTTTGGCGGAACCTTTGCCGATAAGCTCACCGCCTGCCTGATCAACGGCACCATGTGCCTGCTGGTGGAGAACACGGTCAACTATACCTACTCCTGGTTCACAGGAGTGCGCACCGGCGAAGCATGGCAGCACCCCGGCTGCCTGATCGCGCTGTGCGCCGCGAACCTTATCGTGGGTGCAGCAGTTGCGCATTCCTTGTACAGCTGGAACCAGAAGTGTGCTCTGCAGCCGCTGCAGGCGCTGGTGATGTCCTTTTTCCCCGGGGTGGCTGTGGTGCTGAACATCGTGCTGATGGTCACAGGGACCCAGCAGCCCGCTACCCGGATGACCATGCTGCTCACCTTTGGCATGAGCGTGGCGGTGCTGGTGCATATCGCCATCGTGCAGATGTTCAACGATCAGGTGGTGCAGCGGCAGAACTCCCGCTACCGTGCTCAGCTGGAACAGCAGCGTGCCGAAGCCCTGCTGGATTCCTACACGGAACAGCGCCGCCTGACCCACGAGTTCACCAACCACATGACAGCCCTTACCGCCCTGCTGGATCAGGGAGATCTGAAAGGCGCACAGGCCTACATTGCCAGCGTGAGCAAAACGGTGGCGGCGGGCACCACCATCATGGATACCCACAACCCGCTGCTGGATTCCATCCTGAGCAAAAAATACGAAGAAGCGGCAAAAGTTGGCGTGAATATTTACTTTGACCTGTGCGATCTCAAGCGGATGCCCTTCGACAGCATGGATATGGTCATCGTGCTCTCCAACCTTCTGGACAACGCCACCCGCGCCGCAGCGCAGGCCCTGCCGCCGGAGGTGCATGTGCGCATCCGCAAAACGCCGGAAGAATACCTGATCTCGGTGCGCAACCGCGTGCAGGAAGACCTGCTGCTGGAGGAGGGCAAGCTGCCCGGCACCACCAAAAAGGAGAGCGGCCACGGCATGGGCCTTGCCAACGTGCAGGACGTGCTGCGCAAGTACGGTGCCGAGTACACCGTGAGCTGCCGCGACCGGTGGTTCCGGTTTACCTGCGCCATCCCGTGCGCAGTTCATGACATGAGCACCGACAATTTATGACATGTTCTGTGCAACAGGCACGCAACAATGCTATACTAAGGCCAGTAAAGGTGACCTCCTGCCGGGGCAGGGCGGATTTGCGGCCAAAGGAAGACCTGGTGAAGCTTTGCCCCCTGTGCAGTGATCCGGGCAGCGGTGCGTGTTAAGCTGCTCTGTTTTCCCTTTGCTCTTCGCTGTGCAGTCCTCATGCGCTGCGCAGCTCATCTGACGGGGCTTTCAACGGCGAACTTTGGGGTTTGCTGCTGATAAAGTCACTCGGTACGTCGCATTTCTGTCCGGCAGGTGCTGCTTGTGGGAATGGAGCATCTGCCGCACAGGGCATTTGCGTCGGTGAGAGTCCCGTCAGATTTTTTATTGCAAAAAAAGAGCTGCTGTACGGCAAAATTGCCTGATACAGCAGCTCTTTTTCTGTGTCGTTATTCCGGCTTTACCTGCAGCTCCTGCTCGCAGTAGATGCAGCGGTATTTGCCGTTGGAGCTCAGCTCAAAGATCTGGTCGCACTCTTCCTCAATGGAGGAGATGCAGCGGGGGTTGCGGCATTTTACAATGTTCACAAGGCGCTTGGGGGGCATCGGCTTTTCCTTGCGCACGGCCTTGCCGTTTTCAATGATGGTCACGCTGATGCCCGGGTCAAGGTAGGCCAGCACATCCAGGTTCAGCCAGGAAGCATCGCCCTCCACCTTGATGATGTCCTTGCGGCCGCTGGCGGTCTTGCTGCTGCGTGCATTCTGGATCAGCGCCACGCTGGCGGTGCGGTTGCCCGCAATGCCCAGCAGGTCCATCAGGCCAATGGCGGTGCCTGCCTTGATGTGGTCGATCACGATTCCGTTCTGAATTTCATCGATGTTCAGCATATCAGTTTTCCTCCTTAGGTGCCTTGGGGTCGCGCAGGCCCAGCAGGGTCATGATCAGTGCCATACGCACATACACGCCGTTCTGCACCTGCTCAAAGTAGGCGGCACGCGGGTCGTCGTCCACGTCCAGTGCGATCTCGTTGACGCGGGGCAGGGGATGCAGCACAGCCATATCCGGCTTTGCAAGGTCCATCTTTTCCTTGGTGAGGATGTAGCTGTTCTTCAGGCGGATGTAGTCCTCCTCGTTGAAGAAGCGCTCCTTCTGCACGCGGGTCATGTACAGGATGTCCAGCTCCGACATGGATTCCTCCAGACTGCGGGTCTCCTGGTAGGGGATGCCGTTGGCCTCCAGCACGTCCTTTACGATGTAGTCCGGCACGCGCAGCTCTTCCGGGCTGATAAGCACGAACCGGATGTTCTTGCAGCGGGCCATGGTCTTGATGAGGGAGTGCACGGTGCGGCCGAATTTCAGGTCGCCGCACAGGCCGATGGTCAGGTCATCCAGCCGTCCCATGCGGCGGCGGATGGTCATGAGGTCCGTCAGGGTCTGGGTGGGGTGCTGGTGGCCGCCGTCGCCCGCGTTGATCACCGGGATGCGGGAGTAGCGGGAAGCGCGCAGCGGTGCGCCCTCTTTGGGGTGGCGCATGGCCACGATGTCCGCATAGCAGGACACCACGCGGATGGTGTCGGCAACGCTTTCGCCCTTGCTTGCGCTGGACACGTTCTCACTGGGAAAGCCCAGAACATGGCCGCCAAGGTTCAGCATGGCTGCCTCAAAGGAGAGGCGGGTGCGGGTGGAAGGCTCGTAGAACAGGGTAGCCAGCTTTTTATGCCGGGCCACCTCCTGATACGCGGCCGGGTCGTCATGGATGCGGTCGGCCAGGTCAAGCAGCGTGGAGATTTCCTGTTGGGTAAAATCCAACGGGTCGATCAGATGTCGCATGGGTGCATACCTCCGTCAGTTTTTTGGTTTAGAGCAGCTTGCGTAAAATGGAAAAATCAAAGAAGTTTGTGTAGTAGCTCAGCGAACGCATCACCGGGCGGCACAAACGATTGAAACACACTTCGTCCAGCAGCAGCATGGCCTCGCCCGGAGCAAGGCGCATGGCGGAGCGGATGGCATCGTCGCCGCAGCTTGCCTTCAGGTGGGCGACGTTGGAGGAGATCTGCTGGTGGCACTCCCGTTCCAGAATATCGAACACGCCGCCGGTCAGGTCGATGCGGGTGTAGTCTCTGGCACCGAACAGTGCTCTGGGCAGGTAGTCAATGGAGTAGATCACCGGGGTGGTGTCGGCCAGAATGCGCTTTTTAATGCAGATCACGTCGTCGCCCGGCTCAATTTCCAGATCGCGGGCCAGCTCTTCACCGGCACGGATGGGAAATACCTGAATGCCATCGGCGTGGGGGTAGCTGCCAAAGCTGCGGATCAGCGGGTAGTATTCCAGCTTCTGGTCCAGCCGGCTGCGCAGGCTCAGCACAGCGCGGTTCACCACCGTGCCAATGCCGCGCACGCGTTCCACATAGCCTGCGCGCTCCATCTCGCTCAATGCATCGCGGATGACGGTGCGGCTCACGCCCAGCTCAGCGGAAAGATCTACCTCGGCGGGCAGACGGTCGGCCCGGGCATAGCGCCCGGTGCGCAGCTCTTCCAGCAGACTGGCAACGATGCGGTCGCTGATCACAGCACCGCCCAATCGGTTGGAAGAGGTAAGTGCAGATTCCTTCATGGTTCGGTTCCTCCGTTCACGGGCAGGGGATGCTCCCCGCCGGGACTTGAAGCCTGCGCCGCACGGCACCTTTGTGACCACGCCATACGCCGCAAACCCCTTTATACTTTATTATAACATAAATTGACATTTATAAAAGCGGCATTTATACTGGAAACAGCGAAAAAGTATGATTTTATTTTGGAGGGAAACGCAAGATGGAAGTTTTTCTGCACAAGATCTGCGGCCAGCCGGTGCAGCCGCCGGTGTCCATGCAGCTGCGCCGCTGCACGCCGGAGCAGGCCCCGGCGGTGTACGCCTTGCAAAACGAGGTGCGCGCCGCCATGCCGGACCCGGAGCAGTTCGTGCCGGACACGCTGGAAAACATCACGGCCTATGTCCGCAAGGACCTGTGCATCGGCGCATGGCAGGGCAGCCGCCTTGGCGGGTATCTCATCGTGCGCTTCTGCGGGCGCAGCGCACACAACTATGCGGCCTTCATGGATGTGCCGCGCACCGAGTGGGAGCACTGGGCCAATGCGGACAGCGCCATCGTCCACGCAGACTTTCGCGGCAACGGCCTGCAACGGCTCATGCTGGAAGCAGCGCTGCCGCTTTTCCCGAAAAAAATCACCCATATCGGTGCTACCGTCAGCCCGCAGAACCAGTACAGCCTGCACAACGCCCTTGCGTCCGGTTTTGCCATCGTCTCCCGGCGGGAAATGTATGGCGGCCACGACCGCTACCTGCTGGCAAAGGAGCTGTAAAAAGTTGTAATTCGTCAAAAAGTATGTTAAACTAAAAACGCCACCCCGAAGGGTGGCGTTAAGGTGCTATCTGCAAGCGCAGGTGGTCATGCTTCCTGCCCGTTATCGCTGCTCTTTCTACATAGAACGAAGCAGAGGTTCCGGGAGTGGAACTTTTTTGCAAAATGAAACTTCCCGGAGCCTTGAAGGCGAAGGGAGGGATATCCGGTGACTCTGTTGGAAACCCTCGCACTGCTCACCTTCATTCTCACACTGTTGGGTCTGATCGTGGACGTGATCCGTCTGGCCGTTGAGGTCATGACAATGTTTTCCAAGCACAAAGCCGATGATAGCAAAAAAGACTGACCGCCCAGCTACCAACTCGTGCGGTCAATCTTTTCTTGACTAAACGGGCAAGGAGCTGACCATTGCGGACAGCGCCTTTTCTGTTTGTAGTATAGTGCTTTTTTCAGGGATTGTCAAGGGCGCAGGGCTTCTCTTTACGCCGCCTGTAGTGTCTGACCTCTCTGGCGCATCTTGTGCCGCACCACCAGCAGGCAGGCCAGATGCACGGCAGCCGTCAGCACCCAGCTGATGGGGTAGCTGATGTACAGCATGAACGGTGTGCGGTTCAGCTGGAAGATGGTGGCGATCCACACCAGCCGCAGCAGGCAGCTGCCCACAAGGCTCACCACCATGGGCAGCACGCTGTAGCCAAGGCCGCGCAGGCTGCTGGCCAGCGTATCCATGATGCCGCACAGCAGGTAGGTGCCGCAGATCACCCGCAGGCGCTCGTATCCGGCAGCGATCACCGCCGCATCCGAGGAGTAGAAGTGCAGCAGCTGGGTGCCTGCCAGCACCGCACCGCCGCCCAGCACCACGCCGGTGACGATGGCGCACAGCAGGCAGTTGAGGACAACACGGTTCAGGTTCTGGTACTTGCGCGCGCCCATGTTCTGGCTGGTAAAGGTGACGGCAGCCTGCGAAAAGGCGTTCATGGCGGTATAGACGAAGCCCTCCAGATTGGCGGAGGCCGAACTGCCTGCCACCACCGTGGAGCCGAAGGAGTTGATGGCCGACTGGATGACCACGTTGGACAGGCTGAACACGGTGCTCTGCAGACCGGCAGGCAGGCCGATAAGCAAAATCTGCTTCAGGGCACCAATGTGGAAGCCCAGATGATGCAGATCCAGATGCAGCGCGCCCTCCTCCTTCATCAGCATCCGCGTCACCATGCAGGCGGAAACGGTCTGACTGATGATGGTAGCCAGCGCCACGCCTGCCACGCTCATGGAAAAGCCAATGACGAACACAAGGTTCAGCACCACGTTGATGAGACCGGCTGCTGCCAGACAGTACAGCGGGCGCTTGGTGTCGCCCACGGCGCGCAGCAGCGCACTGCTGAAGTTGTACAGCATGGTCATGGGCATCCCGATGAAATAAATTTTAAGGTACAGCGCAGAAAGGTCGATCACATCCTCCGGGCAGCTCATCAGCTCCAGCAGCCCCCGGGCTGCAAAGAACCCCACCACAGCCAGCAGCACGCCGCTGACAAGGCCCAGCGTCACCGAGGTCTGCACCGTGTCCTGTACGCCGTGGTCATCTTTTGCACCAAAGCAGCGGGCCGCCACCACGTTTGCGCCCAGCGAAAGCCCTACGAACAGGTTCACCAGCAGGTTGATGAGGGAGCCGTTGGAGCCGACGGCCGCCAGTGCGGTGCTGCCCGCAAAGCGGCCCACGACCACTACGTCCGCAGCGTTGAACAGCAGCTGCAGAATGCTGGAAGCTGCCAGCGGGATGGAGAACAGAATGATCTTTTGCAGCATCGGGCCGCTGGTAAGGTCAGCGGAGCGGCTTGTCTGAGCCATGAGAAGAGTACCTCCTTTTTATCGTTTACGCGGAGAAGCTGTTTTCCGAAGCATTGCACACTGCTTAGGAGGACAGCATCTGAAATGTAAATTTTTCGTAAATAAAGGGAACCGAAGGCATATTATAACGCGCGGCGCAGAAAAATACAAGTGGCACCGCCGAAAAAAGACAGTTTTTTCCGGCAATGCCACAGGAAAACGGCTTTTCAGTTCAATTCAAGCACCTTCCAGTGCTCCGGTGCGGCAAAATCGCTCGTCTCGCCGTCATCGGTGTACATCCGGCAGCGGGCGCTGCCATTTTCGTCCGGGCAGGCCCACAGGGTCAGGGCGGTGTCGTCCAGCTGGGCGGTGCAGCTGGCGGGTCTTGCCACCGGCACCGCATGACCCGGGCGGATGAACAGCAGCACTTCGTCCAGTGCGCAGCGGACGTAGTGGTGCCCGGCGGGCAGAAGCTCGGTGTCGTAGTCGTCCACACTGCGGATGCGGTAGAGCTTCATTGCTTCCGGCAGGTAGACATGCCGTCCGCTGGCGTTCTGGGTGTAGACAGGCGCTACCATCACACCCTCGCCCAGCAGCAGCTGGTCCTGCACCTCGCGGGCATCCGGGTCAGCAGGGAAATCAAAGCCCAAGGGCCGGAAGTAACTGGTATTTTCCAGTGCCGCCTTCATGAAGGTACTATAAAGGTAGGGCAGCAGGGCATACCGCAGCCGGAGCATCTTCCGCAGGGCAGGCAGCATATCCGCAAAGCGGTAGTATTCCTGCATCCGGGAGCCGTCGGTGGCGTGGTTGCGCATCAGCGGCGTGAACAGGCCGAACTCCAGCCAGCGCAGAGCCAGATCGGGCGTAGTATCGTAGGAAAAACCGCACAGGTCGGCACCGGTATAAAGAAAGCCGCACAGCTGCACGTTGGGCATCATCTGGATATTGGCCAGAAGCTGTGCCCATGTGGAAGCGTTGTCACCCAGCCAGATGCCGCCGTAGCGGTGGCTGCCGATGAAGCTGGAACGGCTGTAGAGCAGCGTGCGTCTGCCGGGCCGCAGGCGGGCAAAGGCTTCGCCTGCCGCACGGGTCATATTGCCGCCGTAGAGGTTGTGCACCCTGTCATGGCGCACCCGCTGGCCGTTCACATTGTGGTAGAAGCTGGCGTAGTCCTCCGGGGCGTTCATCAGGCCCAGCGCACCGCCCACCACCTTGCCAAAGAATTCATCCTGCACGATGTTGTCCTTCCGGCTCAGTTCGTCCATGCTCTCAAAGAAAGCCTTGAGCCGCTCGGGTGAGTAAAACAGCGCAGGCTCGTTCATATCGTTCCAGAAGCCCTCGATGCCGCAGTCGGTCAGTGCCTTGTACTGCCGGCCGAACCACTCCCGCACCTCCGGGCGCAGGAAGTCCGCAAAATAAGCCTTGCCGGGCCACACCGCCGCCACAAAGGGGGTGCCGTCGGCTTTGGTGCAGAAGTAACCGTTTGCAAGGCCCTCGGCACAGACGGGGTTCTTCGGGTCGATGCGCACACCCGCATCGATGATGGGCACCAGCCGGATGCCCTGTGCCTTCAGTTCGGCGCTCAGGGCGGCAAGGTCCGGGAAGCGCTGTTTATTTACGGTGAAATCCGCGTAGTCCTGCATGTAATCGATGTCCATGCAGATCATATCCAGCGGCAGATCGTTCTCTTTGTACTGGCGGGCCACCTCCCGCACGTCCTCAGCGGTCTTGTAGCCAAAGCGGCTCTGCGCCAGACCAAAGGCCCACTTGGGCGGGATATAGCTGCGGCCGATGAGCTGCCGGAACTGGCGGCTGATAGCGTTCAGGTCATCGCCGGTAATGATGTAAAGCTCATAGTCCGGCTCTTCGGTGGTAAAGCGCAGGGCATCGTATTCGGTGTAGCCGATATCGTAACGCACTTTGCCCGGGAAATCGATGAACACACCAAAGCATTCACGGCCTGCGCCGCCGTCAATGAGCAGAAAATTGTGCGCACCATAGTAGGAAAGCTTATCCTCGCTGTGGCGGGCTTCATCGGTGTTGTTGGTCACGTAGTGCCAGCCGCGCTTGTTGATGCCGCGGGGCATTTCGCCCAGACCGTACACGATGGCATCCGGAGCCATCCGGTAGGCCCAGCCGTCTTCTTCGGCTGTGAGGAAGGGCACCGGCCCGGCGGAAACTGGGATCTCCTGCACCACACTGTCGGTGGGCAGGGGCAGGCCAAAACGGAAACGCTGGATCATAGGGGACCTCCTTGTAGCATCCTTGCCCTCTCCGTCACGCCTTTCGGCGTGCCACCTCTCTCAAAGTGAGAGGTTTTGCCAAAGGCCCCATCTCCGAGGGGGCTGTCGAGCGAAAGCGAGACTGGGGGAGCGGACTTCTCATTTTCTTTATCTTACCCCGGGCCACGCTGCAAAACAAGAGACAAAACCGGCACTTTTTTGCCACAAAACCGGCAGAACGCAGCCAAAGCATAAAAATATCGGCGGCAGGCGGCGGATGCAATTGCAAATTCCGGCCCATACTGTTATACTGGAACTGCTACTTTGAATCGGAAAATGGAGGAAACCCATGTATCGCAATGGAATCAAGCGCCTGCTGGCGGTGGTGCTGTCGCTGTGCGGCATGATCTGCCTGTCCTGGCTTTTTCTCATTCTGGCCGTCGCCATCAAGCTGGACTCGCCCGGCCCGGTGTTCTTCAAACAGAAACGTGTGGGCATTGGCAAAAAACACTTTTACATTTTAAAGTTCCGCACCATGCGCATCGATACGCCCCACGATATGCCCACCCATCTGCTGCACGACCCGGACCAGTATATCACCCGCATGGGTCATTTCCTGCGCAAGACCAGTCTGGACGAGCTGCCCCAGCTGTGGAACATCTTTGTAGGTGATATGGCGGTCATCGGCCCGCGGCCTGCTTTGTGGAACCAGTATGATCTGCTGGCAGAGCGCGACAAGTACCATGCAAACGATGTGCGCCCGGGCCTGACCGGCTGGGCACAGATCCACGGCCGCGACGAGCTGGAAATTGCCGAGAAGGCCAAGCTGGACGGCTGGTATGTGGAGCATCTGAGCTTTGGGCTGGATGTGAAATGCTTCTTTGGCACCATTGCCGCGGTGCTTAAGCACGACGGCGTGGTGGAGGGCGGCACCGGCACTCTGCACGAAGAAACAGGCAAAGAGAACCATTAAGAATAGCCGCCGCGTGCCGCAACCCGAATATTTTCAGCGGAAAAAGATTTTATGTTTGCAGTTCTGGAAAATCTGCGGATTTTCCAGAACTGTTTTTTCACGGAGGGGCTGTGACCAGAAACTGCATTTTTTGCTGATTTGTCCTGATTTGTGAAAAGGTGCTTGGAGCGGCCCGCAGGCCGCGACAAACACAAAATAAAAATAATTCTTCCGCAGAAGATGGCCAGAGCGCAGCGGAGGCCATTCTAAATCGCCATATCTCTTGATTTATCCCCGGAAAAGCGTATAATAAAACAGTACACAAGACGTCAAAGGAGGATTCCTGTATTATGGAACGCACCTATATCAACGAGGCTCAAAAGGCCATCGGCGGCACGGTCAAGGTGCAGGGCTTTATCGAGAACCTGCGCAACAGCAAGTATATGGCCTTTATCGTGCTGAAGGATATTACCGGCAAGCTGCAGATCACGGTGGAAAAGGAAGATCACCCCGATCTGGTGGATACCATCGATCAGCTCACCCCGGATTCCGTCATCACTGTCACCGGCAAGGTGGTGGAGAACGACTACGTCAAGATGGGCGGCGTGGAGATGATCCCCGAGAGCATCGAGATCGAGAGCATCGCCAACGCTCTGCCCATCGTCCGCAAGGAGATCGCAGCCACCAAGAAAAAGAAGGCTGTGGAGCGCTCCAGCATCGACCAGCGCATCGATTACCGCTGGATCGACCTGCGCACCGACGAGAACCAGCTGATGTTCAAGGCACAGAGCTGCTTTGTGAACGCCATGCGCAAGTTCCTGCTGGACCGTAACTTCATCGAGATCCACACCCCAAAGCTGATCGCTGCTGCCAGCGAGAGCGGCTCTGAGGTGTTCAAGGTGGACTACTTTGACCGCAACGCCTATCTGGCACAGAGCCCTCAGTTCTACAAGCAGATGGCCATGGCTGCAGGCTTTGAGCGCATCTTCGAGACCGGCCCTGTGTTCCGCGCCGAGAAGAGCTACACCAACAAGCACTCCACCGAGTTCTCCGGCTTCGATCTGGAGTTCAGCTACATCACTTCCTATAAAGACGTGATGAAGATGGAAGAAGAGCTGCTGACTGCCGGTCTGCAGGCCGTCAAGGACAACTACGGCGACCAGATCAAGGAGATGTTCGGGCAGGAAGTGATCGTTCCCACCACCCCGTTCCCGGTGGTCAAGCTGGCAGACCTGTACAAGGGTCTGGAAGAAGAGTTCGGCTACACCGTCGATGAGAGCGAGAAGGGCGACCTGACCACTGAGGCCGAGCGCCTGAGCTATGAGTGGGTGAAGAAGCATTACGGCCACGAGTTCCTCTTTATCACCGATTACTCTGCCGAGAAGCGTGCGTTCTACCACATGCGCGACGAGAACGGTGTGCCCCAGGGCTACGACCTGATCTGGCGTGGTGTTGAGATCACCACCGGTGCCCAGCGCGAGCACCGCTACGAGGTGCTGAAGAAGCAGGCCGAGGAAAAGGGTCTGGCCGATGATGTCAAGTTCTATCTGGAGTTCTTCCAGTACGGCTGCCCGCCCCACGGCGGTTTCGGTCTGGGCATCGACCGCCTGACCATGCTGCTGTGCGGCCTGACCATCAAAGATGCCGAGTTCCTGTTCCGCGGCCCCAACCGTCTGACCCCGTAATTTTATAGAGATCATACCGAGAGCTGCTGTGCATTTTGCACGGCAGCTCTCTTTTTGTTGGACGATTTAAAATGGCTCCGCTTCGCTCTGCCATTCTTAGCGGAAAATAATTTTTAGATTTTGGTCTAGCGGAATGCCTGCGGGCATTCCGCTAGACCATTTTCACAGATGGGGCTGTGACGGAAAACGGCTTTTGCATGGCATCAGTATCGATTGCAATAAGAAGGTGTCCGGCTTTGCCAGAGGGAGTTCAGCCGTCCCCTTGGGAGAAGGGAAAGCATCCTCGCCCTCTCAGTCAAATCCTTCGGATTTGCCAGCTCCCCCGAAAGGGGGAGCTTCTGACGCATCCGCAAGGCTTGCATTTTATCTGGAAACTGCGCCGTTACTGCAAAAAGCTCCCCCTTCGGGGGAGCTGGCGAACGAATGTGAGCCTGAGAGGGTTCAGCATGCTGAAAGCAAACAGGTAGCCCCTCCACAGCGCCGCGCTTTCGCAGAAAGCGGCGCTGTAAATGCTGTTTTCCTCTACGACCCCATCTGTGAAAAAGCAATTCAGGAAAATCCGCAGATTTTCCTGAATTGCAATTATAAAATAAATTTTCCGCTGAATATGCCCAGAGCAAGGCGGAGGGCATTCAAAATCGTTCCGGCATAATGCCCCGCCCTGTTTCATACGATTACAACAAGCGGACCGGAATCCTGTCCGGCGCACAGCGCAAACGGGAAGGGGAGAGCAATTTGGCAAATCAGGAACAGAAGAGCATCTGCCGCGAGATCGGCGCACGCACCGGCGGAGATATCTACATTGGGGTGGTTGGCCCGGTGCGCAGCGGCAAATCCACCTTTATCAAGCGTTTCATGGAACAGCTGGTGCTGCCCGCCATCGGCCCGGCGGCTGCGCGGGAGCGTGCCCGGGACGAGCTGCCCCAGTCGGCAGCGGGCCGCACCATCATGACCACGGAACCAAAATTCATCCCGGAAACAGCCGTGCCCCTGCAGTTGGAGGGCGGCGGCGAGTGCCGGGTACGGCTCATCGACTGCGTGGGTTACATGGTGGAGGGGGCTATGGGCCACGAGGAGAACGACAAGCCCCGCATGGTCAAAAGCCCGTGGTTCGACCATGAGGTGCCCTTCGACCTTGCCGCCGAGACCGGCACCCGCAAGGTGATCTGCGAACATTCCACCATCGGCATCGTGGTCACCACCGACGGCTCTGTGAGCGACATCCCGCGGGAGGGCTATGCCAGAACCGAGAAGCGCATCGTGGAAGAACTGGATGCGCTGGGCAAGCCCTACATCATCCTGCTCAACAGCACCCACCCGGATGCGCCGGAGACGAAGCAGCTGGCCGAGGGCATGGCACGGGACTACGACCACACCGTGCTGCCGGTGAGCTGCGTGGATCTGGACGCGGAGGCACTGGGCAGCATTCTGCGGCAGGTGCTGTACGAGTTCCCGGTGCAGGAGCTGGATTTTGCCCTGCCGCGCTGGGTCACGATGCTGGAAAACGGCCACTGGCTGCAAACGCAGGTGTACGATGCGGCCATGCAGCTGGCGGCAAAGGTCTCCCGCATGAAGGATGTACCCTCCGGAACAGACGCACCTGCGCTGGAATGTGACGCGGTGCAGCGCTCGGCCATCAGCGGCATCGACCTTGCAAACGGCAGTGTGCGCATCACGGTGGAGCTGAAGCCGGAAATTTTCTATCAGGTGCTGAGCGAGCAGACCGGCCTTGCCATTGGCGACGAAGCGGGCCTGATGCCCTGCATCATGGAGCTGGCAAAGGCCAAACGGGAGTACGAGAAGGTACGCAGCGCCCTTGAGCAGGTGGAAGCCACCGGCTATGGCATCGTGATGCCCACGGTCAGCGAGCTGAAACTGGAACAGCCCCAGATCGTGCGGCAGGGCACGAACTACGGCGTGCGGCTGGAAGCCTGCGCGCCCTCCATCCAGATGATGAAGGCCACCATCCACACCGAGATCAGCCCCATCGTGGGCACCGAAAAGCAGAGCGAGGACCTTGCCCGCAGCCTGCTGGCCGGCTTTGAGGACGACCCGGAAAAGCTGTGGGAATCCAACATCTTTGGCAAGAGCCTGCACGAGCTGGTGAACGAAGGGCTGCAGAACAAGCTGCTGCACATGCCGCAGGAGGCCCGCACCCGCCTGCAGGAAACGCTGGAACGGGTCATCAATGAGGGCTGCACCGGGCTGATCTGCATTCTGATCTGACCGCTACAAAACAGAAGAGGGAAGCGCCGCGCGGGTGCCTCCCTCTTTATTTGTTCACTTTTCTTCTTCGGTCAGCTTATTGATGAGCATCTGGTAGATCTCGTTGCCCTTGAGGATGAACTGCTTTTTTACCAGCTCGGCGGTCAGCCGGTCCGGTGTGCCGAGATCCAGACAGAACAGCTCACTGTCCAGCCCTTTCACCGTGCAGCGGATGGTGCAGTGGCCGTCCTCTTTTTCGGTAATGCTGGCACTGTACTTGGCTTCCTTGCGGGCCCATGTCTGGCAGCGCAGCACAGCGGCCACAGCGCGCTCCCGCACACTGCGGGGCAGGTCGTAGGCAAGCTCCTGCGCCACTTTGCGGCCCTTCTCGGTGATGGTGTAGCTGCCCTTTGTCAGGGTGACGAGCTGCTGCCTGGTGATATCGTCCAGACACGAGCCGATCTCGAAATAGTTCACCAGCGCTTCTTCCATCAGGGCGTTTTCGATCTCCTGCCGGGTAATGGGTCCGGCATTTTTGACCAGATAGCACAGCAGCAGCCGGATCTCGGTGCTGCTGGTCAACCCGCCGGGACGTACACCGGCAGTAAAAGCATCATTGGCGGCCATCGTTCCATACATCCCCCTTGCATTCCTTTTCTTTTATAGTATAAAGGCTTTCACGCCGGATTGCAAGCCGCAGCGGCAAAATCTGTCTCAATGCGCTTGGGGCTTTCCGGCGTGGAGTACACCCAGTGGTCCAGATGGCCCTCGGTGATGAAATACTTCAGCTCGAACCGATGGCGCTGGCTCAGGGCGTGGTTCACGATCACCAGCTTGATCTTCATTTTTTCCGGCAGGATGTTCTTGATGTAGACGCTCACCGCCTGCCCGGGCACAAGGTCGGTGCAGCTCTCGGCAAGGCCCGCGAGGTTGGGCGCGATCTCGATAAAGGTGCCGTATTCCTCCACACTGCGCACGATGCCCACCACGGTCTCACCCACGGTGAACCCGGCCGCATTTTCCTCCCATGTGCCCAGCAGTTCCCGGATGGTCAGCACAAAGCGGCCCTGTACATCCCGGTTCTTGACGGCGCACAAGATCTGCTGGCCCACGCTCACCCGGTCGGCGGGGGAGGAGATGCGGCTCACCGACATGCAGTCGATGGGCAGCAGGGCACTGATGCCGCAGCCCACATCACAGAACGCGCCAAACGGCTCGATATGGGTCACGGTGCACGGCAGGATATCGCCGGGCTGCAGGGTGTCCAGATAGTCGGCCTTGCACATCTGCTGCGCCAGCGCGCGGGAGAGCCGGTAGAAGGGCTGACCGTTCTCGTCGGTGTCCAGCGCTTCGATCACAAAGCAGGTGGGGCGGCCCACCCTCGTCAGCACCGCAATGTCCCGCACGGTGCCGTTTGCGGCACCATCGGCGCACTGGGCAAAGGGCATCACGGCCCTCACCCCGCCGATCTCGAACCGCAGCTGGCGCTGTGTATCAAAGGCCAGAGCAGTGGCCTGCAGGATCTCGCGGTTTGCCATGGCGGCGCGCAGTTCAGCGGGGGACAGGCGCGCAGCAGAACGGTAGTTGCCTTCGGTACGGTAAGCTTGCATCATCTTTCATTCCTCTTTCTCTGCTTTTTAGGCCGTGCTTGGAACGGCAGCGGCCTTTCTGTTAAAACTTATGCATCCGCATGGGCGGATATTTGCATTTTGTGCGGCTTTGCATTATACTATATCTGTATGCGCAGCAAACCGGCACGCCGGGCTTTGCGCACACACCGCCTGCTGTTTTGGGCAGGCAGAAGGGAGAAGCAGAGCTATGGACATTGCTGTAGGCGATACCATCCTCACCCGCAAAAAGCACCCCTGCGGAGCGTCCAGCTTCGAGGTACTGCGCGTCGGCATGGATTTTAAGATCCGGTGTACCGGCTGTGGGCGCGAGGTGATGCTGCCGCGTGCTAAAATTGAAAAGAACATCAAAAAGGTGGTAAAACCCGGGCAGGCCTAGCGCCCGGCGCAGCACGCATCCGGGGCGGAAAGGCCCCGGAGCCGTTCGGCTGCACGAACATGAATCTGAGTTTGTAAGGAGAACTGCCGGAATTATGCCGAACATGTTTACCCAGATGGATGCTGTCTGCCACCGCTTTGAAGAGCTTTCCATCCGCCTGAACCAGCCGGATACCGCCGCAGACCCTGCGCTTTTCCGCAGGCTGATGCGGGAGTACCACGATGCAGAACCTGTGGTGCAGGCCTACCGCGCATGGCAGACCGCACAGGATCATCTGGCACAGGCCAAAGCTCTGCTGGAAGAACCGGGCGCACTTGACCCGGACTTCAAGCAGATGATACAGCAGGAAATCAGCGAAAAAAGTCAAGATGTGGAAAAGCTGGAAAATAATCTCAAAATTTTGCTGCTGCCCAAGGATGTGAACGATGGCAAAAATGTCATTGTGGAGATCCGCGGCGGCGCAGGAGGGGAGGAAGCTGCCCTGTTTGCCCACAGCCTGCTGCGCATGTACACCATGTATGTGCAAAGCAGGGGCTGGCAGCTGGAAATGCTCAACCTCAACGAGACGGAGCTTGGCGGCGTGAAGGAAGCCATCTTTTCGGTGGACGGTGCCGGGGCCTACAACCGCCTCAAGTACGAGAGTGGTGTACACCGTGTGCAGCGTGTGCCGGAGACCGAGACGCAGGGCCGCATCCACACCTCCACGGCCACGGTAGCTGTGATGCCGCAGGCCGAAGAGGTGGACTTTGCGCTGGACATGAAGGACCTGCGCATCGACACCTTCCGCTCCTCCGGCGCGGGCGGTCAGCACATCAACAAAACCTCCAGCGCCATCCGTGTGACACATCTCCCCACCGGCATGGTGGTAGAATGCCAGAACGAGCGCAGCCAGTTCCAGAACAAGGACAAGGCGCTGGAGATCCTGCGCAGCCGCCTGCTGGCCCAGAAGCAGAAACAGCAGCAGGATGCCATCAACGCCAGCCGTCAGGGGCAGGTGGGCACCGGCGACCGCAGCGAAAAGATCCGCACCTACAACTTCCCGCAGGACCGCTGCACCGACCACCGCATCGGCCTGACCGTGCACAATCTTTCCAAGATCATGGACGGCAATCTGGACGAGCTGATCGACGCACTGGCCACCCGCGAACAGGCCGAAAAGCTGCAAAAGCTCAACGAGCAGGGCTGAAATGCGGCTTTGAAAATAAAACGATATCCTGTCGATAAATGCTGAAAAGCATAAATACTTTACAGATAGAAAGAACGATGATCCGTATGGAAATGAAAACTGAAATTTTGCCCGCATCGGACGAAAAGAGCATTGAAAAAGCCGCTGCCCTGCTGCAGAACGGTGAGCTGGTGGCCCTGCCCACCGAGACGGTTTACGGCATTGCTGCCGATGCCCGCAACGGCGAGGCTGTGAAGAAGATCTTTGTGGCCAAGGGCCGCCCGCAGGACAATCCCCTGATCGTCCACGTCACCGGACCGGAAATGCTGCCCGGCCTTGTCAGCGAGGTGCCGGAGCGCGCCCAGCTGCTGATGGCTGCGTTCTGCCCCGGCCCGCTCACCATCATCATGCCCCGCGGCCCGGAGGTGGCAGCGGAGTGCTGTGCCGGTCTGGACACCGTGGGCATCCGGATGCCCAGCCACCCGGTGGCCCGCGCCGTCATTGAAAAGAGCGGCTGCGCCTTTGCTGCCCCCAGCGCCAATCTTTCCGGCAAGCCCAGCCCCACCAACGCGCAGGATGTGTTCACCGATATGGACGGCCGCCTGCCGCTGATTTTGGACGGCGGCGAGTGCGACGTGGGCGTAGAAAGCACTGTGGTGTCGGTGGTGGGCGAAAAGCCCACCCTGTTCCGCCCGGGCCACATCACGCTGGAAGACCTCGAGCGTGCCCTCGGCGAAGAGGTGGAAGTGTCCAAAGCCATCCTCGAAAAGCTGCCGGAGGGTGCTGTGGTGCGCAGCCCCGGCATGAAGTACAAGCACTACGCACCCAAGGCGGATGTGACCTTGCTGGACGGCACCTTTGAGCAGTTCAAAGCCTATGTGGATGCCCACGCCGAGCAGAATCCCAGCTGCCTGTGCTTTACCGGCGAGGCGGAAAAGCTGGGTGTGCCCTGCGTGGAGTATGGCCGCGAGGGCGACGGTGCCGATCAGGCAAAGCACATCTTCCGCTGCCTGCGCGCGCTGGATGAGCAGGGCGATGCCGTGGTCTACGCCCGCTGCCCGCAGAAGGACGGCCTTTCCATGGCGGTGTACAACCGCCTGATCCGCGCTGCGGCCTTCCGGGTGATCAAGCTATGATCGCGCTTGGCATCACGGGCCGCAGCGGCTGCGGCAAATCCACGGTCACGGCGGTGTTTTCGGCCCACGGTGTGCCGCTGGCCGATGCCGACCAGATCAGCCGCGAGATTTTACTGCCCGGCTCGCCGCTGCTGCCCCGGCTGGCTCAGCGGTTCGGCGCAGACATTTTAAAAGCAGATGGCACATTGGACCGCCGCCTGCTGGCTGACCGCGCCTTTGCCACCCCAGAAGGCAAGGCGGCGCTGGACAGCCTGACCCACCCGGAGATCGTGCGCCGCATCCGTGCGGCAAAGCAGGCAGCACAGGATGCCGGTGCACCGCTGTTCGTGCTGGATGGCGCGGTCATCGTGGGGACTGCGGCGCAGGCCGAGTGTGACCGCCTGTGCGTGGTCACGGCACCGTTTGAGACCAGTGTGGCCCGCATCGTGGCCCGGGACGGCATCTCGGCCGAGATGGCCGCCCGCCGCCTGAACGCCCAGACACCGGAAAGCACCCTCACCGCGCAGGCAGACTATGTGCTGCGCAACGATTCCAGCCTTGCACATCTGCAGGCTGCGGCAGAGCAGCTCTGCACAAAGCTTCTGGCAGAAGGAGGTGCGGGAAAAGAACTTTGAACAAACGATATAACGAACAAGATCCTGCACCGCAGTACGACCCGGAGACGGCCCGCATCCGCCGCGCTCTCCGCGCCCAGAAGGCACGCCGCCGCAAAAAAATGCGCAGCCGCAGGCTGTTCCTGCTGGGCATGGCGCTGATCCTGCTGTTTGTACTGGTGCCCAACTTGTGGGGCAGGGCAGAACGGCTTTTATACCCCCGCAAGTACGAAGTGCTGGTGGACCAGTGGGCGGAGACTTACGGCCTTGACCCGCTTCTGGTGGATGCCTTCATCCGCACCGAAAGCGGCTTTGACCCGCAGGCCACCTCCACTGTGGATGCCCGGGGTCTGATGCAGATGACCGAGGAGACCTTTATCTGGCTGCGCAGCAAGATCGCACCGGACGAAGGACTGCTTTTTGCAAATCTCTACGACCCGGAGACCAGCATCCGGTTCGGATGCTATTACCTGCACCTGTGCATGGAGCGCTACAACGGCGATGTTGCCACTGTCGCTGCCGCTTATCACAGCGGGTGGGGCACGGTAGATGCTCTTTTACAGATGGAAGAGCACTCCGCAGACGGCGAAACGCTGCAGGGCTTTCCCTATAACCAGATGAACCACTACGTAAAAAAAATCACTTCCTGCTATGCGCGGTATCAGCGTATCTATGCAGAAAGCTGAGAGGAGATAAGGAACATGAGCGAGAAACTTACCGCAAAGCAGGCTGCCGAACAGCTGCTTTACAAGCCGGAGTACGCCGCCGACAAGAGCGCCGACGTGAAGGAGAAGGCTGCAGCCTTTGCCGAAGGCTACAAAGCCTTCCTGAACGCTGCCAAGACCGAGCGCGAAGCTGCCGCAGCCAGCGAAAAGCTGCTGCTGGAGGCCGGTTACGAAAAGTTTGAGCCGAAAAAGACCTATGCCCCCGGCCAGAAGATCTACTTTGTGCAGGAGCACAAGGCGGTGGTGGCCGCTACCATCGGCCGGAGATCTTTTGAGGAGGGCTTCCGTCTGGTGATCGCCCACATCGACAGCCCCCGTCTGGACCTGCGCCCGAACCCGCTGTACGAAGCAGACCACCTCAGCTACTTCAAGACCCACTATTACGGCGGCATCCGCAAGTACCAGTGGGGCACCATGCCGCTGGCCATCCACGGCGTGTTCACCCGTGCCGATGGCTCCAGCGTGTCCTTTGCAGTGGGTGAGGACGAGAACGACCCCGTGTTCTGCATCACCGACCTGCTGCCCCATCTGGGTGCCGAGCAGAACGACCGCAAGCTCAGCGAGGGCATCAAGGCCGAGGAGCTGAACGTGCTCATCGGCTCCGACGCTGTGGAGGATGCCGACATCAAGGAGGCCGTCAAGCTGAACACCCTGATGCTGCTGCACGAAAAGTACGGCATCACCGAGCGGGACTTCACCCGTGCCGAGATCGAGGTGGTGCCCGCCCACAAGGCCCGGGACGTGGGCTTTGACCGCTCCATGGTGGGCGGCTACGGTCACGATGACCGGGTGGACGCATACCCCGCCCTTATGGCCGAGATCGAGACGAAAGATCCTGTGCACACCACCGTCTGCGTGCTGACCGATAAGGAAGAGATCGGCTCCGACGGTGTGACCGGCATGCAGAGCATGTATGTGTTCCACTTTATGCAGCTGCTGTGCCGCGCCGCCGGTCAGGACGACATCCTTGCCTTCCAGAACAGCGTGTGTCTCTCTGCCGATGTGACCGCTGCCTACGACCCGTCTTGGGCAGGTGCCTTTGAAAAGCAGAACGGCACCTATGCCGGCCGCGGCGTGGCCTTCTTCAAGTACACCGGCAGCCGCGGCAAGAGCTCTGCCAGCGATGCTTCCGCTGAGCTGGTAGGGGATATCACCCGCCTGCTGGATGCCAACGGCGTGGCATGGCAGATCGGTGAGCTGGGCCGTCTGGATCTGGGCGGCGGCGGCACCATTGCCAAGTACGTGGCCAACCGCGGCATCCCGGTGCTGGACATCGGCGTGCCGGTGCTGTCCATGCACTCGCCCTTCGAGGTCATCCATAAGACCGACCTGTACATGGCTTACCGCACCTTTGCGCTGTTCTGCCAGAACGCGGAATAAAGATTTAGCCCCGGATCGCCCGCAGCCGCGCGCATTCCGGGGCTTTTTTCAAAAAATGCTTGACCTTCAAGTGTCTTTAAGGTGTAATGTGAGTGCGGAGGTGAAGCAAATGAACATCAAACAGGCTTCGAAACAAAGCGGGGTGTCCGCCCCCAATATCCGCTTCTATGAAAAAGAGGGGCTTTTGGACCCTGCCCGGCTGCCCGGCAACGACTACCGTGATTACACAGAACAGGATATCCGCGCCCTCCGGTTCATCCGGATGCTGCGGATGCTGGATGTGCCGCTTCCGGTCATCCGGTCCGTGCTTGCAGGCGATGCACCGCTGGGGAGTGTCCTGCGGGAGCAACAGACCGCACTGGAACAGCGCGCAAAGCAGCTGGAAGGGGCGGCGCGTTTTTGTGCAGAACTGGCCCGGCAGGACCCGTCTGCGGCATCACTGGATGTGGATGCCTGCCTGTCCCGGATGGAGGATCCTGCGCAGCCGCAGAACTTTTTCTACGGCTGGGTGCAGGATTACCGCACACTGGCGCAGGTGCAGCATCAGAAACACTTTTTCTTTATCCCGCAGGGCAGCATCAACACACCGCAGGAGTTTGCCGCGGCCTTGCAGGCGTATGCAGAGGAACACGGGATGCAGCTCAGCCTGACAAAAGAAGGAATGTACCCGGAATTTTCGCTGGACGGGATCCCATACAAAGCCTACCGCAACCCGGGCAAGTACCGCGATGAGATCTGCTGTGATGCCGCATTTCCGGAGCAGCTGAACACCGGGCTGCCGTCCCGGCGGGAGCGACAGCTGCGGGTCCTGCGCATCCTTCTGCCCGCAGCGTTCACCTTTGCCGCCATTCTGGCGGCAGGCTGGGTGGCGACCGGCGGAGCGGACTGGCTCTGGCTGGCAGCACTGGCAGCGGCAGGGGTCCTGCTTGGCCGCGGCTTTGAACACCGGCTGTAACTGGGCCAGCCTGCTCAGCTTACCGGCAGCGCTTCAGCCACCGTCAGAAAGGTGTAGCCGTTGTCTGCATACCACCGGATGATGTCGGGCAGCGCCTCGGCGGTGGTGCGGGTGGTGGCGGAATCGTGCATCAGAACGATGCAGTTCGTCTGCTGCCCGGTCTCATGCACCACATTGCGGTAAATGGTGCCCGCGCTTGGGTGCCCGCCCACGGCATCCTCGGCGCACACGTTCCAGTCCACCCACTGCCAGCCTTTTTGCTCTACTTCGGCTTTCAACTGTTTCATCAGGCCTTTGCCGCCGTAGCGCCGACTGACGGTGTTGGTGCTGCCGCCCGGAAACCGTAGATACCGGATGCTCTCGGCATCCACATAGGGCGCAATGCGCTCCTTTAAAAGGGCAATGTCCTCCCAATAAGCGTCGCTGCTGCGGTAGATATCGCTGTACTCGTGGGAAGCAGAGTGCAGCGCGATCTGGTGCCCGGCGCTGACCGCTTCGGTGAGCAGGGGCAGATACTTCTCGTTGTAACCGGTAGCCACCACAAAAAATGTGGCGTGCACTCCGGCCGCGTTCAGCGCGCTGAGCACATCCGGTGTGGTCTTGCTGGGGCCGTCGTCAAAGGTCAGGCAGACCCACTTTTCCGGCAGCGGCTGGGCAGCAGGCTCCTGCTGCTCCTGTGCCAGAGCCGAAACGGCGGGGGAGAGCATCGAAGTGTCCGGTGCCGGGGTAAGATCCTGCGCCTGACATCCGGTGACGACCGGCGGCGCAGCAGATACAAACCCCATAATGAGGGCGAACAGCATCACGGCCGCAACTCTGGCCCGCCTGCGCCGTGCGAGATATTCTGCAAGCTTCAAGAGCAAAACCTCCTTTGTCTGTTTGGTTTGCTCTTATCAGAATATGAACGACGGCGGATTCTATGAAAAAATCAGCCCACTCTCTGCCGCTTATCCAGCCGCATCTTGTCCGCAATCATTGCGATGAACTCGCTGTTGGTTGGTTTTCCGCGCAGGTTATGGATGGTGTAGCCGAAGTAGCTGTTGAGGGTGTCCACGTCTCCCCGGTCCCATGCCACCTCGATGGCGTGGCGGATGGCGCGCTCCACCCGGCTGGCGGTGGTGCCGTTTTTCTTGGCGATTTCCGGGTAGAGGCGCTTGGTCACAGCGTTGATATACTCCGGCTCGTTCATGGTGAGCAGGATGGCATCCCGCAGGAACTGGTAGCCCTTGATATGGGCAGGGACGCCGATCTGATGCAGGATCTCGGTAACGGTCAGCTCATCGCTGTCCACGCTGGTGTGCAGGATGTGCTTTTCCGGGCCAAGTGCCGCCTTGAGCACCCGTGCGGCAAGCACGGTCTCATCAAAGGGCTTTACAAAGTAGTAGGCAAAGCCTTCATCCAGCAGCTCCTGTACCATCTCTTCGCTCTGGAAGGCACCGGTCACGAAGAAGGAGGTGTGCCGCTCACCGGCGGCATTATAGCGCTGCTTTACCGCAAGGGCATCCAGACCGGGCATAAAGGCATCCAGCAGAACCACCTGCGGGCGCACGGTGAGCATTTTCTGCAGGACCTTGTTGCCGTCCTTTTCCACAACGGTCACGTCCACGCCCTTCTGCTCCAGCGCTTCGCGGCAGGCGGCAGTGAACGGGGCACCAGTATCCGACATCAAAAATCTAACTTTGTCCATGGTTGTTTCCTCCAATGTGTGCAGTTCCCTTAACACCATGGATTTTACCATAATTTTCCAGAACTTTCAACGGTTTATATTGGTAAATTTTGGCAAAGAAAATCGAAACCCGCAAATTATTTTCCGTTTTGGGCCTGCGTGTGTGCTGTATCGTCTGTTTTTTCAACAGCGCGGGCCTGCTTGAGCATGGTCTGAGCAAAAATGCCGTAGCCCCGCGTGGGGTCGTTTACCAGCACATGGGTCACTGCACCCACCAGTCTGCCGTTCTGCAGGATGGGACTGCCGCTCATGCCCTGCACGATGCCGCCGGTTTTGGCAAGCAGCTGCCGGTCGGTCACGCGCAGGATCATGTTGCGGTGGGGGTCTGCGTCGTTTACCTTTTCAATGCGGATGCGGTATGCCTTGGGCACCTCGCCGTCCACGGTCGTCCAGATCTCGGCATCGCCCGGCACCACCTCCTGCGCAAAAGCCATCTCCAGCTCCGGGCCGGAAAATGCAGCCCGTGTTCTGCCATAGACCCCGGTCTTGCTGTTGATGCAGATGCTGCCAAGCGCATGGGTGCTCAGAAAGCGGCCCTTCAGCTCACCGGGGCTGCCCACGGTGCCGCTGGTACACCCCACGATCTGGCAGGGGACGATCTCGCCGCTGCGCAGGGCCACGCTCTCACCGGTGTCGCTGTCGCTGATGGGGTGGCCAAGCCCGGCAAACACCCCGGCGGCATTGTCCACAAAGGTCATGGTGCCTACCCCGGCGGAAGAATCCCGCACCCACATCCCGGCGCGCCACTGCCCGGCGGTGCTGTCCCACACGGGGGTCAGCCGGGTCTGGAATTGCTCACCATTGCGGATATAGACCACCTGCACCGGTGCGCCTGCGGCCGTTTCCAGAGCATCGTGCACGGCATCGTTCGTCTCGGTCAGGGTGTCGTCCATGCGCACCACCCGGTCGCCCAGCCGCAGCCCGGCCTTCTTGGCGGGGTTCGCGGTGCCGTCCGGGGTGTTCAGGTCGGAAAAGCCCACAATGAGCGCGCCCTCGGAGAACATCTTAACGCCGAAAGGCGTACCGCACACGGTTACCACCGGACGTGTTTCCACCAGAGCGCGCACAGTCTTGACGGGCAGCCACCCGCCAATGGACAAAGTGGCCTGATAGCTGCCCGCAGCCTGCGTGCTGGCCGCGTTGCGGGAGCCAGCGGTGCGCAGCGGCTGCACATAGGCAAAACGGGGCAGGGTAAGGGTCTGGCCGGGTTCCAGCAAAATTTCAGCAGGCAGACTGTGCCACAGCCAGCCCAGCACCGCCAGCGCGGCCACCAGAAGATAAGTTGCCGCAATGCTGCCAGCGCGGCGTAGTTTTGATCTGCGCATCGGCAAAAAGCCCCTTTCCGCCATGGAAAATGATACGATCGTCCGGCGATAGTATGCGCTGTGAAGGGCGGAAATATCAATGCAGTGATTGACTTTTTCCGCCGGAACTGATACTATATTAAGGCGGTTTGGCCGCAGCTGCAGAATAGAAGAATACGCGGGTATGGTGGAATTGGCAGACGCGCAGGATTTAGGTTCCTGTGCCGCAAGGCGTGTGGGTTCGACCCCCACTACCCGCATACAAAGAAAAGCGCGATGAGTTCTCAGAATTCATCGCGCTTTCTTTTATATAATAAATAGTGTTGTTCGAGGTCTGCTCCCTCGCACAAAAAGAAACCGGTACAAAATGGGTACACCCCTGATAGACATTCCTATTGATTGGGACCCGCAGGCTAAGCAAAGCCGCACTGTGGCTTTGCTTGCGGCATAAATGCCGCCGCCTTGTTCGAGGTTCCCTCCCTCGCACAAAAAGAAAAACCAGCACACAATGTGTACTGGTTTTTGGTGCGAGGGAGGGGACTCGAACCCCCAAGGATAAACCACACGCACCTCAAACGTGCGCGTCTGCCAGTTCCGCCACCCTCGCATACCGTATTGTTTTCGCAGCCCTGAAATCTCTGAGGTGAAAGACCGTGATGCGGACTGCTTGAATATATTACCACGTTCCTGGCAGATAGTCAAGCGCTTTTTCTCTTTTTAAATGAAATTTTCGGGCCGTCATTTCTCTTAAGAATATGTTGGTTGAAATGCATGGATGGGTGTGATATTATAAAACTAACTATCTCTGCTCAGTTGTTTTGGCAGCAGGGAAGAAGATGATAAGGATACGGCGGAAATGCATTTCTGCGCAGGGTGCAGACCGACCGGTTTTTTGAAAGGAATTTGAGTGGACGCAGGAATGAACGAGAAAAAAGAAAATGTTATTGTAAACGGTTTTTTCTGGCGATTTGCAGAGCGGTGCGGTGTGCAGCTGATCTCAGCGGTGGTGTCCATCCTTCTGGCGCGCATCCTTACACCCGATGATTACGGCAAGGTGGCACTGGTGACGGTGTTCAACAATATCATGTATGTCCTGCTGGACTGCGGCATTGGCACCGCGCTGGTGCAGAAGAAGGAAGTGGACGAGCTGGATTACTCGTCGGCGTTCTTTTTCAGCATTGTGATCAGCTTTGTGCTGTATGGGGGAATGTTCGTGGCGGCACCGTATCTGGCTGCTTTCTACAATGACCCCAGCATGACCCCGATCTTTCGCGGCATCAGCCTGACAGTGGCGGTCTGCGGCATCAAAACGATCCAGCAGGCGCATGTGACCCGGAACATGAAGTTCCAGTATTTTTTCTATTCCGCCTTTGCGGGCGCGATCGTATCCACGGTCCTGGGCCTGGGCCTTGCCTATATGGGCTTTGGAGTCTGGGCGCTGGTGGTGCAGCAGGTATCCAATATCACGGTGGACACGCTGGTGCTGTGGAAGCTGTCCTCCTGGCGGCCTAAGATGGAGTTTTCGTGGCAGCACCTGAAAGGGCTGCTCTCTTATGGCTGGAAGCTGCTGGCCTCGTCGCTGAGCAGCGTCATCTACAACAACCTGCGCAGCCTGATCATCGGCAAGATGTACACCTCGGCGGATCTGGCGTATTACAATCAGGGCGATAACCTGACTTATAATATCGCGTCAAGCGTGGATACTTCCATTGAGAGCGTTTTGTTCCCGGTCATGTCCTCACTGCAGGATGACCGTGCGCAGGTCAAGAACATGACCCGCCGCTCCATCAAGACCTGTACCTATATTATTGCGCCGGTGATGATGAGCACTGCGTTCTGTGCCGAACCGCTGGTGCGCCTGATCCTCACCGAGAAGTGGCTGCCCTGTGTGCTGTTCCTCAGGGTGTTCTGTCTGGGGTATGTGTGCTGGCCGATCATCACGGCAAACCTGAATGCAGCCAAGGCGGTGGGCCGCAGCGATCTTTACCTGAAATGTCAGCTTTTGAACGAAGGGGTGTGCATCCTTTTTCTGCTGGCAACATTCCGTGTCAGCGTCGAGGCCATTGCATATGGTATGCTGATCACGAATGTTGTGACCCAGATCCTGGATGCACAGCTCAACAAAAAGCTGATCGGCTATGGCTATCTGGAACAGATGCGCGATATCCTGCCGACCCTGCTGCTGGCAGCGGGCGCGGGCCTGTGCATGTATCTGGTCATTTTCCTGCACCTGCCGGATCTGCTGACGGTGATCATTCAGGTGGTGGTTGGTCTGGGCATTTATCTGACAGGCTCTGCCATTCTGGAATTGGACACCTTTGAATATTTCAAGGATGTGCTGGCTCCGTCCATCCGGCAGAAGCTGAAACGCTGAAACCGGCATTTTGAATCGTGTGAAAATCCGTCGGGCGGGTGATGTCCGACGGATTTTTGTTCTTTTTGTCTAAAGTATACAAGAAGAAACATTAAAAACCGGCAAAGCGACCATTGAAAAAACGCAACTGATATACTAGAATATAAGTACAAGAGCGCGGCACACGGCTGCGCGGAAAATGCAAAGCAGAAAATATAAAACAGGAGGATTTTCCTATGCCTATGAAAATGGGTTGGCGCTGGTATGGCGAGGGCAACGATCCCATCAGCCTGAGCGACATCAAGCAGATCCCCGGCGTGACCAGCATCGTCTGGGCGTTGCACGACAAGATGCCCGGCGAGATCTGGGAGATCGACGAGATCCAGAAGGTAGCCGATCAGATCCACGCTTACGGCTTCGACATGGACGTGGTCGAGTCGGTCAACGTTCACGATGACATCAAGATCGGCCTGCCCACCCGCGACAAGTACATCGAGAACTACAAGCAGTGCATCCGCAATCTGTCCAAGTTCGGTGTCAAGGTCATCTGCTACAACTTCATGCCGGTGTTCGACTGGACCCGTACCGATCTGTTCCACCCCGTGGGCGACGGCTCCACTGCACTGTTCTATGAGAAGGACAAGATCAAGGGCGATTACAAGGCTATGGCTGAGTACATCATGTCCTTCACTGAGAAGTATAACATGACCTTCCCCGGCTGGGAGCCGGAGCGCATGGCAAAGCTGGACGAGCTGTTCAAGGCTTACGCCCCTGTCACCAAGGAAAAGCTGTGGGAAAACCTGAAGTACTTCCTGGAAGCACTGATGCCCACCTGCCATGAGTGCGGCATCAAAATGGCTATCCATCAGGATGATCCCCCTTGGGATATCTTCGGCCTGCCCCGTCTGCTGGTGGATGCCCAGAGCATCGACCGCTTCCTGAGCATGGTGGATGATCCGTACAACTGCCTGACCCTGTGCACCGGCAGCCTGAACGCAAACCCCAACAACAACTGTGCCGAGATCGTGCGCAAGCACTGCGACCGCATTGCCTTTGGTCACATCCGCAACATCCACCACTTCCCCAACGGCGACTTCTCCGAGGCTGCTCACCGCGACTGCTGCGGCGAGACCGGCATCATCGAGGTGCTGCGTGCTTACCATGACTGCGGCTTTGAGGGCTACATCCGTCCCGACCACGGCCGTCAGCTGTGGGAGGAAGGCCCCGGCAACTGCCGCCCCGGTTACGGCAAGTATGACCGTGCTCTGGGCGTTCAGTACATGCTGGGTGTCTGGGATCTGCTGGATCGTCTGGATGAAGAGAAAAAGAAGGGCTGATAAATATGAAGCTGTCTGAGATCAAAAACGGCAATCTGTCCGCCGAGTGGGCAGAGAAGGGTTATGAGCTGCCCAAATTCGATATCGAGGCTGTCAAGGCCAAGACCCACGCCGAACCCACCTGGGTGCACTTCGGCGCAGGCAATATCTTCCGTGCATTCCCGGCTGCCATCCTGAACGATGCGCTGAACACCGGCAAGTATGACCGCGGTGTCATCGTGGCCGAGAGCTTTGACTACGAGATCATCGACAAGGCTTATCGTCCCTACGACAATATGAGCCTGCTGGTCTGCCTGAAGTCCACCGGCGAGATCGAGAAGAAGGTGGTGGCTTCCGTTACCGAGAGCCTGAAGGCTGACTACTCCTTCGGCGAGGACTGGGCACGTCTGGTGGAGATCTTCCAGAACCCCAGCCTGCAGATGATCTCCTTCACCATCACTGAGAAGGGCTACGGCGTTGCTCCTGCTGATCTGGAGCGCGGCCTGACCCCCGTGCTGGCCATGGGCAAGGTCACTGCTCTGCTGTACGAGCGCTTCAAGGCCGGCAAGCTGCCCCTGACCGTCCAGAGCATGGATAACTGCTCCCACAACGGCGATAAGGTCAAGAACGCTGTCCACGCCTATGCTGCCAAGTGGGTGGAGCAGGGTCTGGTGCCCGCCGAGTTCCTTGCCTATGTGCAGGACGAGAGCAAGATCACCTTCCCGTGGAGCATGATCGACAAGATCACCCCGCGCCCGGATGCCAAGGTCCAGCAGATGCTGGCCGACGACGGCTTTGAGGACAACTACACCATCGTCACCGAGAAGCACACCTTCACCGCTCCCTTCGTCAACGCCGAGGAGACCCAGTACCTGTGCATCGAGGATCACTACACCAATGGCCGTCCTCCGCTGGAGCTGGGCGGTGTGCTGTACTGCGACCGCGAGACTGTGGACAAGATCGAGAAGATGAAGGTGTGCACCTGCCTGAACCCGCTGCATACTGCCATGTCCATCTATGGCTGCATGCTGGGTTACACCCTGATCTCCGCCGAGATGGCCGATGAAGACCTGCGTGCCTTCATCCAGAAGATCGGCTATATCGAGGCAATGCCTGTGGTCGTTGATCCCGGCGTGCTGAACCCCTATGAGTTCATCGGCGCTGTCATCAACCGCCGTCTGCCCAACCCCTTCATGCCGGATGCTCCCCAGCGTATCGCTACCGATACCTCCCAGAAGCTGGCCATCCGCTTTGGTGAGACCATCAAGGCCTACGAGGCACGCGGTCTGGACAAGAGCAACCTGATCCTGATCCCGCTGGTGCTGGCAGGCTACGCCCGCTACCTGAAGGGCATCGATGACAATGGTCAGGCTTTTGAGCCTTCCACCGATCCGCTGCTGGCTGAGCTGCAGGCCATCGTGGCTCCGCTGGAGGTCAAGGAAGGCGAGCAGGACTTCAGCTGCCTGAAGAAGCTGTACAGCCGTGTTGACGTGTTCGGCGTGGATCTGTATGCCGTTGGTCTGGGCGAGAAGATCGAGGCAATGGCCAAGGAGCTGTTTGCAGGCCCCGGCGCTGTGCGCAAGACCCTGCACAAGTATACGCTTGCCCGCTGATCGGCTGACGCAATAACATAAGCTATCTTCGCACCCACGCTGCGCTTTGCTTTGCCGCAGCGTGGGTCTTTATAAAAGAAAAGAACTGCTGAACGAAATGTCAGCAGTTCTTTTTTTGCGTGTGCATATTTTTTGGGCTTAACCTTTTCTGCAGTCGTGCAGCTTTTCTTTGGGCAGGATGCCGGCCAAAAACTTCCACACCACTTCCATGCGGTCGTTCAGTAAGTAAGCTTTCTCTTTTTCTACGTAGAGGTACACCGCATTGTCCGTGCGGTAGGCGCAGTAAAAGCTGTCCCATGCGTGGCGGCTGGTGGGTTCGGGCTTGTCCTGCTGGCCGTACATCCACACAGCAATGCCGGTGTCGGCCAGCTCCACACGGTAGAAGGCACGCGGCAGGTGCATCTGTTTGATCTGCCGGGAAACGCTGCGGAAGAACGAGTAAAAGTAGCTCACCGGCAGGCCGATGCCCACAATGGCAAGCACAGCAGCCAGCAGCCCGGCACCCGGGCGCTTGCCCAGCTGCGAAAGGCAGACGGCGGCAAAAGCCAGCATGATGGCGGCAAAAACAGCGGGACGCAGCCATGCTTTGCGGTGATGGAATGCATCGAACACGGCAAAATCGCGGAAGCCCTGTTCACCCATGGTGGTGGAAACGGAGATGGTCTGGGACATAAAGTCGCCTCCTTTGTATTTACAGGCATCGTACCACAATTGCGCGGTTTAGGCAAGAGAAAAACATGCAAACCTTGCCAATCCGGCCCAAAGCGTGGTACAATAAATCGTTACCAAACGAAAGGAGGCGGCAGGCTTTGCAGCACCGCAAGCGGCAGATCACCCTCAAGCAGCGCATGGGCTTGTGTCTGGCAGCATTTTTTGCGGCCTTTGCCATGCAGCTCACGCTCAATGGCTACCAGTCCAGAGCAGTGCAGGCAGTACAGGACGCGCAGATGGGCTGCTTCAACGCCATCAGCCGCTTTCAGGGCGGTGTGGAAAGCTCTATTTCCGTGCTGGAGAACTACCGCTGGGAGAACAGCGAGCCGGAGGAGATCATTGACCGGCTGCAGTCGGCATCTTCCACCTGCAACGCATGGCTCTGGCGCATCGGTACCAGCCTGAACAGTCTGGAAAGCGTCAGCGATGAGCAGCGGGTGCTCTACAGCGCAGTGGATACGGTCTATCAGACCTACACCGGCCTGCTGGATGAGCTGGAAAACGACCTGCTCAGCGGCAACGATGCCGCAGCTTCCCAGCTGTATTATGCAAAGGTGGTGCCCTGCGGCGATTACCTGAGCCAGTACACCCTGCAATTGCTGGAAACCGCCATTCAGGATTCCCAGACCACCTACACCACTATCTCGGCCCTGAACGAGCGCATCACCATGCTGCAGACGGTGGTGGTGGCGCTGTGCGTGGCGCTGGGCTGCGTTATCGGTTTGATGGTCATGCGTCTGCTCACGCCGGTGCAGCAGATGATCGCTGCCTCCCGCGCCATTGGCAAAAGTGAGTTCGACACCCCGGACATCCCGCTGCCCAAGCAGCCGGAGATCGCTCAGCTGGCCGAGTCCTTCAACATCATGAAGCACTCCATGGCCCAGCAGGTGACCACCCTGCAGGAGAAAAACGAGATCGAGCGGGAGCTGCACCGCCAGAAGACCGAAGCACTGGAGCTGCAGAACCGCATGGAGCGCAGCCGGCTGCAGCAGCTGCGCAGCCAGATCGACCCGCACTTTCTGTTCAACACCCTGAATGTGATCCAGCAGACCGCCGGCACCGAGACGGCCTACCGTACGCAGGCGCTCATCATGGCGCTTTCGCACCTGCTGCGCTACAGCCTGATGAGCAACGATGAACAGGTGCCGCTCTCCCGTGAGGTGCGCATCGTGGATGAATATTACTCCATCTACCATGTCCGCTTTGGTGAGCGGGTGCGTATGGAGTGGCGCATTTCTGATTCGCTGGATCTTACCGAGACCATGGTGCCGTCCTTTATTTTACAGCCCATTGTGGAAAATGCCTTCAAGCACGGCATCTGCCCCAAAGAGGAGGGCGGTGTGGTGCGCATCCGCGTGAACCCTCTGCGGGAGAAGGGACTGCTGTGCATCCGCGTGGTGGATAACGGCGTGGGCATCCAGCTGGATCAATTACGACAGCTGCGCGGGGCGCTCAGCCAGCCCGGTGAGCGCTGGGAGCATATCGGCATTTATAATGTTGCGGCCCGCCTGCGTCTGCTGGATCGGAACAGCCGCTTTGTGATACGGTCCCATCCGGGACGCGGTACGGCGGTGGTGCTGTATCTGCCATTGGTGGAGAATGAGGAGGAGTTTGAGGAATGATTCGTCTGTTGATCGCGGATGATGAAGCACTGGAACGGGAAACGCTGGCGGACATCGTGGCCCGCCGCTTTGAGCACGAAGTGACCATCGAGACTGCCGAGAACGGCCGCAAGGCAGCGGATACGGCGGTGCTGTGGGGCGCAGACCTGATCCTGATGGACATTGAGATGCCCGGTATGAACGGTCTGGATGCAGCCCGCGCCGTGCTGGAACAGCGCCCGGAGTGCAAGGTGATCTTTGTTACGGCCTACAGTCTGTTCCAGTACGCCCACGAGGCCATGCATCTGGGTGCCTGCGATTATCTGCTCAAGCCGGTGAACCCGGACGAAGTGGAAGCTTCCATCCGCAAGGCCATCCGTCAGATCGAGGCGGGCCGCCGCCTTGCAGAGCTGGCTCCGGTGGAACCGGAGCCGGAAGCTGATCCGGAGAGCGATGCCGCCGAAGCAGGGGAGAACGACCGCAATGCACTGGTCATGGCCCATGTGCGCAAGTATATGGAGGATAACTATATGTTCGACCTCTCGCTGGACAGTGTGAGCGAGATCCTGCATATCAGCCCGGCGTATCTCTCGGCACAGTTCAAGAAGTACCAGAAGATGAACTTTCTGGACTGCCTGACCGAACTGCGGATCAACGCTGCCAAGGAGCTGCTCACCGACCCGTTCCGTTCGGCAGCAGAGGTAGCTTCCATGGTGGGCTACGAGGATTCCAGCTATTTTGCCCGCACCTTTAAAAAACGCACCGGCATGACCCCCACCCAGTACCGCAGGGAAGCAGCCAAGGCTGCACGGGAGGCCCGCCTGTGACCCGCCGCCAGATGCTGACCGCCCTGTTTGGCGCAGCCGTGCTGGCACTGCCGGTGGCGGGCTGCGGCCATCAGCCGGTGCAGGACGAGCCGGGGGCAGAGCTGATCCTGCGCTATGCGGAGAACCAGCCGGAGGATTATCCTACTACGCAGGCGGCGCTGGCCTTTGCAGACCTTGTAGCCCAGCGCACCGATGGCCGCGTGAAAGTGCTGGTGTACAGCGGGGGAGAGCTGGGCGCGGAGCAGAGCGTGATCCAGCAGATGCAGTTCGGCGGCATTGATTTCTCCCGTGTGTCCCTCAGCCAGTTGGCTGAGTATGAACCGGCGCTGAGCGTATTGCAGCTGCCGTACCTTTACACCGACGCCGACCAGATGTGGCGCGTGCTGGATGGGACCATCGGCGACGAGTTCCTCTCCACGCTGGAGTCGCTGGAGCTGACCGGCCTTTCCTGGTTTGATGCCGGTGTGCGCAGCATCTACACCCGGCAGAAGGTGACATGCCTTGCAGATCTGCAGGGCATGACCATCCGCGTGCAGGAATCGGACATGATGAGCGAAATGATCACCGACCTTGGCGCAAAGCCGGTAAAGGTAGTGTACAGCAAGGTGTATGCCGCCCTGCACAACGGTGAGATCGATGGCGCAGAGAACAACTGGCCCAGCTACGAAGCCATGGGTCACTACGAGGTAGCACCTTACTTTTTAAAGGATGAGCATACCCGCGTGCCGGAGGTGCAGCTTGCAAGCCCTGCTGTGATGGAAAAACTGGCCGCACTGGACGAGCGCTACCCGGAGATCATCCGCCTGTGTGCCCGGGAGAGCGCCAAGGTGGAGCGCAGGCTCTGGGCGCAGCAGGAGGCGGAATCGGAAAGTGATCTGCGTGCAGCAGGCATTGAGGTGACAGAGCTGGACGAAGAAGAAAAGGCAAGGTTCCGTGCTGCTGTGCAGCCGATGTATGATCGGTTTGCCCAGCAGGGCGAATTGATCGCCCGCATCCGGCAGGCATAAGCCCCACAGCAAAGCCCGGAAAAGATGGGCAAAGAAATCAGGAAAACAGAATAAAGAACCGGCAAAGCGCTGTGTGCTCTGAACCCCAAAGGGGAGGGCATCCAGCGCTTTGCTTCTATCTGGAATACAGAAATGTATCCATCTGTTAGGCGAAGGTGCACAAACAAAAAGCAAAGCACTTGGCATTTTTCACAAAAGAAATTCTGACATTTTTTCAAAAAACAGGACATTTTTTGAAAGCCCTTGTTTCGTTTAAAAAAATTTGCTAAAGTGTGTACAGTAAATGAACGGCATGCGGGTCCTGTGCAGACCGTGCTGTTCGGGAGATTTAAGGAGGACGATTTATTATGAAAAAGATCACTCGTCGCAGCTTTCTGGCAGCAGCCGGTGTTTCCGCCGCTGCTCTGGCTCTGACCGCATGTGGTGGCTCCAGCAATTCTGCTGCTGCTTCCACCTCTACCGCAGCTTCTTCCACCGCAGCTTCTGCTGCTGGTGATGCTACTGCTGCTGCAAACGATCCCAAGGTGACTCTGGTCTACGCCGAGGTCAACCCGCTGGATACCATCGTTGGTCAGACCGCTACCCACTTCAAGGAGAAGGTCGAGGAGCTGACCGGCGGTTCCGTCGTCATCGACGTGCAGGCTTCCGGCGTTCTGGGTTCTGAGAACGACGTTCTGGACGCAATCCTGGGCGGTTCTACCTCCATCGATATGAGCCGTATCTCCGCTTTTGCACTGACCAGCTACGGCTGCAACAAGTCCAAGTTGCTGTCCATCCCCTTCACCTTCGAGAACCGCGCACACTTCTGGAACTTCGCCAACAGCGATCTGGCACCTGAGTTCCTGAACGAGCCTCAGGAGCTGGGCCTGCCCGTTCGTGGTGTCTTCTACGGCGAAGAGGGCTTCCGTCACTTCTTCACGGTCAACCCTGTTTCCGGCATTGATGATTTCAAGGGCCTGAAGCTGCGCGTGTCCAACGACCCCGTCATGAACGGCCTGGTCGAGGGTCTGGGCGCTAACCCCACCGTCGTTTCCTTCGGTGAGCTGTACAGCGCACTGCAGACCGGCGTTGTGGATGGTGCTGAGCAGCCCATCGCAAACTACAAGTCCAATGCATTCCCCGAGGTTGCCAACAACCTGATCCTGGACGGCCACACTCTGGGCGCTGTTCAGGCTGTTATCACTGATAACGCATGGGGCAAGCTGACCGAGAACCAGCAGGCTGCCATCATGGAGGCCGGTGCTGATACGCAGGCCTTCAATGCAGACCTGTCCGAGACCGCTGAGAACAAGGTCCTGGAGGAGCTGAAGAGCTCCGGCTGCAATGTCGTGGATGTTCCCGATAAGGCACCTTGGCAGGAAGCTTGCCAGAAGGTCATCAGCGAGAACACCTCCGATCAGGCTGAGCTGTATCAGCAGCTGCTGGACATGAAGGCATAATTGAAAAAGCCTTTCCTGTTCTGAGATAGTATATAGCCCGGCGGGGGACTACGGGATACGCCCGCAGACCTGCCGGGCTTTTTATATGGAGGAATTCATATGCCGAAAATCTTTACCACTTTGGATAAGATCAAGCCGGTGTACGACATCACCTACAAAGTGGTCCTGTTTATCTGCAAGCTGCTGCTGATCGCAGATATCCTCATCACTACCATGTCGGTCATCGGTCGTTACGTCTCGTTCATCCCGGACCCGGCATGGTCGGAAGAGGTTGTGCTGACCTGTATGAGCTACATGGCCGTGCTGAGTGCTGCTCTGGCCATCCGCCGCGGTGCCCATATCCGCATGACTGCGTTTGACGTGTATCTGCCCAAAATCGCCGTCAAGGTGCTGGATATTCTGGCCGATCTTGCCGTGTGCATTCTGGGTGTCATCATGATGGTGGTCGGCTGGAACTATGCCACCACTCTGGGCGGCCGCGGCTTCTACGTGTCCATGCCCTGGCTGAGCCGCTTCTGGATGTACTTCCCGGTGCCGCTGGCCGGTGTTGCCATGATCATCTTCGAGATCGAGGCACTGTACAACCACATCAAGAGCATTTTTGTAAAGGAGGAAGTGTAATATGACAGTTCAGACACTGGCAATCATTGTCCTTCTTGTCAGCTTCTTTGTAATGATCTTCCTGCGTTTCCCCATTGCATACGCCGTTGGTCTTTCCAGCGTGCTGTGCATGATGGTGCAGGGTCAGGCACTGACCGATGTCTGCCGTCTGATGGTCAAGGGCATCTCTTCCTTCAGCCTGATGGCCGTGCCGTTCTTCATCACCATGGGCGTACTCATGGGCTCCGGCGGCATTTCTGAAAAGCTGATCGCTCTGGCTGATGCCTGCGTGGGCTGGATGCGCGGCGGCATGGCAATGGTCAACATCGTTGCTTCCTACTTCTTCGGCGGTATTTCCGGTTCTGCATCTGCAGATACTGCTTCCATCGGCTCCATCATGATCCCCATGATGGTCGATCAGGGCTACGATGCCGACTTCTCCACTGCTGTTACCATCACCTCCTCCTGCGAGGGTCTGCTGGTTCCTCCGAGCCACAACATGGTCATTTATGCCACCACTGCCGGCGGCATCTCGGTCGGCAGCCTGTTCCTGGCAGGTTATCTGCCCGGTGCTCTGCTGGCCATCGTCCTGATGATCGGTTCCTACATCATCTCGGTCAAGGAGAATTACCCCAAGGGCTCTCCGTTCAGCATCAAGGGCTTCGTTAAGCAGCTGGGCACTTCCATCTGGGCACTGGCCGCTGTTATTATCGTTGTGTTCGGCGTTGTTGGCGGTGTGTTTACCGCTACCGAGTCTGCAGCTATTGCAGTTGTCTACTCTCTGTTCGTGTCGGTGTTCGTCTACAAGGGTCTGGACTGGAAGGGCGTCTGGCATGCACTGGATGAGTGCGTGAACACTCTGTCCATCGTGCTGATCCTGATCGCTACCTCTGCAGTCTTCGGCAACTGCCTGACCATGCTGCATGTGCCGGATCTGGCTGCAAATGCCATCACCAGCGTCACCGATAACCCCTACATCATCGCTCTGCTGATCGACCTGATCATCTTGGTTCTGGGCTGCATCATGGATATGGCTCCCATCATCCTGATCGCTACTCCCATCCTGCTGCCCATCGCAACCTCCATCGGCATCGATCCCATCCAGTTCGGTATCATCGTGGTTCTGAACTGCGGCATCGGCCTGCTGACTCCTCCTGTCGGCGCTGTGCTGTTCATCGGCTCTGCCGTTGCAAAGCGCCCGATGGAAAAGGTCGTCAAGGCGACCCTGCCGTTCTACCTGTGCATGTTCGTTGCACTGCTGCTGCTGACCTTCGTGCCCGACATCAGCCTGGCGATCCCCAAGCTGCTGGGCGGCTACGTCAGCCCCATCACCAACCCGCTGGGTCCTGTGTTCATCCACTGATGGCCTGACGGCGTAAGGTAAAACCGTTAAAGTCCTCTGCATGAAAGTGCAGGGGACTTTTTGTATGCTAAAAACTTTATTTTCCCTCTTGCATTCTGTCGGAATCGTGCTATAATAGTAAGGCAATCGTTTCCAAGGCCGCTCGACGGGGTAGCCGATATTGAAGGTTGTGATGGGCACATACATTTATAATATGGCCCCAATAAGTCAGAACCAGAAATGAGGTGAAAAGAATGAAACAGGGTATCCATCCGAACTACGTTGACTGCACCATCACCTGCGCATGCGGCAACGTCATTAAGACTCGTTCCACCAAGCCTGAGATCCACGTCGAAGTTTGCTCCAAGTGCCATCCTTTCTACACTGGCAAGCAGAAGCTGGTTGACTCCGGCGGACGTGTTGAGCGCTTCAACAAGCGTTTCGGCCGTAAGTAATTATGGTTTTCTGAGCACCGTTTCCTTTGGGAGACGGTGCTTTTTTGCTGCCTTTTTGGCATATGAAAGGGCGGCCTTAATCATTCTTAAGAATTCTTTTTGCATCCCGCCACAGGATTGTCTTAATTTTTACACATTTTCGGTCTAAAATATACCAGCATTGAACTAGATGAAAAAGGAGCGTTTGCTGTGATCGAAGTATCGCATCTGAGCAAAAAGTATGGCACGCACCCTGCCATTGAAGATTTGTCCTTTACGGTGGGCGACGGCCAGATCTTCGGCCTGCTCGGCCCCAACGGCGCGGGCAAGTCCACGATCATGAATATCCTCACCGGCTACCTTGCCCCCACCTCCGGTGAAGTGAAGGTGGCGGGCTTCAGCCTGCCGGAGCAGGCCCAGCAGGCCAAGGCCTGTGTGGGCTATCTGCCCGAGCAGCCGCCGCTCTACCCGGAAATGACGGTGCAGGAATATCTGGATTTTGCTGCAGAGCTGAAAGGCATCAAAAAGAAGGCTGACCGCAAAGAACAGGTGCGCAAAGCTGCCCGCCGCACCGGGCTGGAAGAGGTGCTGCCCCGGCTCATCCGCAGTCTGTCCAAGGGCTACCGCCAGCGCGTGGGCATTGCGCAGGCACTGCTGGGCGCACCGCAGCTCATCATTCTGGACGAGCCTACCGTGGGCCTTGACCCTGCACAGGTCATCGAGATCCGCAGACTGATCCGGGAGCTGGGAAAAAGCCACACGGTCATCCTGTCCAGCCACATCCTCAGCGAGGTGCAGGCAGTGTGCAGTCAGGTGATGATCCTTTCCAAGGGGCATCTGGTGGCGGTGGGTGCGCCGGAACAGCTGGCCGAAAAGCTGAACCCCGGCAGCCGTCTGCGCGCTACCGCTCTGGGCGGGGGGAAGACCGTGCTGAAAACAGTCGGCTCCATTCCGGGCATCCGCAAGGTGGAGATCGAATCCGAGGCCGACGGACAGGTGACCTTTACCGCAGAAAGTGCCGATGCTTCTGACCGCCGCGCCGAGGTGTCCCGCGCCCTTTCGCAGGCCGGATGCACGGTGCTGGCGCTGGCAGCGGAAAACAGGACGCTGGAGGAAGTGTTCCTTGCACTGACCGAAAACGAGTCTGAAACACCATCGGATGAAGGGGAGGAGAAAACGGAATGACCGCCATTTTAAAACGCGAAGTCCGCAGCAGCTTTCATGGCATGATCGGCTATGTGCTCACCGCCTTTATGCTGGCGGCAACGGCCATCTATTTTGTTGCCCTGAATCTGGGCTACGGCCTGACGGATTTTGGCTATTACACGCTTTACCGCACCACGTTTGTGCTGCTTTTGTATATCCCGGTGCTCACCATGCGCTCCTTTGCAGAGGAACGCCGCACCCGCACCGATCAGCTGCTGCTTACCAGCCCGGTGTCTGTGTGGGAGATCGTGCTGGGCAAATTCTTTGCCCTGTGCGTCATCTTTGCACTGCCGTGCCTTGCCGATGCGGTCATGATCCTTGTACTGGCCGCACTGGGTGCCACCGGCACGGCCACGCTGGCAAACCTGGCCGCTCTGCTGTGCTATTATCTCATGGGCTGCGCCGCCATTGCCATTGGCGTGTTTCTTTCCAGCCTGACCGAGAATCAGATCATTGCTGCGGTGGCAGGTGTTGCCGCACTGCTGCTGGCCTACATGATGCCCAACCTGCGCAGCATGTTCACCGCAGGCAGCGCAGTGGCGCTGGCCCTGTTTACCGCCATTGCGGCAGTGCTCAGTGTGGTGGCAGGCCTGCGTACCCGCAGTTTTACGCTGGGCTGCCTGACCTTTGCGGGCTGCTGTGTGGTGCTGACGGCACTGTTCCTGCTGCAGAGCAGCTGGCTGACCGAAGCGTTCAGCGCGGTGCTCAGCGGGCTGTGCCTGTTCACGCCGTTTGAAGAGTTTGTCAACAACAGCTTTTCCATCCCGACGCTGGTGTACTACCTGACCGTGACCATGCTGTTTTTGTTCTTCACGGCGCAGGGGCTGGAAAAGCGCCGCTGGAACTGAGGGGAGGGAAACAACATGAAAAATTTCAAATTTTCTTTCTCCGCAAACGGCAAGGTGTTCCGCAATGGGCTGTACTCCACGGCCATTCTGGCAGCAGCCATCGTGTTGGCCGTGCTGATCAATCTGCTGGTGGGGGCCATCCCGAAAAAATACACCGAGTTCGACCTCTCTGCCGCCAAAATGTACACGCTGGGCGACAGCTCCAGGCAGCTGATGCAGAGCCTGGATCAGGACGTGACCGTTTATTATCTCTGTGAGACCGGCAGCGAGGATGCCATTATCACCAAGCTGCTGGATCACTACGCCGACGAGAGCGGTCACTTCCACTGGGAGCAGAAGGACCCGGCGCTTTACCCGACCTTTGCAGCGCAGTACGGCGCAGAGAATGCATCCACCGGCAGTCTGATCGTGGTCAGCGGTGAGAACAGCGAAGTGCTGAACGCCGCCGAACTTTACGAGTACGATTACTCCGATTACTACACCACCGGCGCTGCCAACGTGACCTTTGGCGGCGAAAAGCAGATCAGCTCTGCCATCTATAAGCTGACTGCCGCAGCAGAAAGTCATGCCTACTACACCACCAACCACGGCGAGCAGGCGCTTACCTCCTCGCTGACCGAGGCGCTCAAGGCGCAGAATATCGATGCCCAGCCGCTGGATCTGCTCACCGGCACCATTCCGGAGGACTGTGATCTGCTCATCATCAGCGACCCCGCTTCGGATTTTGCAGCTGACGGCCTTGTGGATGAGATCGCGCAGCTGCAGGCCTATCTGGAAAACGGCGGCAAGGTGCTGCTGACCACCAGCGGCTATACCGAAACGCCCAATCTGGATGCAGTGATGGCACAGTTCGGCCTTGCACGTGAGCCGGGCCTTGTGGTGGAGGGCGATGCGGGCCACGCGCTGCACGGCTACCCGTACTCGCTGTTCCCGGACTACGCGGCCGCCGACGAAAGCACCGCGCTGGACGGCGTGAATCAGAGCACCCATGTGATGCTCTCGGTGGCACAGGGCATCACCATTACCGAGACAGACGATGTGACGGCGGAACCGCTGCTGTATACCACCGAGGATGCCTACAGCAAGCAGGACTTTGATGCCAGCTCTTCTTCCGCAAAGGAAGCCGGCGATACCGACGGCCCGTTCTCGCTGGCCGTATGGGCGCGCAATGAATCAACCGGTGCCGAGGTGATCTGGATCGGCTGCCCCAACATGGACAACGAGCAGGTGTACCAGTCCATCCCGGGCAACCTGACCTTCCTGCAGGGCTGTGCCGCTTCGCTGGTAGGGCAGAGCCTGCTCATCGACACCAAAGCACTGGAAGCTGCGCCCATCACGGTCCCGGCTTCCGCATCCATGACGCTGGGCATGGTGTTCGTATTCGTGCTGCCCGCAGCAGTGCTCATTGCAGGTGCTGTGGAGGTGCTGCTGCGCCGCCGCAGGTAAGGGGGCACTGCCATGAAAACAAAACAGCGCACCCTTGCGGTGCTTCTGGTGCTGGTGCTTGTGCTGGGCGGGCTGCTGTGGTTTGTCAGCCGCAGCAATGCCGCAGAAGAAGCTGCTTCCAGCGCCGCCGCAGAGGGCAGCATCCTGCTCTCTTCCTTTGCGGCAGGCGATGTGACCAGCATCCGGTATGCCTATGGCGGCGAAACGCTTACCCTAAATTACGATTCCGGCAGCTGGACGCTGGCGGATGACCCGGACTATCATCTGGATGCATCTGCCTGCAATACCATGGTCACGGCGCTGGTATCCCTGAACGCCAAACGTCAGCTCACGGCTCAGCCCGGCGAGGACTACGGCCTTGCCGACCCGGCTGTTACGGTCACAGTGACGGCGGCAGGCGAGACGAACACCTTTGCCTTTGGCACCGAGAACCCGGTCACAGGAGATCTGTATGTGCAGAAGGCAGGGGACGATGCCGTGTACACCGTTTCTGGCAACAAGACGGCCTGCTTTGAGCTGACCAAAGCGGACCTTTTTGGCGCGTTCAACCCGGCGGGACTGACAGCCTCCGCGCTGGAAAGTGTTTCCATTACGACGGGCAGCGGCACCCTTGCACTGAATGCAGTCTCTGAGCCTGCGGAAGCGGAGAGCGATTCCTCGGAAAGTGCGGCCGATTCCACCACCTATCAGACTGTGTGGCGGCTGGCCGATGAACCCTCTGCCGATCTGGACGACAGCAAGGTGCAGAGCATCCTCTCTGCTCTGGCAGGCTATGTGACCGCACAAATCACGGATGCCGACCCTTCGGCCTATGGCTTTGATGCACCGCTTGCAACGGTGCGGGCCGCCTCTGCCGATGAAACCGTGACCCTCCACTACGCCGAAAATGCAGACGGCTGCTGGATGATGGTGGAGGGGGACAGTTCCGTCTATGCGGTTGACCTTGACACTGTGCAGGCCCTTCTGATAACGGCCGCTGCCTTAAAAGCGGAATAAAAACCTTTGTGCGCCGTATGCGGAAAGCCCGCTGCGGCGCATGTTTTTTTGTTGCGGCGTGTAAAGCTTCGGCAAACATTGGCAGAGTGATTGACATTTCAGCAAAGATTGATTAAGATAGACGAGACAGGGCAGAATAACTGCGCAATATAAGAGCCTGCTTTTGCAGGTTCTCCGGTCGTCATGGATGTTGTGCGGGGCTGGGTCGCCCTGGTACGAGGGATGGGGCATGGCCCTGTCTTTTTTCGTATCTGAGTTACAAGGAGGATAAAGTAAAAAATGGACAACTCGGTGATCGTTTCACTGCGGGATATCGTAGTGGAATTTGACGGTCAGCGCATTCTGGATGGGCTGAACCTCGACATCCATGACAAAGAGTTCGTAACGCTGCTGGGCCCTTCCGGCTGCGGCAAAACCACCACCCTGCGTCTGATCGCAGGTTTTCTGGAACCCAATTCCGGCAAAGTGCTGCTGAAAGGTGAGAACATTACCGGCGTGCCGCCTTATAAGCGCCCGGTGAACACCGTTTTTCAGAAATACGCACTGTTCCCGCACCTGAACGTGTTCGAGAACGTGGCCTTCGGTCTGCGGCTCAAAAAGATGGACGAAGAGACCATCCGCCGCAAGGTGCGCAACATGCTGGAAGTTGTTGGCCTGAAAGGCTTCGAGCGCCGCAGCATCAGCCAGATGTCCGGCGGCCAGCAGCAGCGCGTGGCCATCGCCCGCAGTCTGGTGAACGAGCCGGAGATCCTTCTGCTGGACGAACCCCTTGGCGCACTGGACCTCAAGCTGCGCAAGGAGATGCAGCTGGAGCTGAAGCGCCTGCAGCGCGAAATGAACATTACCTTTATTTATGTTACCCACGATCAGGAGGAAGCCCTTACCATGTCCGATACCGTCGTGGTCATGAACGGCGGCAAGGTGCAGCAGATCGGCACGCCGGAGGATATTTACAATGAGCCGAAGAATGCCTTTGTTGCAGACTTCATTGGCGATTCCAACATCGTGGACGGCGTGATGCACCGGGATTTTCTGGTGTCCTTCTCCGGCGTGGACTTCCCCTGTGTGGACCGCGGCTTTGCCCGCGAGCAGAGCGTGCAGGTAGTGGTGCGCCCCGAGGATATCGAGGTGGTCTCTCCTGTGGAAGGCCAGCTTGTCGGCGTTGTGAACGATGTCATCTTCAAGGGTGTCCACTTTGAGATGCATGTGGAGTGCGAGGGCCGCGAATGGCTGATCCATTCCACCCGCGCCTGCACCCCCGGTGAGACCATTGGTATGCGCATCGGCCCCAACGAGATCCACATTATGGCGCGTTCAGAGGGGTGAGCCGCAATGATGAAGATTTACGATAAAAAGCTGGCCTATCCGTACTTTGTATGGATGACGCTGTTCACAGTGGTGCCTTTGATCATCGTGGTGTACTATGCATTTACGGATGCAAACGGAGCTTTCACGCTGGATAACCTCACCTCCATCAGCGGCTACGGCTCTGTGTTTGCCCGCAGCCTGCTGCTGGCCCTCATTGCCACGGTCATTTGTCTGGTCATTGCGTTCCCGGTGGGCTATTTTCTTTCCCGCCTGCGGGTGAACAAGCAGCACATCATGCTCATGCTGGTCATGCTGCCCATGTGGATGAACTTCCTGCTGCGCACCTACGCATGGATGGGCCTGCTCAGCATCAACGGCCCGGTGAACGCTGTTCTGGGCGTGTTCGGCCTTGGCCCCTTCAATATGCTCAACACCTCCGGTGCGGTGGTGCTGGGCATGGTGTATAACTATGTGCCCTATATGATCCTGCCGCTGTACACCAGCATGACCAAGATCGACCAGAGCCTGGTGGAAGCTGCGCAGGATCTGGGCGCTTCCACCACCAAGACCCTTCTCCGGGTGCTCATTCCCATGAGCGTGCCCGGCATCAGCACCGGCATCACCATGGTGTTCGTCCCGGCGGTGTCCACCTTTGTTATCAGCCGTATGCTGGGCGGCGGCTCCAACCTGCTCATTGGCGATCTGATCGAGATGCAGTTTCTGGGCAACAGCTACAATCTGAACGTGGGTTCTGCCATGAGCCTTGTGCTGATGATCATTGTGCTGCTGTGCATGAGCTTCACCTCCAGCTTTGATGAAGATGAAATGGAGGGCGTGTCCTGATGAAAACGAAACATCTGCGCCTGATGCAGCGCGTCTATATCGTGCTGTTTTTCTGCTTCATGTACCTGCCCATTGCATACATGATCGTATTCAGCTTCAACCAGTCCAAGGGCTATTCGCTCTTCACCGGCTTTACCCTCAAGTGGTACTCCAGCCTGCTGCACAACTCCTCCATCCTGCATGCGCTGCTGGTCTCGCTGGAAGTGGCTCTGATCTCTGCGGTCATTGCCACTGTGCTGGGTACAGCGGCAAGTCTGGGCATTGCGTCCATGGGCCGCGGCAGCCGCCTTGTCGTCACCAACATCACCTATATCCCGGTGGTCAACCCGGAGATCATCACCGGCATCTCACTCATGCTGCTGTTCGTGGCCTACCAGCGCTTTGCCGGGGGTGTCTCCTGGCTGCCGGATACCATCATGGGCTTCCCGACGCTGCTCATTGCGCATATCGCGTTCAATGTGCCGTATGTCATCTTCAACGTCACGCCCAAGCTCAAGCAATTGGATATCAAGCTGTATGAGGCAGCGCTCGACCTTGGCTGCGACCCCAAGCAGGCCTTCTTCAAGGTCATCCTGCCGGAGATCAGCCCGGCCATCCTGTCGGCGTTCCTCATCTGCCTGACCTATTCCATCGACGACTTCATGATCTCCTATTTCAACTGCGGCACGGTGGAAACGCTGCCCATCGCCATCTACTCCATGACCCGTAAAAAGGTCAGCCCGGAGATCTATGCGCTGTCCACCATCATGTTCGTGGTCATTCTGTGCATCATTCTGATCTCCAACGCAATGGAGAGCCGCAGCTACCGCCGCGACCAGAAGGCGCTGAGAGGGGAGGGCGTGTGATGAAACGTTTTGCTGTGTTGCTGCTGGCGCTGGCAATGACGGTCTGCTGTGCAATGCCCGCCTTTGCCGCCGGCACCATTGAGGTCACCGAGGATGTCTCGGTATCGGACGATTACGACTGGACCCGCTTCAAGGGCCAGAACGTGGCCATCAATGTCTATAACTGGGGCGAGTACATCTCCAACGGCTCGGACGACAGCGTGGACGTGGTGGCGGCCTTTGAAAAGCTCACCGGCATCAAGGTGAACTACACCACCTTCGACTCCAACGAGTCCATGTACGCAAAGCTCAAGTCCGGTGCAGCCAACTACGATGTGGTCATTCCGTCGGATTACATGGTGGCAAAAATGATCGCCGAGGGGATGCTCAAGCCTCTGAACTACGACAATATCCCGAACTTCAAAAAGATCAATCAGGAATACGTGGATCCGGATTACGATCCGCAGAATGCCTACACCGTGCCCTATATGCTCTGCACCACCGGCATCATTTATAACACCACCATGGTGGACAAAGCGCCCACCAGCTGGGCCGACCTGTGGGACGAGCAGTACGCAGGCAATATCCTGATGTTCAATAACAGCCGCGATGCCTACGCCATTGCTGCTTTTAAGAGCGGCCACGATATCAACCCGCAGTCCACTGAAGAGGTGGATGAGGTGGTGGAAGAGCTGAAGGCTCAGAAACCGCTGGTGCAGGCCTACGTCATGGATGAGATCTTTGATAAGATGATCGGCGGCGAGGCAGCCGTCGGTGTGTACTACTCCGGCGATGCCATCACCATGATCGACGATAATCCCGACCTTGCATGGGTGTTCCCGGAGGAAGGCAGCGTGCTTTCCGTGGACTGCATGACCATTCCTGCTGCCAGTGAACATCAGGAAGCTGCGGAAATGTTCATCAACTTCATGTGTGAGACGGACATCGGCAAGGCAAACGCCGAGTACATCGGCTACACCACCCCCATGCAGGATGTGTGGGAGGTGCTGGACGAGGATCTGAAGGAGAGCGAGATCGCTTATCCGTCCGAAGAGAAAACCGCCAAGGAAAAGGTGTTCACTGCCCTGGGCGACGATGTGAACAGCGAGCTGGACGTGAAGTGGAGCGAAATGAAGAGCTACGACGAGGGTGGCAGCAGTCTGCTGTTCCTTGCGCTGCTGGCAGCCATGGTGGCGCTGGCCTGCTTCAACATCTGGCGCAAGGTCCGCAGGCGCAACCGCAATCAGTATTAAACGCAAAGGAGGCTGCTGCACAGAACAACGTGCAGTGGTCTCTTTTTATAGAAAGGAAAAACCATGGAACAGTTCTTTTACACCGAGACCATGACAGTCATGAACGCAGATGCCGACTTCCGCAGCCTGCTCAAGCCCAGCGCCCTGCTGCGCTATGTGGAGCAGATTTCGACAGACCACGCCCGCGCCTTTGGTATGGATGACCAGTTCTTCAAAGATCGCGGTGTGACCTTTCTGGTGGGCAAGCAGGCCCTGAAATTTGACCGTGTGCCCCAGCGTGCCGAAACGCTGACCCTTACCTCCCGGGCGCAGGTCAGCAAACACGGTTCGGTCAAACGCATCACCACCCTGACCGATGCCGAGGGCAAAGAGGTGGCTATGGTGGACTGCCGCTGGATCGTGGCAAGCCTCGCTGAGGGCCGTATCCTGCGGGAGCCGGGCTGGACGGTGGAGAATTTCTGGAACGATACGGTGGAGGGCGAGCTGCCTTTGCAGCTGCACAAGTGCAAGGACGGTCTGACCAGTGCAGGGGAGTGGACGGCGCATTATTCCCAGTGCGATCTGAACGGCCATTTGAACAACGCATTCTATCTGGACCTTGTCTGCGATGCGCTGCCGCTGGAAGTGATGCGCAAAGGCCCCGTGACCTTTGCTTCTATCAACTACCACCGCGAGATCCCGATGGGAGAAACGGCAGAGGTGTTTTATGCTCCTTCGGCGGATGGCTGGTATGTGGTCGGAAAGCACAACGGCCAGACCAGCTTTGAGTGCTATCTGGAGGTGGGAAAGACAAACGTGTAAATCGTTGATTTCTCAAGAGAACCGCTGCGCCGCTTTTAGCTGAAAATAAGCGAGCAATGCAAAAAAGCGTCACCCGTGCAGAAAAAACGGCGCATTTTGAGAATTGCATCCTCTGAGGAACAGGGAGTACTCTTTTATTAGAAGGATCTTCTGATTGTCCAAAGGAGGATAAAACAAATGAAAAAACATCTCCGAGTCCTTGCGGCCGTTCTGGTACTGTGCTTCAGTCTGCTGTGCCCGGCGGCATCTGCCGCCAGTGTACAGACTGCGGCCTGCAAGCCGTCCACTGCAGCCGTTCAGACCATTTCTGCCGGCAAAAAGACGGAGCAGATGGTCTGGATCCCAACGCACGGCGGCAAAAAATATCACAGCAAGTCTACCTGCAGCAATATGAAAGACCCGGAAAAGGTTACATTGTCGACAGCAAAAGCGGAAGGCTTCACTGCTTGCAAAAAGTGCTATTAAGAAAATAAAGAATGATCTGCAAAGCCCTTGCCGGAAATTTTCTGGCAGGGGTTTTATATGTGTCTACAAAAAGTTAACAAAAGAAATTACAGAAAAATTACAAAACCCTATTGCAAAATGGTTTCAAAAGAGTTACAATATGGTTACAGCAAGGGCACAAGCCCAGCTGAGTGTGAAATCTTTTTCTTCTTGTTTTTTGGGATATCGGGCACAGGTTCTCCTCCTCCGGCTGTTCTCCTTCACAGTCGTGATCCATGTGCCGCACAGGCGGTATCCCGCTTCGTGTGCAAAAAAGCTCGTCCGTTCTGGACGAGCTTTTTTGCATCCATAAATCACGCAAAAACCGGCTTCTCATGCGGGAAAGTATGACCTTACGCCATTTTGGTGGGCAATTTGCCTGTTTTTCTGCAAAGGACATTTACAAAGTTTGGCGCGGCGGGGGTTTGTATTCCGGCTGGCTTTGTGGTACAGTATATACAATCAATTTATAGGTTGCAAACATGAATCCGATTGATGTTGATGCGTTAAGAGAAAAGGAGTTTGAACATGGCTTATTTCTATAAAGAACCTTCCCGCACTTTCGGTGAATATCTGCTGATCCCCGGCTATTCCTCTGCAGAGAATATCCCCACGGCTGTCAGCCTCAAGACCCCGCTGGTCAAGTACCGCAAGGGCGAGGAGGAGTGCCCCCTGCAGATGAATATTCCCATGATCAGCGCTATCATGCAGGCGGTCTCTGGCGATAAGCTGGCCATTGCACTGGCCCGTCAGGGCGGCGTGTCCTTCATCTACGGCTCTCAGAGCATTGAGAACGAGGCTGCCATGGTGCGCCGCGTCAAGAGCTTCAAGGCCGGTTATGTCGTGTCCGATTCCAACCTGGCCCCCACTGCCACCCTGCACGATGTGCTGGAGCTGAAGGCACGCACCGGCCACTCCACCATTGCCATCACTGCCGATGGCACTCCGAGCGGCAAGCTGCTGGGCATCGTGGCCTCCCGCGATTACCGCATCAACCACACCCCGGATGATGCCCCTGTCACCACCTTCATGACTCCCATTGAAAAGCTGGTCACTGCACCGGAGAACACCTCCCTGCACGACTGCAACAACATCATCTGGGATAACAAGATCAACACCCTGCCTCTGGTGGATGCCGAGGGCAACCTGAAGTATATGGTGTTCCGTAAGGACTACGACTCCCACAAGAAGAACGCCAACGAACTGCTGGATAAGAACAAGAGCTATGTGGTGGGCGCCGGCATCAACACCCGCGATTACGCTGAGCGCGTGCCCGCACTGGTGGATGCCGGTGTGGATGTGCTGTGCATCGACTCTTCCGAGGGTTACTCCGAGTGGCAGAGCCGCACCATCGGCTGGATCCGTGAGCACTACGGCGATACCGTCAAGGTGGGCGCAGGCAACGTTGTGGATGCCGAGGGCTTCCGCTTCCTGGCCGAGGCTGGTGCAGACTTCGTGAAGATCGGCATTGGCGGCGGTTCTATCTGCATCACCCGCGAGACCAAGGGCATTGGCCGTGGTCAGGCTACCGCTGTCATCGAGGTGGCAAAGGCCCGCGATGAGTACTATAAGGAAACCGGCATCTACGTGCCCATCTGCTCCGACGGCGGCATCGTCCACGATTACCACATCACGCTGGCACTGGCCATGGGTGCGGATTTTGTGATGCTGGGCCGCTACTTTGCCCGCTTTGACGAAAGCCCCACGAATAAGGTGCGCATCAACGGCCAGTATATGAAGGAGTACTGGGGCGAAGGCTCCAACCGTGCCCGCAACTGGCAGCGCTACGATCTGGGCGGTTCCAGCAAGCTGAGCTTTGAGGAAGGCGTGGACAGCTACGTGCCCTATGCCGGCCCTCTGGCTGACGGTGTGCAGACCACTCTGTACAAGGTCAAGAGCACCATGTGCAACTGCGGCGCTCTGTCCATCCCGGAGCTGCAGCAGAAAGCAAAGCTGACCGTGGTTTCCTCTACCTCCATCGTTGAGGGTGGCAGCCACGACGTTGTGCTGAAGAATGCTACCCCCAATATCATCAACGGTTAACACGTTTGTTCTGAAAGCCGCCCGTGCTGTTTGTGTATGGGCGGCTTTTTCTTACCGGAAATTGACCGGGATTTTCCAAAAATGCTTGCACCGCTCTGCGTTTGGTGATATCATGATAGAAACGCACTGTCAAGACAGGCAGGCGCACAAACCTTCCCACAGGTCAGAACGGCAGGGGACAGCAAGGAGCCTTTGCCGGGTGTAAAGAAGAGAGGATACTATTCATGGACGAAATCAAGGTTGTGCCTTATATTCCAGATGAGGACTACGACAACCCCGCAATGGTCGTGGATTTTTATGAATTTACAATGGCAAACTGCCTGTTCCTGCACGGATTCAAGGACACCACGCTGGTGTTTGATATGTTCTTCCGCAAGAACCCGGATAATCAGGGTTACTCCATCAGCGCCGGCCAGCGCAAGCTGACCCGATTCCTGCTGAACTACCACTTCAATGCACAGGATATCTGGTGGCTGCGCACCAAGGGCATGAGTGAGGAATTCTGCGAGTATCTGCGCACCTATCAGTGGAAGGGCGACATGTACGCTCTGCCCGAGGGCACGGTGGCATACCCGCATGTGCAGATGGTGCGCATCGAGTGCGACCTCGTGGGCGCAATTCTGATCGAGACCTACCTGCTGCAGACCATGAACTTCCACAGTCTGATCGCCACCAAGGCTACCCGCGTCACCGGCCTGAACACCCACACGCCCCGCAGCGTGATGGAATTCGGCACCCGCCGTGCGCAGGGCGAAAGCGCTGGCAACGATGGTGCATATGCTGCTGTTCTGGGCGGCTGCGTGGGCACTGCCAACTGTTTGGCCGAGATGAAGTTCGGCGCGGAGGTCAAGGCTGTGGGCACCGTAGCGCACAGCTTCATCGAGTTCTTCCCCACGGAGTTTGATGCCTTCAAGGCCTTTGCCGATACCTACCCGGATTCGGTCAGTCTGCTGCTGGACACCTATAATATCATGGAGAGCGGTCTGCCCAACCTCATTAAACTGGACGATTACCTCATCGAAAAATACCCCAACGACCCGAACCGCCGCGTCAAGAGCGCCCGTATCGACTCCGGCGACCTGGCCCGCGGCTCCAAGCGCCTGCGCAAGGCACTGGATGCGGCCGGTAAGCCTTACATCAAGCTGGTGGCTTCCAATGGTCTGGACGAAAAGAAGATCGCCAACATGGAGCTGTATGAGCACGCTCATTTTGACTCCTACGGCGTGGGCGAAAACCTGATCACCTCTGCTTCCGACCCCGTGTTCGGCGGTGTGTACAAGCTGGTGGCGGTCAAGCAGCCGGACGGCAGCTACACTCCCAAGATGAAGTGCTCGGATTCCGCCAGCAAGGCCATCATTCCGGGCAAGAAGATGCCGTGGCGCCTCTACGATGAAAATGGTCAGGCCCAGTGTGACCTGATCGCCATGGATGATGAAGTCATCGAGGCGGGCAAGCCCGTCACGATGGTCAATCTGGACTCCGATGCCATCGAGCGCACCGTCACCATTACCCCCACCAAGGTCAAAAAGCTGCTGGTGCCGCATGTGCTGAATGGTCAGCTGGCCATTGAGCTGCCTTCGATCGCAGAGAAGAAGGCCTACATTGCAAAGCAGCTCACCGAGGAGACCTGGGAGAGCGAACTGCGTCTGGAGTGCCCGCATAAGCACTATGTGAACATGACCCCGGCTGTGGCCGAGTGCCGTTCCAAGATGTATGCAGAGCTGCACGGCGGCAAGGTGTAAAATAAGCAAAATAAAAAGCCCCTCAAGCGTAAGCTTGGAGGGCCTTTTTATGCGGCGGAAGTGGGGCTGTACGAACAAATCTCCCGTCTGAACAATCATCGTCCTTTTCGGCTTCCCCCGATGAGGGCGGCGACCCTAAATTTTTTCGGCACTCTAAGTGGCTCATACGAACTTCGGTTTCGTCTGAGACAATCTCGCTGTCTGGACAGTCATTGTCCAGCTCCAGCGGGATTTCCACGCTGTTATGGTTCCCGGTAAAGCTGAATACGATCTTGAGCCGGTTGTCATCGTAAAGATACACCGCGATCAGGAACGTGTTGAACAGCTTTGCCAGGAACTTTTTATTTTTTATATCTCCGGTACGGAAAAGCTGAAGCCCGGCGATGAGGTCATCTCGATTGATTTCAACCCGCTCTGCTTTGGCTGTGTTGATTTTGGCTGAGAGCTTTGATTGCTGTTCCTCAAGGTCAAGGAGCCGGGTTCGGGTGGTAGGGGTGATAATACCAGCTTCGATTGCTTTCATCAGGTTGGATATGGCCTGCTGAACAGCCGCAAGTTCGTTTTCCATGGCTTCAATGTGAAGCTCGTGGTCTTTTTGTTTGAAGTAGGCAATGGTGCTGTCCACGATGAAGTCTATGGTCTCATCATCCAAGCAGTACATCATAATGGCCCGCGCCACAGCATTTTCAATCACATCCCGGCGGATGGCTTTCTTTTCACAGGTGTGTTCCAGCCGATGCTTTTGACAGGCGTAGTAATAATGCATTTCGCCGGTCTTGCTGGTGCCAGAGATCCCGACCATATAGCCCCCACAATGCCCACAGTACAGCTTGCCGGTCAGAAGATAGTTTTCTGCCCCGTGGCGGGCGCGTCCATAGCGGTTATCCTTTTTCATGCCGTAGGCCTCCTGTGCATCGTAGAAAAGCTCATCACTGATGATGCGCGGCATTCCACCGGGGATGCGGATGTCGCCGTACATGTAAATGCCGCGGTATCTATCGTTGTGGCAGAGGACATGGAAGCTGCCTTTGTTCCATTCACGCCCTCTGGCGGTTTTGATTCCACGAGCATTGAGGTCATCGGCTATGCTGGCAAAAAGCTCCCCGGCGGCGACTCGTGTATAAATCTCCCGGACAATGGCCGCTTTCGGTTCGTCAATTTCGGGCTTGCCGTCGGCACCACGCTTATAGCCAAGCGGAAGACTGCCATTGACAAGTCCCTTTTTGGCATTATCGTATAGGCCGCGCTTCACATCCTCGGCCATGTTTTCGATATAGAACTGATTGACGTTCATCATCGATCTCAAAGCAAAGCGCCCGGCAGCGTTATCGTCAAAATCTTCTTCGGCATAAAAGACCTTGACTCCGCAATCCACCAAGCGGCTCTCATTTACCAGTGCCTGCATCATGTTTCGGCCTATTCGGTTACTTTTCCATGCCAGCACATAGGCGAACTTGTGCTGCTCGGCATCCCGCATCATACGCTGGAAAGAGGGGCGCTTATCCGTTTTGCCGCTGATCGCGCGGTCTTCATAGGTGGCAGTGACGGTCAGCCCCAGCTCTGCGGCGTGCTTTCGGCAGGCTTCAACCTGCTGTTCGATGGAAACATCCCTTTGATTGTGGGAAGAATAGCGGGCGTAGATGACCGCATCGCCGCCGTTTGTCTTTTGTTTTTTGCCCATAAAAATACCTCCGGGTACACTTTGACAAGCCTGCCCGGAGGTGGTACAATAACATCTGCGAGGTCTGTTATTGCTCTGGGCAGGTTTTATCCTGCACCATCTCTGAGTAAGCTGATCTGGAACGCCTGCGGTGCTGGTAACACCGTGGGCGTTTTTATTTTGCTGAAAATTTAGGGATAGTTTACCGTAAAGCGGAAAAATTTACCGAAACGCTGACAAAGCAGGGAAGAAGCTGTTATATTTGAGCTGCTTCCGGGAGCAATCTTACAGGAAAGGGGATGCCAGCGCATGAAATCGGAAGATTATTCCAAAATCGTTGAGCAGGTAAAAGCCCTGTCGGATGCCGACCGGGAAGCGTTGCTCACTTATCTGCGCTCGCTGACAGGTAGCGCAGGTAGCTCAAGGCCTCCTGCTGCTTGTCGGCCGGAAGATTCACAAACAGCTCCATAATCTCAGCCACTTTGCCGTCCTCCTGCTGGAGGGCGGCTTTTATTGAGTCCGGGACTTCCGGGACAGAATTGTTGTCTTCCCATCCCATCAGAAAACAAGGAGTTACGCCGAGTTTGGAAGCGATAAGACTGAGCTTGTCCATCGGGATGTTCGTAACGATATTGTTTTCATATTTGTAAACGGCCTGTTTGGAAACACCCGCACAGTCTGCAAGCTCCTGTTGGGTGATGTCTTTCTCTATGCGAACCTGACGGATGCGATCACCTACGGTCATGGCGGTTACCTCCTATTTGAACTATATTATAACAGATAAACTTTCGGTTTACAATATTTTTAATTGAATTATCAAAAATGACTTGACAAGTTACCACAAAGATGGTATTATGCTCGTGACCCAGCAAGTTACTTGCGGAGCGAAAGGAGGTGGCGACTACGGTAAATGTGAACCTGTTGAAATCCTACATGGTAAAGGCCGGATATACGCAGAAAGAGCTGGCAAAATCGCTCGGAATCTCTGAGCAGACGTTGACCCGCAAGCTGAAGAAGCGTGTGTTCGGCACGGACGAAGCCGCAAAGATCGTTGAGCTTTTGAGCATTGACGATCCCAAGGCTGTTTTTTTCGGCGAATGAGTAACTTGATAAGTTACATCGTGGAGGTGAACTAAATTGACCGCAAATAAAAAACTCCCGAACCGCCGCAGCGGAAAGGGAGCGGATGGGCCAATGGCTCAGATGGTGGACTTCATACAAGAGAATTGGAAAACCATCGTGATAGCAGCGGCCACAACCATTGCAGTGCGTTTACTGTTAGGGTGGTGACAAGGCTCACGATGATTGGGAGCCACAGGCTCTTAAAGAGTTCTGATTTTCTTGACTGCCGTAGATATTCTTCATAAATGCGGTAGAAGTCCGTGACACAGTAGGTGTCCAGCATGTGCATGGGCTGGTAAGTAATATCAACTGATTCGTCGCGATCTGCTTTGATTAAGCCCATCGAAGAAAGTCCAGCTACCTCAGACCGGTCACATTTTGTATGAGGGTGATGGCTGATCTTACGAAGCAAGCGCTTCTCATCGGGACTTAAAATTATTGCTTCACAGTCCGATTTTCTATTCATACGCTTCTCCTTTCTGATTTTGCACAAGTATAGCATGACAGGGGAGAGGGGGCAACCAAAAAGGCACCGTCCTGCTGGAACAGGGCGATGCCGGAAGCGATGCGCCATACCGACCAAGGTTATCTGTCCACGTTCCCGGAGGAACGTCTGAGAAAGGCTGCATCATCGTTTTTTAGTTTAACTGATTTCCCGTCGGAAATCAAGTGGACTATACAAGAGAAAGAAATCCAAGATGTCCGACATAAAAGTTGATGTTTCCAGCATCACGCCGGAAGCCCAGTACCAACTGGCAAAGGGATGTTTGGAATTTTACTTTTCCATCGTCAGCCAGCCCGGCGGGCGTGAACGGCTGGACGCATGGAAAGCTGAACACCTGAGAAAGGAGACCCGCACATGACCCATGAGGAACAGATTTCTTTGTTTGAAGCACTTGCGCTGAATGGCGCATGGAGCAACGCGGCCTGTACCGGATACTGCCTGCTGGCTATGCAGAGAGCCGGGCTTGACGAAAAGACCATCGAAAAGGTGCTGCATGAACTGCACTGGGCATTCGATGACACCAGCGTTGAACAGGCCGAGAAGATCTATTGCGGCGGGGAGGAGTAAAGATGCAGGAATTGCTGATGTTCATGTACCACCTCACCCCCGATCAGGCGGCGGCTCGTGTCCCGTTGTTCCAGTTCTGGCTGACCGCTTTTGGGGCGGCGCTGCTGATCTGGTTGGATAGCAAGGGCGTGTTCGATGTTTTTGGAGCATGGCTCGGCCGTGTTCTCCGTGATACCGCGGTAGGTGACCTGATCCGCAAGTTTATGTGATTTCGGGCTTGTCCCGGTTGTTTTTCTGAAAGAAAAGGAGATTTCAATGAAGTACGGAAGAAGTTTGCAGGAGCTTGCGATTGAGCTTGACCGGCAGGCCAAGGTCAAAAAGGACTACGTTGCCACAGCGGGTGCTATGCAGATGACCGCCGTCAACGAGAACTTTGACCTCGTGATCGGCAACACCCCGTTCCAGCTGAACGAAAATGCCCACCGTCAGCTGGGATTGCAGTTGAAGATCCCGGCTCCCTACTACGAGCGGATGCGGGCAGAGAACCCCGGCTTGCTGATGGCAAACGTCAATGGCTGGTTCCAGCAGTCCCCGGACACCCGCCGCATGGTTCGCACCCTTGATGGTACCGCCCGCGCCATCCTCTCCGACCGCTACCGCCGTATCGACAACTACGAGGTTGCACAGACGGTCCTGCCGATTATCTCTGAAATGCAGGGAGCCCGCATTGAAAGCTGTGAACTGACCGATACCCGCATGTACATCAAGGTTGTCAATGAGCGCATCCAGACCGAAGTAGTGCCGGGGGACATCGTTCAGGCCGGCATCCTGATTTCCAATTCTGAGGTCGGCATGGGCAGCGTTTCCGTGAAGCCTCTGATTTACCGTCTTGTCTGTACCAATGGCATGGTGGCGGATGTGGGTGTTGGCAAGCGCCATGTTGGCCGCATCAATGAAAGCGTGGATGGCGATTTCGGGATTTTCCGGGATGAGACCATCGAAGCCGACGACCGGGCATTCCTGATGAAGATTGAGGACACCGTCCGGGCGGCGGTCGATGAAGCCCGGTTCAATGCGCTGGTGCAGAAACTCCGGGATGCCAAGGAAGCACCCATTCTCCCGGCGGCGGCTCCCAAGGTGGTTGAGCTTGCGGCCAAGGAGTTCAACATCCGCCAGAACGAGAGCGAGGGCATTCTGGGACATCTTATCGCGGGCGGTGACCTTTCCCTCTATGGTCTGGCAAACGCTGTCACACGGCACGCGCAGGACGTGCAGAGCTACGACCGCAGCACTGAGCTGGAAGCCACCGGCTACAAGATCATCACCATGCAGCCCTCGTTGCTGAAGCGCTGGAATGAGGAGGTGAGCATCGTATGAGTGGCAGACACATGAATGCCCGGCCCAAAAGGCTGACCCGCAAGCAGAAAGAAGCCCTTTCTGCACATGGCTGGGATTCCCGGCAGTACCTTTTCATTCAGGACAGCCCGGATGCCGGCGGCTGGGTTCTGATGAACAAGACCACCGGCCATTATGAAGTATTCAAAAATTGAAAGGAGAGTGCGATATGGCACAGGATACCGCATTGCAGGTCATTGAACTTCAGCAGTTGCCTATCATTGTCGAGCGGCTTCACAGCGTAAAGGCCGACATTGAGCGGCGCACCGCCGAAGCCACCTCGCTGATCTGCACCGAAGAAACCTATAAGAGCGTCAAAGATGCCCGCGCCCAGCTTACCAAGGAATTCAAGGAGTACGAAGCCCAGCGCACGGCCATCAAGAGCAAAATCCTTGAACCCTACAATGCCTTTGAGCAGGTCTACCGGGAGTGCGTGACGGCACCGTTCCAGCAGGCAGATGCCGAACTGAAGCAGAAAATCGCGGATGTGACCTCTGGCATTGTGGCTCAGAAGACGGAAGCGCTCATGGACTACTACGGCGAACTGGTGGAAGCCGCCGACATTGATTGGCTGGATAATCTGACCTACCGCCCGAAAGTCAACATGAGCGACAGCCTGACCTCTTTGAAAAAGCAGGCAAAGGCATTCGTGGACGGCATTGTGGCCGACGTGGCCGCAATTGAGGGCATGGACAACGCCGCCGAGATCATGGTGGAGTACCGCAGCAATCTGGACTTGCCCACCGCCATCAAGACCGTGGCCGACCGGCACAAAGCGCTGGAAGAACAGCGGCGGCGGGAAGAAGAGCGCCGCGCCCGGCAGGCAGAGCGGGAAGCCGCCGCCGAAAAAGCCCGCGCCGCAGTTGTGGCGGCTTCGGTGGTTGACCTGCCCGCCCCGGTGCAGGAGCCGTCCGAATTGCCGGAAGCCGACACTCAGCCGGAACCCCAGCCCGAACTTCAGCCCACCCCGGCGGCTGAGCCTATCCTGATGACCCGCTTCTATGCAAAAGGCACCAAGGCTCAGCTGATCGGTTTGAAGCATTATCTGGAAAAGGAAGGTATTGAATATGGCAACTTATAATCAGATGCAGGTACAGCAGAAGCCCAAGTTCTCCGTGGCAATCACCACCAAGGGCTATCAGTCCTTGATCTCCAACACTCTGCGCGACCCGGCCCGCGCCCGCCGGTTCACGGCCAGCATTACCTCGGCGGTGGCCGTCAACCCCGCCCTGCAGGAATGCGATGCCGGCACGATTCTGGCCGGTGCCCTGCTGGGTGAAAGCCTGAACCTCAGCCCGTCCCCTCAGCTGGGGCAGTACTACCTCGTGCCTTTCAAGCAGAAAGCCAAGTATGACCGCAACAACAGGCTGATCCGCCCGGAGAGTGTCACGGCACAGTTTGTTCTGGGCTATAAGGGCTACATCCAGCTGGCCTTACGCAGCGGCCAGTACAAGGATCTGGATGTTATGGTCATCAAGCAGGGCGAGTACCTCGGCAAAGACCCGGAAACCGGAAAAGCCAAATTCCAGTTCGTCGAGGATGACGATCAGCGTGACGCGTTGCCCACGGTCGGGTATATGGCCTACTTTGAGTACCTCAACGGCTTCCGCAAGGTGTTGTATTGGTCGAAAGAGAAAATGATGACCCATGCCGATACCTATTCCAAGGCTTTCAGCCGTAAGAACTACGAAGACCTGATGGCTGGCAAAGTCCCGGAAAGCGAGATGTGGAAGTACTCCTCGTTCTGGTACAAAAACTTTGATGACATGGCCAAAAAGACCCTGCTTCGCCAGCTTATTTCCCGCTGGGGCGTTATGAGCATCGAAATGACGAAAGCCATGGAGAGCGACAACGCCGTGGCAACAGTGTCCGACAACAACGAGATCATCACCGAGCCGGAACCGATGCCCGGTGCATCCGAACAGCCGGAACTGCATACCGGGAAGCCTGAGGTGGGCGATGGGCAGGCATTGCCCCATGTGGACATTGCTCAGAGTGAACCCACGACCGCCGAGCCGGTGGTTGACCTTAGCTCGTTATGATCGACTACAACATCATCGCAACTGGCAGTAAAGGCAATGCGGTGGTGATTGACCAAAAAATCCTGATTGACTGCGGCGTGTCTTTCAAGGCACTGTCAAAAGTATACCGGGCGTTGAAGCTGGTTCTGCTCACTCACATTCACAGTGACCACTTCCAGCCGACAACGCTCCGGCTTTTGGCAGAAAACCGCCCCACGCTCCGTTTTGCGTGCTGTGCATGGCTGTGCAAGCCGCTGGTGGATGCAGGGGTGCCGGTCTCGCAGATTGATGTTCTGGAGCCGGGGCACATGTATGGATACGGCATCTGCAACGTCAGGCCCGATATGGTCAAGCACAATGTTCCGAATTGCGCTTGGAAAGTCTGGCTCCCATCAGGGAAGCTGTTTTACTGCACAGATATGAACAATTTGAACGGCATCACGGCTCCGAACTATGACCTGTACATGGTGGAAGCTAACTACGATGACGCGGAAATCCAAGCCAAAATTGCAGAGAAAAAGCTGAACGGTGAGTACATTTACGAGCTGGGCGTGCTGCACAACCACATGAGCCTTGCCAAGATCAATGACTGGTTATATGCCAACATGGGGCAGAACAGCGCCTATATCTATATGCACTGCCATCAGGACAAGGAGGATGCCACATGACCGGACGGCTGGTGGACATGGCTTTTACCCTCGGCGGGAAACAGCGGGTCACGCTGGAAATCAACGGCGACTTCCGTGAAATCTGGGACAAGCTCCATCAGGAGCCGGTTCTGGACGTAGAAATCAAAAAGCACAGGGAAAAGCGCAGCCTGTCGGCAAATGCGTATTTCCACGTTCTGTGCAACAAGATTTCTGCAGAAACCGGCGAGAGCGAGGATGCTGTGAAGCGGCGGCTCGTGGTTTCGTATGGAGCGCTGGCCCGCGACAAGGACGGCAAGCCTGTTGGCCTGAAACTCCCGCCGACCGTAGATCCCAGCGACTTTTACCCTTATGTCCGGCTCTATGAAACCCGGCAGGAAAACGGAAAAGACTACTCCTGCTATTTTGTCTACAAGGAAAGCCACAAGATGGATTCAAAGGAATTTGCTCATCTTGTGGACGGTGCAATCGAAGAAGCCAAGGAACTGGGCATCCAGACGGATACCCCGGAACAGCTGGCTCGTTACAAAGAAGAATGGTCGAAATGACCGGAAAGGACAATCACAATGGAAATGGTTTCTATCCCTCTGGAACAGTATCAGGAATTTCTTCAGATGCGGCTGGAACTGCACTTGATCTACACCAAGTGCAGCGAGGAAGTGGCCTATGATACCGGCACTTATGTTGCAGACCTGATGCGGATTCTGCACCCTGACCGTTTTCCCGCACCCCCTACGCAGCGCCCGGTGATGCCGATGAAAGTACCTGAGGTGATGCCCGATGCTGAACAGCTGTGATTTTCAGGGGCGGCTTGCCGCTGATCCTGAACTGCGGACCACCCAGACAGGAAAGCAGGTGGCAAGTTTCCGCATGGCGGTTGACCGGGACATGGTGGATGCCAACGGCCACCGCCCTACGGACTGGCTCACGTTTACTGCATGGGGCAAGACGGCGGAGTTCGTCAGCAAGTACTTCCGCAAGGGGAGCGCCGCTGTGGTTCATTCCCGATGCCAGACGCGGCAGTATGAGGATAAGAACGGCAACAACCGCACGGCGATTGAGTTCGTGGTGGACAACATCTATTTTGCCGGGCCGAAGCAGGACAACCAGCAGGGGGCCGTGGATGATGGCGGGACGAACCCGTCACCGGCCACCTATCGGAACCAGCAGCCCCAGCCCCAGCAGATGGGGTTTGCCACTCAGAGCCAGCGCCAGCAGTGGCAAGGAGCCGCCGATCATCCCGGCAATGTTCAGGTCAGCCAGAGCTTTTCTCAGGGAAGTGACGATGATTTCTCGGTTCTGGACGATGCCGATGATCTGCCGTTCTAACCGAGGTAAGGGGGTGGTTGGATGGTAAAGCCAGACAACTACATCTTAGTCTATGGCTGGATGGTTACTGAACTGGGACTAAAAGGAAATGAGCTTTTCTTATATGCAATTATCTATGGATTTTCCCAAGATGGAGAAACGGAGTTTTCGGGAAGTCTGCGGTATATGCAAGAATGGCTCGGAGTTAACAGTAAGGCGACCGTCCAGAACACGCTTGAAAAACTGATGGCAAGAGGGCTTATCAAGAAACGAACCGTAGTTGAAAAAGGCGTGACCCGGAACTTCTTTTCTGCTGTTGGGAGGGTATACCAAAATTTAGTAGGGGGTGTACCAAAAAACAGCACAGGGGTATACCAAAATTTAGTAGGGGGTGTACCAAAAAACAGCACAGGGGTATACCAAAATTTAGTACCGGGGGTACCAAATTTTAGCCCCAATAATATAGAAGATAATATAGAGGATATTCTAGTTATAGAGGACGGCGGCAGCACCCGCGAAAAAGACCCACGACTGGATGCAGACCTGAGCAAGATAATCAATGCGTATCAGGCCAATATTGGAACCTGGCCGCGTATCTTGACGGACGACCTACAGCGTTGGAGAGAACAGTTCAGCACAGAAATGTTGCTTTTGGCTATTTCTGAGGGTGCAAAGAACGGCGCCCACAAGTGGAGCTATATTGAATCTATATTAAGGCGATGGAAAAAAGACAACATCAAAACTCCCGGTGACTTTGAAGCGTGGGAAGCACAGCGAAAACCCACAGCTGGGCAACAGCCGAAACGCTCTGCGGCCGAGGACTACGATGAAATCTTTAGAGAATTCTTAGGAGGCTCAGCGTGACAGACAAAAAGCTGAAAGAACTGCTGATAGTGATTGATAATCGCTATGGCCGTGTTCGCAGTAAAGAAGATCGTATAATCGATTTCAAAACTTGCGTTCAGGCATTCGGTATGGTTCCTGACGAAATTGTAGAAAAGGCACTATATGCTGCATTTGCAAAGTGCCGGTTTCCGAATCAGATCATTGTTGACTGGTGTGAGGAGATTAAAAAGCTGCAGGCTACTGTGAAGCCCTCGGCAAACGACCTCTGGGCGCAGGCGGCGACCGCCGCTCGGCAGATTACGGCAAACCTGTACTACATGACTCACGGCGGGCTGGTAACTCCTACCGGGAAGCTCACCGGGGAGGATTTCAAGACCCGCAATGCTGAGATTTTCGCCACCCTGCCGGTGGCGGTGCAGCGCTGGGCTGGCTCTCCGGCAGAGTTGAGCACGACCTTTGGCCGTGACAGCGCAGACCTGCTCCAGTTCGTGAAGCCGGGCTTCATTCGGGCTGTACAGGATGCCCCGGTTGAGAATTTGAAGCCCCCGGCACTGCCCGGCGGGGCAAAGGCGCAGATTGGAGGTTGAAATGCAGCTTCGTTCTATCGTGTCGCTGGCCTGTGCGGTCAGTCTTTTTACCGGAAGTGCTCTTGCCAGCGCGGTCTATACCCGCCGGGTAGACGAACTCACCATGGAGCGGGACATTTACGCCAGCCAGAAAGAAAACTGGATGAACAAGGCCGTGGAGCGCAAGGAAACAATTGAGCAGATGCAGACCGAGGTTGAGCAACTCACGGACACGCTTGCCGCAGATCAGAGCATTGCCCTTACATACGCAGGGGAGTTTCACTGCACAGCCTACTGCTCCGAGGAATACCCGCATATCTGCGGGGAGGGGCAGGGCATCACATCCAGCGGTGCCAAGGTTCAGCCGGGCGTGACGGTGGCCGCTGACACCAGCATCTTTCCCTATGGCACGGTCATTCTGATTGAGGGCGTAGGGATGAGGGTGGTTCAGGATACCGGCTCACTCATCAAGGAAAATGCCTTAGATGTGGCCGTTGGCACCCATGCGGAAGCGATTTCGTGGTCGGGCTGGGGTTCTCACAAGGTCTGGATTGTGACGGGAGGTGAGACGGATGCCGCTGAATGAGTACGGCGAAAAGCTGGATTCCAACGGCTATGCACCCAGCATCCTGCATGATAAGCCGGTCTGCCTGATCTGCGGGCGGTATGGCACAGCACGGCATGAGGTGTACTTCGGGAGCGCCTACCGGGCAAAGAGCAAGCGTCTGGGCCTGTGGGTGACGCTTTGCCCGTGGTGCCATCAGAACGGCCCGACCGCCATCCACAACAACCATGATGCTGATCTTCGGCTGAAGCGCTGGGCGCAGAAAAAGGCTATGGAACACTATGGCTGGCCGGAAGCCCAGTTTATTCAGGAATTTGGGAGGTCGTATTTATGAGTGAAAAATGCCCGATTATTGCCATTGATCCGGGCAACAGGCAGAGTGCCTACTGCGTTATTGACTGCAACACCTTGAAGCCGCTGGAGTTCGGCAAGGTCGATAACGAAGAATTGCGCAACAAACTGGTTTTTGCCAATGAACAGGGCTGGCAGTGGGCGGTCATTGAAATGGTGGCTTCCTACGGCATGGCCGTGGGCAGGGAAGTTTTTGATACCGTCCTCTGGATTGGGCGTTTCTATGAAGCATTGTCCATCCAGATGGCGCAGAAGCCGCGGCTTCTCTGCCGCATCGAAGAAAAGCGGCACATTTGCCATGACAGCCGGGCAAATGACCCGGCCATCCGGCGGGCGCTGATTGACCGTTTTGCAACCCACGATCTGAAAAACGGAAAAGGCACCAGCAAAAAACCGGATTTCTTTTACGGCTTCAAGGCGGACATCTGGGCGGCATACGCCGTCGGACTGACTGCCATTGAAAACCACAATAACGATTACAAAATTTCATCTGATTGCTGAAAGGAGTACATACCATGAGCGAAATTTCCAACTACGAGGCCCAGAAGAAAAAGCTGCAGGGCCTGTGCGATGAGCACAACTTCACGTTCCGCTTCTTCAAGGACCGCTATCCCATCACGCTGGTGATCACCCCCATCAACGACGTTGCCACCCAGATGGACATGCTGGGCAATGTGGAGGAAACCGGCTATTGTAGTCAGGACTCTTCCATGTGCTGGTACTTTGAGAACAGCGAGCTGAAGACCAAGGTCAAGGGCACGTTCAGCATTGACAAGGTTCTCCGCACCAAGATTGAGAACATCCTGCTGAAGATGATCTCTTTCTGGCAGCAGTACTTCTTCCGTGACCTGATGGAGAGCGGCAAACTCCGCAACTTCGGCGTGCCGGTGCCTGATGTGCCGGATTCCAATTCTCAGCAGGACACCAAGCAGGATGCCCCGCAGGACGACCCCGACGATGACGATGAACCGTCCGAGGACTCCGCTGAGGACGATACGGAGGAATAACCAATGGCAAAGGCAACGGCAGTGCGAAACATCCGGGACGACCACCAAAAAGCATTCCTGAAAATCTTCAACAGCCTGTGCGGCCGCTTCAATCGGTGGCAGGTCTGGCAGGATTTTGTGATGGTGACCGCCATTGAGATTTCCAATGCCACCGACAAGAAAAATGCTCCAGAGCGCACCAAAACCTATCAGACCATCATTTCCAAGTACAGCGATGCCGAGCAAAATAAATTTGCTGAATTGCTGGCCGAGGTCATTATGGGAATGGAGCAGAACCCCGACCAAGATTTTTTAGGGGAGCTGTACATGCTCTGTGAGCTGGGCAACGATGCATCCGGGCAATTCTTCACCCCGTATGACGTTTGTAGGTGCATGGTGGAAATCTCCGGGGGAAGCGACCCGGCGGCAGAGAATGCCGGATTCTTTTCGGTTTCGGACCCGGCCTGCGGTGCGGGCGCACTGCTGATTGCTTTTGCCAACCTGTGCAGGAGAAAAAATATCTGCTACCACGACAAGGTGCTTTTTGTGGCGCAGGATATTGACCTGATTGCAGGACTGATGTGCTACATCCAGCTCAGTTTTTTAGGCTGTGCTGGATATGTAGTCATCGGGAACACCATTACAGAACCAAGCACCGCGTATGATCGCCGTGGGCTGCTCCCGGCAGGGCCGCAAAGCAGGATTTGGTACACACCGTTCTTTTCTACGGATATTTGGTATCTGCGCCGCCAGTGGGCGCAGATAGAGCTTCTGATGAAGCCTGTCTGCCGCCAGACCGAGCAGGCAGAGCCGGAACCTAAAAAGGATGATGCTGCACCGCCGTTGTGTGAGACCAAGACCGGGCAGCTCACATTTTTCTGAAACCATGGAGGAAAATAAATCATGGCAGAGATCACGAACATTGCGTGCAGGAGACTGCATCCGCACCCTGACAACCCCCGCAAGGAACTGGGGGATTTGACGGAACTTGCCGCCAGCATCAAAGAGAACGGCATCTTCCAGAACCTGACCGTTATCCCCGGCCACTACCTCAACAGCCGGGAGTACATTGCGAAGTGCGTTGACGAGGGCGGGGATGCCGCAGCAGCAGCGGCAGCATGGACACCCAAGGCTGTGTGGTCCAGCGAGGACTACACCATCATCATCGGCCACCGCCGGGCCGCGGCCGCACAACAGGCAGGATTGTTTGAAGTGCCCTGCGTGGTCGTGGAAATGGACGAAAGGGAACAGCTGCAAACCATGATGATTGAGAACATGCAGCGTAGTGACCTGACTACCTATGAGCAGGCGCAGGGCTTCCAGCTGATGCTGGATCTGGGCGACACGGTAGAGCAGGTGGCATCCAAGTCTGGCTTCTCCCAGTCCACCATCCGCCGCAGGGTGAAGCTTCTTTCTCTTGACCGGGATGCGTTCCGCCGGGCAGAACTTCGCGGCGCCACTCTTTCGGACTACGCAGAGCTGGATAAGATTGAGAGCGTTGAGGACAAAAATAAGGCGCTGGAAGCTCTTGGCACTCAGAACTTCCGCCGGGTGATGCAGGAAGTTATGGAAAATCAGAAGTGGGAACACCGCAAGGCTGAATGGATTGCAGACCTCAAGAAATTTGCAATCGAAGACCCGAATGCTACTTATCAGACCCACGAACACGTTACCGGGTACAGCAAGTGGAATATCACCAAAGATGTTGTTGTGCCGGAAGATGCAGATCATGTCCAGTATTTCTACAAGGTGAGTAGTGGGCAGATTGATTTGTACAAGACCCGTGATGTGGCCGCAGAGGATGCCGAAAAGGCAAAGCGGGATGCAGCCCGCGAGGAAGAGCGCATGATTGGGGAAAGTTTCCATAACATCACGGAACTTATGTTCAACCTCCGCCGTGAATTCGTGGTGGAACTGGCTCCTACCGACTGCAAAAAGGGCTTCTCGGCCATTGCTCGCTACATGGCCTGTGCCGCAGACGATAATTTTGATTTAGACCTGACGCTGATTGGAAACATCCTCGGTGTGGAGCTGTCGCAGGAATTTGTGGACAGTTCCGGCAAGGACTGGTACAAAATTCTGGATGAAGATGGGGTTTACGGCACGATGCCGGAAAAGGTGCTGCTGGCGCTTGCCTATTCTTCGATGGACAGCAGCTATTGCGGTTACTGGAGTAAGGACTGGAATGTTGAGCGCCAGAAATATGTGTACTCTTATCGGGAAAATCCGACACTGGATGCCACCTATGAAATGCTGACGGCGCTGGGGTATGAGATCAGCGACGATGAGCAGGCATTGAGGGACGGCACCCACAAGATTTTCCGGGAGTACGGCTCTGATGAAAAGAAGTGGTCGGAGTGCGACTACTGCAAGGCGGCACACCCGAACTGTGATAAGTGCTGCAAAGCCTGTGATGAACCTTGCAATGCCGTTCAGGACTGCAAGAAAAATGAAGAAAGGACTGAAAACGATGAATGAGAAAACTATGGGGGCTATCCCTGTTTCTGCACTGGAGCGTCTGGAGCAAAGCGCTGTGAAGCTGAGCCTGATTACTTTTTGCCTGCGTCACGAGGAACTCAAGGCCGCACCTGATGCGGCGGAGATCCACAGCATCAAATCTGACCTGAGCCGGGCATTGCGGGAGGTCAGCGCCAATGCTGCCGCCTGCGCGCTGACCGGCGGCATCCCGGAAAAGGCAAAGGCAAGCCCCCCTGCGGGGGCTGAGCCTAAGCGCGTCCAGCGGAAAGAAATCCCCAAAGGCACGGCCTACGGTGTCCTGCGCCTGCGCTGCCCGAAATGCGGGGATGTGTTTGGCCGGTTCCTGCGGGAACCCAGCGCCAGTGTGACCTGCCGTTGCGGCGGGGAAGTTCAGCTGGACAACCTGACACGGTATGAGTTCACCTGCCCCTGCTGTGACTTTGAAGCCCGCGGCCGCACCAATCTGGAAGACCCCGAAATCACGGTGCCCTGCAAGTGTGGGAACCCGGTCACGATGAAGTGGGACCGCAACAAGCGTATGTACCATGAATGAGGGCTGAAGCAATGACACTTGTGGGTGCCGCTGTTGGAGCCGCCGGAGGAAGAAAAGCAATGAAAGAAAAAAACATCACGGTTTCGCATGAAGTGTCACCGGAATATGGGAAATGCAGTTTTGGTGGGGACTTTTGGGGAGAAGAAGTGTGCAAGTACCACGCACTTCGTACCCAGACACACGGAAATAAGGCACCGCCGGAATACAGAAAACCCAAGTGCCTGTTATTTAACTGCTGGCTCGAAGAACCCTACAAGAAGTGTGAAGCATGCAGAAAAGCGTGCAGAGAGGAGAACGAAAAGTGAAAGCTGTCCTTATCAGCATCAAGCCCAAGTGGTGTGACCTGATCCGGCGGGAGCGCAAGACGGTTGAGGTCCGCAAGACCTGCCCGAAGCTGGAAGTGCCGTTCAAGGTTTATATCTATGAGACCATGGATGGCGGTCGTGGGAGCGGCCTTGTTTTCGGTGAGTTCGTCTGCACCGGCTTTGATGTGTTCAGGCCGATCGGCAAGGGCATCAGCATCAAGCGTTTCCCGGCGCTGTACGAAAGCTGCCTGACCCTTGATGAAATCGTAAAGTATGCGCAGGGTGAGCCGGTATATGGATGGCAGATCTCTCAGCTGAAGCTCTATGAGGAACCGTTCAAGCTGGAGAATTTCTCCCGGCACGGTTTCTGTGGCATGAACGGGACTGGCGTTTGCGGCAATGCAGACTGCGAGAACTATCAACCGTCTGGCAACTATATGGAGCCGCCCACCTGTGCAATCAATGGCTGCATCCTGTATGAAGCGCCGCAGAGTTGGTGCTATGTGGAGGAAAGGGGGTGTTCGGAATGAAGTGGATTCAGATTACCGATGTCATAAAGTGGATTGCTGTGTGCGTTGCAATCTCCATTTCTGTCTATGTGACAAGGGATGGGAGATACCTCTGGTTTCTTCTCATCCCTGCATTCTTGATTTAAGTGGGGTGATGGCAATATGAGAGATTGTTCTGTATGCAAGGCGCGGGCCTACTGCTGGGAAGCAGTTGAACCCGGCTCCATCATGTGCGGCATCAACCTGATGCAGCATGGTGGGACGAAAAGTGAACCTGAAACGCCGCGGTCGATAAGCGTGAAGCTGAGTCCGACCTATTGCGCATACTGTGGGAAGCCGCTGAAAATCATTGGAACAGAGCGCTTCTGTGACAATGTCCAGTGCTTCAACCGCTTTCAGAATGTATAAGGGGGGATGCCTGATGTCAAATTTTCAAAAAGATGTCCAGCTCCTCACTGATTTGCAGGAGCTGATCTCCGATGCAGAGCGCACCGCCAATATGCCGGGGTATGCGGGGGCTGTGTTCAATGCAATCTCCCCGGCGCTGAAAGCGGCCATGCCGGCAGCACAGAAGAAAGCCCGGCGGCAGATCGATGTGCTGACCCGCGCCAAAAAACGACTGATGGAGCTGATGGAGGAACCGCAGTAATGACCAACGGTGACTTTATCCGTTCGATGTCGGATGCAGACATCCGGGAAAATTTCACCCAGCTGCTCTGTGAATTCGTCCAGCGGAAGCAGACGAGCCGTTGCCGGAGCAGGGAACATTGCTTCCACTGCATCAAGGACTGGCTGAAAGAAGAAAGCGTGGCGCTTAGGAGGGCCGATGATGACACTGAATGAGATTCGCAAGCTCCGGGGGATGACCCTCAGCGAGTTTAGCCGGCAGTCAGGACTGTCCCCGCATACTGCGCGGAACCTGATGGGCTACCGGGAACTCTACGGCAACCCTCGGCTGGACACAATGGTGGATGCGGCGCGGGCGCTGAATGCGGTCGTGACGATCTCCCCCAAGGGCGTGACGATCCGCGCCAGAAAGGAAAGCGCATGACTCCTATTCCGTTCCGTGAGCAGAACATCACCTATAACCCGCCGGAGGGCATGGAAGACAAGTGCGACGCGCTTCCGGCTTTCCGGGGCGAGGGACAGGTGATCTCCTGCTGGCATCTTACATTATGGGAGCGCATCAAGCTCCTGCTGACCGGGCGGCTGTGGTTCTCGGTGATCGGCAATGGACAGCCGCCTATCTGGCTGGGCGTGGATTGCCCGTTCATTCGTAAATAATCCGACCGCCAGACCTGTATTTTTGCCGTAAAATGTGCTAAAATAATTAGGTAGCACCTCTACAAATTGGAGGCCGCGCACATATTACTGGAGGTCAGGTATGACGGTGCAAGAGCTGTCCAGATACTTAACGCTTCGCAAGCAGATTGATGAGGACAAAGAAATCTACGAGAACATGTGCCAGAAGATGGGGCCAGCATCCCCGTCACTGTCAGGAATGCCCCATACTCCCGGTGTTCGTGACAAGGTTGGTGATCTGGCCGCAGACCTGGCAGATTTGGATGCCGGCATCAAAGAGCTTGAAGCCGAAGCCGAGAGGGTGCTTCCAGAAATAGAAGAATTCTGCGTGTCGATTTCAGACCCGCGGATGCGCCTGATTTTCAGGCTCCGTTTCGTGCGGTGCCGCTCATGGGCAGAGATCGCAGGGACACTCGGACGGTACTATACCGAAGCCGGAGTGTGCAAGATGGCATATAATTACCTCAAAAAGATAGCCTGAACCAAATTCAAAAGGCCGCTGCTTCAGTGTGAAAATGCTGATTCAGCGGCTTTTTCTTTTGCTTGCCTGCCACGGGTGGAAAGCGTAGTTTGTCAGATGACTTCCAATGGCTTCTGATGGGTTCCAATGACTTCCAATCGGTACGAATGCTTTCCAATGCTTTCTGATGACGCAAGGCGCAAGGCATGATATTATTATGCTACAAAATCCTAAACAAAGCCGGGCGGTGCAGATCATCTGATGTGCGCCGCCATTTTTATGGGAAGGAGGATTTTTCGCCCCGCGTTGCTCCTTTGCGCGGGAAATCGTGCTTCCAGTCATCCCCGGTTCGCCGCTGGGGCTGTCTGAAAGCAGGTCATTATAAGGAGCAATTCATGGAAATCAGAAAAGTACCTATCAGCCTGCTCAATGCAGCACCCTACAATCCGAGAAAGGATTTGCAGCCCGGCGACCCGGAATATCAGAAGATTGCCCGGTCAATCGAAAAGTACGGCTGTGTTGAGCCTATCATCTGGAATGAGAAGACTGGCAACGTGATTGGTGGCCACCAGCGCTTGAAAGTGCTGGCGGCGACCGGCGCGGTGGAAGTGGATGTCAGTGTGGTGCAGTTGTCCCTTGAGGATGAAAAGGCCCTGAATCTGGCGCTGAACAAAATCAGCGGCCAGTGGGACAATGAAAAGCTGTCTGCCGTCCTGCAGGATCTTTCTGCCGGCTTCGATGTTGAGGTGACAGGCTTCGACCAGCATGAGGTTGACGCACTGGTTGCATCCTTTGCGGAGAGCGGCCATGAGTACGAGCTTCCCGGCTCTGAACCCTATATCAATAATTTCTTTGATTCCGGGGTTCAGGCAAAGCCCAAGGCCGAGGAACCCGCGGCCGCCCCTGCACCGGAAGCCCCGGCACAGGATGCAGAGATGCACCCAAACGCTGCACCCGCACTCCATGAGGTGCAGGCAGTCCAGCCCGGCGGGAAAAAGACCGTCATTGTGCCTAATTTGTCTGAACAGGATGCAACCACCCTCGTGGACGTTCTCAAGGACATGGGCTTTGCGTACCGTCTGGAGGATGCGGCATGACACAGTATGTGATATGCGCACTTCAGATGGAGGGCTTTCACTGCTGGCCGGAGGCTGATGGGGAACTCGCATATCTCAAAAACTCACACCGTCATATCTTTTTTATTACGGCAGAGTTTCCAGTTCACAATGCAAACCGTGAAATAGAAATCATCAGCCAACAGAATGCAATCAAGCGCTATCTTCTCTCCAAGTATGGGGATGAGGATGGCGCTTGTCATTTTGGGCGGCGCTCCTGTGAGGACATCGCCGCTGAAATTCTGAACCAGTTTGAAAACTCCACATCCTGCACCGTCCTTGAAGATGGGTTTGGGGGTGCGCGAGTTGTTCGATAACAACATCAAAGTGCATTTTGCCGGGAGCGACGGCGGAGAGATATTCTACGCCGCTCTGCTGGCAGCACAAACCAAATACCGGCTGTTTTCCTGTTACAAGTACATTCTCAAGTGCCGCCCGGATGATGATTTCCGGCTCCCGGCGGACCATGTAATCCGTGTGCAGGATACAGTCAACCGCCATGTGATACAGGATAGTGGCCTGTTCACGCTGATGTTTGGTGCCGGGAAAGGGCAGACACAGACGTTGGAAAGCCTGACCGAGTGGCAGGACAAGCTCATAGCATTCGTGCAGCAGAACAATCTCCGATGCACCTGTGTCGAGCTGGACTGCCAGAAAGTGCTGGGCGTGAGGGAAGCGTGGTACTTCCGGGAGCGGATGAAGAAGCTGCTGGATAACCCCCAAATCAACGTATTCCATTTTGAGGATGGGATGCGGGGACTGGACAGCATGATAGATTTCAGCGACTACATAGCCCTGAGCATCCCGGAGCTGCGCATCATCAAGCCGAAGACGTTCCGGGAGGACACCCGCTATCTGACCCACTACATCAAAAACCGCAAACCTGAGATCGACATCCACCTTTTGGGATGCACCGATGTGAAGATGATCGCGCAGAACAGCTTCTGCACCTCAGCAGACAGCACCAGCTGGCTATCCGGGGTCAAATATGGCTGGTTCGATGATGGCAACCAAAAGGCGCACATCAACCAGTTCCGAAAAGACCTCATAGAACAGCGGCTATCCGCGGTGAGGACCGTCACAGAGGGGAGAGGGCTGGAGCTGACAGACAAAACGCTTCTCTATGGAGCGAGAGCCAGCCTGTGCGCCACCATCTGCAAACAGAAATATACACGAGCCGCAGGCTCACAAGAATAGGAGCAAAAATGAAAAAGACAAACGAGAATTTGGTGATCCTGATTACGTTGTTTGCAATCAGCATCGTCATTGCCAACGTGACCGGCGCACGCACCATTACCACCGGCCTGCATATCGGCCCCATCGAGCTGGCCTTGAGCGGCGGTGCCATCACCTACGCCGTCACATTTCTCTGCACAGACATCATCGGCGAGATTTGGGGCAAGGCAACAGCCCAGCGCGTGGTGAAGTACGGCTTTATCGGCCAGATTTTTGCCACCGCCTGCATTATGATTACCGGCGTTTTCCCTGCGACGGATGCCGTTATGGACAATGCCTATCAAACCCTGCTGGGGCAGAACTGGATTTTCGTCATCGGCAGTCTGTCCGCATACCTCGTTTCCCAGTCGTGGGACGTGGCCGTGTTCCATGCAATCCGCGACCGCTATATTGCCAAGCATGGCAGCACCAAGGGTGGCCGCTGGCTCTGGAATAACGGCAGCACCATCACGAGCCAGATCTGGGACACGGTGATCTATGCGGTCATCAGCTTCGGCTTCGGTCTGGGCTGGGTGCATACCCATGAGGGCCGGATGCAGCTTATCGGTATCATCATCGGGCAGTATCTTCTGAAAGCCTGTCTGGCGCTGTTGGATACTCCTTTTTTCTATTTCTTCACGAGAAATGCAGACCGCCGCTGACGGCATCGTGTAGCGTGCGCTCTGTGTTCCACCTGCCAGTTTGAGCAGAAACAAACAAAGGAGGATGGTGACCATGTAGATGGACAAGCGGGATAAAGGCTACACCCTGTATAAAAAAGGGCTGTCCTGCACCGAGATTTCCAAGAAGTTGGATGTGTCTATCAACACAGTGAAGTCATGGCGCAAGCGCTACTGGACGCAGGGTGCAGATGCACCCGCAAAACGCACCCTGCACCCAGAGGATGCACCCGCTGCACCTGACCCTGAAACAAGACCAAAACAGGGCGCGCCGCCGGGTAATGTCAATGCCGTTGGAGCAGGTGCGCCCAAGGGCAACCGCAACGCCGTCAAGCATGGCGGGTGGTCTGAACTGATGTTCCGAAGCTGGACAGAGGAACACCGTCAGCTGCTGGATGCCTGTGACGAAGATGTGGATGCAGAAGAACTGCTTATAAATGAGCTGAAATTGCTGACCGCCCGTGAGGGCTATCTGCTGGAGCGTATCTCCCACTATTCCAAAGAGGGAGCCTATGTTCAGACGCAGACCACATCCAAGAGAAGCAGGAATTTCAAGCGGCTGGATGGTGACACTGAAAAGGAAAAGAACGATTTGCAGGCCTATGTGGAAGCCATTGATGCCAAAGTAGCCGCCGGGGAGCGGTTGCCGGGCAATGAAACCCTGACAAATTCCACTCTGGAAGCGTCTTACCTCATCATAGAGCGCTTGAACAAGCTCCTGACTGATGTACAGCGGCAGAAAGCCCAGTGCATCAAACAGCTGGCCGAACTGCGAAGCATGAGCGGCGGCGGAAAGAGTGAACTGGTTGACGACTGGGTAGCAGCCATTCAGGCCGCAGAGGAGATGGACGATGACGCGCCGTGAGTTTTTCCAAAGAAGAATACCGCGGTACCGCAAAGACCCGCTCCTGTTTTTCAAGGAAGTGACTCACTTTGAGCCGGATCCATGGCAGCGGGACGCGGCTGTGGCGGTATCACAGCATCGGCGTGTTGCCATTCGTTCCGGGCAGGGCGTGGGCAAAACGGCACTGGAAGCCAATCTTATGTGGTGGTTCATTGCCTGTTTTTCCTACCCGCGCATCGTCTGCACCGCACCCACGATGCAACAGCTGGACAACGTCCTGTGGGCAGAAATGGCAAAGTGGCTGGACGCAAGCCCGGTGCTTCAAATAATGTTCACATGGACGAAGACCCGCGTGTACATGAACGGCTATGACCGCCGCTGGTTTGCCGTCCCGCGTACAGCCACAAAGCCTGAGTCCCTGCAGGGCTTCCACGAAGACAATATGCTTTTCGTGGTGGACGAAGCATCCGGTGTTGCTGACCCCATCCTTGATGCCATCGGCGGCACCCTGACCGGTGCCAACAACAGGCTTCTCTACTGCGGGAACCCCACAAAGGCGACCGGCGGCTTTGCTGAGAGCTTCCAAGGGGACGGCATGGACTGGTACTGCATGACGGTATCAAGCCGGGACAGCCCCCGCACCAGCAAGGAAAACATAGCTGCCCTCGAAAAGAAGTACGGCAAAAATTCCAATGTGGTGCGCGTCCGTGTGGATGGCCTGCCGCCGGTCGCGGACAGTGATGTGTTCATACCCAGCTACATTGCGGAAAAGGCCACCATGAATGAGCCGCTTCCGCATGACAGCCCGGTGCGACTCTCCATCGGATGTGACGTTGCCCGCTTTGGTGATGACTGCACTGTCATTGCCCCCAACATAGATGCTGACGTTCAGGAACTGAAAATTCGGAACGGACAAGATCTGTGGGCAACGGCAGAGGACATCATCTTTGAGTATCTTTTCCTGCTGGAGAAGTACCCGCAGTACCCCGGCATGGTCTATGCCATCATTGATGATACCGGTCTGGGCGGCGGCGTGACCGATATTCTGCGCCATGAAAGGGAAGCCAGAGGGCTGAACCAGCTTGAGGTTATCCCGGTGAACTTCGGCGCATCCGTGCCGCAGGAGGATGCAGCCGCCAACTATGCCGACATATCCACATGGATGTGGTCACTGGTTCGTGACATGGCACAGAGCGGGCGGCTACACCTGCCCAATGATACAGAGCTGATTGCCCAGCTTTCCACGCGAAAGTACGCTTTTGCCGGAACACCGCCGAAGCTGAAGCTGGAGAGCAAGGACATTATGAAGCGGCGCGGCCTGCCCAGCCCTGATCGGGCGGATGCCGTGGCACTGTCCCTGTATCAGCCCGTCACCTACACATGGGAAATCGGATAGGAGGAAACAACAGAAACATGGCAGTATTTGGATTCGGACGGCGCAATGCCGTTGGGCGGCAGTACAATGGCGGGAACGTCAGCGTTATGCTGCCCCGGTACACTACGCCGCCTGAGCGCAATACGCGGGACTGGCTGGAAATGTTTGGCCGCAACCCGCGTTTGGCGGTTGTGGATCGCATTGCTTCCGACCTGTCCACCTGCGCCGGTAAGCTGTACCGCAAGGATGAAAACGGGGAAGAAGTGGAAATCACGGACCATCCCTTTTTGAATTTCATGGCGCATCCGAACCCCCTCTATGAAATGACTTGGGGTGCGTGCTGGCGGTTGCAGCAGATCTATCTGGAACTCAAGGGCGAGGGCTACTTCGTCTATGAATTTGATGCCCTCGGTCGTCCGGTGGAGCTGTGGCCGCTCCCTACACATTGGGTGCAGCAGACCCCCTATGTGGGCTACCCCTACTATGAAATCAGAACGACCGGCGGACTCATCCGGCAAATCCCGGTGGACGATATTTTCTGCATGAAAGAACTGAACCCGCTTGACCCCTACAAAAGAGGTCTCGGTGCGGCAGAGTCCCTTGCAGATGAGATCGAGACAGACGAGTACGCGGCAAAATTCCAGAAGAAGTTCTTCTACAACGATGCCACTCCGACCACGCTGATCTCGATGCCGGGAAGCAGTAAGGATCAGCGCGACCGTTTCAGGTCCGAATGGAATGAGCGCTTCCGAGGACCGTTCAACTCCCACGGCATTGCCACGGTGGACGGCAACGTGACCGTGACAAAGCTGGCCGAGAACATGCGCGACATGGATATGACGGAGGGGCGAAGGTTCCTCCGGGATGCCGTGCTTGAGCATTTTGGTGTTCCGCGTGAAATCATGGGCATCACGGAGAGCAGCAACAGAGCCACGAGCGAAGCGGCTCAGTACATCTACGCCCAGAACGTCATCATGCCACGGCTCAACCGCCGGGAAGAAGCCATCAATACACAGATTTTGCCGTTCTATGGCAATGATCTTGTCTGGCATTTTGATGATGTGGTTCCGCGCTCGCAGGAGTTTGACAAGGCCAAAGGCATTGACGGCTGGAATGCCGGGCTTTTGACCAAGGATGAAGCACGCGAACTGCTGGGCATGGAACCCTGCAAGACCGGCGGTGACTGTTTCAAGATCACCATTTCCGATATGTTCATCGGCTCCAACGATGACCCGGCGGAGGTGACGACCGACCTGATGCAGGAAAGCACAGATGAAGTCGAAGTCACGGATGATGAAGATACCGGCGGGATTCTGTCTATGAGTGACCGCCGGGAGCATGAAGAAAAATCCCGTGTGCAGAACATCGGCAATCTGCTGGCGGCCGCCCAGAAAGCCCAGAGAGCGAAGTTTGAAGTTGCCACGATGAAGTTCTTCCGGCAACAGCAAAAACGGCTCTCCGGCTCTCTGAGCGGCACTGAGAAAGCAGACTGGAGCGTGTGGGATGTCCTGATGCCCTACATCACGGAAAACCATGTGGAAGACAGCGCCGCATGGTCTGCCCTCGGTGAGCAGGAGCAGAAAAATCTTGTGGAGCAGTTCATTGGTGGCCTTGTCAACTGGCCGTCCGAAGAAACGGCAATGGAAGAAATCTTCAAGCCGCTTTGGAAGCAGACCTATGATGAGGGTACCCGGATTGCAAAACAGGCCTACAATATCCGCGGTGTTGACCGCCCGGAACTGCTCAGTCAGGCAAAGCTCCACGGTGGGAAGCGCGTCCGTCGTGTGACGCAGACCACCAAGGAAAATATCTCCCGCATCGTGGCAAACGGCATTGAAGCTGGTATTGGCCGCGAAAAGATGGCGGATGAGATTTTGCAGGAGTATGAGATCCAGACCCGGAGCAGGGCGCGGCTCATTGCAGACCAAGAAACCGTTATGACGCTGGAGACCGGCCACTATGACATGATGCAGAAAAGCGGCGCCACCACGAAGACGTGGCATCACCGCCCGCAGAAGAACCCTCGTGATGGTTCCGATGGCGGTCCGAACCATGTCAAGATGGACGGCGAGACCGTGCCGATTGATGCCCGGTTCTCCAATGGCCTGCGGTATCCCTGCGACCCGGAGGGGCCTGCACGCGAAACTATCAAATGCAGGTGCTATGTCACCTACAACAGATAAAGGAGGGCGTGAGAGTGGTATTCACGCGAGAAGATGCAGCTCGTGCTGCACAGAACATCGGCATTGACTTCAAAAAGGAAGCATTCCAGCTGGAAGACCTGCTGAACGGCATGAACACAGAGCTTGCCCGGCACGGTACCAAGGCGGGAACGGCCGATGTTACACACGATGACCCCACTATGACGGCGAAGCTGGCAGTTGCAAATCTGCGGGTATCGCCGTCTTATTATTCCCAGCGCGTGGGGAAAAGCGCATGGGAACGCTCCCTTGCACGGGGAGTAAAGCACAAGGGCGCAAAGACCGAGTATAAAACCGTGGAGTTTGAACTGGAGGGCTTTGACGATAAAGAGGGCACATTCTCCGGCTATGGTGCTGTGTTCTCCAATATCGACAGCGGCGGCGACATTATTGAGCCGGGTGCCTTCACGAAGACCATCGCCGAGGGCATCGGACGAGTGAAAATCCTGTCCGGGCATAACGATAGTCTGCTGCCGATCGGCATTCCTACCGAACTCCGCGAGGATGCAAAAGGCCTTTTTATGAGCGCCAAAATCAGTGATACCACTCTCGGCAGGGATGTGAAGACGCTGATCCATGACGGCGTTCTGTGCGAACTCTCCATCGGCTATGACCCGGTTGTGTTTGACTACGATGAGAACGGCATCCGCCACCTCCGCGAAGTCAAGCTCTGGGAAATCAGCGTTGTCACATGGGCAATGAATGAACAGGCGGTCATTACGGACCACAAATCGGATGATGCGGCAACCCGCATCGAAGCGGAAGTGCAGGCCATCGTTACCGAGGTAAAGGCCGGGCGCAAAATTTCTGCTTCCTGCATGAAGTCCCTCAAGGATACCTGTACGTCCATGAAAGCCGCCACAAAGCTGCTGGATAAGATCATTTCGGAAGCGCAGGTTGACAACGGCAAGGGGCATCCCCCGGTAAGCGCACACAAGTCCGTGGAACGGAAATCCGCTCCGAAGAAAACTGTAGAAATTATTTTTTGACACAGGAGGAAAAAATCAATGCGTCTGAAGAACAGAAAGAAGTCCGCAGCCGCCATCAAGTCTATGAAGGTGGGCACCGATGAGCTGAAAGACCTCATCAAAGGCGCCGTCAAGGAAGCTATGGGCGAGGAGGACGATACCGACGATGATGGCGGTGCTGCTGCCGCCGCGCTGGACGGCATTACCGCAGAGGATATGGCCGACATTATCGAACAGGCCGTGGACAATGCCAACGAAAAGCGCAAGTCCCGCAAGGATGCTGGTGAGGAAGTCGGCGACCTGACGGCTGATGAAGTCATTCAGGAAGCCGCTGAGATCATCGATGCCATGACCGCAGATGAGGGTATGGACGATGATGAAGCCGATCCTGAGGGCAAGGATGACGATGAGGCTGACTCTGATGAAAAGGATGACGACGAAGCCGCTTCTGAGGATGATGCCAAGCGCCGCAAGTCCGCTGCATTCCGCCGTCAGGTGAAGTCTGGCACCGCGCCTGCCCAGCGTAAGTACTCCAGCCTGTTCATGGGCGGCACCGCTTCTGCCAAGAAGCAGCAGAAGAGCGTGCCCCCGCTGGTGAACCTCGCCCGCGCCATCAAGTGTCTGGATGTCTTCGGCCGGCATGACCCGGAACGTGCTGAGTTCTACGCCAAGAAGTACTACGAGGATATGTCCATGGCCCGCGAGTTCAAGGCCATGTCTGCCACCAACCCGACCGCTGGCGGCTTCCTGATCCCGGAAGTCTATCTGGATGAGGTCATCGAACTGCTGTACAGCAAGACCGTCATCAAGGAGCTGGGCGCACGCACCATTCCGCTGGAAAACGGCAACCTGAACATCCCGCGCATGACCTCCGGCACCCGCGCTATGTGGGGCGGTGAGGGCCGCAAGATCGCTTCTACCCAGCCTGCATTCGGCAACCTGCGCCTGTCTGCAAAGCGTCTGGAAGCCATTGTTCCCCAGACCCGCGAACTGCTGATGAGCACCAAGTACAGTGCCGATGAACTGTTCGCCGCTGATCTGTCCCGCCGTATGCAGCTCGGCCTTGACTGGGGCGCTCTGTACGGCACCGGCGGCGAGTTCCAGCCCACCGGCATTGCCAATACCCCCGGCGTTGAGAAGATCGACGCAAAGAAGATGGATGCCCAGTATGCCGCAGACGGCAAGCTGACCGCCGATTTCCCGGTCTATGTGAAGTCGCTGGTTATGAGCAAGAACGTGGACGATCAGGCTCTGGGCTGGGCTTTCAACTCCTTTATGGAGGGCTATCTCAAGAACATCAAGACCACCACCGGCGACTACATCTACCGCGATGAGATGAACGCTGGTAACTTCCTCGGCATGCCGTACAAGGTTTCCAACCAGATCCCGACCGACAGCAAGACCGGCTGCACCGAAATGTTCTTCGGCAACTGGGCAGACCTGATGATCGGCGATCAGATGGGTCTGGAAACCTACACCACTCTGGACGGCACTTGGACGGATGAGAACGGTGTCCAGCACAACGCCTTTGAGGAAAATCTGACCGGCACCCGTGCGCTGATGTACGATGACATTGGTGTGCGCCATGTTGAGAGCTTCGCCTACGTCCACAATATCAAGGTTATCTGAGGAGGAGAACTGCTATGAAAAGAGCACTGTTTGATACCGTCACCGTCCTGCCGTTTGCCAGCGGCAATGTGATTGACCGCACCGGTTATGAGAGCGCCGTGCTGGCTGTTACTGTGGAAGCGTCCCAGACGGCCACCATCAAGCTCGAAACTGCCGACAGCACCGCCGGTCCGTATGAGCCGGTCAAGGACAGCCGCATCTTCGTTGACAACCCGGTCAATGAGGATGGCGAGGCCGTCATTGAGAACGAAGCCGAAGCTCAGGCTGTGGCGAACCTCGACATTGACCTGATCGGCTGCAAGTCCTGCGTCAAGATCACCGCCACCAACGGCACCATTGGTGCGCTGGCGCTGGGTGATGCCACCAACTGCCCTGTCAAGGAAAGTATCTGATGGAGGGCTGCATGATGGCGAGAATGTTCAAACCGCCCAAGTCCGCCCCGCGCCCTGCTGAGAACAAAGCAGTTCATGCAAAGGAGCGGAAGACCGCCGCAACCCCGCCTGCGGCTTCGCAGGAAGCCCCGGAAAAGGGCGCTCAGTAAAGTTTTCCCTCTGATGGGGAAAGCCTGTCAGAGGGCTTTTATTTGGAGGTGTCGTGTTGGCCGTAACACTGAGAGAAAATGCCCTCACCACTCTGGATGCCCTGAAAACCTCGCTCGGCATCGACCCGGCGGAAGAAGATGCACAGCGGGATGCAACCCTTGTGCAGCTTATCAATGCGGCATCTGCGTGGCTGGAAACTCAGCTGGGAAGAAAGCTGGGGAAAAGCACCTACCGGCAAAAATATTGCGGTACTGGAACGCAGATGTTGTCGCTGGAGCAGTATCCCATTGTCAGTGTGGAACGTATCACGGACACATTCACCGGGGAAACCATTACGGACTTCGATTTCAACGAAACCGGAGAGATCGGGGTTCTGTTCCGTGAAGATGGATGGACATACCGCGGGCACATCGGCGGGCTGGCCTATGACTACATTGCCCCCAGAAAATATCTGGAGGTGCAGTATGTGGCCGGGTATATTCTACCGAAAGATGCCACCGAAGACCATCCGGCCACGCTCCCGGCAGATCTGGAAGCCATTGTTTGGTACATGATCGCCCAGCAGTGGGCCATCATTGAAAATGATGCCGCCGGGCTGTCGGCGTTCTCTATCTCCGATGTGAGCTGGACTTTCGATAAGAATATCAGCGAAACATGGCAGTCCGTGATTTCAAAGTATCAGCGGTGGTAACATGAAAATCCTTAAAGATGGATTTCGCGCAGATATGGAGCGCATCAAGCGGGAGCTGACAGCACTGCAAGGCGTGAGTATTCATGTGGGCATTCTGGGAGACGCGGGAAGCGACATCCTGATGATTGCCGGTGTGCATGAATATGGAGCGACGATCAGTGCGAAGAATGTCAAGCATCTGGCTATTCCGTTAAATATGGAAGCAAAGAATGCTGGCAGTCCCCGCAAATTCAATGACCTGCGGTTTATTCCCATTTCTCCCGGCTATGGCTTTTTGGTACGCGACAGAAAGCATCCCCAGAAAGCCCCCGGCAGGAAGAAGCAGGAAAAACATGATGCAAAAAAGCATCCGAGCGGCGGCGAAGAAGACCCGCGCCCGAATGAGGACTACGAGTGGATGTATATGCTGGTGGACAGTGTGACCATCCCAGAACGCAGTTTCATTCGAGCGAGCTTCGACACCGGCAAGGCCACGCTGGAAAATATCTGCAAAGAAGCTGTGGACGGCATCATTTTGAAAAAATGGACGGCTCAGGAAGCGGCAGACTATATCGGGAAGTGGGCGGTCGAAATGACCCACGACTACTTCAACACGAAGCTGTCACCGCCAAAGTCTGCCACAACGCAGTTGACCAGCACCCAGTATCAGCCCCTGTTTGATACCGGGCGGCTGTACAACAGCATTTCGTACAGCGTGGAGGGTATCTGATTTATGAGAAAATGGAAAGGGCCGCAGATCCCGCGAAGCCTGCTGCACAGTATGTACGAGGTGCATACCGAGGGCGGCGGCTATGATAAGGAGCAGGGCGGACAGTGGAAGCCTGGAACAACGGTCGAAACTGCGTTTCAGGGCGTTGTGATGCCGCTGAACAATGAGGATTTGCAGTACATTGACAGCGGAAGCTATACGCTCAATGCTCAGAAAGTCTATACGAATGGGCATACCCTGCAGGTGGGCGCTCAGTTCCGGGATGGGTTTGACGGCCAGATCTATACGGTCAAGCAGGAGCTGACCCACGGCCCTGTGCATTCGATGAAGCGCTACATGGTTGAGAAGAAAGGGGAGAGCAACCCGAAATGAATTTCAGGGAACTGCGGAACCGTCTGATCTCAAGCCTGTGGGATTACATTGGATGCCCGGTCATTCTGTCAAATCAGGTTCAGCCGGAAGCTGAGCCGCCGTTCTGCATCTATACGGTAACTGCACCGTATATCCCGGACGGCGGCATGGGTGACTATGAGATTGCCGATGTTGCCGAGGGTGTGAAAATCTCTCGGATGGAAATGCCATCGGCTACATTCTCATTCACCTTTTGCAGCCAGAACCGCACTGCGGAGAATGGTTCTGCGGTGAACGGTGAAGATGAAGCGTGGGCGGTCGCTGATAAGGCTATCAGCTATTTTAAGCACGCAGGGCAGGATGATTTCCTTGCACTGGGCGTGGCGGTGGTTGATGTGGGCCAGGCACAGGACCGCACAACGCTTCTTGTGGACGAAGCCGCCCGGCGGGTCGGCTTTGATGTGCAGATTCGGTATACCCGCATCGATGAGCGCGAAACCGCGTCCATCGAAAAAATCAAAATTTAAGGAAAGGACTGAATTGGATGAAAGATATTCAGGTTTTTACCGCGCTTGATGCAAAAACCGTGGCGGCGGAAAAGCTGGACATCCTGCTACTCTCAACTGAGGGCGCAGCTGACATGGCAACGTACAATGACCTTGAAAAGCTCAAGGCGGCATTTCCGAGGAAAAAGGTCGCGGCCATGGCGGACAAGATGTTCAATCAGGATAACACCCTTGCAGACACGCTTATCCGCAAGGTGCGTGTGGCTGGCATCGAAAATCCTCAGAATGTGGGCGGCACTGCGTCCCGCATTGAAATTGCATTCGGCGAAAATATGCCGACCGAAACGCTGGAAGCAAGCACTGCCTACTATGCCAAAATCGGCGGCAAGGCTGTGGTGGAGATCACCACCAGCGAGGAAGTGCCGGTGGACTGCACCGGGCTGGCAAAGCTGTTCGCAGGAACGTCCTTTGAGGAAGATGGTGTGAAGTTCACCGCTGCGGTGGACGACAATACCGTGACCTACACCAGTACCACCCGCACGGCTGTTTCTGGCTATGCGGAGAGCATCAGCCTGTACAAGGATGCAGACTGCTTCGAGGATATGGGCCTGAGCGGCGCTGTCGTGTCGGTTTCCGTAGGTAAGGCGGATACCACTAAGGCCGAAAACCTCATTGCCGCCATCGAAGACCTGCGCGACCACAACGATGACTGGTATTTCATTCTGACCGACGTTACCGACCCGGTCTGCGTGACTGCCCTGTGCAAGTGGGCGGAAAGCACGGAACCCACGGAAGCAGCGCTGGGTGCCGGTGTGGAAGATCACCGCAAGTTCTACTTCGGCCAGACCAACGACAAGGAATATGTCAACGAGTATGGTCGCAGCGTTGTTACCTATGCTGATAATCTGGCCGAGTGGGCGGATGCAGCATGGGTCGGCAGTGTCGGTCCGTTTTGGCCGGAGAGCGTCACATGGAAGTGGAAAGTGCCGGACGGCGTGAGCGTTGCGGACCTCCGCGACAGTGAGCGCGACCTGCTGGAGGAGAACCGCGTCAATTTTATGACAGCGGAGTATAAGCACGAGTACATGAAGAACGGCATCTGCGGTGATGGGAATTTCATCGACAATGTGTTGGGCGCTGACTACATCACCCATCAGATCCGCGAAAATCTGTATGAGATTTTCATTGCCAACAAGAAGATTGCCTACACGGATGACGGTTTCGCACTGGTTGCGGCCGGCGTGTTCGCGGCACTCAACCGGGCTGTGGAACTGCACATTATCGCAACTGACCCGGAGGATGACACCGGTGTGTACACGGTTGTGATCCCCAAGCGGGCAGATGCGACCGATGAGCAGGCCCGCAACCGCCAGATGCCCGACATCAAGTGGAGTGCCCAGCTGGAGGGCGCTGTTCACAGCGTCAAGGTCAACGGCACCCTGCGCGTCACCCTGAATGGCTAAGAAAGGAGGAAGCTGTCATGGCAAGTAATATCGAAGTTGCATCCTATGACCCGAAAAAGGTGAACTTGGTGATGAACGGCAAGATCATTACCGGCTTTGCTTCGGACTCTATGATCACGATTGCCCGCAACGAAGACACGGTTACTACGCAGGTCGGCGTAAAGGGCGATGTGGCATACAACGAAAATGCAAATGAGAGCGGCACCATCACTGTTACGCTGATGGGCACTTCGTCCAGCCTGCCGTATGTCCGCAGTCTTGCGCTCAAGCGTAAGGAAGTCTCTGTGATGATCGTTGATGCCAACGATTCGGCATCGGTCAATGTGGCAGAGGAACGCTGCCGCGTCATCAAACCGCCTGACATCACCCGCGCAAAGGAGATCGGTTCTGAGTCGGTCAGTATCTTTGTGCCGTCTCTGAATTATCGCTAAGCTATGGCCGGAACGAACTGGCCGGAGCGTCCAAAAAGTTTATCCGAAAGGGGCTACCGAAAATATATGGCTAAGACTAAGGAAATCACCATTGGTGAGCAGAAATTCACCCTCCAGAGCGTTTCGCCCTCGTGGTACTACGACTTCAACGATGAGTGCGGCAATACCGGCAGCGGTAAGCGCAAGAGCGCAAAGTACATGGACGGCATGTTCAAGAACTGCGTCGTGGCTCCCGCTGAGGTCAAGGCAAAGGGCATGGAGTACTTTGACGACAACGAAGACCTGAAGACCGCCGAGAAGCTGATCGCTGCCATCGAACAGTTTCTTCGCAGCTGAACTGGACATTGCCAACGCTGCCCACAAAGCCAAAGTCAACAAGGGCTTTTGGTGCATGGTGTGGTCTGGCAATGGCGTGACCTACACAGAACTGCGTCAAATGGATCTGGCGGAGTACCAAGAGTGCCGTCAGGCCAAACGCCTGTGGGTAGAACAGTGGCGTGAAGAAGCAAAACCAAAATGAAAGCCGAACTCTTTTCAAGAGCCGGCTTTTTGTTTTGCGCATCGGGAGGTGAAACCACATGGATGATGCGCGCAACCTGCAATACGGTATCGGTTTTGATACTGCTGATGCTGAAACCTCTGTTGAGAACCTCGGTGAAAAGGTTGAAACCCTCGAAGAAAATATTGGGGCGGTTGAAGTTGGGGCACAGCAGATGGGTGCATCTGCGGTTTCTGCCTGCCAGATGGGGCAGGGAGCGGCCGAGCGCTTCACCGGGGCTGTCGGTGATGCTTCGGGTGGGCTGGATGATATGGCTTCCAGTGCATCCGAAGCAGGCAATGCGGCCCAAAAGGCGGCGGGTCATTGGAACATGACCGCAGAGGGGCTTGAGTGGGTGGAAGAAGCCGCTCAGGCTGCAGAAGCCGCCGCTGAGAGTTTCCGTGATGAAATGGATGACTCCGGCGGTGCCGCCGGGCGCTTTCGGGCGCAGATCAAAAAAACGGCTGAGTCGGCGCAGGACATGGGTGCCGCATTCAAGGGTTCGATGGCCGATGGCCTTGATGCCGGCCAGAGCATTGCGAAGTCTTTTCGGACTGGCGTGACCGGGGCGATGGATTTTACCAAGAAACGGGCAGAAATTTTCGCCAACAACATGGTCCGAAATGCGAAAAACATCAGCAAGGCATTCCAGCACCCCATTAAAATCATCCGCAGTGGGCTGGTGTCCGCACTTCGCCGGGCAAAGAAATCTGAGGATGAAACCGCAGACGGCGCGGACGATGCCGGAGATCATCTTGCGGAAATGGGTGCCGCCGGGGAAGATGCCGGCAACCAAATCAAAGAAGCTATATCCGGGGCGGTCAAGGCTTTTGTTGGCTTTGAAGCCATAAAACGCGGCATCGAACTGCTCAAGCAGTTTGGTGCGGCGGCGGTGAGCGCATTCTCTGATGCCGAAAGCACTTCAAAGAAATTTGGCCGCTCTTTTTCCGAGGAAGCGGCCGCATGGGCGGATAACTACGCTGACGCAGTGCATCGGAGTACTGCCGAAGTCCAGAGTTTCATGGTCTCCAACAAGGCCATGTATAACGAGTTAGGCATTACGGCTGCTGCGGCCGAAAACCTCTCTGAAATGACAACCTCGCTGGCGTATGACTTTGGTAATGCGTTCAGCATGGACGATTCGGAAGCGCTGTCGCTCATCCAGAGCGCGATCGGTGGCAGCACCGATGCTCTGAATGAGTACGGGATTGTCCTCGACAAAACGGCCTTGAAGAACAGCGCCGCAGCTCTTGGGCTTGGCACCAATATTGATGCTCTGGATGATGCCGCAATGGCTCAGGTCAGGCTCAATGCCATACTGGAGCAGAGCGGCGACATTCAGAAAGCCGCGGTCGAGCAGACCGGCGGTTTGACGAACTCCATCAAATCGCTGAAAGGCGAAATGGCTGACTTCATGGCCGATGCCGGAGAAAAATTTTCCCCGGCGCTGGAAGATATGGTCGGCGTTTTTCTGGATGAATGGCCGGAACTGGAGCCGACACTACTTGAATTTGTTGGAATTCTGGCAGATGGGATGAGCGCCGCGGTGCCGGTCATTTCCAATCTGGCACAGAGCATTCTTCCATCCCTGATTTCCACGCTGGGAACTCTGTTTGATGCAGCTGGGCCAGTCCTGAGCATCATCGGAGATCTGGCACAGGAAATTTTGCCGCCGCTGGCTGGAATTATCAGCGAGTTGGCGGCGAATGCGCTTCCGCCTTTAAGAGATATTTTCGATGAGCTGAACTATCGTGTGGTTCAGCCCCTGATGCCTGTGTTGCAAGAACTGGCCGAGGATCTACTCCCTGTCCTCGGTATGGCTCTTGGGTCAGCGGCGGATATGGTTGGCCCTCTCGCAGATGCGTTTATGCCGCTCCTGACGGACATTCTCCCTGTGTTCGGCTCGTTGGTATCGACGCTGGCCGGGTCGATCATCCCGCCGCTGACCGATATTTTGCAAGTTGTGATTCAGGCACTACAGCCGATAATTCGGCTCGGCCTGCAAATCGTAGAAAATATCCTGCCGGTGGTGACCCCGCTCATCGAAGCGGCGGGTTCTGTGCTGTCCGGCGTGGTCGTGCCGGTGCTGGACTACATTTCGCCGGTGCTGGGGGTAATCGCCGATGCACTCGGCGTTGTGGTGGGCTGGGTAAGTGATTTGCTCGGATTTTTCACCAGCGGCGTGAGTGCAGTGGTCGATTGGTTCAGCGGGCTGTTCGGCGGGGCAAAGGACAGCACCGATGCCGTGCAGGAACTAACCGGCGCTGTCAGCGATTTGGACGGTGCTGCTGGCACGGAAACCTCGCTGGCGGTTGACACGTCGGAGTATTCCTCCAGCGTTTCACAGGCTTCCCAGCAAGCGCAGGAAGCTGTTTCTGAGGCAGCAACCGCTGCCCGCGAAATCTCCAACGAGAATTACGGGCAGATGGCAGAGGATGCAGAGACTGCCTATGCGAGCATGACCCTTGATGCAGAAAATGCTTGGGACCGCATGGAAAAGGCGGCATCCGAGGGCGCAGAAAACATCATCGGGTCTATCCAGAAAATTTTGTCTGCGGCTGATGCTGTCAGCGGAATCAATATCAATCTGAGCAGCAGTGCGAACATTCCGCACAATGCTGATGGCACAGATGATTTTGAGGGCGGCTGGACACACATCAATGAGCGCGGCGGCGAAATGGCATATCTGCCGTCCGGCACCGCAATTATCCCGGCCGACAAGACAGATGAAATTATCAACAACTCTACCAGCAGTTCCAGCGTAACCTATGAGGATCATTCTACTTTCTCTCCGACCATCAGCATCACGCTGGGCGGGGAAACCACAAAAGCCGATGCTGAAGAAATCGTCCGCCGGGTAAAACAGGCGATGGAAGATTTCTGGCAGGAGAAGAAAGAGGAAGAATATCACGAGCGCACCCTGCAGGGAGCGTATGCACAGTAGGGGGTGATTTTGTGGCATACACCATTACAGGCGAAAAGTGCGGGACGGTCCGCCTTGACGCTGAAAAGACCGGCGTAGTCGTAACGGAAAGCGTCCAGCGCAGCAGCAAGGTTACGTCAAACCCGGTGGAAAAGGGTTCCGACATCAACGACCATGTTATCAATGATCCGGTGGTCTTTTCCATTACGGGTGTTTTTCTTGACGAAGATCAGTCCGATATTCTGGAAAGAATGTGGAAAGAAAAAGATGTGGTTGAGTATACCGGGCGCACCCGGATCTCTGACTGCGTTATAACCTCGTTCAAATCCGACATAAGCGCTGACAATAAAAACGGCTCAAAGTTCACCGTAAGCCTCAAGGTCATCAACCGGGTATCCGCAGAGTATGTGGCAAGCGGTGAGCAGATGATGTCCGCACAGGATGCCAACGCTTCAAAAAAGGTCAGCAAGTCGCAGACAAAATCGACTACGGCCGATGGTCTGCATACAACGGTGTCCCAGACTATTTCCTCCAGCGCGTATTCCTCTTATGTCAACAGCTATGCGAACAAGGCGGCAAGCAGCAGCGGGCCGTCTGGCCGCACGACAAGGGCCTACAGCGCCGCGTAAAGGAGTGAAGCTATGGAGGGGTTGAAACTCATCGACCTCGGAAATGAGGTCAGCTATATTGATGTTGACACGTCAAAGGTACCTTATACGTTCTCCGTCAAGCTGGGCGACAGGACGTTTGCATTCAGCATCCGCTACAATGAAGTGGGCGGTTTCTTCACGGTAGATCTGTCGATTGCCAGCACAGGTGAAGTGTTGGTGTACGGTGACATTGTGAGATATGGCCGACCGCTGTTCAACAGTGTGGAAGATGAGCGCTTCCCGGTGCCGGTCATTATGCCGTTGTGCCTGACCGGCGACGATATTTCAGAGGTCACATTTGAGAATTTCGGCAAAGAAGTTCGGCTGTACCTCTGGGAAAGGAATGCAGCGTGAAGTTCTGGAAGCGCCAAGCGACCCTGCAAATCGGGTCGAAGCGGTTTGGCATGGATGATCTCTATTTCAAGTTTACGGTGCCCTTTGAGGACAGCGAAAAACTGGGAACAGCGACCATCGAAGCCTATAACCTGTCTCCGGCCACCCGCAACAGCATTAAAAAGGGGATGCCGATTATCCTCAATGCAGGATATGAGGGGGACATAGGTGCTATTTTCACCGGGAAAGTTTCACAGGTTGCGGACAAGCACAGCGGCACAGAGGTCATTACCACGATCGCGGCCGCTGAAGCTCTGGAAGAATGGCTCTCGAAAGAGGTCAACAAAACCTACACCGCCGGGAGCAAAGCCAGCGCCATAGTAAAAGACCTGCTCAATATTTTTGGGCTTGAGGTTGGAACGATGGAACTGGCGGTGGATAAAGAATACCCTCGCGGCAAGGTCTGCAAGGGCAAGGTGAAAAATGTCCTGACGGAGATTGTGACCTCTGACTGTAAGAGCCGCTTCCTCATAAGAAACGGCATTGTTACCATCAATGACCCCAAAACAGGCACGAAAACAGGATACGTCCTCAGTGCTGAGTCGGGGCTGTTACAGGCAGCGGAAGCCACGGACCGCACCGAAACAACAACCCGCCAAACGACCGTCAAGGATGGAAAAGAAAAGCAGGAGGTCACCTATAAGCGGGAATGCCTGCTGAACTACCATCTGGCCCCGGCGGATGTGGTGAAAATAAAGTCGGATACTCTGAATGGAAACCACCTTATCAAAGGCGGTCAGCATACAGGATGCCCGGATGGCGACTGGAAAACAACGATTGAGGTGAAGCCTGTATGAACGGCAAAAGAGAATATGACCTGAGAGATCAGGAGCGCCGTGAACAGGCGGCCAATGTCCGCGTTGGAGCCTTGTGCCGGGTGGAAAAATTTGACCCTGCGGCCATGCGGGTTGATGTGCAGCCGCTTTCCAAAGCACTGGATGCCGGCGTGTATCGTACCCAGCCGCAGATTTTGTCTGTCCCGGTCGCGCTGGTTCGGGGCGGCGGCTTTGTCCTGCGCCCCTGCTACAAAGCGGGGGATGTTGGGGTGCTGCTCTATATCGACCACGATATTGACCGCATTGCGGCATCTGGAGAAGAAAGCGAGCCGAACACGGAACGCAACCACTCTGATGAAGATGCCGTTTTTATCGGTGCATTTGTGCCGGCATCTAACCCGCTGTCTGGACTGCCGGACAACTGCCTTGTGATGGCGACCGAGGGCGGCGGGATCTATGTGGCAGTGAAACAGGACAAGGTGGAAATCAAGGGCGATGTGGAAGTTCAGGGCAAAGTTAAAGTCCGGGATGACGTGATCGCCAAAACGATAAGCCTTGTCAACCACAAACACACGGACAGCAGGAACGGCAACACGTCGGCCCCGCTGCCCTGAGGAGGGGAAGAATGGCAAACATTACTGTTCTGGCATTGGATCCTCAAACAGGAGATTTGTGCTTTGATGCCAATGGGATGCTGATGCTCCGTGAGGATGCAGAAGCGATCGCGCAAAACGTCAGAAACAATCTTCTGACATGGAAAGGCGAATTTCCACTCAATACCGATCATGGAACCGACTGGGAACGTGTTGTGCAGCAGCCCCGCAGTGAAGCGGTGGATGAAGCGGACAGCGTTGTGCGGTCGAGCATTTTTCAGGAACCGTATGTGCAGGAAATCAGTTCTCTTTCCATGACGGCCGATGGCCGGGCGCTCGGTGTGGAATTTTCGGGTGTCCTGTACAATGGCGAAACAATCAGAGTGGAGGTGAACACTGGTGGATGAATACGGATGGGGCCTGACCTCAGCTGGTTTCCGCCGCCCGACATACAATGAACTGCTGGATGCTCTGGAGCATAAAGCGAGGGAATTGTTTGGGGCAACGGCGAACCTGACCGTCAGAAGCCCTCTCGGCCTGTTCCTGCGCATTTTTGCATGGATACTCAATATCCTGTTCTCTGTGCTGGAAGATGTCTACAACAGCCGCTTTGTGGACACAGCGGTTGGCACCTCGCTGCTGAACCTCGGTAGAGCCATCGGCCTACGTGTGCTGTCTGCCCAGAAAGCCAGCGGCTATATCATGGTGACCGGCCCGCCGGGGGTCATCGTACCGGCGGGATGGCTGGTTGAAACCGCGGCCGGCATCCAGTTCTTTGCTGTTTCGGATACTGAAATTGGTGCGGATGGCACGGTGATGGTGCCTTTCCGCTGCACAAGCACTGGGCCGGACGGCAACGTGGCTGCGGGGACGATCACCACCATCACAAATCCTGGATCGGTCGCAGGTATCACGGCGGTGACAAACCCGGCGGCTTTTACTGGCGGTAGAGAACGTGAAACGGATGAAGAATTCCGCGACCGCTACTATGCCAGCGTGGACTATGCTGGTGGCGTGAACGCGGACAGCATCCGTGCCGCCCTGCTCCAGAATGTTGATGGCATTATGGAAGCAAAGGTGTTTGAAAATGATACTGACGATGTGGATGACTACGGCCTGCCGCCGCACAGCATTGAAGCTGTTGTTTACGGCGGTCTGGACAGCGACATTGCGCAGATCATTTACAAAGAACTGGGTGCCGGCATACAGACGACCGGCCAGAAAGTAATTGAGGTCATCACCGCTTCTGGAGCAACAAAGGCAATTCACTTCAACCGGCCGCACCCGGTACCTGTCTATGTGAAAGTGGTCGGGCTGTCTACCAGCGGGGACTTCCCCCATGATGGAGTAGACCAGCTCAGAGCGGCTATTGTCGCATACATCGGCGACAACGAAAGCGGCGGGGTGAGCATCGGCGAAACCTTGTATCACCAGCGGCTTCCGGCGGTGCTGTACAAGGTTCCCGGTGTTTTGGATTTCGATGTGCTGATCGGTACGGATGCGGAAAATCTTCAGGCGGATAACATCCCGGTGGATAGCCGCTCCAAGGTTGTCACGGATGATGGGATGGTGACCATCGATGCGTGAATACGGCTATCTTGAAAAGATGCTGGACATGCTGACAGATCCATATACCCACCGGGATCTACAGAATGTCCGAAAAAACCGTAAGCTGGAAACGAACATCGGAAAACTGTTTTCCCTGCTGTCAGATGGCTTTGAGGTCATCCATAAAAATGCCGAACTGGTTCGGCTGTGGGATGACCTTGAAAATGCTGAGGGCGCAGTCCTTGACCGCTATGGAGCCAACTTTGGTGTACAGCGCGGTGCAGCAAGTGATGCCCTCTACCGAATTTTAATCCGGGTCAAGATGCTGGCACAGCTTTCCGGCGGCGATGGTGATACCGTCATCCGGGCAGCGGGGGAGCTGCTGGGTGTTCAGTTTTCGGATATTGAGTTGCAGGACGTGTACCCTGCAAAGGTCGCACTGTATGTGGATCAGAGCTTGCTTTCTGAGGAACGGCTGGCGCTGATAGATCAGATTGCAGTTGCCCTCAAGCGTATTCTGACCGCCGGTGTTGGCCTACGCCTGTATCTGCGGACCTACCGCACATACCGCTATGACCTGAACATTGGTCACGGCGCAATGGTAAATGTGGTTCGCTGGCTTCCTCCCGTTTCACAGGACCGCAGCAGCCGGGCAGATTTCAAAATCGGCCACGGCGGCTTTACCGAAGCTGATTTCTATCCGCCGATTGTTGGAAAAGACCGGCTGTTTGAAAGCCGCTTTGAAACATCAAGAGGAACCTATCTGCCGCCTGTGATCGAGGGCGTATACCCTGACACTGTGCAGACGGCCACCATGGCGCATGAGGGCGTGCGTGGCGCTGTTTACCACACACACCTCAAGCCCAGAAGAATTGATTAAGGAGAGAGCTTATGGCGAAATATGAAGACGGCAGCTATGGGTCTGCCGCCGGCATTGCCCTGATCGCAAAGGTTCTTGCTGGCCGCTGTGCGATGAAATACACGCGGGTGGCCGTGGGCAAGGGCAATATCCCGGACGACAAGACCCCGAAAACCATGACGGAGCCTGCCGATTATGTCATGGATGCCGTGATTGCGGGCATCACCAACCCGGTGGATGGTGAGTGTCAGGTCACGGTACAGATCAATTCGGCAAATGTGGACAAGGGCTTCTACTGCACGGCGGTTGTCCTTTATGCAGAAGACCCCGATGAGGGCGAAGTCCCTTATACCTATCTCGTGCTGGAAAATGAACCTGAATGGATCCGCCCGGCAAGTTCGATTGTGGGCAAGCTGGCTACCATTGATCTGATCGCCGCCGTTGGTGATGTTGATACCGTGACGGCGGCAATCGACCCGGAAGCCATTGCAACGGTGGCGGCAGTAAATGACCTGCTCCAGCGGCACAATGAAGACCCGGAAGCTCATGCCGGCATCATCATGGATGCAGTGGGTTCCGCCATGAAGAAGCTGGAGGAGTCCGGTCAGATCATGGATCAGAAGACTGTTGAGACTATGATTCGCAAGGAGATTGCGGAACATGGCAGCGGTGGGTACTACGGTACATACTTTCTGACGTTGGCTGCATCGGGCTGGGAACAGGCTGATGAAGAAAGCCCGGACTACAGCTATATCTATACCGCAGAACTTCCCGACAGTACGAGCGCCCTCATTCCGAGCGGCGCACCTCTGCTGGGAAGTTTTCATATTGCCGAAGATGCGGGTGTCGTGAACGGATGCGAAACCGGGGATGGAGTGGTGAAGTTCTACTCCAAGGAAATCCCCGCCGCAGACATTTCCACTTGCATCATTCTGTTTGGCAAGGGAAGGGGTGGAGAGAGTGACTTGACCGTTGCGACCCGCAAACAGCTGGGACACGTTAAGATTGGTAACGGAATCGAAGTGACCGAAGACGGCACGATTTCGGCCAATGCAAAGGTGTCCGAGGATCAGATTGCAACTTCGGATGATACTTCCGAAATGCTGAAAGAAATTTATGGTGAGTAAATCACCGAAAAAACAGGAGGATAACTATTATGGCTTACAATGGAAAACATCTGGCAAAACTGGACGACCTGAAGGCACTGGGCACCAAGCAGAAAGAGGTTGCTGATGCTCTGGCGGCGCGTGTTGATACTCTGGAGAATGTTGGTTCTCAGGCCAACGTCCTTGAGGGGGTCAAGGTGAACGGCACTGCGCTGTCTATCGCCAATAAGATGGTTGACATCCTGATCGCCACCGGCTCCAAGAACGGTAGTATTTCCGTGAACGGTGCTGATGTTGCAATCAAGGGGCTGGCCGCTCTGGCTTTCAAGGCAAAGGTTTCTCAGTCGGATCTCGATGAAGCTCTGGCGGCAATTCTGGAGGGCAAGGCTGACAAGGCAACTACTCTGGACGGTTACGGCATTACCAATGCCTACACCAAGGATGAGATCAACGCCAAGATCAGCGCTGTCTACAAGCCTGCTGGCGCTGTGGCCTTTGCTGAACTGCCCTCTCTGTCTGAGAGCATTCTGGGCAATGTGTACAATGTCACCGATGCTTTCACCACTACCGCGAACTTCGTTGAGGGTGCAGGCAACAAATATCCCAAGGGCACCAATGTCGTGGTGGTCAAGGTCGGCGATGCCTACAAGTATGATGTGCTGGCCGGTTTCGTTGACCTGTCCGGCTATGTGGAGAAAGAAGCGGGCAAGGGCCTGTCTGACGAGAACTTCACTGCGGCTCTCAAGGATAAGCTGGATGGCATTGCGGCTGGCGCAAACAAGTATGTCCATCCCACCCACACCGCTGCTGCAAGCGGCTTGTACAAGACCACCGTGGATGAAGAGGGCCATGTGACCGCCACCACTCCTGTGACCAAGGATGACATCACCAATCTGGGCATCCCTGCGAAGGATACCACCTATGGCAAGGCTACTGCCGCAGCTGACGGTCTGATGGCCGCTGCCGACAAGAGCAAGCTGGATGGCATGAGCATTGCCACCGACAGCGAGGTTTCTGAAATGCTGGCCGAGGTCTACGGCGAGTAAGTTCATAAGCATGGATAGCGGCGGGGATGTCCCGCCGCTTCCTTTTTTCGGGAGGTGATCCTATTGAGCGAAAAGCTCACGACCCTTTCCCAGCTTCGGGCGGCGTCCCAGAAGTCAAAAGATCGGGCGGCACAGGTGGCTGATACCGCGGCCGCTGCTTTGGATGAAATGGATGAAGTAAAAGCGGATAAAACGGAGTTCGTTTCTTTTTCTATCCCTGCAGCTGGCTGGAAAACTGACAGCAGTGTTCCCGGCTATACGAACTACATCGACATTGCAATCAGCGGCTTAACGGCGGCTGACTATGTGGCGGTGGATGTTGTCCCGGCGAGCAGCGCAGTTGCACGAGCGGCAAATTTTGTTGCGACGGAAAGCCGTGCCGGCATCCTCCGGCTCCGTGCGGCATCGGTGCCCACAGCTGCGATTTCGGCGCAGTACCACATCATCACGGCCGCGACAGCGGCAAAGGAGGGTTAATCTTATGGCATGGGGTCCTTTTAATGCTGGTGGTGGCGGCGGTTCGTCCGGCGGCACTGCGGCAGATATTTCCTATGACAACAGCAAGTCCGGAATTTCGGCGGCGAATGTGCAGGAAGCCATTGATGCGCTTTCTGTGCTGACCCTGACGATTCAGGCCGTGCCCGCCCAGAGCGGGAGCCTGACCTATACCGGCTCCACCCAGAATCCCACATGGAAAGGCTATGACAGCAGCATGATGACGATCGGGGGCGTGACCTCCGGCATCAATGCTGGCACCTATACGGCCACGTTTACGCCCATCGGCAAGTATGTCTGGACGGACGGCACGCAGGAAGCCAAGAGTGTGTCGTGGACGATCGGCCGAGCCGAGGTCAAGAATGTGCCGGCACAGACCGGTAGCGTGACTTACAATGGCTCGGCGCAGTCCCCGTCGTGGAGCAACTATAACAGTTCTCAGCTGACGATCGGTGGCACGAGCAGCGCAACCAACGCTGGCAGCTACAGCGCCACCTTTACCCCGACTTCCAATTATAAGTGGTCGGATGGGACGACTACGGCCAAGAGCGCTTCGTGGACGATCGGCAAGGCGACCGGCAGTATTACGCTGTCCGCAAGCAGTCTGAGCCTGACCTACCCGAAAACCTCTGGCACCATCACTGTTACTCGGCCGGGCAGCGGTACGGTGACCGCATCCTCTGGCAGTACGAACATTGCAACGGTAAGTGTTTCCGGCACCACCATCACGGTGACCGCAAAGGCGACCGGCAGTGCCACTATTACGGTCAATGTGGGTGCAGATACCAACTATACTGCACCGTCCAGCAAGACGTTCACGGTGGCCGTTACGCTGGTGTCCAAAACGCTCAGCAGCAACAGTTGGGCAGTCATCAAGGCCGTCAGCGATGCTGGGCAGGGTGCAAACTACTGGTCTGTTGGTGCCACGAAGTCCGTGACCATCAATGGCAAGGTGGGTGCGACTACGATCTCCAGCTTGAAAGTTGATGCCTTTATCATCGGTTTCAACCACAATTCCGGCAAGGAGGGCAGCAACCGCATCCACTTCCTGTTGGGTAAGATCAGCGGCAAGTTTGTTGGTCTGGTGGATAGCAGCTACGGCAGCACGACTTCCACGTCTGGCGCATTCACGATGAACACCAGCAACACGAACTCTGGCGGCTGGGGAAGCAGTCAGATGCGAAGCAAGGTACTGGGGAGCGCAAGCTCTCCCACCAGCCCGACCGCGAACACGCTGATGGCCGCACTTCCCTCTGATCTGCGGGCAGTGATGAAGTCCTGCACGAAGTATACGGATAATAAGGGCGGCGGCAATACCGCCAGCAATGTGTCCTCTACCACGGATTATCTGTTCCTGCTGTCCGAGTATGAGGTTTTTGCAACGCACCAGTATTGTAATGATGCGGAGCCGAACTATCAGGCACAGTACGATTACTTCAAAGCGGGTAACAGCAAAGTTGCCAATAAACATTCCGCCACCGGAACGGCGGCGGTCTGGTGGCTGCGGTCGCCGAACTACCCCGACTACTCCTTCTGCGCGGTTTCGTCGTCGGGGTCGTTGGACTATTACGGCGCTAACTATGCGTATGGTGTTGTGCCCGGCTTTGTAGTCTAATCCCCCCGCAGGGGTTCTCGACCTACTCAAGCCCACGGAAGTGGGCGGAAACCAGCAAATTTCCCTCAAAAAATCCAAAGGGCGCGTCAGCGCCCCGCGAGAATTTTTGAAAAAAGATGCTGAAAGTGCTATCACTCAGCTGTCTTTTGAGTGCATACACGCCATAAAAAACGCTATACAATACTTTCAAAACCTGTTCGTTAGGAGGTATTGTATGGCAACTAACAAGCGCGTCTTTACGTTGCGCCTGTCCGATGAGGTTTTTGACAAAATCGGTGTTCTTGCGACAAAAGAGCATCGGTCCATCACGAACTACATAGAGTATGTGCTGCTCAAGCATCTGGAAGAAGTTGAGCGAGAGCAAGGGGAAATCAATCTTGATGACCCCAAAGGAGACTAAAGCATCATGTCAGTTTTGAAATCCAAGCGCACAGAAAGCAAGGCGGAGTATGTGAATGTCGCCAACGCGATTTACATTGAAACGATAAACTTCCTGACCCGCATTTCCGCAAGGTATTCCAGATTGATTGCAGAGCCGGTCGCAAAGCTGGCGGGTGAGGTGATAGACCACGCTGAAAAGGCGAACAGCATCTATCCCTCAGACGATCAGCGGCGCCAGCTTCGCAAAGCACATCTTCTGGAAGCGCGGGCATCCCTGATGGCGCTGGATGTTCGGTTGACTCACTGCTATCTCATCATGACCCAGAACCCGCAGGGATGTTTCACAACTCCCTCAGGGAAAAGTGTCGATGCGAAGAAAGCAACTGAAAGACTGGACAAAATGGCTCAAAAGTTGGGTGAGCTGATTGACAAGGAAAACGACCTGCTGCAAGGCATGATCGGAACGGTCAATCGGAAAGCCTGATTTTTAAGTGGGTGTATCTCTGTCAATTCCTGCGGCGGCGGTCTGGTGGCTGCGGTCGCCGAACTACAACAACATCAACAACAACAACAACTTCTGCGCGGTTTCGTCGTCGGGGTCGTTGGACTATAACAACGCTAACAATGCGTATGGTGTTGTGCCCGGATTTTGCAATGCTTGGTCACATGGAGTAGCCATAGGTGAAAGACGACCATAGCAAAAGGAGAGGTACTTCCCTGAGGGTCAAACCTCTAAAACTGCTTTTCGATATGCTGACACGGACGCTTCTTGCATGGCGCGGGATGCATCTTACCGCGTTTCATGTGCCAGCATAAAGCAGATTAGACGATGCCCGACAATTTATCTGTACGAGGAGCGAATAATTTTATGACAAGTCAGGAGCGCCATGAAGCGCGATACCAACGCCGCCGGGCAGCACGCCGAGCCAGACAAGAAGCCCGGTGTGCCGCCCTCGGTTCGTTGGAAGAAGTATTTAGTTACCACACGATGTTCAAATATGGCCGGAAATGCTGCAACGGTGTACGCTGGAAGCAGAGTACGCAGAACTTTGAGCGGCATCTGTTTTCCCACACAGCGAAGCAGCGGCGGCTTATTTTGGCAAAAAGGTGGCGGCCTAAGAAATACGTTCATTTCACGGTCTGTGAACGCGGCAAGATTCGTGGGATTGACGCTCCTCATATTACAGACCGACAAATCCACAAGGTCATCAGCAAGGAAGTGTTGGAGCCGCTTTACGACCCCAGCATGATCTATGACAACGGTGCAAGCCGGATTGGTAAGGGGCTGCACTGGCAGATCAAGCGCATCAAACAGCAGCTGGCACGGCATTACCGCAAGTATGGCCGTGCGGGCGGGGTGTTGCTGCTCGACCTGAAGAAGTTCTTTCCTTATGCACCCCATTCTATCATCTATCAGCGGCACCAGCGGTATATCCTGAACCCTGATTTTCGGCGGATAGCAGATACCATTATTGATACTGCTCCCGGCGAATTTCCGGGCCGTGGGATGCCGCTGGGCGTTGAGCCGAGCCAACAAGAAATGGCGGCAATGCCCAGTGCTGTGGACAACTGGATCAAATGCCAGATGTCCACGCATAGCGCCGGACACTACATGGATGATTACTGCATCATTCTCCCGGATATCGAAGATCTGAAAAAGCTGGGCCGTGCTATCGTGCGCCAGTTTGAAATCCGCGGCATCCCGGTCAACAAGAAGAAATGCAAGATCATCCCTCTGACAAAGCCTTTCCGTTGGTGCAAGGCTCGTTTTACCTTGACCGAGACCGGGAAAATCAAAGTCAATGGTAGCCGTGACGGCGTGATACGCGCACGGAGGAAACTGAAGCTGTTCCACCGTGAATGGCTGGCCGGGAAACGTACCCTGCAGGAGGTAGCGCAGTATATGAACTGCCAAGAAGCCTACTATAAAAATTTTGATGACCACGGGCGGCTGCTGCGTCTGCGGCGGCTTTGCTACGCTATTTTTGGAGGTAGAGTGCCTTGTTCAACAAAATCATCAAAGCCAGTGATGGCACCGTCCTTGCCTTGACCGAGGACGTGACCTACATCAAAAAAGCCGACAACGGCTGTTATATCCTCTGCCCGGAGCCTGATGCTTCGGGCATTTCTTATGCCGGGACGCCGTACCAGCTGTTCGACCGCGATCAAATGGGTGATGAGCTGGAAACGGTCATGCTGGAGCAGACCGACATCGGCAGCTGGATCATGGAATCCAAAAGTGCCATCGAGGATGCCGACGAGATGAACGTGGATCAGGCTTATCGCCTGACCCTTCTGGAGTTGAATGTCTCCGATACGGATGACACTGAGAATACCTGATAGGAGGAAAACGCAATGAGCAAAGCAACGGAAATGGTTCTGTATCGCACCTGCAAGCGCATGATCGAGCGCGGCAGTACCGATGGTCTGGCGGAGAAGATCGATATTTTCTACGCCGCCGGCAAACTGACCGATGAGCACTACTCCGAGCTGACCGGTATGCTCGCCGAGAAGAAAGAGCAGGTCTAACCCATGGTGGAGCATGAACGCTTTATCGCCCGCCGCCGGGCGCGCTTCGACGGCATAGATGGAAAAGTGAATATTCCTTATGGAACCGCCCTGACCTGTCAGGACGGTTTTCTTATGCACAAAAACCAGCGTGTGTGTGCTGTGGGGAGCCAGAACGGCATGGACTGCTTTGTGCAGGATGATGACGGTAACGGCACCCTGCGCGGGGATCTGGTAGGAAACATCCAGCAGAGCCTTGAGCGTCGAGATGCGGACTATCAGACCCGCTGGAACCGGGTTTGGGCATCGGCACTCTGCCAAAAGTACCGCCGCCCGGAGTCCGAAGACTACTGGCTGTGGGCGAGAGCGTTTTTTGATGCTCCGATTTTTGATTTGCAGGCAATCGCCGCGCTGGTTCAGTGAGGGGGATGGCTGTGAATCTGAAAGAATTGTTCTGGAGCGGTGGCGGGATGGTTTTGGTGCTGCTCTCGCTCATTGAGGTTTCGCCCATCAAGATCAATCCGTGGAGCAGGCTTGCGAAAATCATCGGACACGCCCTGAATGCTGAAGTGCTGGAACAGCAGAAGCAGACCCAGAAAAAGCTGGAGGAGCATATCCAAGTTGATGATGAGCGCAATGCTAATCTTCTGCGTACTCAGATCCTGCGTTTCAATGATGAGCTGATTGATGATAAGCACCACACGAGGGAGCATTTTATCGAGATTTTAGCCATCATTGATGCCTATGAGGACTACTGCCACAGTCACCCCGACTACAAAAACAACCGCTGCATCTGTGCGGTAGCGAATATCAAGCGGGTGTACAACGAGCGGCTTCAAAAGCACGACTTCTCTTGAAGGAGGTTTTCTACATGAGAGTCATCGTATATCAGGCCAGCGACACATCAGCCCTGAGCAAAAATTTCACCCGTGAGGAGTTCAAATGCCCCTGCGGGTGTACTCGGCAGATGGTGGATTCGGAGTTGGTAGAGAAGATGCAGGCTGTCCGGGAAAAGCTGGGCAAGCCCATCAAAATTACCAGCGGCTACCGCTGTATTCCGCATAATGCGGCGGTTAAAGGCAGTTCGGGCAGCAAACACCGTTATGGGATGGCAGCTGACTGGCGCATGAAAGACCGCAACATCAACCCTGTGGCTTTGGGCATCATTGCCACCCAGTACTTCAAGGCGGTGGGTATCTACTGGTATGATGGTTGCGCCATCGTACATACTGACACCCGCGACACAAAGGCGACGTGGCTCTGCGATGCACCGAAGCACTATCCCAGCACGACCTACAACACGTTCATCCTGCCGACGATCCGCCGGGGCAGCGTGGGCGATGTGAACAGAACCGCCACGAAGATGCTCCAGCGGTTGCTGGGGCTGACCCCGGACGGCATTTTTGGAGAAAAAACCGAAAACGCTCTGCTGAAAGCGCAGGAGAAGCACAAGCTGGCCGTGGATGGCATCTGCGGCCCTGCCAGTTGGCGGGCAATTTCTGGGGCCAACAAGTATCTGTGACATAGGAGGAAACCATCATGGAAGCTATTCTGAGTTTTATTCCCGTGCCTGTCGCTGTCATTCTGATGGCGGCGGGTTTTGTTTCGCTGGCAGTCGGAGGTATCCGGCTGGGCTACAAGGCTACTGTTAAGAATCTGGCGCTGGATCTGGTGAACCGGGCTGAAAAGTCCATTATGGGTTCGGGGCAGGGGGCGAAGAAGAAAAAGCAGGTCTTCGCCGCCCTCCGCGCCAAATGCCCGGCCATCATCCAGTGGGCAATCACGGATGAAGTGCTGGATGCGGTCATTGAGCGTGCTTTTGACGCTATGACCGCGGCGCTGAGTACCAAAAAGGCTTGACGGATATAAAAACGCCAGCTAAAATAGAACCACTTGAAAAGCTATGGCTTTTGTAGAGAGCGGCATTGCCTGTGGGCAGTTCCGCTCTTGATTTTTACATTTCGCCGCCCCGGCAGCATACAAAATCCCCCTGCATTGACTTCATCGGCCAGTGCAGGGGGATTTTTTGTTTGCAGATTACCAAATACAGCCGTCATCGGCTTCCTCATCTGGGGTGAGGGCTTCCAGCATATCCGCATCCAACTTACCCAAATCAAGGGAAATGCGCTTGCCGGTATAATAGCCGATCACAGTCAAAACCGTGCCATTGAAATTATATTGTTTGCTTCCGCGCAGGATGCGGAGAGCCTGCTCCAAATCATTCATATAGTAAACCTCATCCTATTTTGGTAATGTAAAAGCGGGTGGATCCTTTTGTCCAAGGGTTGTGCTTGTCTTCTTCCTCGAAGCGCTTCTTCATGGAAAGCGCCTGTTCTTCTGTGCAGGTTCCGCCAACGATTTTGTCATAGCTGTTTTTCACATAGTATTTGACACCGACGGCGGCGCCGTGCTGAAGCGCCTGCTCAAGCGTAAGCATTCAGTTCATACCTCCCATCAATCACCGAACATCCGGCGCTCAGCGGCTTCCTGGCGCTCTTTTTCAATCATGGCGGCAATCCGGGACTTCTCTTTGGTGCTGAACCCCCAAGCCTTTTCGCAGGGGATGGCAACAATGAAGCCGTCCTCATGGATGCCGTATTCATTGAAATCTTCGTCAACGTACCGCTTGCAGTTGTGCGGCCGGTCGTTGAAGTCGTATTCGACCTCATCAGGAATGCGGGTCAGCTTGCCCTTGATGGGAAAATTGTTCAGCTTTGCAAACTCTCGGATGGTCATGGCGCTTCTCCTTACTCAATCGCTTCTTCAATGCTGCTGGTGGCATCTTCCAGACTGCTTACCGCATCGGACAGGCTTTCACAGATTTCCTCGGTACGCTCGTACCGCTCGCCGCTCTGGAAGTTTTCAGGGATGTTGTCCCGGTATTCTTCTTCCTCGGTCTGGATTTCCTCAAGCTGCATCTGGAGGGTTTCAAGCTGATCAACAATGGCCTGCAGGGCCTTTCTGCGCTCTCTGTTCATATATATTCTCCTTGATTTTTCATCGGTGGGTGGTTATAATTAAAAAGCGAGGGCGGCGGCTCCTACCCGCCGCCCTGCTCTTACGGATTACTTGTTATCCGTGGGGGTCTCGTTGCTCTGAATGATTCTGTTGGGTTTAATCGTGATCGTTATCCGCTCTGCAAGATCGGGATGTTCGACCAAGATTTCCAGCAGCTCTTTCAGAGCTTTTGTTTTTTCATCCATCGGTCTGTTCTCCTTTCCGGTGAGCTTTCCGCTCCTCCTGACACCTATATTATACAGGATTTCCTTTATAATATCAAGGCTTTTCTTAAAGAAAAACCTATATTTTTGAAAATATTTCTTGACAAAATACAGGAAATCATTTATACTTGCGGTGAGGTGATGAACATGGATTTCCCAACGAAAATCAAAATGGCCGAAGCTGTTTCCAAAATAAAAGAAGCTGAACTTGCCCGGCGGATGGACACCACCCCGCAGGCATTCAACCAGCGGATGAAAACAGGAAAGTTCAAGTATGAAGAACTGGAGCAGATGGCGCAGGCCATGGGCGCAGAGCTTATTGTGAACTTCCGCTTTCCTGATGGAACAGAGGTATGATAAAAGCCGCCAGTGTTTTGAAGCGCTGGCGGCTTTTTTCATGCCGTGGGTAAGGGCTTTACCTGAGAAGCGCCAAAGAACGATGCGCGGTAGGTCTGGCCGTCACCTTTGCTGCTGTGGATGAGTACCGCCTGAAACAAGGCCTTTGCGCCATGTTCCACCATGTACCCGGCGACTTTCCAGCCTGCCCATGTGTTCACAGGCTCGGCCACCCCGGCGGCCTGCTGGGCTTCCTCAATGCGCTGGGCGTTGATCGGCTCGGCCTTTGCACTGTTCCATGCCCGGTGCAGGCACTCGGAAAAGGCGGCAACGCCCTTTCGATACAGCTTCCATGCCTTGCGCATGATGGCGGACAGATCAAACTTTTTCATAATGCCCTCTCTTTCTTTGGCTGAAAAGATAAAATAAAAATCAGCAGGGGAGTGGGTTACTGACTTAGCATGCGCTCACGACTTACTGCGCTCCCGGCTCTTACTTCGCCCCTTGCCTTCCGGTCGTACTCCCTTGCTGTGATTATAGTATCTTCCTTTTTGCCTTGAAAGACAACAGCGAAACCGATATTTTATCAAGAAAATAGATGATAAAATAAACAAATATATTTATATAAAAAGCCCGGATTGTGTATCCGGGCAGGGGAGAACAACTTACTTCTTTCTGGCCTTGTTTACGGTTTTCGGGATCCGGCGCACCTCCGTGACTCGAAGCTCCTCGTTGGGTTCACGGACAATCAACTCATCAATGCTACAATCCAGAGCTTCACAAATCAAATCCAGATCGTCAAGACTGATTCTTTCTGCAAAGTCGTGATACAGTTCATTGATGGTTTGAGCGCGGATGCCGGTTGCGCGGGCAAGTTCCGTTTGCGTCATGCGCCTTTCGCCGAGACGCGTTGACAGTAAAATCCTAATCATAAGCCAATCTCCTTTATCCAAAATTCTACCGATTTCAAATCGGCTTAGCTGGATTTTGGCAGGAAACTACTGCTTTCGGCAAATTCTTCCGAAAAACGGGTAAAAATAACAAAAAATCCCCGGCTCTTTCACCAAAAACATGAAAGAACCGGGGATTACCATTATTGGCGAGTTGGTATCTCGCAGTACAGAACGAACACGCTCCCGACCATTTGAATGGTTACATTGGAGCCAAGAGTTCGTACCGTACACTTAGAGTGCCGCCGACGGGGGTCGAACCCGTACTCTGTCTCCAGAAAGGGATTTTAAGTCCCTCGTGTCTGCCAATTTCACCACAGCGGCATACAACGCTAATAATAATACAATAGAATGGCTTCTTTGTCAAGAAAAAGCACAGAGCCCGTCTCTTCATCCTCCATTCACGATTCATTTGTAAAAAGTGCTTTTTCTTTCCGTGGTTTCATGGTATAATAACCTTCAGATACGGCTTTCCGGGCCGTGGCCGCGTGCTTTGGCAGCGTGGCAGAAGAGGGCAGAGCGGGCAGCGTACCGCTCTGCTGGGGCAGTGCCCGCAAGATAGGGCGGGCGGGAAATACAAAAAGAGAGGCGAATCGAGATGTTGGATATGATCAAGTGCAGCACCGGCGGCGCATACTATGCCCGCGGTGAATGGGTGCCTGCAGACGGCGAAGCAAGCGCCGCACTGGCAGCAAAGGGCTTTGATGCCGCAGCCATCGAGAACGCAAAGACCGGCACCATGGCCTACAGCATTCTGCAGGCCCACAACACCAGCGGCGATGCCGAAAACCTGAAGATCAAGTTCGATGCCATGGCCAGCCATGACATCACCTTTGTGGGCATCATCCAGACGGCCCGTGCGTCCGGTCTGGAGAAATTCCCCATTCCGTATGTGCTCACCAACTGCCACAACAGCCTTTGCGCCGTGGGCGGCACCATCAATGAGGACGACCACCGCTTCGGCCTGTCCGCCGCCAAAAAATACGGCGGCATTTTTGTGCCCCCGCATCTGGCGGTCATCCATCAGTACATGCGCGAAAAGTTTGCGGGCTGCGGCAAGATGATCCTTGGCTCGGACTCCCACACCCGCTACGGTGCTCTGGGCACCATGGCCATTGGTGAGGGCGGCGGCGAGCTGGCAAAGCAGCTGCTGGGCCGCACCTACGATGTGGCCCGTCCGGGTGTTGTTGCAATTTATCTCACCGGCTCTCTGCCTGCAGGCTGCGGCCCGCACGATGTGGCCATTGCGCTGGTGGGTAAGCTGTTCAAGAGCGGCTATGTCAAAAATAAGGTGATGGAGTTTGTCGGCCCCGGCGTTGCGTCTCTGCGTCAGGATACCCGCAACGCCATCGATGCCATGACCACCGAGACCACCTGCCTGTCCTCCATCTGGGAAACTGACGAAACGACGCAGAAATTCCTTGCGGTGCATGGCCGTGCCGCCGACTATAAGAAGCTGGCTCCGGCCGACCTTGCTTATTACGACGGTGTGGTAGAGGTAGACCTTTCTGCCATCCGTCCCATGATCGCACTGCCCATGCATCCCTCCAATGCATTTACCATTGAAGAGCTGAACGCAAACCTTGAGGATATTCTCCATGCCTGCGAGCAGGATGTGCAGAAGCTGATCGGCCGTAAGGATGTCAGCCTTGACCTGTGCAGCAAGATCGAGAACGGTAAACTGCGTGTGGATCAGGGCGTGATCGCAGGCTGCGCAGGCGGTCTGTACGACAGCATTTATGAAGCTGCCTCCATCCTCAAAGGCCACACCGGCGGCTGCGGTGACTACGCCCTGAGCGTGTATCCCGGCAGCCAGCCCATCATGATGGAACTGGTGCGCACCGGAGTCATCCACGACCTGATGGCCAGCGGTGCCACCGTCCGCACTGCGTTCTGCGGCCCTTGCTTCGGCGCGGGCGACGTGCCCGCCAACGGCGCGCTGTCTATCCGCCATACCACCCGCAACTTCCCCAGCCGCGAAGGCTCCAAGCCCGGCAACGGCCAGCTTTCCGGTGTGGCACTGATGGATGCCCGCAGCATTGCGGCCACCACGGCCAACGGCGGCATTCTGACCCCGGCTACCGATATCGACTATGATCCCACTGTGCCGGAGTATCAGTACGATCCTTCCAGCTACGATACCCGCGTGTATCAGGGCTTCGGCAAGGGCGATTACGATGCCCTGCTCAAGCTTGGCCCCAACATCAAGGACTGGCCCGAAATTGCACCGCTGGGCGATAACCTGCTGCTGAAGGTGGCATCTTACATCACCGACCCTGTCACCACCACCGATGAGCTGATCCCCTCCGGTGAGACTTCGTCTTACCGTTCCAATCCTCTGGGTCTGGCCGAGTTCACCCTCAGCCGCAAGGACCCGGAGTATGTGGGACGTGCCAAGGCCGTGCAGGCCGAAGAAAAGGCCCGCCGTGCAGGCGAGGGCAGCGCCGAGGTGCTGGCCCAGCTGCACAAGGTGCCCGGCTGCGAAAACCTGACTTGGAACGATGTGCAGATCGCATCCACCATCTTTGCCGTCAAGCCCGGCGATGGTTCTGCCCGTGAGCAGGCGGCCAGCTGCCAGCGTGTGCTGGGGGCCGGTGCCAACATCGTTACCGAGTACGCCACCAAGCGCTACCGCTCCAACCTCATCAACTGGGGCATGCTGCCGCTGCAGCTGGTGGGCGCAACGCCGTTCGGTCTGGGCGACTATGTCTTTATCCCGAATGTCCGCGAGGCCCTCAAGGGCGACCTGCAGGACATCAAGGCCTATGTGCTGGGCGACACCGCAAAGGAGTTCAGCCTGTACATGGCCCCGCTGACCGCCGACGAGCGCAAGATCCTGGCCGACGGCTGCCTGATCAATTTCTATAAGCACTGATATGATATAAGGCTTCCTCTTTGGGGGAAGCCTTTCTCTGGCTTTCTTGGGAGGTTCATTTTCCATGCCCGGCGATCTTCACAACCATTCCACCTGTTCCGATGGCTCTGTGCCCATCCACCGCCTGCCGCTCATGGCGGCGCGGGCGGGGCTGGACACCATGGCCATTTCCGACCACGACACCCTGCTCAGCGTAAACTACTGCTATGAGCACCCTGTGCAGGACGGCGTGCGCCTGCTCCCGGCCACCGAGCTGACCGGCTATGACCATGAGCATAAGCATCGCGTGCACCTGCTGTGCTACTTCCCGGACCCGGAAAGCCGGGAACTGAAGGAGCACTGCGACATTCTGCGACAGCGCCGCAACGAGTGCGGCCTGCAAAGCGCAAAGGAGATCGAAGCGCTGTACCCGCAGTTCCGCACGGAACAGGCGCTGGAATACGCAAAGGACAGCGGTGTGCTGTTCAAAAGCGGCATTATGGAAGCGCTGCACCAGCTGGGGCTGTGCGATGCTGTGTACGGCAAGCTGTACAGTTATCTCTTTGGCTGGGAGCCGCGCGGTGTGGTGCTGCATCAGGTAAAGTATCCCTCGGTGCAGGAAGTGATTGCCACGGCGAAAGCTGCCGGTGCGGTGCTGGTATTTGCACACCCGACCGTTTACAAAAGCATGCCGCTGGTGCGTCAGCTTGCCAAAGAGGGCATCATCGACGGCATTGAGGTGGAGCACCCCCGCAACAGCCCGGAGGACAGGGCCGAGTGTGCTGCTCTGTGTGAGCAGTACGGGCTGATCCATACCGGCGGTACGGACTTCCACGGTGCAAACCACAAGGTGCCGCACCCGGTGGGCACCTGTACCACGGCAGACGATCAGGTGGCCCGCATTCTGGAGCTGGCCCACAAGCGCCGCGGTATTGATGTGTGACCCGGTCACATTGACATTCTGGCACGCTGCTCTATAATAGAAACAGACGATCTTCGTCGGGATTTCTGTCAAAAAGAGAGGATTTTGAACTATGAGCAAGGAATTCAGCTTCCCGAACAGCGGCACCTGTTCCAAGCAGACCAACTTTGTGCTGAACGATGACCACACCATTGCGTCCATGGAGGTCATTGGCGGCTGCAACGGCAACCTGAAGGGCATCTGCCGTCTGGTCAAGGGCATGAAGGCCGAAGATGTGATCGACCGCATGGAGGGCACGCTCTGCGGTTTCCGCAATACCAGCTGCCCGGATCAGATCGCCAAGAACCTGAAAAAGGCTCTGGCCGAAATGGACTGAAAAAATCAAACAGCGAAGGGGGAGATGCCTGCGGGTATCTCCTTTTTGTTTTCCCATCCCGACAGAAAGAGATGTTTTTTTTCTGTGCTTCGGGGCTATACTTCTTGTGAAAACGAATTTCATCAGCAAGGAGCGGGCAAATGAGTATTTGGGAAAAACTTGGCTTTGGCGGGTACAAGGGCTTTTCGCACGAGTCGGATCAGCTGCTGCGCAGTGCGGTGGAGCTTGCCGGGAACCTTGGCTGCGAAAAAGCCGATACCGGCCACCTGCTGCTGGCGATCCTGCAGCAGGATCACGGGGCGGCAGCACGGTTTCTGGAGGGCAAGCAGATCCGGGAACCGGAGGTGCGCCGTCAGCTGGCCGAGAGCCGCCGCGCACCGGCTTTGCATCTGGACCGCTACGCCCTTGCGCCGGACCTCAAGCGCACCATGGATTACGCCATCATCGGGGCACAGAACGCGCACCTGAACCGGGCCGAGCCGGAACATCTGCTCTGCGCCATGCTGGAGGATGACGGCTGCACAGCAGGCATCCTGCTGGCATCCATGGGCGTGCAGCTCACAGATGCCGTGCGGGAATGCCGCCAGCTGTCCGGGCAGTTCGTACTGCCGTATCAGACGCGGACCACGGTCAGTGCGCCGCGCGGCAGCCGCGCCAGTGATAAGTACTGCCGGGATCTGACCCGCCGTGCTGCGGAACGGGAACTGGACCCGGTGTTCTGCCGGGAAGCAGAGCTGGACCGCATGGTGGAGATCTTATGCCGCCGTCAGAAGAACAACCCCTGCCTTGTGGGGGAGCCGGGCGTGGGCAAGACCGCCCTTGCCGAAGGACTGGCCCAGCGCATTGCCACGGATCGTGTGCCCCGTGCGCTCAAGGGCCGCCGTCTGCTGGCACTGGATATGGCCAGCCTTGTGGCGGGCACCAAATACCGCGGTGACTTTGAGGAGCGGTTCAAGAACCTGCTGGAAGAGCTGGTGCGGGACGGCAGCTCCATCCTGTTCGTAGACGAGTTCCACACCATCGTGGGTGCCGGTGCGGCGGAGGGTGCCATCGATGCAGCCAGCATCTTAAAACCGGTGCTGGCCCGGGGCGAGATACAAATTATCGGCGCTACCACTACCGAAGAGTTCCGCACCCACATCCAGAAGGATGCCGCGCTGGAACGCCGTTTCGGCAAGGTGCAGGTAGAGGAGCCTACGCCTGCGCAGGCGCTGGATATCCTCAACGGGCTTGCGCCGCGCTATGAGCACTACCACAATGTCTGCCTTCCGCCGGAAGCGCTGCAGGCTGCGGTGGAGCTTTCGGTGCGGTATCTGCCGGGGCGCTTTCTGCCGGATAAGGCCATCGACCTTGTGGACGAAGCCTGTGCGGCGGCACGCATCCGGGCCGAGCAGGCAAAGCAGTCAAAGCCCACGCTGATGCCGGACGATATCGCCCATGTGGTGGCGCAGGCCAGCGGTGTGCCGGTGGAGCGGGTAGGTGAGCAGGAGCGGGAACGGCTGGACAAGCTGGAAGAACGTCTCAACGCCGAGATCGTGGGCCAGAGCCGGGCTGTGGCTGCGGTGGCAGGTGCCATCCGGCGCAGCCGCACCGGTCTTGGCGAGCCGGGCCGGCCCATGGGTGCCATGCTGTTTCTTGGCCCCACGGGAGTAGGCAAAACGGCTCTTGCCCGGGCGCTGGCGGTCAGCTGGTTCGGCAGCGAAAAAGCCCTGCTCAAATTTGATATGTCGGAGTATCAGGAGCAGCACACCGCTGCCCGGCTGCTGGGTGCGCCGCCGGGCTATCTGGGCCATGACGAGGGCGGACAGCTGACCGAAGCAGTGCGCCGCCGCCCTTACAGTGTGGTGCTGTTTGACGAGATCGAAAAGGCACACCCGGACATTCAGAACATCCTTTTGCAGATACTGGAAGATGGCCAGCTGACCGATGCCATGGGCCGCAAAGCGGATTTCCGCAACACCATTGTACTGCTCACCTCAAACCTCGGCGCACGTTTTTTGGCGGGTCAGAGCACGCCGCTGGGCTTTGCGGCGGGCAGCGAAGCCGTGTTTGAAAAGCAGTCTGCGCAGGCCATTGAGGAGGCAAAAAAGTGGTTCCGGCCAGAGCTGGCAGGCCGTCTGGACGAGATGATCGTATTCCGTCCGCTGGCCGACGACAGCCTGTGCGCCATTGCCGAAAAAATGCTGTGCCAGCTGGAGCAGCGTGCCGCCCGCAGCGGCTACCAGCTGCATCACACACCGCGGGTAGGGCAGGCGCTGGCAGCAAAGGCCCGCTCTGCCTACGGGGCCAGAGAACTGCGCCGCGCAGTGGACAGGGCAGTGGAGCAGGCACTTGCGGATCAGATCGCATCCGGCACGGCCTGCGTGGGCCAGCACTGGACAGCGGACTGCTCGGCGGATGGTGCTATCGTCCTGCGGGAGGACGAAACCGCAACACTGTAAAGCATCTGAAGCTCAAAAGGACCGCCCTGAGTTACAAGACCCGGGGCGGTATTTTTTGTCTGCAGGGGGGAGCGGAGACATCCGCTCCTTTTTTGTGCGTACGGGGCAGGGACATTGTGAGATTGGCTCTTGCATCCTTTTGGTTTTCTGTTATCATAGAAGCAACAGAATTGCAGGAGGAAGTCCATGCGCACATTGTTTCTTTTGAACCCAACTGCCGGTAAGGCCGATTGCACCCGTACGCTGCCGCAGCAGATCAATGCTGCCGCCGCGCGTGCAGGGCTTGCGCCGGAAGAATATACCATTCAGGTCACAAATCACGCCGGTCATGCCCGGGAGCTGGCCAATGCCGCTGCGCAGCAGGCCCGGCAGAGCGGGGAAGAACTGCGGGTCTTCACTGCCGGCGGCGACGGCACCTTCAACGAAGCGCTCACCGGGATCTATGGCTATGCAAATGCAGCCGTGGGCTGTCTGCCCTTTGGCAGCGGCAACGATTTTCTGCGCACCTTTGGTACAAAGGAAGAGTTTCTGGATCTGGATGCCCAGCTGGCCGGTGGGCCGGTGAGCATCGATCTGATGCAGACCAGCCTTGGCCTTTCGGCCACCATCTGCGCTGCCGGTCTGGATGCGCAGGTTGCCTACGGCATCCCGAAGTTCCGGCGCATCCCGCTGTGCGGCGGCGAGATGGCCTATGTGCTTTCCATTGTGGAACAGCTGTGCGGACATATTGGCCGCAGGGTGGAGTACACCATCGATGGTGAAACGCTGGATATGGACTGCCTGATGTGTGCCATCTGCAATGGCCGCACCTATGGCGGCGGTTTCTGTGCAGCGCCGGAAGCACAGCCCGACGACGGCTGGCTGGATGTATATATCATCCGCAAGGTGAGCCGCGTGACCATTGCAAAGCTGCTGGGAATGTACAAGAGCGGCAAGCACTTCCAGAACGGTCAGCTCGTCAGGGCTGCAGAGCCGTATTTCATTTACCGCCGCGCAAAGCAGGTGAGCCTGCGCGCTGCGGATGGCCGCGGGCCGATCGTTGCCACGGCAGACGGTGAATGCGCACCCAAGGAGCAGATCACTGTACAGGTACAGCCGCTGGCAGGGCGCATCCTTCTGCCAAAGCCTGCTTTTGAGCGCTTTGCAGCGCAGAGGACGGCACAGAGTGCAGACCGAACATGAAAAACCAGAAGAAGAGACAGCTTTTTTGTCCAAGAAGAAAGCTGTCTCTTTTTCGCTGTACGGCTGATTTTTTCATCTGTCATAAATTCTTAACAAAAAGAAGCAAAAAAGGTCTTGATTTTTCGGGTCAAGATGAGTACAATACACTTAGCACTCAGAGAAATGGAGTGCTAAAGAACCAAAGGGCCGACACGAGGCCCTTTGGACACAGCAAAGTTTTAAATTATATTTTTACTATAGGAGGGCAAGAACTATGAAGATCATTCCTCTTGCAGACCGTGTTGTCATTAAGGCTGTTGAGGTTGAGGAGACCACCAAGGGCGGTCTGATCCTGACCGGCAGTGCTAAGGAAAAGCCCCAGGTGGCTGAGGTCATCGCTGTCGGCCCCGGCGGCGTTGTGGACGGCAAGGAAGTCAAGATGACTGTGAAGGTCGGCGACAAGGTCCTCACCAGCAAGTACTCCGGTACCGAGGTCAAGGTGGACGGCGAAGAGTGCACCATCGTCCGTCAGGGCGATATCCTGGCAGTCGTTGAGGACTGAGCGGTTTCCCCTCTGATATTTGAAAATTGAGCTTTAAAGGAGCGATTTGATTATGGCTAAGCAGATCAAGCAGGGCGAGGATGCCCGCAAGGCACTGTGTGCCGGTATCGATACCCTGGCAAACACCGTTAAGATCACCCTGGGCCCCAAGGGCCGCAATGTGGTGCTGGGCAAAAAGTTCGGTGCACCGGTCATCACCAACGATGGCGTGACCATTGCCAAGGAGATCGAGCTGAAGGACGAGTTCGAGAACATGGGCGCACAGCTGGTGCGTGAAGTCGCTACCAAGACCAACGACGCAGCAGGCGACGGCACCACCACCGCAACCGTTTTGGCACAGGCCATGGTCACCGAGGGCATGAAGAATGTCACCGCCGGTGCAAACCCCATGGATATCCGCCGCGGCATGAGCAAGGCTGTTGCCAAGGCTGTTGAGACCATCAAGGCTCACAGCCAGAAGGTGAAGGACAGCAACGATATCGCCCGTGTCGGCACTATTTCTGCAGGCGACCCCGAGATCGGCCGTCTGATCGCCGAGGCTATGGAGAAGGTCACCTCCGATGGTGTTATCACCATTGAGGAGAACAAGACCACCGCTGAGACCTACAACGAGATCGTGGAAGGCATGCAGTTCGACCGCGGCTACCTCACCCCGTATATGGTCACCGATACCGACAAGATGGTGGCTGATCTGGACAACGCCGCTATCCTGATCACCGATAAGAAGATCAGCGTGATTCAGGATCTGGTCCCTCTGCTGGAGCAGGTGATGCAGAACGGTCTGAAACTGCTGATCGTGGCTGAGGACATTGAGGGCGAGGCTCTGTCCACTCTGATCGTCAACCGTCTGCGCGGCACCCTGAACGTCTGCGCTGTCAAGGCTCCCGGCTTTGGCGACCGCCGTAAGGAAATGCTGCAGGATATCGCAACCCTGACCGGCGGCACCGTGGTCTCCTCCGATCTGGGCTATGAGCTGAAGGATGCTACCGTCCAGATGCTGGGCCATGCCCGTCAGGTGAAGGTCTCCAAGGAGAACACCACCATCGTTGGCGGTGCAGGCGATAAGGATGCCATCGCAGCCCGCATCGCTCAGATCCGCAGCCAGATCGAGGCCGCTACCAGCGATTTCGACCGTGAAAAGCTGCAGGAGCGTCTGGCAAAGCTGGCTGGCGGCGTGGCCGTCATCAAGGTCGGCGCTGCTACCGAAGTTGAGATGAAGGACAAGAAGCTGCGCATCGAGGATGCTCTGAACGCAACCAAGGCTGCTGTTCAGGAAGGCGTTGTTGCCGGCGGCGGCACTGCTCCTATCAATGCGATCCCCGCTGTGCGCGAGCTGTGCGACACGCTGGAAGGTGACGAGCGCACCGGTGCCAAGATCGTTCTGAAGGCTCTGGAAGCTCCTCTGCGCCAGATCGCTAAGAATGCCGGTCTGGAAGGCAGTGTCATCATCGACAAGATCATCTCTGCCAACAAGCCCAACTATGGCTTTGATGCTCAGAACGAGGTCTTTGTGGACGATATGATCGCTGCTGGCATCGTTGACCCCACCAAGGTCACCCGTTCCGCTCTGGAGAACGCAGCCTCCGTCGCTGAGATGGTGCTGACCACCGAAAGCCTGGTCGCTGATCTGCCGGAACCCCCTGCTGCGCCCGCTGCTGCAGGCGGTGACATGGGCGGTATGGGCGGCATGTACTAATAACTGCCTAAAAACCGCATGAATCCTTGATTTTTGGAGCGCGCAAAAGCGGATTTACGCCAAACTTACGCCACTTACGCCAAAAATCAAAGCGCATGATAGGGTAACAAAATCGGCACTCGCTGAAAAGCGGGTGCCGATTTTTTGTGTCTAGGGGATTTGAAGACTCATGAAACCCACTGATGGATTCTGAGAGAGTCAGACAGTCAGCGGCTTTATTGTTGACGAAAAACAAAGGTAGGGATACAATAATAAAAGAGAACGTAAAACCGGAAGGGAGCGTGCCGCCGTGGAAAATCAGAGGGACTTCTGCACAGAATGCCGCAGAGAAACGAGCTACACCCTGAAGAAAATCAAAATCAACCAGACCATCCGGGAAAAGAAGTATACTTTTGAAATCACGGCTGCTTTCTGCAACAAATGCGGCGGCGAAATGGGCTAAAGAAGCATACTGCAACAATGATATAAAAGTAGTTTCTTTTCGTGTGAGGTGAAATCAATGAATGCTGACTATGTTGAAAATATCATTCGAAATATTGATAAGCAATCTTATAAATGTATCTTAGTTGATGGCGCTTGGGGAATTGGTAAGTCCTACATGGTAAGAAAAGCACTGGAGGATATGAAGGATAGGACGTGCTTTATCTCACTTTTTGGAATGGATGATGTTCAAAAAATATACCATGAAGCTTTTTTTTCAGTTGGCGTTGCGTACCTCTCGTGGAGGAAAAATTGCAAATGGTGCGAAAGGGGTAGCAAAAGCAGCTGGTAATTTCTGTGCGGAGATAACAAAATTGAACGGTGCGCTTGCACAAGCAATATCTGAACGAGAATTGTTTGCGGTTACGGCGAGCAATTTTAAAAAGAACAGAATTATCGTCATTGACGATTTGGAACGTCGAAAGGCTGGATTGGATTTAGAGGAACTCTTTGGAGTGATTGAGGAACTAAAGCAGTCCAACTATATTAAGGTTATTCTTATTGCCAATTCAAATGAAATTCATGAAAATGAAAGAACTACGTTCAATAAGTACAAAGAAAAAACTATTGATCGTATCTTTGAGGTAACGGAACACTCGGCATCGATTAAGTGGGGGGTGTATGGAATAGATGGAGAATTTATTGATGTCTTTTTGATGCGTCATAAAGCAAAAAATTTGAGAACATTGCAAAAGGCTCAGAATTTTTATAATGATGTGAAACAGTACTGCTTGAAAATAGAAAATGAACAATTTATGAATGAAGTGAAGATGCTCTGCTTTGCTGTTGTTGTAGAAGATGTAGATAAGTTATACTATAAAAACGATTCAACAGAGAAAGAGAATACTAACAGTAGATACCGGAAAGATGGCCATATCTTGAGCGATGATTTAAATGTCCGCCTTGCAAACTATGGATATCTTCAATCTAGTGGCGCATTATTGGATGATATCTACAACTACTTTAAAAGCTCTAAGATGCTTAGTGAAGAAACACTTCAAAAACATTATCAAAAATTTAAGGAAGCCGGTAATAAAGCAAATTATTACAAAACTGATGAGGAGATAGAGACTTACATTCAAAGTTGGAAAGTAAAGTTGAGCGAGGCATCAAATAGTGTGGAACTAACAAGATTTGCAGGTGATTATGACTATTGGTTTCAAGTTTTGGAAAAAGACGATAGTGAACTGGTCGAATGTTACCAAGAACTTCTGAAAGATATGTTTTTGCAAGAAAGTAGAAGTAAAGAAAGAAATCCAGTGGACTATTATAACAGCAATGAATTTCATCGTGCAACAAAAACAGTCCGGGACATATATGATAAAATACTTGAGCAAACGAAAAAAGAAATTATAAAAAGCTATGTTGAAAGCCTTTGTAATAATATAGATGACGAAACGGCATTAAGATATTCATATTGGCTTAGGACGTGGTATACGAGTTCAACACGGATGCGTCGATATGTTGATGAAGTGATTGATCTCTTATATCGAAAAGAAGCATTTCCCATTGATAATATAACGCAGACTAAAATGTCAATCTGCTATAATGTTTTAACTGTTTTATATTTACATGACAAAGAAAAACTTGAGAATCTCTATCATGATTTAAAACCTAGCTTTAGCAAAATGGGAGTAAGACGAACTGATGATCTCTTGAAAGAAATTAGAGAAGATAATTAGTAGGCCAATCATAGTATAAAAACAGCCGCCCAGCGACCTTACGGTCTCGCTGGGCGGCTTATTTTTTGCGTTTCCATAACAGATATTCTTCGTAGCGGTGCATCTCGTTTTGTTCTTCTTCGGTCAGGCGCTGGCGCTGTTTGCGGGCCTCGTCCGAGGGGTCGATGTCGGTCAAGCCCAGCAGGTAGTCGGCGGAGGTGCCGTAGAGCTTGCAGATGGCAAGCAGCACATCGCTGGGCGGCGAATTGCGTCCCTGCTCCCAAGCGCTGACAGCCCAAACGGTAAGCCCCAGCTTGTCCGCAAGGCTCTTTTGGGTGTCATGATAGTTCTTTCGAATCTCTGCCAGTCGCTCTCCAAGCATTATCAATACCACCTTTCCTGTTACTAGTATAGGGAATTCTACTAGTTTTTGACGAAAGACGCACTTAAAATGCTGGACACGATGCAAACAAGTAGTTATAATGCTAGTATAAGACGGAACTAGTACAAAAATACTACTTCCGCCGCAACGCTAAGGCAAAGCGAGGAATACCCCGTTGGAACAACTGATCGACTTTCACGCACCGGAAGTGCAGGCGGTGCTGGATACGCTACTAAAAGATAAATCCACCGGTAAAAACATCATCTGGGCCACCGACCCGCCGGAGGAGCTGCAAACGGTAATGTACGAACCTGTCACGGATAGATCCCAGATCACCACCCAGCAGCTCAGACTGACCCACTACGAGGTGGTGCTGCCCCGGATGATGAAGCAGACCGACACCCAGCAGCAGCGCACCCGCAAAAAAGGCGAGGTGTTCAGCCCGGCATGGGTCTGCAACAAGATGAACAACGCACTGGATGCTGACTGGTTCGGTGCGCTGGGGGCAGGAGAGACCGCCGGGCAGTTCACGGTGGAGCTGCCCCAAGGCTGGCAGACGGTGGAAACGCCGGTGCAGTTTCCGGTTTGCAAGGGCAGGACCCCAGCATGGGTGCAGTATGTGCAGAGCCGCCGCTTGGAGGTGACCTGCGGCGAAGCCCCCTTTCTGGCGTCCCGGTACGATGCCGCCACCGGTGAGATGATCCCGGTAGCCCGGCGCATTGGCATTCTGGACCGCAAGCTGCGGGTGGTAAGCGAGAATGCCGCCACAGAGGACGAGTGGCGTAAATATGCCACCCATGCGGTGCAGTCTACCTACGGCTACGAGTATCAGGGAGATAATCTTTTGTTGGCGCGGGTCAACCTGTTGCTGACCTATGCAGAGCATCTGCAAGCCCGCTGGCAGCGCAAACCCACAAAAGAGGAACTGCAGCCCATCGCCACCATCATCAGCTGGAACCTGTGGCAAATGGACGGCTTGCACCTGTCTGTGCCCGGCGGCAAGCCCCAGCCGGAGGCAGAACAGCTTGACCTCTTTTCTATGTTCGGGGCGGCAGAGCCGCAGCTGCCCACGGTATCCTGTAAAGTGAAAAACTGGCGCAAGGGCAGCCATGGAACCGCTCAGAACTTTGAAACCATTCAGGAAGGGAGTACCAGCATGAAGTTTGATTATGTCATCGGAAACCCGCCGTATCAGGATGAAACCCTTGGCGATAATGGGACGTATGCGCCACCGGTCTATAATCTCTTTATGGATGAAACCTATAAAGTGGCAGATAAAGTAGAACTGATTCACCCAGCACGTTTTTTGTTCAATGCGGGTTCTACACCAAAAGCATGGAATGAAAAAATGCTGAATGACGACCATCTCAAAATTCTTTATTATGAAGCTGATAGTAGCAAAATGTTTGTGAACACAGACATTAAAGGCGGTATTGTGGTTTCGTATCGCAATATGTTAGAGCAATATGGTGCAATAGGAACATTTACACCCTATGAAGAATTAAATAGGATTCTTTGCAAAGTCAAGCCTGCAATAAAAGTACCATTGAGCACCATGATTTCAGGCAGAGGTGTATATAAACTATCCGCTACGGCTTTGGAAGAACACCCGGAAATTGAAAGGATTCAATCAAAAGGTCATAAATACGATGTGGGGTCGGGTGCTTTTAAAATTCTGAAAGACATTGTGTTTTTTGAAGAAAAGCCCGTAGATACTAGCGAATATGTTGCATTTCTCGGACTTGTAAATTTGAAAAGAGTGTATTATTGGACAAAGTTGAAGTATCAAAACCCACCCAAAAGCTTTGCGGAATATAAAGTGTTCATTCCTCAGGCAAGTGGAAGCGGAGCATTGGGCGAAGTAATGTCAAGTCCGCTTGTTGAAGCTCCCTTTGTTGGAGCAACTGAAACATTCCTTTCAATTGGTGGCTTTGAAACTCGAAGCGAGGCGGAAAGCTGTCTGGCTTACATAAAGACTAAATTCGTGCGAGCAATGCTTGGAGTGTTGAAGATTACGCAAGCAAATACCCGAGAAAAATGGAAATACGTTCCCCTTCAAGATTTTACCGCCCATTCCGACATTGATTGGAGCAAGTCGGTGGCGGAAATTGACCGGCAGCTTTACCGCAAGTATGACCTGACTGCGGACGAGATCGAATTTATCGAGACCCATGTAAAGGAGATGGCATAATGGCTGGCATAACCCTGCGCACTGCCCGGCAGGTGGTGCCCATGATCTACGCCTATACCACCCCGGAAATTGCCCGGCACAACGGCTGGACGAAGATCGGCTACACCGAGCAGTCGGTGGACAAACGCCTGAAACAGCAGACCCACACCGCCGATGTGCTGTTCCATGAGGAGTGGCGGGGCAATGCCGTCTACGATGACGGCAGCGGCGAGGTGTTCACCGACCACGATTTCCACGCCTACCTCCGCAAGCTGAATGTGGAGAACGACCGCAAAAACGAGTGGTTCCATCTGGATGGGCAGCAGTCCCGGCGGTATTTTCAGGATTTCCGCATGAACCGGGGCCGTGTGCAGCTGGATGCCGCCATCGCCTATACCCTGCGGGAAGAACAGGCAAGGGCTGTCCACGACACCAAAATCTATTACCAGAGCCACCCCGGCGGGGAATACCTCTGGAACGCCAAGCCCCGCTTTGGCAAGACCCTTTCCGTCTACGACTTCTGCAAGCAGGTCGATGCACAGACGGTGCTCATCGTTACCAACCGCCCAGCCATCGCCAATAGCTGGTACAGCGACTATGTGCGCTTTCTGGGCAGGGAGTCCGGCTATCTGTTTGTCAGCCATGTGGATGCCCTTGCCGGGCAGCCCCATGTGCTGGACGAGCAAGGCTATCTGGATGCCGCCGCACAGGGCGAGGAACTGTATAAGCGCATTGAGTTTGTCAGCCTGCAGGACATGAAAGGCTCGAAGTATTTCGGCGGCGAGTACGACAAGCTGCGCCACCTGACCGAGTTGAACTGGGATGTGCTGGTCATCGACGAAGCCCACGAGGGCGTGGACACCTACAAGACCGACCTTGCCTTTGACCGCATCCGCCGCAAGTTTACGCTGCACCTGTCCGGCACACCCTTTAAGGCACTGGCGAACGACAAGTTTGCCGGGGATGCCATTTTCAACTGGACCTACGCCGACGAGCAGGCCGCCAAGCGGAACTGGCAGGGCGCACCGGGGCAGCAGAACCCCTACGCAAACCTCCCTATGCTCAACCTCTACACCTACCAGATGTCCGAGATTATCCGGGACGAGATCCGGCAGGGCGTGGAGATCGACGGCGAAACGCAGGAATTTGCCTTTGACCTGAACGAGTTCTTTAAGGTGAAGCCCAGCGGCAGCTTTGAGCACGAAGCTGAGGTGGACCGCTTTCTGGATGCCATGACTACCCAGAACAAATTTCCGTTTTCCACCCCGGAGCTGCGTGCCGAGTTGAAGCACACCTTCTGGCTGCTGAACCGGGTGGACAGTGCCAGAGCGCTGGCGAAAAAGCTGCAGGCGCACCCGGTGTTCCGGGACTATGAGGTGATCCTTGCCGCCGGTGACGGCAAGCTGGACGACACGGACGAGAACCAGAAGAGCTTTGACCGGGTAAAAGCCGCCATTGCCCACCACGAAAAGACCATCACCCTGTCGGTGGGGCAGCTGACCACCGGTGTCACCATCCCGGAGTGGTCGGCGGTGCTGATGCTCTCCAACCTGAAAAGCCCGGCGCTTTATATGCAGGCGGCGTTCCGTGCCCAGAACCCCTGCCTTTTCCACGAAAACGGCACCTTCCGCCGCAAAGAGAACGCCTATGTGTTCGATTTTGACCCCGCCCGCACCCTGCTGATCTACGAGCAGTTCGCCAATGATCTTTCACAGGACACCGCCAGCGGCAAGGGCGACACCGGGGAGCGCAAGGCGCACATCCAGAATCTGCTCAACTTCTTCCCGGTCATCGGCGAGGACGAGGAAGGGGAGATGATCCCGCTGGATGCGGAAAAAGTCCTTAGCATCCCCCGGAAGATCAAGTCCAAAGAAGTGGTGCGGATGGGCTTCCAGAGCAACTTCCTGTTCCAGAATATTTCCAACGTGTTCAGTGCGCCGCAGGAGGTGCTGGACATTTTGCAAAACTTCCAGCCTATCAGCGAAGCCAAGGCAAAGCCCATCCAGATCACCCCGGAGACCGGCGCAGACCTCTCCCTGAACGACAAGGGCGAGGTGGATTTGGACGAGGGCTACGTCATCGGCAAGGCAGCGGATGTGTTCGGGGAGAAGATTTACGAAAGCACCCCGGCACTGGACACCGCCCTGCAAGACCTGACAGATGCTCCGGCTCCTGCCAAAGAAGAGCATCTGGAACCTCTGAAAAAGAGCATCACCAAGGAGATCATCACCCCCATGGTGGAGCAGGCAAAGCAGGAGTATGGCCGCGACCTGAAGCTGTCCGACCAGAAGCGGTTTGAGAGCACCGCCAAAGCCAAGATGGACGTGGCGGTGAACAAGGTGGTGGACAACTACCGCATCGACCAGAGCCAGCTGGAGACCCAGCGCACCCAGCAGCTGCAAAGCTGCACCACCGCCCAGCAGCGCCAGCAGGTGAACCGGGAGTTTGACGCAAAGCAGCAGCAGAGCACCGCCGCCCTGATGGAAAACCTGCAATCAACCATCCAGCAGACGGCGCAGGAGATGCAGCAGACCATCGTGCGCACTGTGGAGACCAACCAGAAGGAGCAGGAGAAAAAGGGCTACGAGGACACTGTCCGTGACCATCTCCGGGGCTTTTCCCGCACCATCCCGTCCTTCCTCATGGCCTACGGCGACGAGACCGTGACACTGGCAAACTTTGACCGGATCATCCCGGACAAGGTCTTTCAGGAGGTCACCAGCATCACGCTGGAACAGTTCCGCTTTTTGCGGGACGGCGGACCCTACCTTAACCAAGCCACCGGACAGGAGGAGCATTTTGCAGGTCATCTGTTCGACCCGGTGGTGTTCGACGATTCGGTGAAGGAATTCCTGAACTTGAAGGTCAAGCTGGCGGATTACTTTGACGAGAGCCGCACCGAGGATATCTTCGACTACATCCCACCCCAGAAAACCAACCAGATCTTCACCCCAAAGTGGGTGGTGAAAAAGATGGTGGATCTGCTGGAGCAGGAAAACCCCGGCTGCTTCGATGACCCCGGCAAAACCTTCCTGGACCCCTACATGAAGTCCGGCCTGTACATTACGGAAATCGTCAAGCGCCTTTACCGCAGCGAGAAGATGCGGCAAGCCTTCCCGGACGATAACGCCCGGCTGGAACATATCTTTGCCAAGCAGGTCTATGGCCTTGCGCCCACCGAGATCATCTACCGTATTGCCATCAGCTACATTCTGGGTTTTGCAAAGAATCACGGCATCACCGCCCACCATATCCGTCAGGCGGATACGCTGGAATTTGCCAAGGCGGGCACCATGGAAAGGGCACTGGATAAGATTTTTAGAGATTGACAAATAGAATACGGCATAAAACCAAAGGCGGCTGTCTGCATGGGTGCAGATGACCGCCTTTTTGTGCTATGCCTGTTACAAAAATGAAAGCTGCTGAACGTCAGGCAGATCGTTTTCAGACATGGATTGATTTGCGTTCTTCATCATGTTTCCAATTGTTTTTTTGATGGTGGACTTGGTTTCGATCCCTTGCTTGCGTATCTTTGTATCATTGGTGTTCTTTTGAACTGAGCAGATACTGGATTTCAAGATATGATCGTAGAAGTCCAATGCCATGATATTCGTTCGCTCATTTATATCGATCGTGGACTTTCCAGCATATCGCTGAGCGATATTCCGTGCGGTATGAAACATTGATGTTTCATAAATTTTAAGTTTGCTGGCGAAATCTTTTCCATTGCACCGTGAATTTAAGCTGTCCTCAAGAGGAATCAAATTCCCGATAATGCCATTTTCGGGGGAATTTGTATCATCCAAGATATGCTCGATCGTGAAGGCAGCACACTGCTTACTGGCACATTTGTATCGTTCAAGGACTTCCAAAACAACTTGCACACGTTCCTTGTTTCGGTCATCGTCGTAATACCCAGCGTGATGTGACCACCCTAAATTGGAGAATGCTTTGAGAAAGACTTCTTTGCTGGGAAGTTTATTCTTTAACTCTGAGATAAAGCATTCCAATGCGGAGTCGGAGTAGTGGTTTTCGAGAATACTGGAATTTTTGTAAATCGCATTTGTTATTTTGTTCGAATTTTCTTGTCCAATAATGGTATAGCAGATGAAAAAATCATAGAGAAACAGAAGGGTCTCCTCGTACTTCTCTTGGCTGAGGTGACCGAGTTCATATTGATGAATTAGACTTAAAAGGATAGGACGAATTTGTTCTTGCCGATGCTTTTTGAAAAAAGCATATACTTTAAATTCAACATTCGAACAGTTTGCAGATTCCTCAGATTGAGAAGGAGAAAGAAGACGGTTGTAGTAGATGGACTTCTGATAAATATCGTCAAGAAGCGGAACAGTTGGAATGCCTTTGTTGGAATCACGAATGAGTTTATAATCGCTGACACCTTCCTGAACAGAGGTTCTATATTTGTGGGTTGCATAATGTTTTACAAAGCGTTCGATGTTGTTACCTAAAAGCGATTCGATCTCCGACCAAGTGGTTTTCGCAGTGTCGACATCTCCATCGGGTCTAATGCCTCTTAGAATAAAGTTCTTTAATAGTTCATGTCCTTCCAATGCTGAGCCGCGAGCGTTTAGAATTTCAAATATCGTGTACGCATCTTCCTCGGAAGATGCGGTAATATCAACGTATAGCAGATTGTCCGTGATGGCGGTTCGTAAATTGAGTAGGACTTGAATTGGGGAAAGAGTAGATTCTTCAATATGTTTATAGATGCTGTTTATGAAAAACACAAAGGCAGCTGCGAGATTCTTGTTGTTTCGAGAATACTGCTTTACAAGTGCTACGGTTTCAAAACACTTTGCCATATTTGGAGAAATTGAAAAGAGCCCGGTAATAATTCGCTCCAGTGCAATATATTGCTCAGACTTGATGACCATAGTTTCCTGATTTAAATCATCACGAGTGAACAAATACTGCTTTGTTCCTCGAAATTCGTCGTCAAATTCATAGCAATGAAGGCAAAAGGCTACACTTGCAAGAAAAATTGTTAGGGAAATAATCCGTTGTTGACCATCTACAATTGTAAAATATGAGATGCCGTTTTTGCGGTCGTTCTCTTTGTAAAGAACGATACTTCCGATGAAGTGGGTTGCTTCTTTTCCGGTAGCAACGAGCAAGACATCATCAAATAACTCTTGCCAGTTCCTTTTGTTCCATACATACTGTCGCTGGTTTCGGGGTGTTCCATAACAACGCTTGGTGAAAAGGTCGTAGACGTGTTTGTCATCTGCTTCAAAACTCAATGAAAGTCACCTCTTTTTCAGTGGATGGATTTGACCATTTGCTAATTAAGTTCATTTTAACCCATGAGAGCCAGAAAATCAACATTAACGCTATGATTTGGAAGTTGCGGTTTACCGATGAAAAAACGGAATGGACTGAAAAGCTAATAATATAGAAAAACCAATACTGACTTCTACATAATCGCAAGCGACAGTTATGCGACAGTATGCTAGTGCAGGCTTCATCTAACGGATGCGGTTTACGGGTTTAGGTGTTCCCAATAAACATTCCGCAAAACGAAATGCCGTTTATATGCTGACGAATTGTTGGCTTACGCTACGGAGACTCCTAGGGGGCTTTCCAAATTTCAAAGCCATTTTGTAAACCAGACCGTCAGCTTTCAACTTTGACTTGAAACTGGCGGTTATTTCATAACCTAGATGATTTTCGAGTTCACAACACCATACCAAACAGGATAGGCTACCTTGTTCTCTATCTTTTTGCCAAAGTTTCCAGCGTGTTTTCTTGCACACTGCCGAAAGTGGCGTGTTTTCAAAACTTTTTGTTGACATGGCTCGATTTTTGTGGTAATCTATCTCAACAATTTAATATAACATATTTACTTAGAGTTCCAGCTCGGCTCCCGAAGGAGTCGGAGCAAGTTTTTAACTTTCTTATCGCTACATAACGAATCCGAACCAAGGCCATCCCAGAAGGGACGGTCAGGTTCAGGTTGTTGTGTGGCGATTTTTTATTGCAAAATCAGCAACGAACCTTGAAAACCGCATGACCGTCTGCATGGAATACATGGCGATGACCCCGCAAGGGAGAGCCGGAAAACGCCGCCGGAAGGGGGCAGGAAAGCCATGCAGGGAGAACGGCAACTGACATCCACTCGCCTCATGTGTTCAAAATGAGCACATGAGGTGAAACGGACGTTTATCTACTCGTTGAGGTAGGAGAAATCAATGTGGACAAATTGTCCACATTGATTCTGTTCGTGCTACGCTTAACCTCGACTTGACATTTTGTCAAGCCACGGTGAGATCTGGTAAGTGTCGCTTTCCGGTATTTTCCAGATTACTGTAACACGATTACCCCATGGTGGGTTACGAAAACCGTAACTCACCACTTGGAAGTGGTAAATGGACAAATTGTCCACTTACCACCCAGCCATAACGCACAGATTTTAGTTGGTGATCATTTTGATCACCAACCAGACAATCGTAACGCTTTATTGTGCAAAAGTGGCTGTTACCATTTTGATAACAGCCACGCTTCCGTAACACTTTTGGCAAATAATGCTTTTCATTATCCACCACACACCCGTAACAGCCAAAGGAGGATGCCTATGACAACAGAACAATGGGAACGCGAAAATCAAGACACCTTGATGGAATATTTCATTGATGGCGACCCCAGTGTGCGCAGAATCCAATGTGAATACTGCCGCAAGGTCATCTACACCCAGACCCGAAACCGCAAATACTACAGCTTCCAGACTTGCGGCCACAAGATGCTGAATCTGCGGAAAAGCCTTAAAAAGCGTGCCGAACGTG